>Ga0207416_1000149_pt1 | contig 126920 bp, 118 predicted proteins | sample PaiPotPPM11metaG_FD_184107 | JGI IMG/M metagenome (GOLD analysis project Ga0207416, IMG submission 184107) | Iron sulfur acid spring bacterial and archeal communities from Banff, Canada, to study Microbial Dark Matter (Phase II) - Paint Pots PPM... ...
ATTTCGCCGCCGACGAGCACGCCAGGGTGGGGGGCGACTGGTATGACGTCCTGGCCCTCGACGAGCGCACGGTCCTGATCTCGGTCGGCGACGTCATGGGACACGGCCTCGGGGCCGCGGTCTCGATGGCGAAGATCCGCCAAGCGATCGTCGCCGCCGCCGTCGGCGACCGCGACCCCGCGGCGATCCTCGCCCGCACGGACCGGGTCGTGTGGCTGCTCGAGCCCGCGGTCGCCACGGCGGTCGTCGCCGTGCTCGACCTCGAGACCGGCCGGCTGCGGGTCGCGCTGGCCGGGCACCCGCCGCCGATCGTCGCCTCCGCGGCGGCGACGTGCTTCATGGCCCCGGGCGGTATCCCGCTCGGCGTCGATCCGGCCGCTTGCTACGTGACGGTCGAGCACGAGCTGGCCCCGGGCGAGCTGATCGTCTTCTATACGGACGGCTTGATCGAAGCCCACCGGTCGATCGAGGAAGACGAGGGACGCCTGCTGCTCGCGGCACGAGCCGCCGCAAGCGGCCGGCTGGACGCAGCCGGCATCCGGGCCGCGGTCATCGGCGAGACGAGAACCGCCGACGACGTTGCACTGCTGACCGTGCGGCTCGGCTGAAGGCGGAGCTTCCGGAAGCCCGAGTCGCAACGCCTGGCTCCGTGGGTGGCGGATCGCCCGAATAGGGTCGCGCTTGACGTGGTTGACGGGCTCTAGTACACTATGGCGGTTGTGGTCCGCGTCGCGGGCGTCGTTTTGGCGTGCGCGATGAAAGGTGTAACTGATACGCCAGGATCCGTGGATTTCCGACAAGGAACGATCAACGTGAAGAACATCATCGGCCGCAAGGTCGGGATGACCAGTGTGTTTACGGAGGACGGCCGCAGCGTGTCCGTCACCGTGATCGAAGCTGGCCCGTGTACCGTAGTGCAAAAGAAGACGAAGGAAACCGACGGCTACGAGGCCGTGGCGCTGGCGTTCGGCGACGTGAAACCGTCGCGCCTCACCAAAGCCCTGCAGGGACATTATAAGAGAGCCGGCCTCGCGCCCAAGCGCGACATCCGTGAGTTTCGCACGGGGATCGACGGGATCGAACTCGGTGCGACGATCACGGTCGAAGGTTTCGCGCAGGGCGATCGCGTCGACGTCTGCGGGATCTCGAAAGGCCACGGCTTCGCCGGCGGCATCAAGCGCCACAACTTTCACGGCGGCGGCGCGAGCCACGGTTCGATGATCCATCGTCAGCCGGGTTCCAACGGCGACACCAACTCGGGCCACACCCCCAAGGGCAGCCGGCGCCCCGGTCACTACGGCGTCGATCGCACGACGCATCAGAATCTCGAAATCGTCCGCGCCGACGTCGAGCGCAACCTGCTCCTCGTCCGCGGTCCGGTGCCGGGCCCGAAGAACGGTCTCGTCATCGTGCAGCAGTCAGTCAAGACGAAGGTGAGCGCGTAATGGCGCAAGTCATCGACGCAAAGGGCAAGCCCGTCCGCGAAGTGGAGACGCCCGCCGCGTTCAGCGGTTCGATCGACGGCAAGGCCAACGCGGTGTTCCGCGCGGTCTTCCGCGAGCTCGCGAGCCCGCGCGCCGGCACGCACTCCACCAAGAAGCGCGACGAAGTCCGCGGCGGCGGCAAGAAGCCGTGGAAGCAAAAGGGTACCGGTCGCGCGCGTCAGGGTTCGATCCGCTCGCCTCAGTGGGCGCACGGCGGCGTGGTCTTCGGACCGCAGCCCCGCTCCTACGTCTCGAGCCTCAACAAGAAAGAACGGCGCGCCGCCATGGTCGCCGCGCTCTCCGACAAATACCAGAGCGGCGGCGTGACGGTGCTCGACACCGCTTCGTTCGACGTCGCCAAGACGAAGGCGCTCGCGACGCTGCTGTTCGGTTCGCCGAAGGCCGCGCGCGAAGGCACGCGCACCTTGGTCGTGTTCGCGACCGACGAGCTGGAAACGGTCGGCACCTCGCTGCGCCGCAACGGCCGCAACCTCCAACGCGTCACGGTGACCCACACCGGCGAGCTGGACGTCAAGGACGTGGTCGGCTACGCCCGCCTCGTCCTCACCACCGCCGCGCACGACGCGCTCTCGGCCAAGTTCGCCAAGGAAACCAAGTGATGTCCGTTACGAGCCCCCTCGGGGAATCTTGCCGTACCGCCATGCTTCCGGGCTCGTATGTCCGGGGGCCCCACCGCGAAGCGGTGGGGGGCGCGCAGTCCGGGACGGAGCGCCGTTAGATGGAAGCGCGAGACGTGATCATCGCTCCGCTCATCACCGAAAAGTCGATGGCGGGAACGGTTGCGCAGCAGTACGCCTTCGAGGTGAACCCGCACGCGACGAAGACCCAGATCAAGTCCGCGGTCGCCGAGATCTTCGGCGTGACCGTGGTCAAGATCAACACCATCAACGTGATGGGCAAAAAGAAGAACTTCGCCCGCCGTGGCCGGCGCTCGTCCGGCAACCAGTCGGATTGGAAGAAAGCCATCGTCACCCTCGCTCCGGGGCAAAAAATCGCTCTGGGCGGCGTCAACTATTTTGAGCAATAACGATGGCTGTTAAAAAGTACAAGCCGACTAGCGCGGCGCGCCGCTTCATCACCACCGCCGACTTCAGCGAAGTCTCGAAGAAGGCGCCGGAGCGCTCGCTGCTCGAGGTCAAGAAGAAGCACTCGGGCCGCAACAACAACGGCCACATCACGACGCGCCACAAAGGCGGCGGGTACCGCAAGCAGTACCGCATCGTCGACTTCAAGCGCACCAAGGACGGCATCCCGGCGAAAGTCGCGGCGATCGAGTACGATCCGAACCGCACGACCCGGCTAGCCTTGCTGCACTACCGCGACGGCGAGAAGCGCTACATCCTGGCGCCCGCGCTGCTCAAGGTCGGTGACGTGATCGAGTCCGGCGTCGCCGCGGACATCAAGGTCGGCAACGCCCTGCCGCTGGCCAACATCCCGCTCGGCACGGTGATCCACAACATCGAACTGCAGCCCGGCGAAGGCGGCAAGCTCGTCCGCGCCGCCGGCGGCGCTGCGCAGCTGATGGCCAAAGAAGGCGAGTACGCGCAGGTCCGCATGCCCTCGGGCGAAGTCCGGCGCATCCTGATCGTGTGCCGCGCGACGATCGGTCAGCTCGGCAATCTCGATCACGAGAACGAGATCATCGGCAAGGCCGGCCGCCAGCGCCACCTCGGGAAGCGTCCCTCGGTGCGCGGTATCGCGATGAACCCGGTCGACCATCCGCACGGCGGCGGTGAAGCGCGCTCGACTTCGGGCCGCCCGCCGACGACGCCCTGGGGCCAGATGACGATGGGCAAGAAGACGCGCCGCAACAAGCGCACCACGAAGATGATCGTTCGGAAACGGAAGAGCAAGTAGCATGGGACGTTCACTGAAGAAGGGTCCGTTCGTTGCGGACCATCTCATGACGAAGGTCGAGAAGATGAACTCGACGCGCGAGAAGCGGGTCATCAAGACCTGGTCGCGCGCCTCGACGATCATCCCGGCGATGGTCGGTCACACGATCTCGGTCCACAACGGCCGGGCGCACATCCCCGTGTTCGTCACCGAGAACATGGTCGGGCACAAGCTCGGCGAGTTCTCCCCCACGCGGACCTTCAAGGGTCACGCGGGTGACAAAGCGTCGGTGAAATCATGAGCGCTGCCGTAACGGAACGCACCGAAGCCGTCGCGCACCTGAAGTTCGCGCGGGTCGGTCCGCGCAAGCTTCGCCGCGTCGCCGACGCGATTCGCGGCAAGACCGTGCGCGAAGCGCTGGTGCTGCTCAAGTTCTCGGGCGTCTTCGCCTCGGAGCCGATCGAGAAGCTGCTGCGCTCGGCCGTCGCCAACGCCGAGAACAACCACGACATGAGCTCGGACGGACTGTACGTCACGCGCATCACCGTCGACGGCGGGCCGGCCGGCGGGATGACCAAGCGTCTGGATCCGCGCGCCCAAGGCCGCGCGGCGTTCAAGCGCAAGAAGCTCTCGCACGTCACCATCGTCGTCAGCGCGACGCCGCCGAAGCACGAACCGAAGAAGCGCTCCGGCGCCTCGATCGCGTTGAAGACCCGTACGCAGCGTCAGGCACAGGCCGCGACGTCCAAACCGGCGGCGCCACGCCGCAAGAAGACCGCTGCTGCCGCAGGCGCGGGAGCGTAACGGAGATGATGGTTATGGAGCGAGCGCAGAAGGATCGCGACCTTTCAACAATGTCTATTGCGAGCTCGGCCCGGGGGCCCCACCGCGAAGCGGTGGGGGGCGCGGAGTCAGGGACGGAGCGCCTTTAAATGGGACAAAAGATTCATCCGGTTGGTCTGCGCCTCGGCATCACCCGGACTTGGGACAGCCGCTGGTTCGAGAAGAAGAACTACGTCGCGTGGCTGCACGAAGACGTCGCCATCCGAAAGTATTTCGGACGGATGACGCGTGCGGCGGCGATCTCGCGCGTCGAGATCGAGCGGCGTGCGAACCAAGCGCGCGTCATCATCAACACGGGCAAGCCGGGCATCATCATCGGCAAGCGCGGCGTCGGGATCGACGAGATCCGTCGCAACCTCGAGAAGCTCACCGGCAAGCAAGTCCAGGTGAACGTCGTCGAGATCAAGACGATCGAACTCGACGCGCGCCTCGTCGGCCAGAACATCGTCGACCAGCTCGAGAAGCGCATCGCGTTCCGCCGCGCCATGAAGCAGGCGATCATGCGCACGATGAAGGCCGGCGCGCGCGGCGTGAAGGTCCAGGTTTCGGGTCGCCTCGGCGGCGCGGAAATCGCGCGCACCGAACGCAACCACGACGGTAAGGTGCCGCTGCACACGCTGCGCGCCGACATCGATTACGCGCACGTCGAGGCGTTCACGACCTTCGGCCGCATCGGCGTGAAGGTGTGGATCTACAAGGGCGAAGTGCTCCCCGACCAGCCGCGCGGCGAGCGCGAGGTCCAGGGCCGTCCCGGCGGCGGCGGCGACGCAGCCCGTTTCCGCGACAACCGTCGCGGGACGCGCGGCGGCCGCGGCCGCGGCGAAGGCCGTCCGGCCGGCCCACCGCGCGCTGCGGGCGACGCTCCGGCGCTCGACACCGCCGACGCGATGCACGCCGCGCAGACCGAGGGTCCGTCGCTCGAGTCGGTCATCGAAGGCGGCGCTACCGTCGAGCACCACCACACCGGCCCGCATGCCGGCGTGGTCACGCACGAACCCAGCGCCGAGCACGGCCACGGCGTCACGACGGAAACGTCGGTCGTCCCGCCCGAAACGCAAGCCACCCATGACGACGCGGAACGCCCCGGCGCACCGTCGGTCGAGAACGAGGGCCAGTAGCAGATGCTCACTCCGAAGAGAGTAAAGTGGCGCCGCCAGCACCGCGGTCGCATGCGCGGCAAGGCGCTGGTCGGCAATACGCTGACGTTCGGCGAGTACGGTTTGCAGGCGCTCGAGCCGGTGTGGATGACCAACCGGCAGATCGAAGCGGCGCGTGTCGCCATGACCCGCCACATCAAGCGCGGCGGCAAGGTCTGGATCAAGGTGTTCCCCGACAAGTCGGTCACCAAGAAGCCGGCCGAAGTCCGCATGGGTTCCGGTAAGGGCAACCCCGAGTTCTGGGTCGCCGTGGTCCGTCCGGGCCGCGTGCTGTTCGAGCTCGCCGGCGTCGACGAGAAGACGGCGCGCGAAGCGCTTCGTCTGGCCGCGCAAAAGCTGCCGATCTCGACCAAAGTCGTCACCCGCCACGATCAGGAAGCCGAGGTCGCATCCTAATGAAGCGCACCGACCTGCGCGCCCTGCGCGAATTGACCATCATGGAACTCGAGCAGCGCGCTCGCGAGACGAAGGAAGAACTCTTCAACCTTCGCTTCGCCCTGCGCACCGGTCACCTCAGCGATTTTTCGCGGGTGAAGCTCGTGCGCCGCACTTACGCCCAGATCCAGACCGCGATCTCCGAGAAGCGGCTCACCGAGGCACGTCATGGAGCAGCCTAATACCGTGGAACGCGGCAACCGTCGTCGCATCAAGCAGGGCCGCGTCAAGAGCGACAAGATGGACAAGACCATCGTCGTCGTGACCGAGACGCGCGTTCCCCATCCCGTTTACAAGAAGGTCGTCCGGCAGTCGTCGCGCTTCAAGGCGCACGACGAGACCAACGACGCCAAGACCGGCGATCTGGTCCGGATTCAAGAGTGCCGCCCGATGTCGCGCGACAAGCGCTGGCGTCTGGTCGAGATTCTGGAACGCGCGAAATGATTCAGCAAGAGACACGGCTCAAAGTGGCCGACAACTCAGGGGCCCGCGAACTGCTGTGCATCCACGTCAGCGGCGGATCGCGTCATCCCTACGCGCACGTCGGCGACATCATCGTCGGCACCGTGAAGAGCGCGATCCCGGGCGCCGCGGTCAAGAAGGGCCAAGTCGTCAAGGCGGTCGTCGTGCGTACCTCGCAGCCGATGCGCCGGCCCGACGGCTCGGTCATCAAGTTCGACGAGAACGCCTGCGTGATCATCAAGGGCGACAAGGACAACCTCGACCCGCGCGGCACGCGCGTGTTCGGGCCCGTCTGCCGCGAACTCCGCGACCGCGGGTTCCTGAAGATCGCCAGCCTCGCGCCGGAGGTGCTCTAGCATGGGGCGCACGGTGAAGGCCGTCTCCAAGCCGCACATCGTCAAGGGCGACACCGTCGTCCTGCGGCGCGGCAAGGAGAAAGGCAAGCGCGGGATCGTCAAGCACGTGTTCCCGAAAGACGGCGTCGCGACCGTCGAGGGGCTCAACGTCGTGAAGCGTCACACCAAGCCGGGCCAGGCGGGTCAGGTTCAGGGCGGCGGCATCATGGAGAAGGAAGCTCCGATCCCAATGAGCGCGCTGATGGTCGTCGATCCGAAGACGGATGCGCCGACCCGCGTGCGCCGCGTCCGTCAGTCCGACGGATCTTCGGTGCGCGTCAGCGTGCGGTCCGGCGAGCAGCTGCTCGTTCCAGGTAAGGCGTAGTCATGGCTGCACGTTTGAAAGAAAAGTATCAGACCGAGGTCGTCGGCAAGATGCAGGAACGGTTCAAGTATTCGAACCCGATGCAGATTCCGAAGCTCGAGAAGGTCGTCATCAACATGTCGGTCGGCGACGCCATCCAGAACTCGAAGGCGCTCGACGTCGCGGTCCGCGAGCTGACCACGATCAGCGGTCAGAAGCCGATCATCACCAAGGCCAAGAAGTCGATCGCGGCGTTCAAGCTGCGTGAAGGCATGAACATCGGCGCCAAGGTGACGTTGCGCGGCGAGCGGATGTACGTCTTCCTCGACAAGCTCTTCAACATCGTTCTGCCCCGTATTCGCGACTTCCGCGGGCTCAACCGCAAGTCGTTCGACGGGCGCGGCAACTACAACCTCGGCCTCAAGGAGCAGCTCGTGTTCCCGGAGATCGATTTCGACAAGGTCGACAAAGCGCGCGGCATGGACATCGTCATCGTGACGACGGCCAAGAACGACGAAGAAGCGACCGAGTTCCTCACCCAGATGGGGCTGCCGCTGCAGAAGCCTGCAGCGACCACCGGAGCAACGGCATAATGGCCAAAACCTCGAGCATCGAGAAGTCGAAGCGCGTCGCGAAGTTCACGACGCGTCAGCACAACCGCTGCAAAGTCTGCGGTCGTCCGCGCGCGTACTATCGCCGCTTCGGCATGTGCCGTATCTGCTTCCGAGAGAACGCGCATCGCGGGTTCATCCCCGGCATCACGAAGGCTAGCTGGTAATGGGCGTCATCACCGATCCGATTGCCGATTTGCTCACGCGGATCCGCAACGCGAACACGGCCAACCATCAGACCGTAGACATCCCGGCTTCGAAGATGAAGAAGGCGGTCGCGCAGATTCTGCTCGACGAAGGCTTCATCAGCGGCCTCGAGTCGATCAAGGAAGGCCCGCAAGGGACGCTTCGGATCACGCTCAAGTACGGCCCCGAAAAGGAGAAGGTCATCACCGGCCTTCGCCGCATCAGCCGGCCCGGTCTGCGCGTCTACACCTCGAAGACGGAGATCCCGCGCGTCCTCGGCGGACTGGGACTCGTCATCATCTCGACCTCCAAGGGCATCATGTCGGGCAAGCGCGCCAAGCGCGAAGGCTTCGGCGGTGAAGTCCTCGCGTACGTGTGGTAATCGATCATGTCACGAATTGGTAAGCTTCCCGTCGCCGTGCCTACGGGCGTGGACGTCAAGCTCGACGACCACACCGTCACGGTCAAGGGTCCGAAGGGTCAGCTCTCGCAGCACATTCTGGCGGTCGTCGAAGTCAAAATCGACGGCGGTCAGGTGCTCGTCGCGCGCAAGAGCGACGACAAGCCGGGGCGTTCGGCCCACGGCCTCACGCGCACGCTGATCTCGAACATGATCGACGGCGTCACCAAGGGCTTCCGCAAATCGCTGGAGCTCCAGGGCGTCGGCTACCGCGTCAACAAGGCCGGCAACGACCTCAACTTCTCGCTCGGCTATTCGCACCCGGTGACCTACGCGGCGCCCGACGGCATCGCGTTCACGGTCGAGGGGACGAACAAAGTTCACGTCGACGGGATCGACAAGCAGCGCGTCGGCCAGGTCGCGGCCGAGATCCGCAACCTGCGTCCGCCGGAGCCGTACAAGGGCAAAGGCGTCCGCTACGAAGGCGAAAAGGTTCGCAAGAAGCTCGGTAAAGCGGGCAAGGCTGGTAAGAAGTAATGCCGATCTCACGCAACGATCAGCGGCTCAAGCGGCACACGCGTCTGCGCAAGAAGGTCGTCGGGACCTCCGGCCGCCCGCGCCTGCAGATCTTCCGCAGCCTGCACCACACCTATGCGTTCGTCGTCGACGATACGAAGGGCCATACGCTCGTCGCCGCGTCGACCCGCGAAGGGACGCTCGCCGACGGTCTCGGCTCGCGCACGAACATCGAGGCGGCCCAAAAGGTCGGCTCGACGATCGCCCAGCGCGCCAAGGCGGCGGGCATCGATGCCGTCGTGTTCGACACCTCGGGTCACAAGTACCACGGTCGCGTTGCTGCACTCGCCCAAGCGGCGCGTGAAGCCGGTCTGGAGTTCTAAGAGTATGGTCATGGAGCGAGCGCAGACGAATCGCGCTGGTACCTCAATGTTTCTTGCGAGCTCGGACCGGGGGCCCCACGCAGTGGGGGGCGCGCAGTCTGGGACGGAGCGCCGTTAAATGTACAATCGTGGCGGTCGCGATCGCGACAACCAAGGGTTCGAAGAGACGGTCGTGCGGATCAACCGCGTTGCCAAGGTCGTCAAGGGCGGTAAGCGCTTCAGCTTCTCCGCGCTCGTCGTCGTGGGCGACAAGAAGGGCCGCGTCGGCTTCGCCATCGGCAAAGCCGGCGAAGTTCCGGAAGCGATCCGCAAGGGCGTGGAGCAGGCTCGCAAGGCCCTGATCACCGTCCCGATGATCGAGAAGACGATCCCGCACATGGTGGACGTCCACGTCGGCTCCGGACACGTGATGCTCAAGCCGGCCTCGCCCGGAACGGGCGTCATCGCGGGCGGCGCGATGCGCGCGGTCCTCGAGCTCGCGGGGATCCACGACATCGTGACCAAGTCGCTGGGGACGAACAATCCCATCAACGTCGTGCTCGCGACGTTCGCAGCGCTCAAGTCGCTCAAGACGGCCGAGAAGGTCGCGCAGCTGCGCGGCAAGACGGTCCAGGAACTGTACGTATAGCCATGGCTGACAAGAAAACCGCGACGCCGGCAACGGCCGCAGGGCCGGCGCTCTCGCTCGCGACGCTCAAACCGAACCCGCACTCCCGTCCGAAGCGCACGCGCGTCGGCCGCGGACACGGTTCGGGCATGGTCAAAACGGGCGGCGAAGGCGGCAAGGGTCAGACCGTCCGCTCGGGCGGCGGCAAGGGTCCCGCGTTCGAAGGCGGCCAGACGCCGTGGGCGCGTCGTCTTCCGCAGCGCAAGGGCGTCTCGCAGAAGTCGCGCGACATCGGCCATTTCCGCACCGAGTTCGCGGTGATCAACGTCGGCGATCTCGCCGGCTGGGACGCCTCGATCGAGGTCAGCCCGCAGTCGCTCAAGGCGAGCGGCAAAGTGCGCGACCTCCGCGACGGCGTCAAGGTGCTCGGCGGCACCACCAAGTCGAAGCTCAAGCAGGGCGATGCCGCGCTGCCCGCCGGCTTGAAGTTCCGCGACATCCTCTTCTCCGCATCGGCGCGCGAAGCGCTCACCGCGGTCGGCGCCGATTTCGGCGACGCCGCCATCGAAGCTTCGGAGTAACAACGGCCTCGTGCTGAACACTCTTCGGAACGCGTTGACCGTACCCGACATCCGCAAGCGGATCGGGTTCGTGTTCTTTGCGTTCGCCGTCTTCGTGTTCATGATCCACGTGCAGCTGCCGAACGTGGACCAGGCCAAGTGGAACTCCCTGATCCAGTCGGGTGCGTTCTACCAGTTCTTGGGCTTCCTCTCGGGCGGCGCGCTGCAGCATCTTTCGATCATCGCGATGGGGATCACGCCGTACATCAACGCGTCGATCATCATGCAGCTGATGACGGTCGTCATTCCGCAGCTCGAAGAGATGGCGAAGAAGGGCGGCGAGGAAGGCCGCAAGACGATCAGCCGCTACACGCGGTATCTCACGATCGTGCTCGGCACCATTCAGGCGACGTCGATGGCGATCGCGATGAGCCGAGGCGGCGTCTTCTACGACCACTCGTGGCAGTTCATCGTCTACGCGGTCATCGCGTTCGTCGCCGGCACGATGTTCCTGATGTGGCTGGGCGAGCAGATCACCGACAAGGGGATCGGCAACGGCGTCTCGCTGATCATCTTCGTCGGCATCGTGCTGCGCTTCCCGACGCAGGTCGGGCAGACGTTCTCGCTGGCCAACAAGGGCAACGTCAACTGGCTCGGGATGTTCCTGTGGCTGGCGATCGCGCTGATCACCATCGTCTCGATCGTGTTCATGTACCAGGGCCAGCGCCGCATCCCGGTGCAGCAAGCGCGCCGCGTGGTGGGCCGCAAGCTCTACGCCGGCCGCTCGAGCTACATCCCGCTGCGCCTGAACAACTCGGGCGTCATCTCGATCATCTTCGCGATCTCGATCCTGCTGCTGCCGCAGCAGGCGCTCTCGTGGTTCGGCGGCGGCGCGCAGGCCGGCAACACGCACAGCTGGGCGGCGAACGTCTCGTTCTTCATCCAGGCGTACTTCGGGCCGCAGTCGCTGCTCTACAACGTCGTCTACTTCTTGCTGGTCGTCGTCTTCACGTTCTTCTACTCGGCGATCGTCGTCAACACGCGCGACATCGCGGACAACCTCAAGAAGTCCGGCTCATTCATCCCGGGCATCCGTCCGGGCCAGCCGACCGTCGACTACATCAACAAGATCCTCCTGCGCATCACGACCGCGGCCGCGATCTACCTCGGCCTGCTCGCCGTCCTCCCCTCGCTCCAGCGCGACGTAGGCGTCACCTCGCTCTACATCGGCAGCACGTCGCTTCTGATCGTGGTCGGCGTCGCACTCGATTCCATCACGCAGATCGAGGCACGCCTCGCAATGCGCGACTACCGAGGCTTCATAAACAAGTGAACCTCATTTTTCTCGGGCCTCCTGGTGCGGGTAAAGGGACGCAGGCCAAGGTTCTGGCGGATCGCTTCGGCTATCGTCAGATCTCGACCGGCGACATCCTGCGCGCCAACGTGCGCGAGGGAACGCCGCTGGGGCTCGAGGCGAAGCCGATCATGGAGAGCGGCGGCCTGGTTCCCGACGATCTCATGATTCGCATGATCGAAGCCGAGATGGAGAAGCCCGGCGACGTCATCTTCGACGGTTTTCCGCGCACCACGGCGCAGGCGAAGGCGCTCGACGAGCTGCTGCGCCGCAAGAACAAGCCGGCGGTTCCGGTCCTCTTCGACGTCGACATGGGCGCGCTGCTCGAGCGGCTCACCGGCCGCTGGACGCACGTGGCTTCGGGCCGGACCTACCACGAGAAGTTCGCGCCGCCGAAGACGGCGGGCATCGATGACGTCACCGGCGAGCCGCTCGTGCAGCGGCCCGACGACAAGGAACAGACGATCCGCAAGCGTCTGGCGGTGTATGCCGACCAGACCGCCCCGCTGGTCGCCTACTACGAGGGCGGGAACGGTCCCGAACTCGTGCGAGTCGATGCGCTCGCGCCGATCGATCGCGTCAGCGAAGAGCTCATCCGGCTGGTGAACCGCCAGGGCGCGGGGGCGTCGGCATGATCAGCATCAAGTCCGCGCGCGAGATCGAAATCATGCGTCGCAGCGGTAAGATCACGTCGAAGACGCTGACCCGGCTCATCGAGGCCGCGAAGCCCGGCGTGACGACGGCGGAGCTGAACCGCATCGCCGACGAATCGATTCGCTCGATGGGCGGCGTGCCCACGTTCATCGGATATCACGGCTACCCCGCAGCGATCTGTGCGTCGGTCAACGACGAGGTCGTCCACGGCATGCCGGGTGACCGCGTGCTGCTCGAGGGCGATCTGCTCTCGCTGGACATCGGAACCACCTTCGAAGGCTACGTCTCCGACTCAGCCGTAACGGTCGGGATCGGCGAGGTCAGCGACGCCGCGAAGCGGCTGATGACGGCGACCCAGGAGTGTCTGATGCAGGGCATCGCGCAGATGCAGGCGGGCAACCGCTTGGGCGACATCGGCAACGCGGTTCAGCGCTATGCCGAGTCTCACGGCTACGGTGTCGTGCGCGCGCTGGTCGGTCACGGCATCGGCCGCAAGATGCACGAGGACCCGCAGGTCCCCAACTACGGCGATGCCGGAACCGGGACGGTCCTGCGCAAGGGCCTGGTGCTCGCAATCGAACCGATGATCACCGAAGGAACCTGGGAAGTCGAAACCCTCGAGGACGGCTGGACGGTCGTAACCGAGGATGGTAAACTAGCCGCGCACTTCGAGCACACGATCGCGATCACGGACCAGGGACCAAAAATCCTCACGCTCCGCGAAGCCTACGAACACCCAGACGTAGCCCTCTACCGCCCCGAACAAGAAGTGGCAGCATGATAACGATCGTGCCGCGCCACAGTCCCGAACCCACCAACACCACAGAGAACAAGCCCATTCCGGCCCCCCAAGGGGAATCGCGCCCAACCGACCATGTCGGCGGGGCCGGTCTTCACGGGGGCCCCGCGCAACGCGCGGGGGGTGCGGAGCCAAGGGCGGAGCACCTTTAGCATGAAAGTACGACCGAGCGTCAAGCGCATTTGCGACGCCTGCAAGATCATCCGCCGCGAGGGCAAAGTCCGCGTGATCTGCAGCGTCAATCCGAAGCACAAGCAGGTTCAGGGATAATGGCACGTATCGCCGGCATCGATCTCCCGCGCGACAAGCGCGTTGAAATCGGCCTCACCAAGATTTTCGGGATCGGTCTTCCGACCTCGCAGAAGCTTCTCTCGCAGACCGGGGTCGACCCGAACACGCGCGTCAAGGATCTCACCAGCGAGGACGAGCACCGTTTGCGTGAAGCGATCGACGCGCTCAAGGTCGAGGGCGACCTGCGTCGCGAGATCGCGTCGAACATCAAGCGCTTGACGGACATCGGCTGCTATCGCGGCCTGCGTCATCGCCGCGGCCTGCCCGTGCGCGGCCAGCGCACCAAGACAAACGCGCGCACTCGCAAGGGCCCCAAGCGCACCGTCGCCGGCAAGAAGAAGACCGCCAAGAAGTAGTCCGTCCCGGACGCAGCGCGAAAAGCCCGGTCGATCGACCGGGCTTTTTGCGTCCGCGTGTGCGTGCGCGCGCGGAAAAAAAGTACCTTCTTTCGGGGGTAACGCCGCGCGGAGCCGCCGTGCGATAATCGCTGCGAACAGTGCCGGCGTCGCCTATGCACGCCGCCGTAATTTACGTTGTCTTTTGGACTGGTGGGGGTTTTATGCGACCGTCTCTTCTTTCGCACGCGCTTTCGGCCGCGATGCTCGCGGCGTTCGGAGTTTTCGCCGGAGTGCTGACGCCGGCGCCGGCCCAGGCCGACGATTTCTTGAAGAACGTCACCGTGACGCTGCAGCCGCAGTACGAGACGGCCACCGGCCGCGGCACGGCCGTCCCGCCGGGCGGAACGCAGCTCGGGAAAGGCGCCCCTGCGACGACGAACGGTTGGGAGTTGAACTACTCCGCGCGCTGGCAGATCAGCCAGAAGTTCAACGCCGTGTACTCCCACACGACGCTGGACCAGGCGCTCGACGCACTGACGACCTACATTCCGGCAGTCCTGACGACGGGCGCCCTGCGCGACCGCTTCGACTTCGTGTACCTCAACAACACGCCGAACGCGCACCTCACGCAGTCGCTCTATTACGTGCACCGCACGCGCATGTGCTGCCCCGCCGACAACGAGACGGTGGTCACGCCGCCCGCGTTCGGCGGCGTGGATCAAACCGACTACCGCTTTGCTGAAGCGTACAAGTTCGGACCGCGCACGAAGATCGGCTATCCGTTCACCGTGTTCGCCGCGGCCGCGTACGTCAACCACCCCTTCCAGAGCGGCTACACCGCGGCGGCGCAACGAGCGAACGGCGGGACACCGTACTCGGGCAGCGGCTTCAACATCCCGTCGTACGGCGCGCGCATCGACGTCCCGACCGGCGATCGCACCTGGATCCCGTTCGTGCAGTACTCGCAGGGCTCCACGTTCTACCGCAAGGATGCGGGATCGTACAACTATCGCTACGTACAGTATGGCTTCAACAAAGCGCTGGCCAAGAACGTCGTCTTCACGACCTACTCGTTCACCGCACAGCAGTTCGCCAACCAGAGTTACCTGACGGCGACCGGACACGACACGCTGCGCGAAGCGCTGTGGATCTCGCAGCTGAACTATTCGATCAAGCTCTAACCTACGAACGCTGCACCCGTCTCAGCTCGGGATCGGGAGCTTCGTGCCACGTCCCTCGATCACGCAAGCGTCGAAGATGAACGATGCCGCGGCGACGTCCCACAGGCCGATGCCCAGCGATTCGAACAGCGTGATCTGCTCGTCGGAAGTGCGGCCTGGCGCTTTTCCGGCGACGACGTCGCTCAGCAGCGACGCGGAGTCCCAGCTCCACGCGCCCTGGTCTGCCGCGGCGATGAGGTCGCCCGACTCGACGTGCGCCTGTGCGAGGTCTTCGATCGCGATGATCGACGCACGGCGAATCGTCTCGACGTCGACTTCCTGTGCGTTGGCGCGGTTCGAACCCGCCGCGTTGACGTGCGTGCCGGGGCGCAGCCACGCTCCCTCGAGCACGGGTGCGTTGGCGTTGGTCATCGTGACGACGACGTCGGCCTCGGCGACCGCTTCGCGCGCGCTCGCCACGCCGTTGACGGGGACGCCGGTGCGCGCGGTCATCTCTTCGCAGAACAACTCGCGCCTGGCGGCGTCGCGGCCGTAGACCAGGACCTGCGAGATCGGACGGACGTGGACGACCGCTTCTAGCTGCGAGCGCGCTTGCCAGCCGGTACCGATCACACCGAGTGTTTTCGAATCTTCGCGGGCCAGGACGCGGGTCGCAAGGCCCGATGCGGCCCCGGTGCGGATCTGTCCGAGCGCATCGCCTTCGATCAGCGCGAGCATCTCGCCGGTCTCGTCGAACAGGGTGACCCAGAAGCGCGGGCCGCGGCCCCTCGGCGCGACGGTGTACGTCTTGTGACCCATGCGGCCGCCGTACGTGGCGACGAGCACGTGAATCATCGCCGACGTGGTGAACGCGCGCTGTCGCGGGCGATTCTGCGCGCGGCCTTCCGCCAGCGCCAGCGCCGCGTCTTGGACGACGCCGAGCGCGTCGCGAACGCTCAGGGTGCTGGTGACGTCGCCTTCCGTCAGGTAGAGCGGGTTCACGGCTGCGCCGCGGCGATCACGCCGACGTCTTCGCTGCCGTGGCCGGCGGCGAGATAACGATCGCAGAGCGCCGCGACGGCGGGAACCACGTCGAGCTTCGCGCCATGCCGGGCTGCCTCGTCGATCATCAGGCGCAGGTCCTTGCGCGCCATCGACAACTCGAAATTGGGCGGCGTGAACTTCCCCTCGGCCATCGACTTGCCGCGGCCGCCGATCGCGTTGCCGGGATTGAATTCCGAGAAAAGCGTGTAGGCGTCCGCCGGTTCGATGCCGAGCGAGCGTCCTAGCCGATACGTGTCGGCGAGCCCGCCGGCGATGACCAGCAGCATCAGGTTGCCGAACAATTTGAACGATGCCGGGCGCGTCGGGTCGTCGCCGAGCTCGAGCACCTTGCCGGTCATCGGTTCCAGCCGCGGCTTCACCCGCGCGCGCGTCGCCGGATCGCCCGCGAGCAGCATCAGTCCCGTGGCGTCGCGCGCATTCTGCGGGCCCATGAAGACGGGCGCGTGCACGAACGTGCGCCCGCGCTGGGTCCAGCGGCGAACGCGTTCGCCGGTCGGCGTCGGCGCCGTCGTCGTGTGATCCGCGATGAACGCCGTCGGCAGGATGATACTCGCCAGCGGTTCGAGGACGCTGTCGACCGCGTCGTCGTCGCTGAGCGTGAGGTGGATTTCCGCCGCGCCGCGCGCCGCGTCCGCGGGAGTGTCGAAGACCTTCGCGCCGTCCGCTTCGAGTGCGCGCGCTTTTTCGATCGTGCGGTTCCAGACGTGCACGGTCTCGCCGCGCTCCAACATTTTACGAACGAAGCCCGAGCCCAGCAGACCCGTGCCGAAATATGCGATCACTGACATTCTGCAGTTGTACCCGCGCCGGAGTACCCGGACCTTGCGGGACGAGGACGAGGCCGCCTGGGGGCAGTCGCGAGCGTTCGACTGCGCTCAGCGTGCGGTCTTGGGGGCGGTCTGCGTGCTTCTCTCGTACGCAGTGACCGCGCCGCGCCGGCAGACCGGATGGTACGTGCCGTTCGCCGCCAGCGCACGCACGCGCGGCAGGACGACGCTTGTGAAGGACGCGTTCGGATAGTCGTCGGCGACGACGAGCCACTGGGCGTCCGGTGGAGTATCACCGAGGACCATGGCGCCTGGGCGCTCGGCGGAGACGGCGGTGTACCATTCGTCGTGCGTCGCAACCGTGGCGCCGGCGGGAACGCAGGCGAGCGCCGCGCGCGCATCGGCCAGCGAGTGATACGACGGTTTGAGGTAGTGGCCCGGATGGAGCGGGCTGAAGGCGACCAGGACGACGGCCGAGAGAACGAACGCGGTCGTCGTCCAACGCCGCGGGTGCCGCAACCGTGAGATCGCATCACGGAAGGCGATCAGCAGCCACGGGATCCAGAGCGCCGCGTAGTGTTCGCCCATCCGCCACACGAGGCCACTGTTCGCCAGCAGCACGATCGCGAAGCCCGGAACGCTCAGCCAGATGAGCGGGCTTCGCAGCGGGACCAGCGCCAGCGGCACGAGGGCTTCGAGCAGGTAGGTGAGCCGGCCGAACGTCAGGATCGCCGCCGCGAACGCGAGCGGGTGAACGAACGGTGCCGTCAGCAGCGCGAGCGGTCCGTGCGCGAACGGATATTCGTAGAAGTGTGAGGGCGGCCAAGGCCCGACGCGGGGCAGCACGACCAGAACGTAGACCGCCGCCGAAGCTGCGGCCAAGGCGCCGCTGGCAAACGACGCGGCAGCCTTCGGCCGGTCGCCCTGCCGCAACGCGACGACGCCGAGCGCGACTCCGAGCAGCGCCAGTTCCAGGCAGACGTCCTCGCGCAGGCCCGCCAGCAGCACGGCACAGGTCGCCAGCCAGCCCCACGAGCGGCGCTGCAGGGCGAGCCACCATCCGAGCGCCAGCGGCGGGAGCAGTCCCAGTTCGCGAAATTCTCCGAACCCCACCGCGACGAGGGGTGGATAGACGAGCGCAACCGCGCCGATCCGATCGGCGACTCCCTCGGCGAGCGCCCCGGTCCGGGAGGCAGTCCGGGCGATCGCAGCCAGGAGCGGCGCGCAGGCGACTGTAGCGAGCGCCAAGACCGCCTGGAGCACCCAGACGCTGTGGGTCGCCGCCAACAGCGGCCACAGGACGATAAGCGTCGGCGACCAGTGGAAGCGGTAGTGGGTCGTCTGCTCGACCCCGTCGTGCATCGGGCCGAGCGCTCCCAGGATGACCTGGACGAAGGTGCCCGTGTCGGCGCCGTAGCTCCAGTCGCCCACCCGGAGGGCGGCGAGGATGGCGAGGATCGTGAACGAGGCGAGCGACCAGAGGAGCAGGCGGCGGGACGGCATTCGGGCGCCTGCGTTCGCGCCGCGCATCCGAGCTCCGCTCTTGCACGCTTCCTGCGCCCATGGTAAAGTAGGGCGTTGTGTCCGCTCCGCGGACGCGACGCGCATTCGTGCGCCCCCCGCATTCGCCGTGCGGTGTGGACTCGAGGTCGGAGAGTTCGCGCGAAGCGAGCCCTGCCGGTCGAGGCGACGACACCGGCCGTGCCGGACAGGAAAAGCCCTCAGAGAGCAGTTTTCGTTTGGCCGCGAAGAAGCAGACCAAGACGCGCAAAAAGCGCGAGTTCAAGAACGTTGGATCGGGCGTCGCCCACATCCATTCGTCCTTCAACAACACGATCGTCACGATCACCGACAACACCGGGTCGACGATCGCCTGGGCGTCCGCCGGCAACCTCGGCTTCAAGGGTTCGAAGAAGTCGACCCCGTTCGCTGCGCAGATGGCGGCCGAAGCCGTCGCGCGCAAGGCGATGGAGCACGGGATGAAGAGCGCCGAGGTCTACGTCAAAGGCCCGGGCGCCGGCCGCGAAGCCGCCATCCGCTCGCTTCAAGCCGCCGGCCTGGAGATCACCCTCATCAAAGACGTTACGCCCATCCCGCACAACGGCTGCCGCCCGCCGAAGCGCCGGCGCGTGTAAGGGAGTTATAGAAAACTAATGGCTCGTTACACAGAAGCCGTGTGCCGCTTGTGCCGTCGTGAGACCGCAGCGAGCAAGACCGGCGAAAAGATCAAACTGTTCCTTAAGGGCGACCGCTGCCTCTCGAAGAAGTGCGCCGTCGAGCGCCGCGGTACGGCGCCGGGTCAGAAGACGCAGAACACCAAGACGCGTCAGAAAATCTCCGAGTACGGCCGTCAGCTGCGCGAGAAGCAGAAGATGCGCCGCTACTACGGCGTGCTGGAAACGCAATTCCAGAACTACTTCCGCGAAGCGCAGCAGGTCCGCGGCCAAACCGGCGCGACCTTCCTGCAGCTGCTCGAGCGCCGTCTCGACAACGTCGTCTACCGCCTCAACCTCGCGTCGAGCCGGGCTCAGGCGCGCCAGCTCGTCACCCACCGTCACTTCCGTCTGAACGGCCGGATCATCAACGTTCCGTCGATCATCGTGAAGCCCGGCGACGTGCTCTCGATCGGCGACGGCTCGAAGTCCTCCGACCTCTTCACCCAGCTCGTCGAGATGGCGAAGAACCGCCGTCACCCCGAGTGGCTCGAGTTCAGCGAGACCGATTCGACCGCCAAGGTCCTCTCGCTCCCCTCACGCGAGCAAATCGACACCCCCGTCGACGAGCAGCTCATCGTCGAATACTACTCGCGTTAATCTCGATAACCACCGCTAGGCGTACGATCGTCCCACGTGGGCGGATAACGTAAGCGGAGAAAGACCTCATCATTCACACCATGACCGTCCTCGAAGCGCCCGTCGGCGCGCAGATCGAAGTTCGCGAACGTCGCGAGAACTACGCCAAATTCGTGATCGAGCCGCTCGATCGCGGCTTCGGCATCACGCTGGGCAATGCGCTGCGCCGCATCCTGCTCTCGTCGATCCCCGGTGCCGCCGTCACGTACGTCAAAATCGACGGCGTTCTGCACGAGTTCTCGACCATCTCGGGCGTCGTCGAAGACACCGTCGACCTGCTGCTCAACCTCAAGGGTCTTCCGATCAAGCTGAACACGGAAGATCCGAAAGTGCTCTCGCTCAACGTGAGCGGCTCGAAGGAAGTGACCGCGGGCGACATCGCTCCGGACGCCGACGTCGAGATCCTCCAGCCGAGCTACCACATCGCGACGCTCTCCAAGAAAGACGCCAAGCTTTCGATGGAGATCGGCGTCGAGAAGTCGCGCGGTTACGTCACCTCGGACAAGCAGCGCAACATCGAGCACATGATCGGGCTCATCCCGATGGACTCGATCTTCTCGCCGATCCGCAAGGTCAACTTCACGGTCGACGACACGCGCGTCGGCCAGTCGGTCGACTTCGATCGCCTGACGCTGGAGATCGAGACCAACGGTTCGATCACCCCGGACGACGCGCTCAGCGAAGCTGCGCAGATCATGACCGAGCAGCTGCACCTCTTCATCGGTTTCTCGACCGAAGAGAAGCCGGTCGCGACGGCGCCCGCCAGCGAGTGGGACGTCCCGGTCGAGACGCTCAACCTCTCGGTCCGCTCGTTCAACTGCCTCAAGCGCGCCGGCATCTCGAAGGTCTCCGAACTGCTCGACATGACGGAAGACGAAATCATCAAGATGCGCAACTTCGGCAAGAAGTCGCTCGACGAGATCAAACAAGTTCTGGACGAGCGCGGACTCTCGCTCCGCCAGTCATAGCTCAGGGATAGGTAGATGCCGCACCAAGTCGCCCAAAAGCGTCTCTCGCGCACCGACGGCCACCGCAAGGCGCTGCTGCGCAACCTTGCGACGTCGTTCTTCAAGCACGAGAAGATCGAGACCACGTCGACCAAGGCCAAGGAGATCTCCAAGGTCATCGACCGCCTGATCACGCAGGCTCGCCGCGGCGACTTGCACTCGCGCCGCCTCGTCGCGTCCTACCTCACCGAGGAAGCCGTCGCGAAGAAGCTGTGCGAACAGATCGCGCCCGCACTCAAGGAACGCACGGGCGGCTTCACCCGCATCATCAAGTCGCGCGTTCGCCCCGGTGACGCGGCGGAGTTGTCAATCCTGGAGCTAGTCAAGTAGCTCTTTAGCGATTCTCTCGGCCGCTGGCGTCGTCGCTACGCCCTTCGCGTGCGCTAGCACGCTTCAGGGCTAGGCTCCTAGCCAGCGACCGAGATAATCGCTAAAGTAAGGGCTACCCCGTATGAGCACCATGACGAAGGCGGCGGACGATCCGCTCAGTTTGACCTCGATTACGCGATCGTTTGTCGCGGATAGCATCACGCCGATCTCCGCGTACCTCGCCCTGGCCCAGCCGGGGCGTTCGTGTTTGCTGGAGTCGGTCGAAGGGACGGAGCGGATCAGCCGCTTCTCGTTCATCGGGCTGGACTACCTCGAGTCGCTCTCGATCGATCGCGATCCGCGGCTGCTGGAACGCATCCGCGCCGCGATCGGCCGCTACTCGCTCGACCGCACGGACCTGCCGTTCCCCGGCGGCGCGGTGTGCATCTTCACCTACGACGCGGCGCGCGCGCTCGAGCCCGTCCTGCGCGCGGCTCAGGAGAACGGCGCGACGCCGCCCGCCGACGTGCGCTTCGGCGACGCGCTGGTCGTGATCCCCGGAACCTGGCTCGTCTTCGACCACTTCACCCATCGCGTGACGCTCATCGGGTTCGCCCGCGACGAGACGGAGCGCGCGACGGTCGACGCGCGGCTCGACGCGTACGTCGCGCGGCTGCTCGACCAGCGCCCGTCGATCCCCGGCGCCGTGCGCGCCGACGGTCCGGTTTCGGCGTCGATGGACGAGGCGACGTTCCTCGAGCGCGTCGCGCAAGCGAAGGAGTTCATCCGCGACGGCGAGGCGTATCAACTGCAAGTCGGCGTGCGGTTCTCGTGCGCGCTCGCCGGCACGGCGTTCGACTTCTACCGCCAGATCCGCGCGCGAAATCCGTCGCCGTACATGTTCTTCGTCGAGCATGACGGGCGCGCCGTCTTCGGAGCATCGCCGGAGTTTCTGGTGCGGCTCGACGGCACGGCGGCGCGCATCCGCCCGCTCGCCGGCACGCGGCCGCGCGGCAGCGACGACGAACGCGACGTGAAGATCGCCGAGGAACTGCTCGCCGATCCCAAGGAACGCGCCGAGCACGTGATGCTGGTCGATCTGGCCCGCAACGATCTGGGCGCCGTGTGCCGCACCGGCTCCGTGCGAGTCGACGAGCTGATGGTGATCGAACGCTACTCGCACGTGATGCACATCGTCTCGAACGTGGTCGGCGAGCTGCGCGAGGACCGCGACGCGCTCGACCTCTTCGCCGCCGCGTTTCCGGCCGGGACGGTGAGCGGGACGCCGAAGATCCGCGCGATGCAGCTGATCGACCGGCTCGAACCGGTCGCGCGCGGTTTCTACGCCGGCAGCGTCGCACACATCGACTTCGACGGCGACATGGACTCGTGCATCATCCTGCGCTCGGTCGCGTGCGCGAACGGGCGCGCGTACTGGCAAGCCTCGGCCGGCATCGTCACGGACAGCGTCCCGGCCGCCGAGTACGCCGAAGTCTTCGCCAAAACCGCAATCGTCCGCGACGTCCTGGGGCTTTGAGCGCCGTGAAACTCAAACTCCTCCTCGTCGACAACTACGACTCGTTCACGTGGAATCTCGCGCACCTCTTCGGTGCGGTCGAAGGCGTCGAAGTGGACGTCATCCGCAACGACGATCCGCGCTTGGAGGACGGCGTCACCGCACGGTACGACGGCACGATCGTCGGACCGGGACCGGGCCGTCCGGCCGAGGCGGGACGGACGATGGCGATCGTGCGCGAAGCGGCGCGCGAGCGGCGGCCGCTCTTCGGCGTGTGCCTGGGGTTGCAGGCGATCGGCGAGGCGTTCGGCGGCCGGGTGATTCACGCGCCGCGGCAGATGCACGGGAAGACCTCCGAGATCACGCACGACGGACGCGGCGCGTTCGCGGGCTTGCCCTCGCCGCTCGTCGCCACCCGCTACCACTCGCTCTGCGTCGACCACGACGGTTTTCCCGCCTCGCTGCGCGCGGTCGCGGCGAGCGAGGACGGCGTGATCCAAGGCCTCGCGCATCGCGAACTCCCGATCTCGGGCGTGCAGTTCCACCCGGAGTCCGTGCTCACGCCACAGGGCCGCGCAATGGCCGAGAACGTCGTCCGCAGCATGAGACTCCGGTGATGGCCCGAGCACAGCGGGGTCTTCCACGTACTGCAGCGTTGTTGCGAGGTCGGACCCGGAGGCCCCACGCGACGGGTGGGGGGCGCGCAGCGTGAGCGGAGCGCCTTTAGACTACGTCCCTTTACTGCGGCGAGTATTAGCCGGCGAGGATCTCTCGTCGGCGGAGATGGCGGAGCTCATCGGCGCCATCATGGACGAGACGCTCTCGCCGCTGCGTGCGGCGGCGCTGCTCGCGGGGCTCGCCGCGAAGGGCGAGACGGTCGACGAGGTCGTCGGCGCGGCCCGCGCGATGCGCGAGCGGAGCGTGCGCGTCGAGCACGGCTTGCCGCTCGTACTGGACATCGTCGGGACCGGCGGCGACAACTCGCACACGATCAACATCTCGACGGCCGCCGCCTTCATCATCGCCGGATGCGGTGTCCCGGTCGCCAAGCACGGCAATCGCGCCGCGTCGAGCAGTTGCGGCAGCGCCGACGTTCTCGAAGCGGTCGGCGTGCGCATCGAATGCTCCCCCGAGGAGTCGGCTCGCGCGCTGCGCGGGTACAACATCGCGTTCCTCTACGCCCAGCGGCATCACCCCTCGATGCGCGCCGTCGCGCCGATCCGCCGCGAACTCGGCGTGCGTACCGTTTTCAACGTGCTGGGGCCGCTGACCAATCCGGCCGGTGCGAACCGGCAGTTGATCGGCGTAGCGCGGCCCGAGCAGCTCACACTCGTCGCCGACGCGCTGCGGGTGCTCGGCGCTGACGCTGGCGCGGTCGTCCACGGAACCGACGGGCTCGACGAGATCTCCGGCGAGGCGCCGACCGACGTCGTGCAATTCGGGCCGGACGGCGTGCGCCGCTGGACGCTCGAACCGGCCCGCTACGGCGTCCGCGCCAGCCGTGCGGCGATCCTCGGCGGTGACGTCGCGACGAATGCGGCAGCGCTGCTGGCGATCCTCGACGGGGAACGCAGCCCGCGCGCCGATCTCGTCCTGCTCAACGCCGCGCTCGCACTCGTCATCGCGGGCGAAGCGGTCGACGTCGACGACGGAATGGTGCGTGCCCGCGTCTCTGTCGAGAGCGGCCGGGCGCGCGCGGCACTCGACGCGCTCCGCAGGGAGCGCAGGACCCTCGAGGTAGCACCATGAGCGACATGCTGGAAAGACTCTACGCGGCCAAGGCGATCGCGCGGGCGGCCGACGAGGCGCGCGAGCCGATCGGGGAGTTGCGCGCGCGCGCCGAAGCGCGCCGCACCGAACGGCGCGCGTTTCGCGCGGCACTCTCGGCGGCCGCCGGCCCGGCGATCATCGCGGAGATCAAACGGGCGTCGCCGTCGGTCGGCATCATCGTGCCGAAGCTGGATCCTGCCCAGATCGCGCGCGAGTACGAAGCGGCGGGCGCCGACGCGATCAGCGTGCTGACCGAAGCCGACCACTTCCTCGGGGATTTGGCCTATCTCGACGTCGCTCGCACGGCGTCGTCGCTGCCGATCTTGCGCAAAGATTTTCTGCGCTCGCGCTACGAGGTCGTCCAGTCGGCGGCGTACGGCGCCGACGCCGTGCTGGCGATCGTCGCCGGGCTGACCGACGCGGAGCTGTTGGAGATCATCGATGAGGCGCGCCGGTACGATCTCGGCGTGCTGGTCGAAGTGCACACCGAGGACGAGCTTCGCCGCGCGCTGGCGGCCGGTGCGCGCTTGCTGGGGATCAACAACCGCAACCTGCACACGTTCGAGACCGATCTCGCGGTGACCGAAGACCTGCTGCCGCTCGTGCCGAACGACGCGGTCGTGATCAGCGAGAGCGGCGTGAAGTCGCAGGACGACGTGCGGCGCCTCGTCGCGCAGGGCGCGCGCGGCGTGCTCGTCGGCGAATCGCTGATGCGCGCCGACGACAAAGGCCAGGCGATTCGCGCCCTCAAGGGCCATTCGACCGGCTCCGCAGGGGCGACAAGTGCAGGACCCGCTCGCAAGAACATGACGCCGGCGTAGTGCGGACCCGGGTCAAGATCTGCGGCTGCACGAGCATCGCGGACGCCGCGGCCGCGGTCGACGCGGGAGCCGACGCGGTCGGCGTCATCCTCGCCGAGCGTTCGCCGCGGCGAGTCGGCATCGACCGGCTCAAAGCGATCGCCGAGAGCCTCCCCGCGCTCGTCGGACTGGTCGCCGTATTCGTCGATCCGCCGGCGTCGCTGGTCGACGAGGCGCTCAAGCTCGGCGCGATCCCGCAGTTCCACGGCGACGAACCGGCCGACGTCTGCGAAGCGTTCGCGGCCGGACCGTATCTGAAGGCTTTCCCGATGCGCGGCGATCGTGCGACGACGCGCGAGGAGTTCGACGCGTTCGCGCGGCCGTTCGCACACGCGACCTGGTTGTTCGATACCGCAGGCGATGACGGGAGCAGCGGCGGTACCGGCCGCACGTTCGCCTGGGACGACGTGCAGCGCCTGCGCGGTTCGCGCACCGTCGTCATCAGCGGCGGTCTGACGCCCGAGAACGTCGGCGCCTGCGTGCGCGCCGCGCGGCCCTACGCGGTCGACGTACGCAGCGGGGTCGAAACCGACGGCCGCAAGGATCCGCTCAAAGTGCGCGCGTTCGTCGACGCGGTGCGCGACGCCGACGCGACGCTGCTTGCATGACGGAGGCTCCGCCGCCGGCGATCGTCGCCCAAGCGCAAGCGTTTCCGGCGATCTCGCCCGACGTGGACCTGGCGTTGCGAAAGCGGCTGGGAAAAGTGCCGGGCAGCGTCATCGTCATCGGCCGGCGGATCGGGTCCCGCGCCGAGGTTCAGGTCATCTTCGCCCGTGGCGGTCCCCGGGTGGCTGCGAAGACGCGGTTCGAGATCGGTTCGATCACCGAAGCGATCACCGGAACCCTTCTCGCCGACGCGGTGCGGCGCGGCGAGCTGCGGCTCGACGAAGGGATCGACGAGCGCGCGCGCCCCCCCCTGCACCCGCCGGTCCCGAACGGCAAGCACATCACGTTTCGCGACCTCGCCACCCATCACTCGGGATTGCCGCGCTTGCCCTTGCACGAAGCGGTGCAGCCGTACGCGCCGTACGATCGCGCCGCGCTGATCGAGCTCGTCAACGCCGCGCGCCCGACCGCCGATCCCGGAACGCGATACGAGCCCTCGAACGTCGATTTCGCCCTGCTCGGGATGCTGCTGGCGGATCGTACCGGAACGCCGTACGCCGAGCTCGTACGCAACCGGGTGTTCGTTCCGCTCGACATGCCCGACACGACGGCCGACTCGACGGCGGACGATCAGATCATTCCGGAGCGCGCGATCTCGGGTACGCCGGTTGCTCCGTGGCGCTGGAATGCATTCGCCCCCGAAGGCGGCGTCCGTTCGACCGCCGCCGACCTGCTCAACTTCGCGGGGACGCTCTTCCAGCACGAGAACGGTCCGCTCGCGCAGGATGCGCGCCTCGCATCGACGCCGACCGCTGGCGCGGGACCGAATACGGGAATCGGTCTGGGCTGGATGGTCGACCGGGCGAGCGGTGCGGTGTGGGCCAGCGGCTCCAGCTACGGCTCGATCGCGTTCCTGGGCGCGGTTCCGTCGCGCGATGAAGCGGTCGTCGTGCTTTCGAACGTCGGGCTGGGGTTCGCGGACATGACGCTCGACGACCTCGGCCTCAAACTCCTCTCCAACGAAATGCACGACACTCATGGCTAACCTGCAGCTTCCCGACGCGCGCGGCTACTTCGGCCGGTTCGGCGGCGTCTTCGTCCCCGAAGTGCTGGTCGAGGCGCTCGCGCAGCTCGAACGCGCAACGAGCGAAGCCTTTGCCGACCCGGCGTTTTGGGCCGAGATGGAGATCTTGCTGCGCGACTACGTCGGGCGGCCGTCGCCGATCTATCACGCCGAGCGGCTCGTCGACGGTCCGCACGCACCGATCGTGTTCAAACGCGAAGACACCAACCATACCGGCGCCCACAAGATCAACAATACGGTTGGACAAGCGCTGCTCGCGCGGCGCATGGGGAAGCGCCGGCTGATCGCGGAGACCGGCGCGGGACAACACGGCGTCGCGACGGCGACGATCGGTGCGAAGCTCGGGATGCAGGTCGACGTCTACATGGGCGAGGTCGACGTCGAGCGTCAGGCCCTCAACGTCTACCTGATGAAGCTGCTCGGCGCGAGCGTCCATCCCGTGGGCAGCGGCACGCGCACGCTCAAGGACGCGACGAACGAAGCGTTTCGCGAGTGGGCCGCCCGCGTCGAGGACACCTTTTACGTGATCGGATCGGTCGTCGGCGCGCACCCGTATCCGTATCTCGTGCGCGAATTCCAAAAAGTGATCGGCGTGGAGGCGCGCGCCCAGGTGCTCGAACGCTACGGGCGGCTGCCCAGCGACGTCGTCGCGTGCGTCGGCGGCGGGTCGAACGCGATGGGAATTTTCCGCGGCTTCGTCGACGACTCGGACGTCCGCTTGTGGGGCGTGGAAGCCGCAGGTCACGGCCTGCAGGCGGCCGACACCGCAGCTTCGCTCAACGCCGGATCGGTGGGCGTGCTACACGGCTCGCGCAGTTACGTCCTGCAGGATGATGAGGGCCAAGTGCTCGACACGCACTCCGTCAGCGCCGGGCTCGACTATCCCGGCGTCGGCCCGGAACATGCGTACCTCAAGGACAGCGGTCGCGCGCAGTACGTCGCCATCGACGACGCGGAGGCGCTCGCGGCGTTCCACCACACCGCGCGCCGCGAAGGGATCGTGCCGGCGCTCGAGTCCGCGCACGCGATCGCTTTCGCGCAACGGCTCGCCACGGAGCGCGGTCCGGGCGGTCTCGTGCTGGTGAACCTGAGCGGCCGCGGTGACAAGGACGTGCGCACGGTCGCCGCGCTCGACGGGGAGAACCAGCCATGATCGCAAGCGGCGAGTTCGATACCGTATTTGCGCGCGCGCGCACGGAGCGCCGCGCGGCGCTGATCGCCTATGTCGTCGCCGGCGACCCCGACCGGGCGACGACCTTGGCGGTGATCGATGCGCTCACGGCAGCCGGCGTCGACTTGATCGAGCTGGGCATCCCGTACGGCGACCCGCTGGCCGACGGCCCGACGATCGCAGCCGCGGCGCAGCGCGCGCTCGGCGGCGGAACGAAGATGGCCGACGCCATCGCCATCGCGGCCGAGGCGCGCGAACGCGGAGCGGCGCCGATCCTGTACTTCACCTACCTCAACCCGATCGACCGGTACGGTGTCGAGCGGTTCGCGCGCGAGGCAGCCGCCTCGGGCGCCGTCGGTGCGATCGTCCCCGACGTACCGCTGGAGGAGCTAGCGGCATTCGGTCCGCCGTTGCGCGCGGCCGGCCTCGCGATCCCGTTGCTGATCGCGCCTACGACGCCGCCGGAGCGAGCCGCTCGCATCGCCGAGGCCTCGAGCGGCTTCGTCTACCTCGTCTCGCGGCTCGGCGTCACCGGCGCGCGGCGCGAGCCCGACGTCGGGTGGGCCGCCGCGTCGGTCGCCCGCTTGCGCCCCGCGACGGCACTGCCGCTGGCGGTCGGATTCGGGATCTCGACGCCAGCGCACGCGGCGGCGGTCGGCGCCGTGGCCGACGCCGTTATCGTCGGCAGCGCGTTGATCGATGCCTACGCCGGCAGCCGCGGAGCGGAAGCGGCGCGGCGGGCCGGCGCGTACGCGCGCAGCCTGCGCGACGCGCTGCCGGTGCGCGGCTGACGCAAGCGAGGGAAGCATCAAGTTGCGCCGCCGCTGCGACTTTTAGCAGGAATCGTTTCCGGCAAGGCGCATCGGCCGACGTAGTTTTGTTCCTCCGGAGGTCTCGCTCTATGAAGCTCCGTCTTACGGCAGCCTTGGGTGCGTTCGCGCTTTGCGTGTCGCTCGCCGCACCGTCCGCCCCCGTGTCCGCGTCCGACGACACGATCGTCTTCGGTTCGCCGGTCTCGTTGACCGGGAACCTGACGAAGGAAGGTCATCTCACCCAAGAGGGCTACGACCTCTGGAAGAACTACGTCAACGCCCACGGCGGAATCAAGGTCGGCGGCAAGACGTATAAGGTCGAGATCAAGTACTACGACGACGAGTCGAAGAACGACACCTCGGCGCAGCTGGCCGAGCGGCTGATCGATCAGGACCACGTGAACTTCCTGCTCGGGCCTTACGGCTCGGGGACGAGTTTCACCGTCGCGCAGATCGCCGAGCGCAAGAAGATCCCGATGGTCGAAGGCAACGGCGCGGCCGAGAAGATCTTCAACCAGGGCTTCAAGTACACGTTCGGCGTCCTCTCGCCGGCAAAGCGCTATCTCGAAGGAATCCTCGACATGGCCCGCTCGGAGAAGCCGCCCGCGCAGACCGTCGCGATCACCGCGGCGAGCGATGCCTTCTCGCAGGAAGTCGCCGCGGGTGCGGCCGCCTACGCGACCGCGCACGGGATGAAGGTCGTCTACAGCAACAAGTATCCCGACACGGCGACCGACGTCTCTTCGATCATCTCGGCGCTCAAGCAGACCAATCCTGACGTCATCCTCAACGCCGGCCATCTGCAGGACGCGCTGCTCGTGCAGAAGGGCCTCAAAGAACAGAACGTCCAGGCGAAGGCGTACGGCTATTCGGTCGGCCCCGACACCCCCGACTTCGCGAACTCGCTCGGCAAGGACGCCAACGACGTATTCGGCGGCGCGCAGTGGTCCGATGCTGTGAAGTATCACGGATCGCCCGGGTTCTACAGGAGCGCCCGCGAGTACGCGAAGGCGATCGACTCGACCTACCATCACCGCGCCGACTATCACAACGCCGAATCGAGCGCCGCGTGCTTGGCGTTCCAGTACGCGATCGAACGGGCGGGCTCGCTCGACCCCGCCAAGGTGCGCGACGCGCTGGCGAAGCTCGACGTGACGACGTTCTACGGCATCCTCAAGTTCGACAGCCGCGGTCTCAACGTGTACAAGCCGATGGTCGTCAACCAGATCCAGAACGGCCGCCTCACGACGGTGTGGCCGCAGTTCACCGCGGACGGAAAGCCCAAGTACCCGACGCCGCCGTGGGGCCAGCGATAGCAGCAGCGTGCATCTCATAGCGCAGGATCTCGTCAACGGGATCCTCGCCGGCGGAATTCTGGCGGTCGTCGCGCTGGGATTCTCGCTGGTGTGGGGCATCATGAACATCATCAACCTCGCGCACGGGGCGTTCATCATGCTCGGGGCGTATACGACGTACCAGCTCTTCACGAGCTTCCACGTCGATCCGTTCCTCTCGCTGCCGGTCTCGTTCGTGCTGCTGTTCGCGCTCGGCTACCTGATCCAGCGGTTCATCATGAACTGGGTCGCGCGCGCGCCCGTGCTCACCACGTTCCTGCTCACGTTCGGGCTCTCGCTGCTGATCGTCAACATCGCGCTCAACGTGTGGACGGGCGACACGCGCGGCGTGACGACGGCGTATTCCGGCGCGAACTTCACTCTCGGTGACGTCACGGTCCCGTGGGCGAAACTGTTCACGCTCCTCGCCGCACTGGCGATCACCGGCGTGATGCAATTGTGGCTCACCCGCTCGAGGACGGGCCGGGCGATCCGCGCAACCTCGATGGATATCGGTGCCGCCCAGCTCTCCGGCGTGCGGGTGACCGAGATCTACGCGATCGTGTTCGGCCTCGGCGCGGGGCTGGCAGGCGTCGCGGGGACGCTGATCTCGCTTTCGTACGCGCTGAACCCGTCGATGGGAGATCTGTTTCTCGTCAAGGCGTTCGTCGTCTGCGTCCTGGGCGGCCTCGGGTCGGTGCCGGGCGCACTCGTCGGCGGCCTGGTGTACGGGATCGTGGAGGCCTTCGCGACGCAGATCGACGTCACGGTCGGCGGCCAGCACATCAGCGGTTCCGGACTGCAGGATGCCATCGCCCTCGTCGTGCTCTTGATCGTGCTGATCGTGCGCCCGACCGGGATCATGGGGAAAGCGACCGCGTGAACCCCGCCACCCTCAAACGGATCGGCTTGGGCGGCATCACCGGCAATCCGATCGCCTTTGCGGTCGTGCTCGCGCTGATGGCGCTGCTGCTGGCGATACCGCTCACCCACAACGGATACATCGAGCTGGTGTTCCGCAACATCCTGATGTACGCCGCGATGGCGTACGGTTGGAACCTGATCGGCGGATACACCGGCTACGTCTCGTTCGGGAACGTCGCGTTCTTCGGCATCGGCGCGTACTGCTCGGCGATCCTCGCGACCCACGGCGTCGACAACCTGCTGCTCTACGTTCTCCTTGCGATGGCGGTCAGCGCCGTGTTCGCCGCCATCGTCGGCTTTCCGGTGCTGCGCCTCAAAGGACACTACTTCGCGATCGCGACGCTCGGCGTGGCGCTAGCCGTCACCGACATCATCGCGAACTTGGACGCGCTGGGGGGAACCGGCGGGCTCGCACTGCATCAGGTCGACGAAGCCCACTTTTCGATCTATTACTACGCGATGTGGCTGGTGGCGCTCGGCTCGATGCTCGGCACGTATTTCATCGCGCGCTCGAAACTCGGCTACGCGTTCGTCGCGATCCGCGAGAACGAGGATGCGGCCGCGGTGCTCGGCATCTCGGCGACCCGCTACAAGATCGTCGCCTGGACGATCGGCGCGATGATGGCCGGCGCGGCGGGCGCCGTGTTCGCCCCGGCGAACGGCTTCATCGACCCGTCGATCACGTTCGCCATCGACTCCAACGTCTTCCCGATCGCGATGACGATCCTGGGCGGGATCGGCACCGTTGCGGGCCCGTTCATCGGCGCCTTGCTGCTGGCCGGGGCGAACGAATTGCTGCAGCGCTTCTTCGTGAAGGCGCACACCCTGTTCTTCGGCGCGATGATCGTGCTGATCGTCCTGCTGTTGCCGCGCGGTTTGGTCTGGTTGTTCGGCCTGCGCGGCGGCGCGCGCGCGTGGCTCAAGAGCCTCTCGGTCTACAAGGCGTGACCGGACGATGAGCGAGGTCGCACTGCGCATCTCGAACGTCGGGATGCGCTTCGGCGGACTCTGGGCGCTGAGTGAGGTTTCGTTCGACGTCGAGCGCGGCTCGGTGCTCGGCTTGATCGGACCGAACGGTTCCGGCAAGACGACGCTGATGAACGTGATCAGCGGCGTCTACAAGCCGACCGCCGGCGAGGTGACCTACGGCGGGAAGCGCATCGCCGACGTCGCGACGCACGACGTGTGCCATCTGGGGATCGCGCGGACGTTTCAAATCGTCAAGCCGTTCGCGAGCCTGAGCGTGCGCGAGAACGTCGCGGTCGGCGCGATGTACGGCCGCTACGGAGCGAAGCGCTCGACCCGCGCCTCGTTCGAGCGCGCCCAAGAACTGCTCGAGGTCGTCGGCCTCGCGCGCGTCGCCGAGCGGCCCGCCAGCGACCTGACCATCCCCGATCGCAAGCGTCTCGAAGTCGCCAAGGCCCTCGCGCTCGATCCCGACGTTCTGCTGCTCGACGAGGTGATGGCCGGCCTCAACGCGACCGAGGTCGAGGAAGCCTTGGATCTCCTGCGCTCGGTGAACGCGCGCGGCGTGACGCTGATTGTCGTCGAGCATCTGATGAAAGCGATCGTCTCGATCTCGACCAGCATCGTCGTGCTCGCCGAGGGCCGCAAGATCGCGCAGGGCGCGCCGGCCGACGTCCTCGGCTCGCCGCAGGTGATCGAAGCATACTTGGGCTCGCGCTGGGTGAAGCGCCAGGAGCAGCTCGCGGTGATCGAAGCGGAGCGAATCGAAGCGGCGCGCCTGCAGCCGCCGGAGGCCGGCGCGTGAACGCGACCGCAAACGCGCTCGTCATCGAAGAGCTGAGCGCCGGCTACGGCGACACGCAAGTGCTGTGGGACGTCTCGCTGCGGGTCGAACCCGGCGAGATCGTCGCGCTGATCGGTTCGAACGGCGCGGGCAAGTCCACGCTGCTCGGCGCGGTCAGCGGAATCGTCAACACGTGGAGCGGCGGGGTACGCTACGGCAGCGCGGTGATGAGCGGGCTCGAACCCGACCGGGTCGTGAGCGCCGGGGTCGTCCAAGTGCCGCAGGGACGGCGGCTGTTCGGGTCGCTCTCGGTCGAAGACAATCTGCGGATGGGCGCGTACCTGCGCCGCGATCGCGAAGTCGACGCCGACTTGGAGAAGATCCTCGCGATGCTGCCACGCCTGCGCGAGCGCTACGACTACTTGGCCGGCCGCCTCTCCGGGGGTGAGCAGCAGCAGGTCGCGATCGGCCGCGCACTGATGGCGCGGCCGAAGATGCTGCTGATCGACGAGATGTCGCTCGGCCTCGCGCCGGTACTGGTCGATCAGCTGATCGAGATCCTCGCGCGGATCCACGCGACCGGCGTTTCGATCCTCATCGTCGAGCAGGACGTGCAGACGGCGCTCGAGGTCAGCTCGCGCGCCTACGTCCTCGAAACCGGCCGGGTCACGCTCAGCGGCCCATCGGCGCAACTCCTCGACGATCCGCAGGTGAAGAAAGCCTACCTGGGCGTCTGAGCGCGCGGGCCTGCGCGATAGCGAGGTTCCGGCACGTTGCGTTCGAAGTTCGCGCTTCGTGGAGAACGTCACCGAGCTCTTGCGCCTCCCGTCGCCTGCCCCCAAGCCGCAGTCGATCGCCTTCGACGGCACGCGGCTCTGGGTGGGTTCGATCGAAACCAGCCGGCTCTACTCGATCGACCCGCACACGTGGATGGCGATCGACGAAGGCGAAGCGCCGGGCCGGCCGTGGGGAATGACGGTCGTCGGCGACGAGCTGCGCGTCGTCACCGGCGAGGGTCCGGCCGACGACCGCTGGATCCGCCGTTTCATCCCGGGCCACGGCTTCAAGGGCGAAGGCTCGTTCCGGGCGCCGGACGACACCGGATCGCAGCTCGGCTGGGACGGGGATCGGCTCTACGTCAGCCAGTGGTACAACCAGCGCATCCTCGCGCTCGACGAGCGCGGGAACGTCGGCCGCACGATCGCGGTACCGCACGGCATCTGCGGGCAGGTCGTGGTCGACGGTCGCTTCTACCTCGTCACGACGGACGATGAGGCCTCAGGCGTGTATTGGCTCACGCGCGTCGATGCGCGCGGCGCGACGCCGGTCTGCGACGACATCGCGAGGATCCCGTTCGATGCGCGGGCGCTGACCTTCGACGGTGAGCGGTTCTGGACGAACCACCGCGAAGCGGATCAGATCGTCGCCTTCGCCCGTCCGGACGCCTGACGCACCGTGAAGATTTTGCTCGTCGACGATTCGCGCGTCGCGCGCGAGCTCACCGCGTGGTACCTGCACGACATGGGCATCCCGTCGTGCAGGCGCCGGACGGCGCCACCGCGCTCGCGCTCTTCGCCGAGGAGAAGCCCGACCTCGTGTTGCTCGACGTCGAGATGCCGGGGATGAACGGGTACGCGGTCGCGCGCGAGATGCGCAACCGCGGCGAGGAGAGCCACTGGGTTCCGATCATCTTTCTGAGCGGACGCGTCGGCGACGACGACGTCGTGCTCGGGATCGAGGCCGGCGGCGACGACTTCATCGCGAAGCCCGTCAGCCCGATCGTGCTGCGCGCGAAGCTCAACGCGATGCGCCGCCTCACCGACATGCAGCAGCGGCTGCTGGAGATGAGCCGCCAGCTCCAGCACGTCAACCGCGAGCTCAAAACGCTCTCGTCGTCGGACGGGCTGACCGGGATCGCGAACCGGCGCGCGTTCGACCGGTCGCTCGAACTCGAATGGCAGCGCCGCCTGCGCAGCGGGAACTCGCCGCGGCGGGTGGCGGCGATCCGGGCGCTCGCGACGCCGCATGCGAACTCCGACGTCGCGCCGCACGTCACGATGAGCTTCGGTGTCTCCGCCTGCGTCCCGAGCCACGCGCTGACGTCGGATCGGCTGGTCGAGGCGGCCGACGCCGCGCTCTACGAAGCGAAGTCGCGGGGACGCGACCGCGTCGCGTCCAACCCGCTCGCCGTTGGGGCCGGCGGGTAGACGCCCCGCGGTCCTCGCAAAAGGGTCCGTCGTACATTTCGTGAGCGCCTGACGCGCCTCGCCGAGGGTTCGGCGCCTTCGCGCGCCGAACCGAGGCGCAAAGGGGTGTGTATGCGGGTGCTTTTGGTGTCCCTCATGTGCGCGGTCCTCGTTACGTCGACCGTCGCTCCCGCGTGCGCCGTCGTCCCGCCGGGCGCACTGCACGCCGGCGACAAGCTGAAGGTGACGGTCTTCGATCACGCCGATCTGAGCGTCGAGACCATAATCTCCAACGCCGGCCAGATCGTCGTGCCGCTGGCCGGCAGCGTTCAGGCCGAGGGCCGGCTCCCGCAAGCGGTCTCCCAGACGATCGTCGACCGGCTGCGCGCGTATCTGGTCAGCCCGTCGGTCGACATCAGCGTCGTCGCGCCGAACACGACCGCATTCTACGGCGGGATCGCGAACGGCACGATCGCGCTGCGACCGGGCGAGACGCTCGCGATGGCGGCGAACGACGCGAAGCTGCCGCCGGTCGCCGACCTGCGCCGCGTCTCGCTGATTCGCTTCGGGCAGACGGCCGGAACCTTCGACCTCGTCGCGATGCGCGTGACCGGCGATCCGGGTCCGCTGCTGGAAGCGAACGATGTCGTCACCTTCGTTCCGAACCCGGTCGCCATCGCGATCAGCGGCGCGGTCGAAGCGCCCGTCGTCGCCTATCTCGCGCCGGGCGAACCGCTCGGGAACGCGTTCGCGCAAGCCAAGCTCGTCAAGGATGCGAACCTGCAGCGCATCGCGGTCGTGCAGCCGTCCGCGACGGTCGTCGCGGCGCGCAACGCCGCGCTGTTCGCGCAGCCGGGCGTGAACGGCTGGTCGATCGTCGTCCCGCACGCCTCGCACGTGACGGTGCTCGGTCTGGTCGCGAAGAGCGGCGACGTCACCCTGGGCGGTGACCAATCGCTAGTGACCGCTATCGCGCTCGCCGGCGGCGTGGCGAAGGGCGGCGATCTGGCGCGCGTGATGGTACTCGGCCCCGACGGGACGAGCAAAGGCATCTACGACGTCACAAAATTCGCGCGCGGCGATTTCGCGGCCAACCCGCCGCTCGCCGACGGCGACCTCGCCTACGTTCCGCAACAGCCGACGACGCCGGTCTTCCTGCAGCCGAAAGTGCTGCTGCTCGCCGCGCTGTTCGCGGCCAAGAAGTACCTCAAGCTGGAGATCCCGCCGAAATGAGTCCCGCGAAGATCGGTCCGATTCTGCTCGAGGCCCTGCGTCGATTCTGGATCGTCGCGCTGGTGTTCTTCGCGACCGGTATCGTGCTCGCCGTCGCGTCGTACACGAAAAACGTGCCGGCGTTCGTGAGCTACCGTGCGACGGCGCTGCTGGGCATCGCGCCGGTCGCGGCGCCGGGCGTGACGCCGCCGTGCGGCGCAACGGGGATCCCGACGCTCGCGCGCGGCGACGCCGCCGGCGTCAAAGCGCCGCGAACCTCGCGCATCACGGCGAGCGTGGAGACGCCGACTCTCGTCGACGTCGTCGCAAGCAGCGGAAACCCCGTCAACGCCAAGAACGATGCGAACGACGCGGCGGAAAGTCTGGCGACGTACTGCAACGCGCATATCGGCTCGGCGTTTTCCGCGCAGGTCGCCGCACTCGATCAGCAAGCGCGCGTGCAGCAGCGCGCGCTTTCGGGCCTCGACACGAAGACGATCGCCGCGAGCACGACGGCGGCCGACACTTCCGCGATCCGCAAGCAGCTCGACGACCTGCAGGCGAAACACGATACGCTCCAGGACAAATGGGTGGCCCAGATGGTCCTCGCTACCTCGGCCTTCGCCGGCCTGGCCAGCCTGCAGCCGGTCGCATTCGACGAGGTCCGTGCGGTGAACACCCGCTACGCCGCGCTGCAGAAGCAGTACAACGCCGACTCGGCCCTCTACGACCTCGTCGCATCGCAGTACCGGCCGACCGCGCCGCGCGTGATCGATCTCGGCGCGCGGGTTGCCACCGATCGCGCGACCCTCGACCAGCTGCGCGAGCGGCTCGACGTCCCCCAGAACCTGATGCTCAGCGCGACCTACGCCAAGGCGCACGCCGCCGCGCAGACCGCGCAGTCGGATGCGGACCAACTGCGCGCGCAGGTCGAGCTCTACGATCAACGCATCGCCAAGCTCAAGGCGACGCTCCCCGGCGGCGTCGATCAGGTTGCCGTCCGCGCCGCGCAGCGCGAGAGCACGGTCACCGAGAAGACGTACGCGGTGCTCGCGACGCAGGCCGCCGCGGTGCGAGCGGAGCAGGCTCGGCTCGACGCTTCGCCGGCGGTGACGGTCGCCGGCGCGAGCACGATCGACACCGTCGTCACGCTCGGCACGCGCACCGCACTGCTGTTCGCGCTCGGTGTCGTACTGGCGTTCCTGCTGTTCGGCATCATCGTTGCGGTGCTCGCGCTGCTGCTCGACGACCGCCTCATCACGACCGCGCAGATCACGAAACTCTACGCCAAGCCCGTCATCGCGACGCTGCAGCCGAAAGGGAAGGCGTGAACGGGGAGGCGGATCCGGGCTTTACCAGCATCCGTACGACGCTGCAATCGGCGCTGCGCATGCCCTTCACCGTCGCGGTGACGTCCTCGCGTCCGGGCGACGGCAAGACGGAGATCGCCGTCGGCACGGCGCGCGCGTTCGCCGCAGCCGGCTACGCGACCCTGATCGTCGATGCGAACCCGCAATCGCCAGACGTCGCCGCCGTGCTCCAGCTGGCCGCGCTGCCGGCCGCGGCGGCGCTCGATGCCGACGCGTTCCCGACCCCGGTCGTAACCGCGGGACTGCCGGACGCGCTCTCGATCGCCTCGTTCCAACTGCTCGACGATGCCGCGCACGCAGCCTTGCGGGCGTTCGTCGCGCGTGCCCGCGCCCGCTACGCGGTGACGATCTTCGATACCGCCGACGTCGACGACGGTCCGTTTCCCACGGCGTGCTGCGCGGCGTGTGACGGCGTCATGCTCGCGGTGCGCTACGGCCGGCGGCGCTCAGCCGACGATCAACGCCTCATCGCCACGATCGAAGGCGCCGGCGGCCGGGTGATCGGCTCGGTTCCGACGCGGTTCCCGGCTCGCGCCGCGCGCTAGGCACGTTCAGCCGTTCAGGTCGCGCAGGGTGTGGGTGGGCGCTGTGGTGAGGCGAGCGGCCATCACGTCCGCTTCGTGCTCGAGCGCGGGATCGTCGTTGACGGCGTGCCCCGCGACGGCCGTCGTCGGCGCCACCCGGCCTTGCCGCTGCTGCACCGCGTGCCACGCTTCGTGCGCGAGGTGATGCTCTTGACCGGGGGCCAAGTGAATGTCGTTCCCCTGCGTGTACGCAAGTGCACCGACCGACGCCGGGCGGTTCGAACCGCGCACGACGTTCACGCCGCCCAGATCGTGACCGGAGAGCGCTTCGATCCCGGCGCGCAGCTGCGCCGGGAGCGCGTCGGGGCGGGTGGGGCGCGGTTCAGGCGGTAGCCGTTCCATGCGGTGTCTCCTCCCGGTGATGATGCGGCGTGCGATGGAAGACGCGCAGGCGGTCGACGATCGTGCATGCCCACACGCCTGCTGACGGCCGTCCGGAGATCGTGCCTGCGACCGCGTAGAGGACGCCGTCGATCGCGGCGACCCCGCACGTCGCCTGCTTCAGCGCCGGCAGCGTGATTCCGTCCTCGAAACGCACGCGTATCCGTTCCGCTGCGTCGCCGTCGCGATCGAGCACCGCGAACTCGTCGGGCCCGACGAGCGCCGCGGCCGGGGCATTGTACGGCTCGTCCAGCAGCGCTGCGGCGGACCAGCCGCCGGTGCGCAGGTGCAGCCGGTCGACGCGCGCCGTCACGTTCCCGATCCGGTCGAACACGTGCGCGGCGATCGCCCCGCCGGCGACGTACACCGCGCCGCGGATCGCGACCGCGGCGGCGTCCGCGCGGCGGTTGGGCATTCGTCCGAGCGCGCGCGACTGCCCCGCGTCGAGATCGTAGACTTCGAAGCTGTTGCTGAGGTAGCGCAGGCCGAACCAGGGGCGCCGTTCGCCGCCGCACACGACCAGCGTGCGGCCGACGACCGCCGCGGCAGCGCGCGTGCGCGCGATCCACAACGGCGTCGTCAGCGTTTCCCATTCCGCGCGCTGCGCGTCGTAGACGTCGATCGTGCGGATCGGCCGGTTGCGCTCGTCGGCGCCGCCGACGACGTAGAGTTTGCCGTCGGCCGCGACGAGCGCGGCGTCGGTGCGCCTGGTCTCGTAGCGGGGACAGGTTTTCCAGCGACCCTCGGGCAGTGACGTGTCGAGCGCGTACAGCGCGCCGCTGGGAAAGAGCGCGTACAGAGTTCGGTCGATCGCTGCTGCTTGGGCCGGCCCGCCGACGGGCGCGTCGCGCAACCGATGCCACTGCGGGGCGTCGACCGCGGCCTCGACGACCGCCCCGGTCGGTTCGTAGTCCTTCGGCTGATGGCGCGCGAGCAGCAGCACACCGTCGGGCAACGCCGCGTGCGGCGCGGCCGGGAGTGACGGGAGCGCCGGCAGTGCCGGCTGCGGAAGTGCGGGCGCGGCCTCGGGCGGTTGCGGTTCGTTCGGCTTCGGCGTGGTGAGCGCGGGCGCCGGCACCTCGAGGCGCATGTCCGCTGTGGCGTCGACGAGCTTGCGCAGATCCGCCAGGACCGCCGGCGCGCCATCCGCCCCGATGGTGAGCATCGCCAGCGGCGCGTAGGCGTGCACGATTCCGCTCGGTGGAAGGTAGACCGCGACGCGGTCGGCGTCGGTCGGCCAATCCAGTCGCTGGGCCGGGAGGGCGTCCGCCCGGATCGTCGCGTTCCAGAAGTCGCCACTGCGATACGTTCCGACGGCGGCGAAACGCACGGCGAGATCGTTCGCCGGGAACGCGTGCGAGGCGCCCGCGTCCACCGGGATGACGCCGTCCCAAGCGCGTAGCGTCGCATCGGGACCGGGGTCCGGCAGCGTGCCGGCCAGGTCGACCACCACCGTCCCCGGCGAGTCGGTGTTGATCGCATCGATGCGCGTGAGGAAGCCCGGTTTCGCGGCGGCGATCCAGCGGGGGCTGGTCACCACGACGACCGCTTCGACGCTGAGCAGGCCGCTGCGCATCGCCTCGTCGCGCAGGACCACACGGGTGCTGCCTTCCTCCTGGTTGACGATCTTGTCGATGCTGAAGACGCCGTGCGCGTTCTCGTGCGACCACAGCATGCTCGCGATCGGGCGCACGCGCAGCGGGAACGGCGTATCGGCCGGCACCTCGGCGACCGCGTATGTCGTTTCGCGATCGTCGCACGCGGCGACGATGCGCATGGTAGCGGCGCCCGCGGCGGTCCGCGATCCCACGATCTCGAGGTAGGTTCCGGATGGCCACGGATCTTGCAGCCCGGTGACGGTGAGCGTTCCGTCTTCGCGCTGCAGGACCGCATCGTATGCGCCGGGATCGTCGTCCGCGAAAGCGGCGGCTCCGCCGGCATGCACTTCGAAGCGATACAGCGCGTTGTCGGGAAGCTGACCGGGATCGGCCGAGACGGCGATCTCGCCGCGATCCTGGTTCGCGGAGTGCCCGGCCGAGATCTCGGCTGGGCTGAACGCACCGACCGCGACCCGCGCGCGGGTGCGCACGCGGCCGGCGGTGTCGACGCCGCCCAGCGCGACGTCGGCGATCGACGGATCCTCGAACGCGCTGACGTACTGATCCCACACGTCGACGAACGCGTAGAACGGTTCGGTGGTCGGCTGCTGGGGGACGCCGTCCGCCGCGCCGAGCAGCACGTGCAGAGACTGTTCGCACGGGCGCCCGTCGACGTAGCAGCGGCCCGGGCCGACGCAGAGCGACGCCGCGCCCGCCCGAAGCGCCGGCTGGCTCCGCGCATCGAAGCGCCACGCGCGTTCGGACGCGTATCCTCCGGCGTCACGCCCGTCGGCGGGCGGAACGTCACCATGCCGCAAGAACGCCACGACGACGTCGTCGCGAAACAGCCGGCGGCGCCACACGGCGAGCGACTCGAGTTCGCCGAGCGGCGCGGCGGCGGCGCCGTCCGGCTCGGCGGTAGCCCCGATGAGGAACGGCACGTCGCCGGCGGAGGCCGGTTTCGCCCGTGCGGCGACGCGCACGTCGAGCACGCCGTCGATCCAGATCTCCACCGCGTCGGCGGTGCACACGCAGACGACGTACGCGAAAGCGTCGAGACGCAGCGTGCCGCGCGAGACCGTCGTCTGCCAGGCCGTCGCACTCGCGACCGCGCGCTCGACGTGAACCCGCTGCTGCGCATCCAGACCGATGCGCACCTCGCCGCGATCGGGCGCCGCGCGCCGCGCTGCGATGGTTCGTACGCCGGCGCCACTTGCCGGTGCCGGTTTGATCCAGAACTCGATCGAGAACGGAGTCCGCTTTCCGTTTTCGTCGACCGTCAGCGAACCGGCCACCGCGATCGCCGGCGTCGCGTCGCCCGCGTCGATCGAGCAGCCGTGATGGACGTGGATGCCGAACCCCGCGCGATCGCGCGGCGCGACCGCGCGCGCGATCAGACCACCGTGGCCGAAGACGTCCGCCATCATCGTGCGCAGTCGGTAGTCGATGATCGCCTGCTGCTCGTTCCAATCGGCATCGAGCTGCAGGCGGCCTTGCTGCGCGACGACGCGTGCGAAGCGCCGTTCGTCGAAGACCGCGCGGGAGAGGTCGCCCTTCATTACACCCTTTTTATGACCGGTACTCGATACGCGCCGACACCGTGTCCGGTAAGAACTCGTCGATCGCGCGCCGCAAGTTCGCTGCGCGCCACGCTTCCGCGTAGTGTGCGAACGCACCGATCTCCCATCCTTCCGAACCGCCGCGGCGGACCGCGTCCGGCGCATCGGCACGCAAGCGAGCGAAGCGGGGCCGTCCGAAGGCCGCGCCGGCCAAGATCTGCCGCCCGGTCTCCACGCAGCCGTAGCGGACCGGCGTCACCGAGCCGGGGCGCACGAGGCAGAACCGCACGTAGCCGGTGTGGGTGGCGCCGGCCTGCACGCCGCCGTCGAAGAGCGTGTCCTCCGCGATCACATCGTAGGCGCGGACGGGGTCGGCCCGGCCGGGCGAGAGGAAGGTGGCGCGGCGCGTGGTCAGCGAGGACGCGATGCGCGCCGTATCGGTGACGATGCTGTCCTCGATCGTGATGTCGCGACCGCCTTGGAGATCGAGGGCACCCGCGATCGTAGAGACCAAGTGTACCTCGCCGCCGCGCTGGGACGCCGCCGAGGCGACGAGCGTCGCCGCGCCGGGCACCGCCGGGCGCAGGGTGGAGCGCGTCACGTGCAGCTCCGCATGCTCCCCGGTCACCACGCTGCCGCGCAGTATCAGGCCGCGCAGGTGGATCAGGCAGCGCGCGGCCGGTTCCAAACGCAGCGTTCCGATCAGTGCCGGCCGTTCGCCGGGAGCCGACTCGATCGTCAGCGTACAACGGGCATCGGCCGCCGGCGCGAAGGTCCAGTCCGCCCCGAGCGGCCGAGTGGTATCGGAATCCGGCAGCACGATGCGGACCGCGCCTGCGACCGTCGCCGCGCTCGCCAGCGCCGCCTCGAAGGTCGCCACGAATTCGTACGGTTCGCTCTCGCCGCGATATCCGGCCGGGGCCTCCGACGGCGGCGAGCCGACGACGAACGTCGCGTCGAACGCGCCGTCCCACGGACGGGACGGCGGGGTCCCGCCGATTCCGTCTTGGGCGATCGGCAGATAGTCGACGAACAGCGGCCGGCCGTCGGGCGCCAGCAGCCGTCCCAATTCGGGATCGGCGATCACCGTGCCGGCCGGCGGCGGCTGCACGTCCCAGCGGTCGAGGTCTTCGATCTGGATCGTGAGCGGAGTGCGGCCCTCGCGGTCCAGGTACACGTGAAAGGCGAGATCCGCCGCGCGGCCGGCGGTGAGCATTTGGCGGGCGTGACGGCGCATCTGCGGCACGGTCGCGCGCGCTCCCGAGGAATCGGCGCCGTCGACCGGGCGCATCAGCACGACCTCGTCGCCGAGCGGGTTGAAGGCGCGGCGGCGGCCGGCCGGATCGGTGGGATCGATCCAGGCTTGGGCCCGTTCGACCGGCACCGATCGAGCGCGCCAGACCTCGAGGTGAGCCGAGCGCACGCCGTGCAGGGCGTCGCGAACGTCGAGCGAGCGCGGCGCCGCTTGCGCGCCGCCTTGCGTGACTCGCACGAAGCCCGGGCGCTGCGTACCCGCGCCGTCGACCCGTGCGCTCGTCGCCTGCTGGATCACGCCGTCGAGGAGCCGCACGGTCCAGCCGGTCGCGTCGCCGGCGAACGCGCTGAAGGCCGCCGCCGTCCCCTTCGTTTGACGGTAGCGCACGATGTTGGCGACCAGCGAACGCGCGTCGGCGCCGCGGTTCGCGAGCTGCGCAACTTCCGCCAGGTCGAACGGCTCTGCGAGCAGCGGCAGCGCTTCGAGCGCGCACGTTTCGACGAACCAGTCGTCGTAGAGCGCGCCGATGTCGTCCTCGAGCGCGTCGTACTGCGTCTGCATGATCGCGAAGAGCGTCTCGAGTGCCGGCGCGACGCCGGGATCGCCCAGCATCGCGATCTCGCGATCGCGCCTCCGGTACAGGCTGGGCAGCAAGTCGTACAGCCGCCTGCGCTCGTTCATGCGCGAACCTCGCGCACCGGCGGCTCCTGGGTCAGCGTGATTCCCTCGGGATCGATCGTCAGCAGCGTCGGCGGTTCGCCCGGCCGTTCCCGGCCCGCGACGATCCCAGCGTCGCGCGGGATGGTACCGGTTTCGTAGAGCGCGACGAGGCGCACTGCGCCGACGCCCGGCACCCGCTGCAGGACGTCGATCGCCGCGGCGGTCGTGACGTCGCCGCCGAGGGCGCGACTATCGAACGCGAACGCCTCGAGCAGCGCGCGCCGCGCGAGCGGCCGCCGATCGGCGCCGTCGTCGGCCGCGACATAGAGCGTCGCCGCGACGCGAAACGTACGCCGGCGGCAGGCGCCGAGCGCGATCGACCAATCGAAGGCGCCATTCGCGCGCAGCGCGGCGAGCAGCGCGGTCTCGTCGACGCTTTCGCCGTCGCGGGCGGCGTAGGTCACCACGAACGAGCCGGCGGCGAGACGCCGCGTCACGTCGACCTTGGCGACTCCCGGCCACGCGCGCACGAAGTCGACCAGATCGCGGCGCGAGACGATGCGGTCGAAGGCGATCATCCCGAGCGGCACGTCGTGCCGCAGGCCGGCCAGATCGTCGGCGGCGGCACCGCCCGCTGCGGCGAGCGGATTGCGGACCCGCTCGACGTTCGCCAGCACTTTCTGCAGTAGGGTGAGCCGATTCGCGGCGACGTTGCCGTCCGGTCCGGCGCCGAACCGGTAGCGCGCGACGATGTTGTCGGTGCCGCGCGGCAATCTCGTGCCGTGCTTCCCGTCACCGAAGACCAGCGTGGTCGAACCGTCGTCTTGCTGCCGCACCGTGTACGTGCGCGCGCTGCGGTCCGCCTCGGTCAGGCGCCGCACGTACCGCCAGCGCAGGCCCCGATCGACGCCGCTGCGGGCCGCGCCCGCGCGTACCGTTCCGAGTGCATCGCCGTCGAGATCCGAGCGGACCCACACGTCCATTGCAGGTTCCGGCCGCGCCGCGCCCGCGCGCATCAGGTACGTCAGCGGCTTGCGGGTCAGCGACGCGCGCTGCGCAGGCTGCGAGGGGTCGCCGCTCGCGATCGCTTCGTCGGCCGGGATCGTCGCGCCGTGCGTTGCGCCGATCACGTTGGCGAGCACTGCCACGGTGCGCGGATCGAAGGCCAGCCGCAACGGCTCGCGCAACACCACCGCCGCGGCGTCGTGAACGGCGATCCGGGCGCTCTCCGCACCGATCGGTGCCGCGGTGCGCGCGGGCAGATACCACATCTCGTCCTCGCGCGCGCCGACGATCGCGCTCGCGGCGCGGCCCTGCGCCAATTCCCACCGCAGGACGGGATTGTCGCTCTGGGTGCCGGCCGGAAGCGGCCGCGCGCGAACGTCGAAGCGTTCGACTTCGAAGGCGTCGATGCGCTGCCGCGCGTCGCGCCGCAACAGGACGACCGGCAGCACGTCGCCGCCGTCGAGACGCCACGCACGTCCTTGCGCCTCGACGATGACCTCGGCGCCCTCGAGCTTGGCACCGATCAACGCTTCGAGCCGGTCACGCAAGCCGGCGGCCAGCATCCCCGCGTCGAGCAATTCCATTTCCAACGGGTCGTCGGCGACGGCGCCGCGCCACGTTCGCATCGGCACGCCGCCGGATTCACCGGCGACCGGCGTCGCACGGAAAGCGAGCACGACCGTTGCGTCGCCGTCTCGCAGCGGGACGAACGCGGCGACGGCGGTCGCGACGCCGGCGTCGAGCGGCACCCCGTCGAGCGTGATGCCGCGACCGTGCTCCGCCGCGAGCAGATTCGGCGCAAACGAAGCGCTCCGGGCGCCGATCGGCAGCAGCGCGCGCACGTCGCCGGAGCGGGTGCTCGGCGCGGCGGGTTCCCAACCGGCCGGTCCGAGCCGCCACGTGCCGCCGCCCGCGGTCCCGGCGTAGACGACCCCGGCATGGAGCGCGACGGCGCCGACGGCGCGCGGAGGGAGGCCGGGCAGGCGGGTCCACGGGGCCGCCGGCGATCCCGCGAAAACGCCCGCGCTCGTCGCCGCGACGATTTGGGTCCCATCGGCCGCGATCCCGGCGACTTCGACCGCGTCGAGTCCCGGCATCGGTTCCCAGTGCTCGTCGGCGCGCAGTTCGAGCGCGCCGCGTTCGAGGCACGCGGCGAGTCCGGGGGAGGGGCCCTCCCACGCGAGCACGCGCCGGATCGTACCGTGCAGACCGGCCGAGCGCCACGCATCGTCCTCATACACGATGACACCGCCGTCGCCGCTTCCGCCGGCGTAGAGACGGCCGCCGAACGATGCAAGGCTCGTCACCGGAAACGGCGGCGGAGCGAGGGCGATCCATTCCTGCGCGTCGGCGAGGACGTCTTCACACTGCCACACGCCGTCGAAGCGCGCCAGGATCACCCCGCGCGGGCCGTCGGCGATCGCCGAGTCGACGTCGAGGTCCGGCGCGAACGCGCGGGGCGATCGCTCGACGATTGCGGGGGGCGCGGGCGCACTGAAGCGGATCGTCAGCGAACGGCCGGCCAGCCCGCCCAGCAGCGCCTGGGGCGGCCGCCCTTCGACGATCGCCGTGCGGCCGCTCGCCAGACGCGGGATGCCTCGCCGCACCGGGATCGTGTCGGACGGGGGTGCGAGCGCCCCGCGCCGCACGCGTACCGCCTCGCGCGACCGCGCGCCGAGGTGCACGATCGCGTCGCGTGCGGTGACATCGCCGTGCAGCGCTTCGTCGAGCGTGACGACGGTGGCGATTCCCGCCGTCCCGTACGCACTGAGCATGCGCGTGGCGCTCGTGAGCACGTGGTACACGTCGCACGCGACGGCGTCCCCGTCCTTGCCGATCACCAGCACGTCACCGGCGCCGAGCGTCACCGCGCGATCGAGCCACAGGGTCGTGCCGCGGAGCGGACCGTCGAGGCCGGGCCATTCGCGGGCCGGATTGTCGATCAGCGGCGAGGCGGCCGCGATGCACCCGTCGGGGTCGACCGCGACCGCGGTGATTCGCGAGGGCGACACGCCGGCGTGACGAAACCACGTCGCGCCCGCGTCGCTGCTGGAGAAGACGTCGCAGCCGACGCCGACGGCGATCGTCTCGCCGGCGGCCGCCAGTGCGCGGGGCGTGGCGTCGATGACGAGCACTTTGGTCCAGGTCGCGCCGCCGTCATCGGACAGGAACACTCCCCCCGGACCCGCCGCCACGAACCGCCCTCGCGGGAGCGCGGCGAGCTGTGCGACGTTGCCGAGACCCTCGATCCGCTCCCAGCGCAGGTTCGTGCCGCTACGGTACGCGCCATACGTCGTCGTCACGAACAGGGCACCGGTCGGCGGATCGAGGACGATCGACGTCGCCGCGCACGCGGCGTAGCCGGTTTTCGCATCCGTACCCGGGAAACCGTCGTTGCGCCACGACCACGCGTCGCCGTTGAGCGGAATGCTCGCGACGCCGCGATCGGTCGCGACGAAGACGAGCGGGACGTCGCTGCTCTCGTCGAGCGCGATGCCGCGAATGGGCAATGACGGCAAGCGGCGCGCGCCGCGCGCCGACGGTTCGCCGCCGATCCGCAGCCACGTCTGGCCGTCGTCGATCGAAACGAGCACGTCGCCGGTCGTCGTTCCGACGGCGATGCGGCCGCTCGAACCCGCGGCGAGGCTCTGCAGCGCGAGGCCCGGAGCCGGCGCGACGGCCGTCCACGCTTCGCCGGGCGCACGCCGCACGAATGCGGCCGGCGTGATTCCGTACCAGCCGTCGCGCGACGCGGCGAGCGCGAACGGGCTCACGTCGAGGCCGTCGTTCGCGCCGCTCCACGTCGCATGGTTCCACACGCGCAGGCCGCCGAGCGCGTAGCGCCGGCGATCGGCCGCCGAGGCGAGCTCGAACGGTGGTGCGAGCGCGCCGAACGGCCGAACGCGCACGTCGAGGATGAGCACGCCGCGCAGAACTGGACCGGAGAGCGGCCGCAGCGGCGCGCGCCAGCGGATCAGGGTGCGATCGCGCGGTGCGTCGACGATCACGTCGGCCACGATCGCCGCGTAGTCGATCGGCTCGCCGGCGGTACCGGTGCGCAGCACGATCGCATCGCCGGGCGCGGCCGGCTGCGTGCCGGCCAGTACGACGCGGGTCGCCGACGGCGCCAAGCGGGTAGACGCCGGCGCGTCGTCGATCGCCGCATCGAGGGCGTTCCATGCCGCGTGCGCCGGCAGGTCGGCGTCGGTTTCGAAGATCGCCGGCAGCGCGCCTTCGGCCGGGACGTTGCCGACCGCGGTGCCGGCCGGAATCGTGACTAGGCCGGCTTGCGCGGACGTCGCGATGCTGAACGCGAGATCGGTGCGCGCCGCGATCGCGGGGCGTGGCTCGTAACCGACGGAACGCGCGATCGCGTACGCGGAGATCGTCTCGCGCGCGGTCGAGAGTGCGCGCTCGTCGCCGATCCGTTCCTGATAGAAGGTCAGCACGTCGCCCGTCACGGCCCACGCGTCGATGAGCGCGCCGAGCGGACCGTTCCGGCCGACTTCCTCCATCAGCGCGAGTGGATTCTCACGCAGGCCGTCGCCGACGCGCACGGTGTGCGCGCCGAGCGCGAGCTGCATCGCGTTGCGCAGCTCCGTGGCGGTCTGATGCCGGTGTCTCATGCGCGCAGGGTCACCAGCGGCCGCCCGCCGGTCGAGAGGCCGTCGCCGTCGACGATTTGCGGTACCTCAGTCGGCCCGAACGCGATCGCCCCCTCGGCGCGCATGTCCGGTCCGCCGACGCGGCGGAAGATCGTCAAGGAAGCGTCCGTGACGTCCGGCGTGCGCATCGCCGCGGCGATGAACCAGCTGGCATAGAGCGTCGAGCCGAGGGTGAGCCGTTCGGCCTCGATCGCGGCGGTCGCAGCCGCGGTGACGCGCCGCAGCACCTCGCTCGGGCTCGCGCCGGCCCGGCATCGTACCTCGAGCGCGGCGAGGACGCCGATCCGCCGCGGATGGCGCACCGTGACGTCCGTTCCGATGATCCGCGCGGCTTGCAGCGTTTCGTCGACGCGAGCGCGCAGGTCGCCGGCGGGACCGTCGCCGTCGACGAAGACTTGGACGGTCGTCCCGCTGCCGGCCCAACGCCGGCGCACGGCGGCGGCGCGGACGCCGTCGACGTCGCGTGCCCGGCGCACATAGTCCTCGTCGGTGACGCAGCGTTCAGGCCGGCGGTTGCGCACGAGTTCCGGCGCCTCGCGCCGCGCTTCGTCGGGATCCTGCCGTTCGGCGCCGCCGTACGACGCGAGCGGATTGCGCACGACGACCGGCGTGTCGTCGCCCAGCGGCTCCGCGAAGCGGATCGCGTCGGGGCCGACGTGGCCCGCCAGGCCGTTTCCGCGCCGGTACGATAACCGGAAGCGCGACGCGGTCAGCGGACGCGCTCCGCTGCGCCCGTCGCCGAAGCGCAGCAGCACGCCGCCGCTCCGTTCGATCTCGACGACGAACGCACGCTCGAACGGATCGGCGCCGACGAGGTCCTCGCGGGCCTCCCACTCCCGTCGGCGTCCGAACGGAAACGAAACCGCCGTGATCTGCGGCAGTGCGTTGTAGGCTCGAATCGCCTTCGCATCGGCCGCTACCGCGGTGTTGCTCGGCGCGTAGGGGACGGCGAACGTCAAATCCGGAACGTACGCGCGCACGATCCTGCGCGCGTCGATCTCGTACCAGTCCGGATCGTCGAACGTCGAGCCGAAATCGGCCGGAATCATGTTGCCGAGCACCCGAGTGGGCGACTCCCCGCGCGCGTCGGGACGAAGCGCGTACGATGCGCGCAACGCATCGTCGGCGTACCACGTGATCTGCGTGAGGCAACGCGTGGGATCGCCGCTAGGGTGATCGTCGTACCGGACGCCGGGCGCGCGCAGCCGGACGGCTTGCCGATGACCGGGCGGTGCGGCCGCGCCGCTGCGAGGGTCGAATTGCTGCTCGAAGACCACGACGTCGCCGGCGCGCAAAGCGGCGCCGCGCGGTCCGTCGACGACGGCGGTGGTCCGTCCGGCCGGCAGTTCGACCTCGGCGCCGCCGAAGTCCCACATCGTCATCGAACATTGCGCCGGATCGACCGTCCGCTCGCAGAGCGACTCGAAGGTGACCGGATCGGCCTGCGCGTCCGCCGCCGTGCTGAAGGCATGGCCGCACGGTATCGTCAGCTCGCGGTCCGGGCACACGTGCATCCAGACGCGCGGGGTGCAGCCTTCGTACAGCCGGTAGCCGAGCAACCGCGCGTGCCGCCGCACCGAGACGCGCCGGCGCGCGGTGTCGAGATAGGCTTCGGTTGCGACGGCGTCCTGAAAATAGGCGAGATTGTCCGCCGCGTACGCGAGGACGTCGAGAATGGCGATGCCGGCGTCGGCAGCGTGCGTCTCTCGGGCGCGCGGCAGTTCGCGCCGGACCGTGTCGAGCATGAGCTGCTTGAACGAGTGAAAGTCGCGATAGAGGTAGTTCGCGAGCGTCGGCGCCGGCGGAACGCCGGCCGCCGGAGCGGCCGGCGCGCCGGGGTCGAACGCCGCGTGGTCGACGCCCCAGACGACTTCGACCGTATCGAGCCCGGGAACCAGGCCGTCCACGCGGATCGTGAAGCGGCCCGACGTGACCTTCGCAGGCGGCACGATCCCGAGTTCGATCGACGGTTCGCTCGCGTCCGCGGCGACAGAAACGACGCGCAGCGATGTCCCCTCGGCATCGTCGAGCGTGACGGTATACGCTGCCGCATACAGTAACGACGACGGAAGCGTCGCGCCGGGCGGCATGATCGCGAGGTTCACCGCGATCGAACCATCGCGACCTGGAAATTGGACGCTCGAAACGCGGTCGATCCCCAGCGGCAGACCGTGCTTCATCGCGTGAAGCGTTCGCGCCGCAGTTCGCGGGTCGCGATCAGCTCGTAGGCGACGTCGACGTTGACCGCGGTCTCCACGACGTCGATGCGCACGTCGCGCACGGCGATGAGGTCGCCGAGCCATTGGTGCAGGGCGCCCGTGACCAAGGATTCCGTCGCGGCGATGATCTCGCGCGCCGTCGACTCGAACAGCAAGCGCTCCAGGCCAACGCCGAACTCCGGGTACATCACGCGCTCGCCGGGCATGGTGAAGATGACCTGCTCGATCATCTGGCGGACGTGGTCGGGCCGCGAAGCGGTCGCCACCGCGCCGTTGACGACGCGCAACGGAAAAGCGAACCAGACGGACGCACTATCCAATGTTGATCGCCGCTCCCGCCAGGGTGATCGTGGACGCGTTGAGCGAAAACTGTCCGCTTCGCACGCTGGTGGAGGACGACGCGCTCAGCGCGAGCTGATTGGTCGCATCGACCGTCACCGACGTCGAGCGCAGGGTCGCGTCCTGGTCGGTCAAGGCGAACGACGTGGTCGCGACCGTCGCCTGTATTTGCGATGCGGTGAGTTCCAGCTTGCTCTTCGGATAGGCGATCGTGATGCCGCCGTCGATCGCCATCGTGATCTGGGCGCTCTTCGCTTTAAGCGTGATTCCGTCTTTCGTCATCGTGAACGTGAGCGTCTCACCCTCGCGGGTCGTGGCGTTGACCGCGAGCGTACCGGCCTTGCCGTCGAGATCGTCGAGCACGACCGTGCACGTCGGCGTGCGCAGCGTCTTGCGGCTCGGCGTCGCATCCGGCGGAACCTCGCCGGTTGCCCAGTAGCAGCCCGTCCAAATCGCGCGGTCCGGATCGCCCCCCTCGAACTCGATCCAGACGTGCGCCCCGATTTCGGGGATGAAGAACCAGCCGACGTTCTTGCCGGCGTACGGAACGCACGGCATGCACCAGTTGTCCTTCCAGCCCGGAAAGGTCTCGAGCGATACCTGGATCCGGCCGATCTTCTGGGGATCGTCGGTCCCCGTGACGACGCCGCGATATTTGCCGAAATAGCGGCGCGCATCGTCGTTCATCGGCCTGCTCCCGTCAAGGTAGAGCCGAGTCCTTCGCGCGACATGGTGATCTCCTGCGTGTACGAACCGCGCGCCAGGTCGTGCTCGACGCGCTCGACGTAGTAGTTTCCGTCGTACGTCGCGCCGGCGCCGCGGACCGCCAGGAGCGATGCGGGGGTAACGACCGCCCCGTACTCCATGCCGTCGAGCGAGGCGACCGCGCGCGCGGCCGCGCGCGCGGATGCTTGCGCGAGACCGTCGACGGACGAGCGCGCCAGGGCGCCCGCGGCTGCCGGCGCGATGAAGCGGCGTTTGCGCGCGAGCGTTCCGGTCAAGCTGGGTGACGATGCGAGCTTGGTCAGCGACCATTCCGTCGACGAGGAGACCGCGAGCGCCGTGTCGGCGGCGGTGTCGTCGCGGCTGCCGCCGCCGTACAGCTCCGCCGCCGCGCCGTCGTAGGAGAAGGAGATGGTGGTGACGTCGCTCGACGTGCCCGCGCCGAGGCGCAAGGCCGGCAGACTCGACGTCGCTCGCGGCGGCGGTCCCCAATATGCCGTTGTCGGCGCGCTCGTCGTCGTGCCGCAGCGCAGCGCAAAGATGAAACCGTACGGCCGGCCGAGCGCGCGCACGTACGACAAGTCGTCGTCGTTCTGCTGGCGAATCCAGGCGCTCGCGTCGGGCGTGACGTCGTTCTGCGGCGCGGTGACGCTCGATTGCACGCCGTAGCTCGCGTAGTTGGCGAGGATTTCGCGGACGATCTGCGCGGCCGACCGGCCTGGCCATTCCGCGGCCTTCTCCTCGAGCCGCATGAACACCGAGAGGTCCTCGCCGATGACGGAGTACGTGAACGATCCCGCAGCGGCACCGTAGACGAGCTCGGCGTGCACTGCCGCGCCGTCGACGAGCCAGCACTCGGTCGAGTTCAGACGCACGCCGATGCGCACGCGGTTCCCCGGTGCGAAGACCTTGCCGCCGACGATCGGCAGATCGTCTTCGAGCCGAGCCGTCTCGTCGGCGTTCAGCACGAGCTGGAACGTCGCTGCGCCGTCGTGCTCCTGGCGAACGACGATCCGCGCGACGGCGTCGAGGATATCCGCCGAGACCGCGCTCGGCGTCGAGGCGCCGGCTTCGATCAGCACGACCATCGGCACGTCGCTCACCGGATCGTCAGCCCGCTCGGCATGCGCAGCGCGCCGCCGGATTCGGCGATCAGGTCGAATGGGTTGAGGGCGTCGTTGGCATCGCAGATGCGCCAAAACGAGAATGCATCTCCGAGCTGCATCGCCGCGATCAGGTCGAGCCGCTCGCGATGGTCGATCGAGTCGACGCTGCGCGCCGAGGGAACGTCGTCGGGATTGGGCAGAAAGCGCCGGCGCAGGTACAGGACAGGAGTGCCGTCGGCGAATTCGTAGACCGCGGTCTCCGCGGCGGAGTAGCGGCTGTCGCGATCGATCATCGCGCGGTCACGCCTTCGCCCGCGCGGCGAGCGAACGGCGGGTGCGCGGGTCGACTGCAGTCGCTGAGCCGGCCATGCGCTCGAGCGCCACGTGGTAGGCGCCGAAGAGCTTGTAATCGGCGTCACCGGGTGTGCGCATGCCGTAGGTCACCACCTCGACCGTGATCTGCGCGCTGGCCCGGATCGGGCTCAGGGCCGGGTTGAATGCTTCCTCGCTGATCGAGAGACTTTTCAGGCGCACCGGGTAGACGCGCCGCTCACCCCACACCAGGATCGTCCGCGGCGGCTCCATGACCGCGATCTTCATCCCCTCGCTGCGCTCCGATTCGTAGCGCTGGAACGCGTCGCGGGTCGGATAGAGCAGGCTCTCCAGTACCGCCAGCTGTGGCGCGATGCCGGAGGCGGCCGTCGTCGGATCGCCCGCCGCGAGCGCGTCCGCTGCGTCGAAGTAGGCTTTGAACGTGATCGATTGACCCGGAGCGTCGAGCAGCTTCGACTGGCGCGAGGGCGCGTCTTTGGCCCCGGCGTCGACGCCCCAGCTCATGCGCGGCGTCAGGCTGCGCGTGATCGACTCCGGATTGTATTGGAATTGCACCACGTCTTGCAGCGAGTTGCCGCGCACCGTCGCGAGGGCACCGCGCTGCACCTTGGGGCCGCCGTTCATGGGGTCTCCTCGCCGGCGCGGATCGCCTGCAGCACGTGATGAATCAGCGCCGCGGCCTCGCCGGTGATGCCGGGAACTTCGCGACCGAGGAGCGCTCCGTGGAGCCCCGCGACGACGTCGCGAGCGACGCCTGCGTCGGTGACGCGCAGCGCGCCGACCTCGATCTGATACTGCGTTCCGTCGTCCATTACACCGCCTCCAGCCAGCGCAGCAGATCCGCCTCGCCGTGTCCGTGACCGATCTTCGCGTACTCGATGCGCGCCGCGTCGGCGACGTCGCGCATCGTGATCCGCCGGTCGCGCGCGGCGGCCCGTACCGCGGCATTGAGCGCGATGGTGCGAATGTTGCCGCCCGGCAGCGCGAGCCGGCCGAGCTGCGCGTAGTCCAGCGCTTCGGTCGGCGTCGCCGCCGGAAAGGCGCGCCGCCAGATGCGCTCGCGCGCGCTCGCGTCGGGGAACGGGAACTCGAGCACGAAGGCGAAGCGGCGCAGGAACGCGTTGTCGAAGGCGTCGCGCAGATTCGACGTGAGGACCGCGACACCGTTGAAGCGCTCGAGCCGCTGCAGGAGGTAGCTGACCTCGACGTTTGCGTGCCGGTCGTGACTTTCTTTGACGTCGCTGCGCTTGCCGAAAAGCGCGTCGGCTTCATCGAAGAGGAGGACCACGCCGCCGGCCTCCGCCGCGTCGAAGATACGGCGCAGATTCTTCTCCGTCTCGCCGATGTACTTGCTGAAGACCGCGGCGAGATCGATGCGGTACAGGTCGAGCTTCAGCGCGCGGGCCAGCACGCGCGCGGCGAGCGACTTGCCCGTACCGCTGGGCCCGGCGAAGAGGACCGTCGTGCCGCGCGCGTCGCTCTGCGTGCGGGCGAAGCCCCATTCACGGTAGACGCGATCCCGGTGGCGTACGGCGTCGACGATGGTGCGCAGCGTCTTGCGCCGATCCGGCGGCAGCACGAGGTCGCGCCAACCTGCGCTCGTGTCGATTCGTTCGGCCAGCGCGTTGAGGCGCGGACGCGCTTGCGCGCGCGCGGCATCCCAGAGGACGGCGAACGGCGCGTCGCCGGGGATGCCGGCAGCGACAGCGCCGATCGTCGCGAGGTCGAGATCGAATTGCGCGGCGAGCCGGCGCGAATCGGCCGGCGCGCGCGACGGCGCGAGCGCCGCGGCCCAGGACGCCGCCTGCTCGTCGGAAGATGGGCGCGAGGCTTCGAACGCGGGGACGGCGGCACCGGCGAGGGCCATCCGCGCGCGGGTCACGACGACGAGCGGCTGCGTCGCGTGCTCGACGATCGTGTCGATCGTCCGCTCGCGTTGCGGGTCGTCGGCATCGTCGCATTCGAGGACGGTCACCGCGCCGGTCAGGATCGCCGTGCGTTCCCAGGTGGCGATCGCGTCCAGCACGTCGGCCGTCGCCGTCGAAAGTCCGGCGGAGCGAACGGCGATCCCGCGGCGGTCGAGAAGCGAGACGGTTTGGGCCGCGATCGCCCGGCCCAGGAGCGCGTCCGCGCAGACGAGTTGGATCACCGGGCGCGCAGCGCGCACCAGCGTATCAGCGGCCGCTCGCGCGACCGCCTGCTGCGTTGCGGAGAGGACGGTGGGCGGCGGAGCCAGCGGCTGGGCGAACGAGCGCGCCCGTTCGTCGCGGAACGGAAATCCGAGCAGCGCGTGCACGATCGCCTCGTCGGCCCGCAGCGCGGCCGCGGTCGGCGAACCGCCGCCGATCGTGACGAGTCGCCACCGCCGTAACGGCGCGTCGGGAAGAATCGCCGACCACGCTGGCTGCGGCAGCATCGCCAGCGCCAGCGAAAAGGTCGGCTGCGTCGCCGTCGGATCGCCGGCGATACCGGCGAGCAGCGCGGCGAATTCGCCGTCGAGCTCCGATGCTGCGGCGAAGACCAGCACGTCGGTCTCGAACGGCGTCAAGCCGAACGCGGTGCTGATGCGCGCCAACGCCGAATCCTCGTCGAGGACGAGCGGCGGCACCGTGCCGCCGCCGCGTGATTCGAGGATCGCGCGCAGGCGTTCGAGCGCGCTCAGCATCTGGCTGCGGTTGCGCGCGAAATCTCCGCTCATCGCGGCCCCGCCGGAGGATCGAACGTGACCTCGCGAACCGGCGGGATCGTGCGCGGCGTGACGTCGGAGTCGATCGTGACGGTCGACGCGGTGTAAGCGACCGAGAGGCGGTACGGAATCTGTGGAAACGTTCCCCAGACCTGCGTCATCGCATGATGGTCGAGGACGGTCGGCGCCAGCCGCACGCGCTGCATGCTCGTGCCGAGATCCGAGCCGCGCAGGTACGGCGTCGCTTCGGTCATGCGTTGGATCTCGTCGCGGCTGAGGACCGGCCGCGCGTGCACGGCGCTCAGGACGGAGCCGAGAAAGCGCTGCGGCTCGAGTGTCGCCTCTTCACCGAAGAACGTCAGGATGTACTCGGCGTCGAGCGCGACGCTCGGCCGCTCGACGTAGAGCCCGTCGGAGTCACGTACCGGAAGATCGTCGTTGCGCCGGAACGCATTCACTGAGATACGATAGACGAAGAGCGTGCATCCGATGAACTGCGGGTCGTTCTGCGGCGTGCCGAACCGCACGCGCGGGATGCCTGAGGGTTCCGGCACACGTTCCAACGCTTCGGCGATGATGCGGCCGAACGCCGCGGTGACCGATGCGAGCGCGAGGTAGTTGCTCATCGTCTGCGCTCTGCGTAGCGGTCGAGGGTTATCGTCGGCTCCGCGCGGCGCGGCGGCGCCGGCGGTTCGGGGGGCGCGACGAGTTCGATGCGGTCGATCGCGATCCGCACCGTGCGCGGGGGCGGCACCGCGGCGCCCACGGACGACGGCTGGGGGATTCGGCGCTCGACGGCGTCGCGCACGTTCGCTGCGTCGAGGACGTCGCCCCAAGCAATCGCGGAGGGTCCGATCGCATGGTGTTCCGCAAAGGCCGCCGAGCGGATCGGACCGGCGACATCCGCGCCGCCCACGTCCCCAGCGTGCGGTTCCATCGCACGGTCCTCAACCGCGAGGACGATGTCCGCGTGCGCCGTCGAGGACGGCAGCGATGCGGGACGCGACGACTCCTCCGCCGGCCGCACGGTCGTTTCCGTGGACGGAAAAGCGGTTTGCCGCGCATTGTCTGCGGGCGTGGCGATCGGGTCGAACGCGCTGCGTGCGGCCGCGGCAGGCGCGGAAACCGCCGCATGCTCCGCGCGCGAGGGTGCCTCGCGGGGTCGTCCGCGAACGCTGCGATCGTCGCGGATCGCGATCGTCGCTTCATCTCGCAGTGGTGCATCCGGCTCGGCTGGAAATTCGAGAGCGGCGTTCAGCGCCGCAAGCGGCAAAACTACAGACGGTTCATCGAACTCGCGGCGCGAGGGCTGCTGCTCGCCGGCGTTTACGGCGAACGATGCGACGCGAGCGGTTTCGGAAACATCGGGCGACGCTTCGTAGGGCGCTGGTGCAGCCGACGCGGCCGGAAGTACACCGGCCGCGTCGGGTTGTGACCATCGCGAAGGCGCGTGCGCGGCCGCGGTTTGTCCGCGCCCGACGCGCAGGGTCGCGGCAGAAGAATGCGACGCGCCCTTCGGTCCGGCGTCCGCAGCTGCGTCGCGATCGAGCCGGAGTGCCTGCGGTGCTTCCTCCGGCGTCGGTGCATCCGCGGCGGGTGAGCCTACACCGAGCGTCGTCGGCTGCGCGAGAAACGTCGGTCCGCCCGACGGCTTGGCCGACGCACGCGACGAGGAGTCGCGGAGATCGAGCGCGCGCGACGTTTCAAGCACCTCGGCATCGGCGGGGAACGGCGCGGCGCGAGGGGTTTCATCCGCACCAGGTGCGACGCGCGTGGGCGCGACAGGCGAACGCGACGAGCGAATCGGCTCGGCGGCAGCGGCTGCGTCCCGATCGAGCCCAAGTGAAGACGGTGCCTCGTTCGCCGCCGCTGGAGCGGCCGCGGGTGAACTTGCACCGAGTGCCTTCGGGCGCGCGAGAAACGACGGTCCACCCGCCGGCTTGCCCGGCGCAGGCGACGAGGACTCGCGAATCTCGAGCGAGCGCGACGTTTCAAGGACCTCGGCGTCGGCGAGGAACGACGCGACGCGAGCGGTTTCGGAAACGTCGCGCGCCGCACGATGCGGTTCCTTGCCGGATCGAATGGTGTCATCCATGCGCCGGGCGGGCGGTGCGTCGTCGGGCGCAGCCGATCGGACTCTAAGAAGACCAGCGTCGTCGACGTGCGCCGCAGCGTTCCGATCGGGCGCGCGTGAAAAGCCTGCTTCGTCCGGTGTTGTTACCGTCGCGGCTCGCACGGGCGGGATTGCTGCGACGGTGTCGGGGTCAGCGGAAAAGGGGGCAGCTCCGAGCAGCTCGGCAGACGCACGCGTCGAGGACTCTCGGGGATCTGGGAAGTGCAGCGTCTCGCGCGCGCTCGTGTCGGCGGCGAATGGCGTGACGTGAGCGGTTTCGGAGACGTCACGCGCGGAACGATGTGACCCGGCTCGAGAAAGAACAGCATCGTCGGAGTGAACCGCGGCGTCCCGAGCGAGTCGGAGTGAAAGTGCTTCCTCGTCCGGTGTTGGTACCGTTGCGCCGGGCACGGGTGGACCTGCTGCGACGATGTCACGGTCAGCGGGAAACGACGCTGCTTCAGCCGGCTCGCCGGACGCGAGCGTCGAGCGCGGCGAGGACTCCCGGGGATCGGCCGGGTGCAGCGCCTCGCGCGGCTCGGCGTCGGCGGCGAAGGGCGCGACGTGAGCGGTTTCGGAAACGTCGCGCGCGGAACGATGCGGCCGGGCTCGAGGAAGAGCAGCGTCGTCGGTGTGCGCCACGGCGTCCCGAGCGAGTCGCTGTGAAAGTGCTGCCTCATCCGGTGTTGGTACCGTTGCGGCGGGCACGGGTGGAACTGCTGCGACGGTGTCTCGATCAGCGGGAAACGACGCTGCTTCACCCGACTCGCCGGACGCGCGTGTCGGGCGCGGCGAGGATTCCCGGGGATCGGGCGAGTGCAGCGTCTCGCGCGGCTCGGCGTCGGCGGCGAACGGCGCGACGTGAGCTGTTTCGGAAACGTCGCGCGCGGAACGATGTGAGCGGGCTCGAGAAAGAGCAGCATCGTCGGTGTGCGCCGCGGCTCCCCGATCGAGTCGCGGTGAAAGCGCTGCTTCGTCCGGTGCTGGTAGCCTTGCTGCCTGCATGGGCCGAACTGCTGCGACAGTCTCAGGGTGAGCGGGAAACGGCGATGCTCCACCCTGGTCGTCGGGCCCACGCGTCACGTGCGGCGAGGACTCCTCGACGAAATGCTCCGCGAAACGATGTGGCTCGCCGGCGCGCGGGAGCGCGCGATTCACGAGGGCCGCAGGCGATGCTCCGTCCGGCGTTGGTGCAACCGGGCCGGCTGGAGCCGCACCGGCTGCGTCGGGACGTGGCGACCGCGAGCGTTCATTCTCATCGGTCTCGGCTACTTGTGCGACGCGCGTAGGTGCAGGAGGCGCGGCGTCAACGCCGCCGGCTGTGTCCGTCTGGGCGACACGCGGCAGTCCTCGCGTCGCCTCAGCATCGGCGTCGACGGCGAACGATTCGATGCGAGTCGCGTCGCTACGCTCGTGCGACGAACGATGCTGCTCGCCGGCACGTGGAGCGGCGGGATGCGCGCGAGGTGTCTCCGACTTGTCGTCGGACGGCCCGACAATTGGCTCGCCGGAAAACGCTCGGGCCGCGTTTCGGTCAGCGTGCGGCGGCACTGTTTGCGGGCGTTCACTGAACTCACGCGCCGAGGTGTCACGGGGAGCCGTCGGCGCCGGCCCTTCGGCCGCATCATCGACCTGCGCGCCGAACGACGTCACGCGATCGGTCTCGGAGGGGTCGCGCGACGAACGGTGCAGCCCGGCGCGCGGTGAAATTGCACGTTCTGACGTGGAAGGAAACGATGCTTCGTCGCGTGCCGGCGCAAACAACCCGGCGCCATCCGCGGCCGCGGTCCGCCGAGAAAGACGCTGAGGTCCTCCGGACGACTCGTCGAGCCCGCGCGGCTTGAGCGACGATTGCGTCGAAGGATCGCGAAGATCGGGCGAAGGGGTCGTCTCCGGCGCGCCGGTCTCGACGGCAAACGCGGCGGCGCGAGCGGCTTCGGTACGATCGTGCGACGAACGCGGCTCGCCGGCAGGTGGAACGGCGGGACGCGCGCGCGCCGTTTCCGACGTGTCGGCAGACGTTTGAGGTACCGGCTCTTCGCCGAGTTGACGCGATGACGCGTCGCGGGATGGGTGCGACCTCAGCGCCTCGGGCGTGTCGACGTTGGGGCCGCGCCCGCCGGTCTCCGCCGCGAACGTCGCGGCGCGAGCGGCTTCCGTTCGATCGTGCGACGAACGCGGCTCGCCAGCAAGCGGAACGGCGGGATGCGTACGGGGTGTCTCCGACGTGTCGGCGGACGAATGAGGTACCGGCTCTTCGAGAAACGCAGCGGCGGCGCTGCCGTCGGCGTCTAACGGCGGTTTTCCCGAGGGTTCGTCGAGTTCATGTGATGACGGGTCGCGGGACGCGTGCGACATCAGTGCCTCGGGCGCGTCGACGTTGGGGCCGAACGAGGCGAGGCGAGCGGTCTCGGAGGGGACGCGCGACGAACGCCGCGACTCGGCGATCGATGAAACAGCGTGGTCGGGCGTGGTCGAAAGCGATGCTTCGCCGTGCGCTAATGCGGCCGGCTCGGCTGTGCTTGCGGCCGGATCAATGTGAAGGCGCGGTTCTCCCGCCGACTCTTCGAGCTGGCGCGGCGGCCGCGACGATTGCGTCGAAGGATCGCGAAGATCGGGCGAAGGCGCTGTCTCTCGCGCGCCGGTCTCCGCGGCGACGGAAGCGGCGCGAGCGGCTTCGGTACGATCATGCAATGAACGACGCGGCTCGCCGGCAGGTGGAACGGCGGGACGTGCGCGGGATGTCTCCGATGTGTCGGCGGACGTATGAAGGACCGGCTCTTCGGAATGCGCAGCGGCCGTGCTGTCGGCCAGTGGCGGCGGTACTCCCGACCGCTTACGGAGCTCATGCGATGACGCGTCGTCGGACGCGTGCGACGTCAGCGCCCCGGGCGTATCGACGTTCGCGCCAAACGTGCCGAAGCGAGCGGTCCCGGAAAGAGCGCGCGACGAACGATACGGCTCGGCGGACGGTGAAACAGCGCGGTCGGGACTCGGCGAAAGCGATGCTTCGTCGTGCGCTGATGCGGCCGGCTCATCGAGCTCATGCTGCGCGCCCGAAAAGTACGGCGATTGCGACGAAGGATCGCGAGGATCCGAGGACCGGAACGGACGCGGCTCGGTCGAGGGAACCTCCTGCGCATCGACGGTCGCGGTGTGCGACGCGACGCTCTCGCTCTCCATCCCGTCGTGCGACGAGCGTTCCGGCTCAGCAGCGAGGGACGTGCTGTGATCGAGGCGTAGTGCAGCGTGTGCTGCGTCGCGGGCTGGGCCAACCGATCCGGCCTGCGGCTGCGCCGAGGGATCTCGGGAAGCGTGCGATCCCTCGAGCGCGCCGGCGTGCGTGCTGGATGACGCGGCGCGATCGCTTTCGAGACGGGCGCCCCGCGTCTGTGCGAGCGATGAATGTTCATCGTGCGCGGCTTCAACCGGACCTTGCGGATCGGCGGAGCGTTCGTGCACGGCTGAAGGAGATGCTCCTCGACCGGCGTGGTCGCGCGTGGCGCGGGACCGAGCCGTAGGATGGTCGTTTGAACGAATCTCCGCGTTGTCGGCCGGCCATACTGGTTCGCCGTCGTCGGTCTCCGACGGGAGCGAGAGCGTGTCGCCTCCGAACGAGCGCAGCAGGCGCGCGACCGCGGTGAACTCGTCGTCATCGGTCGCTGCGACGTCGAGGTCGGTCCACGATTCGGACTCGTCGAGGGTCGTCTCGCCGAAGCGTGGGTCGGAATGATATTCGAAGCGCGATACGGCGCGCGGCATCACGGCCGACGGCGCGTCGATCGCAGCGGCGGCGATCCCCGCCAGCGGGCCGGCGAGGTTCATGACGCGCGGCGCAGATATTCGCGGCGCCGGCTGCGCGACATCGTCAGAATCGTCGACTCCGACCAGCCGTATGCGGCGGCGAGCCGGTGCACGTCGTCGAGCAGACGGGCGACCTCCGCATCGATCTCGGCCCAGAGGAAGCCGACGACGTCGAACGACGTGACGAAGGCGTGTCTGCACGATGCGCACGTGACGCCGAGGCGGATGTCGGCCAACGGATCGGCGGTCACGATGCCGTCCGCCACCGCTTCCACGACGGCCGGCAGCGTGTCCGCGTCGGCGGCCGTCTCTAAGAGCGCGCCGGCGATCAAGGCCTGCTGGGCGTCGACGACGCCGCGCCTAGTGCTCGCGGCTGCCAGGTCGCGCGAACTCAGCAGGCGATACGCGACCTCGGCGCCGCCGACCACGCACGTCAGGCGCTCGTCACCAGCGAAACGCGCGCTCTGCGGGACGCCGGCGAGTATGTCGTTGGTCGAGATCGCGCTCTCGGTCCGCTCCGCACATGCTTCGCACGTGACCACCGCGCTGATCGTCGGGCCGAACATGCGCTCGCGCAACGCGAGCAGATAGGTGTTGCGCGAACCGATCGTCATCTCCGCCAGCGTGCCGAACGTGCTCTCGGGGAAGAGCGGAGCCAGGAGCAGGAGGGCGCGATACCACGCCTTCTTGCCCTGGCCGAGTTCCCACACCCGCAGCACTTCGGCCGCTGACGGAACGCGCATGCAGTTAGGATGCCGGCTGCACGTACGACACTTCGGTTGGTTCCTTCACCTTCTCGTCACGTTCCCAGCCTTCGTTCTCGAGCGTGATGGAAGTGATCGCGACTTCGCTGCCGGTGCCGTTGAGCTCGGGCAGCGCCTGATATGCGGACACCCAGCAGCGATGCACGTTGTACGACATCACGGGCTGACCGGACTCGTTGTAGAGTTCGATGATGATGTCTTTGCGGAAGTCCTTGAGGGACACGTCGGGGTCGGTGCCGCTGGACTTCGTGTAACTCCAGACTTTGTTCGCCCACGTCTCGAACGTCGCATCGTGGGTGACGCCGGCTTCGAGCGTGATCGGCTCGTAGGACGTCTGACCGGGTGACTTACGCACGACGGTCGAATCGCCGCCCGCGCGGAACTCGACGACCTTGGTCGAGCGCTTGAGCATGCTGATCTTGTTGCACGCCATGACGTACTTGCCTTCGATCGAGACCTTGAACCGGTAGTTCTTGTACGGATCGTAGCGGGTATCGTTGGTCGCGAAAATCGGTGCTGGCACGTGCTCCCCTTACGCCGCGGTTTGCCCGGCGAGCTGCTGAATGGTGAGGATGACGAACTCCGCCGGTTTCACCGGCGCGAACGCGATGATGACGTTGACGCGGCCACGATCGATGTCGTACGGCGTCGTGGTCGACTTGTCGCATTCGACGTAGTAGTTGTAGAACGCACCCTGGCGATTGAGATCGGCCATGAACGTGTTGCACGTGAGGCGCAGTTGCGCCCACAACGTCTCGCTGTTCGGTTCGAACACGGCGAACTTGGTGCCGCGGAACAGGCTCTCTTCGATGTAGTCGGTGAGCCGCCGCACCGGCAGATATTTGTAGTCGTCCGAGAGCGCGTCGGCGCCCGCGAGCGTGCGAGAACCCCAGATGACCTTGCCGAAGACCGGGAAATCGCGCAGCACGTTGATGCCGACTTGATTCAGCACGCCGTTCTGCATGTCGGTGAGGCGATGTTCGAGCGCCGTGACGCCGGTGAGGCCGGCTTCGATCCCCGCCGGCGCTTTCCAGACGCCGCGGCGCACGTCGGTCGCGGCGAAGATTCCCGCGATCATGCCGCTCGCCGAAAATACGGCCTCGCGGTTAGCGTTCGCCGGGTCGAGCTTCTTGATACGCGGAAAGTAGGTGAAGATGCGCCGGCGCTGGCCGAGCTCGCCAACGTTGAGATCGGCCGGCGAGATGTCCCCGAACGCGCCTTGCTTGGCGTGGTCGCTCCAGGCGCTGAGCGGATCCGCGATCATGATCGCGCGCCGCGTGTCGCAGTAAGGCGCGGCGGCGGTCAGCACCGCGGTGAGATCGGCGTCCGGCGTTTCGGGTCCAGAGTCGGGTGGAACGACGAGAATGTTGAACAGGTCCGCGTGGTCGAGCGCGTACATTCCGGTCCGCTTGCCGGAATCACCGACGATGTCGTTGCTGGTGAGCCGTCCGCCACCGGCGGCGTTCCCGTCGCCGCCGTTGCTCAAGGGGACGTAGTCGGCCAGGAGCGAGGCCGCGACCGCGGCCGGCGTTACCGTTTTCGTGGTGTCGGTGACCGGCGTTTCCGTCTTCGTGGTGTCGACGACCGGTGTTTCCGCCTTCGCGGTGTCGACGACCGGTGCTTCCGTCTTCGTGGTGTCGACGACCGGTGCTACCGGCTTCGTGGTGTCGACGACCGCGGCGGCAACCGGTGCGGCGGCACGAATGTAGAGTGACTGCGCGGCCAGTACCTGGTCGATCCGGCAGGGTGCCTCCGTCGGACCGAGATATACTGGTCCGACCCGCTCTGCGGGCGTGGGCGTCTTCCCCTTGAGCACGGGGTACGCGATGTCGACGAAGTAGAAGCCGTCCGTACCGAGGTTGAACTCGGCGAAGCGCTGCTCGATGTCGATCGCGTCCTGGCCGCTAACCTTTTCGAACTTCACGCTGATCGCGTTGCCCCACCTGCCGGGACTGGACGCGCTGAGCGCGGGCGGACCTGCGAGCGTCGCGGGCGTGGCGTCCGCAGGCGTCGCGCGTACGATCAACGCTTGACCGCCGCCGTTGCCGAAGAAATCTTCGACGGCGTACGTCATCGGCAAGCCGCGGGCGCGTCCGCCGAAGGTGCGCTGAAATTCGCCGAAATCGTAGACCATGACCGGTTCGTTCACGGGCCCGAGTGGCGCGCGGCCGACGAACGCCGTGATGGAGGTCGCGACGCCCGTGACGACGCGCGAACCGCTGTCCACTTCTTGGATATATACACCGGGATAGGTCGGTGTTACGGGCATCAATACACCTCAGATCAGAAGCCGTGCAACAGGTAGGGACGGATCGGACGCGCCGGCGCTAACCGATCAGGACGGTCGAGATCGCGACGACGCTGCCGACGGGGAGCGGGGCGGGGTCGTTGCACGTCAGCGCGGTATCGCCGGCGCGCGCAGCGGGTTTGCCGTTGATGCGGACGATCGGACTGCCGGAGACGATCGTCGCCTTGTTCGTCGGCGGGTTCACGAACGTGCCGCCGATGGGAATGTGGGGCGGCAAGTTGGTTGCGGTGCTGCCGAGCGTCGCGGCAGGACGGCCTTGGATCATCACGTTGCTGCTGACGCCGCCGTCGATGATGCCCACGAAGGGATGCGGAACCGGAAGCGGTGGAACCGGTCCGGGCGGCTGAATGATATGCGTATCTAGCGCGACGATTTGATCGCCGAGTTTCGCAGCCGGAACACCCATGTACCACACCCCCGAAACGCACACACACCAAGCGCGCCATTGCCCGCTTCGCGCGGGACCACACACTTGGGTCCGTAGCAAAAATCACCTGCCGCGCAGCGTCAGCCTGCGCGCATTTTTTTCTGGAGTGCGCTTAGTCGGCGCGCTTGGGAACGGTCGGCAGGGCGTCGTGACTCCACTCCATCCACGAGCCGTCGTAGACCGCGATGTCGTCGAACCCGGCGCCTCGCAGGGCGAGCCACGCGCCCGAGGCGGAGACGCCGCTGCCGCAGCTGACGACGGTGCGCTTGTGCGGATCGAGTCCGGTCTCGCGCACGAGTCGCTGCAGCGTCTCCTCGGACGCGGGCCGGCCGCCGCGCGTGTCCTCGAGCAGCAGGTTGCCGCTCAGGCGCACGGCGCCTTGGATGTCGCGGTCGCGTTGCGCGTAGGTTTGATCGCGCTGCGTCTCGATCAATTGCGCGTCGGCGCGACCTTCCGCGATGGCGAGCACTTCCTCGCGCGTCGCGCGCAGTCGATCGAACCGGCGCGGCGTGAAAGCGGCCGGGACGATCGCCGGCCGAGCGGTGGAAAGCGGCATCCCCGCCGCCGTCCAGGCCGGCAGCCCACCGGCGAGCACCGCGGCGTTCGAGAACCCGTAATAACGCAGCATCCACACGATGCGTGCGGCGAACGGAACCGTCCCGGCGTCGTACGCGACGACGAGTGCATCGTCGCCGATACCGTGCGCGCCCGCGACGCGCGCAAAATCCGCCTCGCCGGCCACCCGTGTCGCGTACGGCGTCGCCGGATCGCTCAGGTCCTCGCCGTAGTCGAGGTGCACCGCGCCCGGCAGATGCCCGGCCGCATACTGCTCCGCCCCCGACGGCATCGCGACGACGCCTCCGTGCGGCACGCTCCGCGCATCGACGATCCGCAGCCGCGAATCGCCGAGCCGCGCCGCCAGCCACTCGACCTCGACGAAGTCGTGAAGCACTAGACTTGCGCTGTCGACTTGCTCAGATCAAAGCGCTGTTCGGCGTCGTCGGCGATGTATTTGCCGATCGCGAGCGACGAGGTGGCGGCGGGGGAGGGTGCGTTGCGCACGTGGACGACGCCTTCCGATCCTTCGAAGACGAAGTCGTCGACCAGGCCGCCGTCGGAGGTCATCGCTTGCGCGCGCACGCCGGAGGGGCCCGGGAGGCAATCCTCGGGCTGAAGGTCGGGGATGTAGCGCTGCAGCGCGCCGACGTATGCCGAGCGCACGAGGTCGCGATACATCTCGCCGGCGCCCATCTTCCAATACTTCGCCGCCATCTTGAAGAAGCCCGGATACGTGATCGAATCCCACAGCTCAGCCGGATTGATGGTGAAGAACGAGTAGCCCTCGCGCGCGAACGCGAGTACGGCGTTCGGACCGAGCCAAATCGAACCGTCCATGCGCGGCGTGAAGTGCACGCCGAGGAACGGGAACTCGGGATCCGGGACCGGATAGATGTTGCCTTTGACGAGGTAGGCCTTCTCCGGCTTGAGGATCAGGTAGTCGCCGCGGAACGGCACGATCTTCGGATCGACGTTGCCGCCGGTCATGCGGCCGAGCTTGTCGCTGTACAAGCCGCCGCAGGTGACCACGGCCCGTGCCTGGATCTCGCCGTTCGGCGTCTTGAGCACGGTAACGTTCCCGCGCCGTTCGATGCGCGTCACTTCGTGGCTCAGGAACATGTCGGCGCCCATCTCTTTGGCGTCCTCGCCGTACGTGCGCGCGACCAAGCCCCAGTCGACGATGCCGGTCACCGGCGAGAAGATCGCCTTGATCCCGCGGCAGTGCGGTTCGCGCTCCGCGATCTGGGCCGCATCGAGCTTCTCGAGACCCTCGACGCCGTTCTGCTGCCCGCGGACCCACAAGTCGTCGAGCCGCCCGAGTTCCGACTCCTCGGTCGCGACGATCAGCTTGCCGACGTTCTTGTACTCGATCCCCTTCGCGTCGCAGAACTCCCAGGCCAGCCTGCGCCCTTCGATGCACAACTTCGCTTTTAGCGAGCCGGGCTTGTAGTAGATCCCGGAGTGGATGACGCCGCTGTTGTGGCCGGTCTGGTGCTTGCTCCAGACGTCCTCTTTTTCGACGTTCGCGATGCGCAGGTTGGGGTGGCGGAGAAGCAGTTCGCGCGTGGTGGCAAGCCCGACGATGCCCCCTCCGACAACAGCGATGTCGTAGACCATATCCCGCGTATTCTGCCTGAATCCTGAGGCTGCCCGCTACGACTTCGTACCGTCGCCGCGAGGCGCGCACAGGGAAGAGCACTGCGGATCGCGGAGCCCTCGGGCTATGTTGACTGCCCCGCGCACGCTCTCGCCGTTCCGCAACGAACCGATCCGCGACTTCTCCGACCCGGCCGACCGCCGGGCGATGGAGGACGCGCTGCAGCGGGCTCGCCGCGGACTGGGCTTGCGCTGGCCGCTGGTGATCGACGGCGAGAAGGTCCAGGGCGGGCGGACGATCGCTTCCGTCAATCCGGCGCGCCCCAGCGAGATCGTCGGCGAGGTCGATGAGGCGACGCCGGAACAGGCATCGCGCGCGCTCGACGTCGCGACGCGCCGCTTCGCGTCGTGGAAGACGACAACTGCCGAGGAACGGGCGGACTTCCTGCTGCGCGCGGCCGAGCGCATTCGCGCCGCCAAGGACGACTGGAACGCGCTGCTGGTGCTCGAGGTCGGCAAACCCTGGATCGAAGCCGATGCCGACACGGCCGAGGCAATCGACTTCCTCGAGTTCTATGCGCGTGAAGCGCTGCGGCTGGCGAGCCCGCCGCCGCTCACCCCGATCGCGGGCGAACGCAATCGTCTCGTCTACCTGCCGCTGGGTGTCGGGGTCGTGATCCCGCCGTGGAACTTCGCCTTCGCGATCATGGCCGGGATGTCGGCCGCCGCGATCGTCACCGGCAACACCGCGATTCTCAAGCCCTCGCCCGACGCCGCCGTGATCGCCGCGGCATTCGTAGACCTCATGCACGAGCTCGGGCTCCCGCCGGGCGTCTTGAACTTCGTCCCCGGCGACGGCCCGACGGTCGGCGAGCAGCTGGTGAACGATCCGCGCACTCGCTTCATCTCGTTCACCGGCTCGAAGGGCGTCGGGCTGCGGATCGCGGAGCTGGCCGCGAAGACCCAGCCTGGCCAGCGCTGGATCAAGCGGACGATCGCCGAGATGGGGGGGAAGGACGCAATCGTGGTCGCCGACGACGCCGACCTGGACGCCGCGGTGGCCGGGGTCGTCGCCGCCGCGTTCGGCTTCTCCGGCCAGAAGTGTTCGGCGTGTTCGCGGGCGATCGTCGACGAGCGGCTCTATGACGCGTTCATCGAGAAGCTGGTCCCGGCGACTCGAGCGCTCGCGCTCGGCGATCCCGCAACGTACGGCATCGCCATCGGACCGGTGATCAACGAGAAGGCGGTCGAGAAGATCCTCGGCTACGTCGAGATCGGGCGCGGCGAGGGCCGGCTCCTGACGGGCGGTACGCGTTCGGCCGCGGAGGGATTCTTCATCGAGCCCACCGTCTTCGCCGAGGTCGATTCCCGCGCGCGCATCGCGCAAGAAGAAGTGTTCGGGCCGTTCCTTGCGGTCATCAAAGCCCGCGACTACGACGACGCGCTGCGGATCGCGAACGACACCGAGTTCGGACTCACCGGCGCGGTGTTCTCCGCCAGCGAGGAACGGCTGCGCCGCGCCGAGGACGAGTTCTTCGTCGGGAACCTGTATCTGAACCGGAAATGCACCGGCGCGCTCGTGGGCGGGCAGCCGTTCGGCGGCTTCAACATGAGCGGCACCGACTCGAAGGCCGGCGGTTACGACTACCTGCTGCTGTTCACGCAAGGGAAATCGATCTCACGGAAGATCGCCGGCCGTGCGGCCGACGATCTCGCGGCCGGGATGGACTAGCGGGGCGCGGCTCCTTCCGCGAACGGGTCGGGCGCCGTGTTGACCCGATCGCGGCCCCCGCGCTTCGCCGCGTAGAGACCGTCGTCGGCGGCAGCGATCAGCCGCTTCGCGTCGCCGGCGGCCTGCGGGCGCGTGCAGGCGGCGCCGCAGGTGACGGTCACGATCCGGCGCGGATTGTCGTCGTGCGGGATCGCCTGAGCGGCGATCGCCGCGCGCATCGTCTCGGCGATCGTCGTCGCGCCGATGATGTCGGCGCCGGGCAGGATCGCGCAGAACTCCTCGCCGCCGACCCGCGCCAGAAAGTCGCCCGGCCGGCGCGCCGCGTCGCGCAGCGCCGCGGCGACCCGCTTGAGGCAGACGTCGCCAGCCAGGTGCCCGTAGCGATCGTTGAACGACTTGAACAGGTCGACGTCGACCATGACCGCGCCGAGCGGGCTCCCCTCGCGCTGCGCGCGCCGCCACTCCTCGTCGAGGCGCTCGTCGAACGCGCGCCGGTTGGCGACCCCGGTGAGCGCGTCGGCGCCCGCCAGAACCGCCAGCTGGTCGCGTTCCTCGCGCAGCCGTTCCTCGTGCACCCGTACCGCAAGGTAGAGGGCGCACGCTCGCAGCGTATCGACGTCGTCTTCGTCGTAGGAGGTCGCATCGTCGGACCGCACCCCGACCGCGCCGACGACGTCGCGTCCGTAGCGAAGCGGGACGGCAACCGCCCGCGCGCTCGCCGCGACCTCGCCGCCGAGCGCCGATCGGACTCGGGTCAAGTCGGCCGGCGCGACGACGGCACCGTCCTTATAGAGGAACAGCGCCGTATCGTTGGTGCCGATCGCCAGGTTGACCGCGGAGGCGCCGAAGAGGACGGCGAGCTCGCGGGCAAAGGCGGGGAAGAGGTCCGCTAGCGGCGCGTCGGAGGCGAGGAGTTCGGCCGTGCGCCGGACCACCGAGGTGCTGCGGGATTCGGCCGAACCGCTCAACATGCGACTACCTTCTTTATCCTTGTGGATAGACCCGTGGACAAAAGACCGGCCCGGAGGATTGACACTCTAGACACGCGGTGGTAATCTATCCCTCGTTGACTCTGACGCCTCGCCTCTCCGGTGCGGTCAAAGATCCGGTCCGAAAAGGGCTGGGCGGAAGCGTCCGTTCCTTGAAAACTGAACAGTGCAGTAGCGCATAAGTCTGTGGGTCTCCGACCCGTTCAGATGATTGCGCGATCCGAAAGGGTCGCGTTTTTGTTTGTTCTGGTTCGAGAACGAACGGACCCGATGCTGCGGTTCCCCCGGCTCCACCGGGTGTTTCGCACCAAGCATCGAGTCCACAAGAATTATGACTGATCGGCCGTCGCAAGACGGGCGATCCGATCCGAATTCGCAATTCGGATCAACCGGTTCACCGAGCGATCGGCGAGCCGGCAAAAGTCAGCGAAGATAGAGCTTTTCAAAAGCTCCATGAATTTTATGGAGAGTTTGATCCTGGCTCAGGATTAACGCTGGCGGCGTGCCTAACACATGCAAGTCGAACGAGGTAGCAATACCTAGTGGCAGACGGGTGAGTAACGCGTGGTCAACCTACCGTTGAGTGGGGGATAACTAGCCGAAAGGTTAGCTAATACCGCATACGTGTCCGAGGGGCATCCCTTGGCCATAAAAGGAGCAATCCGCTCGATGACGGGACCGCGTCCCATTAGCTAGATGGTGGGGTAACGGCCTACCATGGCACCGATGGGTAGCTGGTTTGAGAGAGCGACCAGCCACACTGGGACTGAGAAACGGCCCAGACTCCTACGGGAGGCAGCAGTGAGGAATTTTCCGCAATGGGCGAAAGCCTGACGGAGCGACGCCGCGTGTGGGAAGAAGGCCTTCGGGTCGTAAACCACTGTCGAAGGGGACGATAATGACGGTACCCTTGGAGGAAGCCCCGGCTAACTACGTGCCAGCAGCCGCGGTAAGACGTAGGGGGCGAGCGTTATTCGGAATCATTGGGCGTAAAGCGCTCGTAGGCGGATCAACAAGTCGGTGAAGAAAGACCTGGGCTCAACTCAGGGAACGGCACCGATACTGTAGGTCTTGAGGCAATCAGAGGGTGATGGAATTCCCGGTGTAGCGGTGAAATGCGTAGATATCGGGAGGAACACCAGTGGCGAAGGCGATCACCTGGGGTTGAACTGACGCTGAGGAGCGAAAGCTAGGGGAGCAAACGGGATTAGATACCCCGGTAGTCCTAGCCGTAAACGATGGATACTAGGTGTATGTGGTATCGACTCCATATGTGCCGCAGCTAACGCAATAAGTATCCCGCCTGGGGAGTACGGCCGCAAGGTTAAAACTCAAAGGAATTGACGGGGGCCCGCACAAGCGGTGGAGCATGTGGTTTAATTCGACGCAACGCGAAGAACCTTACCTGGGCTTGACATCGTACGAAATCCTATGAAAGTAGGCTTTCCCGCAAGGGAACGTACAGACAGGTGCTGCATGGCTGTCGTCAGCTCGTGCCGTGAGGTGTTGGGTTAAGTCCCGCAACGAGCGCAACCCTCGTCGTGTGTTGGTCCGCAAGGATCTCTCACGCGAGACCGCCGATGAGAAGTCGGAGGAAGGTGGGGATGACGTCAAGTCAGCATGGCCCTTACGTCCAGGGCTACACACGTGCTACAATGGGTAGGACAACGAGTCGCAAGCTAGTGATAGTAAGCTAATCTCTTAAACCTGCCCTCAGTTCGGATTGAAGGCTGCAACTCGCCTTCATGAAGTCGGAATCGCTAGTAAACGCAGATCAGCTACGCTGCGTTGAATACGTTCCCGGGCCTTGTACACACCGCCCGTCACGTCACCTGAGTTTAGTGTACCCGAAGCCGTCCGTGCAACCGCAAGGAGCAAGACGTCTAAGGTATGCTAGGTAAGGGGGACGAAGTCGTAACAAGGTAGCCGTATCGGAAGGTGCGGCTGGATCACCTCCTTTCTAAGGAGTACATGCCGTTGGTTCACGCTGAGCGTGGAGGCAGCGGCGTACATTCTACGTCGACCACAGACGATGCCATGATGTAGCTTGGAGTCTATTCGGCCTACAGGGTCGTATGGCTGAGGCTCATGGCCTTTCTCCCTACAGAATATCGAAGGGGAACGATGCGCGGCTCTCTACATACAGAGGGTTTACCGTCAAGGTACTGCACGGTTCAGCTTTGAGGGAACGAACCTCGTCGCCGAAACGACGAGCGTTCACTCAAGGTCTGATTGCTACGATTGCATTCGGCGCGCATAACGAGCCGGACCCTAACGCAGCGATCGGACGCGAGATCCTTGAAAACTGCATAGAGAAGAACTTTCATGTGATGAGATCACATGAAGCGGTCCGTTCCGGTCCCATTTCCGTGACCGGTGCGGAGCAATTTCGATTTGAAGACAAATCAAAAAATGAAAAAGAGCACGAGGTGGATACCTTGGCTCCACAGGCGATGAAGGACGTACCAAGCTGCGAAAAGCCAGGAGTAGCTGCTAAGAAGCGAAGATCCCTGGATCTCCGAATGGGGCAACCCCCGAGCCGTCATGGGCTCGGACTCCACGATGAATTCAATAGTCGTGAGAGAGCGCACCCGGTGAACTGAAACATCTAAGTAGCCGGAGGAACAGACATCAACCGAGATTCCCATAGTAGTGGCGAGCGAACTGGGAACAGCCTAAACCGCATATGTGTAAGCGATCGGGCGTTGCATATGCGGGGTTGTACGGCAGCTTTCCCAACGCCGATTCGTTGGGCGCAAGTCAAAAAATCGATCGTTAGCGGAAGCCGGCTGGAAAGCCGCACCACAGAAGGTGAAAGTCCTGTATGTAAAAGCGATCGATCTTGCGGAGCTGTTCGTGAGTAAGGCGGGGCACGAGAAACCCTGTCTGAAGCTGGGAGGACCATCTTCCAAGGCTAAATATGCTGTGGAGACCGATAGCGCATTAGTACCGTGAGGGAAAGGTGAAAAGAACCCCCAAAGGGGAGTGAAAAAGAACATGAAACCGCGTGCTTACAAACCGTGAAAGCACTATTTTATATGTGTGATCGCGTGCCTATTGAAGAATGAACCTGCGAGTTACTTGGTACGGGCTTGGTTAAGGTGTTGAACCGGAGCCGTAGCGAAAGCGAGTCTGAATAGGGCGTTCGTCCGTATCAGTAGACCCGAAACCAAGTGATCTATCCATGGGCAGGGTGAAGCATGATTAAACTCATGTGGAGGCCCGAACCTGTTGTTGTTGAAAAAACATTGGATGACCTGTGGATAGGGGTGAAAAGCCAATCGAACTTGGAGATAGCTGGTTCTCCCCGAAATAGTTTTAGGACTAGCGTTGCGATTTAACCCTTGGGGGTAGAGCACTGACAGAGCTAGGGGCCTTACCGGGTTACCGAACTCCATCAAACTCCGAATACCGAGGTGAACATCGCAGCAGTCAGACGGTGGGGGATAAGCTCCATCGTCAAAAGGGAAACAGCCCAGACCAACAGCTAAGGTCCCTAATAGATGCTCAGTGGTAAAGGAAGTTTCGTCGCACAGACAACTAGGAGGTTGGCTTAGAAGCAGCCACCCTTGAAAGAGTGCGTAATAGCTCACTAGTCGAGTGATGGGGCGCCGAAAATGTAACGGGGCTCAAGCATCTAACCGAAGCTTTGGGATTTCGGCGCAAGCCGGAATCGGTAGGGGAGCGTTGTAGTATAGGCTGAAGCTCGACCGCGAGGACGGGTGGACGAACTACAAGTGCGAATGCAGGTATAAGTAGCGAGAAAAGAGAGTGAGAACCTCTCTCGCCGGAAGTCTAAGGTTTCCTGAGCAACGTCAATCGTCTCAGGGTGAGTCGGGAGCTAAGCCGAGGCTGAGAAGCGTAGGCGATGCACAAGCAGTTCATATTCTGCTACCACCGATGACCGTTGTAACCTCTGCGTACAGTGCCAACACAGCTCCGCGATGCGGAGATCCGGTGTTGTTACCGTTCGCAATGGTTGCAGAATCGAAGGGATGACGCAGGAAGATACGTCAGCGCACCGATGGATGTGTGCGTTTAAGCCGGTAGGGGGTCACATAGGCAAATCCGTGTGACTGACTCCGAGAAGCGACGACGAGGATCTTCGGATCCGAAGTGACGGACTCTACGCTGCCAAGAAAAGTCTCTAGATAGGATCATAGGTGCCCGTACCGCACACCGACACAGGTAGACTGGCAGAGCATGCTAAGGCGACGGGAGAACCCCTGTTAAGGAACTCGGCAAATTGACCCCGTAACTTTGGGAGAAGGGGTGCCTTCTATGGTCTGGTCTTTACGACGAAAGCCATGGGAGGTCGCAGAAAATAGGTCCAAGCGACTGTTTAACAAAAACACAGGTCTCTGCGAACGCGAAAGCGGACGTATAGGGGCTGACTCCTGCCCGGTGCTGGAAGGTTAAAGGGAGAGGTTAGCGCAAGCGAAGCTTTGATCTGAAGCCCCAGTAAACGGCGGCGGTAACTATAACCGTCCTAAGGTGACAACATCGTTGCCTCATCGCGCGGTAACGCGCGAACGAAAACTTCAGCTATATGCGGGAACATCCTATAGAGCCCAACGTACGCGCCGTGGTTCGATAAACCCACCACGCGCGTAACAATCGTTGTGGATTGGACAATCCGCAGGAAACCGCTCGGACTTTGCGCCGGCGGGATCCTCAGAGACTATACGCTGAGCTCCAGAAACGAGTTGCGTCGTGCGCGACGCTCTCACTGGATGAAGATAGAGTCCGCTCCGGCGTGAAAGCGCCGGGAAAAAGCGAGCGAAATTCCTTGTCGGGTAAGTTCCGACCTGCACGAATGGAGTAACGACTTGGGCACTGTCTCGATGGGGGGCCCGGCGAAATTGCAGTACCAGTGAAGATGCTGGTTACCCGCGGCAGGACGGAAAGACCCCATGAAGCTTTACTGTACCCTGATGTTGGGGTCTGAGATTTTCTGTACAGGATAGGTGGGAGGCGACGATCTGCGGGCGCTAGCTCGCGGGGAGCCAACCTTGGGATACCACCCTGAAAATTTCGGGCTTCTAACTAGCTGCCGTTATCCGGTAGTAGGACAGCGTCAGGCGGGCAGTTTGACTGGGGCGGTCGCCTCCTAAAGAGTAACGGAGGCGCCCAAAGGTTCCCTCAGGACGGTCAGAAACCGTTCGTTAGAGTGCATAGGCAAAAGGGAGCTTAACTGCGAGACTTACAAGTCGAGCAGGTGCGAAAGCAGGGCTAAGTGATCCGGCGGTACCGAATGGAAGGGCCGTCGCTTATCGGATAAAAGCTACTCTGGGGATAACAGGCTTATCTCCCCCAAGAGTCCACATCGACGGGGAGGTTTGGCACCTCGATGTCGGATCGTCGCATCCTGGGGCTGTAGTAGGTCCCAAGGGTTGGGCTGTTCGCCCATTAAAGCGGTACGCGATCTGGGTTCAGAACGTCGTGAGACAGTTCGGTCCCTATCCGCCGTGGGCGTAGGAGATTTGAGGAGTGTCGACCCTAGTACGAGAGGACCGGGTTGAACGAACCGCTGGTGAACCGGTTGTCGTGCCAACGGCATAGCCGGGTATCTACGTTCGGATCAGATAAACGCTGAAAGCATATAAGCGTGAAACTGACTTCAAGATGAGATCTCAATCTCGAAAGAGTGAAGGGTCGTGGGAGACTACCACGTTGATAGGCCGGGGGTGGAAGGCGAGCAATCGCTGAAGCTGACCGGTACTAATCGCCCGGACGCTTAATAAGTACGCTACAAAATAATGAACGCAATTGAGTTTGGTTCATGGAAGTTCTTCTCTGTGCAGCTTTCGCCCGCGATTTGCCTCGAGCTCCGGCTCGGCATCGCGGTGCGGATCAAGTTTCTGGCGGCCATAGCGGCGGGGTTCCACCCGTTCCCATCCCGAACACGGCAGTTAAGCCCGCCAGCGCCGATGGTAGTCGGACCGCAGGGTCCCTCGAGAGTAGGACGCCGCCAGATAATCCGTACGAAGAGCCCGCCGATCGACAACGATCGAGCGGGCTCTTTGCGTTTGGCCTAGCCGTCGCGTTCGCCGGGTGCCGGGCCCGGTGGCGGCGCGATGTCGACGATCGCATCCGAGCCAATGCGTTCGCGCAGGCACAGGTACGCGACGCACGCACCGAGCGCAAACCCGAGCCACACGGCCGCGACGCGAAGGCCGCCGCTCGTGCGGACCGGACGATCGCCGCTTGCCGCCGGCAGCTCGTCGGCCGCGTTTCCCGCCAGGGCGAACGTGTGCGGATCGTAGCTGTTGAGTTTCACGTTGACATGCCACCGTTCGCTCGGCGGGATCCCGAGCGCTTCGATCAGCACGTCGGTGAGTCGATTTCGCAGGGCGAACCAACTGCGCTCGTCCACTTCGGGAGCGCTGATGTCGAGGTGCGTGTCGGCGATCCCGCCGTCGGAGACGAGCCGGCCCGCGATCGCGAAGTCGCTCGGCTCGAACGGCGTGAAGTGTACGCTGGTCCACTCCGGCTTCGCTGCGGGCAGGATGTCGAGGACGGTCGCGGTCAGCTCGTCGGCGAGGTGACGCTTCGTCACGTCGTCGAGCAGCAGCGAGGAGAGGCGCAGATACGGCATATTGTCTCGTACCCGCGTGCGGCGTGATCCCATGCGCGGGCGGCACTTGGACCTTCGGATCAGGTAGCTGCCGGCATGCCCCAACGCAGCCGGGTGCGGGCGGAACCGATCATCTTGTCGCCGGCGCCATAGTAGAACGTGAGGTCATTGCCATCGAGGATCATGCCCTCGACGAAAACAACGTTGGGCACCTGACCGTCGCGCTCCCACGGAAGATATGCACCGAAGAGCGGCGTCTCCGAACGGGCGATGACCTTCGTGGGGTCGTTCTTGTCGAACAGTGCCCAGCCCGTGGAATACACCAAATATTGATCGGCGCCGTTGTAGATCAGGAGAATCCCCTGGTCGGTTACGATCGGTGGCGGCCCCGGTTCTACGACGTTGCTGTCGAACATCCGCGGACGCGTCTGAAGCACCGACGTCGACATCGCGTCCGTCCAGTGCAGCAAGTCGTCCGAATAGGCCAGCCCCATCTGGCCGGGTTTGAGGTCGTTCTGGTACGCTCCGTCACCGAGATAGTACATCCACCACCGGCCGTTGATCTTCTGAGGAACGATCGCGCCCGACTTGGTCCAGCCGACGTTCCATCGTCCGCGGTAGGCGGGAAGAATGACGCCGTGACGATCCCAGTGGATGAGATCCTTGGAGGTCGCAAGACAGAGTTGCGCGCTCTGTTCGACGGAGTTGTATCCGGTGTAGGTCAGGTAGTACGTGCCGGCGATCGAGACCAGCCGCGGATCTTCTACGCCGCCTTGAAACTCGTACGGCGCCTGGGGTGTGAGCACCGGCGTGGCGCGCCGGTCGAAATGCACGCCGTCTTTCGACACCGCGTACCCGATGCTCGAGGTGCCGTGCGCGTCTTGCGCACGATAGAGAAGCACGATGCCGTCTTTCGTTCGCATCGCGGAGGGATTGAACACGCCCGCGCTCTCGAAACCGCTCCCGACCGGCGAAAGGAGCGGGAGGTTCGACACGCGCTCGAACGGCCCGAACGGAGGCGACGGTGCGGCGTCGGTGACACGCAGCATGCCGCTCGCTCCAATCACGCCGCCGGCGATCGTGCCGAGTGCCGCTCGACGCGTGAGCATCAGTACCGCACCGCCAGATTCAGGTTGATCGTGCGCGGACCGATCCCGTACAGGTTCGTACTGCCGGCGCCGAAATACGGCGTGTAGTCGCCTGAGGTCGCGTACCCGTTGAGCGGGTACGCGATGCCCGAGTTGTCGATCTGGTCGTAGAACGCCTTGTACTGAAGCAGGTTGCGCACGTACACCGTGACGGTGGCGCGACGACTGACGTCTTTGTTGACCGTGAGATCGGTACGTATGAACGCCGGCAGGCCGTACTGGTTGTTGCGGCCTTGATAGTAACCTTGGAGTCGCAAGTGCAGTGCGTTCGGCGCCGAGTAGTCGAGCGCGAGGGACCCGTTGTGAAGCGGGATGCCGGGTACTTGCGTGCCGACGATCGTCGTCTTCGAGCCGACGATGAACTGTTGCGGCAGCGAGCGGTACGAGTTCGACTCGACGCCGTATTCGTAGTCGACGAACAGCCGGCGGGTCACGCGCTGCCGGCCGGTGAGATCGATGCCCTGAACGAGAACACGACCCAAGTTGTAGTTGCCCTGGAGCGTGAGATACTGCAGGATGGCCGGCGAAATCGGAACGCCGCACGCGTCGGCATAGGCTTGCTCGTACGCGGCGAGCATCGCCGGCGAGAGAAAGGCGGTGCCCGTGTACGTCAGCGGCGCATTCGTCCCGTACTGGACCTGACTCGCGAAGTTCTCCGCATAGAGCTCGAGCTGCGTCGTGGAATCGCCGGCCCAACGATGCGCGAAGGAGACTTCTTCGTCGCTGGCGCGCTCCGGCTTGGTGAATCCGGCCGGCGCGTTGCCGATCGAGTTCTGCTGATTGCAGCGTCCTTGCACCCCGGAGCCGAACTGCGCGATGGGCGTAGGCACGAAGGTGGCGTTGTTGGGCGCGTAGGGGAGAGCCGACGATTCGCCCGCGGCGACGCGGAAGGTGTTGTTGCCCTTGCGATACAGCACGGCGACGCGCGGATCGTTGAACCACGCATTCGGCTGCTGCGAATTCTTGACGTAATCGGTGAAGTAGAAGCTGAGCGGAGAGCCGGCTGAATGGTGGACGAGCCGGGCGAAGACCGATTGGATGTCGTTGCCGTAGGTGAACAAATAGTTTCCGGTCGCGTTGTAATTCTGATCGAACGACCAGCCTAGCTCGTCCTGGCGATAGTTGTTGGTGTAGTAACCGAGCTCGACGTCGTCGTTCTTGAAGATCAGGTCGTCGGTGACCGTGAACCCGGCCTCCGAGTCGTGCGTCTGCTTCGTGTGGACGCCGTTGAGATCGCCGGGGAAATTTTGGTATTGACTCGACTGGTACAGCTGCGATCGCTTGAAGATGCTTGCGTACGCATCGACGACGAAACGGTAGCGCTGTCCCTCGACGACGAACTTGACGTCGTTGTCGTTGTTGTTCGTCGCGATCGATCCGAGCTCACCGGTACTGTAGCCACTGTTGAGCGAGGCGTACGAGGCCGGCGTCTGGCACGGCTGGCCGCCGTCGTTCTCACCGTTCGGTCCGATACCGTACGGCACACCCTTGAAGTTCGTCGCCGTGAAGCTGCCCGCCGGACACAGGTCGGACGCCTTCTTGCCGGCGAGCTTCTGCTGTGCTTGCGTCAGCGCGAGACTGTACGGGAAGTAATCGATCGACTTGTTGCCGGCGTTGTCTTCCAGCTGTGCGCTGCCGAGAATCGTCGCGGTGGCGGTGATCGCCGGCGAAATGGCATAGGAGAGCTTCGCGAACTCGGACTTCACCGTGAACGGTGCGTTGAACGAGACACTATTGCGCGCCGCGACGGATGATTCCGTTGCGGTGGGATCCCAGCCGTTACGCGGTTCGTAACGAGTCGTCGGACCGTACGGTCCTTGAATCCCTTCGGTGCCGAATGAGAGCGCGTATCCGAGCTTCCCGGCGGTTCCCGTCGCGTTCACCGCGGTCGTGAGATGTCCGAACGTGCCGAAGCCCTGCATGAAGGTCGTGCGCGGCAACAAGGTGGGCGAGATCGTGCGGAAATCGATGACGCCGCCGATTGCGTTGATGGGGTACAGCTCGCCTTTGCCCGAACCGTACACGACGTTGATGGTCTGGAACGGAAACAGCGCGACGCTGTTCAGCGCCACTTCGGTCGGATGGCCGTCGATGAGCTGCTGTGCGCCGAGACCGCGAAGCGTGACCGAGACGTCGATACCCGGCGCCGAAATGCCCGTCGAGAGGTTGACGTTGGGGAGGTCCTTGAGCGCGTTGATGGCGCTGACCGTTCCTTGCGCGAGTTGGTCGCTCGCGACGATGGTGTGCTGAATCACCGTGGCGGGCTGAAGCGCATCGTTCGCCCGGGCGGAAGAGTGTCCGATCGTCTTCATGCCGCTGCTCGCGTTTTGGGCACGTTGCAGCGAGAGCGTAACCGACGTGGAGAGTCCCGTGACGATGGCGACGTTGTCGGTCTGTTGCGTTTCGTAGCCGGCCGACGTCGCCTGGAACGTGTACATGCCCGGCGGAAGCATCAAGGTGAACGAACCGTTTGCATCGGCCGTCGTGCGATATTTCGTCCCGACCGCGATGACCGGAGCGCCGGCGAGCGGAAGTCCGCTCGAACGATCGACCACCAATCCGTTCACGGTGACGCTTCCGACTTGCACCGCGGCAGGCGGTGCAGCCGGCGTGCCTCCCGTGGCCTGCGCGAGGGCTGGCGCTGCGAGGGCATACGCAAAAGCGATGCCCAGAAGGCACGACAAAAATGGTCGCACGAATTGACCCCGTTCCGGAAAACACGCGGTGCGCGATCCGTAGCCGGGCGCGACAAGTGCGCCACATCCGGTTCAAACCGACTACCGTACTTGCCTGAGCTGGAAGAGAACTTCCTCCCGCATGCTCGCGCACGGATGAAACTTCGACCACGATCACACGCGCGGCTGACTCGCACACGGTGCAGTGCGTCAGAACGACTCGACGGACTCAGGTTCGTCGCGAGACCGATCGTGAGCGCCGTCGCAAACGGGCTCGCCTGGACGATGCCGATGGCCGGGAAGGCGTGCGCGAGCGCGATCGTGCCCAAGCACGACACGACGATCCAACCGATGTCGCGATACCGCGCCTGCAGGATGAGTGCGATGCCGATCGCCATCAGAACCCCTGCCACCACGCTGAGCGCGCGCTCGTGCCGCCGGCGCTCACCGTCGTTGCGCTGTTGAGGACCGTATTCCCGCCGAACCCGGATCCGAGCGCGAAGCCGCAGCCGAGCGAGAGCAGCGTCACGAACACGCCGCCGAGCCGCGCGGTACCCGAGACCCAATTGCGGTTGGCGAGTTCCCTCAGCGCCGTGGTGAGGGAATAGCCGGGGAGCAGCTGCACGATCGCGGCGATCAGCACGACGTAGAGCGCGACGGAGCCCACGAAGCGTTCCCACAGCGCGATGATCACCGTCGCGACGAAGGCTGCGGCGAACTCGAAGACGCGGTCGACGCGCGGCCAACGCTGGGCGAGCGCGCCGATTGCGCCGATCGTGATCCCCGCGAGCGCGGAGGCCTCGACGTCGCGCTGCTCCGGCCTCGAGTTGGGCGAGTTTTCGCAAGTGCAACCTGCCGGGCTCGAGGCGCAGAATCACCAGCCGTTGCGCGAACCCCGCGCCGACAGCCAGCGTGAGGCTCGTCGGCAGCACGTTGACCTGCAGCGGGACGCCGCAGGCGATCGCAACGTCGAGCAGGATCTCCTCGAGCGCATCCGTCGACAGCCCGGCTTGATGCAAGCCGCGCCCGAGCGCGAGCAGCAATTCCGTGCGGTCGTCGCGTGCCGCGTCCATGCCGCAAAAGTTTTCGGCGCAGGACGGTTGCCCGGCCTACCCACGCCGCGATGAGAGGGGCCCGTGCGATCTTTAATCGCCGCCCTCATCCGCGCCATGGTGCTTTCCATGATGCTTGCGCCGCCCGGGCGGAACCCAGCGCGCCGCGGTCGCCGTCGTGTTGGTGTAGAGCACGCCGGGCTGCGGACCTGCGGAGATGATGACGAGCGCTGACGACCGCTGCCGTAACGGTGTTCCGGCGGCGGGATATTCGTCGATGACGGTGTTCGCCGGCACGGTCGCCAGACGCGCCGCATAGTTCGCGTTGAGGTGCGCGCCGAGCATCACGGCGCGGGCGGTGGTGAGCGTCAGGCCGCGCACGTCCGGCATGATGATGGCGGCGCTGGGGTGCGGCAGCGGAACCGCCGTTCGCACCGCGACGTCGCGCTGGTGGGGTCGTGCGCCGAGCGTGAGGCTGAGCGCGAGCACGACGGCCGCCGCGGCCAGCGCGGCCGGCATCGCGGCGCGGCTGCGCCGTTCGCGGGTCCAGAACGCCCGCCGGCGCGGCGACGCGACGACGGGCAGCGATCCGACGATCGTCGGCGCGTCCCAGTCGGCAGAAACGCCAGGGGCGCGACGTTCGAGCGCAGCGAGCGCCGCATCCAATTCGCGCGCCGAAGCGTAGCGCGCGGCGGGGTCTTTTTGCAGCAATCGCTGGACGATGTTCGCTAGGCCGGGACTCATCACGCGCTCGAGCGCGTCGCGTGCGGGCGGCGGCGACGTGACGTGCGCGACCGCGGTGGCCAGTGCCGACGTCGCATCGAAGGGCAGTGTTCCGGTCATCAGCTGGAAGATCGTGACGCCGAGACTGTAGAGATCCGACGCCGGCGTCAGCGGAAGACCTTGCGCCTGTTCCGGTGAGAAGTAGTGCGCGCTGCCGACGAGGCGCCCGGGCTCGGTGAGTGCGAGATCGTCGGAGTACGCGGCTTTTGCCAAGCCGAAGTCGGCGACTTTTGCAACCTCGCCCGGCCCGACCAGGACGTTCGCGGGCTTGATGTCACGGTGCAGAATGCCGCCCGAATGTGCCGCTGCGAGCGCTTGCGCGATCTGCCGCGCGTACGTTACCGTGCGCGCTTCGCCCAGCGGTCCGTCGCGCGCCAGCAATTGTGCGAGCGACGGACCGTCGACGAATTCCATGACGAACGCGTGGAGGTCCGCTTCGGCCGGTACGTCATAGATCGTGACGATATGCCGATCGAGTAAGCCCGCGGCGGCGCGTGCCTCGGCGTAGAAGCGCTGGATCAGGCTTTCGTCGCGCGCGTATTCCGGCCGCAGGATCTTGACCGCGACGTCGCGATCGAGCAGCACGTCGTAGCCGCGTGACACGGTAGCCATCGCTCCCTCGCCGAGAAGCGGGCCGAGTCGATACCGCCCCCCGAGCACCAGACGTCCTGCCGATTCCATGGTTTCGTCCTTGTTCCCAGATCGGGGCAGCCGAGCATAGCAGGCTCGCCGGAAGGCATCCGCCCGCTCGATTCACCCGTGATGTGCGAACGGGAAACGGTTCAGCGCGACGTGGCGCGTGCCGCCCGCCTCGCTGCTCGAACGAAACAGCGCGAGCGACGCCGTCTTCAGCACCAGGCCGCGCGGTGCCGCGACGGAGGGAAGCCTCGGCGAGCCGTCGGCACGCGCGAGCGTCACGTGCGGCACGGCGTCGTCCTCGAACGTGAATCCGAGCGGGTGCAACGCTTCACGCACGCCGGTGCAGAGCGCCGCGAAGGCGGGCTGAGCATCGCGTGCGCCGACCCAGGCGACGCGGACGTGCTCCGCATCGGGAAACGCGCCCACCGCATCGAGCGGGAGATCGAACGGCGTCGCGGCCGCGACGGCGCTGCGGACCCTCGCCGCGATTTCGTCGAGCCGGACCTCGTCGACCATCCCTAAGAACGCGACGGTGAGGTGATAGCGTTCGGGCGCCACCCACCGGGCGGCGAACCCGCGCTCGCGCATCGCGTCGGCGACGCGCCCGCACGCCGCTCGCGCGGCATCGTCGAGTTCTACGGCGACGAAGAGGCGGATCAGTGCTGGTACTTCGTTCCGGCGTTGACCGGCGCCGAGCGCAGCGCTCCTTGTTCCAGCCCCCAGCGTTTGAGCAGCATGTCGTAGGTGCCGTCGCGGATGAGGTCTTCGAGCGCGTGCTGCACTCGGTCGCGCAACGCGACGTTCTGCTTCGCGACCGCGATGCCGTACGGGAGGATGCCGAACTGCCGCCCGATCACCGCGTATTCGTGGCCGCCCGACAACGTGCGCGCGAGATACGAGACGACCGGATAATCCGAGATGTGCGCTTGTGATTTTCCGGCGAGGAACGTCTTGAGCGCGACCTCGTCGGTGGAAGCGGCTTCGATGGTGATCTCGCCGAGGCCGACCGCTTTGCAAGACGCCTGCTGGCGGCGGATCGCCGCTTCTTGCGAGGTGCCTTTTTCGACGTCGACGGTGTGACCGCAAAGCGTCGCGAGGTCCCAGAGATGCGCGGGGTTCCCGGCTTTGGTCAAGATGCCGCTGCCCGAGAGAAAGTAGTCGATGAAATCGACGTCGCGCTCGCGTTCTCGCGTATCACCCATCGACGAAAGCACGATGTCGAACTTGCGCGCGCGCAGTGCCGGGAGCAGCGACGCGAAATCGTGGTTGCGAAAGTCGACCGCTTCGCCCATGCGTTTCCCGAGCGCCTCGGCGAGGTCGTAGTCGAAGCCGACGATCGTCGTGCTGTTGGGCTTGTAGAACTCGAGCGGTGCATACGAAACGTCCGAGGCGACCCGGAGCACGCCTCCCGCGGCGACCGGGAGCGGGGCGACGGCCGCCAGCAGTGCGACGAATGCGAAAACGAGGAGCGTTCTCATGCGAGCTTCCATGCGAAGCCTATAGTACCAGGCGAGCGGCACAAACGCCTACGGCGCCGGCGGACGAAGCGTGATCGCGGTTGGCGAGCGGACGCGCCGGCCCGCGCGTCGAAAGAATCGCGCGTGCCCGACTATTATGCAATTCCCCTGTTTCTGGTCGTCCTGTCGCTGGCGCTCGTCGCCGTGATCTATTGGGGCGGCTTCGTCGAAGAGCGCCGCAACGGCCGTACCGGCTAACCCGCAGAGCGTCGCGGTCGACGACGACGACATCTGCGTGACGAACTAGGCTTACCGCAAACCCCTGCAAGCCGCGACCGCGGCGACGACCTGCCCGCGCCGGGTCCGATCGATCGACTGGACCCGGCCGCCAATTCGCCCGTCGCCATCGCCGCCTGTTTGGCTGCGGCGGACTGCTGCTCCACGGCGGCAGCGACCGGCAGGATCGCCGAGGTGATGGCGTGGGTCGTTGGTCCGCATAAAGAATGAGAGCCGCGGTCGCACGAGCGCGGCTCTCACGAGCGGGAAGCGATTCTGAGTTGGCCGCCCGTTAGGCGACGTGCGCCGGGGCCAGGTCGTGCTGCTGCAGCACCAGGCCCGGCGAGTTGATGTGCTTGTTCATGCCGAGCAGTGAGGGGTCGATGCCCAGCGCCAAACCGACGAGCTGCGGGAGATGGAAGATCGGGAGATCGGTGCGGCCCCAACGCGCGACCGAGTCGGCCTGATAGCCGTCGAGCGCGAGATGGCAGAGCGGGCAGGGCGTGAGCACGGCTTCGGCGCCTTGATCCTTCGCCATGCGCATGTTCTGACCGACCATGTTGGCGGCGATCCCGTCCTTCTCGAGCTGGACGTGGAAGCCGCAGCAGCGCGTCTTTCCGGCGTAGTCGACGGCCTCACCGCCGAGCGCCTCGATGAGGTCTTCGAGCGAGTGCGGATTGCGCGCCGACTCCCAGCCGTTGACCGATTCCGGGCGGATGATGTGGCAGCCGTAGAAGGCCGCGACCTTGAGCCCGTTGAGCGGGTTGACGACCATCTTCTTGAGCTCGTCCAGACCGATGTCGTCGATCAGCAGCCAGAGCAGGTGGCGAACCATCACCGTGCCGTCGTACTTGGCGCCGAACTTCGCGAGGATCGTGTTGGCTTGGCCCATGTGGCCTTCGTCCTCGAGCAGCTCCTTGTTCGCGGCGCGCATGTGGCCCGTGCAGGTGGAGCAGATCGTGATCACGTCGTCCAGGCCGAGCGCTTCGGCCTGCGCGTACGTGCGGGCGTTCAGCACGCGCGCGACGTCGCGGTTCGTGTCGTTGAGGACCGACGCGCCGCAGCACGATGCCGCGGTCAGCTCGACGAGCTCGATGCCGAGCCGGTCGGCCAGGAGCATCGTCGAGTTGAAGAGCTCCTTGCACGACTCTTTAGCGACGCAGCCCGGGAAGAAGCCGTACTTGCGCATCTGCGCGGACTTCGATTTGCCCTTGATCGCGGGCTTGTCCATTACAGCGGTCATTTGAGTACCGGAGCCTCCAGGGTGTCGAAAATGGTCCGAATCTCGTCGACCTTCGGAACGGGCTTGAGGAAGAGCGGCGGGATCTTGCCGGCCAGTGCCAGGCGAATACCGAACGGGGCGACCTTGATCAGGCCTTTGATGTTGAACCGGCCGACGGTGCCTTGAATGACCTCGGTCTCGTGCAGCATCCCGGTCTGTTTGATCGTCTTCGCGACGACGAGCGCGTGGCGCGGGCCGGCGGCGTCGGTGATGCCTTCCTCGATCGTCGCGCGTTTGACGGCGATGATGTCGTCGTGCGGGTCGACGTGTTTGGGGCAGTACGAACACGCGTAGCAGTGCGCGCACAGCCACAAGTAATCGTCGCTGATCTGCGCCGCGCGCTCTTTGCGCTTCGAGTCACGCACGTCTTCGATGAAGCGGTACGCGTACGCAATCGCGGCCGGACCGGCGAACGCCGGATCGACCGAGACGACCGGGCAGAGCGCGTAGCAGGTTGCGCACATCACGCAGTTCGCGACGGCGACGAGCTTGTGCATGTCCTCGGGGGACACGCGTCGTTCGGTGGTGTGGTCCTCGTCGCGGTCCTTCGGCTGCAGGTACGGTTTGAGCCGCGTGTACTTGTCCCAGAACGGGTCCATGTGGACGACGAGGTCCTTCATGGGCTGGAAGTTCGGCATCGGATCGATCGCGATCGAGCGGTCCGACTTGAGCACCGAGCGGACCGGCGTCTTGCACGCCAGGCCCGTCGTGCCGTTGATGTTCATCGAACACGAGCCGCAGATCGCCGAGCGGCACGAACGGCGGAACGTGATCGAACCGTCGATCTCTGCCTTCGCGTGTTCCAGCGCGTCGAGCACGGTCGCCGTCTCGGGGAAGTCGGTGATCTCAACTCGATCGCGGTGCGGAACTTCATCCGTCGCCTGATCGAACCGAAAGATGTCTAGCGTATACGCCATATTAGTACGTCCGAACCGAGGGCTGCCATTTGGTGATGACGACCTTGCGCGAATAGTCGGGCTCGGGGTCAGCGTTCGGGCCCTTGTAGTTCATGCGGGTGTGAACCATCCATTTTTCGTCGTCGCGCTCGGGGAAGTCGGTGCGCGCTTGCGCGCCGCGCGACTCGGTGCGGTTCTGCGCGCCCAGCATGATCGGCTGCGCGATGTCGGCGAGGAACTCGGTCTCGAGCGCGCCGACCAGGTCGGTGTTGAACGTCTTGGATTTGTCCTGGACGGTCATCGTCTGCACCATCTCGCGCGCCTGACGAAGTGCGGTCATCCCGGCCTTGAGCGTCGCGTCGTCGCGGAAGATGAAGGCATGATCGCTCATCGCCTCGTTGATCGCCTTGCGGGCGTGGCTGTGGCGTTCGCCACCGCTGCGGGCCAGGATGCCGTCGATGCGGTCGCGTTCCGACTGCAGGGTCTTCGTGCTCGGCTTCACGTCGCCGAGGCCCTTGATGTAGTCGGAGGCGTGCTGGGCCGAACGGGCGCCGAAGACGATCGTCTCGAGCAGCGAGTTGCCGCCCAGGCGATTCGCGCCGTGGACCGAGACGCACGCGCACTCACCGGCGGCGTAGACGCCGGGGATGCGGGTCGCGCCCCACTTGTCGGTCTCGATTCCGCCCATCGCATAGTGCATGCCGGGCAGGATCGGGATCGGCGTGTCGATCGCGTCCTTGCCGGTCGCGTCGAGCGCGAGCTCGCGAATCTGCGGCAGGCGCTCGAGGATCTTCTCGCGGCCGAGATGGCGCAGATCGAGGAAGACGCAGCCGTCGACGCCGCGCCCTTCCGTGATCTCGGTCCACTCGGCGCGGCTGACCACGTCGCGCGACGCAAGCTCGCCCTTGTTCGGCGCGTACTTGAACATGAAGCGCTCGCCCTCGGAGTTGAGGAGGTACGCGCCTTCACCGCGCGCCGCTTCGGAGAGCAGCACGCCGTTTTCTTTGAGCGAGGTCGGATGGAACTGGACGAACTCCATGTCCATCAGCGGAATGCCGGCGCGATACGCGATCGCCATGCCGTCGCCGGTCGAGGCGTAGCCGTTGGTCGTCTTGCGATAGACGCGTCCCAGCCCACCGGTCGCGAAGATGGTGGCCTTCGCGGTGACGAGTTCCAGCTCGCCGTTGCGCATGTTGTACGCGACGACGCCGGATCCGACGCCGTCCTCGACGCACAGCGCCGTCGCGAAGTATTCCTCGTAGACCTTGACGCCGAAGCGCTCCAGCTGTTCCCACAGCGTGTGCAGGATGACGAGGCCGGTCACGTCGGCGGAGTAGCAGGTGCGCGGCGAACCGGCCCCACCGAACGGACGTTGCGCAATGCGGCCGTCGGGCATGCGGGAGAAGATGCAGCCGCGGTGCTCGAGCCAAATGATTTGGCGCGGCGCGTCCTCGGCCATCGCTTCGATCGAATCCTGGTCGCCCAGGTAGTCCGACCCCTTCGCGCAGTCGAAGGCGTGGTTCTCCGGCGAGTCTTCCTCGCGGTTGCCGAGCGCGGCGTTGATGCCGCCTTGAGCGGCGCCGGAATGGCTGCGGACCGGATGCATCTTCGAGACGATCGCAACGTCGGCGCCGCGTTCAGCGGCTTCGACTGCTGCGCGCATCCCCGCTAGGCCGCCACCGATCACGACGATGTCGTGCTTGATCACGTGTTGTTCTCTGCGCCCCTCGTAGAGGTCGAGTAGTGAGCGGCAAGCCGCTTCGTTTGCCTAAAGCGTATATGGAAATCGCGTTCCGGCGCACCACCTTCGTCGCACAGGCGAATTTACACTGGTTCGGGAGCGAACCGAAAGCGGTTTTTGCCGGCTTGCTTTGCCTCGTAGAGCGCCCGGTCGGCGGCGGCGAAGAGCGCGGTCGCGTCGGCCCCGTGGCGCGGGAACAGCGCGATCCCGGCCGAGCATTTCAGATTCGTCGTCGCCAGCGCGCTGTAGAGCCGCCGCAGGACCGCCTCGGCGGCGATCCGGTCGGTCTGCGCCATCACGACGACGAACTCGTCGCCCGCATAGCGGGCCACGATGTCGCCGCGGCGTGCCCCGGTCTTGAGCGCATCGGCGAAGCGCCGGAGCGCCTCGTCGCCGGCATGGTGCCCTTGGCTGTCGTTGATCTTCTTGAGATCGTCGAGGTCCAGGACGAGGAAGGCGAGCGGGGCACCGTACCGCTCGGCGTTGTGCAGTTCGCGTTCCATGAGGTCCGTAAGCGCGCGGCGGTTGGCAAGGCCGGTCAACGGGTCGGTCGAGGCCAGCCGCTGCGTCTCCTCGAGAAGCCGCTTGGTCTCGCTGTAGAGCCGGGCATTCTCCATGGCGATTGCCGCCTGCGCCGCGAAGTCGAGCAGCATGCGCAGCTGCGTCTCGGTGATCTCCGGCTCGGGCGGGCGGTCGACGTACAGGATGCCTCGGACCGTGTTCCGGCTGATCAGCGGGAGCATGCAGTAGGTGCCTTGGACGTCGACGAGCGGGCTCTCCACGTCGTCCTCGACGCCGAAGCTGAATTCCGACGTCCCGGCCACCATTGCCTCGAACGGGCCGGAATGGCGCATCGCCTCGGGATCCCGGCTCGGGACCACGGTCCCGTTCAGCTCCGTCTCGAGCCGGCGGCTGGCGACGCCGTCGCGCACCTCGAACAGGACGACCCGGCCGAAACGGAGCGCCTCGTGGACGCCGCGCAGGACCGTCGCCAGGATGTCGTCGATCTCGAGCGTGGAGTTCATCGTGGAGAACACCTGCTGCAAGACGAACAGCTCGGAATTCTGCTGTTGGTACTCGTCCCGCTCTGCCTCGAGCATGGCGACGCGACGGCGCAGCTCCGCAAGCTCCGCCCGGAGCGCGGTCAGATCGACGTTCGCGATGTCCGGAGGCACGGGTCCGAAAACTTCCGGCTCTGGGGGAGGGTTGTCGCTCGCAGGGTGCCGATACGGTTCTCAGGTATCTGGTGAGTTTCCCGCGCCCGTCTGCCAGCCAAGGTTAGCTTTTCGTTGAGTTCGTTCGTCCATCTGCACGTACACAGCGAGTATTCGCTGCTCGACGGCGCCTGTCGCGTCGACTCGCTCTGCAAGAAGACGGCCGACGAGGGCGCCCCAGGCATCGCCTTGACCGATCACGGCGTCATGTTCGGCGCGGTCGAGTTCCACGACACCGCGAAGAAGAAGTACGGCCTCACGCCGATCATCGGGTGCGAGGCCTACATCGCGCCGCGCGGCCGGCTCGACCGGACGGTCCGCGACGAAGCCCACATCACGCTCCTGGCCGCCAGCGACGTCGGCTACAAGAATCTGACCACGCTGATCTCCAAAGGCTTCCTCGAAGGCTACTACTACAAGCCACGGATCGACATGGATCTGCTCGCGCGACACAACGAAGGGCTCATCGTCCTCTCGGGCTGCATGTCGTCCCTGGTCGCCGCGCCGCTCCTGAAGAACGACTATGAGACGGCGAAGAAGAACGCCAAGATGTTCGGCGAGATCTTCGGCGACCGGTTCTACATCGAGATCATGCGTCACGGGATGCCCGAAGAGGACGCGATCAACGCCGGGCTGATCAAGATCGCCCGCGAGCTCGAAATGCCGCTGGTCGCGACCAACGATTCGCATTACCTCACCCAAGGCGACGCGCAGGCCCACGACGTCCTGCTCTGCATCGGCACCGGGAAGACCGTCCAGGACACGAACCGGATGAAGTTCTTCTCGGACCAGTTCTACGTGAAGTCGGCGGAAGAGATGCGTGAGCTCTTCGCCGACATCCCGGAAGCCTGCGACAACACGCTGGAAATCGTCAAGCGCATCGATATCTCCATCCCAGAGAAGATCTTTTATCTCCCGGACTTTCCAGTTCCACGGCGCTCCGCCCCAGGCTCCGCGCCCCCCACGCCTGCGGCGCGGGGCCCCCAAACGCCCGGCGCCGTCGACATGTTCGACGCCGAAGATTCCCCGGGGGGCGCCGAAACAACCCCGCTGCAGACGGCCGAGGAGTACCTTCGCGAGGTTTGTGAAGAGGGCTTCATCGCGCGCTACGGCGCGGAGCGGGCGAAGAACGACGTCGCGCTGCGCGAGCGGCTGGACTACGAGCTCGGCGTCATCAACACGATGGGGTTCGCGTCGTACTTCCTCATCGTGTGGGACTTCATCAAGTACGCCCGCGACCAGGACATCCCGGTCGGCCCGGGCCGCGGCTCCGCGGTCGGTTCGGTCGTCTCGTATTGCCTGCGCATCACCGACCTCGACCCGATCAAGTTCGGGCTGATCTTCGAGCGCTTTCTCAATCCCGAGCGCATCTCGATGCCCGACATCGACACCGACTTCTGCGTGGAGCGGCGCGACGAAGTCATCGCCTACGTCACCCAGAAGTACGGCAAAGAGCGCGTCGCGCAGATCGTCACGTTCGGGACGATGGCGGCGCGCGCGGCGATTCGCGATGCGGGTCGCGCGCTCGGCGTCCCGCTGCCCGACGTCGATCGCGTCGCGAAGCTGATCCCCTCCGGACCGGGCGGGCTGACGATCGCGCAGGCGCTCGACCAGATCCCGGAAGTCGGCGTCCTCTACAATCACGACCCGCAGATCCGCAAGCTGCTCGACACCGCGAAGTCCATCGAGGGTCTGGCGCGTCACGCCTCGACCCATGCGGCCGGCGTCGTGATCTCGAAGAACCCGCTGACCGACCACGTCCCGCTGGTGCGCATCGGCGACGACGACGTGAACACGCAGTACGACATGAACATGGTCGAGCGGATCGGCCTGCTCAAGATGGATTTCCTCGGCCTGCGCAACCTCACGGTGATGAAGGCCGCGTCCGACGAGATCAAGCGCACGGTCGATCCCGCGTTCGACCTGGCGACGATCCCGGACGACGACAAGAAGACCTACGACATGCTGAGCCGCGGCGAGACGCTCGGCGTGTTCCAGATGGAATCCGACGGGATGACGCGGGTGAGCGTCGATCTGAAACCGTCGCGGCTCGAGGATATCATCGCGCTGGTCGCGCTGTATCGACCCGGACCGATGGAGTGGATCCCGCAGTACATCGCGGTCAAGCACGGGCGCACGAAACCGACGTACGTGCACCCGAAGCTCGAGGCGATTCTCGGCGACACGTACGGGATCGCCATGTACCAGGAGTCCATCATGCAGATCGTGCGCGACTGCGCCGGTTTCTCGATGGGGCAAGCCGACGAGCTGCGCAAGGTCGTCGGGAAGAAGCAGAAAGACAAGATCCCGGTCTACAAAGAGAAGTTCCTCGCCGGCTGCGGCGAGAACGGGATCGGTCCCGACGTCGCCGAGCAGATCTTCGCGTTCATCGAGCCGTTCGCCGGGTACGGCTTCAACAAGGCGCACGCGACGGCGTACGGCTGGATCGCGTATCAGACGGCCTATCTGAAGGCGAACTTTCCGCTGCAGTATCTCGCCGCGCTGATGTCGTCGGTGCGCGACAAGACCGACAAGCTCGTCGAGTACATCGACGAGGCGAAGAAGATGGGCATCCCCGTTCTGCCGCCCGACGTCAACGCGTCGCTGGTCGATTTCGCCGTCGTCGGCGAACAGATTCGCTTCGGGCTGGCCGCGATCAAAGGCGTCGGCGAGAACGCGGTGCGGTCGATCCTCACGACGCGCCAGAGCGGCGGGCCGTTCGCCGACCTGTTCGATCTCGTCCAGCGAGTCGACATCAAGGCGGTCAACCGCAAAGTCTACGAAGCGCTGATCAAGTGCGGCGCGCTCGATACGCTTCCCGGCAACCGCGCGCAGCAACTCGACGCGCTCGAGACGGCGCTCGAGGTCGCATCGCGCGAAGCGCGCGACCGCGAGCTCGGCCAGGCGTCGTTGTTCGGGATGATCGAGGAACCGCATCCGGCGCTCAAGCCGTCGCTGCGTCCGCTGCCGGCGCCCTCGACGATGGAACAGCTCGGCTGGGAGAAGGAGACGCTGGGGATCTTCGTCTCCGGTCATCCGCTGGCCGACGTGGCCGACGCGCTGGCGCGTACGGGCGCGGTTTTGGTGCGCGACCTGCGCGCCGTCGAGGACGACGCGCAGGTGAAGGTCGCCGGTCTGATCACCGCCGTGCGGCGCACGATGACCAAAGCGCAGTCGCAGATGCTGATCGCGACGATCGAAGACACGACCGGCGCCATCGAGTGCGTCGTGTTCCCGAAGCAGTACGGCGAGCTGCAGGCGCGCTTCGTCGAGGACGCGATCGTCGTCATCACCGGGCGGTTGCGCCAGCGCGAGCGGCGCGGCGCCGTGCCGGGCGACGAAGCACCGGTCGACCTCAACGTCTCGGTCAACGACGTGCAGCCCTTCGATCGCAGCGCGGCGCTGCGAGCCGCGCCCGCGGCACCGGCCGGCTGGCACGTCACCGTGCGGTCGCGCGAGCACATCGACCGGCTCGCGACGCTGATCTCGGAATGGCCCGGGACGACGCCGCTGATCCTGCACATCAACGGCTCAGAAGTCCAGCGCGGCGTCGCGAGCGACCGGCGGGTCGGCGAACGGCTTGCCGCGATCGTCGGCGACCGTTACGTCGAGGAAGGGGCACCGTGAGGGCGGTCGCCGTGGCGGCGGCAGCCCTGACCGTGTCGGTCTGCGCCGCCGTGCCCGCCGCGGCGGGCGCGCCCGGCATCGACGCAGCGCGCCTCGGCGCGTCGATTCGCGCCGCGGCGCAGGCCCACTTCGGCCTGTGGGATCGGGCCCGGCGCGCTTCGTTCGCTTCGGCCTGGTCGCGCTATCGCAGCGCGTCCGCGCGCATGGGCGGCCGAGACGCGGTCGCGCTCGAGGCGATTCGCCTCGTGGCGTCGCTGCGCAATGCGCATACGTCGATCGACGATCCGCAGTTCGCCGCCACGCGGCGCTGGCGGCTGCCGTTCGTCCTGCGCTACGTCGACGGTGCCTGGATCGTCACGGAGAGCCGCAGCCGCGAGATCCCCAGCGGCGCGGAACTGCGCGCGATCGACGGGGTCCCGGCGGAACGGTTCTTCGCGACCCATCGCGACCTGGTCTTCGCGTCGTCGGACGCGCAGGCGCGCACGCTGCTCGAAGCGGAGATGCGCAGCGTCGACGGCGACGCGCACCCGCCGCGGCTCAGCTTCGATGAAGGGCGCGAGCTGACGCCGTCGGCAAACGTGGCTGACGCGTTCTCCCCGCGCGTCGCCTTTCATTGGCTCGTCGTCGATCGCGTGGCCTACATCGCGGTCCCGAGCTTCGACGGCGAGACGTTCGAGCGCGATGCGCTCACCGCGCTCAAGCGCTTCATCACGGCGGATGCGATCGTGATCGACGTGCGCGGCAACGGCGGCGGCAGCACGCCGGTCGACTTTTTGGAACTCCTGACCGATCGCACGCTGCCGTGGTGGAAAGAGTCGACCAACGCACCGCTGCCGACGCGCAAGCCGGTCGTGGGCCAGCAGATTCCGCCCGCCGACGGCCACTATGACGGACGCGTCGTCGTGCTCGCCGACGAGCGCTGCATCTCGGCGTGCGAGGATTTCGTGATGCCGCTCGTCTACGGACGGCGCGCGCGCTTCGTCGGCAGCCGGACCGCCGGCAGCACCGGACAGCCGTTCGTAACGCAGTTGGACGGGGGCATCACGCTCGCGGTCGGCAGCATTCAGTCCTCGCTGCCTGACGGCCGACCGTTCGAAGGGATCGGTATCGCGCCGACCGATCCGGCGCCGCTGCGGGCCGCCGACGTGAAGGCCGGCGTCGACGCGCAGCTCGACCGCGCGCTGGCCGTCGCCGAGGCGAAGCCCGAGATGCGCGCCCGATGAGGTTGCCGGCCGGCGTTCGCGACTGGCTTCCGCATGAGCTCGCGCGCAAACGCGAGATCGAGCAGCAGATGCGCGCGGTGTTCGGCCGCTGGGCATACGAGGAAGTGCAGTCGCCGATCGTCGAGCGGTTCGACGTGCTCGAACGCGGTTTGGGCGAAGAGGCGACGGAGCTGCTGTTTCAGTTCAACGACCGGCGCTCGACCGCGCTCGCCCTGCGTCCGGAGATGACGACGCCGATCGCGCGGCTGGTCTCGACGCGCATGCGCGAGGCGCCGCTTCCACTGCGGCTCGCGTACGTCGCGCCGGTGTTCCGTTATTACGAGCAGCCGCAGGAAGGCCGGATGCGCGAGCTCACCCAGGCCGGCACGGAGCTGATCGGCGCGGCGGGGATCGACGCCGACGCGGAGTCGCTGTTCATGGCGATCGAGGCGCTCGCCGAGATCGGGCTGCGCGACGCGCGCTTCGACATCAACGACGCGCGCATCGTCGACGGCGTGCTCGACGGCGTCGGCATCGTCGGCGACGATGCGAAGTCCGCGAAGCAGCTGATCAAGGCGCGCAATCTGGTCGCGCTGCGGCAGCTCGATCGCCCGGCGCTCACGGAGTTCGCTTTGCGCCGCGGCGGGCACGAGGCGATCGCCGCGGTTCGCACAATGTGCCGCACCACCCCGTCGCTCGAAGCGCTCGACGCGCTCGACGCGGTGCTCGAGCGAGCGGCGGCGCTCGGATACGGCGACCGGGTGGCGGTCGACTTCGCGCTGCTGCGCGATCTCGAGTACTACACGGGGTTCCAGTTCGAGGGCTACGTCGAGGAAATCGGATTCTCGCTCTGCGGCGGCGGCCGGTACGACACGCTCTTGCCGAAGTTCGGCTATGACGTTCCGGCCGTCGGCTGGACCGCCGGAGTCGAACGCCTGTTGATCGCGCTGGAGCGGCGCGGGAAGCACGTGACGCGCCGGCGTCACCGGGTCGACGTTCTGGTGGCCGGATCCGACGTGGTCGCCGCGCGCGAGCGCGCCGCGGGAAACGTCGTGCGCTTTGCCGCGGCGGACCGGGGCGACGAAGCGCTCGTCGAAGAGGCGCGCGCGCACGGCATCCCGCGGATCGTCATCGCCACCAACGGTGCGATTCGGGAGCTCCGCGTCGGTGCGCGTGCCGAGAAGACGCCGCCGATCCCGCGCACGCCATCCAATTGGGACGCACGGTGAAGGGCGAACGATGGACGGGCTGACGATCGCGGTTCCCAAAGGGTCGCTCTATCGCGACGCCGCCAAGCGGCTGCGCGCGGCCGGGATCGACGTGCCGAGCGACGTCGGCCGGCGTCTCACGGTCGTGACCAGCGACGGGACGACGCTGCTCTTCGTGCGCCCGGCCGACGTGCCGGCGTACGTGGAGTTCGGCGCCGCCGACTGCGGGATCGTCGGCAAGGACGTGCTGTGGGAGACGGACCGCAACGTCGCGGAACTCGCCGATCTGGGCTTCGGCTACTGCCGGCTGGTGGTCGCGGGGCGGCGCATCGACCGCTATCACGAGGGCGCGCCGCTACCGACGTTCCTGCGCGTCGCGACGAAGTTCAGCCACTCGGCCGAGGCGTTTTTCGCCGAGCGCGACCTCCCGGTCGAGCTCATCCCGCTGCACGGTTCGGTCGAACTCGCGCCGCTGGCCGGTTTGGCGGACCTCATCGTCGATTTGGTCGCGACCGGAACGACGCTGCGCGAGCACGATTTGGTCGTCGTCGAAGAGATCGCGGCGAGCACGGCGCGCTTCGTCGTCAACCCGGTGCGCTTCCGCGCGAAGTACGATGCGCTGATCGCGCTGCTCGACCGCTTGGCGAGCGTTCCCGCGTGACGATTGCGTTCGGCGAGGGCGTGCGGCTCGAACGTGCGGGAGCGATCGCGACGATCGTGCTCGACCGCCCGGCGAAGCGCAACGCTGTCGATCGCGAGCTCGCGACCGCGCTGCGCGCGGCGTTCGAAGCGTTCGAAGCGGACGATGTGCTGCGGGTCGCCGTGCTGTGGGGCAGCGGCGGAACGTTCTGCGCGGGCGCGGACCTCGGTGCGATCGGCGACGACGCGCGGCGCAACGAGATCGAACCGCACGGCATCGGTCCCGGACCGATGGGCCCGACGCGCATGCTGCTCGCGAAGCCGGTGATCGCGGCGATCGCCGGGTACGCCGTGGCGGGGGGACTCGAGCTGGCGCTGCTGTGCGACCTGCGCGTCGCGGAGGAAGACGCCACCTTCGGCGTGTTCTGCCGTCGCTGGGGCGTGCCGCTGATCGACGGCGGAACCGTGCGGCTGCCGCGGCTGATCGGAATGAGCCGCGCGCTCGACATGATCCTCACCGGCCGCGCCGTCGGTGCCGCGGAAGCGCTCAGCTGGGGTCTTGCGAACCGCGTCGTTCCGGCCGGCGCGGCGCGCATGGCGGCAGAAGAGCTGGCGCGCGAGATCGCGGCGGCTCCGCAGCGGTGCATGCTCAACGATCGCGCCTCGGTGTACGCGGGCTTGGATCTCGATCTCGCTCAGGCGCTGCGCCGCGAGGGCGCTGCCGGCTACGAGGTCGTCTTCGCCGAAGGCGTCGTGGGCGCGAGCCGGTTCACCGGCGGCGCGGGTCGCCACGGCAGCCCGGCCGAGTGAGGCGATGAGCCCGACGTATCGCGAGCTCATCCTGCGCGGCGCACGCGGCCACGGCGACCGCGTCGCGATCAGCGCGGGTGCGCTCGACCTGACGTTCGCCGAGGTCGACGCGCTGAGCACGCGCCTCGCGAACGCGCTCGCCGCGTACGGGATCGCGCCGCGCGCGCGTTTGGCCCTTCTGCTCAACAACGGTCCGTTGAGCATCCCGGTCGACTTCGCCTGCGTGAAAGCGAACCTGAACCGCGTCCCGCTCAACGCTCGCCTCTCGCTCGACGAGCACGCCCGCATGCTGGTCGAGACGGCGGCGGAAGCGCTGCTGTACGGAGCCGATCTGGCGGAGCGCGCGCTGGCGCTGGCCGAACGGGTCCCCGGGCTGCGCGCGATCCCGCTCGAGCCGGGGCCGCACGACCGCGACGCACTCAGCGTTCGCGCCGAATCGGCGTCGCCGGAACTGGCGCCGCTCGCCGTCGATCCGTCGGACGTGATCCTCACGCTGTACACGTCGGGAACGACCGGGACGCTCAAGGCCGCGCAGCACACGCAGGCCTCGTACGCGGCGATCTGCCGCAACGTGCTGCTGAACCTGGTTCCGGTGCGCGAGGACGACGCGATGCTGCAGGCGGCGTCGCTCATTCACGCGAGCGGCGTCTTCGTACTGCCGTTCTGGCTGCGCGGCGCGCGTACCGTGATCATGCCGGCGTTCGAGCCGAAGGAGTTCCTGCGCCTGCTCGACGCCGAGGCGATCACCGCGATCAACCTCGTGCCGACGATGCTGCAAATGCTCCTGCAGCAGCCGGACGTCGATGCGCGCGACTACCGCACGCTGCGCACGATCATCTACGGCGCGTCGCCGATCCCGCAGCCGGTGCTCGCGCGCGCGATGGCGGTGTTCGGGCGCGAGCGGTTCTTCCAATATTACGGGCAGACCGAGGCGCCGCTGTGCATCACCGTGCTGCGTCCCGAGGATCACGCCGGAGAGCGGCTGCGCTCGTGCGGCAAGCCGTCCATCGACGTCGAAGTGAAGCTGGTCGATCCCGCCGGCGCCGAAGTTCCGGCCGGACGCGAAGGCGAGATCGCCGTGCGCGCGCCTTCGATGATGGCCGGCTACTTCGCCGCGCCGGAGCTCGATGCCGAGATGCGGCTTCCGGACGGATGGCTGCGGACGCGCGACGTCGGCGTCTTCGATCGCGACGGGTTTCTCTATCTGCTCGACCGCACGTCGGACATGATCGTGACCGGCGGATACAACGTCTACCCGCGCGAGGTCGAAGACGTGCTGCTGACGCACCCGGCGGTGCGCGAGTGCGCCGTCATCGGGCTGCCGGATGAGACGTGGGTCGAAGCGGTCGTCGCCGTCGTCGTCGCCGAGCCGGGCACGGTCGGCGAAGACGAACTGATCGCGTTCTGCCGCGACCGGCTCGCCGGGTACAAGAAGCCGCAGCGGGTGATCTTCGATGCGGTGATCCCGAAGACGGCGGTCGGCAAAGTCAGCCGCAAGACGCTGCGCGACCGCCACCGAAACGGCGCCGTATGAAGATCCACGCGGCGAGCGACGCGGCGGCGTTGCGCGAACTCTATGCCGGCGGCTGGGACCCGCCGCGCTCCGTCGTCGACGCGGTTCGCGCGATCCTCGACGACGTGCGAGCGCGCGGCGACGAGGCGCTCGTCGAGTACACGCGCCGTTGGGATCATGCCGGAGCGACCGTTGCCGGCTTGCGCGTCGACGTCCCGTCGCGGAAGCACGCGCGCGCGCTCGTCCCCGAGCCGATCGCCGCGGGTCTCGAGCTCGCGAAGGAGCGCATCGCTGACTTTCACGCGCGGCAGCTGCCCGACCCGATCGATTACCACGCGCACGACATGACGCACTACGCGTTCTTGTCGCGGCCGCTCGCGGCGATCGGTGCCTACGTTCCCGGCGGCACGGCCACGCTGCCCTCGACGGTGCTGATGACGGTCGTGCCGGCGAAGGTCGCCGGCGTCGAACGGATCGTCGTCGTGACACCGCCGCAGCGCGACGGCCGCGTCGATCCGGCCGTCATGTACGCCTGCGCGTTGACGGAAGTCGACGAGCTCTACGCCGTCGGCGGCGCGCAAGCGATCGCGGCGCTGGCATACGGCACGGCGGCGATCGCACCGGTCGACAAGATCGTCGGTCCCGGCAACGTGTACGTCACCGAAGCGAAACGCCAAGTGTTCGGCCGGTGCGGGATCGACGGCCTCGCCGGCCCCTCGGAAGTGCTCGTCGTCGCCGGCGAGCGCGCGAAGCCGGAACTCGTGGCGGGCGAACTGGTCGCGCAGGCCGAGCACGATCCGTTGGCGCGAGTCGCGGCGGTGTCGCGCGAGCGCGCGCTGCTCGAAGCGGTCGCGGCGCTGCTCGACGGTCCGTTCGGCCGCGCGAGCGGACGCGACGACGTCGTGTCGCGCGTGCTCGACACGCGCGCGTGGCTCGTGCACGCGGATTCCGACGTCGCGATGCTCGAGGTGATCGAGCGCTTCGCGCCCGAGCATCTCTCGCTCATGATCGAAGACCCGTACGCGTGGGTCGCGAAGATCCGCCGCGCCGGCGCGATCTTCGTCGGCGACGACACGCCGGTCGCCGCCGGCGACTACATCGCGGGCACGAACCACACGCTCCCCACCTCCGGCGCCGCACGCTTCTCGTCGGGCCTGCGCACCGTCGACTACCTGCGCACGATGACGCTGGTCGAAAACTCCCGCGCGCGCATGGAGTCCGACGCGGAGGTTCTGGCGGCATTAGCGGACTTCGAAGGCCTTCCGGCGCACGCGCGCACCGCCAGGATGCGCGCGAAGGACTGAGCAGCAGCGCGCGGCGCGCAGCTCCCTGGCGAGAACTTGCCGGGGTTGGACCGGCGGGTCACCATGTAACGCGGACGCCGGCGTCGAACGCGGCGGTCCGAGATGCTCTCTACGACGCGGATCCGCTTGGTCGCACTCGATCTCGACGGGACACTGGTCGGCGAAGACCTCGTGATACGTCCGCGCGTGCGCGAAGCCGTGGCGGAAGCGCAGCGGCGCGGCGTCACCGTCACCATCGTGACGGGACGCATGTTCGCGGCCGCTCGGCCCTACGCGCTCGCGCTCGGCGTCACCGGCGCGATCGTGTGCTACCAAGGCGCCGCGATATTCGACGTCGCGAGCGGCGCGACGCTGCGGCAAGTCGCCGTCCGGCCTGACGTGACGCGCGAGGTCCTCGAGTGGGCGCACGAACGCGGCGTACACGCCCAGTGCTACGCCGACGACACGCTGTACGTCGAAGCGATCGACCGTTTCTCCGAACGCTACACCGCGCTGGCGCGGGTCGAGCCGCACGTCGTCCCATCGCTGCGTGCGGAATTCGCGGAGCGGCCCAGCATCAAGATCGTGCTGGTTGACGACGCGGAGCGCTCGGACGCCCATTTGACGGCGCTGCGCGTGCTGCTCGGCGACCGTGCGTACCTGACTCGCAGCCACGCGGATTTCGTCGAAGTGGTCGACCCGCACGTCAACAAGGGTGAGGCGCTCGCGTTCGTGGCGCTGCGTTGCGGGATTCCGCTCGATGCGACGCTGGCGGTCGGCGATGCGTGGAACGACGTGCCGCTGCTCGATGCGGCGGCGATCGGCGTCGCGATGGGATCGGGACCGCCCGAACTGCTAGCCCGCGCCGACGCGGTCGTTGGTGACGTCGCGCACGACGGCGTCGCCGAGGCGATCGAGCGGTACGTGCTCGCGTGAAGGCGGGCGCGCGTCCGCGCCCGCGCGGACTGCAGCGGCGGCGGAAGCCGTCGCTCGCCGCGCGCGTGCGGCCGTTCTGGATTCTCGCTGCGCTGGCGGCGGCGCTGTTGGTATGGGGTGGCCTGTGGTTGGCACAGTCGCCATGGTTTCGGATCGCACGGGTAGGGATCGACGTCCCGCTCGGCTCGCCGGTGTCGCGCAACGACGTGCGAACGGCAGCCGCGGTGCCGCTCGGCGCGAACGTGTGGCTGCTGAATCCCTGGGCGATCGCGCATCGCATCGAGGCGATCCCCTACGTCGAGACGGCGACGGTCCATCGCGGTCAATTCCCGCAGCCGTTCCTCGAAATCGGCGTGACGATGCGCCGGCCGACCAGTTGCGTTCGGGCCGGTGCTCGCGAGGTGACGATCGATGCCACCGCCCGGGTCTTGCAAAAGGGCTGCGCCGTCTTGACCGCGGCGCTCATCGACGCCGGCAAGGCCGTCCTGGCCGAGCCGGGAGGACGCGTGGTCGACGCCGAGGTCGCGCGGCTCCTCGACGACGCCAGGATCTTGGCCGACGCGAGCCTGACGGTCCGCACCCTGCGCCGCGACCGGTGGGGCGGTCTCGAGGCGGTCGACGTCACCGGGGTGACGCTGCGCTTCGGAGAGGACGACGATCTAGCCAAGAAGGCGGCGCTGGTCGGTCCGGTGCGGGCCGGCATCGGGTCGCGCCGTCCGATCCGGGCAGTCGACCTGCGCGCCCCCACCACCCCGACGGTGGAATTCCGCTGATCCCTCCACCGGTGTGTGGGGACCGATCTGTGGATGACTGTGGACGATTTTGTAGGTATCCGTCTACTGGGCCACAATATATGGTGGTGCAAGTGAAGGCGGGGATGAATGGCTAGGGGCGAGACGATCGCCGGCCTGGACATCGGCACCACGAAAACGTGTGCCGTCATCGCCACGTCGGGTGCCGACGGGCTCGAGATCCTCGGCGTCGGCGAAGCGCCCTCGACCGGGATGCGCAAAGGCGTCGTCACCGATCTCGAAGAGACCGTTCGGGCGATCGAAGCAGCAACCGAAAAGGCCGAACGGATGGCCGGCGTGCACGTCACCCACGTGTACGTCGGGGTCACGGGCGAGCACATGCAGTCGACGAACAACCGCGGCGTCGTGGCCGTGACCGGCGAGGACCGCGAGGTGATCCACGCCGACGTCAAGCGGGTGGTCGACGCCTCGAAAATCATCAACGTCGCCGCCGACCGCCAGATCGTCCACGCCTTGCCGCGCCACTACACGATCGACGGCCAGGACGGAATCACCGACCCGATCGGGATGAGCGGCGGCCGGCTCGAGGTCGACACGCACATCGTCACCGGCGGTTCGACGTTCATCTCCAACGTGCTCAAGTGCGTGCACCGCGCCGGACTCGAGACAGCGGGGATCGTCTTCGAACCGCTGGCTTCGTCGGCGGCGACGCTGCTGCCCGAGGAAAAACAGGTCGGCGTCGTGCTGCTCGACATCGGCGGCGGAACGACCGACATCGCGGTGTTCGCCGACGGCGGCGTCGTGCACTCGGCGACGATTCCGGTCGGCGGCAACATCCTCACCAACGACATCGCGCTCGGTCTGAAGACGACGTTCGCCGAGGCCGAGAACGTGAAGCGCACGTACGGTTCGGGACTGATGCGGCCCGACGAAGCCGACCAGACGTTTCAGGTGAAGACGCTCGACGGCCGCAGCACGCGTGAGGTGACGTCCTCGCAGCTGCGCGGTATCGTGCTGCCGCGCGTGCTCGAAATCTTTCGCTTGGCGAAGGCAAACATCGTCGAGCGCATGGCGCGCGATCAAGTGCTCAGCGAGGTCGTCATCACCGGCGGCGGCGCGCATCTGCGCGGCATCGAGACGACGGCTGCCGAGGTGTTCGGCCTGCCGGTGCGGATCGGCATACCCTCCACGATCGCGGGGCTCACCGACACCGTGCGTCAGCCGGAATACGCGACGGCGGTCGGCCTCGTGCTCTTCGGTCCACGCGGCGAGCAAGCGCCGCACCTCAACGGTCAGGGCGGCGGTCCACTCGCCAAGCTCTGGACCTGGTTCACCTCGATCTGGAACTAACTCCCACCCCTGATGCTCCCCCTCTTCCCCGAGGAACACACGACGATGGCTGATGCGAAACGGTTCGTGCCCGAACATGCAGCGACGATCAAGGTGATCGGTCTAGGCGGCGGCGGCTGCAACGCGGTGAACCGCATGGTCGAGGCCGGCTTGTCCGGCGTCGATTTCTATGCGATCAACACCGACGTGCAAGCGCTGCGCAACAGCAAGACCAACAATACCGTGCAGATCGGCAGCGGTCTCACCCGCGGCCTGGGCGCCGGCGCGAATCCGAACATCGGCCGCGAAGCGGCGGACGAGTCCCGCGAAGATCTGGCGATGATCCTCGACGGCGCCGACCTCGTGTTCATCACGGCGGGAATGGGCGGCGGCACGGGGACCGGCGCAGCGCCGATCGTCGCGGAACTGGCGCGCGAGTCCGGTGCGCTGACCGTCGCGGTCGTGACGAAGCCGTTCGCGTTCGAAGGCCGCAAGCGCATGCAGGCGGCCGAACGCGGGATCGCCGACCTCGAAGCGAAGGTCGACACGCTCATCACGATCCCGAACGAACGCATTCTGCAGATCATCGAGAAGCGCACGCCGCTCAACGAAGCGTTCGTGTATGCCGACGACGTGCTGCGCCAAGGCATTCAGGGAATCAGCGACCTCATCACGCAGCCCGGGCTGATCAACCTCGACTTCGCCGACGTGAAGACGATCATGACGGACGCCGGTTCGGCGATGATGGGCATCGGCGAAGGCACGGGCGAACACCGCGCGGCCGACGCGGCGCAAAAAGCGATCGCCTCGCCGCTCCTCGAGACCACGATCGAAGGCGCGCGCGGCGTGATCTTCAACATCACCGGTGGGCCCGATCTCTCGATGTACGAAGTGAACGAGGCGGCCGAGATGATCTCGCGCGCCGTCGACAGCGAGGCGCAGATCATCTTCGGCGCGTCGATCGATCCGAACATGACCGGCAAGGTCCGCGTCACCGTGCTGGCCGCCGGCTTCGGCCCGCGCCCGCATCGCACGATGACGACCGCGGCGTCGCTCGGCCAGCCGATCGAGTTCGACAAAGTTTCCCCGGTGAACATGGACGACATCGAGGTCCCGGCGTTCCTCCGCTACCGCAGCTGAGGCGTCACGATCCTCGGGAACCGGAGACGGCTCGCCTCACGGCGGGCCGTTTCTCTATCCTAGCGAAGGGCGGGACCGTGTATGAACGCGCGAGCCGTCGTTCCGCGCCAGCTGCAGATCGCCGCCGTGCTCCTGATCGCCGTCGTGCTGGGCGGGACGGCGGGCTTCGTCACGCTGGAGCAATGGTCGTGGTTCGACGCGTTCTACATGACGATCACGACGATCACGACGATCGGCGGTGGAGAACCTCGTCCGCTCGACGTGATCGGCAAGTGGTGGACGATCGGCGTCGTCGTCGTCGGTTTCGGCGTGCTGACCTATACGGTGCTCTCGCTCATGGCGTACGTCATCGAAGGTCAGCTGGGACGAGTCTTCGATCGGCGGCGCATGCGCAGGCGGGTCGGTAGGATGAAGGACCACTTGATCTTGTGCGGCTTCGGCCGCGTCGGCCGGGCGATCGCGCGCGAGTTCACCGACGAGGGGATCCCGTTCGTGGTCGTCGACAGCGACGACGAATCGCTGGTCCAGGCGGCGGCCGAAGGGGCAACCGTCGTGCACGGCAACGCCGCCGACATCGAGACGCTCAAGGCCGCCGGGGTCGAGCGCGCGCGCGGCCTCGTCACGGCCGTCGACAACGACGCGGACAACCTGTACGTGACGCTCTCGGCGCGCGTGCTCAAGCCCGACTTGTTCATCGTGGCGCGCGCGAACGGCGCCGATGCCGAACCGAAACTGCGCCTGGCCGGCGCCAACCGCGTCGTCTCACCGTACACGATCGGCGGACGCCGGTTGGCGAGCTTGGCGATGCGGCCGACCGCGGTGGAATTCGTCGACACGATCCTCTCGGCGAGCAACGGTCAGCTGCTGCTCGAAGACCTCACCATTCCGTTGGAATCGTCGTGGGCGGGCCGCACCCTTGGCGAGCTGGTGCCGGAGGCCGACGAAGCGATCGTGCTCGCGATCAAGCGCGCCGGAACGATGATCTTCCGGCCCGCCGCCGCGACGGCGCTGCTCGGCGGCGACGAGCTCGTCGCCGCCGGCCCGCCCGACGCGATTCGCGCGCTGGAGCAGCGCGTCTAACCTTCGGCGCAGCCGCCTCACGCAGCGTCAGGTGCAATCCCCCAAGGCGCGGGTCGCGGCTTCGCGGAAGACGCGCCGGGTGACGACGATGCCGCCAGCCGAAACCGCCGAACGCGCGATTGCGATTCGCCGCGAGATCCACCGCCACCCCGAACTCGGCTTCGAGGAACACAACACGCAGGCGATCGTCGAGCGCGAGCTCGATGTGCTCGGCGTCGAACATCGGCGCGTCGCCGGGACGGGTGTCGTCGCGATCGTCCGCGGTGGGCTCGCGGGCCGGGTGAGCGGCTTGCGCGCCGACATGGACGCGCTGCCGATCCTCGAGGATTCCGGCGAGCCGTGCACCTCGGAGATCTCCGGGAAGATGCACGCCTGCGGGCACGACGCGCACACCGCGATGCTGCTCGGCGCTGCGCGCGTGCTGCACGAGTCGCGCGACACGTTCGCCGGCACCGCGGTGCTGCTGTTCCAACCGGCGGAAGAAGGACCCGGCGGCGCATTGCCGATGATCGAAGCGGGTGCGCTCGAGAACCCGAAGGTCGAAGCGGTGACGATGCTGCACGTCGACCCGCGTCTCGCAACCGGCTCGATCGGGATCACACCCGGCCCCGTCAACGCCGCCGCCGACGAGTTTCGTCTCACGCTGCGCGGGAAAGGCGGACACGGCGCGTATCCGCACAAGGCGGTCGACGTCATCCCGTGTGCCGCGGCCGCGATTCTCGCGCTGCAAAACATTGCGGCGCGCGAAACGGATCCGCTCGCGTCGATCGTCGTGACGATCGGGACGATCGAAGGCGGCTATCGCAACAACGTCATCGCCGACCGCGTGTTCATGACCGGAACCGTGCGTACGCACGATCCCGGAGTCCGCGCGACCGCCGAAGAGAAACTGCGCCGCATCGTCGACGGGGTCGCCGCGGCATACGGCGCGCGTGCGGAACTCGAAATGCTTTACGGCTATCCGCCGGTCGTGAACGACGGCGTGCTGGCGGAGTCGTTCGCCGCGCACGTGCGCGCTCTCGGCGGCATCCCGGTCGAACGTCCCGCGCCGACGATGGGCGGCGAGGATTTCGCCTATTTCGCGCAACGCGCACCCGGCGTGATGGTGCGCCTCGGCATCTACAACGAGATCGTGGGCTCGATCCACTCGGGACACAGCCCGCAGTTCCGGCTCGACGAGGACGCGATCCCGACCGGAATCGCGACGCTGGTCGCGTTCGCCCGGGGCGTCGGGGACGGGAGCGTCGCGCTGCCGTAGAGCCGGCGGCGCCGAGCTCTTGAGCCCATCCACAATGCCTAGTAGGTCTGTGGAGGAAGTGTACAACATCTTGTGGTCGGAGGAAGGTCCGGCCACGATCGGATCGCGAAGAGACGGGGTCATGGCCTTGTCGTCCGTGTCTCTCGACCGGCCGTCACCGCGGGCGCTCCACCGCAGCCAAGACATCGCGTCCCCTGCGCGGACCGCCTTCGACCTCGCGTGCGAGGTCGAAAAGTGGCCGGTATGGTTATCGTTCATCCGCAGCGCACGGCGCGCGGATCCTTCCGCGCCGCTCGGGCAAGGGTCCGAGGTCGCGATCCGCTCGAACGTCCCCGGCGACGACGAGCAACTCTTCGAGGTCGACCGCTTCATCCCGGGACACCAGCTCTCGCTGGTCGGCGCGTTCTCCGTGCGCCGTCGGATCGACATTCGGGTCGAGCAGAAGTCGGAGCGCTCGCGCTTGGTCGTCCGCGTCGACTACCCGACCTACGGCGGCTTTTTAGGCAAGATGTTCGACCAGCTGACCCGCCGCCGAAGGCTCGACGCAGCCCTGAGCGACGCCCTCGTCCACTTCAAGGGGCTCTGCGAGTACGACCGGGAGCCCGACGCGCTGCTCGTCGATTTCTAGCACTCGTTGACGAGGTCTGCCAACTTCGGGTAAGGTAGGACGTCAGAGACTTTTCCTCCGGAGATCCCCTTGCCGCTCTACGATTACCAATGCCGCACCTGTCGAACGACGATCGAAGTCCGTCACGGCTCGCGTGAAGCTCACGATGGCTCGTGCCCGTCGTGCGGCGGCGAGCTCGCGCGCGTTTTCACGCCGGCCGCCATCGCCTTCAAGGGGTCCGGCTTCTACATAAACGACTCGCGCAAGGCGGACGGCTCCTCGTCGAGCAAGACGTCCGATGCCCCGTCGTCTACACCGGCGGCGTCCACTCCGGCGTCGACGGCGCCCGCTACGCCCGCTGCGTCGGCGCCTGCGAGCGATTCTCCGAAGAAGAGCGAAACCGCGGCGTAGCTCGCTGATGTCGGCCACCGCGATCGTCTTGTGGGTTGCCCTCGCTGCCTTCGCGGCGGTGCTGCTGCTCGCCGGACTGCAAGCGGCGCGCGCCGCGCGCGAGGTGCGGCGCATCAAGCAGCGGGTCGATGCCTACGCGGAACTCCCGCTGGTCGCCTCACTGCAGCGGGCCGGTCAGGACGCGGAACGGATCCAGCTGGCGATCGCCGGAATCGATCCGCTCCTCACCCGCGCCCAGGCGGCCGTCGCGACGATCCGCCGGAGTCCGATCCCGCCCGACGTGACCAATGCCGTCGTGCGGATCGGGATCGAAGTGCAGAACCTGCGCGAGTTTTCGCCCTAGCCTAGACGGCCGGGTCGTCGGGCGGTTCCCACGACCAACCGAAGCCGGTGCGGCCCTCCTCGGGCGGGATGCCGCCGAACGGCGGGTCGGCGTCCGGCAACGCGAACGGGGTGCCGAACGGTGCCGCCGGTCCGCCGGCCGGCTGGCCCGGCGGCGGGGACGGCAGCGCAGCGTGCGAGACGGGCTGCGGCGGCGTGGGAGCGGCCTGCGGCGGCGGAGGCGGTGGCGGCAATTCCGCCGCTTCGGGATCGCTGCCGAAGCCGAAGCCGACTGGGGTCCAGGCCGGCGCGGCTTGCGTGGGAGGCAGATACGGCGCCGCGGGCGGTAGCTGCTGCTGAGGCGCGCTCGCCGCCACGGCGGTCCGGGGTGCCGGCGCAGGGGGCGTCCGCGACGGCGACGACTTGTGTCCGGGGCGGAACGGCTCGGAGCTGATTCGGGGCAACGGTTCGCCCGCCGCGGTGCCGACCAGGACGATGCGCGAAAGCGGCAGCAGCTGCGCATCCGAGCGGGCCGCGAGCGCGCGCAATTCGTCGAGATAGCGCTCCGGCATCTCTTCGATCGCGAGCGCGTCGAGAATCAGCGCGATGGTTTCGTTCACCGCGGCCTTGGCCGGGACGCGCGTGAACGTGATCAACTGCTGCCAGACGTCCGCCTTCACGATCGAGAGCAGCTTGCGCCAGTAGTCGATCGTCTGATAGGTCTCGAACTGCCCGGCCTCGCGCTTCGCGCGCCCGTACAGCGCCGCGATCCGTTTGCCGAGCGCGTCGGCCGGCGGCGAGGGTTCGACGATGACCACGCGCCGCGCGACCCGCGCGAGTTCCGAGACGACGTGCGCGTGGAAGCCGGGATCGATCTCGTGCAGATAGTGCATCGCGACGGCGACGTCGTAGGCGTTTTCCGAGGCCGGCACCATCGTCGCGCTGCCGCGAATCGCCGTCGCCCCGACTGCTTCGACGCGCGCGATCGTGGTATCGTCGCTGCCGACGACAGTCGCCTCGACGCCGATCTCGACCGCTCGCTTGACCCACGCGCCGTCGTTCGCCAGCCCGACGAACAGGGCACGCTCACGGGGCCCAAGGGCGATCGTGTCCCAGATCTGCTGATCGATGCGGTACGATTCGTTCTGAAACGCGGAGATGTCGGTCATCGGCTCCGGCACCTTCGACGCGCCTCGCGATTCCCACGCTTGCTGGCTGGGGCGGCTGGTGGGGAAGGTGGGACTCGAACCCACATGAGCTCACACTCGGTCGCTTTTGAGGCGACTGCGTATACCATTTCGCCACTTCCCCTAGCGGCCCGTCGCGGCATTCGCGGCGACCCAGGCTCGCTCCGCTTCGGCGAATGCGCGGGCCCCGGCGAGGTCGCCCACCTCGACGGCGGAATAGGTCACCCGCCGCCAGCCGGGCGCCAGGGTGAGCGCCAGCGTCCCCGTGCTCAGGAACGGCGTCCAGCTCGCCCGCTCGACGTCTCCCGCGCGCCAGGCGACCACGAACGCGATCCCGTTGCGGTAGCCGAAGAGCGAGGCTTGCCCGTCCGGCACGTCGCCGGGCTGTTGAAGCGTGAGATACGGCAGCGACGCGCGGACGACGGCGCGCTGCGGCGTGGTGACGCCCGGTGGTGCGACCAGCCGTTCGTCGACGACGACGCGCGTCGCGTGTGGTTCCAACGAGACGATCCGCTCGAACGTGAGGCCTGGTGGGTCGGCGTCCGGCATCGTGTACGTCAAGCGCGCCGCGGCGCGCGGACCCGACGCGAGGACCTCCACGGCGTATGTCCGGTTGAACGTTCCCGCTGGGTACGCATGCGTGTACTTGGCGATGTAGTCGCGCGGCGACGGCGGTAGCGGCAGGCTGACGTCATCGCGCAGCGCGCCGGTCGCGTCGAGCACGTTGCGTGGTTCGAACATCGAGAACGCGCGGGCACCGGCCCGCGCATCGATCGTGATCTGCGTGCGATCGTTTCGGAGCGTCACGATCTCACCGCCGTCGTCGCGGTAGGACTCTACGACGCGCGCCTCAGCGGCCGTTACGCCGCCGCCGCCCGACCCAGGCGCGGAGCCGAGCGTACCGTTCGTGTCGGTGCTGCGCGCCTGGGTTCGACGCAAGTCCGGCAGGCTGAGGCTTTCGTTCGGCGCGAGACCGAAGATCGTGGTGCGCGCTCCGTCACGCACGATGGCCGTGCAGCCGGCCGGCGACACCAGCAGGGTTCGCGCAATTGCGCCGGGTTCGGAATCGACCGGACAATCGGACGAAATGCGGCGGCGATCGTTCGGCGCCCCGATCGCGGCGAGCGCGACGTCGTCGATGCGCAGCGCGACCGAATGGGGCGGAACGACGGCCGGAACGCCGGCGAAGCGAACCGTCACCGGAGTGTCGGACCAATTCGCGCCCAACGTGAGGCGGCCGGCCGGGCCGGCGAGCGTCGTCGTGCCCGGACCGGGCTGATCGGGCACGGCGTCGACGATGCGCGCGTGCGAGCGCGCGGCGCGCGCGTACAGCCAGCGAGTACCGTCTGGGGCGGCCGCCGCAACCTCCGGCGCGATGACGACCGCGGCGTAGTTCGCGAGATGCGCCGTCCGCGCGCGAAGGTCGATCACATCGCACGTGTAGCCGCGTTCGATGCACGCGGAAATCGCCGACCGGACGCGCGCTACGATCGCGCCGGCACCGTCGGGTGGGCGCGAGTCCACGCGCGGCGGTGGTTCGGCGTAGGCGATGCCGATTTGCGCGATTCGATGCGCGCGCAGAAGAATCGGAGCGAAGCGCGTCAGCAGGGCGCCGAACCGGTGCGTCGGCCAGAAGCGCGCATTGATGCTGACGTCGCTGCGCGACGGCTGCGCCGAAGTACCTTCGCGCAACGCCGCATCCCACGCGTACGCCGCGTTCGAAAACGGCGCTTCCCAGCCGGGCTCGGCGGACGTGTCCTGCATGGGGAAGTCGATGATCCCCTTCGCGCCGAGCGCCAGCAGTTCGTCGAGCGCGAGCGCGGTGTTTTGCGGGTCGGCGCGGCGCGGCTGGGGATCCTCCGCGCCTGCAAGCCAGCCGGCTTGGAATTCGCTCTGCGCGAGCGGACCGCGCCGGTTCGTCGCCAACAAGAGCGTCGAGAAATCCAGCTCGACGCGGTCGTGCAGTCCGAGCGTGTACGCGTCGCTCTGGTACCAGTTCCCCATCGTCCACACCGGCGAAGACGACGGCACGCGCATCTGATACGTGTTGATGAACGTCGGCGTCGCCGGACCGATCACGTCGCGGACCTGCGCTTCGAGCCAGCCCAGATAGCGCTGGAAATTCGGAGCGGGATAGGTTTGGTTGTCGATGTACGCGCCCTGATCGTCGTCGAGCTGCACCGCGATCACGCGATCGGCGTACGGGCGAAACTCGTCGAGCGCGCGGTGCAGCCAGCGCGACGCGTAGCGCAGGTGCGTGGAATTGCGCATCCACTCCGCGGCCGCGTCGTCGCTGTGCGCGTTCTGCAGCGTCGCGGTCGCCGGATAGCGCCCTTCCAGAACGTCGTGCAGCGGCATGTCGTATTCCGGGCGGACGAGCAGCCAGGCGGGGTAGCCGCCGTTGCGCCATTCGTTGCGGATCACGGGCCCTGGCCGGACGATGAACCGGAAGCCGAGCTCCGCGCCCAGGCGCAGCACTTCGCGCAGGTTGCGGCGCGGGTCGGTGCGGCCGTCGAAATCGAAATCACCGTCGGCGAGTTCGTGCCAGTTCCATGGAACGTACAGGTCCAGCGTGTTCGCGCCGAGATCGCGCATCGCGAGCATCGAGTCGCGCCACCGCGCGGCGGGGATGCGCTCGTAGAAAAAGGCGCCGCCCCAGAAGAAGAAGGGCGACCCGTCGACCTCCAGCGTCGGCTCGCCGTTCCGCTGGACGACGATCGCGTGTCCGAAGGTCGGGGCCGGCGCCGCGCTGCCGGCGGCCGGCACGAGCAGCGCGCCGCACACGGCGAGGAGCGCCGCGGCACACCGCGCCGCGGAACGCAGGCCCACGCTTGGAATCATTGGAACGCCCTTCGCCGTCCCATGAACGAACTCTCGCGACTCCTCGGCCTGCGAGGCACGTTGCACCTCGACACGGTGGAAAGCGCCGCGCTGCACGGCAACCCCCTCGGCGATCCGTCGGCTCGGCCGCTCGCCGTCTACACGCCGCCGGGCTACGATCCCGAAGGCTCGTCGTCGTATCCCGTGCTCTACGTTCTGCACGGGTTCACCGGCGACGTCGCCGGCCTCGTGGCAGGACGCGCGTGGGAAACCAACGTCGTCCAGTGGATCGACCGACTCCTCGCGACGCAGCGCATGCCGCCGGCGATCCTCGCGGTGGTCGACGGCTTCACGCGTTTGGGCGGCTCGCAGTACCTCGACTCGGTGCACAACGGCGCCTATGCGACCTACGTCGTGCGCGACGTCGTCGCCCACCTCGACGCGAACTACCGGACCGTCGCGCGCGAAGGCGGCCGCGCCGTCCTCGGCAAGTCGTCGGGCGGCTTCGGCGCGCTGCACCTCTGCATGGCGCATCCGGGGACGTTTGCGGCGTTCGCCTCGCACAGCGGCGACGCGTATTTCCGTTACGCCCACATCCCGTCATTCGCGGTCACGCAGCGCACGCTCGAAGGGTTCGACTCGGTGCAGGCCTTCGTCGAAGAGTTCGAGCGCCGGCCGAAGCGGTCGCAGCACTTCTACACGACGATCGAAATGGTCGCGTACGCGGCAGCGTACTCACCGAGCGGAGTGCAGGCGTTCGCTCTCGATCTTCCGTTCGACGCGAAGACCGGCGAGCTGCGCGACGATGTGTTCGCTCGCTGGCTCGCGTACGACCCCTGCGAACGGGTCGCACCGCAGCGCGAGGCGCTCGAGCGTCTGCGGTTGCGCTACTTGGATTGTGGGCGCCGTGACGAGTACGGTCTCGACATCGGCGCCCGCGTGTTCACCCAGCGGTGTCGTGATCTCGGCATGACGGTGCGCCATGAGGAGTTCGACGACGACCATCGCAACGTCGGCTACCGCTACGAGATCTCGTTGCCGGCGTTGGCGGAAGTCCTCGATCGCGCGTGATCGAGGACTTCGACTCGGTACGTGCTAGTGGGTCTGGCCTTGCGCGTGACGGAGTTCGCGCATCTTCTCGTGGCTGACACCGAGCTGGAGGAGGAACCGGCCAACATGATTGCCGCCGCGGTGCGCACCGTTGGCCGGAGCGCCGTTGGGTGAACCGCCGTTCGGGCCCGGACCGCCGGGGCCGGCGCCTTCCGGACGAGCCGGCATGTTGGCGCGAATGGTTTGCATCATCTTGGTGCGTTCGCCGAGAACGGCCGTCGTTTCGGCGGGGCTGAGAATCGCGTCGATCTGCGAAGCGGCGCTGCGCAAGTCGGTGAGTTGACCGTTGTTGACTTGATCGATGATTGCTTGGACCCGCGTGCGGTCGCTGCCGCTCAGGTCGTTGAAGGCGGCCGTCTTCGCGGCGGCACGCGCTTGGAGGACTGCAGGCGGCGGGCTGTTCTCTGCCGCGTTGCCGCTCTGTTGAGCGCACGCGGCGAGGGGTAGGCCGGTCGCCACTAACAGGGCGAGTACGGGGAGAGCTTTTCTCATATGCACGACGGTACGAGTTCGCTCCGAGGAATGGCTGGGAGTACGGTGAGGGCGCGATGAGAACTGCGCGCCCCCTCTTCTTGACGTGCGCACCGCCTGTGGCGACGCCGAGCCCTGCGATCGGCTGATTGTAATTTGCTCGGCTCGATCACCCCGCGGGTTGGTAGCGCATGACGACGACACCGGTCGACAAGCTCGTTGAGCCGATCAGTCGTAGCCGTGCCTTTTCGCCCTCGCGGAAGAGCAGCTTACCGCTGCCCACGAAGAGCGGAAAGACCGAAAGCCGCACCTCATCGAGCAAGCCGCGTTTCAGCAAGGTCTCTCCGAGCAGACCATGGCCGTATAGAGCGAGGTCCGAGCCGGCTTCCTCTCTGAGCTTGCTCACCTCGGTCACTACATCGCCTCTGATGATGGTCGAGTTATTCCAATCGGCCTGTTCCAAGGTCGACGAGAAGACGTACTTGCGGATGCTGTTGATTCTGTTGGCAAAATCGCCGGTTCCGGCGACCCAGTCCCTCGCGAGCATCTCATATGTCCGCCTGCCCATCAACATTGCGTCGCTCTCCAGGAGCCGCTCCAACGCGGCTTTTTCGAACTCGTCGTCTGCGTAGTCTCCGGCCCAGGTCGATGGGTCCTCAATGACGCCGTCGAGCGACACTAAAGTGGATTCGATGATTTTCCGCATGACCTAAGCTAGGCGGTTGGGGCGCCGGCGTTCTGCGTCGTGGGAATGCGATCCGGATCCGGAGGATCACCCGCCGGAACGCCGTTCGAGACGGTAAGCTCGGCGAGCGCGGCCGTCGCGTCGAGTGCTTGCCGCAGGTCGGCGATCAGGTCACGCGCGCTTTCGATGCCGACGGAGAGACGCAGCAATCCGTCCGTGATCCCGCGCCGGTCGCGCTCTTCCTTCGGAATTGAGCCGTGCGTCATCCGCGCGGGGTGGTTGATCAGCGATTCGACTCCGCCGAGACTTTCCGCCAGTGAGAACAGCTTCGTGCGCTTGGCGACCTCGAGTGCGCGCGCTTCCGGGCCGCGCAGCGTCATCGAGATGATGCCGCCGAAGCCGGTCATCTGCTTGCGCGCCAGGTCGTGCTGCGGGTGCGACGCCAGACCGGGATAGATGACTTCCGCGACGTCGTCGCGCTCGCTCAGAAAGGTTGCGATCGCGTGCGCGTTCGCGGCGTGCTCGCGCATGCGCAGCGCGAGGGTCTTGGCGCCGCGTGATGTCAGGAACGCCTCGAAGGGACTCAGCACCGCGCCGAGCGTCTTCTGGAGAAAGCGCAGGTTCTCGTCGATCGACGTGTCGTTCGTCATCGCGGCGCCGCCGATCACGTCGCTGTGCCCGCCGATGTACTTGGTCGTCGAGTGGATCACGATGTCGGCGCCGAGCGCCAGCGGCGACTGGAAGAACGGCGTGCAGAACGTGTTGTCGACAACGACGAGCTGGCCCGGCGCCTTGAGCGCGACGAGTGCCGGGATGTCGATAAGCCGCAGCATCGGGTTGGTCGGCGTCTCGGCCCAGAACATCTTGGTGTTCGGACGGATTGCAGCGCGCACGGCGGCGAGGTCGGTCATGTCGACGAAGGTCGATTGCAGGCCGAAGCGTTCGAGCACCCTGGTGAAGAGTCGATATGTGCCGCCGTACGTGTCGTCGCTCACGAGCACGTGGTCGCCGGCCGAGAGCAGCGAGGTAATCGCGTTCTCGGCGCCCAGTCCGGACCCGAAGGCGGTGCAATAGCGCGCGTCCTCAAGCGCAGCGAGCTGCGTTTCGAGCGAGACGCGCGATGGGTTCGCGACGCGCGAGTAGTCGTAGCCCTTGTGCTCGCCGACCGCCGTCTGGGTGTACGTCGACGTTGCGTAGATCGGGACGATCGTGGCCCCGGTCGTCGGATCGGCGTCCTGTCCGGCGTGAATGGCGCGCGTGGCGAAGTCCATGCGATCCAGGATACGCTCCGCGAACGGCGGGTTCCGTTCGGCCGGAGAGCGCGGTCGTACAGGGAGACGAACCATGCGATCGAAGGACGGGGGCTGAATGATGAGGGTGTCCGCGGTGGCCGCTCTCGCGGCGGTAGCGTTCGTGGCCGTCTGGGCGAGGGTCCCTGCATCGTCGCGCCGTCGGCACGCGCCGCAGCGCTGGGAGAAGTGACGCCGCTCGCCGGAACCAGGACGGTCGTCGTCACCGGGAAGGTCGGGCCTGGCCCGGCGGCCGGGACGTACGCCGTGCACGAGATCGATTACGGGCTCGAGACCCGATCGATCCTCTACGGGCCTCTGGGCGTGACACCCATGTCCGGGATCCAGCCGTTCGCCGAAACCGTCCATGCCTCGGTCCGCATCGACGCGGCCGGGGTTCCGAGCGTCGACAGCGCGATCGACACGACGATGGGAACCGATCGCGGTGCCCACCAGGCCTACCCGGTCGACGACGTGCGGATCGTGACGACGACGTACGGCGGCTCAGTCGCCGCGATCGAGCATGTTGTCGAGCGGGGAAGCGGCAGCAACGGCGTCAGTTTTCACGTCCGTCGATGTCACGCGCACGACGAACGCCGACGGTTCATTCGACGAGGAGGGATCGCTCGGGAGCGGTGAGATCCATTTTGCGCACGTGCATCCGGACTTCAGCGCGAGCGCGCACGATCAGACGCCGGGATTCGGTTTGCGCGACGTGCTCGTCGGCGCGCCGGCCGGGGCGGCGGGCGCCGCGACGATCGCCGTGACCGTCTCGACGCAAGGCCGCACGATCGGGTACGTTCCAGTCGTCGTGAAGACTATACGACACCGCTCTGGTTCTCTGTCCTCACGCCGCCGACCGTCGCGAGCCGCGTCGTGACGCTGAACGCGCCGGCTAGGCCGGACTGCGGTTTTCCGCCCCGGGACGACCCCTCCGCTCGAAGTACGCGACGAGCGTAAGCAGATCGACCCGACCGGTACGACGACCGACGTCGTGCACGACGTATTCTACGACGCGAGCGTCTTGCCGCTTTGCCGCATCGAGCAGAGCACGACGGCGTACGTGGACGTGACGACCGGAACCGCGTTCGCGACCCGTTTGGACCGCACCGTCGTGACGACGTCTAAGGGTCCGACCGCTACGCGACTTGCGCCGAGAGAAACGAGATGACGTCCTGCCGCGTGACGACGCCGACGGGCTTCGTGCCGTCGGTGACGACGATTGCGTGGTTCGCCATGGTGAGGAGTTTGTACGCGGCGCCGACCTCCACGTCGTGCTCGAGCATCGGGAACGGACGTCCCATCACCTCGACGACGGGCTTGTGCATGATGTCGGCGTGGTCGAACACCGCCTGCATGACCGCGACGTCGTTGATCGAGCCGACGACTTCGGTGTCGCGCATCACCGGCAGCTGCGAGATCTCGTAGCGGCGCAGCAGGTCGAGCGCTTCCTTCACGGTTTGCACTTCGGTCACGGTGATCATCGGCGGCAGCGGTTCTTTGGTGCGCAGCACGTCGCCGACGGTGTCCTTGCGGCGATCGTCCTCGAGGAATCCGTTGGCGTGCATCCACTCGTCGTTGAAGATCTTCGACATGTAGCCGCGGCCGGAGTCCGGCATCACGACGACCATGATCGCTTCGGGCGGCAGCTCGCGCGCGACGCGTACCGCGGCGGCGACCGCCGTACCCGATGAGCCGCCGACCAGCAGCCCTTCCTCGCGCGTGATGCGCCGCGCCATGAGGAAGCTTTCCTTGTCGGTGATGCGCAGGATCTTGTCGATGACGCGCATGTCGACGGTCTGCGGGAGATAGCTCATCCCGATCCCTTCGACTTTGTACGACTTGGGCGTGTCGCCGCTGTAGATCGAGCCTTCCGGGTCCGCGCCGACCACGACGATCTTCGGGTTCATTTCCTTGAGGAAGCGGGCCGTCCCGGAGATCGTGCCGCCGGTACCCATTCCGCTGACGAAGTGGGTGATGCGTCCGGCGGTCTGCTCCCAGATCTCGGGGCCGGTCGTCTTGTAGTGGGCGCCCGGGTTTTGCGCGTTGTGCCACTGGTCGGGCTGGATGGCGCCTGGGATCTCGGCGGTGAGGCGATTCGCGACGCCATAGTACGACTCTGGCGAATCGTTCGGAACATTTGTCGGTGTGACGACGACCTCAGCCCCATAGGCTTTCAACAGGTCGATCTTTTCTTTCGACATTTTGTCGGGCATCACGAGGATGCAGCGATAGCCGCGGATCGCGGCGGCCATCGCGAGTCCCGTCCCGGTGTTGCCCGAGGTCGCCTCGATGATCGTGGCGCCGGCCTTGAGCACGCCGCGCGCCTCCGCGTCCTCGATCATCGCGACCGCCGGACGGTCCTTCACCGAGCCGCCCGGATTGACGTACTCCACTTTGGCGAGCACCAGAGCGCGCGCGTCGTCGACTACCCGGTTCAGCTTCACGAGCGGCGTGTGGCCGACGGCCTGCAGGGCGTCGCGGTAGTAGGTCAATTCGGCCGCGGGTCGAGGTTCGATGATGGCCATAGCCCGACGGCGTTCCGCAACCCCGGGGGCGCAGCCTGCGTCAAAGCAAGGGCAGACGGAGAGTTCAAGAGGACGAGATGGCGACCGATTTCCGAACCGGCGAATTTCCCCGTCGGGCGCGCGAGGCGCTCGACGGCTACCTATGGCTGGCCCGCGTCTTCGACAAGGCACGGGCCTCTCGAGACGAGACGATCTTCGACTATATCTATCCTTGTCCGATGGACCGTGGGGTGTTCGATCGCTGGGGGATCACGTCGCGCATGTTCGACGCCGCGCTCGATACGGCGCAGACCGACGAGCAGATCCTGACCTGGATCAAGGCTCGCGTTCCGGCGGCTCGCCGCGACGACGCAAATCGCTGGCTGCTCGAAGAGAAGATCGAGAGCCTCGAGCGGCAGGACGCGGAAGAGGGCGGCGTCCCAGCCTAGGGCGAACGCCGCTCGCGTGAGCCTCTCGCGCGTCCGTTTCACCCTGACTGCGCTCTCTGCCGCGCTGTTCTTTGCCGCGTGCGGCGGCCCGCAGGTTCCGCCGGCGCAGAACTACGGCGCCATCCGCGGACGGGCGTACGACGTCGCCACGAACCAGCCGGTCGCGGGCGTGGTCGTCACCACGTTCACGATCCTGAACGGCACGACCGGCACCGATGGAACGTATCGCATCGGGAACATTCCGCCCGGCCAGTACAACGTGCAGGCGCAGCCGCCGCAAGGCTACGCGCTGCAATCCTCCGCTCCGATCACGGGCAGCATCGCGCTCGGCGAGACGATCACCATCGACATCCCGCTCGTCAAGCAATAGCGCCGTGCGCGTCATCGTCGCGCCCGATAAGTTCAAGGGGAGTCTGGATGCGGCCGGTGTCGCGGCGGCGTTGATCGCCGGCTGGCTCGACATCGCCCCCGGTGCCGCATGCGACGCGATCCCGATGGCCGACGGCGGTGACGGAACGGTCGAAGCGTTTCTCGCCGGTGGTGCGCAGGCGCGCACGGTACGCGTGCGCGGCCCGCTCGGTGCGCCGGTCGAGGCGACCTACGCTCGCGACGGCGACCTAGCGGTCGTCGAGATGGCCGCCGCGTCGGGCCTCGCCCTGCTCGGCACCGCGCTCGACGCGCGGCATGCGACGACGTACGGCACGGGCGAGCTGCTGCGCGATGCGCTCGCGCACGGCGCGCGCCGCATCATCCTCGGGATCGGCGGAAGCGCGACGACCGACGGCGGTGCCGGTGCGCTTGCCGCGCTCGGCGCGCGATTCCTCGACGCGAACGGTGCGCAACTCATGCCGGCGCCCGCAGCGCTCGCGAACGTTGCGACGGTCGACCTCTCCGCGCTCGACGCTCGCGTCGCCGCGGTCGACCTCGCGATCGCCTGCGACGTCGACAACCCGCTGCTGGGCGCGCACGGCGCCGCCGCCGTCTACGGGCCGCAGAAGGGCGCATCGGCGGACGACGTGCGGTTCTTGGACGGCGTCCTCGCGCGATTGGCCGACGCGCTGGTCGCCGCGACCGGCTGCGACCTGCGCGAACTCCCCGGGGCGGGCGCGGCGGGCGGTCTGGGCTGGGCGCTGGCGACGACGTGCGGCGCGCGGCTCGAGCGCGGCGTCTCTCTGGTGGCCGAGGTGCGCGGCCTCGCCGGCGCGCTGCGCGGTGCGGACCTTTGCTTGACCGGCGAAGGCCGCATCGACGACCAGACGCTGCGCGGGAAGGTCGTCGACGGCGTCGCCGCGCTCGCCCGCGCGGCCGGCGTTCCGGTCATCGCGTTCGGCGGCAGCGTCGACTTCAGTGCCGAGCGCGCGTTGCGCGCGCGCGGGGTGCGCTGCGTTCCGATCGTCCCGGGGCCGGCGAGCCTCGAAGCAGCGATGCGCGACGCCGCGCCGAACCTGCGCGCCGCCGCGGCTCGCACCGCGGCGCTGCTGCTCGATGAATGACCGCCCGCCGCGGCGCGACGGTCGCTAGACGGCCTCGTAGCGCGCGAACGCGACGACGCGTCCGTTGCGGTAGACGAACCAAAGCGACGCTTCGGAGATCGCGGTCTGACGCGGAACGTAGCGCACGACGTCCGTTCCGCAGGCGGTGTGGTGCGCGGTTCCCGCGCCGAGGACGCGCTCGACCGCCGCGCGCGTGCTGCCCAGACCGAGGGCTTCGTGGGTTTTCGTCCCGGCGGCGAGCGTGACGATGGAGCCCGGCGGTGCCGTGTCGGCTTCGCCGAGGACCGCGCTGTAACTCGACTCTTCAGCTTCGCTGCCGGCGTGCAGCTCCACGGCATGCGCGGACGGAATGCGGGCGAGGACGTAGATGTATCCATCCTTCCCGCGCGCGATGATGGCGGCGTTCTCTCCGAACGTCGTAAATTGCGCGCGGTCGAAGTGCACCGTCGCCGTCGGCGGGACGTCGGCGGCGCCGCGCGCGCCGCTCCACGGCGCGATCGCTGCGGCGCTGCACCGTACCGACGGGAGCGCAGCGGTCCAGCGTACGAGCGCCGCGTCGGGCGCGGCGGGCGCGGTCACGTCGGCTCCACCGACGGAGCGGCCTGGCGAAACTTCACGTACGAGGCGCGTTCGGCGACCGCATCGTTGACGATGCCCACCACCACCTCGGCGAGGCGATCGGGGTCGTGGCGGACCGTCTCGGTTTCGGAGATCACGTTGGCGCGCACGACTTTGACTCCGAGCGCGCGCAATTCCGCTTCGTCCACACGTACCGGCAATTGGCCTTCCTCGGCATAAATGTCGCGCAGCTTACACGGGAGTTGGTCGTTCACGATCACGACGTCGCACAACTTCGCGTCGGGTCCGTTGGTCAGCGCGCGTACGTGTGCCGAGGCCGTATAGCCGTCGGTCTCGCCGGGCTGCGTCATGACGTTGCAGACGTAGATCTTCACGGCGCTCGCCGCCTCGATCTCGCGCGCGACGCGGTCGACGAGCAGGTTCGGCATGATCGAGGTGTAGAGCGAACCGGGTCCCAGAATGATCGCGTCGGCGGAACGGATCGCGGTGATCACCTCGTCCAGCGGGGCGGCATACGGAGGATCGAGGAACACTTTCGCGATCGTGCCGCGAGCTGCGGTGATCTTCGACTCGCCTTCGATGATCCGGCCGTCGACCAGCTCGGCGCACAGCCGTATGACCGCCAGCGTCGAGGGAAGCACGCTGCCCTTCACGTTGAGGACGCGGCTCGAGACCTTGATCGCCTGGTCGAAATTTCCGGTGATCCCGGTCATCGCCGCGAGGAAGAGGTTCCCGAACGAATGGCCGGTGAGCCCTTCGCCTTCTTCGAAACGGTAGCGGAAGAGCTCCGTGACGAGCGCTTCGTCGTCGGCGAGCGCGACCAGACAGTTGCGGATGTCGCCGGGCGGCAGAACGCCGAGCTCTTTTTGCAGCCGCCCCGACGATCCGCCGTCGTCGCTCACCGTCACGACGGCGGTGAGATTGCGCGTCTGTTTCTTCAGGCCGCGCAGCATCGTCGCGAGCCCCGTACCGCCGCCGACGACGACGATCCGGTAGCCGGCCTCGAGCCGTCGTTCCATCACCGCGTCGATCATCCGCGACGGATACGGCGTTACCGCCGTGACGATCGCGTTGAGCCACTTCCAGATCCCGAGCGAAACGAGCAGGACGCCGAGCACCATGAACGTCCACGACAGATACCCGGGCGGGAAGAACTCCGAGACGATGCCGTCGACCATCTCGTTGATGCGCAGCGTATAGCCTTCGTCGGTCAGATAGCGCGAGACGCCGTTGACGAAGAGCGCCGCACCGATCACCGCCATCAGCAGCCAGCGTTTCACCCGCAGGCCCGGGATGAACCAGCGCCACAGGCCGAGCGAGCGTCGCATGCGGCTGCTCATCGCGTCACGTCGCGCGCGTCGAAGGTTGCCAGCACGCCGGTCGTCTCGCTCAAGTAGCGCAGGACGCGCCGGCCGATGTAGACGCTGCGGTGCCGGCCGCCGGTGCAGCCAATCGCGATCGTCACCTGCGACTTGCCTTCCTGCTCGTAGCGCGGGATCAAGAAATCGAGCAACGCGAACAGCCGATCGAGAAACGGTTCCGTTTCGGCGATCCCTTCGAGAAACGCTGCGACGGGCCCGTCCGCGCCGGTCAGTTCGCGCAAGCCTTCGACGTAGTTCGGATTGGGGAGAAAGCGCACGTCGAAGACGAGGTCGGCATCGAGCGGCACGCCGTACTTGAATCCGAACGCGACGATCGCGACCCGCAGCCGGCGCGCGTCGGGGCCGAGGAACGTCGTGCCGATCCGATCCTTGAGCTGGCCCAGCGTCAGCCGCGTCGTGTCCCACACGATGTCGGCACGATCGCGCAGGCCCGCCAGCGCGGCGCGTTCGGCGGCGATCGCTTCAGCCAGTCCCACGCCGTTCTCGCCGTACGGGTGGCGGCGGCGCGTCTCGCTGTAGCGCCGAATGAGCGTCTCGTCCTCGGCGTCGAGAAAGAGCACCTCGGGACGATGGGCGTCGGCCTCCAGCTGTTCGATCGCGACGAGCGCGTCGCCGAACGGCCCAAGCGTTCGAACGTCGAGCGCGAGCGCCGCGTTCGCTCCCCCGGTTTCATCGACCAGGGCGACGAAGGGACCGGCCAGGACGGGCGGCGCGTTGTCGAGGCAGGCAAACCCGAAATCCTCGAGTGATTTCATCGTCTGGCTCTTGCCCGCACCTGAGAGCCCCGTTACGATGACGAGACGACGCATATATGAAGCTCTTTTCGGCTGAGAAGGCCAACGCCCTCATTCCGGTCCTGGAGCCGCTGCTCGACGAGCTGTGGGGGAAGCGTCGCGACCTGGCGATCCGGCTGTTGGAAACCGATCCCGCGCTGCGCGCCGGCCGACCCGACGCCACGCGCGACCGCCGGCGGTCGCGTGCCTTCACCGAGCTCAAGGCGGAGATCGTGCGGCTCATCAACCGGATCGAAGCGCACGGCTGCGTCGTCAAGGACCTGGATCTGGGGCTGCTCGATTTTCCGTCGATGCGCGACGGGCGTCCCGTCTACCTGTGCTGGAAAGCGGGCGAGCGTGAGCTCTCGCATTGGCATGGCACGGATGAGTCGTTCATGGACCGCAAGCCCCTCTAAAAGCAAAAAGGCTGCTCGGTAGCAGCCTTTGCGATTTTCGTGGATGCGAATGCTAGGCCGGAACCGTCGCCGGGTCGACCTTGAGGAAGTCTTCGGCGAGACCTTGTAGCCGCACTTCGCCGAACTCGACCGTGTATGCGCCGGCCGCGAAATCGGTCACCTTGCCGAACTCGGGGACGGTTGCGAGTTGCGGGATCTTGGCGCGAATCTCGTCGGGGAGACGCACGACGTCGCCGACCTCGAGTGCGGGCTGATCGAACAGCTTCTCGAGGTCGTCCATCAGCAGGCCGAGCGGAATGCCGTAGCCTTCGCTGACTTGCTCGATGGTCTCGGTTTCGCTGATCGCGCAATTCGAACAGCCGCCGAGATGGAAGCGTGCGAACACGCGGCGGGCACCGGCATGCGTCTTGAACGCTTGCTCGACGGTCAGATCTTTGCTGAAGTGGGCCACGGTCGACATTATTCTCCTAGACCGGTCAACGACCCCGCCGGGTTGCGCGCGTCGCGGGCGGGGAGCGCGGAGGACGCCTGTACGCCGGATTCTGTAGCCGCCCCTCGACAAGCTTAGGGCGGTGGCCGTCATCTCTCTGGGGCCGGCCTCACGGCCGGCCTCGGTGCGACGTGTGCTCGTTCCGCCGGGCAGGCGGGTCCTTCGACAAGCTCAGGACGATCGAGCGGTCTTGCTCCGGATGGGGTTTACCCGCGCCCACGTCACCGTGGGACGCCGTGCGCTCTTACCGCACGATTTCACCCTTACCGCCGCGTCCTTTGACAGACGCGGAGGCGGTATGTTTCTGTGGCACTTTCCTTCGAGTTGCCCCGACAGGACGTTATCCTGCACCCTGCCCAATGGAGCCCGGACGTTCCTCGGCGCTTGCGCGCCGCGACGGCCCAGCGTCCTCCGCGCGCACCAGCGTACGCGAAGACGCCGTGCACCGCAAGCCTGGTGGAGAAATGAAAAAGCCCGCCGGAGCGGGCTTCCCAAAACTGGAGGATAGGAGACTCGAACTCCTGACCCCTTGCATGCCATGCAAGTGCTCTACCAACTGAGCTAATCCCCCCGGCGCGACCGACGTGCATTCCGGGCGACCGTATCGCGGTCCTCCGTATGCAGCTTCTCGTGCATCCAAGTCAAGCGACCAGCCGGGTACTTCGTGCTAGGAAGGCACGAGAACGGGTAAGCAGCCTGATGGCAACTCGTTCTCTGGAGGTCACCGCACTTATGCCGCCATCCCTCATGTCTCGCACGATCGGATTCTGCGCGGCCGTCGCGATCGGTGCGCTCGCCGCCCTGCCGGCCATCGCGGCCGGCCCCGTCAATGTCACCGTCAACGGCTCGGCGCTCAACCTCAACCCGCCGCCGACCGAACGCGCCGGCCGGGTCTTCGTCCCGCTGCGCGGCGTCTTCGAAAATCTCGGAGCCAGCGTCGTCTACGCGAGCGGCGTCATCAACGCGACCGGCCGCGGCCATACGATTTCACTGCGGATCGGCTCGCCGCAGGCGACGGTCGACGGCCAGCAGCAGACGGTCGACGTCGCGCCCTTCATCATCGGCGCATCGACCTACGTTCCGCTCCGCTTCGTCTCGCAAGCGCTCGGCGCGACCGTCAACTACGACGGATCGAACAACCTCGTCGCGATCAACACGAACGGCAACAACTCGCAGCCGGCACCGCCGCCGAACGAAGTCGTCACGCCGGTTCCGGGATCGATCCGCTTCGGCGCGATCAACCTGGCGACCATGGTGCCGGATCGCGGCGCGCATGCCACCTCGCGGACTCCGACGATCGAAGCCACGTTCGGCGGCGGAACCGTAGATCCGAACTCGATGAAAATCACGCTGGACGACCTCAACGTGACGAACGACGCGATCCGCAATCCTCGCGGGTTCTCGTACGGGCCGCGTTCACCACTGCAGTCGGGAGCCCACCGCGTGCAGGTTACCGGCACCGACAGCAACGGCCACACGTTCAACCGCGCCTGGGACTTTTATTCGCCGTAGCGCCGCCTATTGGCTTAGGAGGCCGACGCGCCTTTCATGCCGCGGCGCATGAGATCGTCTTTGCGCCCAAGGGTGAGATAGATGACCAAGCCGATGATGACCGCGAAAAAGGCCGCACTCGTGGTCGTCGTGCCGAAACCCAGGCCCCCATCTTTTACGGGTTGCGCGAGCAGGTCGCCCATCGATGCTCCGAGCGGGCGAGTCAAGACGTAGGCGATCCAGAACGCCAACACGCCGTCGACTTTGAGGACGAAGTACGCAGACGCCGTGACGCCGATCGCTGCGGCAAAGATGAGCGCTGCTGTGGTGTACCCGAGGCCGAAGGCCTCCGAGACGAGATCGCCGGCCGACGTACCCAATGCGAACGTGAACAAAATAGCCGCCCAATAGAAGAGTTCGCGCCGGGTGGTGTGGATTTTGTGGACCGACAGCGTTCTTTCGCTGAACCACCAGAAGAAGAAGACCGCCGCCAGCGCGATCGCAAAGACGATGGTACTGGTCCTCAGACCGACGCCGAGCTTATCGACGAGTGTATCCGAAAGGAGCGTACCGACGACGCTGATCAACACGACGACCGTCCAGTAAACTCCCGGTACGTACTTCTTCAAGGAGAGCTGGACGAGCAGAGCGATCAAGAAGACGCCGCTCATGAGATAGGACGTGTTCGCCAATCCGAAGCGCAGCGACGTCGCAAGAAAGTCTGCTGCCGTCTCGCCGACCGTCGTCGCGAAAACTTTGATGATCCAGAAAAGGAGCGTTACCCGCGGGACCTTGTTGATCATCTGCATGTCCTACGTATGGCGGGCGAACCTGAACCCAGCGTGAACAGCGCGGGAAACCGCCCGGTCGTGTCGCCATCGAACCGGGGTTGAAATGCTTCACGCACACGGTCGCGTCGATAGGGATGATGCGCGGCTAGCCGAGATCCCGCAGCGCCAGCGGCCGGTGCCCCCTCCAGTGCGCCTTCGAAGCGGCGAACCACTTCTCCGCAAGCGCTTGCTGATGCATCCCGACGTACGCTTGAGCGAGGCCGTTCTGATTTGCATGGACATATATTCCAGGCATTTCTTCCTGCTTCTACGCCGCCGGTTTCACCGCGAAGTCATCCTCGCGGCCAGTGCCTTCGGCTCCACAGGCTGACGCGGGTGAACTCTCCGCGTATCGTGCGAGGTTGCGCGCCGCGTTGACATCGCGGTCGTGGGACGTGTCGCACGACACGCACGTCCAAGTGCGCTCGGTGAGCGTGAGAAACTCGTTCTTCGCGCAGCACGTCGAGCAGAGCTTCGAGGATGGGAACCATCGGTCGGCGACAACGATGGTCGAGCCCGCCATCGCAGCTTTATATTGCAACTGCCGTCGAAACTCGAAGAAGCCAACATCGGCAATCGCACGAGAGAGATTCCGATTCGCGAGCATGCCGGCCACGTTCAGATCCTCGATAACCATGGTTCGGTAGCGCGTGAGCGAGGTCGTCAGTTTATGCAGCGCGTCCGTGCGAATGTCGGCGACCCGCCGGTGCAATCGTGCGAGCTTGGTTTTCGCCTTGGCACGATTGCGCGAGCCGCGCTGCTTGCGGGAGAGCGAACGAGAAAGCCGTCTGAGCTTTTGTAAATACCTCCTCAATGGCTTGGGAGCGGCTACCTTCGAACCCTCGCTGAGTGTGGCGAGTGCGGTGATGCCAAGGTCGACGCCGACAACCGTGTCGTCGATGCGAACGTCGGGCTCGTGCTCCACCTCAATGGCGAAGCTTGCATACCAGGCATCAGCCTCTCGCGAGATCGTTGCCGAGAGGATGCGTCCGGCAAAGCGCAGCTCCTCCCGCATCGCCACCCAGCCAATGATCGGAAGATTGACCCGCTTGCCGTTGGTGCGCACGGCGTCGGGATGGTGCTTATCTGTTCCGTTGTCGGCCCGGAAGCCGTCGTGGCGACGCTTCTTCTTGAACGTCGGGACCCTCACGCGCTTCCAAGGAAGCTCTTTGGACTTGCCCCGGTATGGTGGACACTCGGATAAGCCCGTCGAAGACGGGCGCAGGAGTGCCCAATGCCTACGAAACGACAGAAACACACTCGAGAGTACAAGATCGAAGCCGTCCGGCTCAGCCGG
>Ga0207416_1000150_pt1 | contig 126898 bp, 129 predicted proteins | sample PaiPotPPM11metaG_FD_184107 | JGI IMG/M metagenome (GOLD analysis project Ga0207416, IMG submission 184107) | Iron sulfur acid spring bacterial and archeal communities from Banff, Canada, to study Microbial Dark Matter (Phase II) - Paint Pots PPM... ...
CGCTGAGTGCCTTCAGCCGCCGGTACTTGCGGGATCGCGTCAGCGCAAGTCGCGCCGAGCTCATCGCGCATATCGAGCGCGCGCTCGAGGAGTACAACCGGTTCTACGCGCATCCGTTCACGTGGTCTTTCACCCGGCATGCGATGCATCAGTGGTACTGTCAACGGACTTCAGCAATGGTGCACTAGGGTGTTGTCGTTCCTGACCGTTGGCACACTGGGGTAGCGGCGCGCACCAGCGGGATGGTGTGGGGCGGGACGAGAGGCGGCGTTCCGGCCGCCGCTTTTCCGGCCGGGTCGACGACGAGCGGCCCGTCGGACGCCATGCGGATGTCCGCGCACGCGTCGCTGCACCGCGTATGTTATACTACGTCGAGGATTCTCACACGCCCGCGTGACTGCGCCGGCGGTGCTCTGGGACGCGTAACGCGTACTCTGGGTTCCGGCGCGGGATGATCCGGGCGGAGGCCAAAACCGAGCGGGAGGTAGTATTGTGGCCGTTGTTACGATGAAGCAGTTGCTGGAAGCCGGGGTGCATTTCGGGCACCAGACACGCCGGTGGAACCCGAAGATGGCCCCGTTCATTTTCACTCAGCGCAACGGGATTCACATCATCGACCTGCAGAAATCGGTGCCGCTGATCGACACGGCGTACCGCTTCGTGCGCGAGACCGTCGCGCAGGGCGGCACCGTGCTGTTCGTCGGTACGAAGAAGCAGGCGCAGGACGCGATCCGCGAGGAGTCGACCCGGGCGCACCAGTTTTTCGTGAACCAGCGCTGGCTCGGCGGGATGCTCACGAACTTCCAGACGATCAAGAGCCGGATCGAGCGGCTGCACGAGCTCGTCGACATGCGGGACAACGGGACGCTCGAGATCCTGCCGAAGCGCGAGCAGACGCAGCTCATGGACGAACTGGCGCGGCTCGAGAAGTATCTCGGCGGCATCGCGACGATGCGGACCGTGCCCCAGGCAGTGTACATCGTGGACACGCGCAAGGAGCACATCGCGATCGCGGAAGCGCGGAAGCTCGGGATTCCGGTCGTCGCGATCATCGACACGAACTGCGATCCCGACGAGGCGGCGTACCCGATTCCCGGCAACGACGACGCGATCCGCGCGGTGCGGCTCATCACCAACCGCATTGCCAACGCGGCGCTCGAAGGCTACGAGGAGCGGCGCAAGGCCGAGATCGTCGAGGAAGAGGCGGCCGCCGAGGCCGAGGGCGTGGAGCCCGCGCCGATGGCGCCGCTGCCGGGCGAAGAGGAAGTGGTGGAAGAGCCGGCCGAGGAGCAAGAGGTTCAGGCATGAGCAGCGGGGAGGCACGTGTGGATATTCCGGCCACGCAGGTAAAGGTGCTGCGGGAGCGCACCGGCGCCGGCATCATCGACTGCCGCAACGCGCTCGCCGAGACGGCGGGCGACATCGAGAAGGCGGTCCAGGTGCTGCGGGCCAAGGGTCTCGCCGCGGCGGCGAAGCGGAGCGGCCGCGTCGCGAACGACGGCATCGTCACGTCCTACATCCACGGCGGCGGCCGCCTCGGCGTGCTCGTCGAGATCAACTGCGAGACCGACTTCGTCGCGCGGACCGAGGAGTTCAAGACGCTGGCGCGGGACATCGCGATGCAGATCGCCGCGTCCGACCCGCGCTACATTTCACGCGAGGAGATTCCCGCCGACGCGATCGATTCGGAGCGCGCCGCCTACGTGGCGCAAGCGGTCGCGGACGGCAAGCCCGAGGCCGTCGCGGCCCGCATCGCGGAGGGCAAGCTCGAGAAGTACTTCGCGTCGGTGTGCCTGCTCGACCAGCCGTTCATTCGCGATGAGGGCGCCAAGCCGCGCACCGTGGGCGAGGTCGTCAAGGACGCGATCTCGCGCACCAAAGAGAACATCAAGGTCCGCCGGTTCGCCCGGTTCAAACTCGGCGAAGCATGACCGACGGCGTGGCCCCGCGGTACCGCCGCGTCCTCCTGAAGCTGAGCGGAGAGGCCCTCAAAGGGTCGGGCGACAAGAGTCTTGATTCCGACGTGCTGCATCTGGTGGCGCGGGAGGTCCGCGCCGTCCGGGAGGCGGGCGTGGACGTCGCGCTCGTCGTCGGCGGCGGCAACATCGCCCGGGGCGTGCAGGTGGCGGCCGGGGCCGGGGTGGCGCGCGTCACCGCGGACTACATGGGGCTGCTCGCGACCGTGATCAACGCGCTCGCGCTCCAGGACGCGATGGAACGCGAGGGGCTCGAGACGCGCGTCCAGACCGCGATCGAGATGCACCAGGTCGCGGAGCCCTACATCCGGCGCCGCGCGATCCGCCATTTGGAGAAGGGGCGGGTGGTCGTCTTCGCGGGCGGCACCGGGAGCCCGTACTTCACGACCGACACGGCGGCCGCGCTGCGCGCGATCGAGATCGAGGCCGGCGTGATCCTGATGGCCAAAAAAGGCGTGGACGGCGTGTACGACAAGGATCCGCGCGAGCACCCTGACGCCGTCCTGTTCCGGACGCTCGACTACATGGAGGTCCTCAACCGCGGCCTCAAGGTCATGGACGCAACCGCGACCTCCCTGTGCATGGACAACGGGATGCCGATCATCGTCTTCGACATCGCGCGGCCGGGAAACTTCGGGCGCGCGGTGCGCGGCGAGGAGATCGGGACGCTGGTTGGGGGAGGGAGCCCCGATGCACGCGGTCGTCGCTGATGCGAAGGTCCACATGCAGAAGGCGGTGGACGCGACTAAGCGCGAGTTCGCCAGCGTACGGACGGGCCGCGCCAGCCCGGCGCTGCTCGAACGGGTGACCGTCGACTACTACGGCGTCGCGACGCCGGTCACCCAGGTGGCCAACGTGTCCGTGCCGGAGGCGCGCCTGCTCGTCATCCAGCCCTGGGACAAGGCGCTCATCAAAGAGATCGAGCGCGCGATCCAAAAGAGCGAGCTCGGGCTCACCCCGTCCACGGACGGGGCGGTGATCCGCCTGCCGATCCCGTCGCTCACCGGCGACCGGCGTCGCGAGCTGGTCAAAGTCGTGCATAAGCAGGCCGAGGACGGCCGGGTGGCCATCCGCAACATCCGGCGCGACCACCGGGAGAAGCTGGAGCGGCTCGAGAAGGCGGGCGATCTTTCCAAGGACGAGGCGCGCCGGCACCAGGACGAACTGCAGAAGACCACCGACCAGTTCATCAAGGAGATCGACACGCTGCTCGCGGCCAAAGAAAAGGAGATCACCGAGGTCTGATGCGCGGATCCACCCCTCCGAACGTGGTGGGGTATCTTCTTGACGAGGCGCGGGCCGTCCTCGCGGAGGCCGGCTGGAACGACGTCGAGACGACGGAGACGCAGCCCCCGCGCCGCGGCCTCGTCGGGCCCTTCCGTGTGCTCCGGCAGCGGACCGCGGACGGACGCATCGCGCTGGTCATCAGCGGCGAGGGCACCCCGGACGCCCGCGTAGGCGGTGCGGCGCCGCCGGCGCCCGTCTCCGATCCGCGCGGCGAGGACGCGCGCCCGTGAGTACGCGCCGCGCCGGACCCGGGGCCGCGCGGATTCGGCCTCCTCGCGATGGGGAGGCCGAATCTACCGGGGCCGAATGGCCGGTCTCGCCGGCCGACCCGCGGCCGGCAACCATGTCATCCCAGCTCGATCGGACGCGGATCCCTCGTCACGTGGCCATCATCATGGACGGCAACGGGCGCTGGGCGGAGCGCCACGGGCTCTCGCGCGTGGAGGGTCACCGCGCCGGCCGGGAAGCGCTGCGCGAGGTGCTGCGCGCGTCGTGCGAGTGCGGGATCGGCATTCTCACCCTGTACGCTTTCAGCACCGAGAACTGGCGACGTCCGGCGGGCGAGGTGCACGCGCTGATGGCGCTGCTGCTCGAGTCGCTCGACGGTGAGGCGCAGGAGCTGCACGCGAACGGCGTGCGCTTCCGGGCGTCCGGCCTCGTCGAGGAGATGCCCCCCGCCGTGCAGGACGCGATCCGCCGCGTCACGTCGCTGACACAGGACAACCAGACGATCACCCTCAACCTCGCGCTTAATTACGGCGGCCGCCGCGAGCTGACCGAGGCCGTGCGCCGAATCGCCCGCGCCGTGGCCGCGGGGACCGTCGGGCCCGAGGCGATCGACGAGCAGACGATCGCCCGCCATCTTTTCGCGCCGGATCTGCCGGATCCGGACCTGCTCATCCGCACCGGGGGCGAGCAGCGGCTCAGCAACTTCCTGCTGTGGCAGGCCGCGTATACGGAGCTGTACTTCACGGACGTGCCGTGGCCGGAGTTCACCCCGGGGCATCTCTTCGAAGCCCTGGCCTCGTACCAGGCCCGTGAGCGGCGCTTCGGAGGCGTCGATCGTGGATAGCGCGCAGGACGCCATGGCGCCGGTCCGCCGCGACGAGGGGGGTGCTACGGCCGGGATCGGACGGACGCTCGCGCAGCGGGCGCTGACCGCGGCGTGGGGTGTGCCGCTCGTGGTCGTTCTGGCGCTCCTCGGCGGGCCTTGGCTCCTCGCCGGCGTCACCGTGTTGATCGTCGTCGGGCTGCTCGAGTTCTACCGGATGGCGGCCCGCGCCGGGTATCAACCGATCTGGGAGGCCGGCCTGGCCGCGGGCGTGTGGCTCGCGGTGGCCGCGGCGTGGCCGGGTGCGTGGCCGGCCCGGTGGGTGCCGCTCGTGCTGCCCGCGCTGCTCTTCTATACGATTCTGACCCAGCTGCGGCGCGGGCATCCCGACCGCGCGCTCGTCAACACCGGGCTCACGCTGCTCGGCGTGCTCTACGTGGCCTATCTGGCGACCTACGTGATCCGGCTCCGCGCGCTTCCGCTGATGCCGGGCGGCCCGCCGAGCGCGATCCCCGTGCTGCTCGTGATCTGCGCGGTGTGGGCGGCGGACAGCGTCGCGTACTTCGTCGGCTTGAGCATTGGCCGGCACAAACTGCTGCCGCGGGTGAGCCCGCACAAGTCCCGCGAGGGGGCGGCGGCGGGCGTGGCGGCGGGCGTGCTCGCGGGCCTGGCGTTCTCGTGGGCCGCGGGCATTCCGGTCGCGGTCGCCGTCGCGGTGGGCGGGCTGTGCGCCGGCGCGAGCATCGTCGGGGATCTCTGGGAGTCGTCGATCAAACGTGAGGTCGGCGTCAAAGACGCCGGCTGGGTGCTGCCCGGCCACGGCGGCATCCTGGATCGCTTCGACGGGCTGCTCTTTGCGGCCGTCACGGGCTACGCGGTGATGCGGTGGTGGCTGGGTCTGTGAGGCGGCGCATTGTGCTGCTCGGATCCACCGGCTCGATCGGGCGCGCGACGCTCGACGTCGTCGGCCGCCTGCGCGGCGCCGGCGTCGAGATCGAGGTCGCGGGCCTCGCGGTGCGGTGCGACGTCGCCGGCCTGGCGGCGCAGATCCGGACGTTTCGCCCGGCCGCGGTCGCGCTGCAGCGCCCGGAGGACGCCGACGCGCTGCGGGCCGCGGTCCCCGGCTGGGAAGGCGAGGTGCTCGCCGGACCGGAGGGCCTCGACCGCCTCGCGGCTTCGGGCGTGGACCTTGTCGTCGTGGCCGTCGAAGGCGTCGCGGGGCTGGCGCCCACGCTCGCAGCGCTGCGCGCCGGCGCCGACGTCGCGCTTGCGACGAAGGAAGCGCTCGTCGCCGGGGGCGCACTCGTCGTGGAGGCCGCCGCGCGCGCGGGGCGGCGTCTTTTGCCCGTCGACAGCGAGCACGCCGCCATCTTTCAGTGTCTCGACGGGCGTCCGTCCGCCGACGTGGCGCGGTTGTGGCTGACTGCCTCCGGCGGACCGTTCCGCCGCACGCCGGCCGAGGCGATGGCCGCCGTGACCCGGGAAGACGCGCTGCGGCACCCGACGTGGCAGATGGGTCCCAAGGTGACCGTCGACTCCGCGACGCTGATGAACAAGGGGCTCGAGATCATCGAGGCGCACTGGCTGTTCGGCGTGGACGCGGACCGGATCGAGGTCGTGATTCACCCGCAGAGCATCGTGCACTCCTGCGTGGAATTCGTCGACGGCTCGATCCTGGCGCAGATGGCGCCGCCCGATATGCGCCTGCCGATCCAGTTCGTGCTCACGTATCCGCGGCGCGTGCCGCACGCGACGGCCCGTCTCGATCTCCGGACGATCGGCACCTTGGAGTTCGAGGCGCCGGACGACGTGCGGTTTCCGTGTCTCGGGCTCGCCCGCGAGGCGCTGCGCCGCGGCGGTACCGCGCCCGCGGCGCTCAACGCGGCGAACGAAGCGGCCGTCCGGCTGTTTCTCGATAATCGCATCGGCTTTACGGACATCGCGCCTTCGGTGCGCCGGGCGTTGGACGCGCACGTGACGCGGCCCGTCGCCTCGCTCGCCGATGTGTTCGCGGCGGATCGCGAGGCGCGCGCGGCGGTGGAGGCGGGGTGCGCGGCGGAGAGCGGGCACCGGCGGCGCCGGTGAGCACGGCAACGATACAGACAACGGGGGACACGGTGTGTCGACGATAGTGCTGGCCGTCCTGGCCTTGGAACTGATGATTCTGGTCCACGAGCTGGGCCATCTGATCGTGGCGAAGCGCGCCGGGATCCTGGTGCACGCGTTCGCGATGGGATTCGGCCCGCGGCTCGTCGCAGTCACGCGCGGCGAGACGACCTACAGCCTCAACCTGCTGCCGATCGGCGGCTACGTGAACATGGCGGGCGAGGACGCGGATAGTCCCGGCGTGCCGCCCGAGCGCACGTTTCGCGGCAAGTCGGTGGGCTGGCGCCTCGCCGTCGTCCTGTCCGGCCCGGCGATGAACTTCGTCCTGGCCGTGGCGCTGTTCGCCGTGCTCGCGATGACGTACGGTGTGCCGCTCAGCGTCGGCACGCAGGTCGGTTCGGTGGTGCCGGGCTACCCCGCGGCGGCGGCCGGGCTGCAGCCCGGGGACACGATCATCTCGATCGACGGCCGGCTGATGCGCGACGGCCAACAGATGATCGATCTGATCCACCGGAGCGGGGACCGGACACTGTCGATTCTCGTGCAGCGGGGATCGCGGCGCTTCATCCTGCACGTGCCGACGCGCTTCGACCCCAGGCAGAAGGTTTGGATCACCGGGTTCTCCCCGACCGTGGTGCACGGGCGCCTCGATCCCGCGCGCGCTGTCTGGTGGGGAGCCGCGACGACGTTCCGCGACGCGGTCGCCTATCTCTCGGCGCTCGGCAACTTGATTCGGACCGGCCAGCTGTACAAGGAGCTCGGTGGTCCGCTGACGGCTGTCAACGTACTCGGCCAGGCCGCGCAGCGCGGCGGCGAGATCTTCCTGAACTTCACAGCGTTCTTCAGCATCATCATCGGGTTGTTCAACCTGTTTCCGCTGCCGGCCCTCGACGGCGGCCGCGCGGCGTTCCTGGTGATCGAAGGCCTGCGGCGGCGGCCCGTCGATCCGCGCCGCGAAGGCTACATTCACCTCGCTGGGCTTGTGTTGCTGCTGTGCCTGATTCTGGCACTGACAGTGAAGGACGTACTCCATCCCGTGCACTTAACGTTCCCGTAATCTTTCCGTGCTACAATAAACGCCGATGGATCGGACGAAGACACGGCGGGTGCAGATCGGGAAGGTGCCGGTGGGCGGCGGCGCCCCGATCGCCGTTCAATCGATGACGACGACCGACACGCGTGACGCCGCGGCGACGGTCGCGCAGATTCTCGCGCTCGAAGCGGCCGGGGTTGAGATCGTGCGCGTCGCGGTGCCCGATCGCACGGCCGCGGAGGCCCTGCCCGCCATCAAGGCCGGCATCCACGTCCCGCTCGTCGCCGACATCCACTTCGACTACCGGCTGGCGCTGGCGTCGCTCGAGGGCGGCGTCGACAAACTGCGGCTCAACCCCGGCAACATCGGCAGCGACGACCGGGTCCGCACGGTCGCCCGCGAGGCCAAGGCGCGCGGCGTCCCGATCCGGGTCGGCGCGAACGTCGGCTCGCTGTCCAAGGAGATGCTGCGCAAGTACGGCGAGCCGTGCGCCGCGGCGCTCGTCGACAGCGCGCTCGCCGAGATCCGGATCCTGGAAGACCTCGACTTTCACGATATCGTCGTATCGGTCAAAGCGAGCGACGTCGAGATGGCGTTGGACGCGTACACGAGCATCGCGGAGCAGATGCCGTACCCGCTCCACGTCGGCATCACGGAGGCCGGGACGACGTGGGCGGGCACCGTCAAATCCGCCGTCGGTCTCGGCGCGATTCTCTCGCGCGGCATCGGCGACACGATCCGTGTGTCGCTCGCGACGGACCCCGTCGAGGAGGTCAAGGCGGGCTTCGAGGTGCTGAAGTCGCTCGGCCTGCGGCTGCGCGGGCCGATCCTGGTCGCGTGCCCGTCGTGCGGCCGCGCCGATGTCGACATCGTCAAGCTTGCCGAAGAGGTGGAGCGCCGGCTCGCCGTCTACGCGGTGCCGGTGAAAGTGGCGGTGATGGGCTGCGCCGTGAACGGTCCGGGCGAAGCCAGAGTGGCGGACCTGGGCGTGGCGTGCGGCAAGGGCATGGGGCTCATCTTCAAGCGGGGACGCATCGTCGCGAGCCTGCCGGAGGCCCAGCTGCTCGAAGGCCTCATGAAAGAAGTCGAGGACGTGGTGCGGGAGAAGCAGGCCGAGACCGCGCTCGCGGCCGCGGGGACGCCGGCGGGCGATCAGGCCGGGAACGGCAGCGGGGAAGCAGAGAGCTAACCCCGTCTGGGCGGCCCCGGCCCGCGCCGCGACGACATCCCTCCGCGGCGTTTCCTATCCTATAGCCCTGCTGCTCATTGCCGTCTGCACGGCCGAGTTTCGCTGACCTCGCGCCGGCGCGCGCCGTCGCGGGCGCGGGGCGCAGGGGTTCGCGGGATCGCGGCGAACCACCATGGTCGCGCCACCGGCGCACCAGGACAGCGGCCCGCCGTTGAGGCGCGGTATCTCTACAGGTGGAGGAACCACAGCGATGCGTGACATCAAGGTCGAAACGCTGCCGGGCGTGCCCGTCGGCGAACTGCAGGTCGAGATGGTCGAGCGCAAAGGGGTCGGACATCCCGACTCGATCTGCGACGCGATCATGGATCGCGTGTCGGTCGAGCTGAGCAAAGAGTACATCAGCCAGTTCGGGCACATCCTCCACCACAACATCGACAAGGCCTTCCTCGTCGCGGGCGACGCCGCCACCAAGTTCGGCGGCGGCGAGATCAAGGAGCCGATGCGTCTCATCTTCGGCGACCGCGCCACGTACGGGATGAACGGGCGGGAGCTCCCGATCCGCGAGATCGCGATCCGCACGGCGAAGCACTGGATCCGGGAGAACCTCCGCTTCGTGGATCCGGGCGGGGCCGACGATCAGGACGGGCCGCACGTCACCTACCAGTTGGAGCTGAAGCCGGGCTCCGCGGAGCTCGTCGACATCTTCAGCCGCGACACCACCGGCGCGAACGACACGTCCGCGGCGGTCGGCTACTGGCCGATGACCGAGACGGAGCGGCTCGTGCGGGAGACGGAGCAGTACATCAACTCGCGGACGTTCAAGGAAGAGTTTCCGGAGGCCGGGGAGGACGTCAAGGTCATGGGCGTGCGGCTCGGTCCCGAGCTGCGCCTCACCGCGGCCGTGGCCTTCGTCGACCGGTTCATCGCGGGCGAGGACCAGTATTTCCGCCGCAAGCGGCAGCTGCACGAGTCGGTCGTCCAGTTTCTGAAGAAGCGGACGACCCTCGAGCGCGTGACGTTCGACCTCAATACGCTGGACGAGCCCGGGCGCGGGCAGAACGGCGTCTACCTGTCTGTGCTCGGCACCTCGGCGGAGTCGGGCGACAGCGGCCAGGTCGGCCGCGGCAACAAGGTCAACGGGGTGATCGCGATCAACCGGCCGATGGGCACGGAGGCCGCGGCGGGCAAGAACCCCGTCTCACACGTAGGCAAGATCTACTCCGTGTTCACTCATCAGGTGGCGCAGAAAGTCTACGAGGAAGTCTCGGGCATCCGGGAAGTGTACATCTGGATGGTGAGCCAGATCGGCAGCCCGATCGACCAGCCGATCACCGCGGCGCAGATCATCCTCGCGAAGGGCGTGCGCCGCGGCGCCGTGGAGCGCAGGGTCCGCGACGTCGTCGACCGGGAACTGGCCGGCATCAACGTCTTCTGCCGGGACCTCGCGGCCGGCGCGTACACCGTCTGCTGATCGGAGCGCGGTGGGCACGGCTGCCGGGAGTGATCCTGGCGGCCGTGTTTGTTTCTGGCGGCTGTGCGGTGCAGCGCGTGCCGATCGGCGCCGGCCCGCCGTTCCTGCGTGCCGCCGGTCTGGTGCGCATCTCGGATCTCCGTGCCGTTAGCCCGCCCGCCTGGTCGCCGGACGGACGCCTGGTCGCCTTCAGCACCGCGGACGCGCTGTGGAGCGTGCGGCCGGAGGCCGGGGACGTCGGCCGCCGCCGGATCGCGCCGGTCGCCGGCATCGAGCGCGTGGCGTGGTCACCGGACGGCCGTACACTGGCGGCGCTGGCGGGCGGCCGGCTGCTTGCGGTCACCGCCGATGACCCGTCCCCGCGCGCGCTGATCCCGGACGGCGGCGTGCAGGCGTATGCGTGGCCGCCGGCCGGCCGCGCGATCTTCGAGCGGAGCGCGCCCGCCGCGACCGGGCCGGCGTACGTGGTCTCGGGCGGCGCGGGGACCGCGCTCTGGTTGCGCCGGACCGAGGCCGGCCGCACCGTCCGCATCGGGTCGCTGCCGCCCGATCTCGACGCGCGCGCGCTTGCCTGGCTGACGGGCAATGCCGGCGTCGCGGTCACCGCGGGTCACCGCGGCGCGGCTGCGGATCGGATCGTCTTCGTGCACCCCGACGTCCGGGCGGCGCCCCGCGTCCAGACGCTGCCGCCCGCCGGCCACGATCCGGTGCCGTCGCCGGAGGGACGCTTCATCGCGTATCTGGACGACGCGGCCTCGGCGGGCGAGGTGCGGGTGGCCGTGATGCGCGCGGACGGTACCGGGCAGCGCGACTTGACGCCCGCCGGGCAGTACAGCGGGCTGGCGTGGTCGCCCGCCGGCACGCTGGTGGCGTACGCGAAGCAGGAAGGCGGCCGGGCCGTGCTCGAGATCGCCGACGTGCTGACCGGTGAGCGGCTCTGGATCGGCGACTACCGGCCGGAGGCGGCGACCTCGCCGGCCGCGCTTGCAATCGTGTGGGCGCCGGACGGGATGCGGCTGGCGTTCGGCACGGATACGGGGAGCAGGGCGGGGTTCGTGTGGGTGGCGACGCTCGAGCGCCGGTAGGCTGCTAGGTGGCGCGGGGGCCCGGCTTGCGGGCGAAGAGGTACGCGCCGGCTCTGATACTCCACGTCCGGCGCGTAGGGCCCGCGCTCGATCACGTCTTCGACGATGAGGCCCGCGCGCTCCACCTCGCGTCGGATCGCCTGCGGCTCGAAGAGAAAAAACTGCATGTCGATCGGCCGGCCCCACAGCTCGCGCTCGCGCAGCGTGCCGTCGCCGGCATGGAACGCGAGCAGCAGGAGCCCGGCCGGCCGCAGCACCCGCGCCATTTCGCGAAAGACCACGGGCAGCGACGCCGCGGGGATATTGACGATCGCATAGAACGCGGCGATGCCGGCGAGCGCGCCGTCGGGGAGCTCCAGCGCCAGCATGTCGCCTTCTCGGAAGGCGATGTCCGGATTGAGCCGCCGGGCCTCGGCGACCATGCGCGGCGAAAGGTCCAGCCCGAAGACCGCCGCGCCCGCATCGCGCAGGTACCGAGCCACCTGGCCGGGGCCGCAGCCCATGTCGCACGCCTCGCCTCGTCCGGCGACGTCGGCCGCGAAGCGATCCAGCAGTTGCCGGTCACGCGGCTTCGCGTGCAGCTCGTCGAAAATGCGGCGCGCGTACTCGTCGGCGAGACGATCGTAACTATCGCGGATCGGCCGCGAGATCTTATCGTCCATGCGTGAGTGCTCCGGCAGGCGTCCCGGGGACGCGTGCGCGGCCATTGTATCATCCGCCGCCGGCCGACCCTGGGCCTGCGGGCATCTCTGGCTCACGCCGTAGGCCCAGAGCCAACGCGCGCCGGCAACCATGTAATCGAAGCCGGAGGCCGCCTTGACACGTGGCCCGGCCGGCGAGACAATGATTTGGTAGTGTGTGGGCGGCGGCCCCGCCAGCCTCATGGCGGGGCCGCGGCACAGGTGTGGGGGTGAAACGAGTGCCGACCTACGAATACCGCTGTCCGCACTGCGGGCATCACTTCGACGTGATGCACGCGGTCGGTGCGAAGCCGCCGAAGTGCGAGCGGTGCGGGCGCGCGGTGCGGCGTGTGTTTACACCGGTAGGCATCATCTTCAAGGGCTCGGGCTGGCACATCACGGACTATCGCAAGACTCCCGTGCCATCCGAGGGCGAGGCGAAGAAGAGTGATAAGACCTCGTCCGACAAGGCATCCGGCAACGGAGGAAAGACCACCGCGGGCAGCGGTACCAAGTCGGATGCCGGTTCCAAGTCGGATGCGGGCACGAAGTCAGATGCGGGCACGAAATCGGGCGCCGCGGGATCGAAAACCGCGTCGCGATCCGGTGGCGGCGGCTCCGCCTCGTAAGAGAGATACCGGAGCGAGGGCGCGGCCGATCGGCCGCGCCCTCGCGCTGTCCCTGGCGATGTGCGCGATCGCCGCTGCGCCGGCCGCTGCAATTTCATCGTGGCCGGTAGCGGAGCGGACGGCAGCACAGACGCCGCTCGCGGTGGCAGTCGGATTTGACGGCGCGGTCCGTCCCGGCGCACCGACGCCGCTCGACGTGCGGACGCCGCCGATGCCCGCCGCCGGGCCCGCTGAGCTCGTCGTCGAGACGGCCGCGCTGGCGCCTGTGACCGGGCGCGTCACCGTGTCCACCGTGGTGCCGTTCCAGGCGGTCGCGGGCGTGGTGCAGCGGCTGCGGGTGCCTGTCGTGATCCAGGACGTCCGGCGTCCGCTGCGCGTGCGCCTCATGCTCGGCGGCCGGTCCATCGCCGGCGCCGAGGTCCTACTCGATCCCGCCCGCATCGCCGGCCGGCTCGTCGTGTTGGTCTCGGACGTCCGCGCCGGTCTCGGCGCGCTGCGACGCGTGGACGAACGCGCCGTGGACGCGTACGTGACGGCCGACGCGCTGCCGTCCCTGTGGCAGGAGTACACCGGTGTGGATCTCGTCGTGCTGCGGGACCTCGATCCGGCGCGTCTCAGCGACGCGCAGCGGACGTCGCTTCTCACCTGGGTACGTCTCGGCGGCCGGCTCGTCGTCATCGCGCGGCCGGGCGCGCCGCTCCCCGCGTTCTTGATGCCGGTCTTGCCGGCGCATCTTCGCGGTCTGGCGGTGCTCGCCGCTGCCCCCGAGCTGGGCGCGCGCTTCGGGAGCCCGGCGCCCGGCGGGCCGATCGCGGCGGTCGCGCTCGTGCCGCAACCCGGCGCCGCGGTCGTACGCGCGGGCGGCGTGCCCGTCATCGCCGGGGATAGGGCAGGGGACGGATACGTGAGCGTTTGGGGCATCGATCCCACCGTGCCGCCGCTTGCGGAGTGGAACGGCCGCACACGCCTGTGGGCGAACGCGCTCAGCGTCCCGGCCCCCGCGGTGGTGGATGCGTCGGCGCTCGCCGGGCGGTTGGGGGTGCGCGGGCCGGTCGATCGATTCTCGCACGCCGCGGCGGGTCTTCTGATCGCGCTCTATGTCGGCGGACTCGCAATCGTCCGCCGCCGCCGCCCCACGGTGGCCGGCGCGGCCGTGGGCGCGGCCGCGGCGGTCTTCGCCGTCGTCGCCCTGACGACGCTGGCGGTGGGCGCCCGCGCCCGCTCTACCGTGCTGACCCAGGTCGCGATCGTGGAACAGGCGCCGGAGGCGCCGGTCGCGCGCGTGCTCATCGTGGCCGCCGCGACGGTGCCGTACGGCGGACCGGCGGAGGTGGTGGCGCCTTCCGGCGCCACGGCCGCGCCGGCGGCGATGACGGGGGACGTTCGGATCCGGTGGCGCGACGCGACGGCGGCGCTCGACAGTGTGGTGCGGCCGGATATGCCGTGGGTGCTTCAGGCGCTCACCGCGGTGCCGCTGCGCACGTCGGCCCGCTTCGATGACGCCGCGCAGACCCTGACGGTGGATCTCGGCATCGCCGGCCTGCGCGACGCCGCGGTCTGGTGGCACGGCCTCGTGCGCCCTCTTGGGGATCTGCCGGCGGGGCGGTCCGCGCATCGTGTGCCGGGCGACGGGTGGCGCCGCGCCGCGGACGTCGTCACCGACGACCGCTCGGCGGCGCGGTTTTTCCGGGCCGCGGACAGTCAGGAACCGGGTGCGATCGCGCAACTGTCCCGGCCGGTGCTGGTTGGGGAGTGGTCCGGCCCGGCGCCGGCGTTTGTCCTGGCGGAGCGACGCCGTGTTGATCCCGCGGCGCAAGACGTCGTCCTGCTGATCCCGATCGACGGTCCGCCGCCGGTGGTGCGAGGCGGACAGCCGTGAACAACCCCGTGTTCCGCGGTGACCTGCGGGCCCGGGCCGCGAGCCGCAAGATCTTCGCGATCGAACTCTTCTACCTCGGGGTGCTCGGCGTGCTCGCCTGGCTCGGCATGCCGCCGGAACTCGGCGCGCAGCCCGCCGAGCGTGCGGCGAGCCTGACGACCGCGCTGCTGGTGGTCCAGGCCATCATCATCACGTACTTCGTCTCGGCCTGCGCCTCCCAGGAGATTGCGGTGGAGACTGAAAAGTCTCCGGTCGATCTCGTGTTCGCGCCCTTCGCGCCGCGGTCGATCGTCGCCGGCAAGAGCCTCGCGACGCTCGCGACGGTCGGGTACTGGCTGCTGCTCGGGGCGCCGCTCGTCGCGCTGTCGGCCGGCATCCGGAGGGACCCGGCGGCCGGACTCGTGAGCGCCGGCGTGTTGATCGCCGTGGTGGCATGGAGCATGGGACAACTGGGGCTGTGGCTCGGCGTCGCGATCGAGTCGGAGTTCTCGCGGACGCTCGCGCACTGGGGACTCCTGACTTTGGTCTTCGTCGGGACCCTCGCGCTGCCGCTGCCGGTCCGGACGATCAATCCGGTGCTCGGCATCGCCGCGGCCCAGAGCGGAGCGCTGTCCGCCGCGGTGTACGCCGGGTATCTGGTGTTCGGGATGGCATGTGACGCGGGGGCGCGCATGACGCTGCGGAGGTATGTCGTATGACCGAGGAAGCGCGCGAGCTCCACCGGCTCCTCCGACCCATCGTCCGCCGGCTCGCGATCGCGGCGGCGGGGCGCTTCGCCGCGCGCGCGATCATCGCGGCCGCCGCGGGACTCCTGGTGTGGGCGGCGGTGACCGCGGTCGTTCCGGTTCCGTTTCCGCTGGCCCGCCTGCTGCCCTGGATCGCTGCCGCGCTCGTGATCGGTGCCGTCGTCGCGACGCGGTGGTGCCGACCGTCGCTCCTGGTCGCGGCCCGCGTGGCCGACCGGCGCGCGGGACTCGCGGATCGCCTCGGGACGGCGGTCGATCTCCTCGGGCGCGCCGACCGGCCGGCAGGGCTCGCGCAGCTGCAGATCCGCGACGCGCTGTCGGCCGCCACGGCGCTCGAGCCGCGGGCGGTCGCGCCGATCCGCGTGTCCAAAGACGCGTGGCTGGCGCTCGCGTTGTGTCTTCTCCTCGCGGGGTGGGTGCGGTTCGGCGCCGGTCTCGCCGTGCCGGGCACGCCCGCCGGCCGGATGATCGCGACGATTCATCGCGAAGGCCGCGCGCTCGTGGACGTCGGCCGCCGTTTGGACGATACCGGCCGCGCCGGGCGGCTGCCGGAAGCGCTCCGCGCCGCGCCGGCGGTGCAGGAGGCCGGCCGCCGTCTCGAGGCGCCGCGCGTGGGATGGGACGACGCAATGGGGCAGGTCCGCGACGTCGTGCGCCAGCTGCAGGCGGCGCAGGACAGCGTGCGCCGGCGGATCGATCAAGCGATGGCCGGCGGGCGCCCGACCCGTCCGGGGACGGGGACGCCCGACACACCGGCGGGCCGCCGCGCGGATCAGGCGCAGCGGGTTGATGCCGCGCGGCTCGCGCTCGAAGACTTGGCGGGGGCGCTGCGCGAGGGCACCGGGACCGGACTGTCCGCGGAAGAGCTGGCGCGGCGCCTGCGCGCGCTGTCGGACTCGCTCGATCAATTGGGCGCGCCGTCAGGCGTGCGCGCGAGCGTGGACCGCGCCCGGCGCGCGGCGGAAAACGGTCAGCGGGGCGCCTCGTCGGCCGCCTTGGGCGACGCGCTGCAAGATCTGCAGGGGCTCGAGCGAATGCTGGGCGACGAGCAGGCGCTCGGGGACGCCCGGCGGCAGGCCCAGCGATCCGCGGAGCGCATCGCGCAGGCCGCCCGCGGCGGCGGGACCGCTCAGTCCGCGCAGCAGCCCGGGCCCGACACGCCGTCGCAGGCGGCCTCGGGCTCGAACCCCATCACCCCAGGAAGCGACGACACGACGCCGCCCCCGCCCGGACCGAATCAGGGCAGCCTGGCGGGCCGTGGGACCGGCGGCAACCTGGGCGCGCCGACGCCGCGGCTCGGGGGGACGCGCACGCAGGGCCGGCTCCAAGGGCTGCCGGGACCGGGCTCCACGCACGTGCGCGAGATCGTCGGCCCCGGCCGCGCGGCGCCGGCGCAGCATCCCGCGGGGCGCCCGCCGGCCGATGTCGCGCATGAAATTGACCACGCGCTTTCGCAGGATCCCTTGCCGCCGGCGTACGTCACGCTCGTCCGCCGGTATTTCGATACGCTCGGAGGCACACCGTGAGCAACGCCGACCGTCCGGCCGCCGACCTCGCCGCGCACACCGCGGACGAATTCCGGCGCACGTTCGGGCTCGTGCGCGGCGAGCTGAGCCGCGTGATCGTGGGACACCAGGAGCTGCTCGATCTCGTCGTCACCGCGCTGTTTGCCGGCGGCCACGTGCTGCTCGAGGGCGTGCCCGGCCTCGGTAAGACGCTGCTCGTGCGCACGCTGGCCCAGGCGCTGGATCTGCGGTTTGCGCGCATCCAGTTCACGCCCGACCTCATGCCGGCCGACATCCTCGGCACGAACCTCGTGGTCCAGGACGACGCCGGCCGGCGCCGCTTCGAATTTCAGCCGGGCCCGATCTTCGGGCAGATCGTCCTGGCCGACGAGATCAACCGGGCGACGCCGAAGACGCAGTCGGCGCTGCTCGAGGCGATGCAGGAGCACGCGGTGTCGATCGCCGGCGAATCGCGGCCGATCGAGGAGCCGTTCTTCGTGCTGGCGACGCAGAACCCGATCGAGATGGAAGGCACGTATCCGCTGCCGGAGGCGCAGCTCGACCGGTTCCTGTTCAAACTGCGCGTCGCGTTTCCCGCGCTCGACGAGCTGCGCGAGATCGCGGACCGCACGACGGGCCCGGAGCCGGCCGCGGCGCGGCGCGTGGTGGACGGCGCGACCCTGCGGCGCTTTCAGGCCTTCGCGCGGGAGGTCCCCGTCGCCGCGCACGTGCAGGAGTACGCCGCGCGCCTGGTGCTGGCGACGCATCCCGAGCCGGCGGAGACGGCCGAGAGCGCGCGCCGGTTCGTGCGCTACGGGGCGAGTCCGCGCGGCCTGCAGGCGCTGATCCGCGCCGGGAAGGTGCGCGCGCTCGCGCAGGGCCGCGCGCACGTGGCGACCGATGATCTGCGCGCGCTCGCCGTCCCGTCCCTGCGGCACCGGATTCTCTTGAACTTCGAGGGCGAGGCGCAGGGCATCGAGCCCGAACGCGTCATCGAGGACGCGCTCCGGCACACGGAGGCGCAGACGGCGCCCGCGGTCAACGCCTGACCGGCACGCCCATGCCCGCCGACGCGTCGATCCCCGCGCCCGCGCCGGACGCCGTCCGGCCGCGGCCCGGCGAGCATGCCGGCCTGCTCGACCCGGCCTTCCTGCAGCGGCTCGACGCGCTGAGCCTCGTCAGCCGGCGCCGCGTGCGGGGCCGGCAGCACGGCGAGCGCCGCAGCCTCGTGCGGGGCCGGGGCACCGAGTTCGACGACTACCGCGCGTACGAGCCCGGCGACGACTACCGGTACATCGATTGGAACATCGCCTCACGGCTCGACCGCCTCTTCGTCAAGCTGTTCAGCGAGGAAGAGGATCTCGACGTCCGCCTGCTCGTCGATACGAGCCGGTCGATGGCGGCCGGCGTGCCGAGCAAACTGCTCCTGGCCAAGCAGCTCGCCGCGGCGATCGGCTACATCGGCCTCGTCAATCTCGACCGCGTCGACGTCGGCGTCTTTTCCTCCGGACCGGGCCCGCGGTTGAGCCGGCTGCGCGGGCGCGGGCGGGCCTTCGATCTCCTGCGGTTCCTCGACGGGGTCGTCCCGGAGGGAGCGACCGACCTCGGCCTCGCGCTGCGGCGCACGCTCGACGAGTCTCCCCGCCGCGGCCTGCTCGTCGTGATCTCGGACCTGCTCGACCCGCACGGCTACGAGGATGGATTGCTGCGCGCGCGGCACCACCGGATGCAGACGTTCGTCATTCACGTTCTGGCCGAGGACGAGCTCGCGCCGCGCCTCGCGGGTGAGCTGCGTCTCGTGGACGCGGAGACCGGACGGGTGGTCGAAGTGACGGTGGATGCCGAGGCGCTGCGCGCCTACGCCGAGGCGCGCGACGCCTACCTCGAGGACGTCCAGCGATTCTGCTTCCGGCACGGCATCGACTACCTCCGCACCACGTCCACGGTGCCGGCCGACGCCCTCGTGCTCCGCTACCTCCGGCAGGGAGGGCTCGTGCGGTGACGCTCGGCGCGCCGGCCGCGCTGTGGGCGTTCATGGCGGTCCCGGTCTTGATCGTGCTCTATCTGCTGCGCGTGCGGCGCCGCGAGCACGTCGTGAGCAGCGTGCTGCTGTGGGTGAAATCGGCGCCCTCGCGCTCGGCGTTCCGGCCGTCGCGCCGCATCGAACGGAGTCTCCTCCTGCTGCTGCAGATCGTCGCCGCGGCCGCCCTCGCCGCGGCGCTCGCGCAACCGTCGCTCCTCGGATGGACGGCGGGGAGCGGGGACGTCGTACTGGTGCTCGACGCCTCGATGTCGATGCGGGCCCGCGATGTGGCCCCGACGCGGTTTGACCGGGCCCGGGGCGAGGCGCGCGACGTCCTGGCGCGCCTTGCCCCGGGCCACCGCGCCGGCCTCGTGCTCGCCGCCGCGCGTCCGCTCGTGCTTGTGCCGCCGACCGCCGATTTGGGACGCCTCGCCGCCGCGCTCGCGCAGGCGCAGCCGTGGGACGTCGCGGGCGACGTCCGGGGCGCGGTCGATCTCGCAACCCAGCTCGTGCCCGGCGGACGCGGGCGTGTGCTCGTCTGGACCGACGCCGCGCGCGCGTCCGTCCCGGCGCTGCCGAACGTGACCGCGCGCGTCCTCGGCACCGCGGACGCCAACACCGGCATCGTGGCCCTGCGCGTGGTGCGGGACGCCGGCGCCGGCCGCGCGCTCGTGCGGGTGACCAACTTCGGCCGCGCGGCCGTGCGCGCGCCGCTCCGCGTGACGCGGGACGGCGCCCTGGTGTACGGCGCGACGCTCGCGCTCGCCGCGGGCGAGACGCGCACGGTGGGGTTCCCCGTGTCCGGCTCAGGGGTGCTGCGCGCGCAGCTCGACGTGCGCGACGCACTGCCCGACGACAAAACGGCGGAGGCGCTGCTCGATCCGGCGCCGCTGCCGTCCGTACTGCTGGTCGGCCCGGACGATCCGCCGCTCGAACGGTTGCTGCGCGTCGCGCCGGTCTCCCGCGCCGCGGCGACGCGGGAGACCGATCCCGCCGCGTGGCGCGGCTACGACGTGGTGATCCTCGACCGCGTCACGACCGGCCCGGTGCCGCCCGGACGCTACCTCGCGATCGGGACCGTGCCGCCGAATCTCCCCGCGAACCCCACCGGTACCGTCGACGCACCCGACATCGCGACGTGGGACCGGCGCGACCCGGTGCTGCGCTTTGTCGACTTCGGCGACGTGCATGTCCGTCAGGCGCTCCGGCTCGCGCCGGAATCCGGACACGTGCTCGCCGCCGGGCCGTCGCCGCTCGTGTGGGCGTACGACGCCCGCGGGATCCGTGCGATCGTCGTGGCCTTCGGCCTCGCGGATTCCGACCTGCCACAGCACGTCGCGTTTCCGGTGCTGCTGGCGAACAGCCTGGCGTGGCTCGGCGGAGACACGGGAGACCTTCGGGCCGGCCAGGCGCTTGAGGTGCCGGCCGCGGGGATGGCAGACGCCGTGCTGGTGCGGCCCGACGGTACGCGGGTCGCGGTGCCGGCGCGGGACGGGGTGTTCTCGCTCGCGCTGCCGCGCGCGGGTGTGTACCGGGTGATCACGCCGGCCGGTGAGCGCGCGCTCTCGGTGGGCGTGGGGTCGGACACGGCCGGTCTCATCGCACCGGGCCCGTCCGGCGGCGCGGTTTCGTCGCCCCCGGTCCAGCGCGTGCTGGCGCGCCTGGCGGTGTGGCCGTGGCTGGTGCTGATGGCGGTCGCGGTGGCGCTCGGTGAGTGGGCGCTCGCGACCCGCCGGCACGGCGGGGACGCCTGATGCCCTTCCTGTCGTTCGCCCGGCCGCTCGTGCTCCTGCTGCTGCCGTGCGTGGTTCTGGTGCGGTATTTAGGCCGCCGCCGCAGCGGCCGGCGGTGGCGCGTGGCCACCGCGCTGCGCGGTGTGATGCTCGCGCTCCTGATCCTCGCCGCGGCCGGTCCGGCCGTACGCGTGCCGGCGACGGGGGCCACCGTCGTGTTCGCGGTGGACCGCTCTCTCAGCGTGACCGCCTCCGGCGCGGGAGATGTCGAGACCGCATTTCTGCGCGGCGCGCTCGCGCGCATGCGTCCGCAAGATCGCGCCGGCGTAGTCACGTTCGGCGGCCAGCCCACGCTCGCGACGCCCCTGGCACCGCGGATCGCCGCCGGGGATCTCGGGGTGGGTCCGGAGCCGGATGCGACCGACATCGGGGCCGCGCTGGATCTGGCGCGGAGCGTGCTGCCCGCCGACGGGACGCGGCGGATCGTCCTGCTGAGCGACGGCGGCGAAAACACGGGTGACGCCGCGGCCGCCGCGCGCGCGGCGGCCGCGGCGGGCATTCCCATCGACGTCGTGCCCGTCGGCGGCGCGCCGGCGGCGGACGTCCTGGTCGACGACGTCGTGGCGCCGCAGGAGGTCCGGCCCGGCGAGACCTACGAGGTCCGCGCGGTGCTGCAGGCCACCGCCGCCGCGTCCGCGACCGTCACGCTGCGCCGCGACGGGGTGGCGAGCGCGGTACGGCAGCTGTCGCTTGCCCCGGGCGAGACCGCGGTCCGATTTCCGGAGATCGCGCTGACCCCGGGCCCGATTCGCTACACCGTCGACGTGGACGCGTCGCCCAGCGCGGTGCCGGGCAACAAGCACGGCGAGGTGCTGGTCGTGGTCCGCGGACGTCCGCGCGTGCTCTTCGCATCCGATGGGTCGAGGCCGCTCGCGGCCTGGCTCCGCCGGCAGGGACTGGATGTGGACGTCCGATCGCCGGACGGTCTGCCGGCGTCGCCGGTCGGCCTCGCGCCCTACGCCGGCGTCGTGCTGGACGACGTGCCGGCGACCGAGTTGAGCCGCGCGCAGCAGGAGGCCCTTCGCACCTTCGTCGCGGCGGCCGGCGGCGGCCTCGCCGCGATCGGCGGCCCGCACAGCTTCGGGATCGGCGGCTACGCCGGGACGCCGCTCGAGGCGGTGCTGCCCGTCAAGATGGACGTGCGGCAGACAGCGACACTGCCGACGGTCGCGATCGTCCTCGTCATCGACACCTCCGGCAGCATGGAAGCGTTCGGCACGGAGCTCGCCAAGGAAGAACTCGCCAAGGAGGTGGCGGCGTCGGTCATCGACCACCTCGGCGAGCACGATCTGATCGGCGTCATCACCTTCGATCAGGAGTTCCGCTGGCTCGTGCCGATGACCGAGGCGCGGTTCCGCAGCCGCGTGCTCGACGAGATCGCGCGCCTGCAGGCGGGCGGCGGCACCCTCATGTATCAGCCGCTCGAGGCCGCGCACGCCGCGCTGCGGACGTCGCCGGCCCGCCTCCGCCACGTGATCGTCATGAGCGACGGGCTCACCGATCCCGCGCCGCCGGGCGCGAGCTTTCGCACACTGGCTGCCGGCATGGCGCGCGACCGCGTCACCTTGAGCACCGTGGCGATCGGGCACGACGCGGATCTGCCCTTCATGCGCAACCTCGCGACGTGGGGGCTCGGCCGCGCCTACGTCGCGAAGGACCTGTACGCGATCCCCGAGATCTTCACGACCGAAGCGTTTCTGGCCATGCGGTCGTACCTGATCGAGACGCGGTCGCCGCTGAGCCGGAGCGGCCCCGCGCCGACGCTCGCCGGCCTCTCCGCGCCGCCGCCGGTGGACGGCTACGTGGCCACCGTGGCCAAGCCCGGGGCCGACGTCGCGCTCGCGAGTCCGCGGCGCGATCCGGTGCTCGCGACCTGGCAGTACGGCCTCGGCCGCGCCGTCGCGTTTACGTCCGACGACGGCGTGCGGTGGACGTCTGGATGGGGGACGTGGCCGGACGCCGCGCGCTTCTGGTCGCAGGCCGTGCGGTGGATGCTGCGCGACGAAGGGAGCGGCCTGTACGCCCAGACCGTCTCGAGCGGCGGCGAAGGCCATGTCGTGCTCGATGTGCGGGCGCCGGACGGCACCCCGTGGACGGGGCTCGCCGTGACGGGCCGCGTGGCGGCCCCCGACGGTACGGAGCGGCCGATCGTCCTCGCCGAAACCGTCCCCGGACGGTACGAGGCCGCCTGGCCCGCCGCAACGCCGGGGACGTACACCGTCGTGGTCGGCGCGCGGGAGAACGCCGCGCTCGTCGGAGCGCGCATCGCCGGCCTCGTCGTGCCGTACTCGCCGGAACTCCGGCCGGCGCCGGGCGGGCCCGCGCTGCTGGGCCGCATCGTAGAGACCGGCGGCGGCGCGTTTCTCTCGGATCCCCGCGAGGTCTTCAGGTCCGGACCGGGGAGCGGATCGCGCGACGCGTGGCCGCCGCTCGTCGCGATCTCCCTGCTGGCGCTTGTGGCAGAGGTAGCGGTGCGCCGGGTACCCGCCTTGGCGGACCGCCTCGCCGCCGCGGCGGCCATGGTGACGCGGTGGCGCGAGGGCGCCCGCGGGGCGCGCGCCGCGCGCACCGGCGATGACGCGGCCTACGATGCCGCGGACCGGTGGGCGGCCGAGGAGGCGGCGCACGCGGAGGAGGATGCGCTGCGGGCCGCGTCCATGGAACACGCCGCCCGGCTGTACATCGCGCGCCTCCGCGGCGGCCGCCGCGGGTGACCCGCTCGACCGCGAGAGGGGTCTGCTCGTCCAAGACAGTAACTCGTCACAACCAGTCCTGACCTTTCACCCGCGTCGGAAGGGGCAGTGCGATGTCGAGACGACATCCAACCACCGTATGGATCGTCGGGCCAGTGCTGCTTGCGCTCGCGGTCTCTGCGGCCTGGGGAGCCGGTCCCACCCCGAAGTACGGCCGTGTCCTCAACGCGATGCACCGCGAGGATCCGCCGAGCCTCAGCATCCATGAAGAGGCCACGGTGTCCTCGATCTGGGGCGTGGCGCCGTGCTACAACAACCTGGTGTCGTTCGACCCGCTCCGCTGGCAAGATAAGCCGTCGACCATCGTCGGCGAACTGGCTGAGAAGTGGACATGGGGCGATGGCGGCAAGAGCCTCGCTTTCACCCTCCGCCAGGGCGTCCGCTGGCACGACGGACAACCCTTTACCAGCAAGGACGTGAAGTACACGTTCGACCTGGCCCGCGGCGCGCCGGGCGTCTCCGGGTTCAGATTGAACCCGCGCAGGATCTGGTGGTCGCAGATCCGGGAGATCGACACCCCGGACCCGTCCACGGTTGTCTTTCGCCTCAAGCGGCCCCAGCCGGCGCTGTTGATGCTGCTGGCCTCCGGATACTCGCCGGTCTACCCGGCGCACATCCCGGCCGCCCAGCTCCGGACCGGCTGCGTCGGCACGGGGCCGTTCAAGCTCAAGCAGTACCGGCCCGGCGAACTGATCGAGTTCGTCCGCAACCCGGATTACTTCATCAAAGGACGTCCCTACCTCGACGGCATCCGGTTCATCATCATCAAGGAGCGCAGCACCCGCATCGCGGCCCTCCAGTCCGGCCAGTTGGACGTAGCGATGCCGCAGGAAGTCACCAAGGACGCCGCGGAGCAGCTCCGGCGCGCGGTGCCCGGTATCGCGATCGTGCCGATCACTCAGAGCACCGCCGACAACCTGCTCGTGAACTTCAAGCGCGCGCCCTTTACCGATCCCCGCGTCCGGCGCGCGTTGAGCCTGGCGATCGACCGGCGCGCCTATGTGCAGGCGGTCCGCCAGGGTGGCGCGGTGGCCGGCGGGTCGATGCTGCCGCGGCCGTGGGGTGCCTGGGGCCTCACGCCGGAAGAGCTGGCCGCGCTGCCCGGGACGGGCAACCCGGCGACGCAGAAGGCGGAAGCCCGCCGGCTCCTGGCGGAGGCGGGGTTCGGCCCCGGCCATCCGCTGCGCTTCGTCGTGAGCACACGATCGATCGAGCTGTACCTCGGCATGGCCACCTATGTGCTCGACCAGTTCCGGCAGCTGGGGGCGGAGGCGACGCTGCGGCAGATCGACAGTGCGGTGTGGTTCGGCGTCGTCACCCGCGGCGAGTACGACGTGGGCGCCAACGTGACCCTGGTGAGCGTGGACGATCCGGACTCCAATTTTTACGAGAACTACGTGTGCGGATCTCCGCGGAACTACTCGCAGTACTGCAATCCCGAGGTCGACCGCATGATCGACGAGCAATCGCAGATGCTCGACCAGACGAAGCGGCGGCAACTCGTCGTCGAGATTCAGAAGCGGCTCGAGGCCGACGGCGCCCGCCCCATCCTGGGATGGAACCTGGATTACTACGCGATGTGGCCCTACGTCCGAAACCTCGTGCCGCACCAGAGCATCGCCAACTACGCGCGCCTCCAGGACGTCTGGCTCGACCGGTAGGCGACGTGCGGCCCCCGGTGCGTAGCCCGTGGAGTTGACCCCGGAAGAGCGGGGGATCCTGGCCGGCCGCTCCGGCGAGCCCGTGCGGCGGTCGTTCGAGATGCAGATTGCCGCGGGCGAGTTCTTCGGCGCGGGACGAATGGTTCCGGTCACCTCGGCCCACCTCACGGGCGATCCCGAATCGATGGGCGACGCGGGTCTTCGCTTCGTCGAGGATCTCTGCGGGCGCGGCGCACGGTTTGTGATCCCGACAACCACCAATCCGCGCAACGTCGACTTTGCCCTCTACCGCGAGCTCGGACAGACGGAGGAAATTGCGCGCCGGGAGCGGCGGCTGCGCGACCTCGTGGTCGCGATGGGCGCCGTTCCAGTGGATACCTGCGCCAACTACCAGACGGTCTACCCGCCGCGGTTCGGAGAACACTTGGCGTGGGGAGACACCGGCGCGGTCATCTATGCCAATGCCGTGGCCGGCGCGCGGTCGAACTTCGAAGGCGGTCCCGCTTCCTACGCCGCCGCCCTGACGGGTCGCGTCGCGGCGTACGGGATGCACCTTGACGAATGCCGGCTCGGCACCCATCTGATCGACGTGGCCGACCAGCCGCGGTCGGTCAGCGATTGGGGGGCGTTGGGATGCTTCGTGGGCCGCCGGCTGACGAATTACTGGCTGGTCCCGGTGTTCGCCGGCATCGAGGCTCAGCCGAGCGCAGACGCGCTCAAACAGCTCGGCGCCACGCTCGCCAGCTACGGATCGCTGGCGATGTTTCACGTCGTGGGGGTGACGCCCGAAGCGCGCACGGTGAACGAGGCCTTCGGTGGACAGGCGCCTCGAGAGACCATCGACGTTAGCCCCGGCGGCCTCGCCGGTGTCTACCGGAGTTTCGAGCCGGAGCGCGAGCACGTGGACCTTGTCGTCTTCGGGACCCCGCATCTATCACTGTTCGAGGTGAGGGACCTCGCGACGATGCTGAAAGGCCGGACCGTTCATCCCAGGACGGTGCTGTTGCTGACGATGAGCGCCGGGGTCAAGGCCCTGGCCGATCAGTTCGGCTACACCAGAGCCATCGAGGCATCGGGCGGCAAGATGATCACCGGCGTATGCTACTACATCATGACGCCGCGGGAACTGTCCCGCGTGCACGGGTTCCGGACCATCGTCACCGACTCCGCCAAACTCGCCAACATCATCGCGGCCTATGGGTACAACCCGATTTTTCGCGCCACCCCGGAATGCGTCGAGGCCGCGATCTCCGGGCGGAGCGTCGTCCGGTGAACGTCAGGCCGCGCGCCTCCGGCGCTCGCGGGGGATCGTTGCCCATCGTCTTGACCGGCCACCCGGGGGTGGGCGGCGTGGCGGAGGGGGAGGCGCTGGTGTCGCCGGACGGCTTCAGCGCCCGCTACGACCTCGACCTCACGGCTGGAACCATCTCGCGTGAATCGCACGCACTCTACGGACAGTCACTCGCCGCGAGGATCTTTGTGTGTCCCACGGCCAAGGGCGGCTTTGCCACCGCCTGGGCGCTTCTGAACTTGAGAGAGCGCGGCCGGGCACCCGCCGCGATGCTCTTTGGCTGGGCGAATCCCGTCATGGTCCAGGGGGCGGTGCTTGCCGGCATCGCGCTCATGGACCGTCTGACGCCGGATCCGATGCAGGTGATCCACACCGGCGATCGGGTGCGGGTGGATCCGAAGGCCGGCCGCGTGGAAGTCTGGCCTCGCGCCGCCGAACGGCGCGGCCGGCCCGTCTAGCGGCAGACCGTCAGCAGGGCTTCGGGGTGCTCGAGCCGGTGGTCCGGCCGTTCGGCCAGCACGTCGTCGAGATGCTGCGTGCCCCACAACGCGGCCGCGGTGCCGGCGCCGGCCCCGCGGCCGGCGGCCATATCCTCGACGCTGTCCCCGACCATGAGCGCGTCCGCCGCGGCGACGCCGAGCCGGCTGGCGCCGAGCGTTACGGGTTCGGGATCCGGCTTGTGGCGGTGCACGTCTTCATCGACGACGATGGCGCGGCACCACCGGTCCAACCCGAACGCGCGCACCGCGGCGCCGGCCGTGGCGCGGCGCTTGGACGTCACGATGCCGAGCAGATAGCCGCGGGCGCACAGCGCGTCGAGCACGTCCGGCACGCCCGGAAACAGCCGCACGCGTTCATCGTGCATCGCGAGATAGCGGCGGAGATACTCCTGCGTCAACTCGTCGGCGCGGGCCGGGGCGAGGGCGTGGAACTTGGCCCGAACCGGCCAGCTCCAATTCCTGAGCGTCTCCTCGCGATCGAGCGTCCGGCCGAGCAGCGTGCGGCACGTGTCCACAAACGACGTGACGATGAGGTCGGCGCTGTCGAGCAGCGTCCCGTCCAGATCGAAAAGCACGGCCCGGTACGGCCGAGGTGAGGTCTCGTTCATCCCCGCCAGGCGTGCGCCGGGCGGCCTTCCCACATCGCGGTGTAGAGGGAGAGCAGCGGGGCGCCTTCCAGCGGCCGCGGGTTGTTCGGGCGCGGGTAGCGGGTGAGGCATTCCTCCACAAGTTCGGGGAGGCGCGCCCGCTCGAGGCCGAGCGTGCGCAGCGCCTCGGGCATGCCGACGTCGAGCCCGAGAGACTGGACGCGGCGCACGGCACCGCCGTCCTCACTCGCGCCCGCGGCCGTCCCGATCCGGCTGAGACGGTCCGCCGCGGCGTCGCGGCTGTACGCCATCGCGTACGGCAGCGCGAGCGCGCACGAAAAGCCGTGCGGCAGATGCAGCCGGTTCGCGATCGTGTAGGCGATGGAGTGTCCGAGGATCATCCCGGCGTTGAGCGTGAGGCCGCCGAGATAGGCGGCGAGCAGCATCTGCGCCCGCGCCTGCGTGTCGCCGCCGTCGGCGTAGGCGCGCGGCAGCGCGTCGACGATCAACCCGATGCCCGAGGTACCCGTGATGTCGGTGAGCGGGGTCGCGCCGGACGACAGCATGCCCTCCACGCAGTGGCTGAGCGCGTCGAGCCCGGTGTGCGCCGTGACGGTCTTCGGCAGCGAATGGGTGAGGAGCGGATCGAGCAGCACGCCGGCGGCCAGCAGGTGCGGATGGCTGTTCGCGAACGCTTTGCGGCCGTCGTGGGTGATCACCGCGTTCTGGCTGGCCTCCGCGCCGGTCCCCGCGGTCGTGGGGACGAGCACCGTGGGAATGGAGGGTGCGCTGAACCGCCGGCCGACCTCGTGCGTGTACTCGAGGACGCCGCCGGAGTTCCGCGCGAGGGCCGCGGCGAGCTTGGCGACGTCCATCACGCTGCCCCCGCCGACGCCGCAGACGAGGACCGGGGACACCCGGCGCGCGAGCGCGGCCGCGCGGTCGGCGACCTCGGCGGTGGGTTCGCCCGGGATGTCGGCGAACCGCTCGAGCGTAAACCCCGCCGCGGTCAGCCCGTCCGCTGCGGGGCGCGCGAGGCTGAGCCGATCGACCACGGCGTCCGTGACGAGCAGCACCGGGCCCGGCGCGATGCCGAGTTCCGCGACGCACTCGCCGATGCGCCCCGCGGCGCCCTCGCCGTACCAGATACGGCTCGGACCGCGGAACGGACGTGGCGGACTGGGCGGCAGGGACGGCGCGGACACGGACGGCCTCCTCTGTGCGGACAGGAAAAACGCGTACGGCGGGCCGCCGCGTCTTGCACCGCTCGCGTTGACCCGTCGTCGCCACGGATGATACCATCGAGTTGGCGTAGGGTAAAGGAGGCGTAGCGGGTGGCGCAGGCCGAGATCGGAATTTTCGGGGGGTCCGGCTTTTATTCGCTCCTCGATGACGCGCGGGAACTGAAGATCGAGACGCCGTACGGCGAACCGGCCGATGTGGTGACGGTCGGTGAGCTGGCGGGGCGGTCCGTGGCTTTCCTGCCGCGCCATGGCCGCACGCACCGGTTGCCCCCGCACCGCATCAACTATCGCGCGAACGTCTGGGCGATGAAGTCGCTTGGGGTCCAGTGGCTCGTCGGGCCCTGCGCGGCGGGCAGTCTCCAGGCGGAAGTGCGCCCGGGCGATTTCGTCGTGTGCGACCAGTTCGTCGACCGAACCTGGGGGCGCGCCGATACGTTCTACGACGGGCCCGTCACGACGCACGTCTCGGCGGCGGATCCGTACTGCCCGACGCTGCGGCGGCTCGCGGCCGACGCGGCGCGCGCGGTCGGGATTCCCGTCCGCGATCGGGGGACGGTGGTGGTGATTCAGGGGCCGAGGTTCAGCACGCGGTCGGAGAGCCGGTGGTTCCGGGACCAGGGCTGGGAAGTCATCAACATGACCAACTACCCGGAGTGCATCCTCGCGCGAGAACTTGAGCTGTGCTACGTGAACATCTCGCTGATCACGGACTACGACGTCGGCGTCGAGGGCGACGCGTCCGTGGACCCGGTCAGCCATGAGGCGGTGCTGCGGGTGTTCCAGGAGAACAACGAGCGCTTGCGGCATCTCTTGGCCGCCCTGATCGAGCGCGTCCCGCGCACGCGGGACTGCTCCTGCGCGCGCGCGATGGCGACGGCGCGCATCGAGTAAGGCGGAGCGCATGGCCGTGCTCGTGCGGGATCAGGCCGGACGGATCAGCGGGATCGTGGTGTTTACGCTCGGGGTCCTTTTGCTGCTCGTGGTGTTCTACCTCGCCTACCTCGAGCTCGTCGCGTCGGGCGCGCTGGCCGGCACGGTGGGGGGGCGGTCGGCGGGCGACATGGCACTGTTCGTGGCTGCGAAGGGGCTGTTTCTGTTCCTGTTGGGGTTCGTCGCGTCGGCGATCGCCAACAAAGGGATTGCGCTCTACCAGGCCGCCGGGGGGCCGGACGTCGAGTAGAGGCGCCGCCGACTCGGACGGTACGCCTGCGTCACACAGGGGTGGAGGCGAATCATGGAACTCGATGTGGTAGTGCGCACGAGTGGCAACGTGACGGTCGTCGATGTGGCGGGCGAGGTGGACCTGTATACTGCGCCGCGCCTGGAAGAGGCCCTCGCCAAGGCCGCGGGGCGGACGCCGCCGCTGATCGTCGTCAACCTCGGGCGGACGACGTACCTCGACAGCACGGCATTACGGGTCCTCACCGCGGTCTTCAAGCGCGTGCGCGAACGGCAGGGCGAGATGGCGATCGCCGAGGTGCAGCCGAAGATCGCCAAACTCTTCACGCTCACCGGGCTGGACCAGGTTCTGCCGCTGTGCCCGACCGAGCGCGAGGCCCTCGACAAAGTTCACCAGCCGCCGGCCAGAACATAGCGGCACACCGGATCACCGCCCGGGCGGACCGACGATGAGGCGCCGGCTCAGGATCCGCGGCAAGATCGCCGCGGTGATCCTGCTGTGCATGATTCCGGTGCTGGCCCTCGCGGTCGTGCTCTACGTCGAGCGCACCGCGGACCGCCGCAACACCGTCGTGCGTACGCAGGAAGATCTGGCGCGGGCGCTTGCGGAACAAGTGGCCATGTTCTTCGCGACCGCCGTCCACACGGAGCGCGTGGCCGGTGGCGCGGTGACGAGCCAGCCGTATCCTGTGAGCGGCATCGCGCAGTTGTTCGCGGCGATCCGCTCGGGCGAGCCGGCGTTCCTCCGTCTCACGCTCGCCACGCCCGACGGGCGGGTGGAGGCCGGCGATCCCGCCTCCCCGCCGCGCACCCGGCTCACGGGGCACGCGTTCGAGCGGGTCTTGAGCGGGGCGCCCTGGGCCGTCGGCGAGCTGCGCCTCGTCGTGGGCCGTCCGGTCGCGGAAGTCGCCGCCGAGGTCATAGACCGCGGGGTTCGGGCGGCGATTGTGGACGGCATCGTCGACCTCTCGCGCCTCCCGGCCGCCGCGCCGACCGCCTCCACGCCGGACGCCGACGCGATCGTCATCGACGGCGCCGGTCAGATCATGCTCGACCTTCGCGCGGGCGCGCGCCCGGCCGACGCGCTGCGGAAGGTGCCGGCCGTCGCGGCCGCCCTGCACGGGCGCACCGGCGACATCACCGGGTATCAGGACCCATGGACCCACCGCCGCGACATCGGCGCGGCGGTCCCGATCTCGTCGCTCGGATGGGCCGCGGTCGTCCTTGTGCCCGAGTCCTCGGCGTACGAGCCGGTCCGGCGGGACGCGTTGACGGAAACGATCTGGCTGCTGGCCTACGTCACGCTGGGGCTCGGGCTCGCATGGGTCTTCGGCGGTGAGCTCAGCGCGCCGATTCAATCGCTGGCGCGTGCGGCGCTCCGGGTCGGCCGCGGCGAGGTCGGCTACCGCGTGCCGGTCGGGCGCACCGACGAGCTCGGCGAGCTGGCCGCCGCGTTCAACGACATGAGCGCGCAGCTCGAGCGGTACGTCAGCGAGATGAGCGCGCTGCAGGCCGTGAGCGACGTCGCGCTCTCGACCGTGCACCTCGACGAACTGCTGCCCCCGCTCGTCCAGCGCATCGTCGTAGCACTCGGCGGCGACAGCGGGGCGATCTGGTTCGTGGACGACACCACCGGCGAGCTCGTGCTGCCGGAGGCGTTCGGCGGCATCCCGGGGACCGCGCGCCGCCTTCAGCCCGGAGAGGGGCTCGCGGGCCGCACCGCGCACGGGTACCGCGCGGTCCAGATGGCGGACGCGGACGCGCTTCGCGCGGTGGATCCGGACCTGGCCGCGCACGGGGTGCAGGCCGCGCTGAGCGTGCCGCTGCGCGCCGGCGGACGCACGATCGGGGTGATGCAGGTGCTGTCGCGCAGGCCGCGCGTGTTCGGTCCGCGCGACGTCCGTCTCGTCGAGACGTTCGCGGACCGCGTGGCCCTCGCCGTCGACAACGCGCGCGCCTACGAGCGCCAGCTGGAGATCGGCCGGATCATCACGCAGGCGCTGATGCCGGCGCCGAGCGTGCGGCTCCCGGGGCTGGCGGTCGCGGGCCGGTATCAGCCCAGCCGCGAGGTCGGCGGTGACTTCTACGCCGTGCTGCCGCTTGCCGACGGCCGGGTCGGACTCGCGATCGCCGACGTCGCGGGCAAGGGCATTCCCGCTGCCACGCTGGCGGCGCGCACGCGGTATCTGCTCGAGGCCCTCGCGCTCGACGGCCGCGATCCCGCGGACGTGCTCGCGCAGCTCAACGCCGCGCTGGTGCGCGATCCGGGCACAGGCCTCTTCGTGAGCCTGTTCTACGGGGTGCTCGAGCCGGCGACGGGCGTGTTCCGGTTCGCGAGCGCGGGCCACGTGCCGCCGGTGCTGCTGCGCGCCGGCGCGCCGGAGGCGACGGTTCTCGACGTCACGGGCCTGCTGCTGGGGATTCTGCCGGAGGCGCGGTACACGTCGCACGAGACCGCGGTCGGGCCGGGCGATCTGCTCGTGCTGTACACGGACGGCCTCACCGAGGCGCGGCGGTCGGACGGGGAACTCTTTGGCGAGCCGCGCCTGATGTCGGTCGTGACGGCGGCGCGGAACGGGACGGCGGAAGACGTCGCCGATGCCGTGATGCGCGCCGTCGCCGAGTGGGCCGGCGCCGGTCCGCGCGACGACCGCGCGCTGGCCGTCGTGCAGCTCCTGCCGGTCGGGGCGGCGGCGGTGCCCGGCGCGGCCGGCCGGGCCGCCGGCGTCGTGTCTTAGCGGCCCGGGATCAGGAGCGCCGCGGCGAGCAGCAGGCCGGTCCGTTGGTGCAGCTGCGCCGTGCCGCGGAGCGCGCCCGTGAGCGCGAGCGGATCGGTGTCGCGGCGGATGCGCCCGCAGAGTGAGACGGCCGCCGGGACCGTGAGGAGGCCGGCCAGGGCTACCGGCGGCAGTCCCCGCGAGACCACGCCGGCGACGATCGCCGCGTAGGCGAGCACGACGAGCCCCGTGTATTCCGCGCGCGTGGCGCGCGGGCCGATCAGCGTGGCGAGCGTCCGCTTGCCGCTGCGCCGGTCGCTGTCGAGATCGCGCAGGTTGTTGACGACCAGAATGGCCGTGACGAGCGCCGCGAGGGGCAGCGAGGTCCACCAGGCGCCGGTCCCGAGGGCGTGGGCCTGCACGAAGTACGCCCCGAGCACGATCACCGGGCCCATGAAGACGAAGACGACCAGGTCGCCGAGCCCCACGTAGCCGAGCGGGACGGGGCCCCCCGTGTATGCGTAGCCGGCGAGCACGCTCAGCACACCGGCCGCCAGCACCGGCCACCCCGCGACGGCGACGAGCCAGAGTCCGAGCGCGCTGCCGGCCGCGAACAGGACCAGCCCGCCGGCGAGGACGGCGCGGGGCGCGAGGAGGCCGTGCTGGATGAGGCCGCCGGGTCCGATCGACGCGCCCGTGTCGACGCCGCGCGTGTAATCGTAGTAGTCGTTGACCATGTTGGTCCCGGCGTGGATCGCGACGGCTCCGCCCAACACGGCGAGGAAGACGAGCGGATCGAAGCGTCCGTCGTGGACGGCCGCGGCGGTGCCCGCGACGACCGGGGTCGCGGAGGCGGTCAGCGAGTACGGCCGCGCCGCGCGCCACCACAGTGCCGGGGCTGTTACGCTTGCCACGGGATCACCCGCCGCTCGAGCCAGTCGAGGGCCGCGGTCGCGATCCACCCGAGCGCGGCGGTCACCAACAGTCCCGCGAACATCACGTCGATCGCGAAGATCTGGTAGGCGCGCCAGATCAGATGCCCGATGCCCGCGTCGGATCCGAGCAGCTCCGCGCCCACGATCACGATCAGGGCGAAGCCCATCCCCAGCTTGAGCCCCGTGAAGATGGACGGGAGCGCGCCCGGCAGCGCGACCGTCGTGAAGATCGCCGGGCCGCGGGCCCCGTACGCGCGGGCGATGCGGACGTACGCGGCGTCCAGGCCGAGCACCCCCGCCATCGTGTTGAGCAGCACGAGGAAGAAGATGCTGAGGGCGACGATGCTGAGTTTCGACGCTTCGCCGATGCCGAGATAGAAGATGATCAGCGGGTAGACCGCGATCTTCGGGATTGGATAGATCGCCGAGACGAGCGGCAGGAGCGCGGCGCGCACGGACCGGCTCACGCCCATCGAGAGGCCGAGCGCCACGGCCGGCACGGCGCCCAGCACGAACCCCAGCACGATCCGCTGCACGCTCACACCGACGTTGTAGGGCAGCTCCCCGGTCCGCGTCATCGCGCCAAGGGTCGCGAGCACTGTGCTCGGCGCGGGGATGTAGCGCGCGTCGAGCACGCCGGTGCGGCTCAGACCTTCCCACACGGCCAGCAGCGCGATCGGCGACAGGACGGCGAGGGCGCGGTCCGCGGCGCGTCCGCTCACGGCAGCGGCCTCCGGAGCTCGGTGTCCAGCTCGTCCCACAGCCGCGCGGTGAACTCGCCGTACGCGGGATCGCGGCGCACCTCCCGGTACCCCCGCGGCCGCGGCAGCGGGACGGGGATGTCCGCCTTGATGTGTCCCGGCCGCGCGCTCATCACGAGCACGCGGTCCGCCAGGCGCGCGGCCTCGTCGAGGCTGTGGGTCACGAAGAGCACGGTGGGCCGGCCTTCCTGCCAGAGGCGCAGCAGCTCGTCCTGCAGCACCAGCCGGGTCTGCTCGTCGAGGGCCGCGAACGGCTCGTCCAGCAGCAGCGCCGGCGGGTCGGTCGCGAACGCGCGCGCGATGCTGACGCGCTGGCGCATGCCCTCGGACAGTTGATGGGGGTAGGCGTCGCGAAAGGCCTCCAGCCCCACGCGCCGGATCTCCGTCTCCGCCCGCGCGCGGCTGTCGTGGCGCGGCACACCCAGCCTCCGCAGGCCGTACTCGACGTTGCCGAGGACCGTCATCCACGGAAACGTGGAGATGCCCTGGAACACCACGGCGGCGGGCAGCCGTCCCGGAGGGGCCGCCGGCAGGACGACGGTGCCGGCCGCCGGACGCAGCAGGCCCGCGAGGATGTGGAGAAGGGTCGTCTTGCCGCATCCCGACGGCCCGATGAGGGCGCAGAACTCGCCGGCGGCGATTTGGACCGAGACGTCGCGAAGCGCCGGGATCTCGCCGCGCTCCGTCCGGTACGCGTGGGTAACGGCCGTCGCGGTGATCGCCGCGCCGGCGGCGGTGCGGACCGCCGTGGTCACGGCGGGACGAACGGGCCCACGCGCGCGAGCGCGCGTCGCACAAACGAGGTGTCGACGTAGGCCGACGGCGCGAGGGGGCGCGTGTAGGTCAGCTCGCCGCGCGTGCGGAAGAATTCCTGCAACCGCGCGAAGTCGTTGAAGTCCATCTGGCCGTTCGGCTCGTGGTAAGGCGGGCGCGCCCGCTGCACCACGTCGGCCGGCACGCCGGTGTATTTCTGGACGATCCGCGCCACGTCGGGCCGGCGGTAGGCGGTGGGCGAGAGGTCGCGGCAGGCGCGGAGCCAGGCGGTCATGAACCCGACGGCGTAATCGGCCTGGCGGCGCATGAACTCGCCGCCGAAGTAGACGGCGGTCACCTGCACCCCGTTGATGAAGTCGTCGCTCAGCCGGACGATCTGACCGCGGTCCTCCGCAAGCGTCGCGAGGGGCTCCCCGAGCAGCCCGGCCGCGATGGCGCCGTTCGCGAGCGCGGCGGGTACCTCCGGGAAATTCACCTCGACGGGCCGCACGTCGGCGAGCGTCAATCCGCCGTGGAGCATCGCCGCGTTCAGCCAGAACTCCGTCGCCGAACCGAGCACGTTGACCGAGACCCGCCGCCCGCGGAGGTCGCGGACGGCACGGATCTCGGCGGCCTCGTACGCGCGGCGGCTCACCACAAGCGGCGTGCTCACGGGCGGCCGCTCGAGGTGCACCGGTCCGACGACCTTGAAGTCGAGGCCGCGGGCGGCCGCGTTGAACAGCCCCGCGCCGAGGCCGCCGACCACCGCTTCGGCGCGCCCGCTCGCCATCTCGACGAACGCCGAGGTGCCGCCCGGCGTGCTGATCAGCTCCACGTCCAGGCCTTCCCGCGTGAAGTAGCCGCGCTCGATCGCGACGTAGAGCGGCGCGAAGATGAGGACCGGGACGTGTACTACGCGGATGTGCAGCGCCGGCCGCGTCTGCGCATGGACCGGGGCGGGCGCCGCCAGCCGGGTCGCGGCGGTCCCGACGGACGACAGGCCGAACGCGAGCGTCAACATCGTGCGCCGTTTCATCATCGGATATCCTCCTCGGATGCCTCCGCCGCGCCGATGCTCCGGAGCAGCAAGAGGCGCAGGTCGGGCAGACGGTCGGCCACGCGCCCCTCGCCCGTGACGAGCCACTGCGTGATGATCTCGTTGAGCATGCCGAGCCACGCCTGCGCGGCGAGGGCGGTGTTCTGCGGCGGGATCGCCCCGTCCGCGACGGCGTGATCGAGATGGCGTTGAATGACGCCCGCGAAGCGGCGGTGGATCTCGAGCCGTTTCTGCTCCAGTTCCGGGCCGAGGCCGACCGCTTCGACGAGCAGGATTTTGACGAGGTCGCGCCGCGCGTCAGCCATCTCCAAGACGACTGTGAGCGCGCCTTCGACCTTGCCGAGGCCGCTCGGCTCGCCCGCGATCGCGGCCTCGGCGCCGGCCTCGACCAGCCCCGCGAGTGTGTCCATCAGCGTGAGAAACACGTTTTGTTTGCTCGCGAAGTAGTGGTAGAAGGCGCCTTTGGAGGTCGTGGAGGCTTCGACGACATCGTCGACCGTGGCGCCGTGATAACCCCGCTCCGCGAAGACCTCCATGGCCGCCTGCAGCAGGCGGTCCCGCGTCGCGGTCACAGCCGCCGATCGCCGGACGGTCCGGGTTGCCAAGGCGGTCCTCCTTCCTGGTGGGCGAGGCCCTTCGGGGTCTCAGCGGAGGTTCCCGAGGAACCCCCACGCACCCGGCGTATTAGACCGACGCGTCGGTCTATCCTGCCGAGGTTCCCTCGGACTCCGGCCCGACGGGCTCCCGCTTACATACCTTCGATCCGCGTGCGCTCCCACCGATCGGGGGTTCCGGTAGTGGTCGTGTTTACGCTATCATTACCGGGGTCCCCGCCGCGTTGACGCTCCGCCAAAGGCTGTGGTATAGTCGGGTCGACCAAGCAGAAGCCATCCGCTTCTCACCTCATGGCGCGCCCCGCGCGCTGCCGATGAGGTCGGCACGATCGAGGTTGTGCGAGGGGGTGGCAGCGCCACCTCTTTTTTGTTTGAGCACCCAAGGGGGTTGAGGGTTTATCGACCGAGAGATCAGGATCAACGACCGCATTCGGGCCCGCGAGGTCCGGCTGATCGGAGACGCGGGGGAGCAACTCGGCGTCGTGCCGACGCGTGACGCGCTCGTGCGCGCGCAGGAGGCCGGGGTCGATCTGGTGGAGGTCGCGCCGACCGCCAACCCGCCGGTATGCCGGATCATGGACTTCGGCAAATACAAATACGAACAGGCGAAGCGCGAGCGGACCGCCCACAAAAAGTCCAAGACCTCCGGGCTGAAGGGCATGCGGTTGAGCCCGAAGATCGGCCAGCACGATCTGGAGACGAAAACGCGAGCGATTACGGCCTTCCTGAAGGACGGCGACAAGGTGCGCGTCTCGATGTGGTTCCGGGGGCGCGAGATGGCGCACCCGCAGATCGGCGAGAAGATCTTGAAGAGCATGGCGCAGCAGCTGGCCGAGGTCAGCGTGGTCGAACGGGCGCCGCTGATGGAAGGCCGCAACATGATCATGATTCTGTCGCCGAAGAAGAACTGAGGGGGACGAGATGCCGAAACTCAAGACGCACCAGGGTGCGGCGAAGCGGATCCGCGTGACCGCCCGCAAGCGGCTGCTTCGCGGCCGCCAGCTCGGCGGCCATCTGATGGTGGGGAAATCCGCGAAGCGCCGGCGGTCGCTGCGGCAGATGCGCGAGATCGAGCGGGCGGACCGCGCCCGGATCGCGGCGCTGCTGCCCTACCGGTAGGTCCGCGGCCCGCAGGAGGCCGGGAAGCGGCCGGCAGGAGGCTGCGAAGCAGCCGGAGGTCCCTGGGCCTACGGCGTTAGCCAGAACGCCCAGACGGGGAGGTCCTGCGACAGACTGGGCGCGCACGACGACAGCGACAGGATGGGGGGTACGCACCAATGGCACGCGTAAAACGAGGGGTGACGACCCGTCGCCGGCACCACAAGGTCCTCAAGCTCGCCAAGGGCTACTGGGGCAAGAAGAGCCGCTGGTTCAAGCTGGCGAACCAGACGGTGCACCGCGCCCTCCAACAGGCCTTCAATCACCGGCGGGCGCGCAAGCGCGACTTCCGGCGGCTGTGGATCGCCCGGATCAACGCCGCGGCGCGCATTCACGGCACGTCGTACAGCCGATTGATCTGCGGCCTGCGGCGCGCGGGGATTCAGGTAAACCGCAAGGTCCTCGCCGATCTCGCCGTCCGCGACGACCGCGCCTTCGAAGCGCTGGTCAAGCGCGCGCGCTCGGACGAATAGCCTCGACGCATCCGGATCCGGAGAAGCGACCACGGGCCCTCCCGCAGGGAGGGCCCGCAATCGTCCCCGCGGGTCCCCGAACCCGTGGGCCACTGCGGGAGGTGGGCGCCTCGATCATCTCGAGCCGGCACAATCCGCTCATTCGCGACCTGCGCGCCACGCTGCGGGCGCCGAGCCGCCGGTCCGGCGTGTGCGTGATCGAGGGCTGGCGGCTCCTTGAGGCCGCGGTGGCGGCCGGTGTGCGGCTGGATCTGCTCGTCATGACGGAGGCGGCCGCGGCCGATCCCGCGGCGGCCTCCGTCCGTGAGGCGGCGCAGGCGCGCGCCGATCGCGAGATTACGGTGACGCCGGAGGTCTTTGCCGCGCTCACGCAGGTGCCGGGGCCGCAGGGCGTCCTCGGCATCGTCCCGCGGCCCCCCGCGGACGCGCTCGCCCCGGCCGCGGACGCGCGGGCGCTGGTCGTCGTGCTAGACGCGGTCCAAGACCCGGGCAACGTCGGGACGATCGTCCGCACGGCCGTCGCGTGCGGTGCGACGTCGATCGTTGCCTGCGGCCCGACGGCCGATCCGTTCGGGCCGAAGGCGCTGCGGGCGTCGGCCGGTGCGGTGTTCCAGGTGCCGATCGGGTTCGCCGGCGGCGCGGAGGAAGCGGAGGCCGCGCTGCGGTCGGCGGGCCTGCGGATCGTGGTGGCCGACGCGCACGCCCCGGCGCCGGCGACAGTGGCGACGTGGACCCGCCCGCTTGCGCTCGTGCTCGGCAGCGAAGCGGCGGGACCCGCGCCGGTCTGGCGCGCGGGCGGCGCGCTCGCCGTGCGGGTGCCGGTCCTCGGCCCGGTGGAGTCGCTCAACGTGGCCGCCGCGGCGGCCGTGCTCCTCTATCAGGCGGCCGGGCTCGTCTCACCGCGGTAGTGTCAAGAGTTTTGTGTAGTTTCCCACGAGAGCGGCCGCTTGGCTTGGCGTAGATTGAAGGCATGGACGACCGCATAGATGATGCGGTCGCAGCTGGCGAGATTGGTGAAGCAGGTCATCGGCCGGGTGCGCCGGCGGATCTCACGAAACGCGCGTTCGATGGGGTTGGTGGTGCGGACGCGGCGCCAATCCGCCGTCGACACGGTATAGAAGGCGAGCAGCGCTTCCCAATCGCGCAAGAGGGTCGCGACGGCGCTCGGAGCGGTGCGGCGCCAGGCTTCGCACCACTGCTGGAGGGCGCGCTCGGCGGCGGGGCGGGAGCGGGCGTGGTAGATACGGCGAGCCAGCTGCAGACACGCGTCGCGATCGCGGACGCGGAGCCGCTGGGCGACGTTGCGGAGCACGTGGACCCAGCAGGTTTGCCGCGGGACGTGCGGATAGACGAGCTGGAGGGCGGCATGCAAGCCGGTCTGGCCGTCGGTGGTGACGAGCCGGAGCGCGGCGCCGGTGAGCCCGCGGCAGGCGAGATTCGCCAAGAAGGCTTCCCAGGTCCCTTGGCTTTCGTAGCGGACGATCCGGTAATCGAGGAGCTCGCGCGGGCCCTCGGGCGTGATCCCATAGGCGACCAGCACCACGCGGCGGCGCTGGCCATCGGGCGTTTTGACGCGCATGCTGACCGCGTCGAGGAGCAGATACTGATAGCGATCCTGTAGCGGCCGGGCGTGGAAGGCGGCGACGGCCCGATCGAGCACCTGGGTGACCTTGGAGACCGTGGTGGCGCTGACAGTGTCGTGGAGGAGCGGGGCGAGGACGGGCCCGACTTGGCGGGTGCTGAGGCCGCCGAGGAACACGCCGCGGATGAGCGCGTCGACCTGCGCGGTGCGCTGCTGGTAGTGGGCCAGGACGGAGGGCCGGAAGCCGCGCGCGCGGGAGCGGGGGATGCGCAGATCGGGGATCGTCCCCCAGGTGGTGACCAAGCGGCGCTTATAGCCGCCGTTGCGATAGCCGCGGCGGTAGGACGTGCGGCAGTAGCGCCGGGCGTTGACGTAGTCGACGAGTTCATCGTGCATGCGATTCTCGAGGAGCAGTTTGACGGTGCGGAGGGTGTGCTGGGAGACGTCGCCCCACAGGGTCTCGGGGTCCTTGACCCCTCTCCAGAGATCGGCTACCGTGAGATCGGTCAGTGCTGTCACACTGGCCACGGGCGTATCCTCCTTTCACTGGGTGATGGGTGTTGGATGGGGGGTACGCCCCTCGTTTTGGGGGTCCTCCCGAAAGTACACACAGCAGCGTACACTACCTCTCACCGCGCGCTTGATCCGGGCCGCGATGGACGTGTGCTATACTAGGGCCGCGTCTGAATCCACTCCGCGACGGCGGGGCCCCTCGAGGGACGTCGTCGCGCAATCGTCGCAGTCGACGGGGGAGGCGCAGTGAACATCGCGTGGACGCCGGAGTGCTTCTGGCGTCTGTTCGAGGCGACCGGCTCCATCTGGGCGTACCTGATCTACCGGGACCTGACGGATGGCGAGAGCCGTTGGGTGCTGCCGATCCTGAACTGACTCCGCTCCCTCTCAGGACCCTCATAGCAGCCGCACTTCTGTTCCTCGGACGGAAGTGCGTTGCTGTTTCGTGCGCGGCCGCGGCGCCGCGCGCCACCTTCAATTACATGGTTGCCGGCCGCTTTAATATCATGGTGGCCGGTAGCGGAGCGGACGGCGGGTCGGCCGACGGAGGCGATCGTGGAGAACGTCGCGTGGATTGAAGAGATCCGCACACAGGCGACGCGGGACATCGAGGCGGCCGCCGACGAGGCGGCGCTCGAGGACGCGCGCGTCCGCTACCTCGGCCGCTCGGGCCGCATCACGCGGGCCTTCCGCGACGTGGCCGCCGCTCCCGCGGAAGACCGTCCCCGGCTCGGCCAGGCGCTCAATCAGTTGAAGGACTTTGTGGAGCTGGCGCTCGCCAGGCGGCGCGACGCGCTTGCCCACGCGGCGCTCTCGGCGCTCGCCGTGGCCGAGCGGATCGACGTCACGCTCCCCGGGCGGCCGCTCGCGCGCGGCCGCGCCCACCTGCTCGCCCGGACGGCGGAGGAGATTTCGGAGGTCTTCCGCGGCATGGGGTTCGATATCGAAGACGGCCCGGAGGTCGAGCGGGACCACGACAACTTCGAGCGGCTCAATATCCCGCCGTACCACCCCGCGCGTGACGCGCAGGACTCGTTCTACCTCGACGACGAGTGGCTGCTGCGCACGCACACGACGGTGGTCGACGTCCACGTCATGGACGCGCGGCGGCCGCCCATCCGGGCGGTGGCGACGGGCCACTGCTACCGCCGCGATCCCGTCGACGCGAGCCACTCGCCGATGTTCCAGCAGATCGACGGATTCATGGTCGACGAAGGCGTGCGGTTCTCGGACCTCAAGGGCGTCTTGTACGAGTTCGCGCGGCGCTACTTCGGCCCCGACACCCGGGTGCGTTTCACGCCGTCGTACTTTCCGTTCACGGAGCCGAGCGCGGAGATGGCGATCGGCTGCGTGATGTGCGGCGGACGAGGGTGCGCGGTCTGCAAGCGGTCCGGCTGGCTCGAGATTCTGGGCTGCGGGATGTTCCATCCGCGCGTGCTGGAAATGTCGCGGATCGACCCGGAACGGTACACCGCGTTTGCCTTCGGGATCGGGATCGAGCGGCCGGCGATGCTCAAGCACCGCATCGACGACATCCGGCTCTTCTACGAAAACGACGTGCGGTTCTTGCGGCAGGTGTAGCGGAGACGATGCGCGTTCCACGCGAGTGGCTTGAAGCCTACGTCGATCTCGGCGACATCTCGACCGGGACGCTCGCGGAGCGTCTCGCCACGGTCGGGCTGCCGGTCGAAGGTGTGGAGCAGATCGGGGACGACAGCGTCCTCGACGTCGAGGTGACGGCCAACCGGCCGGACTGTCTCTCGATCATCGGCATCGCGCGGGAAGCGGCGCTGCTGTTCGGGCGGGCATTGCGCCTGCCGGAGGGGTTCGAGGGCAAGCCCCGGGTGCGGGCCGGACGGGCCACACGGTCGGCCTACCGCCCCGGATTTGATGACATGGTTGCCGACCGCAGGTCGGCCGGCACGCCGTCGCGGGGACGATCGGCGCGGGGCCGCGGCCGGTCCGCGGCGCCTGCGTCACCGGCGAAGCGCGCGGCACACTCAGCGGTGGACGCCCGGAAGCGGGTGTCGGTGACGGTGCAGGATCCCGAGGGCTGTCCGCGGTTCACCGCGACGGTGCTCGACGAGGTCCGCGTCGGCCCGTCGCCGGCGTGGATGCAGCGGCGCCTCGAGGCGGCGGGCGTGCGCGCGATCAACAGCGTCGTCGACGCCACCAACTACGTCATGCTCGAGATGGGCCAGCCGATGCACGCGTTCGACCTCGCGCGGGTCGGCGGCCGGCGGTTGATCGTGCGGCGGGCCCGGCGGGGAGAGACGTTGGTCACGCTCGACGGCGTCACGCGCACCGTCGACGAAGAGTCGCTGATCGTCGCCGACGCCGCGCACGCCGTGTCGCTGGCGGGCATCATCGGCGGGCAGGATACCGAGATCGGGCCGGACACGACGGCCGTCCTGCTGGAAGCGGCGTACTGGAATCCGCCGCGCATCGGCCGGACCAGCCGCCGGCTCGGCGTGCGCACCGAGGCCTCGAGCCGTTTCGAGCGCGGCGCCGATCCCGAGGGCCCGGTCCTCGCCCAGCGCCGAGCCGGGCTGCTGCTGGCGGAGGTGGCCGGCGCGCATCCCGCGCCAGGCCTGGTCGACGTCTATCCGCGGTCCCTGCCGCGCCCGGTGATTCGCCTCAGGCCGTCGCGCGCCGCGGCGGTGCTCGGGATCGAGGTCCCGCGCGGTGAGGCGGTCCGCGCGCTGCGCGCGCTCGGGTGTGACGTGCGGCCCGGGGCCGAGGCGCTCACCGTCCGCCCGCCCACCTACCGGCCGGATCTCACCCGTGAAGAGGATCTGATCGAGGAAGTGATCCGTGTCCACGGCTACGACCGGGTGCCGCTCACGCTGCCGCGGGGCGTGACGACGCCCGGGCGGGTGTCGGCCCCCGTCACTGAGGAGCGGCGCGTTCGTGACGCGCTGCTTCGCGCCGGCCTGACGGAGGTGACGACCCTCACGTTGGTGGCCGCCGCGCCCCCGGCCGGGCCGGGTGACGACGGGCAGGTGCTCCTCGCGAATCCGCTCACCGCCGAACACGCGGCGCTGCGGCGGTCGCTGCTGCCCGGTCTCGTGCGGGTGCTCGCCACCAACGCGTCGCGGCGCCAGCACGACGTGCACGTCTTCGAGCTCGGCCGCGTCTGGCGGACCGCGGAACGCGGCGGACGGCCCGACGAGCGCCGATCCGCGGGCATCGCCGTGATGGGCCGGTGGCGGTGGGGCTGGAACGTGCCGGCGGACGGGGTGCTCGCCGACGTCTATCATCTGCGCGCGGCGCTCGATGCGGTGCTGGATGATCTCAACATCGCGGGCGCCGCCGTTGCGGAGGGCCCGCCCGCGTCACATCTCCTGAATGGCACGGCGTGGTGGCACCCGGGCCGTGTGGCCGCGCTGACGCTCGGCGGCCGCGCCGTCGGCCGGTTCGGCGAGCTGCATCCCGAACTCGTCGAACGCGAGCGGTTGCCGCACCGCCCGTGCGTGGCCGAGCTGGATCTAGAACCGCTGCTGGCGGCGGCCGCGCCGCTCCGGACGTACACCGGGCTGCCGCGATACCCGGAGGTCGAGCGGGATCTCGCGGTCGTCCTGCCGGAGACGCTCGCGGCGTCGGAGATCGAGCGGCTGATCCGCGCAACCGCGGGGCCGCTCTTGGAAGCGGTCGAGCTGTTCGACGTCTACGCGGGGTCGCCGGTGCCGCCGGGCCATCGCAATCTCGCCTACCGCCTGCGGTTCCGCGCGCCGGACCGCACGCTGACCGCGGCCGAGGCGGAGGAAATCATGGCCCGGATTCGAACAGCCCTTCAGGACCAGGCCGGCGGGCGGCTGCGGGCGTGAGCCGGTGGATTGGGGTGAGCGTCGAGGGGGGAGGGCGCGGATGCCCCGTACGATCACGCTGAACTGGATCGATTGGGTCACGCTGGCGATCGTCTTGGTCTCGCTTCTCCGCGGCGCGCGATTCGGCGCGCTGGCGGGACTGCTCGACCTGGGCGGCCTCGTCGCGACGTATCTCGTGGCGGCCTGCGTCTATCCTCGGGGCGTGGAGTTGCTCCGTGACGTGCCCGGCCTCACCCGCTCGTGGGCAGGACTCATCGCGTTCGTCGTGATCTGGCTCGGCCTGTACCTCCCGCTCGGCATGCTGATCAGGTTGATCTTTGCCCGCGCGAAATTTCCCGCCTCGGGGCTGCTGGGCGGCATGCTGGGGGTGGCCCGTGGGATTGTGCTGGCGTCCGCGCTGCTGGTGCTGACGCTCGCGGCGCCGTTCCGGAGCGTCGTGGCGGCGGACACCCACCGCTCGCAGGTCGCCCCGTATCTGCTGAGCGGCAGCGAGCGCGTGCAGGCGGTGCTGCTGCCGGCGCTGCCGGTGCGCGTGCCGCGGCTCGGGCCGGGCGGCGCGACGTTCTGATCTCCGCACGCAACCTCGAACTCGCCCGCCTGTTGTCGGAGATCGCCGACTTGCTCGAGCTCAAAGAAGAATCATCGTTCCGGGTCAACGCCTACCGCAAGGGCGCCCGCGCGATCGAGAGCCTCAGCGAAGACGTCGCGGCCATCGCCGCGCGCGGCGAGCTGCGGAAGATCGCCGGCATCGGCTCGGGACTCGCGGACAAGATCGACGAGTATGTGCGCACGGGCGCGATCGCCTACCATGAGACGCTGCGGGGCGACCTGCCGGCCGGCCTGCCGGAGTTGATGACGATTCCGGAGGTCGGGCCCAAGACGGCGCTGCTGCTCTACCGCGAGCTCGGCGTCGCCGACGTGGAGGCGCTCGAGCAGGCCTGCCGCGACGGACGCGTGCGGGCGGTGCCGCGCCTCGGCGCGCGCTCCGAGGCCAACATCCTGAAGGGGATCGAGCGGCGGCGTCAGCAGGGCACCCGGCATCCCGCCTTCGAGGTGCGGCCGGTCGTGGACGCGGTGGTCGAGGGGCTCGGCCGCGTAGCGGGCGTCGAGGCGGTGAGTGTGGCCGGGAGTCTCCGGCGCATGCGCGACACGGTCGCCGATATCGACATCGTCGCCGCGACGGCGGACGCGGCGGCGATGATGGCGGCGCTCGTCGCGCTGCCCCAGGTCGCGCAGGTGCTGTCGAAGGGGCCCACCCGGGCGAGCGTGCTGCTCGGCCGCGCGGCGATCCAGTGCGACGTCCGGGTCGTCGAGCGGGCCTCCTACGGCGCGGCGCTGCAGTACTTCACCGGCAACAAGGACCACAACGTGCAGCTGCGCGAGATCGCGGTGCGCCGCGGGCTTCGGATCAACGAGTACGGGGTTTACAACGTGGCGGAGGCTGCCGCCGCCGCGGAGGGATCCGCCCCGGGTGCCGCGGGCCGCGTTGGCGGCGTGACGGAGGAGGAGGTCTACGGCGCGGTCGGACTGCCGTGGATTCCGCCCGAGATCCGGGAGGGACAGGGGGAGATCGCGGCGGCGCAGCGCGGGGAGTTGCCCGCGCTCGTGACGCTCGAGGAGATCCGCGGCGACCTGCATATGCACACGCAGTGGAGCGACGGGAAGGATACCGCGGAGGTGATGGCCCGGGCCGCCGCATCACGCGGCTACGCGTACTGCTGCATCACCGATCATTCGCAGTCCCTCAAGTTCGCGCGCGGCGTCACGGTGGACGACCTGCGGGCGCACGCCGCCTCGGTCCGCGGCCTGTCGGACACGGTCGGGATTCGGGTGCTGATGGGCGCGGAAGTGGACATCCTCGCCGACGGGTCGCTCGACTACCCCGACGACGTGCTCGCCGACCTGGACCTGGTGATCGGCTCGGTGCACAGCCGGTTCCGGATGCCGCGCGACGAGATGACGAAGCGGGTGGTTCGCGCGCTCGAGCACCGCCATCTCGACGTGCTCGGCCATCCCACCGGGCGGCTGATCGGGGAGCGGCCGCCATACGACCTCGACGTGGATGCGGTGATCGACGCGGCGCGGCGCGCCGGGGCCGCCCTCGAGATCAACGCGTCGCCGGACCGGCTGGATCTGCCGGACGTGCACGTCCGGCTCGCCCGCGAGCGCGGCGTCTTCGTCGCGGTCAACACGGACGCGCATCAGAAGGCGCACCTCGACTTCATGCCCTATGGCGTCGGCGTCGCCCGGCGCGGCTGGATGACCGCGGCCCAGGTCCTGAACGCGTGGCCGCTCACCGCGCTGCTCGAGTTCCTGGCCCGCTAGGGATGGCACCCGGCCGGCGGCTGTCGTGCGCGTTCTTTGCGCGCTCCACGATCGCCGTGGCGCGCGATCTCCCCGGGTGTTATCTCGTGCACGAGACCCCGCGCGGACGGACGATCGGCCGGCTGGTGGAGGTCGAGGCCTATCTCGGACCGCGCGATCCCGCCAGCCATGCCTACCGCCGCACCCCGCGCAGCGAGATCATGTGGGGCGCGCCCGGCACGGCGTATGTGTACTTCAGTTACGGCAGCCACGCGTGCCTCAATGTCGTGACGGGGCCGGCCGGGACCGCCGGTGCTGTGCTGCTGCGCGCGATCGAGCCGGTCGAAGGCATCGACGAGATGGCCCGCCGGCGCGGGACCCGGGTTCCGCGCCTCATCGGCGGCGGGCCGGGCCGGCTCACCGAGGCGATGGACGTCACGCTCGCGCACAACGGTGCGGATCTGGTGCGGGGGCGGCTGTACCTGGCGCGCGGGCCGAGACCGCGCCGGATCGTCGCGACCCCGCGCATCGGGATCTCCGTGGCCGTCGAGGTGCCGTGGCGCTTCGTCGACGCGGACTCTCCGTGCCTGTCGCGCCCGATCCGCAAGAGCGGCGCACAGGTGCGCCGGGTCTAGCCCTCCCGCTTCAACACGTTGCAGAACGCCTCGACCACCTTCGGGTCGAACTGAGCGCCCGCGCATCGCCGCAGCTCCGCGACGGCGTCCAGCGAATACACCATCGCCCGGTACGGGCGCACGGTCGTCATGACGCCGTAAGCGTCGATCACCGCGAGGATTCTCGCCCCGACCGGAATCTTGTCGCCCTTGAGACCGTCGGGATAGCCTTTCCCGTCCCACTGCTCGTAACGGTGACGGAGAATCGCCGCGACTCCCTGCATGCCATTGACCGGCCGCAGCACCTGCTCCGCGAGGGTCGGCACCGCGCGCACGAGTCTCCGCTCGTGCTCCGTCAGCCTGGCCGCGGCGCGGAGAATCGCCTCGGGCACGCCGATCTTTCCCAGATCGTGGAGCAGGGCAGCGCGGCGAACGTCCAGGATCTCGTCGCGGCCTAAGGTCAGCATACCGGCCGTCGCCTCGGCCCACGCCTCCAGGCGCTCGCTGTAGCCCGCCCGGTGGCCGTCGCGGTCGTCGAGGACCCGGCCGAGCATCTTCACCTGCTCCTCGGCCTTGAGCGAGCGGCGCTCCTTGTTCAGCAATTTGGCGGCGCGCTCGATGAGCAGCGGGTAGAGCTCCTCGAGCGCGCGAGGAGCGGGGATCGGCCCGCCGAGTTCAAAAGCCGCCGGCGTGTCGGACGCGTCCGGTTCCGCGTTCGACGACGGCGCCCCGTGCGCGGGCGACGGCTCTCCCTCCAGCGCCGCGCGCGCGTCCCCCGGGTACGCCGCGGTCATCTCGAGCGTTTCCATCAACCGCGCGCTTTCCTCTTCCAAGATTCGCCTGGCATCGGAGAGGCGCATCCGCTCCGGCGGCTTTGATTGTTGGGTGGCCGACGGCGTCTCCGCCGGCAGGTCGCTCCGCGCCTCGGTCTCGCGGGCGCCGGTGTCGAACAATTCGCGCCGCATCGCCGCCAGCCGGGCGCTCTCGTTCTCGAGCTCCTGCCGGGCCGCGGTGATCTGCGCGTCGAGAGCTTCGCGGGCGGCCGCGACGCGGGCGTCCTCGGACGCCAGGTCGTCGCGCGCCTTCGTCAGCTGGTTCTGTTCCGCGGCGAGGCTCGCGCGCTTGGCCCGGAGCTCGTGGTGCGCGGCCAGAAGCCACACGTTCAGCGCGCCCAGTTCCCGCCGGGCCTGCACGAGCCGGGCATGCTGCGCCTCCAACCCCCGGTGCGCCTCGAACAGCTCCGTGCTCTCGGTCTGGAGGATCCGCAGCGCTTCAGCGATCCGCGCGTCGTCCGCGTCGACATTTGCGATGGAGCCGTCGGCTTGCTCGGCACGCAGGCCGCGTTCCAGCGCCGCCGCGCCCTGGAGGGCCAGGGCAGACATGACGTCGAGTTCGGCCGCGGACCAGTTTCGGGGCGCATCGAAGCAGCAGACGATCGAGCCGATGGTCTTGCCGGCGCGGCTGAGCGGCCAGGAGGCGAGGGCGCGGTACCCTTCCTGCTCTGCGGTTCGGCGCGTCTCATCGTCCGCTGGAAGGTCTCGAACATCGGACAGCAGGAGCGGCCCCGGCCCGGCCGGGCCCCGGTGCTCCGGGAACCCGTTGTGCGAGGCCCACAGGCGGGTCGTGTCGCCGTTGGCGGCATGGAGATACACCGCGCCGCGCCCTCCGCCGGTCAGCGCGAGCGCGGCGGCTCCGAGCGCTTCGGCGACACCGGCCGGGGAAGAGGGGCGCGTCAACGTTCCACTGAGGCTCATGAAACGTTCTATCAAACTGGCTGGGGGTGGCGCAGTGGGAGAATCCTGGTCTTGACGCACCAGCGTGCCGCCCTGAGGAACGCCGCCGTCGTCGGGCATTGATCGCACCCGATTATTGTTGTGCCCCAATCGGGGTTGCGTCAGACCAAACGACCGGATACCGGCGCTCGACCGTGGCCGTGATCGGATTTGACGGGCCGCGGCGGTGTCTCATATAATGGCCGTGGCGATGGAGCTCGCCTGACAACCGCCCGTGTTCGTTCCCGTTCTCGGGCTGATGGCTCCTACCTCATGCGGGGGTGGGAGCGTTTTTGTTGCCCCCGGGGAAGGACACGGCGATGGATCATGTGTGGCTGCTCGCAGCGCTGTGGATCGGGCTGGCGCTTCTCGCGACCCTGTGCGCGGCGTGGCTGCGGGTTTCCGTCGCGTTGACCGAGATCGTGATCGGCGTCGGCGCGTCGTGGGTGATCACGGGCCGCTGGGGCGCCGCGGCGATGGGCGCGGGAGAGGGCTGGATCACGTTTCTCGCCAGTGCCGGCGCGGTGATCCTGACCTTCCTGGCCGGCGCGGAACTCGATCCCGTGGCGTTCCGCAAGAGCTGGAAGGAGACCACCCTCCTCGGCCTCATCGGCTTTGCGGCGCCGTTCCTCGGCGCGGCGTGGACCGCCCGGGTCCTGCTCGGGTGGGATCCACGCGCGGCATGGCTCGCGGGCGTTGCGCTGTCGACGACGTCGGTCGCCGTCGTCTACGCGGTGCTGTTGGAGCTCGGGCTCAACAAGACACCGTTCGGCAAAGTCATCCTCGCCGCGTGCTTCATCAACGACCTCGGCACCGTGATCGCGCTCGGCCTCTTGTTTGCGCCGTTCACGTGGAGAACCGGCGCGTTTTCGCTCGGCACCCTGGCCGCGCTGTTCGCGCTCCTGTGGACGACGGAGCACCTGTTCCGCCACCACGGCGGACGGCCGTCCGAGTTCGAAGCCAAGTTCCTGCTGTTTGCGCTGTTCGGGCTGGGATGGCTCGCGGCGTGGTCGGGCTCGGAAGCTGTGCTGCCGGCGTACCTCATCGGCATGGTACTCGCGGGGTCTGTCGGCCGCGATGCGGAGCTCATCCGGCGGTTGCGGACGCTGACGCTCGGCCTGCTGACGCCGTTTTACTTTCTGCGGGCCGGGTCGTTCGTGCAGGTGCCGGTGATCGCCGGCGGGCTCGGGACGTTCGCCGTCTTATTCTTCGCCAAAGCCGTGAGCAAGTTCGCGGGCATCTTCCCGGTCACACGGGTGCTCCGATATCGGCAGCCGGATGCGATGTATACGACGCTGCTGATGTCGACCGGCCTGACGTTTGGCACGATCTCGTCGCTGTACGGTCTCTCGCACGGGATCATCACGCGGTCCCAGTACTCTTTCCTCGTGGCCACGGTGATCGCGAGCGCCGTCGTGCCGACCTGGATCGCGAACCGGTTCTTCCTGCCGCACCACCACCTCCGGCCGGTCGATGGAACGGAAGGGGACGTTGCGCTGGAGGCGGCCGCGGCCACCGACTGAGCGGGCGGCCCGCGGCCGAGCGGTGTCGCCGCCACGCGTATCGAACCACAGGCCAGCGACGTTCAGTGTGGGGTGGCATCACCGTGGCTGACGCTCGAGCCGGGGCGCCGGGGGCTCGTCCCCCAGGGCCGCGGCGCGCCGCGCTTCGGGAGGTCGCGGGTCTCTTCCTGAAGCTCGGCTGGATCGCGTTTGGCGGTCCGGCCGCGCACATCGCCCTCATGCGCCAGGAGGTGGTGGCGCGGCGGAAGTGGGTGACGGAGCAGCAGTTCCTCAATCTGCTCGGCGCCAGCACCCTGATCCCCGGTCCGACCTCCACGGAGCTGGCGATCTATCTCGGCTACGCCCGGGCGGGGCGGCTCGGCCTGGTCCTGGCCGGCGGGCTCTTCATCCTGCCGGCGATGCTGCTCGTGCTCGCGTGTGCCTGGGCGTACGTCCGCTACGGTACCTCGCCTCAGGTTGCGTCGGTGCTCTACGGCATCAAGCCCGTCATCATCGCCGTGATCGTGCAGGCGATCTATGGGCTGCTGCGCACCGCGGTGAAGCACTGGCGGCTCGGCGTGGTGGTGCTGCTCGCGATCGCGCTCTACTTGCTGGGGTTCAATCCGCTGATCCCGTTGTTCGGCCTGGCGTTCGCCGTCATGGTCGTGGAGAATCGGGCACGCCTCGGGCCGCGCCGCGGTTCGCCGTTCGCGGGGCATGCCGTGCTGGCGGCGCCGGTCGTGCCGATCGATCCGGGCGCGCTCGTCCCCGCCGCGGCCGGCGGCGTCAGCCTGGCCGTGCTCTTCCTGACGTTCCTCAAGATCGGCGCCACGCTGTACGGCAGCGGCTACGTCCTGCTCGCGTTCCTGCGCGACGACTTCGTGCGCCGCCTCGGCTGGCTCACGGATCGCCAGCTGCTCGACGCGATCGCGGTCGGACAGTTCACGCCGGGCCCGGTGTTCACCACCGCCACGTTCATCGGCTATCTCACCGGCGGGTGGACCGGAGCCATCGTGGCCACCGCCGGCATCTTTCTGCCGTCGTTCGTGTTCGTCGCGATCGTCTATCCGCTCGTGCCGCGCCTGCGCGCGTCGCCGTGGACGGCGGCCGCACTCGACGGCGCCAACGCCGCGGCCCTGGGGCTCATGGCCGCGGTGGCGTGGCAGCTCGCCGTGACCAGCATCGTCGATCCGCTCACGGGCATCCTCGCCGTCGCGGCGGCGGTGCTGCTGATTCGGTGCCAGGTCAACTCCGCGTGGCTGGTCCTCGGCGGCGCGGCGGCCGGCTTCGCGGCCAAGCTCGCCGGGGGATGAGCCCCGCGCGGAGCCCCACCGGCCTGCGGTATGATGAAGGCGTGCACGGTCCGCGTATTTTGTTCATCTTTGTCGACGGCCTCGGGCTGGGGGACGACGATCCCGCGGTCAACCCCGTGGTGCGCGCGTCGGCGCCCGTGCTTCGGGGGCTCGCCGGCGGCCCGCTCGCCGGTGCTGCGCCCCGGCGGACCGCGTCGGCCGTGCTGGTGCCGCTCGACGCATGCCTGGGGGTGCCGGGGCTCCCGCAGAGCGCCACGGGACAGACGGCGCTCCTGACCGGGCAAAACGCGGCCGCGCAGATCGGCCGGCACCTCACCGCGTACCCCACGCCGTCGCTCGCCGCACTCCTTGAGTCCCACGGGATCATGGGCGCACTGCGGCGCCGTGGCGTCTCCGTCGCCCTCGCCAACGCGTATACCCCCGCGTACTTCGAGGCCGTCACGGCGCGCCGCCTGCGGTACGGCGCCATCACGCTCCACGCGCTGCAGGCCGGCGTCCGCCTCCGGACGGTCGACGATTTGGCCGCCGGGCGGGCGGTGTACCAGGACCTGACGAACGCGCGGGCCCAGGACTTGGGTGCCGCCGTCCCCGTAATCACGCCGGAAGAGGCCGGACGGAACCTCGCCGGGATCGCGCGGGCGCACGTGTTCACGATCTTTGAGTTCTTTCAGACCGATTTCGCCGGACACGGGCGCATCGACGGCACCGTCGAGATTATCGAGCGGCTCGACCGCTTCGTCGGCGCAGCGGTGGCGCACGTGGATCTCGACACCACGCTTGTGGTGTTGACGAGCGATCACGGCAACATCGAAGACGAACGGACCCGCGGCCACACGACGAATCCGGTGCCGGCCCTGCTCGTCGGGGCCGGGCGCGACGCGGTCGCCGGCCGGCTCCACGTGATCACAGACCTGGCCCCGGCGTGCCTCGCGCTGCTGGCCGGCGACGCCGGATCGGGCGAGGCCGGAGGCGAACGGGCCGCCGGCACGGCCGTGGCACCATGACCCCACGCGCCCTTCGCGTGCTGGGCTTCCCCGCGGTGCTCGAGCGTCTCGCGGCGCTGTGCGTCTCGCCGCTCGGCCGCGAGCGGGCGCTCGCGCTGGAGCCGTCGCCCTGGCTGGATGAGGCGGCGCGGCGGCAGCAGCTGACCACGGAGGCGCGCACGCTCGCCGACGGCGGCGCCGAGCTGCCGGTCAGCGGCCTCCGGGACATCCGCGACCCGGTACACCGTGCGGCGATCGGCGGCGCGCTCGGGGCGCTCGAGCTCCTCGACATCCGGGACACGCTCGCGGTCGGACGCGCGGTCAAGGGGTTTTTGACCGCGCGCGCGATGGAGGCGCCGGCGCTCGCCGAGCAGGCCGAGGGCCTCACCGTCTTTGCCGATCTCGAGTCCGCGATCGGGAGTGCGATCGCCGAGGACGGCTCGATCACGGACCAGGCGAGCGCGGAGCTCGCGAAGATCCGGCGGGAGCGGCGCGCCGCCGATGCGAAGCTGCGCGGGCATCTCGATCAGGTGCTGCGGACGCCGGCGGTGCTGCGCATGCTCCGCGATCCCCTCATCACCATCCGCGGCGACCGCTACGTCGTCCCGGTGCGCAGCGAGTTTCGCGACCAGTTCCCTGGCATTCTGCACGATCAATCGGCGAGCGGTGTGACGGTCTTCATGGAGCCGCTCGTGATCGTGCCGCTCGGCAACCGGGTCCGCGAGCTGGCCGCGGCGGAGGAGGTCGAGATCGCCCGCGTGCTCGCTGCTCTGAGCGCCGCGGTCGCGGCGGCGGCCGGCCCGATCGGCGAGACGCTCGAGACGCTCGGGGCGCTCGATCTCGTCGCGGCCTCGGCGGCCCTCAGCCGGCGCATGGACGCGTCCGCCCCGCGCCTGAACGCCGGCGGCCAGGTGGACCTGCGCGGGGCGCGGCACCCGCTGCTCACCGGGACCGTGGTGCCGATCGATCTGCGGCTCGGCCGCGAGTTCCGCACGCTCGTCATCACCGGCCCGAACACGGGCGGCAAGACCGTGACGCTCCGCACGCTCGGCCTGCTGACGCTGATGGCGCAGGCCGGGCTGCACGTCCCGGCGGCGCCGGAGAGCGAGGTCGCGGTCTTCGCGGGGGTGTTTGCAGACATCGGCGACGAGCAGAGCATCGAGCAAAACCTCTCGACGTTCTCGTCGCACCTTACGGCGATCGTGGAGATTCTCGAGCTGCTCACGACGGTGCCGCAGGACCCTGGCTCGGCGCTCGTCCTGCTCGACGAGGTCGGCGCCGGCACCGATCCGGTCGAAGGCACCGCGCTCGCGCGCGCCCTCATCGAAACCCTGCACGCGCGGGGTGTCTGCACCGCGGTGACGACGCACTACAGCGAATTGAAGGCGCTCGCGTTCACCCACCCGGGCATCGAGAACGCGTCGGTGGAGTTCGACGAGGCGACGCTGCGCCCGACGTACCGCCTCCTGATCGGCACGCCGGGGCGCAGCAACGCGCTCGCGATCGCCGCGCGGCTCGGCCTGGATTCCGCGATCGTCGAACGCGCGCGGAGCTACCTGTCACACGAGCAGGCGGACTTGAGCCGGATCATGCAGCGGATCGAGGAAGAGCGGGCGGCGCTCGCCGCGGAGCGCGACGCGGCGGCACGTGAGCGGCTGGACTTTGCCCGCACCCGCGCGGGGATCGAGGACGACCTCCGGCGCGCCGCCGAGGAGCGCCGCCGCGGCCTCGAGCGCACGCGCGGCGAGTTGGACTCGCTGCTGCGGGCCGGACGGCGCGAGCTCGACGCCCTCACCGCGGCGCTGCGGTCGGAACGGACGCCCGAGGCGGCGGCCCGGCTGCGCGCGCACCTGCGTGCGCTCGGCCGGGCCGCGGAGGCGTACGCCGCCGAAGCCGTCCCGGCCGCCACCGGCACCCCCGTTGAGTCCGTGCGTGCGGGCGACCGCGTGCTCGTCGCGTCGCTCGGCCGGCCCGGCATCGTGCAGGCGGAGGCCGATGCCCGCGGTGAGGTGGAGGTTCAGGTCGGTCCAGTCAAGATCCGCGTGCCCCTCGACGACCTTCGGCAGGAGGTCCCTGGGCCTGCGGCGCGGGCCAAAGACGCCCAGACGGGGCACGAGGGGGCCGCGGCGCAGGACGACGCGGGCCCGCGCGGGCGCCTCACGGCGGACGCGGCCGGCCGCTCCGCCTCGGACGCCGGCGTGGGAGCGATGGCCGTCCCGGCGAGCATCCACCTCCGCGGCATGACGGTCGACGAGGCGCTCCTCGCCCTGGATAAGTACCTCGATGATGCGGTGCTCGCCGGCCTGCCGTTCGTCACGGTCATTCACGGCAAGGGCACCGGCGCCTTGCGCCGCGCGCTCCACGAGTATCTTGCGCATCATCCGCACGCCGCCTCGTTCCGCCTCGGCGGCGAGGGCGAGGGAGGGAGCGGGGTCACGATCGTGAGGCTCGCCGAGCGGTGAACACCACGACCGCGCATGCCCACCGTCACGGCGCCGGCGCGCTCACCGGCCGGCCGGGCGCGGCGCTGTCCGCGGCGCTCGGCGTGACCCTCGCGCTCATGATCGTCGAAGCCCTCGGCGGGTGGTGGACCGGCAGCCTCGCGCTGCTCGCGGACGCGGGGCATCTTCTCGTCGACGTGGGCAGCCTCGGCTTCGGGTTGCTGGCGGCCGGGATCGCGAGCCGGCCCGTGAGTGCGGAGATGTCGTACGGCTACCGCCGCGCCGAGATCCTGGCCGCGGCCACCAACGCCATCGTGTTGTGGGCGGTCGCGCTGGCGATCGGCCACGAGGCCCTCGCGCGGCTGCGGACCCCGCATCCCGTCGCGGCGCCCGGCATGCTCGGGGTGGCCGTGCTCGCCCTCGCGGGCAACCTGGTCGCGAGCACGCTACTTGTACGCGCTCAGGGCGAGAGCCTGAACGTGCGGGCCGCCCTCGCCCACGTGCTGGCGGACGCCGCGGCCGCCGTCGGCACGATCGCGGCGGGCCTCGTCATCCTGGTCACGCGGTGGACCCCCGCCGACGCGATCGTCAGTCTCGGCGTCGCGGCCCTCCTGATCGCCGGATCGTGGCCGCTGCTCCGCGAGGCGCTGCGGATCCTCATGGAAGGCACCCCGCCCGGCCTGTCCCTCCCCGAGGTCCACCAGGCTATCGCCGCCGCGTCCGGGGTTTGCGAGGTCCACGACCTCCATATCTGGTCGCTCACGAGCGGCATCGCCGCGGTGAGTGCGCACGTGCGCGTCGACGACGGCGCCGACGCGCAGGAGGTCCTCGCCCGGCTCGGGACGATGCTGCGGGAGCGGTTCGGGCTGTCGCACGTGACGCTGCAGGTCGAGACCTCGGAGTTTCTGGACCCGTGGCATCCGCGGTGCGCGCCCGGCGCCGATCCGCACGGCGCCCCCGGTGCTATAATCCCGCCGTGACCGCGCCCAGCCCACGCGAGCAATTGGCCCTGCTGGCTCGGGGCACGGTCGAGATCATCAGCGAGGAAGCGCTGCTCGCCAAGCTGGAGCAGCGCCGGCCGCTCCGCGTGAAACTCGGGCTCGATCCAACGGCGCCCGACATCCATCTCGGCAACGCGATCGTCCTACAGAAGCTCCGGCAGTTTCAGGACCTCGGCCACGAGGCCATCCTCGTCATCGGCGACTTCACGGGGCTGATCGGCGATCCGTCCGGCAAGTCCGAGACGCGGCCGCAGCTCAGCCGGGAAGTCATCGAGCGGAATGCCGCGACCTACCGGGAGCAGTACAGCCGCATCCTCGACGCCGGCCGGACGCGCGTCGTGTTCAACAGCGAGTGGCTGGCCCCGATGAGGTTCGAGGACGTGATCCGCCTCGCCGGCCGGGCGACCGTGCACCGCCTGCTCGAGCGCGACGATTTCGAGAAGCGCTTCCGGGAGCATCTGCCGATCCACCTTCACGAGCTGCTCTACCCGCTGTGCCAGGCCTACGACTCGGTCGCGATCCGGGCCGACGTTGAGCTCGGCGGCACGGACCAGAAGTTCAACAACCTGATGGGCCGTGAGCTCCAGCGCGAGATGGGGCAGGAGCCCCAGGTCGTGGTGCTCACGCCGCTGCTGCCGGGACTCGACGGCGTCCAGAAGATGAGCAAGAGCCTCGGCAACGCGATCGGTATCACCGAGCCGCCGAACGAGATGTATGCGAAGGTGATGTCGCTCCCAGACGACCTGATGATAACGTACTTCGAGTACTGCACGCTCGTGCCGCTCGAGGAGGTGCGGATGCTCGAAGCCGCGCTGCGGGCCGGGACCGTGCACCCGCGCGACGCCAAGCAGCGTCTCGCGCACGCGATCACGGCGCGGCACTGGGGCGAGGCCGCGGCGGACGCCGCGGCGGCGGAGTTTACCCGCGTCTTTCGGGAGCACGAGCGGCCCGAAGAGATCCCCGAGATCGCGCTCAGCCGGTCGCAGGTGCCCAACGGCGCGATGCGCCTCTCGCATCTGCTCGTGGCGCTCCGCCTCGCGCCGTCCAACACCGAGGCGCGGCGGCTGATCGATCAGGGCGGGGTGACACTCGACGAGACCCGCGCGGCCGGGGACGTCGACGTGCCGGTGCGCGCCGGACTGATCGTCCGCGTGGGACGCCGGCGGTTCGCGAAGGTGCGGCTGACCTAAGGATCGCGGCGCGGGAGTCGCGCGTCCCGATTTCACCCGGTGGATGCGCCCCTCGCGGGTTTGGTTGACGCTCCGGAAGGCCCTCCCTATACTAGGAAGGCAGCGTGGGCCCTTAGCTCAGGTGGTGAGAGCGCACCCCTGATAAGGGTGAGGTCCGTGGTTCGAGTCCACGAGGGCCCACCATCCTCATCTTACGAGCGCGACCCCCGGTGTTTCTCCAGCGCTTGAATTCGGACATCGTGATCGCCCACGCGTTCAACGACGTTGTCTAGCTTTCGTTCGATCCGATCCAGCCGGTGAGTATGGTCCTCGAGGATGGCCGTGTGCCGGTTCAGGATGGCCGTATGACCCTCCACGGTAACCGCGTGGCGACCCAGGATGGCAGTATGGCCCTCCAGGGTGACCGTGTGACCATCAACGACGGTGCGGACTTCACGGATCTCTCGCCGCACATCCTCGAATCCATGGGCGACCATCGCGGCCAACTGGTCGAGCGTCATGCGGCGGGCCATCGTGCTTTGAGCGTAGGCGCGGCCGTCGAAACCGTCAAGCCGGGAACGTACGTCCTTATGTTGCCGCCTGGTCGGTGCGGCGCTCCAGCATTTTGCAGAACGCCTCGACGACCTTTAGGTCGAACTGCGTCCCCGCCGACTTCCGGAGCTCAACCACGGCGTCGGCCTGCGAGCGGGCCGGCTTGTACGGGCGTTCGTCGGTAATCGCGCTGTAGGCGTCAATCACCGCTAGGATGCGGGCACCGAGCGGAATGCGCTCGGCCGCGAGTCCATCAGGATAGCCTTTGCCGTCCCAACGTTCGTGGTGGGCGCGGAGGATGCGTGCCACCCCGCGCATCCGCTCGACCGGACGCAGGATTTCTTCGCCGGTAATCGGATGCTGGCGCATGATTTGCCACTCCTCATCGGTGAGCTTCGCCGGCTTCCGCAAGATCGCGTCGGGCACCGCGATCTTGCCGATGTCATGGAGCAGGGCGCCCCAGCGGATGTCCTTGGCCTCGTCGTCGCGGCACCCGAGGAGGCGGGCAGTGGCCTCCCCCCAATCGGCGAGGCGTTCGCTGTGGCCGCCGGTGTACGAGTCGCGGGCGTCCAGCGCCCGGCCGAGCGTGACCACCATCTCGATGTACGAATCCTGCAGATTCTGATAGAGCCGGGTGCGGTGAATCGCCGCGCCGCCGGTCTCCGCGATGCTCTTCAGGAGGCGCACATCGGCCTCGATGAACGGCTCCTTCTGGCCGCGGCGGGCGCGTCCGATCGTGATCGTGCCGATGACGTTCTGGTCCGCTCGAAGCGCCGCGATGGCGAACGGCGCGAGCACCCGATGCGCGTCCGGCGCCGCCGAGAACGCGGCGGCGTCGTCGGCGGAGAGGTCGGGCGAGACGTGGGGAGCGGCGGCGCCGAACATGCGCGTGAGTTGCGCCGAGACGGGCGCATTGGTCCCAACGTGCTCCGCGGCGAGCCCCCACGCGTGCACGGTCGTCAGCGTCTTGCCGTCGCCGTCCAGCAGCGCGAGCACGGCGTGGTCGGCACGCACGAGGCGCACCACGTGGTCCACGAGGATCGGATACATCTCCTCGGGTGTACGCGCGTTGCGGAGCCGCTTGCTCAGCTCGTAGAGGGCTTCGAGTTCGGCGGTGCGCCGGCCCTGGGCCTCGTACGACCGGCCGTTTTCGAGGGCGGCCGCGGCCTGCCAGGTAAAGGCCAGCATCGCCTCACGCTCCGGCGCGGACCACGTATGTGGAGCGTCATAATAGCAGACGACCGCCGCGGTCGCGCGCCCTTCGTGAATCAGCGGCCACGACGCGAAGGCACGGAAGTTCTCGCGGTCGGCGCGCCGCCGCGTGTCGTTCCCGGGCGGGAGCGCGCGGATGTCTTCCACGAGCGTCGGCTCGGGCGGGGACGGCCGCCGATTCTTCGGCAGGTCCATGCACGCAAGTTCGGCGTGACCGCTGAGGTGGGCCCACGGCGCGGCGCCATCGGGTGTCGCGATCTCCGCGACGTAGGGCGTCGACATGCCGTGCGACCATTGACACGTGACGACCCCGTTGGCCGAGCGCAGCAGCACGGCGACGCGCCCGGTGCCGCTGAGCTCCGTGGCCGCCTGACCGATGGCGGAAGCGACGCCCGCGACCGAGGAGGGACGGTTGAGTGCCTCGCTGAGCTCCACGAGGCGCTTCATCAGCTCCGCGCGCAGGCGCGGATCGCCGGTGTCGGACTTGCCGGCGTGCTGCTGTCCTTCGCGCGCAGCACGCATCGATATTCCTGTACGCTCGGGTTGCATCGCCCTCCGCCGACCGCCTCACATGCTCCGGTATTGCTCCCGCGTGTTTACGGGATATTGAACTAGTAAAGGGATACTCCTTTTTTTACAGGACCGCGCGCCGGTGCACGGTCACGTGGCGGCGCGCCGCGGCGCGAGGGGGCCGCGCGGCCGAGAGGGATCGTCCGCGGCGGGGTGCAACCGGAGCCACGTGAATACGCAGTTCGCGCTCTTGGTGTGCGTGCTCGGTCTCGGCCTCGTCTTCGAGTTCGTCAACGGCTTCCACGACGCGGCGAACGCGATCGCGACGGCGGTGGCCACGCGCGTCCTGCGGCCCGCGCAGGCGGTCATCATGGCCGGTGTCCTCAACTTCGCCGGCGCCGTAACCGGCACCGCCGTCGCCACGACGGTCGGCAAGGGTCTCGTCGATCCGCACGTCGTCACCCAGGCTACGATCGCGGCCGGGCTCGTTGCCGCCATCGGCTGGGATTTCTTCACGTGGTACCTCGGCATGCCGACGAGTTCCAGCCACGCGCTCCTGTTCGGCGTGCTCGGGGCCGGCGTGGCCACGGGCGGCCTGAGGGCCGTGGAGGTGCCGGGCGTCGTGAAGGTGGGCATCGGCATCGGCTACTCGCCCGTCATCGCGCTGCTCGCGGCCGGCGCCCTCATCGTCGGGTTGTACTGGTTGGTGTATCGCTACCCGCCGGCCCGCATCACGCGGGTGTTCGGCCGGCTCCAGCTGCTGTCGTCGATGTACATGGCCTTCAGCCACGGCGGCAACGACGGGCAGAAGACGATGGGGATCATGTCGCTGGCGCTCTTCACGTACGGCGCGCTCGGCCCGACCTTCTACGTGCCCGTGTGGGTCATGGTGGTCGCCGCCTTCGCGATGGGCGCGGGGACGGCGGCCGGGGGATGGCGCATCGTCAAGACGATGGGGTTCCGGCTGACCAAGCTGCACCCGATCGACGGATTTGCCGCCGAGACGGCGGCGGCGACCACCATCGAAGTCGCCACGCGTCTCGGCATTCCCATCAGCACGACGCATGCGATCAACGGGGCGATACTGGGCGTCGGGGTGTCCAAAGGCGTGCGCTGGGTCCGGTGGAGCGTCGCGAGAAACATCGTGACGGCGTGGGTGCTGACGGTGCCGGCGTGCTTTGGGCTCGGGTGGGGGTTGATGCGCCTCGCGGCGATGCTCGGGCTGTAGTCGCGGGCGGGCCGCTAGTCCGCGTCGCCCGCGGACGGAGAACGGTCGCGCAGGCGGACACGCTGCGCGCCGGTGTAGACCGTAAACCGCGGGCCGCGCACGAAGCCGAGGAGGGTCATCCCAAACGCCTCGGCCGCGTCGCACGCCAGGCTCGACGGCGCCGAGACGGCGGCGAGGATCGGAATCCCGGCGGCCGCGGCCTTCTGCACGATCTCGAAGCTGGCCCGGCCGCTCACCATGACGATGTGCCGGCGGAGCGGGAGCCGGCGCCCGAGAAAGGCGTGCCCCACGAGTTTGTCCACGGCGTTGTGACGGCCGACGTCCTCGCGCAGCGTGAGCAGCCGGCCGTCCCGATCGAACAGGCCCGCCGCGTGCAGGCCGCCCGTCTTGGCGAAGATCGTCTGCGCCTCACGCAGGGCATCCCCGAGCCGTCCGAGGGTCTCGTCGTCGACCGTGAGGTCGTCGCCCGTCACGGCGTCGATGCCGCGCACGTGAATCGCCTCGATCGACGCCTTGCCGCACACGCCGCAGCTGGACGTGGTGTAGAAGTTGCGGCGGAGCCGCTCCGCGTCGTACGCCGCGCCCGCGCGGAGGGCGACGTTCACGATGTTGTACTGCTGGGCCCCGTCCAGGGAGGGATCGGTGCAGTAGCTGATGGCCCGGACCTCGTCGGGCGAGCGAAGCACGCCCTCCGTGCACAGGAACCCGGCCGCCAGCTCGAAGTCGTGGCCCGGCGTGCGCATCGTCACCGAGATCTGGGTGAAGGGGCCGCCGTCGGGCGGGTAGAGGCGGATCTCGAGCGGTTCTTCGACCGCGAGCACGTCGGTGCGGGCCTGCGCGGAGTCCTCGCGGGCCTGGAGCACGCGGCGCCGGACGGTGCTTGTCCGCGCGGCTGGGGGAGCGGCGGCCTCGGGAGCGTCCTCGGCTCGGGACGTCATGGCGGGCCCATCGTAGCATCGGCCCCCGGGAGCGTCAACGCGGGGCGGCGGGCCGAGCGCCGGCTTCTAATTTCACGGGCGGCGGGCCGCGGGGTCGCCCCGCACGGGAACGATGTCCAGGTACCCGGCGTTTAGCAGTCTACCGGCGTTGCCGGGCCGTCGTGAAGAAGGTATAGTGGGGTATATTAAATGAAAGTCGGATGAGCGGCGTCTCGCTCGGCCCGGAGGGATCATCCTCCGGGCCCACCGTTGCAGCAATCGCAGCCGACATCATCGACGCAAAGAGAGGCCGCTGATGGGGAGACCCGGAGGACCGGGTTCGGTCCGGCAACAGAACGCCGTGCTTGAGTGGCGCCTCACGCCGCGGCAGTGGCGGATCGTCCGCCAGGCCGCGATCACGGTTGCGCTCGCCGGCACCGCCGTCGTCCTGGCCGCGGGCGGCCTGCTCGTCGGCGCGGCCGCCGCGATCAGCGTCCACCTCCCCTCGACGGACGCCCTCTACGATCTGCCGAGCGAGGCCACCCGGATCTACGCCTCGGACGGGCAGCTGGTGGCCAGCCTCTACCGCGAAAATCGCGACAGCATCCCGCTCTCGAAGGTCGCCAACAACGTCCAGCGCGCCGTCATCGACACCGAGGACGCGGACTTCTATCGTCACCGCGGGATCTCGCTGCGCGGCGTGCTGCGCGCGGGGCTGCGCAATCTCCACGACCGCGGGTACGCCGAGGGCGGCAGCACGATCACGCAGCAGCTCGCCCGCAACATGTTCCTCACGAGCGAGAAGTCGCTCACCCGCAAGATCACCGAGATCTTGCTGGCCGTGCAGATCGAGCGCCGGCTCACGAAGCCTGAGATCCTGGAGCGCTACCTGAATCAGGTGTACTTCGGCCAGGGCGCCTACGGCGTCGAGACGGCGGCGGAGGTGTACTTCGGGAAGCCGGCCGCCTCGCTCTCGCTGCCGGAGAGCGCGATGCTGGCCGGCCTGATCCGGGCCCCGTCGTACTACTCGCCCTACGAACACCTCGACCGCGCGCGCACCCGGATGAACGAGGTGCTGGTGCGCATGACGGAACAGGGGGACATCACCCCCGAGCAGATGCGCGCCGCACAGGCCGCCCCGCTGCACCTCGCCGTCAAGACCAACGCCGGGCTCGTCGGAATTCGCGCGCCGTACTTCGTGAGCTACATCCTCCCGGGGCTCTTGCAGCGGTACGGTGAGGACCTGCTCTACAAGGGCGGCCTCAGGATCTATACGACGCTCGACCTCCGCATGCAGGCGGCCGCGGAAGAAGCGGTGCGGCGCGCGGTCGACGAGGCGAAGCGCAACCACATGAAAGCGCAGCAGGGCGCGGCGGTGGCGATCGACCCGCGCACCGGCTACGTACGCGCGATGATCGGCGGCTACGATTTCCGCACGAGCCAGTTCAACCGCGCCTGGCAGGCGCACCGGCAGCCGGGGTCGGCGTTCAAGCCGTTCACATACACCGTCGCCGTGATGCGCGGGATCCCGCCGACGCGGACGCTGCTCGACGCGCCGATCGAGTTCCCGCTGCCGAACGGCACCGTCTGGAAGCCGCAGAACTATGACAAGAAGTGGCACGGCACGATCACGGCGCGCTACGCGCTCGAGAACTCGATCAACGTCGCGTCGATCCGGCTGGAGCAGGAAGTGGGGCCGCGCGCGATCGTCGATCTCGCGCACCGCATGGGCATCGAGAGTCCGCTGCAGGCCAACCTCTCCCTGACGCTCGGCTCCTCGGATGTGACGCTGCTCGAGCTCACCTCCGCGTACGGCGTGTTCGCGAACGGCGGCGTTCGCGTCGCGCCGGTGGCCGTCACGCGCGTGACCGACTATCACGGCAAGGTGCTGGAAGAGCACATGGCGGACCGGCACGTCGTGCTGAGCCCCGACGTCGCGTACGTGATGATCGACATGCTGAAGGGTGTGGTCCAGCGCGGCACCGGCACCGCGGCCAACATCGGGATCCCGCAGGCCGGCAAGACCGGCACCGCGGACGACTACCGGAACGCCTGGTTCGTCGGCTTCACGCCGTCCATCGTGGCCGGGGTATGGATGGGCAACGACGACAACTCGCCGATGGACCACGTCACCGGCGGCAGTCTGCCGGCCCGGACGTGGGCGGCGTTCATGAAACACATCCTTCCTTCGCTCGCGAAGGACGACTGGACCTCGCCGGACGGCGTCGTCCAGGCGACGGTCTGCGCCACGGACCCGTCCGGCGCGGGATGCGTCAATCGTCCGGAGGTGTTCATCAAGGGGACGGAGCCTGAAGGGGGAGTGGCGCCCGCCGCGCCGGTGACACCGTCGCCGGATCAACCGGCGGCACCGCCCGGGCCGTCGGGCCTGCCCTCGCCGGGCGGAGCGCCGGCGCCGACGCCCGCCGTGCCGGCGGTGGTGGTGGGGACCCCGGGCGCGTCCGCGGGGACGATCCCGTCGGCAACCCAGGACCACGCCACGCTGCCGGTGGTCATCACGACGCCGCGGCACGGGAGCGAGGTCGGCCTGCCGCTCACGATTACCGGCGCCTCCCCGCCTGGTACCCTCGTCCACATCACGGTCACGAGCGTGACTGGCTCGCTAAAGGTCGAGGCCGCGGACGTCTACATCCGGGCCGATCAGTCCGGCGCGTTTTCGTACCAGATCAACCCATGGCTGCGCCCGTCCGGCGGCACGCTCGTGATCACCGCGGCCGCCGCGGCCGGTCCCGACGGCGTCGCAACGTCCGGCAGCGCGACGGTCTCCGTCCACATCAAATAGCCCGTTCCCGCAGCGTCCGCCGCCGCGTTCACCGTACGTCCATGTGTCGTGCGGGGCCCGCTTGCCGGTCGGAAACCGCCCCAGTATAGTAGTAGGTGCAGGCCGCCCGGGCGCGATGTCCGGGCGGGTCGTTCCTCAGGGGGCTCGCCGTGTCAGGACATTCCAAATGGCATAACATCAAGATCAAGAAGGGCAAGGTCGACCAGCAGCGCGGCAAGCTCTTCAGCAAGCTCGCGCGGGAGATCATCATTGCCGCGAAAGACGGCGGCGGCGACCCGGCCAACAACATGCGCCTTCGGGGGGCGATCGAACGCGCCCGCGAAGCCAGCATGCCCAACGACAACATTCAGCGCGCGGTGGCGCGCGGGGCGGGCGGCGGCGACGGTGCCGTCTACGAGGAGATGACCTACGAGGGCATGGGGCCCGCGGGCGTCGCGCTCCTCGTGCAGGTCGCCACGGACAATAAAAACCGCACCGCCTCCGAGGTCCGGAACATCCTGACCAAGGCTGGCGGCGCGATGGGCGCGTCGGTCGCGTGGATGTTCGAGAAGAAGGGGCTCATCACGCTGCCCCGCTCGGTCGCCTCGGAGGACGAAGTCATCACGCGGGCGATCGACGCGGAGGACATCAAGACGACGGACGACGAGTACGAAATCACGACCGCGCCCGAGAATTTCATGAAGGTGCGCCGCGCGCTCGAAGAAGCCGGCTGGAAGCCCGCGCTCGCCGAGATCACGATGGTGCCGAAGTCGTCGGTGCCGCTCAGCGGCAAGGAGGCGCAGCAGGTGCTGCGGCTCATGGAGGCGCTGGAGGATCACGACGACGTGCAGCACGTCTACGCCAATTTCGATATCCCGGACGAGGTACTGCAGCAGGTCGGTTGATCATCATCGTGGGGGTGGCCCGTGGCCGTTCGTGAGAGCATCGAACCTGGATACCGCGCCATCTGGACCGCGGTCCAGCAGAACGTCGAGTTGATGCCGGAGGGGCAGCTGGACGTCAAGCCCGAGGGTCTAGAGACCCGCTCGTTCCGCGAGATCGCGGTGCACATCGCGAACGCGTCGGCGACCTTCGGCGAAAATATTGGCAAGACCGTCTGGGAGCGAGTCGTCGCGTTCCCGCCGGACAACTTCCGCTCGAAGGCGCAGGTGCTGGATGCCGTCCGGCAGGGCGGGGAACGCTACCTCGGCGGACTGGCCCGGCTGACGGATCAGGAAGCCGGGAAGGTCATCGAGACGCCGTGGGGCGTCAAGATGCCGCAGGGCATCGTCGTTGGGTTTGCGGTGCCCCACACGTTCTATCACAACGGGCAGATGTCCATCTATCTTCGGATGGCGGGGATCAAGCCGGTCTTCGCGGTCCGCTAAGCGCTTGCCCGGGGGCCCCGCGGGGCCCCGGGAGGAAGGCCCGCGCCAATGGCGAACACTGGTTCGTGTTCGCTTCCCAGCCTCATCGGTCGGCAGGAGGTCCCGCGTCGGACGGGGGACCCGTCGCGCCTGCCCGGCGGAACGGCGGGGTGCGGATGCTCGGTCTCGACCCCGGACTTCACTTGACCGGCTACGGCATGATCGAGACCGCGGGGCCCGTGCTCCGCGTCGCCGATGCCGGCGTCATCCGCACCGATCCTCGCGCGCCGCTCAGCGACCGCCTGGCCGAACTCTACGATGGACTCCGCGACGTGCTGGCGGAATGGCGGCCGGAGGCGATCGCCCTCGAGGACGTGTTCGCGCATCCGGCCTTTCCACGCACCGGGATCCTCATCGGCCACGTGTGCGGCATCATCAGTGTCGCCGCCTCGGAGCGGCGCATTCCCGTGGAGACGATTCCTCCCGCCGCGGTGAAACGCGCCCTCGTGACGTCGGGACGCGCCGACAAGCGCCAGATCCAGCGCATGGTGCGGGTGCTGCTCACGCTGGACCGGGAGCCCGTCAGCCACGTCGGCGATGCGCTGGCCCTCGCGCTCGTGGCGCTGTCGCGGCGCGGCGTGCCGCTCATGCGGGCATGATCGCGCTGCTGCGCGGCCGCGTGATGCGCCGGACCGAGGAGCTGCTGGTGATCGACTGCGGCGGCGTCGGCTACGAAGTGCATCTCCCGGCATTTCTGCGCGATCTGCTTCGCGCGGACCCGCACCGCCTCGATGAGACCGTGGAGCTGCACATTTCCTATCACGTCAGCACGAATCAGCCGCGCCCGCTGCTCGTCGGATTTCTCCGCGAGGTCGAGCAGGAGTTCTTCGAGCGGTTCATCACCGTCGACGGCGTCGGCCCGACCAAGGCGATGAAAGCGCTCGCGCATCCAATCGAGCGCGTCGCCGACGCCGTGGAGCGGAAGGACATCGCGTTCTTGCAGAAGCTCCCCGGCATCGGGGCGCGGACCGCGGAGAAGATCGTCGCGGCGCTGCACGGCAAGATGGGCAAGTATGCGCTGCTCCGGCCGGACGCGCCGGCGGCGCCCGAAGCCGCGCCGGTGGACTTCCAGGAGGAAGTGATCGAGGTCTTGACGCGCCAGTTGGGCTATCGTGCCGGCGAGGCCAAGCGCATGGTGGATGACGCGCTGCGGCGCAACGGCGCCATCGCGTCCGCGGAGGCGCTCTTGCAAGAAGTCTACCGCGTGGAGCGGGGATCACTGGCATGACGCGCGAGCGCACGATCGGGCCGGGCGGCGGAGGGAGCGAGCCGCCGGGCGGGCGTGCCGTCCCAGGCCCCGCCGTCCCCTCCGCGTCCCGCGCCGCGCCGGCAGGAGGCGCATCTCTGGGTCGCGCCGCAGGCTCAGGAGCGGCCGGAGGTCCTGCGTCAGACAGGGCGGACGCGGACGAGCAGTTCATCCGCAGCCTCCGGCCGGCGCGCCTCGACGAGTGCATCGGACAGCCCCGCGTCGTGACCGGGTTGTCGATCAGCATCCAGGCGGCCCGCGAGCGCGGCGAATCCCTCGACCATGTGCTGCTCCACGGGCCGCCGGGGCTCGGCAAGACGACGTTCGCCAACGTCATCGCCGTCGAGATGAACACGAAGATCGTCACGACGTCGGGACCCGCGCTCGAGCGGGGCGGAGACCTCATGGGGATCCTCACCAACCTCGAGGCCGGCGACGTGCTGTTCATCGACGAGATCCACCGGCTACCGCGCGCGGTTGAGGAGTTTCTCTATCCCGCGATGGAGGATTTCTGCGTCAACTTCGTCATCGAGAAGGGCGCGCACGCCCGGACGCTGCGGTACACGCTCCGGCCGTTCACGCTGGTCGGGGCGACGACGCGCGCGGGCCTGCTCTCGTCGCCGCTGCGGGACCGCTTCGGCATCTCGCACCACCTCGACTTCTATCCGGTCGAGGACCTCACCAAGGTCGTGCGCCGGTCCGCGACCATTCTGGGGGTCGCGGCCGCCGACGACGGGGCGGAGGAGATCGCGCGCCGCGCGCGGGGCACGCCGCGGATCGCGAACCGGCTGCTCCGGCGCGTGCGCGACTACGCCCAGGTGCGCGCGGAGGGCAAAATCACGCTTGAGGTAGCGCGGGAGGCCCTGGAGTTCGAGGGGGTCGATCCCATCGGGCTCGACGCGCAGGATCGCGAGCTGCTGCGCACGGTCGTCCAGGTGTACGGCGGCGGGCCGGTCGGCGTGGAGGCGCTCGCCGCGACGCTCAACGAAGAAGTGGACAGCATCGTCGAGATGATCGAGCCGTACCTCCTGAAGATCGGCTTCCTGACGAGAACGCCGTCCGGACGGCGGGTGACGCCGCAGGCCTGCGACCACCTCGGCGTGGCGGCGTCCGAACGTCCTCCGCGCGGCCAGGGGGTGCTCTTCCCGTGACGCCCGCCGCGATCGGCCGGCTGCTGATCGGGTTGGGCGTCCTGCTCGTCATCATGGGCGGCGCGATCGTCCTGCTCGGGACGCTCCCGCGACTTCCCGGAGACATCTACATGCAGCGGAAGGGGTTCACGCTCTACGTGCCGATCCTCGGGAGCGTGCTCGTGAGCCTCCTCCTCACGCTGCTCCTCAACCTCTTCTTCGCGAGGCGATGACCGCCGTGACCCGTCCGCGAGCGCCGCGGCGGCGTGCGTGGCCGCGGATGCTCCTCTCCGCGGGCGTTGCCGGCCTGGTGGCGTGGTGGGCCGGAGGCCTCCTGTCCGCGCGCGGGACCGAGTCAATCGTCATCCGCGTCGGCGTTCTGATCGACCGGCCGTCGGTGCAGATCACCGCGGATGGCCCGGTGACCGTGGAGGATCTGTCGCTGTCGATGTTCACGCCGCCCGTGCCCGCCGCGCTACCGGCGAGGACGGGGTGGATCGTGACGGCGAGCGGCACCGGCGGGCTCGACCTGTCCGGCGTTGCCCTCGGTCCGGCCGTGCGCCTCACGGCGCAGCAGGGCCTGCTGCGCGCGGACGGCCGCCCGTATCGCGGCGTCCTCGAACTTCGGCGTACGCCCGGCGGTCAGATAACCGTCGTGAATGAGATTGACCTCGAATCCTATCTGTACGGTGTGATCAAAGGCGAGGTGGATCCACGCTGGCCGCCGGAGGCTGTTCGCGCGCAGGCGGTCGCCGCGCGCACGCTCGCCGTGCAGCGGATGCTGGCGGCGCGTCCCGCCGTTCCGGGGGCCTCCACGGGCGCCGGGTTCGACCTGCCGGCGACGACGGACGCGCAGGTGTACCTCGGCGCCGCGGCCGAGGACCCCGCGGCGACGGCGGCGGTGGACGCGACCCGCGGCCTCATCGTCACCTACGACAGCCGGCCCATCTTTGCCGCGTATCACTCGAACTCCGGCGGGCACACCGAGGACAGCGAGAACGTGTGGGGGAGTCTGTACCCGTACCTGCGGGGCGTGCCGGATCCCTACGCGCTCCAGGCGCCCGGGGTGACGTGGAGCACGATGCTGCCGCTCGCGGCGATCGAGACCGACCTGCGCCGCGGCGGCTTTAGTTTCATGGTGGCCGGCGGCGGGTCCGCCGGCACAGACCTGGGCGCCCTCGACGATGTCGCCCCGGGGCGTGTGACGCCGTGGGGCCGCGTTGTCACCGTCCTCCTCCGGGGCGGCGACGGGCGGACGCAGGAGGTCAACGCGAACCGCTTCCGCCTCCTGGTCGGCGCGAGCGTCCTGCGCAGCACAATGTTCAGCGTCACGCGGCAGGGCGGCGCGGTCGACTTCACCGGACGGGGGTCGGGCCACGGGGTCGGCCTGGATCAGTGGGGCTCGCGCGCGATGGCCGCCCGAGGCTTCACGTTCGAGCAGATCCTCAAGTACTACTACACGGGCGTGACGATCGAACCGCGATATTAGACACTTCAGTAGAACTCTCTCAGGCATCGGGGCTTGTGAAGATACGTGATATCATCAAACTAATTGAAGAAGACGGCTGGTACCTGGTGACCACCAAAGGCAGTCACCGACAGTACAAGCATCCGACGAAAGCGGGTCGGGTAACGGTCGCAGGTCACCTAAACGATGACTTGGCGGCCGGAACACTCAACAGCGTCTTGAAGCAAGCGCAGATCAAGAAGGAGGCGAAATAGCGTGTACCGCTTCCTGGTGGTGATCGAGAAGGCTAATGGAAACTACTCCGCTTACGCTCCCGACTTGCCGGGTTGCATTGCAACCGGCAAGACACGCGAAGAGGTGCAACGGAATATTCACGATGCGATCGACATGCACGTTCGCGGGTTGCGCGAAGATAATTTACCAATTCCGGAGCCTCAATCGGTCGCGGAATACATAGCCGTGTGACGAGTCGGCTTCCATGAGAACGCTGTCGGTTGGACGCCGTACGCTGCTGGCCGGCGCCGCCGCCTGGGGCGCAGGGACGGTGCTGTCGCGCGCGCCCGGACAGCACTGGCTCGGGGGAGAGGCCGAAGGGGCTACGGCCGGCCCGGGCCGATGGCTCGTCAAGGCGCCGCTGCCGGTCGCGCGTGCGGAAGTCGGTGTCGCGACCGCCGGCAACAAGGTGTACGTGCTCGGCGGCTACGCGAACGGCCGCGTCGACCAGCCCTTCAATCATGAGTTCGATCCTGCGTCCAACGCGTGGCGGAGCCGCGCCCCGATGCCGCGGGGCCTCAACCACGTCGCCGCGGTGGGACTGAACGGCAAAGTCTACGCCCTCGGCGGTTTCATCGACCAGAATCGCAACGCGGTCCCCGACGTGAACGAGTATGATCCCGCCGGCAACCGCTGGCGCGCCCTGGCCCCCGTCGCGCCGAAACGCGGCGCCGCGGCGGCGGTAGTGCTCGACGGGAAGATTCATCTGGTCGGCGGCCGGGACGCGATCAGCGACGGCTGGCACCACGTCTACGACCCCGCGACCGACAGGTGGACCGAGCGCGCCCCGCTGCCGCAGGGCCGGGACCACCTCGGGCTGGCCGTCGTGGGCGGGCAGATCCACGCGATCGGCGGCCGGTTCAATACGTTTGAGCACAACACCGATCTGCACGACGTCTACGATCCCGCCGCCGATCGCTGGTCGTCGCGCGCGCCGCTTCCGACCGCGCGCAGCGGCGTCGCGGCGGGCCTCCTCAACGGGTGGATCTTTATCTTCGGGGGAGAGCGCGCGGGCGGCGTCTTCCCGGAGAACGAGGCCTACGACCCGGCCGCGGATCGGTGGACGGCCATGACGCCGATGCGCACGCCGCGGCACGGGACCGGCGGCGCCGTCGTGGGATCCGCGATCTACATTCCGGCGGGCGGCCTCGTGAACGGCGGCAGGCGCCCGGCGACGACGAACGAGGCGTTCAGCCTCTGAGCCTCCGGCTTTCCGACTTCGACTACACGCTTCCGCACGACCTCATCGCGCAGGCTCCTGCCCGGCCCCGCGACGGCTCGCGCCTGCTCGTGCTGCACCGGGACACCGGGGCGCTCGAGCACCGCGTGTTTCGGAACCTGCCTGAGTATCTTCGTCTCGGCGACGTGCTGGTGCTCAACAACACCAAGGTGCTGCCGGTCAGGCTGCGCGGCCGCCGTGCCTCGGGTGGCGAGGTCGAGGTGCTGCTGCTGCGATCTGTGGGGGACGAGTGGGAGGCGCTCGTCCGGCCGGGCAGGCGCCTCCGGCCCGGCACGCGCCTCTCGTTCGGCGACGGCGCGATCGAGGTCACGATCGGCGCGCCGACGGCGCAGGGGACGCGCCTCGTCACCGTGCACCACGCCGGCGACCTGCGCGCCGCGCTCGCGCGGGCCGGGGAGATGCCGGTGCCGCCGTACATCGAGCGGCCGCTCGAACATCCCGACGACTACCAGACCGTGTACGCCGAACGCGAGGGGGCGGTCGCCGCCCCGACCGCGGGCCTGCATTTCACGCCCGGACTGCTGGACACGATCCGGGCGTCGGGCGTGCGCGTCGCCTTCGTCACGCTGCACGTCGGCCTCGGCACGTTCCGCGGCGTCGAAGTTGAGGACGTGACCCGGCACCTCATGGACGCCGAGGAGTATGCGCTGAGCGAGGAGACGGCGGCCGCGATCAATGGCGCCAGGACGGCGGGCGGCCGCGTGGTCGCCGTGGGGACGACGGTGGTGCGCACCCTCGAATCCATCGCGCGGGAGGACGGGACCGTCCCCGCGGGGCGGGGGCGCACCGAATTGTTCATTACGCCGGGATTCCGGTTCCGCGTGACGGACGCCCTCGTCACAAACTTCCATTTGCCGCGGACGACGCTGCTCATGCTCGTGAGCGCGTTCGCCGGCCGCGAGCGCATCCTCGCCGCCTACGCGGAGGCAATCCGCCTGGGGTACCGCTTCTACAGCTTCGGGGACGCGATGCTGATCGTGTGACGGTGGGGCGCGATCACGATGGTGACTTCAGCCACCGGCCGAGAAAGCGCACCATTCGGTTCCACGCGTCGTCGGCATCCTGCACGGAGAATTTTTCGAACTCGTGCGGGCCGCCCGGGTACACGTGTATCAGGTGCGGAACCTGGGCGTCACGGAGGAGGATGCCGAGGCGAAGGGTGGGCCTATAGTACCCGTCCTTGTCGCCGACGAGCAGCAGCATCGGCGAGCTCTGTGGGGTGATGGCGGTCTTGATGCGGAACAGCTGCGGATCCGTGCCGAACCCGGTGATGGCGCCGTAATAGTCGACGCCGGCCTGGACCTTTCCGCGCGCCGCCAGCATGACGGTGAAGAAACCGCCGTTTGAGAATCCAACTGCGCCGATCTTACTGCCGTTGACCTTGTCATGATGCTGAAGCTCGTCGGCCGCCTCCGCCAAATCCGTATAGATGACTTCCTCGGACCTGGTGAACGACTCGCCGCGGCTGTTGCCCGTGAGACCGTAGGCCTCGAGATAGTAAGGCACAAAGCACACGTATCCCGCATCCGCCAGCCGTTTGGCGTAGGTGAGGGTCAGCGGCTCCACGCCGAGGCTCTTCTCTAACACAAGCATGCCTGGGAACGGGCCGGGACCGTCCGGCACGAACACGGCGGTCGAGATATTATGCTTGACCCCCACCCCTATAGTGCCGGCGGCGCCGAAGCCCTGGCGGACATGGAGCCCCAGCAGAAGCGCGCATCCGAGCGCCGCGCAGATCGCGGTTGTCCTATGACGCCGTGCCTTCGCCATCCGAGTGGGTCCCCCCAGTCGACGCGCCGGTGAGGAATACCTTCCGCAGCCCACGCGGCCGTTACTTCGGCGCGATCCGCGTCCACCCCCGGCGCGCAGGCGCCCACTGTTCGAGGGGCCGTCCGAGGTAATCCTTGCCTTCGACCTGATAGCCCGCGGCGGTGAGCCGCTTGAGCGCCTCGGCGTAGTAGCGGTAATCTACCTGCCAGGCGTTGCGGAGCGGGTTGCGGTAGGCGCCGATCCCGCCGAGCAGCCGGCGCACATTCTGATCCTCGGTCGCTTCGCAGCGCAGTTCCACGCTTTGATTGATCGTGCCGAGCGCCTGAATCTTCGTGTTCTGCGGCGCGACGACGGGCTGGCCGCCGGGATTGTCGGACGTGGCGAGGGCAGGGGTGGCCGGCGCAGGCTTGGAAGGGGCCGCCGGTCGGGCCGCCGCGGGCGCTCCGGCACCGGGGGCGGCGGGTGCGACCGGACTCGCGGGAGCGGCGGGTGCCGCCGCTGCACCGGGCGTGCCGGCCTGGGCCGCGCGCTGCGCTTTCATCGCTTCCGCCTTGGCCTTCGCCGCGGCGATCTTTTCCTCGCGGCTCATCTCGCCGGGCGCCGGTGCGGCGGCACCCGGTTCCGGCGACTTGTCCTGAGGTTTCTCGTCGGTCATCCCACGCTCCCCGCATCCCGGATCAACGGGACGAGTGACGGTTGGCCGTTCGACGCGATTCTACCGGACGGCCGGCGCGGTGTCACGCGCCGCGAGAGGTGGTCATTGCAGCGAGCGCCGCCCCGGCGCGGGGCGCGCGCCGGCTCAAGCGGCCCCGAACTCTTGGCATCCGCGCAAGGTGTTATACTTCCACGCGCGATGTTCCGCTTCGATCTCGTGCACGCGGACCGCGCGACGGGCGCCCGCGCGGGGCTCCTCCATACCCCGCACGGCGTCGTCGAGACGCCGGCGTTCATGCCGGTCGGGACCCACGGTACGGTCCGCGCGCTCACGCCGGAAGAGGTCCGCGGCGCCGGGGCGCAGATCGTCCTCGCCAACACGTTCCATCTAATGCTGCGGCCTGGGATCGAGTTGATCGCGCAGGCCGGCGGTCTGCACCGGTTCATGCACTGGGACGGCCCGATCCTGACCGACAGCGGCGGCTACCAGGTGTTCAGCCTCGCCCATCTGCGCCGGGTGTCCGACGAGGGCGTGACCTTCCGCTCTCCGATCGAAGGCCGTGAGATTCACCTCACACCGGAGCGCGTCGTCGACCTGGAGGGCCAGTTGGGCGCCGACATCATCATGCCGCTCGACGTCTGCCTCGGCTACCCGGCGCCGCCCGCGGCGGCGGCGGAGGCCGAGCGCCGGACCGCCGTGTGGGCGCGCCGTTCGCTGGAGGCCCACCACCGCCCGGAGCAGGCGCTGTTCGGGATCGTCCAAGGCGGATTCGAGGAGGGGTCGCGCCGCTCCGCGGCCGATGAGATCGCCGCCCTCGGATTCGCCGGCCATGCGGTCGGGGGATTGTCCGTCGGCGAACCGCGGACCATGACGTACGACCTGCTCGCCGCCGTGACGGAACGGCTGCCCGCCGGTCAGCCGCGCTACCTCATGGGCGTCGGCGTGCCCCCCAGCAGCATCGAGGCGGTGCGCCGGGGCGTCGACATGTTCGACTGCGTGCTCCCGACGCGCGTCGGGCGGACGGGGGTCGCCCTCACCGCGGACGGCCGCCTGCAGCTGCACAACGCCGCGCACGCGACCGATCTCGCGCCGCTCGAAGAGGACTGCCCGTGTCCGGCCTGTCGAGGCTACACGCGGGCGTACCTCCGGCACCTGTTCAAGGCGGGCGAGATGCTGGGCCCGCGCCTGGTGAGCCTCCACAACATCACCTTCATGACCCGGCTCATCGCGTCCATGCGCGCGGCGATTCTCGAGGACCGGTTCGCCGCGTGGAGCGAGGCGGCGCTCGCCCGCTACAAGACCGCATGGTAGGATTAGCGGGCAGGAGGCGCATCTTGGCTCTGCGCCTACGGCGTTAATGACAACATTGCTCGCCGCGGAGTCGGCGAGCGGAGCCAAAGATGCCCGCAGGCCCAGCAGCCTGCGTAAGACAGGGAAGGCGCGGCGCATCGCAGAAAGCGTGTCGCATGCCGCGGGAATGCCCGCAACGGGGAGGCCTCGGGGGTGACCAGCCAGCAGATCGCGCAGTTGTTGCCGTTGGTGGTCATCTTTGCGGTCTTCTATTTCATCGCGATCCGTCCGCAGCAGGCGCAGCAGCGCCGCCATCGCGAGATGCTGGGGCGCCTCAAGAAGGGTGATCGCGTGCTGACGCGCGGCGGACTCTACGGTGTGGTCGTGGAGTTGAAGGACAACCGGCTCCTGCTCGAACTGGCGCAGAACGTGCGCGTGCAGGCGGACCGGACGGCGGTGCAGGCCGTGGTCAACAAGGGCGCCGCGGCCACCCCGTAGGTCATGGTCCGCGGCTCGTAGCATGCCGGAATCGACGCCGGGCCCGGCGCTGCCCAGCGCGCCGGGGCGTCCGGTCGTCCTCGACGACGTGAAGCGGGACCCCGAGGTCGACGCGTACATCACCAAGGCGAACGAATACACCGGCGCGATCGGCTACACGGAGCACGGCTTTCGGCACGCCACGCTGGTCTCGAACATTGCCGGCAACATCCTGCGGCGGCTCGGTCACGACGAGCACCAGGTGCAGCTCGCGGCGATCTCGGCGTACCTGCACGACATCGGCAACCTGGTGGGGCGCGTGAACCACGAGGCCACCGGTGCGCTGCTCGCGAGCCGCATCCTCGCGCGGCTCGGGATGGATCCGACGGATATGGCGGTGGTGATGGGGGCGATCGGCAACCACGAGGAGCAGACCGGCGAGCCGGTGAGCGACGTGTGCGCGGCGTTGATCATCGCCGACAAGTCTGACGTGCACCGGACGCGGGTGCGGAACCCCGACCCGACGACCTTCGACATTCACGATCGGGTCAACTACGCGGTCGAGCACTCGTTTCTGCGCGTGGACGCCCCGGCGCGGAGCGTGACGCTGGAGCTCACCATCGACACGCGGATCTCCCACGTCATGGAGTACTTCGAGATCTTCCTGCCGCGCATGGTGATGTGCCGGCGGGCGGCGCAGTGGCTGAACTGTCAGTTCGGGCTGCAGATGAACGGTACGAAGCTCCTTTAGGAGGGACACAGATGGCCGGCATACTCTACCGCTGTGTGTTCTGCGACGTCTCTCATGAGGTCGCGAGGCGAGCCGACGGGCCCGTCTATTTGCGCTGTCCCACGACCTACCGCTGGGCCTGGTACGATGCGCGGGCGTTCGATCTGGCGCGTCCCGCGCGGGGAACCGGCCGCGCCGCGGCCTCGGCGGGAAGTACCGCGGCCGCGCGCCGCAGGGCGCGGCCGCAGCCGGCCGCCCGGCGGTCCGGTGGAGCCGGCCGCGCGAAGTCCCGCGCCAAAGCCGGGTCAGCCCGGCGCGCCGGACGGGGGGCGCCTGCCCGCGCGTCGTCCCGGAAGCGTGCGCGGAAGGGGGGCCGCCGCTAGGCCGGCCCGTGGGGCCGGCGCCGCGATGTCGCCGATGCTGACCAGGACGCTGCGCATCGGGACGCGCGGAAGCCGGCTCAGTCTGCGTCAGACGCAAATCTTCGTCGACGCGCTGTGGGCGCATCGGCCGGGCGTCGCGGTGGAGACCGTCGTGGTCCACTCCGCGGGCGACCGGGCGCCTGACGTCCCGCTCGAGCAGCTGGAAGGCATCGGGTTCTTCGCCAAGGAGCTCGAGACGGCGGTGGCCGAGGGGCGGTGCGACGTCGCCGTCCACAGCGCGAAGGACCTCCCGACCACCCTCCACGCGGCGCTCCGCCTCGGCGCGGTACTGTCCCGCGCCGACCCGCGCGATGTTCTCGTGTCGCGCGGCAACCTGCCGCTCGCGGACCTGCCCTTCGGCGCGCGGGTGGCCACCAGCAGCGTCCGGCGCGCGGCGCAGCTGCGCGCCCGCCGCCCGGATCTCGTCATTGTCTCGATCCGCGGCAACCTGGACACGCGGCTCGCCAAACTCGACCGCGGGGACGCCGACGCGCTGTGCATCGCGGCGGCCGGACTCGTGCGGATGGGGTGGGAGGACCGCGTCGCGGAGTGGCTCGAGCCCGAGGTGATGCTGCCGGCGCCCGCACAAGGCGCGCTGGCCGTGGAAGCGCGCCGCGACGATGGCGCCGTGCTCGATCTCCTGCGCCTGGTCGACGACCCGGCCACGCACGAGGCGGTGACGGCGGAGCGCGCGTTCGTCGGCCGGCTCGGCAGCGGATGCCGCGCCCCGGCCGGGGCGCTGGCCACGGTCGATCGGGGCCGCGTCGCGCTCGAGGGGCTGCTCGCGAGCGAGGACGGACGCATCGTTCGCCGGCACCGCGCGACGGCGCCGGTCGGGGCGGCGCGGTGGCTGGGCTGCTGCGTGGCGGACCGGGTGTATGCCGACGCCGGCGAGATCACCGGAGAGACGCCGGTGCCCGCCGTGCGCGAGCCCGTGAGGCGCGCGCCGTGAGCCAAGCGCTCGCGGGCCGCCGGATTGTGGTGACCCGGCCGCGGGACGACGGCCGCCTCAGGCGCCTCCTCGAGGACGAAGGCGCCGAGGTCGTCGAGTTTCCGACGATCCGTATCGCGCCCGCGTCCGACTACGGGCCGCTCGACGCCGCCTTGGGGCGCCTCGCGGACTACACGTGGATCGTGTTCACGAGCCGGAACGGCGTGGCCGCCGTGATCGGCCGGCTGGCCGCGCGCGGCCTGTCCCCCGCGGCCCTCGGCCGCGCGCGCCTCGCCGTCATCGGCCCGGGCACGGACGAGGCGCTGCGGGAGCACGGCCTGCGGGCGGAGCTCTCGCCCGGCGAGTTTCGCGCCGAGGCGCTCGTCACGGCGTTCGACGGCCACGACCTCCGCGGGGTGCGCGTCCTGCTTCCCCGCGCCGCCGTCGCGCGTGACGTCCTGCCGGAAGGACTCCGCGCGCGCGGCGCCGCCGTGGACGTCGTGCCGGCGTACCGCACCGAGGTGGAAGATGCGCACGCGCCGGAGGCGCTCGCGGCCGTGCGGACCGGACGCGTCGACGCGGTGACGTTTACGAGCTCGTCTACGGTGCGCCACTTTCTGCAGCTCGCCGGTCCGGACGCACCGCGCGCGCTCGAGGGCGCGCTGGTGGCCTGCATCGGCCCGGTCACAGCCGAGACCGCGCGCGCGTCCGGCCTGCGGGTCGGCGCCGTCGCGACGACCTACACCCTGTCCGGCCTGGTCGATGCGCTCCGCGCGGCGTTGAGCCCGCGCCCGGGCCCGGCAGTCACATCTGGAGGACGGTGAACGGCATGGGGTTTCCGGATCGACGGTTTCGCCGGCTGCGGCGCACCGAACGCCTTCGCGAGATGGTGCGCGAGACGACGCTCGCGCCGGCGGATTTCATCGCGCCGCTCTTTGTAAAGGAGAGTGTCCCGCGGCCGGTGCCCATCGAGGCGATGCCCGGGCAGGTCCAGCATACGGCCGCGAGCGTGGTCGAGGAGTGCGGCGCGCTCGCAGAGGCCGGCGTGGCGGCGGTGATGCTGTTCGGCATTCCGGCGCACAAGGACGAAGCCGGCACCGCGGCGTGGGACCCGGAGGGCATCGTCCAGCAGACGCTGCGCCGCGTGCGCGGCGAAGTGGGCGACCGGCTCGTGCTCATTCCCGACCTGTGCCTGTGTGAATACACGTCGCACGGCCACTGCGGCATCGTCCGGGACGGCGCCGTCGACAACGACCGTACCATTGAGACGTACGCGCGCATCGCGGTGTCGTACGCGGAAGCGGGGGCGGATCTCATCGCGCCGTCCGGCATGATGGACGGGCAGGTGGGGGCCGTCCGCCGCGCGCTGGACGGGGCGGGCCGCGCGGATGTGGGGATCCTCGCGTATGGCGCCAAGTACGCCTCGTCGTTCTTCGAACCGTTTCGGCACGCGGCGGAGAGCGCGCCGCGGTTCGGCGATCGGCGTGCCTACCAGCTCGACCCCGCCAACGCCGACGAGGCGGTCCGCGAGATCGGGGCCGACATCGACGAGGGCGCGGACATCGTGATGGTCAAACCCGCGCTCCTGTACCTCGACGTCCTCAGCCGCGTCAAGGCGACGTTCAAGATGCCGACCGCGGCCTACCACGTCAGCGGCGAGTACGCCATGCTCAAGGCCGCGGCGGCGAACGGCTGGCTCGACGAGACGCAGGCTATGTTCGAGGTGCTGACCGCGATCCGCCGGGCCGGCGCCGATCTGATCCTCACCTACTTCGCCCGCGCGGCCGCGGAACGGCTGCGCCGCGGCTGATCCCGACTACGCGGGACGGGGCGGTCCCGGCGGCATAGCCGCCGCCGTCCTATCGTTGCACCCCATAGCACATGGCAGACGCAGCCCAGCGGGCCGTGATCGTGATGCCTCTGTATAACGAGGCGGCGACCCTGGCCGGCGTGCTCGACGAGGTGTGCCGCCATACGGCCGCCCGCATCCTCGTCGTCAACGACGGATCGACGGACGGCTCCGCGGACATTCTGACGGCGGCGGAAGCGCGCCTCCCGGACGTGCACGTCCTCACCCACGCGCTGAACGAGGGGTACGGCCAGTCGCTGATCGACGGGTTTCACTACGCGATCGACGGTGGCTTCGAGATCGCCGTCACGATCGACTGCGACCGCCAGCACGAGCCGCGGCTCATCCCGGACTTTCTCGAGGCGTCGCGCCGGTTTGACATCGTTTCCGGCAGCCGCTATCATCCGGAAGCGCCGGGCGCCCAGGACCCCGCGCCGCCGGACCGGCAGCGGCTCAACGAAGAGATCACCCGGATCGTCAACGAGCTCACCGGCTACCGGCTGACAGACGCGTGGTGCGGGTTCAAGGCCTACCGCGTCGCGGCCCTCGCGCGCATGCATCTCGACGAACGCAGCTACGGGATGCCGCTGCAGGTCTGGCTCCAGGCGGCGCGCCTCGGCCTCACGGTCACGGAGATCCCGGTGCCGCGCATCTATAAGAATCCCGAGCGGCGGTTCTGGGGCGGGCTCGACGACCCCGCGGCGCGGCGCGCGTACTATCTCAGCATCATCGACCGGGAGGTGAGCCGGTGGCGAACGTTCTCGTGATCGGCGCGCATCCCGACGATGCCGAGATCGGCATGGGCGGCACGATCGGCGCGCTGGTGGCGCGCGGCGACACCGTGACGCTGCTCGACCTCACGGACGGAGAGCCGACGCCGATGGGATCGCCGGAGCGCAGGCGGGCGGAAAGCGAGGCCGCGGCCCGTCTCCTCGGCGTCGAGCGGCGGATCACCCTGCCGCTGCCGAATCGGTACCTCATGGACACGGTCGAGAACCGCGTCGCCGTAGCCGAGGTCATCCGCGAGATCCGGCCGGACCTGCTCTGCGTGCCGTACTGGGTCGACGCGCACCCGGACCACTTGGCGGCGGAGCGCCTCAGCGAAGCCGCGCGGTTCTACGCTAAGCTGACGCGGACGGACATGCGCAGGACGCCGCACTATCCGGACCGCATCGTGCACTTCTTCTGTACGCACTACCGGCTGCAGGTAGTCCCCGCGTTTATCGTCGATATCTCCGACCACATCGAACGCAAACTCGAAGCGGTCGCCTGTTACCGCTCCCAGTTCAACGAGGAGCGCAACAACCTCGGCATCCTCGAGACGATCAGGTCCGTCGCCGCGTACTGGGGCAGCCGGATCCGGCGGCCCTACGGCGAACCGTTCGCGAGCAAAGAGCCGATCGGCGTCGCGAGCCTCGGAGATCTCCTGTGACCCCGACTGCCCCAACCTCGCGGGGCGGCCCGGCGCCGGAGTCCGCGGCGGTGGAGACGGACTACGCGATCCCCGAGCGCTCCGGCGAGACACTGTTCGTTCCGCCGGCGGAACGTCTTCCGTCGCTCGTCGCCGTCTACGATCCGGGCGCCGGCGCCGCGGTGTTCGACGTGCCGCTGCGCGACTTTCGCCGGCGGACCAGGGAGCGCGTGCTCGGCGACGCGGACCGGCCGGCGGTGCTCATGGGCCACCAGCCTGTGTTCTTTCACCCAGGCGTCTGGGTCAAATACTTTCTGTTGAACAAGCTGTGCGGCGTCAACGGAGCGTTCGGGCTCCACTGCATCGTGGACACGGACGCCACCGGCCCGGTCTCCGCAGAGATCCCGACCGGGCGCGACGGCGCCCCCCGTGGTGTGGGGCAGGTCGGCCGCACGACCCGCACGCTGGTGGCGCTCGCTGACGACGTCCCCCTCGAGGCGGCGGCCGTTCCCTCGCCGGACGCGTGGGCGGCGTTCGCCGGCGCGGTACGCGCCGACCTCGGCACCCTCGGCGCGCCCGATCTTCTGGACCGCTTCACGGCGTTTGCCGCAGCCGAGCCGGCCGTCCGCCGCGGCGCGGTAACGCTGGCCGCGTATCTCGACGGCCTCCGCCGCGCGTACGAAACCCGCGCCGGGGAGCCGCGGTACGGTGATCTAAGCCTCTCGACGCTCGCCGGCATGCCGGAGTTTCAGGCGTTCGCGCTGCATCTCTTGCAAGATCCGCCCGGCCTGCGCGCCGCGTACAACGGATGCCTGGACGATTACCGGCGCGAGCACCACGTCCGCTCCGCCGCCAACCCGTTTCCGAATCTCGTTGAGGCCGGCGGCCGGGTAGAGACGCCGTTTTGGATTCTGCACGGGGGGCGGCGGGCCGATCTGTTCGCATCGCGCGAGGGCGCCCGGCTCGTCCTCGGGGCCGCGGCGGGGGCCGTGGCGACGGTGCCGGTCGGGCCCGCGGGGGTCGAGGCGCTCGCGGCCTCGGGCGTCGCGCTGCGTCCCAAGGCCATCACGCTGACCATGTTCGCCCGGCTGTGCCTCGGTGATCTCTTCATCCACGGCGTCGGCGGCGGCCGGTATGATCGTGTGACGGACCGGCTCGCCCAGCGCCTGTTCGGCGTCCGCCTCGCGCCGTACGCGGTGGCGACCGCGACCCTGCACCTGCCGCTCGGCGGGGGACGCGACCCCGAGGGCGAGCGGCATGCGCTCGAGCGGCGGCTGATGGACCTCCGCCATAACCCGGACCGGCATCTCGCCGCGGAGGGCGACGCCGAGCGGCGGCTCGTCGACGAGAAATGGAGACTGATCCGCGAGGTCGAGACGATGCGCCCGGGCCGCGAGCGGCGCGAGGCCACGCGGCGGATTCGCGAGGTCAACGGCCTGCTCGCGGCGACGCTTGCACCCGAGATCGCGAGGGTCGAGGCGCAACTCGAGGCCATCAGGACGCAGCCGCCGGCGGAGGATGTGCTCGAGTTTCGCGGCTACCCGTTCTTCCTGTTTGATCCGAGGGACGTCGCGGTCCTCGTTCCCGATCTCGTTCGTCCCTGATGTCCGCGCCGGGCACGGCATCCGCGGTCGGCGCCCGTGATCTGTGGCGCGGCTTCGGCCGCGAGCGGGTGCTGCGCGGCGTCTCCGTGGACGTGCCGGCCGGGGGCGGCCTCGCGGTCTTCGGCCCGAACGGCTCCGGCAAGTCCACGCTCCTGCGCGTGCTCGCCGGCCTGCTGAGGCCCGCGCGGGGGACGGTCCTGGTCGGGGGCGACGACCTCTTCGCCGCGCCTCCCGCGCGGCGCCGCATCGGCTACGTGGGACACGAGCCGATGCTCTACGGCGGGCTCACCGTGCGCGAAAATCTGCGGCTGTACGCGGCGCTCTACGATCTCGATGCGGTGCGGTCGCGCACGGACGAGGTCTGCGCGCTGCTCGACCTCGGCCGGTACGGCGACACGATCGCCGGCCGGCTCTCCCGCGGGCTGACGCAGCGTGCGGCCGTGGCGCGGGCGCTGCTTCACGGACCCGCAGTGCTCCTGCTCGACGAACCATTCGCCGGCCTCGACCCGGACGCCGCGTCGCACCTGGCGGCGCATCTCGACGAGTTTCGCCGGCGCGGCGGCGCGCTCGTGCTGGCGACGCACCAGGCCGCGGAAGCGGTGCGGGTGGCCGGCGAGGCCCGCGTGCTCGCGGGCGGACGGCTCGGCCCGCCGCTCGCGCTCGCCGGCCTGGACGCCGCGGCGATCGACGCGTGGTATCGCGGGCGATGAGGGCCGCGGCCGCGCTCGTCTGGAAGGACGTCCTCGCCGAGCTCCGCACGCGCGAACTCGTGACCTCGATGAGCCTGGTCGCGTTTCTCGCGCTCGTCGTGCAGGGTCTGGCGGTCGGGAGTGCGCCGCCGCCCGCGGTCACCGCGGCGATCCTCTGGATCACGGTCGTCTTCGCGGCGACGCTCGGCCTCGCCCGGACGCAGGCGCTGGAACACGACCGCCAGGCGTTCTCCGGCGTGCTGCTGACGCCGGTGGCGCGCGGCACGCTGTTCCTCGCCAAGGCCGCCGCGAATCTGCTGCTGACTTTGATGGTGATGGCGGTGATCGTGCTGGCCGAGACGGTGCTCGTCGACGCCGGCCTCGGGCGGCGGATCGCGGTCGTGGCGCTGCCGCTCGCGCTCGGCGGCGTGGGGTTTGCCGCGACGGGGACGCTGCTCGGCGCGATGGCCGGAGCGACGCGGCTCCGCGAGGTGCTGCTGCCGGTGCTGCTGGTGCCGGTGGCGTTGCCGGCGATCGTCGTCTCGCTGTCCGGCGTCACGGCGGCGCTCGAAGGCGCGCCGTTCCGCGCGGTGCTCGGGTCCGCCGGATTTCTCGCCGCCTTCGACGTCATTATGCTCGTCCTCGGGGTGTGGTTGTTCGAGTACGTGGTGGAGGAGTAGGCACGATGGAGACCGCGGACGTCGTTCTCGTCGGGGCAGGTCAGGCGGGGTTGTCGCTGAGCCACGAACTGCGCCGCGGCGGCGTCGATCATGTGATCCTCGAACGCGGCCGGGTCGGCGAGACGTGGCGCGGGCGCTGGAACAGCTTTTGCCTGGTCATTCCGAATTGGACCGTCCAGCTGCCCGGCTACTGGTACGCCGGCGATCCAAACGGGTTCATGCCTCGAGACGACATCGTGGCCCATCTCGCCGGCTACGCGCAGAGCTTCCAGGCGCCGGTGCGGGAGGGCATCACGGTCACGGCGCTGGAACCGCACGCCCCCGACTCCGCGGGGCGGGACGGCCGCGGCGGTTTTCTTCTGCGCACGTCGTCGGGCGAGATGCGGGCCCGGCAGGTCGTCCTCGCCTCCGGCGCCTACCAGAAGCCGCACCGGCCCGCCGCCGCGGCGCGGCTCCCGGAGTCGCTTCACGTGATCGACGCCGAGCAGTACACGCACCCGGGCGTGCTGCCCGCCGGTCCGGTGCTCGTCGTGGGCAGCGGTCAGACCGGCTGCCAGCTTTCCGAGGAGCTCTGCGAGGCGGGGCGGGAGACCTACCTGGCCTGCGGACGGGCGCCGTGGGCGCCGCGGCGGCTCGACGGTCGGGATATCCTCGAATGGATCGTCGAGACCCCGTGGATGGAAATGGCGCTGTCCGATCTCCCCAGCCCGCTGGCGCGTCTCGGCGCAAACTTACAAGCCAGCGGCGGCCGCGACTGCCATTTCCGGACGGTGCAGGCGCTGGGCGTGCATCTCTCGGGACACCTGACCGGCGTCGAGGACGGCGTCGCGCATTTTGCGCCCGACGTGGCCGAGTCCGTCGGGTTTGGCGACGCCCGCTACACCGACATCTGCGGGCTCATCCGGAAAGCCTGCGCCGCGCGGGGCACCAAAGCGCCTGAGATGCCGCTGCCGCCGCCGTTTCAGGCCGACCCCGTGGAGCGCTTGACGCTCGACCGGCTCGGCGCCGTCGTCTTCACGTCCGGCTTCCGTCCAGACTACACGCGGTGGGTACGGTTTCCGTCGGCGTTCGACGATGCCGGGTTCCCGATCCAGCAGGACGGAGTTAGCACGGTGATTCCGGGGTTGTCGTTTATGGGCGGGCATTTCCAGCGCAAGCGCAAGTCGGCGACCTTCCTCGGCGTCGCCGAGGACGCGGGTGTGCTCGCCGAAAAGATCATCGCGCAGCGGCGATCGATGTAGCGTTTTGCTATGATTTTAGCGTGCGCCGGTCCTCCGATGGTTGGCTTGCGTGGGTGATGGGCGGATTGATGCTTGCCGCGCTCTACGGCGCCTTCGTCTACGCGCCGCGCGAACGCGTTATGGGCGACGTCCAGCGGATCTTCTACGTGCACCTCCCGCTGGCGTGGGTGGGGTTCGTCGCGTTCGGCCACTCCGCGTTGGCGGCGGTGCAGTACCTCCGCACCGGGCGGCGGGGCTGGGACGTCGCGAGCGCGTCGGCCGCCGAGATCGGCGTGCTGTTCGCGAGTCTCGTCATCATCACCGGATCGCTGTGGGCCCGGCCGGTCTGGAACACGTGGTGGACGTGGGATCCTCAGCTCGTGACGTATCTCATCCTCTGGTTCATATACGCCGGGTACCTCATGCTGCGGGCGGCGGCCGGCGACGACGACCGGCAGCGGCGCATCGCCGCGGTGTTCGCGATCGTCGGCTTCGCGGACGTCCCGCTGGTGTGGTTCTCGGCCCGGTATCTCCGGGCGCTGTCGCCGGTGATCTTCACCTCGCGGAGCATCGGCCTCGCGCCGGAGATGGCGTGGGCGCTCGCCGCCGGGCTCGCCGCGTGGACCCTCGTGTACGTCCTGCTCGTGCGCCTCAGGGTCCGGCTCGGCGTCATGGAGGCGGAGGTCGCGGCGCTCGCCGACGATCGCGTAGGCATCGCGTGACGTATCTCTTCTGGTCGTTCGCGATTGTGTGGATCGGGCTCTTCCTTTACGTTCGCGCCTTGATGCGGCGAGCGCGCGCGCTGGAGGACGAGGTGCGGCGGCTGGGCGGGGGGGCGTCGTGAGTCGCGCACGGCGGGGAAGCAGTGCGGGCCGGCGTACCCTGGTATTCGCCGGCGGTACGGTGCTCATCGTACTATCCCTGGCCTATCTCGTGTACGGCGGGATCCAGCAGGGGGCGACCTACTGGGTGACCGTCGGCGAGCTGCGGCAGCGGGCGTCGGCACTGCCGTCGCGGGTGCGCCTCGGCGGAACCGTGGCCGCCGGGACGGTCCGCTGGGACACCGCGCACCGGAACCTGTCCTTCGTGATCACCGACGGGACCGCCACGCTGCCGGTCCGGTACAGCGGCGTCGTCCCGGACATCTTCGCCGAAGACCGCCAGGTGGTCGTGGAGGGCGCCGTCGGCCGCGACGGAACGTTCGCCGCCACCACGCTGCTCGCCAAGTGTCCGACGAAGTACAATCCGGCCGATCCAAAGTCCCCGCGATGACACGTGGCTAGCCTCGGCCGGTTCGCGGTCCTCGCTGCGCTCGTCCTGGTGCTGTACGCGATCATCGCGGCGGTGCTCGGCGCCCGCTCCCGCCGCGCGGAGATCGTGGCCACCGCGGTGCGGGCCCTCGGCGGGTCCGCGGCCCTGCTCGTCGCGGCCGCGCTCGTCCTGCTCGTCGCGCTGGCGACCCGCGACTACACGTTCCAGTACGTCGCCGCCCACGTCGACGACGCGCAGCCGCTCGTCTACGACCTCACCGCGTTCTGGGGCGGCATGGAAGGCTCGCTGCTGCTCTGGGCGCTCGTGCTCGCGGGATACACGCTCGTCGCCGTCCGCGCCGTCGGCCGCGCGCAGCCGGCCCTCGTCTCGGGCGTCGTCGTCGTCCTCGCCGGCGTCGCCGCGTTCTTCCTCCTGATGCTGGCCGCGGTGGCGTCGCCGTTTGCGACGGTCCCGTTCCCGGCCGCGGACGGCGCCGGCATGAACCCTCTCCTCTTGAACCCGTGGATGGCGATCCATCCTCCGACACTCTATCTCGGATACGTCGGGCTCACCGTGCCGTTTGCGATCGTGATCGCGGCCCTCGTCTCCGGGCGCGCCGCGGACGGCGGCGTGCTGCTGGCCCGGCGCTGGATGATGTGGGCGTGGTACTGCCTCAGCATGGGGCTGTGGTTCGGCGCGAAGTGGTCCTACGTTGTCCTGGGGTGGGGCGGATACTGGGCGTGGGACCCCGTGGAGAACGCGGCGTTGATGCCGTGGCTCGTGGCCACCGCCTTCATTCACTCCGTGATGATCCAGGAGCGCCGCGAGATGCTGAGCCGGTGGAACGTCGTGCTCGTGATCCTCGCGTTCGGCCTGTCGATCTTCGGCACGTTTCTCACGCGGAGCGGGGTGCTGAGCAGCGTGCACTCGTTCACGCAGTCCCCGCTCGGCACGCTGTTCCTCGTCTTTCTCGCGGGCGCCATGCTCGCCGCGTTCGCGATCGCGGCGTGGCGCTGGGACCTGCTGCGCAGCCGGAACGAGCTCGACGCGGCGCTGTCGCGGGAGAGCGCCTTCGTGCTCAACAACGTGCTCTTTCTCGCCATCGCGTTCGCGGTGTTTCTCGGGACCGTCTTCCCGGTGATCTCCGAAGTCGTCACCGGCCGCCGCGTGAACGTCGGGCCGCCGTTTTTCGACCACGTCGTCTCGCCGATCGCCGTCGGGCTGCTGCTGCTGATGGGCGTGGGGCCGCTGCTCGCCTGGCGGCGCTCGTCCCCCGAGCACCTGCGCCGCAACTTCCTCGCGCCGGGGGCCGCGGGGGTCGCCGTTGGCGCGGGGCTCCTCGCGGCGGGCATGCGCGCGCCCGGTCCCGTCCTCGTCTTCGCCCTCGCCGGGTTCGTTGCGACGACGATCGTCCTCGAATTCGCAGGGGGCGTCCGCGTGCGGCAGGCGCTGCGCGGCGAGCCGCTGCCGCGCGCGCTCCTCGGGCTCGTCGCCCGCAACCGCCGCCGCTACGGCGGCTATATCGTGCATTTCGGCATGCTGCTGCTCTTGTGCGGCCTGACCGGGTCCTCGGTCTTCGCCACGCAGCGCGTCGTGACGCTCGCGCCCGGCGAGAGCGGAACCGTCGGACCCTATCGGGTGCGGTACGACGGCCTCGGACAGACGACGGCGCACGGCGCGCTCGTCGTCGGCGCCCGCCTGCATATTTTTGACGGCGCCCGCGACGACGGGCCGCTCACCGCGGCGCGCAATCTCTACTTGAACGGCCGCGACTCCACGAGCGATGTCGCGCTGCGCAGCACGCCGCGCGACGACCTCTACATCACGCTCATCGGGTGGGCCGCGGACGGCCGCGCGACGCTCAGGCTGCTCGTGAACCCGCTCGTCCTGTGGATGTGGGCCGGGGGGTTTGTCCTGAGCGTCGGGGCGATCGTCGCGATGCTGCCGGAGGCGCGCCCGCGCACCGCGCCCGTGACGGTCCCCGCGCGCGTCCTCGGGACGGCCGGACAGTGACCGCCGCGATCACGCTTGGGCTGGCCGCGGCCGCCGCGTGGTACGTGCTGGCGCCGCTCTGGCGCCGCGGGACCGCGCCCGCCCGCGGGGAGTCCGCGGAGCGCGCGCGCCTCGTTGAGGAGCGCGAGACCGTGCTCCGCGCGCTCGGCGACCTCGCCTTCGATCGCGCCACCGGCAAGATGAGCGATGCGGACTACGACACCCTTCGCGGACGGTACGAAGCGGCGGCGATCGACGCGCTCCGGCGGCTCGACGCACTCGATGCGTCGCACCCGCGCACCGGCGTCGCGGGACCGGCCGAGTAGCCTGGGATGCGCCGTCGCGTCTGGTTCGCCGTGGCGGTGGCCGCCGCGCTCGGGACCGCTGCGCTTGGGGGCCCCACGGCGGCCGGCGCCGCTCCGCCGTCAGGCGGTGAGACGGCCGGCACGATCCGCGGCCGGGTGATCGACCGCACGGCGCCCGCGCATCCTGTGGCCGGGCAGCCCGTGCGCCTGCAGATCGTGGAACGCGGTACCTCGTCCGAGCGGGAGACGCGCACGGACGCGACCGGCGCGTTCGCCTTCCCGGGACTTCCGGTCGGGGGCCTGCGGATCTTCCTCGTGTCCACGCGGTATCAGGGCGTCCCGTACGAGGGCGGCCAGCGCATTCTACTCACCCAGGAGACTCCCGTCCGTGATGTGCCGCTCGCCGTGTACGACGCCGGCGCCGACCGCCGTGTGCTGCGCGGGACGCTCTTGTTCGCGGTGGTGGACGTCGTGCCCGGTGCGCTGCGCGTGACCACGGTCGAGCAGCTGCAGAACGCCACCGACCGCGCAGTAGTGACGACGGCCGCCGACCCCCTGGCGTTCCCGCTGCCGCGCGGGGCCGTCGCGGTCCAGGCACTCGACGGATGGCGGGATCCGCACACGGAGGACGGCCGGATCACTGACGCGCGTGCGATCCCGCCGGGTGTGACGCAGGTGACCTACGCGTATCAGGAACGGCCGCGCGGCGCCGCCGCCCTTGCGTGGGCCCCGCCGTTTGGGGCCGCCCGCGTCGAGATCCTCGTCGCCGACGCGCATTTACAAGTCTCCGGAGCGGCCCTGCACGCCGCCTCGCCGGTGACGGCCTCGGGCAGGCACTACACGCACTGGTCGGGCGGTCCGGTCGCCGCCGGCGAGACGGTGGCGCTCCGGATCGGCGGCCTGCCCGCGGGCGACGACCGCTGGCCGGGGCTGCTCGCCGCCGCGCTCGCCGCGGTGTTGGGCATAGGGCTCGTCGCGGCGCTTCGCCGCCCGCCGGGTGCTGTCAGGCCGCCTCATCCCGCGTAGGCGGGAAGGGGAGGTATGCGACGGCGTGGAAGAAAAATTCCCCGCGCACATTTCACGAGCGGCCGTGCGCTTGCCCGCGCCGCAGGGCCTACGGCGTGAGCGAGTACGCCCCCGCGTAGAGGGGCCGGCTGGGGTTCAACGTTGTACGGGCGTGGAGGAGAGCAAATCCGCATGTCCACCGGGTCTTGGGGACGGCGTGCCACCGCGGCGCTGGCCATTGTGATGGCCGCCGTGGCCGCCGCCGGCTGCCAAGGACGGGTCAGCGTGACCGGCGCCAAGGTCGACCTGCGGCTGCCCCCGCCGCAGGAGGTCGAGATCCCGCTCGTCACCGATGAGAACGAGCAGCCGATCATCCCCGACGCGATCGAAGGCAAGAAGGTCTTCGAGGCCAACTGCGCGGTCTGCCACGGCGCGAACGGCGACGGCAGCGGGCCGATGGCGGCGACGCTCGTGGCGCCGGACAAGGACGTGCTGACCGCGTTGCTCAGCGTCTTCCACATCGAGCTGCACCGCCCGCCGCTCCCGAGCAAGCCGATCAACTTCCACAACCGCGATCTCGAGGCGGTGATCACCCCCGCGATCATGTACGAGACCGTGACCGGCGGCCGCCCGCACACCGCGATGCCGGCGTTCGGGCCGGAGGCGTCGTTCGGGGCGAACAAGGCGCAGACGCTCACGAACGCCGAGCGGTGGGACGCCAACGTGTACGAGATGATGTTCCGCACGTCGCCCGAGGAGCTGAGCGCCGCGAAGCAGTTGTACGGCGAGCAGTGCGCGGTGTGCCACGGCATGAACGGGGACGGCAAAGGCCCGCGCGGCCCGGAGATGTCGGCGCAGGTCTGGTCGTGGGCCCGGGGCGAGGGGCCCGGCATCTTCACGGACCTCAACTACATGGTGCAGCGCGACCCCAGCCAGATCTCCAACGCGATTCTCGACGGGCACGGCCTGATGCCGTCGTTTCGCGGGAAGCTCACGAAACCGCAGCTCGACGGTCTCGTGGACTACGTCTACACGTTCTTCTATAAACATCCGCCGATCAAATGACCCCGTCCGGCCCGGGAGGCGAACCAGCAATGAAAATGGATCGACGGCGGCTGATCAAGACGCTCACGGCGATTCCCATCGTCGGGGGCCTTCTTGTGATCCTCTCGCCGCTGTTGCGGTACCTTAAGCCCAACGACGGTCCGTTTCAGATCAACATGACGGCGGGCGACACCCCGTCCGGCGGCGCCCAGGTGGTCGGGTCCACCGCGGCGCTCCAGAAGCCGTGGGACTACTTTTACTTCACGTACATCCAGTCGTTCCCGCAGTACGACGTGGACGGCTACAAGAAGGCCAACATCGCCGGCGTGGCGCTCAAACTCCCGCAGAAGGTCAAATTCGTCAACGCCTCGGGCTACGCGGGGTTCGACGGCGAGACGGACGTTGTGCTGTTCCAGCGGATCTGTCCGCACCTGGGCTGCATCTTCAACTTCGTCCCGGACTGGCACGAGGTCACGGCCGGCTACGGCGGGTTCGTCCCGCCGAAGTCAGAGCAGCACTCGCTCATGGCTTGCCCGTGCCACCTCAGCATCTACGACCCGACGTTCCCCAACGACCCCGGCAACGTGATCTCGGGCCCGGCGCCCCGCGGCGCCCGCTATTTCAAGTTCGAGATCAAGGGTCAGGACGTCATCGTCACCGGCGCGGAAACCGGCGGCATCGCCGAGTGCCCCGCGCCCCCCGGCCGTCTCGCACGCAGGGCAGGGGCGGAGGGCTAACGCGTGGAGGCGGTGCTGGCCAATCTCCGGGAGTGGCTGCAGGATCGCAAGCAGCACCTGGATCTCTTCGACGAGACCAAGACCGCGCAGCAGGACAACCCGCTCTACATCGTCGGGGGTCTGGTCTGGCTGTCGTGGATGGTTGTCATCGTGACCGGCATCATCCTGATGGTGTGGTACATCCCCACGACCACCGGCGCCTACCGCTCGATCCTCCATTTGACGGAGGACATCCCCTTCGGCTGGCTCGTTCGCGGCATGCACAAGTACGGCGCCGACATGCTGGTCATCACGATCACGATCCGGATCTACCGCATGTACTTCGCCGGCGAGTACAAGAAGCCGGGTGAGCTGTCGTGGATGATCTTGTTCGCCTCGCTCGTGCTCGCGATGATCTCGGGGATCACCGGCTACGCGCTGATCTGGAACCAGCGGGCGTTTTGGGCAGCCAAAACGGTGCTCACCGTGCCGACCTACTACGATGAGATCCCGGGGATGGGCAAACTCGGCATCGGCCACGCGATCGCCTACATCTTCCTCGGCGGGCCGGCGCTCGGCCAGGCGACGCTGACGCGGTTCTACTCGATCCATTACGGCATCTCGGTCGTGTTTGCGATCCTGGCCGAGATCTTCTTCTACCGGACGCGGCGGCGCCGGCTCAACCTGTCGTTCTTCACGATCGGGATCGTGCTCGCGTTCCTGGCGTACGTCAGCTTCGATCAGCTCGCGGCGATGGGACGGTGGGCCAATCCCAACCGGACGCCGCTGCCGATCCTGTCGGACTGGTACTTCCTCGCGCTGTATCAAGTGGTCAAGTACATGCCGCCGCTGTGGGCCGGTATCGCCCCGGGCCTCCTGATCGGGTACGGCATGATCGTGCCGTTTCTCGACCGGACCAAGGAGACGCGGGCGTTCGAGCGCCCGTTCTTCTTCGTGGTCGGCGTCTACGCACTCGCGATGTTCGTCGGCTTCACGGCGCTCATCATGCTCAACATCGCCGTGATCAGCCGCGATCCGCCGATCATCTTCGCGATCACGGTCGTCGTCATCACGCTCGCGTTTGCCTGGGAGATGATCCACCGGCGGCGCAAGGCGGCGTTGGCGGCATCCCGTCCGGCACCCGCGCCCGCCCGGCGGCCGGCGGCGGCGTCCTAGCGATGCCGCGCATGGGGCGCAAGCTCACGTTTTGGGCGCTCCTGATCGTCGCGGTCCTGGCGCTGAGCCAGTTCCTTGCGGCGTGGCGACTGTGGCAGGCCGCGCCGACGCCCGATCACGTCGCCGCGGTGCTGGTGCTGGGGTTCGGGCTGCTCGCGGTGATGGGGTGGCTCGGCTTTCTCCTGTACGAAGTGGACCGGGCGGCCGGCCGGATCCGCCATCAGGTCGGCCTCTATGAATGGGTAATCGCGATGCGCAGAGGCACGGGGTCATGAACGACCGCGAGACGCGATACAGCACCTGGATCATCGTGCTTGCGCTCGTCAGTATGGCCGCCGTCGTGGCGATCGCCTGGGGCGAGGTCGCGGGGCAGCGGCTCGTCGCGGGCGGGGCGGTCGGCGTGATCCTGCTGGCCTACTCCTTCATCTTGCTGTTTCTCAGGAAGGGAGGGTTCACGGGTGTATAGCCGGCTGCTCGCGCGCCTGCTGGACTGGACGCTCCGGCTGGACGTCGCGATCAACCGCGTCTACCCGGAGGACTTCAATCCGCTGTACTACACCGGCGGGCTCGCCAACCTGTTCCTGACCGTGCTGGTCCTGTCCGGCATCTTCCTGTTCCTCTATTACATCCCGTCGTTCGACGACGCCTACCGGTCCGTGCAGTTCATCACGGTGGACGTGCCGTACGGGCAGATCATCCGCGGCATTCACCGCTACGCCGCGGACGGCTTCATGATCGCGGTCCTCCTCCACTTCTTCCGCAACTGGTTCACGGACCGGTTCCGTTTCTCGCGGGACGAGCCGTGGATCAGCGGCATGATGCTGCTCTTGTTTGCCGGCTTCCTCGGTGTCACGGGGTACGTGCTGGTGTGGGACGAGCGCGGCCAGCTCCTCGTCGCCATGACGGGGCGGACGCTCGGCGCGGTGCCGTGGTTCGGTGCGTGGCTGCAGACCCAGTGGCAGGGCAGCGCCGGCATCTCCAACCTGCTGCTCCCGCGAATGCTGTATCTCCACGTCGGGCCCGCGGTGATGCTGTACATCCTGCTGTGGTGGCACTACGTCCGGATCCGGCACCCCAAGGTCTGGCCGCCCGCGGTGTGGACGCTGTTCTCGCTCGGCCTGATCTTCCTCCTGACCGGCCTGGTGCCGGCGACAAGCCAGCCGGCCGCACGCCCGGAGACGGTCCCGACCACGCTTGCGGTCGACTGGCTCTTCCTGCTGCCGTACGTCGGGCTCAAGGTGCTGTCGCCGCTCGCGCTGATCGCGCTCGCCGTCGTCATCACGGTCTACGGCCTCTACATCCCGTACCAGCTGCCGGAGACGCCCGCGGCGCTGGGGCTCCGCGACTCGGGCATCGCGCAGGTGGTCGACGCGAACTGCACGGGCTGCGAGTTGTGCTACTATGACTGCCCGTACAACGCGATCGTGATGGTGCCGAGCCCGCATCCGGGCGTCACGAAGGCGGCGCAGGCGCGGAAGCTGTTCGCGATCGTGCTGGAATCGCGATGCGTGGAGTGCGGCATTTGCATCGGCGCGTGTCCGTTCGAAGCGCTCGAGCTGCCGCGGTTCCTGGAGCGCGATGTCCAGGAGAAGGTGGTGCAGGCATGCCGGAGTTAGAGCGCCCCGCGGCCGCGCCCGCGCCGGGGACGGGCCGCGGTCCGAAGATCGTCGGGTTCCTCTGCGACTTCGCCGTCGACGTGTCGGCGATCGCGGCGCCGGACGGGACGATGCGCGACGTGCCGAACGTCACGCTGATCAAAGTGCCGTGCTCCGGGTTCATCCGGCCGGCCTGGCTCGAGTTCGCGCTCCGCAACGGCGCGCAGGGGACGTTCGTCTGCGGCTGCCCGCTCGGCGACTGCTTTAATAGGTTCGGCAATAACCTGATCGGCGACCGCGTGACGCAGTTGCGCCGCCGGTTCGAGCGGCAGAAGATCCACCCGGACCGGATCGCCGCCATCTATTTTGGACTGCACGATCAAGAGGCGTTCGTGGGGGCGGTCAAGGCGTTCAGCGACCACGTCGCCGAACTGCCGGGCCCGGTCGTTCCGGCGCCCCGTCCCACCGCGGCGCGTCCGGCCGGAGGCCGCGCCACGGGCGGGGCCGGTCAGGCTACTCCACCGGCCGACACTCCGTCTGCCCCCGGCTCCGCGGGGCAAACGGCCCAGGAGGAACCGTGATGGCGGAGGAGCGGCCCGCAGGAGGCGCATCTATGGCCCGCGCCGCAGGCCCAGAAACGGCCGGAGGTCCTGCGACAGACAGGGCGGCGGCCGGAGGTCCCGCGGCAGACAAGACGGGCGGTGCGCGGGCGTCGCAGAGCGTGATCTACTGGCGGTACCTGATCTTCTGGCTGCTCTTCTTCGGGTTCGTCTATTTCGTGACGCTCTACGGGATCGTCGCCGAAGCGTAGCGTGTTGCTCCCAGGGCACCCTGTGGAGGCGCCGTCGTGACGCAGCCCATGGCCCTGGATCAGATTTACGCGCCCGTCCGTCCCGACCTCGACGCGCTGGAACGCCTGTTCCGCGCGGAATTGTCCGCGGAAGATCCGTTCATCGGTGAGCTGGTCACGCACGTCCTCGCGACGCGCGGCAAGATGCTGCGGCCCGCGCTGGTCTGCCTGTCGGCGCTCGCGGCGGGGGGCGCGCCGGCCGCCGGAGAGATGGACGACCGCCTCGGTGTCGCCGGGGCGGTCGAATTGATCCACGTCGCGTCGCTGATCCACGACGATGTGATCGACGCGGCCTACCTGCGGCGCGGACAGGCTTCCGTCAACGCGGTCTGGGGGAACCAGGTCGCGGTACTGCTCGGCGACTTCCTCTTCAGCAAGGCCTTCCACATGCTGGCGCGCCTTCGTGCCGGCGGCCTCGCGGCGGCGATGGCCGCCGCTACGGTGCGCATGGCGCAGGCGGAGATCATCCAGATCAAGTACGGCAACACCCCGCATACCGACGAGCGCATCTACTTTGGCATCATCGACGGCAAGACCGCGGCGCTGACGAGCGCGGCCTGCCGGTGCGGCGCGCTCACGGCCGGCGCCCGGCCGGAGTCCGCCGAGGCGCTCGCGGCGTTCGGGCTGGAGTGGGGCATGGCCTTTCAGATCACCGACGACGCGCTCGACGTCACCGCGACCGCCGACCATCTCGGCAAGCCGATCGGCAGCGACATCCAGACCGGCAAGATGACCCTGCCGATCATCTTCGCGCTGCGCGACGCGCCGGAGCCGGACGGCCAGCGGCTGCGGCAGATCCTCACCGCGGACGGGGACGGTGCGTCAGAGCACGGCGGGGAACCGGACGCCGGCACCCGCGGAGGCGTTGCCCCGTCTGGCGCGGGACCTCCGGCCGCCGCCGTTGCCGGGCGGCCTCCTGCGGCCGCGCGCGTATCGGCGCTCGACGAGGTGCAGGCGATCCTGGCCCGCGCCGGCGCGGTTGACCGGGCGCTGGCCGTGGCGCGCGCGCGCGCGGAGCGCGCCGCGCGCGCCCTCGACGGGCTCCCCCCGTCCGCCGCGCGCGACAGCCTCGCCGCACTCGTGGAGTTTGTGACGGTCCGGACCCGATGATCCCGGCTTCGCGGGACGGGACGGAACGCTTGCGCGTTCCGCGGCGTTCTTGGTGTATAATCGAGCCAGTCAAGCCGGAGGTGTACCATGGGCCCCAAGTTTTGGGAGCTGATCATCGTCCTCGCGATCGTCATCCTGCTGTTCGGCCCGAGCCGGCTTGCGGGATTGGGCGGCGCGGTTGGCAAGGCGATGCGCGAATTCAAGGATGCGACGAAGCCCGAGGAGCCCAAGGCGACCTCGACCGATCACCCCGGGGGCGCGGGCACCACGAAGGCCTAGCGGTCGTTCGGGCGCGTCCGGCCTCAGCCGGTCTTCAATTTCATAGCTGCCCGCCCCGGTGTTCGCGGGCGCGCAGCGGCAAGCGTGGAGAACGGGAGCGGCGGACGGCCGCTCCTGTTTCGTTTGCGCGGCCGGCCCGGGCGGCGCACGGCGGGAGCGGTATGGCTCGCGAGGTGAGTGGTGGCGAGAGCGGCCAAACGGACGGCGCGTGACCCGTGGTGGATTCTGATCGTCGTCGTGGTCGCCGGCGCGATGCTCGGCAGCGTCGTGGCCGACGCGCTGGGGCAGTTTACCTACCTCGCGCCGCTCGGCCACTCGGTCGCCGTCGGCATGGATCCACCGGTTACGCTCGACCTGCGCGTGGTCACGTTGACGCTCGGCTTCGTGGTTCGATTGAACCTGGCCACCGTGCTTGGTATAATTACAGCGGTATACGTATTCCGGCTGCTTTAGCCGTCCGAACACCGAGGGGGTGGGGTGCGCCCCGTGGGGCGTCGGCCTCGCCCCGTTCTTGTGTGCGCGGCGTGACGCACGGGGGGACGGCGCTGGCTACACCGGCACCCACCAGGCGGCGGATGAAGGACCTGCCGGACGAGCTGCGGCCGCGTGAGCGGCTGCTCCGGCACGGGCCGGAGGCGCTCAGCACGGCGGAGCTCGTGGCGGTGCTCCTTCGGACCGGCTCGCCGACCCGAAGCGCGCTCGAAGTCGCGTCCGACTTGATCGGCCGCCACGGTGGATTGGCGCGGCTCGCCGCCTCTGGCGTCCGCGAGCTCTGTGGCGTGAACGGGGTCGGCGAGGTCAAGGCGCTGCACCTGCTGGCCGCCTTTGAGCTCGGCCGGCGTCTCGGCGCGCTGCCGGCCCGGCGGCGTCCGCTCGTCGCCGGCCCCGCCGACGCCGCGCGGCTGGTGATGGATCGGCTGCGCTTCGCGGAGACGGAGAAGTTCATCGTGCTGCTGCTGACCACCCGGCACGAGGTGCTGGATACGGTCGAGGTCACGCGCGGGGGACTCGCGAGTTCCCCGGTCCATCCGCGGGAGGTCTTCAAACCGGCCGTCCGGGAAGGCGCTGCGGCGGTGATTTTGGTGCATAACCATCCGTCGGGGGATCCAACGCCGAGCCGGGCGGATCTTGCGATCACGGCCCGCCTCTGCCGCGCGGCGGCGGTCATGGGCATCCCGGTGCTGGATCACGTGATCATCGGCGACGGCCGGTGGGTCAGTCTGCGGGAACGCGGGGTCGCGTTCGAAGGGCCGTCGTCCGCCGACGCCTAACTGGGCACACTCAGGATAGGCCCGGCCTGCCCGCTTGATTTGAGAGGAGTGTGAGGGGAGTGCTGAACGGCTTGCTTGCCCGATTCACCCGTGACATGGGGGTCGATCTCGGGACCGCCAACACCCTGGTCTACGTGCGGCGCGAGGGCATCGTGCTGCGCGAGCCGTCGGTGGTGGCGCGGCGGGTGGACGGCGGGGAGGTGCTGGCCGTCGGTGACGAGGCGAAGAAGATGATCGGCCGGACGCCCGGCGACATCATCGCGACGCGCCCGCTGCGCGACGGCGTGATCGCGGACTTCGACACGACCTCGTCCATGCTCGCGTACTTCATCCGCCGCGCGTCGCGCGGCCGCAACCTGATGCGCCCCCGCGTGATCGTCGGCATCCCGAGCGGGGTGACCGAGGTGGAGAAGCGCGCCGTGATCGACGCGACGCTGCAGGCCGGCGCGCGCGAAGCCTACCTCATCGAAGAGCCGATGGCCGCGGCGATCGGCGCGGGCCTGCCGGTGTCGGAGCCGATCGGCAGCATGGTGGTTGACATCGGCGGGGGGACCACGGAAGTCGCCGTGATCGCCCTCGGCGGCATCGTCACGGCGCGCAGCATCCGCATCGCCGGCGACGAGATGGACGAGGCGATCATTCAGTACTCGCGCAAGGCCTACAACCTTTTGATCGGGGAGCGCACCTCCGAGGACATCAAGATCAAAGTCGGCTCGGCGTACCCGCAGAAGGACGAGCAGTCCATCGAGGTCCGCGGACGGGATCTCGTGTCCGGACTGCCGCGGACCGTCCGCATGACCGGCACCGAGATTCGGGAGGCCATGGCCGAGCCGATCGCGGCGATCGTCGAGGCCGTCAAGATGACGCTCGAACGCACGCCGCCCGAACTGGCCGCGGATATCGTCGACCGCGGCATCATCATGGCCGGCGGCGGCTCGCTGCTGCGCGGCCTGGACAGGCTGCTCAGCGAGGAGACGGGTATGCCGGTGATGCTGACCGAGGATCCGCTCAGCAGCGTGGTCCTCGGGACGGGCCGCGCGCTCGAAGAAATCGAAACCCTGAAGAAGGTGCTCATTACGAGCAAGAAGATGTAACCGTGTTTCCGTCGCCCGCGCTCGTCCGCCGCCGACTGCTCATCTGGAGTCTGCTCTGCATCCTCGCCCTCGTGATCCTGACGGCGCAGATGCACTCGCCGGACGGACGCCGGATCGGCTGGCTCGGCACCGCCGTGGAAGCGGTACTGGCCCCGCCGGCCGTCGCGCTCGCGCGCGTGAGCGGCGTGTTTACCGGCGCGTGGGGCTTCATCACGGAGATCGGCACGCTGCGCACGGCAAACCAGCGGCTCACGGGCGAGGTGGCGCGCCTGCGCGAGGAAAACGCGCGCCTCCGGCCGGACGCGCAGGAGAACGCGCGCCTTAGAGCCCTCCTCGGATTCAAGCAGCAGCTCCCGTACCGCTCGCTCGCCGCCCGGGTCGTCGGCCGTGACCCGAGCCAGTGGTTCAGCACCGTGCTGGTCGACCGCGGCGCATCCGAGGGCGTGCAGCGGGACGACCCCGTGATCACCAGCGACGGCGTGGTAGGCCATGTGGTGGAGGCCGTCGGCTCGGCGGCGCGGGTGCTGCTCGTGGCCGACCCCCGCAGCGCCGTGAGCGTGGTGCTCGACCGGTCGCGGGAAGTGGGCGTCGCGGTCGGGCAGGGCCAGACGCTGCTCAAGGTCACGTATCTCTCCCGCGATGCCGACGTGCGCCCCGGCGACCTCGTGCTGACGTCGGGCCTGGGCCCGATCTACCCGCGCGGCCTGCCGGTCGGCACCGTCGTGAGCGTTTCGCGCACGACGATGTTTCAAGAGGCCGTGATCCGGCCCACCTCGGACCTCGGCCACCTCGAAGACGTGCTGATCGTCCTGCGCGGCGGAGCCCGCTAATGCGGTTCCTCGTGTACGCGATCCTCGCGGCGGCCGGCACGGTGCTGCAGACCGCGTGGCTCACGTACCTGCCGCTCGGCGGCGGCATCGCGGACCCGCTGCTGCCGATCATCATGACCGTCGGCCTCTTGCACGGGTCGGAGGAGGGCGCGGTCGTCGGCGCGGGCATCGGGTTGCTGCACGACGTGATGTCGGGCTCGCCGCTCGGTCTCGGGATGGCAGCCGGCGTCTGCGTCGGGTTCGCGGCCGGGCTCGGCGAGCGCAGCCTGTCCTTCGAGAGCGCGTGGCTGCCGGCCCTCGGCGGCGCGATGCTGACGGTGCTCGGCGCCGCGGTGTCCATGACCGCCGCGCATCTCGTCGGTCTCGCGCAGGCGCCGTTCGCGGACGCCGTCCGGGCTGTGCTCGGCAGCGCGTGCTATAATGGCGTCATCGCCGTGCCCATCTTCCACGGACTCCGCCGGCTCGACGCGGCAGCGGTCGGGCTCTACGAGCGGTCGCGCGCCTAGTCATGGAACGGGACGTCTTCGAACGCCGCCTTGCCGCCCTGGCCGTCCTCATCGCCGCGATGCTGGTCGTCCTCGTGGTCCGCCTCTGGCAGGTCCAGGTCGTCCAGGGCGACTACTACCTCAGACTGTCCGAAGAAAACCGGCTCCGCGTGACGCCGGTGCTCGCGCCGCGCGGCGCGCTGGTCGACCGCCACGGCCGTACCCTCGTCGCGAACCGCCCGGCGTTTACCGTGGCGCTCCTGCCGCTCGAGTTCCGCAACCCCCGCCCGGAGGCCCAGGCCGTCGGCAAAATCCTCGGGATGGACCCGGCCGAGATTCTGTCACGCCTCGCGGCCGGGCGCGACCGGCCGTTTGAGCCGGTGCGCCTCAGGCGGGACGTGCCGAAAGAAATCATCGCGGCGATCGAGGAGAGCCAGCTCGATCTGCCCGGCGTGCTGGTCGAGGTCGAGCCGGTCCGCCAGTACGTCTACCGTACACTCGGCGCGCAGATCTTCGGGTACGTCGGGGAGATCAACGACGACGAACTGAAGCGCCTCCACTCCGCCGGCTACGAATTGGGCGATTTGATCGGCAAGGAGGGGGTCGAGGAAACCTACGACGCCTACATCCGCGGCCGGAACGGGCAGATTCAGGCGGAGGCCGATGCGCAGGGGCGGATGGTGCGCACGCTGGGGACCGTGCCGGCGGTCCCGGGCAATGAGGTCGTCCTCGGACTGGACCTGGCCGTCCAGCAGGCCGCGGAGGCCGGGCTCGGCGACCGGCTCGGCGTGGTCGTCGCGATGGATCCGCGCGACGGGACGATTGTCGCCATGGTCAGCCACCCCGCGTTCGACCCCAACGCGTTCTCCGGCGGTATCAAGGCCGGCGTGTGGAACGGTCTGCTCAAAGATCCCGCGCGGCCGCTGCTGGATCGCGTCATTCAAGGCGCCTACCCTCCGGGCTCGGTCTTCAAGGTGGTCACCGCGTCGGCCGCGCTGCAATTGGGCCTGGTCACGCCGGATACCGGCTTCTACTCGCCGGGCTACTACAACCTGGGCAACTGGACGTTCCACGCGTGGAAGGCCCTCGGCCACGTCAACTTCATCGACGCGATTGCGCAGTCGTGCGACGAGTGCTTCTACGACCTGGCGCGGCGCGCGGGGCCGAACGAGGTGGCCAAGTACGCGCGGACGTACGGCCTCGGCGTGCCGACCGGCGTCGATCTGCCCAACGAGGGGTCGGGCGTCGTGCCGGACCCGGCGTGGAAGAAGCGTGTCTGGAAGCAGGACTGGTACGGCGGCGACACGCTCAACATGGGCATCGGCCAGGGCTACGTGCTCACGACGCCCCTGCAGATTGCGCGCATGATGGCCGCCGTCGCGAACGGCGGGACGCTCGTGACCCCGCACGTCGTCACGGAGATTCGGACGGGGGATAACCGCCTGGTCGCGCGCATCGCTCCGCCGCCGGCCGGACACATCCAGGTGAGTCAGCAGACGCTCGACGTGGTGCGCACGGGCCTCACCGCGGTCGTCACGCGCGGCACCGGGACCGCGCTGCAGATGCCGGGGTTCACGGCGGCCGGCAAGACCGGGACCGCGGAGGCGGGCCACGGCAAACCGTTCGCGTGGTTTGCGGCCTATGCGCCGGCGGACGCGCCGCGCCTCGTTGTGGTGGCGATGGTGGAGAACGCCGGCTTCGGGGCTGAAAATGCCCTGCCGGTCGTCAAGGATGTCTTCCAGGCGTGGCTTCGCGAGATCCAGAGCGGCGCGACCCCGGCGCCCGCGCCCAAACCGACGCCGGGCCCGACGGTCAGCCCCGTGTCGGCGGCACCGGCCGCCCCGCGGAAGAGCACCCAGCCGTGAGCATCGGACTCGACCGGCGCGTCGCCCGCAACATCGATCCGTATCTGCTGGGCTCGACGCTGCTGCTCTGCCTGTTCGGCCTCGTGATGGTCTACAGCACGACGCGCTACGGCCTTCACCCGTTGGCGTTTGTCCGCAGCCAGGTGCTGCACTTCGTCGTCGGGGCGGTGATCGCCGCGGCCATTCTCACCATCGACTACCGCTCCTTTGCCTCCGGCGCCCGCGCGCTCTACATCGTCAACCTCCTCCTGCTGGCGGCCGTGCTGGTGGCGGGCCGCTCGAGCCTCGGCGCGCAGCGCTGGATCCCGCTCGGCCCGTTCGGACAGTTTCAGCCCTCGGAGTTCGCGAAGATCGCGATCGTGATCACCCTCGCGCGGCATCTTTCCGACCGGCCGGGGCCGTACACGTCGGTCCGCGACCTGCTGCCGTTTCTCGCGCACATCTCGATCCCGATGATCCTGATCTTCCGCCAGCCGGACCTCGGCACGGCGCTCGTCTACGGCGCGATCTTCGCCGGGATGCTCTACGCCGGCGGCGCGCGGCGGCGCGACCTCGCGCTCCTCGGCGTCGCGGGCGCCGCGCTCGCCCCGCTGCTCTGGCACATCTTGAAAGCCTACCAGCGGCGGCGGCTGCTCTCGTTCCTCGATCCATCGCTCGATCCGCTCGGGGCGGGCTACGGCATCATCCAATCCAAAATCGCGGTCGGCAGCGGGATGCTGTGGGGCAAGGGCCTGTTCGCCGGAACGCAAAACGTGCTGCAGTTCGTGCCCGAGCACCACACCGACTTCATCTTCTCCGTCGTCGGCGAGGAGCTGGGGTTCATCGGGTGTCTCGTCCTGCTGGCGCTGTTCTACCTTTGGCTGGTGCGCGGGGTGCGCGCCGCGACGGTGGCGCGCGACCGGTTCGGCGCGCTCGTGGCGGTCGGGATCGTCTCGATGGTCGCGTTCCACGTCTTCGTCAACGTGGGGATGACGGTCGGGATCATGCCCATCACCGGCATTCCGCTGCCCTTCATCAGCTATGGGGGCAGCGCCCTCATGACCATGATCTGGGCCGCGGCACTTTTGTTGAACGTCGGGATGCGCCGGCAGAAGATTCTCTTCTAAGCACCGGGGTGGGTATGGCCAAAGAGATCATCGCAAACGTCGAGCCGTTTGAGGTCCGCGTGGCCGTCGTCGAGAACGGCGTCGTCGTGGGCGTGCTCATCGAGCGCGGGGAGCCGCTCGCCGGCAACATCTACAAAGGCCGCGTCGCGAGCGTGCTGCCCGGCATGGAGGCCGCGTTCGTCGACATCGGGCTGGACCGGAACGCCTTCCTGCACCTCTCGGACATTCGCACCCGCCGCGTCACCGCGTTTGGCGCGACCGAGGAGATCGAAGACCAGATCGGGCGGGGGGCCGCGATCGCGGAGCGGGTCCGCGTGGGTCAGGAGATCCTCGTGCAGGTCACCAAGGAGCCGCGCGGCAGCAAAGGGGCGCGCGCGACGACCTACGTGGCGCTCCCGGGCCACTACCTCGTGCTCACCCCCACGGTGCCGGGGATCGGCGTCAGCCGGAAGCTCGAGGACGACGAGGAGCGCCGGCGCCTCCGCGCGATCGCGGACCGGCTGCGGCCGGAGGGCATGGGGCTCATCGTGCGCACGGCCGCGGAAGGCGTCGAAGAGCGCGACCTGGCCGACGACGTCCGCTTCCTGCTGCAGCTCTGGGGCAGCGTGGCCGAGCGCGCGCGCGACGCCCGCGCCCCCGCGCTGCTCTATCAGGACCTCGGGCTGATCCGCCGCGTCGTGCGGGATCTGTTCACCGGCGAGGTCGAGCGCTTTCTGCTCGACTCGCCCGACGAGTGGCGGCGCGTTCGCGACCTGATCGGTGCCTTCGCCCCCGAGCTCGTGGACCGGGTGCAGCTGCACGAGGGTCCCGCGCCGGTCTTCGAGGCCCATAACGTGGAGCGCGAGATCGAGCGGGCGCTCCACCGCAAGGTGTGGCTGAAGAGCGGCGGCTACATCGTCTTCGACCGGACCGAGGCCGCGACGGTGATCGACGTGAACACCGGCAAGTACGTCGGCAAGACCGACCTCGCCAGCACGATCCTCAAGACGAACATCGAGGCGGCCCGGGAGATCGCACGGCAGATCCGGCTCCGCGACATCGGCGGCATCGTTCTGATCGACTTCATCGACATGGAGTCGCTGCAGCACCGCCGCGCGGTGCTGGACGCCCTCGGCGAGGCCGTCCGCGCGGACCGCACGAAGATCCACATCATCGACCTCACCGGCCTCGGGCTCGTCGAGATGACGCGCAAGCGCGTCTACCAGGACCTCGAGGAATTGATGCGGATCGCCTGTCCGTACTGCGAAGGCCGCGGCCGCGTGCTCTCGCCCCGCAGCGTCGCCGTGCGCGCGCGGCGGGAATTGCGCCGGCTCGCCCAGACCGCGCGGGCGGCGTACGTCGTCGCCGAGGTGCACCCCGAAGTCGCGGCGGCGCTCGACGAGGACACGTCGTGGCGGCAGGCGCTCGAGCAGGCGACCGGCAAGCGCGTGCTCGTGCTCCCGCGGCCGGGGATCCACCTCGATCGCGCCGTGGTGCGGCAGGCCGACACGCCCGAGGCCGCGGAGCGGCAGGCGGCCCAGGGCGACGGCGCGGGGGACGCGATCTGGCTCGACCCGGTGCGCGGAGAAGCGCTGCAGGTGCCCGACGACGAGACGATCGATGCACGGACGCTGCTGCGGTCACCCGTCGAAACGTCCCCGCCCGGGGCGCTCGCGCGGGCCTGGGCCTGGCTGCGGGGCCATCGGCCGGAGCCCGCGCCCGTCCCGCCGCCGATCGAAGCCGCGCCGCTGCCGCTCGGGTCCCGCGACGGTCCGGCCCGATCCCGCCGGCGCTCGCGCGGAGGCGGCCGGCGCCGGCGGACTCGGCCGCCGGCAAACATCTAATTAAAGCCGCCGCGCGGCGCGCGACCGGTCCTGATCGCGCCGGAGTGTCCGCCGCGCGGCGTTTGACACCGCGTCGCGTCAATGGTACGATCTCGTGGCGCCCACGAACGACCCCGCCCTTGCGGGGCATTGGGGCAGGATGGTGGAGTAGGTATGTACGCGGTGATCGATAGGGGCGGCAAGCAGATGCGCGTCGAGGAAGGCCAGGTCCTGGAAGTGGACCGCCTCGCGGCGGACAAAGGGGCCGAGGTCGTGCTCGGGCGCGTGCTGATGGTCGTCGACGCCGATAACGTCCAGTGCGGCGCGCCGGTCGTCGAGGGCGCGCAGGTGATGGCCAAAGTGCTGTCCCACGGACGGATGCGCAAGGTGACCGTCGGCAAGTTCCGGCCGAAGAAGCACTATCGCCGCCGGGTCGGACACCGGCAGCCGCTCAGCCGGGTCCGCATCGAGCGGATCGAGTTGGGGGGTACCAGCCGTGGCGCATAAAAAAGGCGGCAGCAGCTCCCGGAACGGACGTGACAGCAACGCGCAGCGGCTCGGGATCAAGCGGTTCGGCGGCCAGCTGGTGCCGGCCGGCAGCGTGCTCGTGCGCCAGCGGGGCACTCGCTATTTTCCCGGCCAGAACGTCGGTCTCGGCCGCGATTACACGCTGTTTGCGCTCACGACCGGCGTCGTGCGGTTCGAGCGGCACGGCCGCGACGGACGGCAAGTGTCGGTCCATCCTATCTCCGCGGAGCAGGCCAGTCCGGCCGGCGAGTAGCGGCGCAGAAGACGCGTTGAGGCCTCGGGCGCAGCGCGCCCGAGGCCTCCGCATTACCCTCAATGTTCATTGACCGCGCGACGATCCAGGTGAAGGCCGGGGGCGGCGGCAACGGAGTCGTCGCGTTCCGCCGCGAGAAGTACGTGCCGAAGGGCGGTCCGTCGGGCGGCGACGGCGGCCGCGGCGGCGACGTCATGCTGCGCGTCGACCCGAACCTCAACACGCTGCTACCGTTCCGCTACCGGCGCATCTTTCGCGCCACGCGCGGCGCGCACGGGGAAGGCTCCCGCCGCAGCGGCCGGTCCGGGCGCGACGCGGTCGTCGCCGTGCCGGCGGGGACCGTGGTCGTGGACGCCGCCACCGGCGCCGTGGTGGCCGACCTCGTGCGGGCCGGGGACGAGATCGTCGTGGCCCGCGGGGGGCGGGGCGGCCGCGGCAACGCGCACTTCGCGACGCCGACGCACCGCGCGCCGCGGCGGGCTGAACCCGGCGAGCCCGGCGAGGAGCGCGCGCTGCGCCTCGAACTGCGCCTCATCGCCGACGTCGGCCTCGTCGGCCTCCCGAACGCCGGCAAGTCGTCGCTGCTCGCGCGGATCTCCGCGGCCCGGCCGAAGATCGCGGACTATCCCTTCACAACGACGGAGCCAATGCTCGGCGTGGTGCCGCTTCCCGACACCGACGGCTTTGTCGTCGCCGACATCCCCGGGCTCATCGAAGGCGCGCACCGCGGCGCCGGCCTGGGGCATGAGTTCCTCCGGCACATCGACCGCACGCGCGTGCTCGTGCATCTCGTCGATCTGAGCGCGCCGGATCCGGAGGCGGCCCTGGCGACGGTCACCCGCGAACTCGGCGAGTACGCGCCGGCGCTGGCAGCCCGGCCGACGCTCCTCGTCGGCAACAAGATCGACCTGCCGGACGCGCGGGACCGCGCCGAGGCCTTCGTCGCCGCCCAGACTGCGCGGGGCCGGCCGGCGCTCGTGATCTCCGCGGCGACCGGCGAGGGCGTGCCGGCCTTGATCGGCGCGCTCGTGCGCCTCTTGCAAGCATCAGCGAAGGAGGCGGTGGGCGCGGCCGAGAACACCGCCCCGAGCGCCGCCGTTTCGTCCGGTGCGGCGCCCCGCGATGCGGGGGCAGGAGGCGCATCTTTGGCCCTGGGCCTACGGCGTGAGCCAAAGATGCCCGCAGGCCCAGAAGCGGCCGGAGGTCCTGCGTCAGACGGGGGAGGTGGCCGTGGGTAGGGTCGGGATCATGGGCGGCACGTTTGATCCCGTGCACTACGGCCACTTGGTGACGGCAGACGAGGCGCGCTGGCGGTTTGGGCTCAGCGCCGTCGTCTTCATCCCGAACCGGCATCCGCCGCACAAAGATCCGCGCGACGTGTCGGGTCCCGAGCACCGCTACCTCATGACGTTCCTCGCCACCGTCACGAACCCGCACTTCTCCGTCTCGCGGCTCGAGATCGAGCGGCCCGGCCCGTCGTACACGATCGACACCATCCACGAGCTGCGCCGGCAGTACCCGGACGACGATCTCTACTACATCACCGGCGCGGACGCGCTCGAGCAGATCCTCCGCGGGGAGTGGCGCGAGGCCGCGCAGCTCCTCGGGCTATGCCGCTTCATCGCCGCGAACCGGCCCGGGTACCGGCTCGACCCCGAACTGTGGTCATCCGTCACGGGAGAGCTGCGGGCGTTCTTGGATAAAGTGCACATGCTGGAGATCCCGGCGATGGCGATCAGCAGCACGGATATCCGCGCCCGCGTACGCGAGGGGCGTCCCATCCGCTATCTCGTCCCCGCGGCCGTGGAGGGGTACATCGTCAAGCACCGCCTGTACGTGGCCGCCGCGGCGGATGCGGAGGACCGGCTCCTCGACGACGGCACCCGCGCGACGCGCGGCGGAGGCGCGTAGTGGATTCACGCCGCAAGGCGTTGCTGGCCGCGGACGCCGCGGAGTCCAAGCTTGCCGGCAACGTAATCGTGCTCGACCTGCAGGAACACACGCCGGTCACGGATTTCTTCGTCATCGCGAGCGGGACCACGCGCGTGCAAATTCGGGCGATCATCGAAGCCATCGAGGAGACGCTGAAGGAAGCCGGCGCCACCAGGCCCCGCACGGAGGGACGGGACGACGGCCGCTGGGTGCTGCTCGACTTCGGCGACGTGGTGGTGCACGTCATGAACCCGCGAGAGCGCGAGTACTACAACCTCGAGCGCCTGTGGGGCGACACGCCCATGCTCGAGCGCTGAGATGCTGCTCACGCTGCGCCCCGCCGAGAGCGGCGATGCGGAGATCCTGCTGCGGCTCTATGAGGGCGTGTACCACGGCGGGTATTCCGCGTGCTTCGGCCGGTACGGCGCCATCGGCCCGAAGGACGCCTGGTGGATTCAGTCCGAGAAAGACGTCGTCGTGCTCGAGCTCAACCACGAGCCGGCCGGTCTGCTCGTGTTCGGGCGCGACAAGAACCGCCTGCTCGCCGAGGAAGTGCTGCTGGTGCCCGACGCGCTGCGTCAGGCGCCGACCGCGCAGGCGCTGCGCACCGTGGTTGAGCGCGTGGACGCTGAGTTGACCCGGCGGTTCCAGGAGGCGCGGCAGGACCATCTGCGCCTGCGCACGATGGAGCGCAATCCGCTCGGCATGCTGCTCGTCGAGACGGGCCGCTTCACGATCGCCGACACCCTCGTGGTGTCGAGTCTGGATCTGCCGGCCGCGGCGGCCGGCGCGGAATCGGCGCCGGATGTCGGGGCCGTACCCGAGGGCTATGTCGTGCGGCGGGCGTTCGCCGGTCAGGACGAGGAGGCCGTCGCGCAGCTGGACGAGGAGTGCCTCGGCGGGCGCGCGCAGCGCCATGAGCTCGCGCACCATCTCGGCGGCCGGGACGTGCGCACGTTTCTCGCGACCCGCGACGGCTATCCCGTCGGCTTTGTGATCGCCGCGGTCCGCGACGGGGCGGGGGAGTGGCGGCTCGGCGTGCGCGAGACGCACCGCCGGCGGGGCGTCGGCACGGTGCTGGCCCGCACCGCCCTCGCCGCGCTCGGCGCGCGGGGCGCGCACATGGTGATCGGCACGCACTGGGCCGGCGACACAGTCGCGGAAGCGTTCGGCTCGGCCCTCGACTTCACGACGGAACGCGTCTATCTCTATGCCGAACGGCCGCTCTGAGCGTAGACCGCATCTTCGTCGTCCGCTATAATACGGTCTGTTCCCGCACGTATCGCGTGGGGCTGTAGCTCAGCGGGAGAGCGCCTCTTTGGCGTAGAGGAGGTCGAGGGTTCAATTCCCTCCAGCTCCACCAGATGTATCAACGTTTCTGAACGCCTACTCTCTCGCCCGCACCCTACCGATTGGCGGATGTCGCCCCATCAACCGTGACCAACCCGTAGGTCACAATCCCCTCGGCGACGACAACGCCCTCCACCGTGGCGGTCACTTGCGCCTTTCCGAACGGACCCTTTTGCCTCAGTGCAACCACGGTCGTGATGAGCTGGTCACCGGGGCGCACCGGTCGGCGAAACCGTATGCGTTCGAGATTCGCGAGGTGGATCAGACGGCCCTCGATGTCGGGACGAAGTGACACGAGGACAGCCGCAACTTGAACCATCGCCTCGACGATGAGGACCCCGGGCATCACCGGATTCCCAGGGAAGTGGCCCGTGAAGAACGGCTCGTTGATTGAGACGTTCTTGAGCCCGACGATGCGCTCGCCCGGTACAATCTCCAAGATGCGATCAACGAGCAAGAACGGGTAACGCTGCGGAAGTCTCGTTAAGATCTGCTGAATGTCCATCGGCACCCTGCTTTGCTCCTGCCTATGCCAATTCCTCGAAAAGGCGTCCCCGAACTGGTCATGGGCGGTGTACGGCCCGACTTGCGTGCCTCTAGAAGCACCCGTCACCTTTCGTGCGGCCTCGCGGGGCTTCGCCGCATCCCTCTGGCATGGGCTGGAGGGGTGGAAGCATGGCGCCGGCGGAGGTAGGACCCCGGATCTGGACCGATAAGGCCTGAGGCCGGCTTCGCTACTCTGCTCAAACACGCGTACACTAAGAGTGCTCCCCCTTCCTTACCCCCACGGCCATGTCCCTCGGCACTCGGTCGGCTCCTCGGAGGAGAAGGTACCCGATCGCCACCTTTGCTGGGTGAGTATCTTGGCCTGGTGCGGGAGGCCGTGGAACGGGGTTTTGGCGGCGTGGAGGGGAGTTCGGAACGGATTGGGGCACGTAGTGACAATAGAACGTCGGAGGTAACAACATGATTCTCATGCGAAGGCCGATCTTTGATGAGGACTTGCAAGAGATGCGTCGCCAACTTGGTGGACTCCTTGACGTTGTGCCGGCGTCGTGGACGTACGAGAGCGCTGGGCCTGAAACGGAGTGGCAGCCGCCGGTCGAGGTGTTCGAAAATGCCCATGAGGTGGTGATCAAGGCGGCGCTGCCCAACGTCGATCCGAAACAGGTGGACATTACCATCACCAACGACGCCGTCACGATTAAGGGCTCGACGAAGCACGCAGCGCAGGAGGACTCCAACTATTATCGGCGAGAGTTGCGATATGGAGCATTTCTCCGGACCGTGCCTCTTCCCACAGAGGTGAAGGGGACTGAGGCGACGGCATCCTACAGCGATGGAATGCTGGAAGTAAGACTGCCGAAGTCGGATCGAGCCAAGAATACGACCATCAAGGTAGAAGTCAAGTAGCATGAACCATGCCGTCCGGGGGGAGCGTAGGCACCGCTCCTTCCCGCACGGCCGGCATGCTCCGAACACAAATATACTTTGGACGAGCCGGCCTATTTCATAAGATATTCAAGCCCGTCGGCGCATGCTCGGCTTACATCATAGATTGGCTTCTGTTCCCCGGGCATTTTGTCCCAGCCGCCCTTTTCAATGAAGGCACTTCTCTCATAAGAATCTAACGCCTTTAACTCTTTAAGTTTCTCTTTGTAGTTCGGGTCCTTTATGAATTGGGCGACGCAGATCGCCGCCCGGGTCGCCAAGACCGCGGCGTCGGTCCTCTGTCGGCTAGTGCCCCCGGTTGTCCAACCACCCCACGCAAAGCCGATGATCATTGTGATGACTGCCCCACAAATAAGGCCCCAAAGTCCAAACTTAACCTTCCCTCCAGTTTCGGATTTCATTGGAGCTTGAACTTGCCGCTTCTTCTCCTGCTCATCCAGTTCGTCGGCCTTTTTCCGAATTCGCTCCTCTGACGTGCTCACGCACATCCCCCCAGATCTACCCTGTCCAACGTCGCTCATTCGTGCGGGTCTGCTGAAACCCTCCGCGGATCATCCACTACGGGCTGTACGGAACAGCGGGGGAAGAGGGTGCAATTCCCTCCAGTTCCACCAGTAATTTTGGTTCAGTTTTCCTTCACTTTTCCCCGGTCTCGAGTAACGAACTTTCCCTATGCCTCAAATCTACGGGAAACTACGTAGATTCACGAATTGCGCCGTGACAGAGAATGGGTATTCTAGGAACGGTCCACTTAGCCATCTAACAGGCCAGGCCGGATGAGCGATAGCGCCACGCAGAGGCGGAATTTAGGCAGCGACCTGGGCGGCGACCCCGACCGTGGATACACTCGGCCCGGGACCCCCGAGGCCCTGACGGCGCGCGTGCACGTGCTCGAGGAGCAGCTCCGCGCCGCCGAGGAGCGCTACCAGCAGATTTTCAACAACGCCCACGATATCGTCTATCTTCTCGACATGCGGGGCGCCTTCATTACCGTCAACGCGACGGCCCTCCGTTTGACCGGCTATGCAATCGAGGAAGTCCTCGGGATGCACTTCAGCACGGTCGTGGCGCCAGAGTATCACGAGCTCACCCTCGAAAACATGCGCCGGAAGCTCGCCGGCGCCGGGCCGACCACTTACGAGATTGAGCTTGTCGCAAAGGACGGCCATCGCCTGCCGATCGAAGTCAGTTCGCAGATGCTGAAGGCGGACGGCCGTCCCGTGGGCATTCAGGGCATCGCGCGTGACATCACGGAGCGTAAGCGAAACGAGCTGGTGCTGCGAACCTCCGAGGCGCAGGCGCAGCAGCACGAAGAGCAGATCCGCCAGCAGTTCGAGCGCCTGACCGCGCTGTACGGCATGGCAGAGCAGATGTCGCTGACGCTCAATCTGCAGCAGCTTGCGCACGAGATCGTGCGCGCCTGCGTCGAGTCGTTCGGAGTCACGGTTGCGTGGCTCGGCCGGGCCGAGTCGGCCGCCGCGATTCAGCTCCTCGCGCATTATCCATCTGAAGCCGATTTCCCGCGCCACATCGCCGCGCACTCCGACGAGTCGGGCCGGCCGCACAATGTGGCGACCCAGGCGCTCCGGACCGGGATCCCGGCGGTGCTGATGGACATTACCGAGCAGCCCGGGCCGGCGCGGTGGAGCGCGGCGCTGCAGGAGCTGGGGATCAAGTCCGTCGGGGCGTTTCCGTTGATCAGCCGGGACCGGCCGGTCGGCGTCCTCAGCCTGTACACCGCGCAGCCGGCGTTCTTCAGCCCCGAGCGCATCGAGTTCTTCCAAGCCTACGCGCACCAGATCGCCGCCGGCCTGGAGAACGCCCGCCTCTACGATGAGGCCGACCGGCGGCTCCGGCAGCTCCAGGCGCTGCGCGACATCGACGCGGCGATCAGCGGCAGCCTGGACGTGCAGGTGACGTTCAACGTCTTCCTCGGCCACGTCACCTCGCTGCTGCGCGCGGACGCCGCGGCGGTGCTGCTGTTCAACCCCCATCTCCAAGTCCTCGAGTACTGCGCGGGCCGCGGCTTTCGGACGGCGGCGGTTCAGCAGAACTCGCTCCGGCTCGGCGAGGGGCACGCCGGACGGGCGGCGCTCGAGCGCCGCATGGTCACGGTGACGAACCTCGACTCGGATCCCGGCGATGACTCGCGGGCGCGGTTGCTGGCCGGTGAAAAGTTCTCCGGGTACGTCGCGGTCCCGCTGCTGGCGAAGGGCCACGTCAAAGGCGTGCTGGAGATTTTCCAGCGCACGCCGCTCGGCGAGGGGCAGGACTGGCAGGAACTGCTCACCGCGCTGGCCGGGCAGGCGGCGATCGCCGCGGACAACGCCACGCTGTTCGACGAGCTGCAGCGCTCCAACATCGATCTCGCGCTGGCCTACGATACCACGCTCGACGGCTGGTCCCGCGCGCTCGACCTCCGCGACCGGGAGACCGAAGGCCACACCCGCCGCGTGGCGGAGATGACGCTGCGGTTGGCGCGGGCGCTCGGCGTCCCCGATCAGGAGCTGGTGCACATGCGCCGCGGCGCGCTGCTGCACGACATCGGCAAGATGGCGATTCCCGACAGCGTGCTGCTCAAGTCCGGTCCGCTGACGCCGCAGGAGTGGGAGGTCATGCGGCAGCACCCGCTGACCGCGTATGAGCTCCTGTCCTCCATCACGTTTCTGCGCCCGGCGCTCGACATCCCGTACTGCCACCACGAGCGATGGGACGGCACGGGGTACCCGCGCGGCCTGCGGGGGACGCAGATTCCCTTTGCGGCCCGCATCTTCGCCGTGGCGGACGCCTACGATGCGATGCGGTCCGACCGGCCCTACCGGCCGGCGATCTCCGCCGACGAAGCGAAGGAGCGGATCGCCGACGAGTCAGGCAAAGAGTTCGATCCCCAGGTCGTGGAGGCGTTCGCCCGCCTCTCGTAGCCAGGTAATCGGCCGACTGCAGGTAGATGGGTGCCCGCCGCGAAGCCGGCGGCGTGAATGACATGATGGCCGGCCGCGAGTCGGCCGGCACGGAGGAGGATGGTAATGGGCACGTACATGGTTGACCGGAACCTGCCCGGCATCACGATGGATCAACTTGCCGCGGCGCAGAAAGCGGCCATCGACACCAGCAAGAAGTTTACGGCGGAAGGGAAGCCCGTCCGGTACATCCGCAGCACGTTTGTGCCGGGCGAGGCGCACTGCATGTGCCTGTTCGAGGCGCCGAACGCCGCGCTCGTTCGCGAGGTCAACGAGACGGCCAAGATTCCCTTCACCCGGATCGTGGAAGCCGCGGATCTGACGCCGAAATAACGCGAGCCCGCTTCAAGACGCCGGTCTCCCGCGCGGGAGGCCGGCGTTCGACTTACGATCGAGGGCGGCGTTCCGTAATGCCCGCGGGTGTGCCGTCGACCGCCGCCCCCGCCTGCTCCGCGACAGCCGGGGCGGCGAAGGCCAGCGCTTCCTCCACAGCCTGCTCGACGTCCAGGCGGCGGCCCGCCGACCACGCCTGCTCGAACGCTTCGTGGCCGAGGCGCCCGCGCGCGACCTCCGCCGCGCGCTCGCAATCGGCGCGGTGCGTCGGCGGCAACTGCGCGCCCATGGACCCCCGCAGCGCTTCGCCGGCGCCCAGGAGGCGGACGGCCTGTTCGGGCGAGTCGCCGGCGGCGACCGCGGCCAGGGCCTCCAGACATTCGGCGATGCCGACCTTATCTCCCAGCCGCCGGCGGAGGATGAGGCCTTCCTGTAGCAGCGCTGTCGCCCGGACGTGCGCGCCGCGCAGCCGCGCGACGACCCCAAGGCTGACGAGCGCGGTCGTGACGCCCCACGCATCCTCCAGCTCCCGGAAGATGCCGAGACTCTCTTCGAGCAAGGTTTCCGCCCGCGCGTACTGCCCCTGATCGCGCGCGACGAGCCCGAGCGCGTGCAGCGAGAACGCGACGCGCGAAGCGTCGCCGAGTTCGCGGTTGAGATCGACGCTCTCCTGGCCGGCGGCCTCGGCCCGGGCATAGTCGCGCTGATCCCGGGCGACGAGCGCGAGAAAGTGCAGCGCGGCCGCGGTCCCGGACGGATCGTTCATGGTCCGGAAGAGCCCCAGGCTCTCTTCGAGCGCTTCGCGCGCCCGGCCGTAGTTGCCCTGAAATCTGGCGGCGTTCCCGACCGAGATCAAGCCGGTGGCGATGCCCCACGTATCGCCGAGCTCCCGAAACATCGCCAGGCTCTGCTCGGGCAGGGCCGCGGCCCGCGCGTAGTGGCCCTGGGACCGCGCCACCTGCTCGAGCAGCGACGTGGCCGCCGCCATGCCGAGCGCGTTGCCGAGGGCGCGGGCGATGTTGAGGCTCTCCCGCCCGAACGCCTGCGCCTGGTCGAAATCCCCCTGCCGCCACGCAAGAAAGCCCGCACCGTAGAGGGCCCGCGCGCGCGCGCGCGGGATCGTCGGTCGGGCCGCCCGCGAGCACCTTCGACAGCCAGCTGCGCCCTTCGGTGAGGTACCCGCGGGTGTGCCAGAACCACCACAGCGCCGCCGCGAGGCGTACGGCCTCGCTGCTCGACGGCTCCTCGAGCGAGAAGGCGAGCGCCTCGCGAAGGTTGTCGTGCTCCCGCTCGAGACGCGCGATCCACTCCCTCTGATCGGCGCCCTGCAGCTCGGCCTCGGATTGCTCCGCGAGCGCGAGGTGCCAGTCGCGGTGCCGGGTGTAGACGCGGGTCTGTTCACCCGCGTCGAGGAGGCGGTCCCGGCCGTACCAGCGCACGGTCTCCTGCAGCCGGTACCGCGTTTCACCGGACAGCGGTTCGGCGAGGAGCAGCGATTTGTGCACGAGGCGCGTCACGAGGCCGCCGACCTCGTCCGCCGCGACGCCGCCCCCCGCGCATACCGCCGCCGCGGCCTCGAGGGCAAATCCGCCCGCGAAGACCGATCCGCGGCGGAGCACGGTGCGCTCCTGGTCCGACAGCAGGTCATAGCTCCAGTCCATCGCCGCGCGGAGCGTGTGGTGCCGCGGCAGGTCGGTGCGGCTCGTGTCGGTCAGGAGGCGAAAGCGATCGTCGAGCCGATCGGCGATCTGATCGACCGACAAGGTCTCGAGCCGCGCGGCGGCGAGCTCGATCGCCAGCGGGATGCCGTCGAGACGGCGGCAGATCCGCGCCAGAGCCGCGGCGTTCTCCGACGTCACCGCAAACGTGGGATCAATCGCGGCCGCGCGCTCCGCAAACAGCCGCACCGCCTCGCACGCCATCAAGGCCGCCCGGGACGGCACGACGGCCGGAGGCGGCACCGAGAGGGAGGGGATGTGAAACGTCTGCTCCTCCGCCATGGCCAGCGGCTCGCGGCTCGTTGTCAGGATGCGCACGGACGGGCACGCTTTGAGGATCGTGCCAACGAGGTGCGCGGCGGCGGCGCCGACGTGTTCGCAACTGTCGAGGATCAGCAGGAGATGTTTCGGGGCGGCGAACGCGGTCAGGGATTCGAGCAGCGTCTGCCCTGGTTCTTCCGTGACTCCGAGGACCGTGGCGGCGGTCTGCACGACGAGGCTTGGATCGGAGAGCGGCGCGAACTCCACGAACCACACGCCGTCGGGATACGCGTCGAGCAGACCGGCGGCGACCTGCAGCGCAAGCCGTGTCTTCCCGCCGCCGCCGACGGCGGTGAGGGTGAGCAGCCGCGCGGTACCGAGCAGACATGTCACCTCGGCGATCTCGTGCTCGCGGCCGACGAAGCTCGTGGTCTGCGGCGGCAGGTTGTTCATCGTAGGGTCCCGCCCAACATGGTACTACACCATTCCTGTACCGAACGACCCGCGGGTAAACGGCGTTCTAGTAAACCGCCCGCCGCATGAGTTTTGCGGGGCTGTTCCCGACGGAGGGAAGAGAGCACGACGGACCGCGGCCATTCGGCCACGGTCCGTCGCGACTCAGTGTCCCGGCGGCGCGGCGCGCGCCGCCGGGTCGTTCGAACTTGCTAGTGCTCCGGAGTGTTGCACCCCTGGTTCGATCGAGGATCGCACTGCTGCTGGCGCGCCGGTCCGCCGGATCCACCGCCGTTCCCCCTCTGGGGCTGCGCCTGCTGCGGCTGCGCCTGTTGCTGCGGCCGCTGGTACGTTGGTTGAGGCTGCTGCTGATAGCGCGGCTGCGCCTGCTGTTGAGGCTGCGGCCGTTGGTACGTCGGCTGGGTCTGCTGCTGCCACTGGGGCCGCTGATACGCCGGCTGGGTCTGCTGCGGCTGCTGGTAGCGCGGCTGCACCTGCTGTTGAGGCTGGGGCCGCTGATACGCCGGCTGGGTCTGCTGCGGCTGCTGGTAGCGCGGCTGCACCTGCTGTTGAGGCTGCGGCCGCTGATACGTCGGCTGGGCCTGCTGCCACTGTGGCCGCAGTGCCGGCTGGGTCTGCTGCGGCTGCGGCCGCTGATAGGTTTGCCTGGCCTGCTGTGTCCCCTGGTACGTCGGCCGCGGCTGGGCTTGCGGCGCCGGCCCTGAGCGATGGGGTGCGGACCACGGAGTAGGCCGTGAGGTCACCGTTCGGGCAATCTGTTCCATCTGATATCTGGGCGCATCCCAGTGGGGGTCGCCGACCGCCACTGGTGCGCGAACGTAGACGTTTGCGGAGGCTCCTGTGTAGTTCCGATACGTCGGGTGATAGTAGTACGACCGGTACGGGCCGTAGTACGGATACCGCCGGAACTGCCCGTCGCGGTCGCGGACGGCGAGGTACTGGTAGTTATTGACCGTCACGATTCCGAGGACCGCTCCCGTGATGGCCTCCGCCACGGAGATGATCGGGGCGGATGACGAGTAGTAACCTCGGTACGGCCGGTACCGCGCGCTGTAGTAGTGGTGGTAGTATGCACCGTAGTATGGATACCGGTAGTAGGCGCCGCCGGCATCATGCGCGATCAAGTACAAGAGCCCGCTGATCAGCACGGTGCCCAGCACGGTGCCCACGATCGGCAGCGGCGCGATCGCGGTCTGGCTGGTCGCCAGCATGGGAACGGGACCCGTCACATCGACCTGCGTCGCGATGAACTCGCTGCCGTACGGGACCACCCAAGCATCCACGGGCGCACCGACGTACCCGTCCAGCGTGCAAAACGGCACGCTCGACGATTCCACGGCGACCCCGGTTGAATCCGACGCGTAGATCGTCTGTGTGTTGCCCGACGAATCGAGCGTCATCGTGCCCGATTGGCAGTCAACGGCGTCGAGAGTCCCCTGAATCTCCGCGGCGGTCTGCGCCTGGCCGACCCCGCTGAGTCTGAGGAGCGAGACAAATATCGTGATGGCAACAGCAATGAAGGTTCGCACGTCGCACCCCCTCTCTTGTCGCTACGGTACCCCCGCGGGGTGAATGCCGTGTTGGAAACTCGTGCGGAAATTATGCGAACTCTGTGAACTCACTTTCGTAGTGTTGAAGGCGGTATCGGGCCGCGGGCCGGATGTGATCAAGCAGGTGCGCGGAGACCGGGCATGAAATCGGAGACGTCATGCCGGAACTTCCCGACGTGGAGGCGGTGGCGCGTCTCCTTCGCCGATCCGTCGCGGGCCGCCGTGTGACGCGGGTCGAGGTCCCCGATCGCTCGGTGGTGCGATCGCCCGCGGCGTGGCTCTTCGTGCGCCGGTTGCGCGGACGGCGAATTCGAACGATCGAGCGGCGCGGCAAGTACCTGCTCGTCTCCCTCAGCGGCGATCGCCTCATGATCGGGCATCTGCGGATGACCGGGGACTTCGTCGTGGTGCCGAGACGCGCGCCCCGCCGCCCGCATACGCGGCTCGTCCTCGGCGTCGGCCGTGACGACGTCCGCTTCGTCGACCAGCGGCGGTTCGGCCACGTGGACCTGATCGATGCGCGTGACACCGGCACGTTCGTGGGGCTGCGGACGTTGGGTGTAGAGCCGCTGACCCCGGCGTTCTCGTTGAGCCGTCTGCGGACGCTGCTCGACGGCCGGCGCGGCACGCTCAAGGCGTTCCTGCTGCGCCAATACCTGATCGCGGGCATCGGCAACATCTACGCGGATGAGATCCTCTTCCAGGCGCGCCTGCATCCGGCGCGGCAGGTTCCCACGCTTCGCGCCGCTGAGGTCCGGGCGCTCTACCGGTCCATCCGAGGGGTCCTGCGGCGGGCCGTCGCCGCTCTGTCGCGCCGGGGCCGGCCGGTCGGCGGCCTGATCGCGGTTCGCGAGCCGGGCGGCGCCTGCCCGCGGTGCGGCGGGACGCTGCGCATTGCGACGATCGCCGGGCGCACGACGTACTTCTGTCCTCGCTGCCAGCGCTAGATCGGGTTGTGGGAGGAACGGCAACGGCGCCTCGCGCATCTAAACAAGGTTCCGCTGTGGCCAAACGGGTCCATACGAGAGGGGTGACCGACGCATGGCGTGGCAACTCAAGGGGACCTATCTCGAGAACTGCAACTGCAACGTCGTCTGCCCGTGCAGCGCCTCGAGCCTCACGCTGGCGGCCGACCACGACCGCTGCCACGTCCTGCTCGCGTTCCACGTCGACTCCGGCAAGGTTGACGGCGTCGACGTCAGCAACCTCACCGTCGCGGTCCTCGCCGACACGCCCGGGATGATGCACGACGGCAACTGGCGCGTCGGCGTGTTTATGGACGCCGCCGCCTCCAAGCCGCAGGCCGAGAAACTCGGGGCCGTGTTTTCGGGACAGATGGGCGGCCCGATGGCCGGACTGGCGCCGCTGATCGGCGAGATGCTGGGGATGGAGACGGCGCCGATCCAATATAAGGACGACGGCCACCGGCACTCCGTGAAGATCGGCACTGCGGTCGAGATTGAAGTGGAAGATCTCGTGCCGCCGCAGAGCAAAACCGGTGAGGCGTCGAAGATCACCGGCATCTTCCATCCCGCCAACTCGACCTTGACGGTGGCGCGCGCCACGAAGTCCCGCGTGAAAGCCTTCGGCCTCGACTTCTCGAACACCGGCAAAAACGGCCACTCCGCGCCGTTCTCGTGGGCCGGATAGCCGCGCGGTGCGCATAGCCAGCCCGTCGCGCGATATCTATCTGGTCGTGCTCGCCGGGGCCGGCGGTCTCACCGCGCTTGCGTGGTTTGACCTGTGGCGCCGCGCGGGCGCGATGGCACACGACGCGGGCACCGGCATGAATATGGCCATGCCCATGCCGCAGCCGATGCCCTGGAACGTGCCTGATCTCCTCGCCGCCGCCGCTATGTGGAGCATTATGATGACCGCGATGATGCTCCCATCGGCAACCCCGATGCTGTTGTTCTTCTCCGGTGTGCAGCGGTCGCGGCGGGCGGCCCCGTCTTACCCCGGCTGCGCGGGGCCACCGGCCGGCGGGCTGGGCGCAGCGACCGTCTTCTTTGTCGCGGGCTTTATCGTCATCTGGCTGGTATGGAGCTGGCTGGCCGCCGGGCTGCACTGGACGCTGCAGGCCTTCTTTGCGCTGTCCCCTCAACTGATGGTGACGCGGGTCCCCTTGGCCGTCGCCTTTCTCATGGTCGCCGGCGTCTATCAATTCACGCCGCTGAAGCATGCGTGCCTCAGCCGGTGCCAGTCGCCGCTCGGCTTTCTGCTCACGCAGTGGCGGGACGGCGCCTGGGGCGCGGCGCAGATGGGCGTTCGCTACGGCACCTATTGCGTCGGGTGTTGTTGGGCGCTCATGGCGGTGCTCTTCGTGGTTGGCGTGATGAACCTGCTGTGGGTCGCGCTGCTCACGATTTTTGTACTCCTCGAGAAGACGGTGCTGCGCGGCCCGTGGCCGAGCCGCGTGACCGGTACCTTGCTGATTGGTTGGGCGCTGTATCTTCTGCGTGCGCCCGCCATGTAGTTGTTGCTACTTACCGTGGAACAGATTCAGCGCGGAGCCCTTCCGGAACCACTCCAGCTGCGACGTGCTGTAGGAGTGGTTGAGCCACAGCGTCTCCGTGGTTCCGTCGGCGTGGCGCATGCGGCACTCCACCGGCTTGCCGGCCGCCATGCCGGCCAACCCGACCAGGCTCACGCGGTCGTCCTCGCGGAACCGGTCGTAGTCGCCCGGCTCCGCCAGCGTGAGCGCCAGCACACCCTGCTTTTTCAAGTTGGACTCGTGAATGCGGGCAAAGCTCCGCGCGATCACGGCCCCGGCGCCGAGCAGGCGCGGCGACAGCGCCGCGTGCTCGCGGCTGCTGCCCTCGCCGTAGTTATGGTCGCCGATCACGACCCAGCGGAGTCCCCGCGCCTTGTAGTCCCGCCCCACCGCGGAGATGGGCTGGCCCGCCTCGCCGGTCACGGCGTTGCGCACCTTGCCCGCCTCGCCGGTGAACGCGTTGGTGGCTCCCATGAACACGTTGTCGCTGAACTTGTCGAGATGGCCCCGGTACCGCAGCCACGGCCCCGCGGGGGAGATGTGGTCTGTCGTCGTCTTGCCCTTGGCCTTCAATAAGATGGGCATGTCGAGGAAGTCCTTGCCGTCCCACGCCGGCCAGGGTTCCATGAGCTGCAGGCGCTCGCTGCGTGGGTCGACTTTCAACTCGACGCGGCTGCCGTCCGCGGGCGGCGCGACGTACGTGATGCGGCCCGGATCGAACGGGCGGGACGGCACCTCCGGGGCCGGCGCGGGCGGGCGGAGCCGGAACGGCTTGCCGTCGCCGCCGATGAGCGTGTCGGTGAGCGGGTTGAACGACAGCCGCCCAGCGAGCGCGAGCGCCGTGATGAGCTCCGGACTGCCGATGAAGTTCATCGTCGTCGGCTGCCCGTCGTTGCGCCGCGGGAAGTTGCGGTTGTAGGACGTGACGATGGTGTTCGGCACGTCCGCCGCCTCCTTGGCCCGCCGCCACTGCCCGATGCAGGGCCCGCAGGCGTTCGCGAGGACCGTCGCCTTGATCTCGGTCAGCGACTGCATCTGGCCGTCGCGCTCGATCGTCGCCCGGATCTGTTCGGAGCCGGGTGTGACGAGGAAGGGCACGGCCGCGGTGACGCCGTGGGCCCGGGCCTGCTCGGCGACGTCGGCGGCGCGGCTCATGTCCTCGTACGACGAATTGGTGCAGCTGCCGATCAGCGCGGTCGAGATCGCGTCGCGAAATTCGTTCTTCGCATCCTTGACCTCGGCCGCGAGCTTGGATACCGGACGCGCGCGGTCGGGCGAGTGGGGACCGACCACGTACGGTTCCAGCGTCGACAGATCGAGCCGGATGACCCGGTCGTAGTGCCGCTCCGGATCGGCCTCGACTTCCGGATCCGGCGCCAGCAGGTGCTTGTGCGCGCGGGCGGGTTCGACGAGCTCGCCGCGTCCGGTCGCCCGCAGATACGTCGCCATCCGCTCGTCGTACGGAAACATCGACGTCGTGGCGCCCAGCTCGGCCCCCATGTTGGTGATCGTGGCCTTGCCGGTGGCGCTGATCGTCCGGGCGCCGGGTCCGATGTACTCGACGATCGCGTTCGTGCCGCCCGCCACGGTGAGCTGCCCCGCCACGTACAGGATGACATCCTTGGGCGCGGTCCAGCCGGTCAGCTCGCCCGTCAGGTACACCGCGATGTGCTTGGGGTAGAGGACCTCCCACGGCAGGCCCGCCATCACCTCGACCGCGTCGGCCCCGCCGACGCCGACCGCGCAGGCCCCGAGCCCGCCACCGTTCGGCGTGTGCGAGTCGGTACCGATGATCAACTCACCGGGAAACGCGTAGTGCTCGAGCACCACCTGATGGATAATCCCGGCGCCCGGGCCCCAGAATCCGGCCCCGAACTTCGCCGCGGCCGATTTGAGAAAGTCGTACACTTCCGAGTTCTCGGCGATCGACGCCTGCAAGTCCGCCTGGCCCTCGACCCGGGCCTGGATGAGGTGATCGCAGTGGATCGTGGTGGGGACGGCGACGTGGGTCCGCCGGGTCTGCAAGAACTGCAGCATGGCGGTCTGTCCCAACACGTCTTGCAGCACGACGCGATCGGGCCGCAGCAGGAGGTAACTCCGGCCCGGCTCCATCTCCTGCGTGTCGGGGTCGTCGAGGTGCCCCAGCAGGACCTTGTCGGCGAGCGTGAGCGGCCGGCCGAGGCGGCGCCGCACGACGCCGAGCGTCCGGTCCATCCGGTCGTACACCGCGGCCGCCATCGCGGCGGTCGACTCGATTGTGACCATATGAATGCCCCCCAAGCCAAAATCGGACCGACCACGAGCATAGCACTCCGCCGCCCAAGCGTCACCGGAGTCCGGTCTGCGCGGGGGTGTACGGTGGGAGGCCCTGCGACAGACGGGGCAGGGGCGACCGCGTCATCGTCGAACCGCCGTCGCCAATGACCCGCCGCGATCCGCACCCGGGCGGCGTAGCCGGACCCCAGTGAGCGAACGCATCGTCGCGCACGTCGACATGGACGCGTTCTACGCGGCCATCGAGGTGCGCGACCATCCCGAGTACCGCGGCCGGCCGGTCGTGGTCGGCGCCGGTCCGCACGCGCGCGGCGTCGTCGCGGCCGCGTCCTACGAGGCGCGCCGGTACGGCATCCATTCGGCGATGGCGTCGCGGCAGGCGTTCGCCTTGTGCCCCGGCGCGGTCTTCCTGCCGCCCCACATGGCGCGCTACCGCGAGGAATCGGCGCGGGTGTTCGAGGTGCTTGAGACATTCACGCCGCAGATCGAGCCGGTCTCGGTCGACGAGGCGTTCCTCGACCTCACCGGCTGTCCTGTACCCGGAGATGTCCGCATCCCGGATTCCGCGCGCGCGGGGTCTGCCGCCCGCGGCGGGCACGCGGAGCCGGGGGTCGTGTTCGGGCACGCGATCCAGCAGCGCATCCGCGCGCGCCTCGAGCTGCCCGTCTCCGTCGGCGTCGCGCCGAACAAGTTTCTCGCGAAGGTCGCCTCCGAGCTCGCGAAGCCCGACGGCGTGCGGCGCATCACGCCGGACGCCGTCCAGGCCGTGCTCGATCCGCTGCCGGTCGGCGCGCTCTGGGGCGTCGGGCCGGAGACCCGCGCGCGCCTGCAGGCCCGCGGCATTACCACCGTCGGTGCGCTGCGCCGGACCCCGGTGTCGACCTTACGTGCGATCCTCGGTTTCTCGGCGGAGCGGCTCGCGGCGCTGAGCCGCGGCGAAGACAACCGGCCGGTCGATCCGGAGGGTGAGGCGAAGTCGATCGGTCGCGAAGTGACCTTCGACCGCGACACGCGGGATCGCGAACTGATCGCGCGCACCCTGCGGGCGGCGTGCGAGGATGTCGCACACAGCTTGCGGGCCGACGGCCTCGCCGGGCGCGTCGTGACCCTCAAGGTGCGGTTCGAGCCGTTCGACACGCTGACGCGCCGCCTGACCCTGCCCGAGGCGACGGATCACGGCGGCCGCATCTCCCGCGCGGCGACGGACCTGTGGCGGCGGCTGGAGCCGTTGACGCGCCGGGTCCGCCTCGTCGGCGTCACCGTGTCGGCGCTCGAGCAGCCGGCGGCGGCGCAGATCGGCTTGTTTGGGGTTGCGGGCGCCGGCCCCACGGAGCCGGCACTGCACAGCCCGATTGATCACGTTGTGGACGCGATCAACGAGCGCTTCGGCGCCGGCACGGTCGCGCCCGCGCGCGTCCTCGAACCGCAGGAGGTCCCTGGGCCTGCGGGCATCCCTGGCTCACGCCGTAGGCCCAGGGTCAAAGATGCCCAGACAGGGGATCCGCCTACGGCTCGGGACGCCCGGCGGCCCCGGCGTTCGTCCCCGCGGGGGGACCGGCGGCCGCGAGCACCTCGTTCTTGAGCACGCCGATGAACGGCAGGTGGCGGTACCGCTCCCGATAGTCGAGCCCGTACCCGACCAGAAAGCGGTCGGGCACCTCGAAGCCGCGGTAGGTGATGACGAGCGTTTCGAGGATGCGGCGGTACGGCCGGTCGAGCAGGGTGCAGATGCGGAGGCTCGCGGGCGAGCGGGCCTGCAGGAGGCGCAGGAGGTAGCCCGCGGTCAGCCCGGTGTCGATGATGTCCTCCACGAGCACGACGTCGCGCCCCGTGATCTCGACGTCGAGGTCCTTGATCAGCCGCACGACGCCGCTCTGCGCTTTGGCGCTGCCGTAGGTCGTGATCGCCATGAAATCGATCTCGACCGGGACGGCGAGCGCCCGCGTGAGATCCGTGAGGAAGTAGACGGCGCCCTTGAGCACCGAGACGAGGAGGGGAGCGCGACCGGCATAGTCGCGGGAGATGTCGCCGGCGAGGTCGCGGACCCGCCGGGTGATCTGTTCCTCGGTGAACAGAATCTCCTGAATGTCCGCCGCGGGATCGGTCACCCGTCTACCGCGGGGCCATCTGCCGCGCCGGGGCGGCCGGCGCGAGCCCGTACTTCAAGAGCAGCTGCCGGTAGTCGCGGCCGTAGAAGATTTTCACGTTGATGTCCGGGTACAGTTCCCGCAGGCGCCGCAGCTTCCGGTTCTTCTTCGTGACGAGGCTCTGCTTCAACGTCGTGAGTTCAATGTACAGATTGAGGTCGGGAAGGTAGAAGTCCGGGTTGAAGCTTTCGATTGCGCGACCTCGGGCGTCCCAACGGAGGGGGAAACTGCGGGGTTCGTATTCCCACCGGACCCCGTAAAAATCCAGTATTCTCGCGAACTCAGCCTCGCTGGCGTGGGCGAACCGTGGACGCCCGTCGCCGGCGGGCGAACGGCTCCTCACCGAGCCCTCATAATCCTCCGGCGCGTGCCGACCTGAGTGTTAGTATAGCCGCAGGTGTAAAATAGATCAAGGAGAGGTTTTGGGGGGCGGCGAACGTCTGCCGAACCACTGGGAGGCACTGTGCTATGACGACGCCCGCTTCGGGGGCTCGGCCGGAATCTACGGGGTCGGAGCACGACGTGGAGCGCTACGTGCAGCAGCTGCGGAGCACGGATGTGACGCTGCGCAGCGACGCGGCACACGCGCTCGGCAAGCTGGCCGACGAGCGCGCCGTGCCGGCGCTGGCGGAAGCGCTCCACGATCAGGACGAGTACGTCCGAAAGAGCGCGATCATGGCCCTGCGGCGGATCGGCGGCCCGGGCGCGATGGAAGCCATGCGGCAGGCGCTGGGCGACCGCTCGGAGCAGGTCTGCGTGCAGGCGGTGAAGGGCCTCGGCGAGCTACGCGATGCCGGCGCCGCGGAGGCGCTGATCAAGGTGCTCTCGCGCCGGGAGCGGTCGCTCGTGGCCGCGGCCACCGACGCCCTTATCCGCATCGGGCCCGACGCCGTCGGTCCGTTGATGGAGGCGTTCAAGGACCGCTACCTCCGGCGCCGCATCGGCGCGCAGGTCTGGCGCATCCTCACCGAGATGGGCCCGCGCAGCATGGACGCGTTGCTCGCGGCGCTCAGCGACGAGAATTACTACGTCAAGCTGACCGCGCTGACGATTCTGGGGCGCATCGGCGACAAGCGTGTGGTCGCGCCGATCATCGGCGTCTTCCTGAGCGACCCGCGGCTCCAGGAGACCGTCGTCGGGACGATCGGGCGGCTCGAGGAGCGCGCCGTCATCACGCTGCCCCCGGGGGACCGCGAAGCCGGGCTGCCGGTCGAGGTGGTGCAGGCGCTCGCGCAGGGCGACCGCGAGGCCGTGCTTCAGGCGCTCGGCGCCGCCATGGAGAACCCGATCGGAAAGGTCCGGCGGTTTGCGCTGAAGGCGATGTTCTCGCTGCTGGGCGAGTCGTCGTTCGAGCGCCTCTTGGGGTACCTCGCCGACGACGATCCCGACGTCAAGCGGCTGGTGGTCCGCCTGCTCGGCAAGCTGCGGGACAAGCGCGTGATCGAGCCGCTGATGGACCTGCTCCTAAAGGACGGGGGCCAGGTCGAAGAGGCGGTGTGGGACACGCTCAAGGTGCTCACAAACCTTCACGAGTATGAAGAACTGCGCACGCGCGTCGCGCGGGAGAAGGCGGGAACTCGTCCGGTCGTGAAGACATATAAGAAGAAGGATGTCTCCCCAGACTGGTGGCGCGACCAGGACTGACGCGCGGCCCGGAGGCCGCGGCGATTCGCTTCGTGTTCTCCTGACCAACGACGACGGCATCACATCGCCCGGGCTGCTCGCGCTGGCCCGGGCGATGACGCGTGTGGCGACGACGTTTGTGGTCGCCCCGGACCAGGAACGGAGCGCGGCCAGCCACGCGATCACCCTGCACAAGCCGCTGCGCGCGACACGGACGTCGCTCGAGCATGTGGACGCGCAGGTCTGGGCGACGAACGGCACGCCGGCCGACTGCGTCGCGCTCGGCGTGCTCGATCTGCTGGCCCAGCCGCCGGACATCGTCGTGTCCGGCATCAACCTCGGCGCCAATCTCGGCATGGATCTCATCTACTCGGGCACCGTCTCCGGGGCCGTCGAAGGTGCGCTCTTCGGCCTCGCCGCGATCGCCATGTCGGTGACCGCGTTCCGGGACATCCATTGGGACCCCGCGGCCGAGTTCGCGGCGCATTTGGTCCGGCAGGTGGCGGAGCACGGCCTGCCGCCCGACACGTTCCTCAACGTCAACGTGCCCAACCGTCCCTCGTCCGAGATCGGCGGCGTAGAGATCACGCGGCAGAGCACTCGCCGCTACGTCAACCGCGTCGAGAAGCGGTCCGACCCGCGGGGCCGCGACTACTACTGGTTGACGGGCTCGGCTGAGGACGTGGAGAGCCCAGCCGGCACGGACGCGTGGGCCGTCGCCCAGGGCCGGATCTCCGTGACGCCGCTGCGGCTCAGCATGACGGACGAGTCCCTCGAGCCCGTCCTCCGGTCGTGGGCGCTGGCGGCGCCGGGCCGCTGATGGGCATACCGTCATCGTGACAGCGGCCGCCCCGTCTGACCCCGGCTCCGCGGGGCGGCCGCTGTCACGATGACGGTATGCCCATC
>Ga0207416_1000151_pt1 | contig 126826 bp, 134 predicted proteins | sample PaiPotPPM11metaG_FD_184107 | JGI IMG/M metagenome (GOLD analysis project Ga0207416, IMG submission 184107) | Iron sulfur acid spring bacterial and archeal communities from Banff, Canada, to study Microbial Dark Matter (Phase II) - Paint Pots PPM... ...
GGAAGCAGTAAGCCCGTGGTGTATGCCCGCAACGGCGCGACGCGGTCAGTGTGGCCCAGAGCGTCGCCGAGCGAATCAAGATACTTTGAAAACCGCCGTTCCGCCGTCGAATTATCACCAGTGCGTTTCACACACTAAGTATAGCACATTTACTAACACAGTAGTACTAGGCGCGCGTCGCGCCGATGACCTCGAACGCGTCGGCCTGCGTCCCCGCGGCGTAGCGTTCTTCGTACTCCACGCGGTTCGGTGCGAAGACGTCGACGACGACGCAGCGTTCGGTGAACGTCGCGCCGTGCGGGACGGACGAGCCGAGCGTGTAGCAGTCGCCGGCGCGCAGCGTGGTCGTCGAGCCGTCCGCGTAGCGCAAGTGGATCGATCCTTCGAGCACGACGCCGCCTTGCGAGATGACGTGCTCGTGCAGCGGCACCTCGCCGCACGCCGGCGGCTCGAATACCCAATACACCAGCGTCATCCCGTCGCCGGGCAGCACGGCCCACGAGATTCCGGGTGAGAACGTCGCGAGGTGCTCGCGCGGGACGAGGGCGGCGTGCGGAACGTTCATCGCATCATTCCTCTCGAGGAGCCGGTGGGACGCACCCTTTTCCCCTGCCGCGGCGCAATCGCCTGGAGCCGTGCAGGCGCGTTCCGACACGGGCCGCAACCTTCTTCCAATGAACACCAACGTCGTCGAGAGCCGCGAGATTCGGCTCGCCGCGAGACCGTCCGGGGAATGCACGGCGGAAACCTTCGCGCTCGCCACGACGCAGGTCGGACCGCCCGGCGCAGGCGAGATCCTCGTTCGCAACGTGTTCATGTCGGTCGAACCGTACATGCGCGGCCGCATGAACGCCGGGCGCTCGTACGTTCCGCCGTTCGACGTCGGCGCGCCGCTCAGCGGCGCCGCGATCGGCACCGTCGTCGCATCGAACGACCCCACGATCGCCGAGGGTTCGACCGTGTTGCACGACCGCGGCTGGCGCGAGTACGCCGTGATCCCGGCGAAGTCGGTCAAGCAGATCGACGTCACCGGCGTTCCCGCCGAGACCTATTTGAGCGCGCTCGGCACGACAGGCTTTACTGCCTGGGTGGGCTTACGCGTGATCGGCCGCGTGCAGGCCGGCGAGACCTTGTTCGTCTCGGCGGCTGCCGGCGCCGTCGGTTCGATGGTCGTTCAGCTCGCCAAGCGCTGGGGACTGCGCGTGATCGGCTCGGCGAGTTCGGCGCAGAAAGCCGCGTACATCAAAGAGAAACTCGGCGCCGACGCCGCCTTCGACTACCACGAGCGGCCGGTGCTCGACCGATTGCAAGCGGCCGCGCCGGACGGCATCGACGCCTACTTCGACAACGTCGGCGGGTCGCAGCTCGAAGCGGCGATCAGCGCGATGCGCGACCACGGACGCGCCATCTTGTGCGGCGCGATCTCGCAGTACAATTCCGCGGCGCCGCCGCCTGGTCCGCGCAACCTGATGCTCGCCGTCGGGCGGCGCCTGCGCCTCGAAGGCTTCATCGTGAGCGATCACCGCGACCGCATGGCCGAGTTTCAGGCCGAGGTTTTGCCGCTCGTTCGCGACGGCGTCGTCGCCACCCCGACCACCATCGTCCAAGGGCTGGAGAACGCGCCGGCCGCGATGATGGACATCTTGCGCCCGAACCGCACCGTCGGCAAGGTGCTCGTGCGCGTCTCATAACGGGAACTCTCCCGTCCCGGAGCGGTTCCTAGACGGTGATGCTCGGCGGCGGCGGCCCCCCGGTCCACATGATGTGGTCGCAGATGTACAGTCCGGATCGTCCCAAAGTGACGAGGCGGGTTGAGTTGCGCCGCATCCTGGCGCTCTTCCGGCCCTACGTGCGCGAGCAGGCGCTGGTGCTCGCCTGCATCTTCATCGGCTCTTTGCTCGGACTGGTCCCGCCGCTCTTCACCAGGTGGCTGATCGACGGCGCGATCCCGAGCAAGGACATGCACGGCGTCTGGCTCGCCGTTGGGGGCATGATCGCAAGCGCCGTCGTCGGCGGCGGGATCGGCGTGTATCAGGGCTACCTGAACTCGCTGGTCGGCGAAGGCATCATGCGCGACATCCGCACGAGCCTAGTGAACCATCTGCATCGGATGCCGCTCTCGTTCTTCACCGGAACGAAGACCGGCGAGATCATGAACCGCGTGTCGAGCGACGTCGACAACATCGACAGCGTGGTGACGGGGACGCTGGTCTCGATCGTGACGAACGTGTTCACGATGGTGACGACGATCGTCACGATCTTCATCGTCGATTGGCGGCTCTCGCTCGTCGCCTTGGCGATCATCCCGCTGATGATCCTCCCGCTCTCGCCGGTCGGGCGGCGGATGTACGACATCCGCAAGAAGACGCGCGAAAAACGCGACGAGATCGAATCGATCACCCAAGAGACCCTCTCGATTTCGGGAATCACGCTGATCAAGTCGTTCGTCCGCGAGTCGTTCGAACGCGCGCGATTCTACCGGGTCGGCACCGACCTCATGAATCTCGAGATCAAACTCGCGATGGTCGGCCGCTGGTTCATCGCCGCGATCATGGCGATGGTCGTCATCGGCCCGGCGATGGTGTGGCTCGCCGGGGCGTGGCTGGCGATCAACGGCGGCACGACCGTCGGCACGATCGTCATGTTCGTCGCCTACCTCGGCCGGCTGTACACGCCGGCGTCGTCGCTCGCCGGCGTGCAGGTGCAGATCGTCTCGGCGCTGGCGGTGTTCGAACGGATCTTCGAGTATCTCGACATGCCCCCGGAAGGCGCAGAAAAGCCGCACGCGACGGTGTTGCGCGACCTCCGCGGCGAGATCGCGTTCGAAGACGTGCACTTCTCCTACAGCCCGGAGCGCGTCGCATTGGACGGCGTCTCATTCCGCATTGCGCCGGGACAGATGGCGGCGTTCGTCGGCCCTTCAGGTGCCGGCAAGACGACGATCACCAGCCTCGTCCCGCGCTTCTACGATCCGCAGGAGGGCGCCGTTCGCGTCGACGGACTCGACGTGCGCGACGTGACGCTGGCGAGCCTGCGCGAGAACGTCGGCATCGTGACGCAGGAGACGTACCTCTTCCACGACACGATCGGGGCGAATCTGCGCTACGCGCGCCCGGACGCGAGTGAAGCCGACGTCATCGCGGCGGCGAAGGCGGCCAACATCCACGAGTTCGTCGCGTCGCTCCCCGAGGGATACGCAACGGTCGTCGGCGAGCGCGGACACAAGCTCTCGGGCGGCGAACGCCAGCGTCTCGCGATCGCGCGGGTCCTCCTGAAAAACCCGCGCATCCTGATCCTCGACGAAGCGACGAGCGCGCTCGACTCAGCGAACGAGGCGGCGATCCAAGCGGCGCTGATCCCCCTGATGGAAGGCCGCACGAGCCTGGTGATCGCGCACCGGCTCTCGACGATCCTCAACGCCGACGTCGTCTTCGTCGTCGAACACGGCCGCATCGTCGAACACGGAACCCACGACGAACTACTTGCCCGCGACGGCGCCTACGCCCAGCTCTACTGGAAGCAATTCCGCGATCGCGACGCGGTGGAAGCCGTCGGCATCTAGGCGGTTGCTTTGCGGCTCTCCCAACCTGCTGCGGCGGCCGTTGACCAGGCGAGCCAGTCGGCGAAATCGGGCGTCGTCATCGGCTGCGCCAGGAAGTACCCCTGCAGCTGCTCCGCGCCGTTCTCGGTGAGCCAGTGGGCCTGTTCGCGACTTTCTACGCCGTCGGCGATCGGCTGCAGCCCGAGTGCTCGCGTTACCGCGATCGCCGCTCGCGCGATCCGCTCGTAGCGCTGATCGTACGCGGCGTTCTGCGTGATCCGGCGGCCGATCTTGAGGAAGTCGAGTGGCAGCATCGCCAGCATTTCGAGCGACGTCGGCTGCGATCCGAAGCCGTCCAGCCCGATGAAGGCGCCCTTCGCCTTGAGCCGGCGCAGGAACGCGGCGACCCCGTCGGGGTCGGCTTGCGTCATCGCCTCGCCGATCTCGATCGCGACGCATTGGCTGACCGGCGAGAATTCGTCCAGCAGGCGTTCCAGTTCCGAGCAGATCGACTCGTCGGTCGAGCCGATGTTGACGTGCAGCCGCAGATGCGGCCACTCCTTATGAAGCGTCCGCAGCGTCATCTCGACGGCGCCGATCACCCATCCGTCGATCGTCGGCGTGATCGTCGGACCGCCCGCTTCGAGGAACGACCGCGGCGCCAGCCAGCCGCGCGAGGGATGGCGCCAGCGGATCAGCGCCTCCGCGCCCACCACGTGTAGCGTCGACGCTTGAACGATCGGCTGCCAGCACACCAGGAAGTCGCGGTCGCCGTCGACGCTCAGCAGACGCTCGCGGATGTCGCGCCGCGCGTGCAGATCGGCACCGACGCCGTCGCGATACCAGCACATGGCTTTGCCGCCGCTTTGTTTCGCGGCGTACATCGCTTGGTCGGCGTGCTGCAGCAGGGTATCGGCCGTCGTGCCGTCCTGGGGGAACACCGCGATCCCGATGCTGGCGCGCACCTCGCGTACGATCCCGTCTTCTTCCACCCGCAGCGCGATCCGATCGAGAAACCGCTGCGCCGCGTCGGCCATCTCGTCTTCGCTCTCGACGACACCCAGCACGGCGACGAACTCGTCGCCGCCGATGCGTCCGACGAGATCGCCCCGCCGAACGGCTTCGCGCATCTGCTGCGCCGCTTCGATCAGCGCTTTGTCGCCGCGCGCGTGACCGAACGTGTCGTTGACGGCTTTGAAGCCGTCGAGGTCGATGAAGATGACGCCGACGCGCGTCCCGAGCCGGGCAGCGACGTGCATCGCATCGTCGAGGTGCCGCAGCGTCGCGCTGCGCGACGGCAGCGCCGTGAGCGGATCGTAACCGACTTCGCGCGGCGCGGCAGCTTCGTTCTGACCGAGCAGCCGCGCACAGGCCTTCGCGACGGCTTGGCACACGTCGATACGCGAGGGCCGTCCGCGCGCCCAACGCACCGCGAGGACGTACGGCGGGCTGACCGCCAGGTGCGCGATGTAGACCTCGCCGGCGGCGGTATCGTTCTGCAGCGCGCGGCAGGCTTGGCGGGCGAGTTCTTGAGCCTCGGCTGCATGCTCGGGCCCCGCCGGTGCGCTGGCGACCGTCTCACCATCGGGACCGCAGACGACCGCGAGGTCACCGCCCGCGATCGGAAGCGCGGCGCCGAGGACGACGCGCATCAGCTCCTCGCGCGGGCGATTGGATTCTGCCGCCGCAGTAAAGAGGTCGACGAGGTGCGCGATCTGCGGATCCTCGAGGTTCAAAAGGGCGCCTCGCTCTGGCCGGTCGATTGACGGAAGCACGCGACGGTTTCCCGCGGCGCCGCTGAGCCTTGCAAACCTTACCCCACACACGACCGTCGACCTTTCCAAAATGCGGTGGAGCGCACACCTGTCGGACGCCCGATACACCCGAACGGGCGCGGGACCGGGGCATCCGCACGTAGCACTAGTCCGGCTCGTATGGACAAAGTCGTCGCTTCGTGTGCCGAAGCGGTCGGAGACATCCCCAGCGGCGCGTCGCTGGCGGTGGGCGGATTCGGCCTCAACGGAATCCCGCACAACCTGATCGAGGCGCTGCTCGAGGCCGGCCCGACCGGGCTCGAGACCGTCTCGAACAACTGCGGTGTCGACGGCTGGGGGCTAGGCGTGCTGCTCGACGCGAAGCGCATCCGACGCACGACCGGCTCATACGTCGGTGAGAACAAGGAGTTCGAGCGCCAATACCTGGCCGGCGAGCTGGAAGTCGAGCTCGTGCCGCAGGGGACGCTGGCGGAGCGGCTCCGCGCCGGCGGCTGCGGAATTCCGGGGTTCTACACGCCCGCCGGGGTCGGGACGCTCGTCGCGGACGGCGGCCTGCCGTGGCGCTACAACGGCGACGGTTCGGTGGCGGTCGCCTCCCCGAAGAAGGATGTTCGCGTCTTCAACGGCCGAGAGTACGCGCTCGAAGAGGGCATCGTCTGCGATTTCGCCCTGGTGCGCGCCAGCATCGGCGACCGGCACGGCAACCTGGTGTTCCACAAGGCGACGCGACAGTTCAATCCGCTCTGCGCGATGGCCGGAAAGATCACGATCGCCGAGGTCGAGGAGCTCGTCGAGCCGGGCGAGATCGATCCCGAACAGGTCCATCTGCCCGGCATCTACGTGCAGCGGATCGTCCGCGTCGGGCCGGGCGGCAAACGCATCGAGCGCGTGACCACGCGCAAGCGGGACGGAGGACGATAAGGTGGCGCTCACGCGAACCCAGCTGGCCGCGCGCGTCGCGCAGGAGCTGCGCGACGGTCAGTACGTCAACCTCGGGATCGGGCTCCCGACGCTGATCCCGAACTACGTGCCCGGCAACGTCACCGTCGTTCTGCAGAGCGAGAACGGGATTCTCGGCTTCGGCCCTTACCCATATGAGGGCGAGGAAGACCCCGACCTCATCAACGCGGGGAAAGAGACCGTCACGGTCCTGCCGGGCGCGTCGTTCTTCGACTCGGCGACGTCGTTCGGGATGATCCGCGGCGGCCACGTCGACGTCGCCGTCCTCGGCGCGATGCAGGTGGCGAGCAACGGCGATCTCGCCAACTGGGTGATCCCCGGCAAGATGGTCAAAGGGATGGGCGGCGCGATGGACCTCGTCCACGGCGCGAAGCGGGTCATCGTGATGATGGAGCACACGGCCAAGGGCGGCGCACACAAGATCCTCGAGCGCTGCGATCTCCCGCTGACCGGCAAGAACGTCGTGCAGCAGATCATCACCGACCTCGCGCTGATCGACGTCACGCCCGAAGGACTGGTGTTGCGCGAGGTCGCGCCCGGCGTCACGGTCGAGGACGTCAAATCCGCGACCGGCGCTGCGCTCCGCGTGCCGGCCGAGCCCAGGGTGATGCAGATCTCGGCCGGAGTGTAAGCTCAGGGTGCCGCCGAGCCGCCTCCGCGCCGAGGCCGACGTCCGCACCCGGTCGAATCTCATGGGGCTATGTCGATCGCATCGCCCCGCCCCGAGGCCTCCGACGAAGAGGCGATGATCCTGGACGTCGTCCGCCAGCTGGTCAAGGAACGCGTCGAGCCGCGCGCCGCGGAGATCGACGAAAAAGCCGAGTTCGCGTGGGACATCAAGGACCTCTTCGCCGAGAACGACTTGCTCGGCATCCCCGTACCGGCGGAGTACGGCGGTCTGGGCGGTTCGTTCGTGACCTACGTGAAGGTCGTCGAGGAAGTCGCCAAAGCGTGTGCGTCCTCAGCGCTGCTCATCGCCGTTCAGGAACTGGGCGCATTGCCGATCATGATCGGCGGCAGCGACGAACAGAAGCGGCGCTGGCTGCCGGATCTCGCCAGCGGCAAAAAGCTCGCCGCCTACGCACTGACCGAGCCCGGCTCCGGTTCCGACGCCGCAGGTTCGATGCGCACCAAGGCTCGCCGCGAGGGCGACGAGTACGTCCTGGACGGGTCGAAGATCTGGATCACCAACGGCAGCGTCGCCGACGTCGTGACGGTCTTCGCCGTGACCGATGCGACGAAGGGTCCGAACGGCATCTCGGCGTTCGTCGTCGAGAAGGGCACGCCGGGCTTCAGCGTCGGCAAGCTCGAGAAAAAGATGGGGATTCGCGGATCGCCGACCGTCGAGCTCGCCTTCGACAATTGCCGCATCCCCGCGGCGAACATGCTGGGGGAAGAAGGCGTCGGCTTCAAGATCGCGATGAAGGTGCTCGACAAGTCGCGTCCCGGGATCGCGGCGCAAGCGCTCGGGATCGCGCAGGGCGCTCTCGACTACGCGACCGAGTACACGAAGCAGCGCGTCGCATTCGGCAAGCCGATCTCGCAGCAGCAGGGCTTGCAGTTCATGCTGGCCGACATGAAGACGGAAGTCGAAGCCGCCCGCCTGCTGCTGTACGAAGCCGCGCGCAAGTGCGACGAGAACGCTCCGGACGTCACGACCTGGGCCGCGATGGCGAAACTCAAATGCGGGGACACCGCGATGAGCGTGACGGTCGACGCCGTGCAGCTCCTGGGCGGCTACGGCTACTCGACCGAGTACCCGGTCGAACGGATGATGCGCGATGCGAAGATCACGCAGATCTACGAGGGGACGCAGCAGATCCAGCGCATCGTGATCGCGCGCTCGATGGTCGGCAAATGGAGCCCGCCGAAATCCTGAATACCGCCGCGGCGGGGTAAGCTTCGGCCAAGGTGACACCCGAAGAGCCGAGCCTCCCGAAAGTCTCCCTGCGCCCACCCGAAGTGATCCGGATGGTGATCGTCGGGATCCTCGTCGCGCTCTCGCTCTCGCGCGTCGTCCCGGACTTCGTGCGTATCGTGTACCCGCTCAGTTTTTTCGGCTACAGCACGGACGGCGACGCGAACGTGATCCGCGCGCCGGTCTCGGCGCACCCGCCGGTGCCCGCCCCGCATACTGCGACGCCGTCTCCGGCCAAGCGGCTGCTGCGGAACATCACCTCGGTGCTGCGGCAGCGAGCGCGCCCGCACACCGGCGATCTCATCCTGCTCGGCGACCACGTGCGCATCGACCGCATCAAACCGTTCGACCGCAAGCCGGGCATCGCCGGGCACTCGTTCACCTATGACAACCCGCAGCGGTACATCCCGATCGAACGGCACGGAACCGAGCGCGTCCTGCACCTCGTCGCGATCAAGGAGACGAACCGCAACCGCTTCCTCGACATGCTCCGCATCGTGCTGTTCGTCGTCGCCGTGTCACTCGGCGCGATCCTTTTTCTGGTGAAGCCGAGCATCGCAACCGCCGCGTTCTTCGTGTTCTGCTTGGCCGGCGTCGAGGCGCCCTCGACCTACCTCGACACCATCATGCCGGCCCCGTGGCGGCAGATCTCGATGTGGATCGGCGACACCATCCGCGGAGCGGTCCGGTCCGCGCTGATGCTCTTCGCGCTCTGTCTGATCGACGGGGACACCGATGCTCCCCGCGAGCGCCTCTTCGCCTGGGTCGCGGCGGGTTTCGCGGTCGTCCTCGGAACGCTCAACGCGTACGCGCAGTGGGCGTTGAATTACGGCGCGCTCCCCGCCCAGCGCCTGGACACGCTCGTCGCGCAAGCGAACTACGCCGTAGCTGCGATGACCGCCGTCGCGTTGACGATCGCGTTTTTGCGTGCGCGTCACAACGACCGCCACCGCATCGGCTGGATCGCCGCGGGGTTCCTCTTTGCCGGGGCCGCGCGGTTCGCGTCGGACCAGCTCTATCCGCCGGGCTACATCCCCATCTGGTTCAACAGCATCCTCGTCTCCATGACCATCGTCCCGATCGTCACCATCGGGATCGCGGTCGTACGGCACCAGTTCTTCAACGTCGACTTCGTCGTGAGCCGGGCCATCGTGTACGTCGCGGTGACCGCGGCGTTCATCGGGACGATCACCGTCGCCGAAGAGATCGGGACGTACGCGTTCTACAACAACACCGATTTCGCGTACGGCTATCTGATCGCCGTTTCGATGGGCGTAGCACTCTTCACCGGAAGGCTGATGGGATTCCTCAACCATCTCGTGGACCGGTTCCTCTTCCGCGACCGGGGGCACCAGCGGCAGGCGCTGGAGTTCATCGCCGGCTACATCCTCGACGCCGAAACGGTCGAGGACGTGTATCGCGCGCTGCTGCAGGACGCGGCGCACGCGTTGAAGCTCTCGTTCGGCGGCATTCTCGCGCGTCAGCCCGACGGCGGATACCTGCTCGCCGAGAATTTCGACTGGCCGGCGGATTTCGTCATCAAATTGAGTCCGAGCGACGAGTTGACCCAGGCGATCACCCGGACGCGCGGTGCGCTCACCTTCACCGGTAAAGATACCCGGCTCATCCAAAAATCGTTCCCGAACGAACGGCTGACGTTCGCCGCGCCGATCTTCTTCGACCGCACGGTGAGCGGGATCGTCGTGTACGGCCACAACGTGAGCGGTCTCGATCTCGATCCGGACGAGCGCGAACACCTCATCCGGGTCGTGGCGCATGCGTCGATCGCGCTCAACGCGATCGAGCTCGCGAAATACCGCGACGCCGCCGAAGCGGCCGGAGTCGCGACGCCGACGCTGACTAGTGCCCCACTCCCTGGTACCGGTTGAGTCCGAAGCGCCAGAAGACGTACGCCAGCGCAACGAAGACGACTCCGATCGCCGGCGTGAGCAGCCCGGCGACCGGCGGCAGCCCGAGGCCGCTCATCCCTTTGTGCAGGAAATAGCGCGCCGGAAAATAGTTCATGAACGCGAACGGAAACACGAACGTGAGCACGAGCCGCACGCTGCGCGTGTAGATCGTGATCGGATAGCGGGTGAACTCCTGTTCGAGCTGCACAAAAATCCAGCGCAGCGCGTCGACCTTCACGAACCAGAACGCGGCGGTCGAGATGATCAGGTTGATGCCCAGGTCGATGAGCGCGCCGCCGATGACGATCGGCGGTATGAACGTGAGGAACAGCGCGTCGACGTGCACGCCGGCGTAGATCGTCGCCGCGACGAACGTGAAGATCGCCAGCACGAGCTCGTCCGGAAAAACCTGGCCCGGCGTCGCGATCGCCTGGAAGAGCGTATCCAGCGGGCGGACCAGCAGCCGGTCGAACTCCCCGTCGCGAATGTGTTCCGGGATTTCGCCGACCGTCGAAAACAGCGTGTTGTGCAGCGCGTGGGCGACCATCCAGATCGCGTACAGGAACGCCATGTCACGGAAGCTCCAGCCGTTCATCGACGGGAAGCGCGACAGCACGATCCAGAGCGCCGCGATCGACGACCCGTGATAGACGAACGTGAAGGCGAACCAAACCAGGAAGTTCTCGCGGTACTCGAGCGTCGTGAGGATGTTGATGCGCCAGTACTGGCGGTAGACGCCCGCCATCCGCCGGAGCCCGAGTCCCATCAGCCGCCCTGCACGACGATGCGGCGCGAACCCGCCCGCCACATCACGGTCGAGACGAGCGCCAGCACGACGATCCACACCAGCTGCAGGCCCATCGACTCGAGGTAGCGCGAGGGCGGGATCACGCCGACGTAGATCAGCAGCGGGGTGGAGAACATCGCCGCGAACGGGAGCGCGTAGATGAAGTTCTGCAGGAAGGCCGGGAACAGGATCAGCGGGATCAGCTCGCCGCCGAACAGATCGGTCAGCCACGTCACGATCAGCTGCACCGCGCTGATCTCGAGCGTCCAGAACGCGCTGCAGTTCAGGAGGAAGTTCAGAAAGAACCCGACCATGTACCCCAGGAAGAAGCTGAGCGCGAAGGCGGCGAGCACCGCCGGCGCCGGCACGATGATGTGAAAGATCAGCAGCGCGATCAGCGTCGCTGGAATCAGCAGCACCGCGTGAAAGAGCACTTCGCCCGTGCCGTCCGCGAAGAAATAGAACGGCACGATGATCGGTTTGAGGAAGTCGGTCGCGATGCTTCCGTCGTGCAGTTTGTCCTTGAGCGCGCGGGTCTGATCGATGTCCATGACGATCCCCATCAGCAGCGCGACCGCCGAGTAGGTGATGATGGCGTGCCGGGAGAGTTCATGCGGGGCCGCGTTGTGCGCGTAGAGTGCCGTCCACACCATGCGCAACAGATAGACCCGAACGACGAACGATCCGATCGTCGTGAAGACGTCGAAGCGGTACGTCGCTTCGCGGGCCATCGCGGTGCGGGCGAACTCGACGTAGGGCTCCAGCCGAAAGCGCGGCCGGCGGCGTCCTTCGGCCGTCCCGATCACGACGGCGTCCCCACCGGGCCGTGTTGGTAACCTTCTACGTAGATACGGCGGACGATCGTGTCGATGTCGGGCTCGATGATCGAGACGTCGCTGATCGGGTAGCGTTCCATCACCCGCCGGATCAGCGCCTCGGCGCTGAGCAGGCGCCGGTCGAAGCGCAGCCGGGCGACGAGGCCCTCCCGGCCTTCGAGTTCGGCGCCCGGCACGTCGATCTCGATCGGCGCCTCGGCGAAGGTGACGACCAGCGTCCGGTGGGTTCCGTACTCGGTGCGCAGCCGCTCGAGCGCGCCGTCGAAGATGACGCGCCCCTCGTCGATCAGGATCACCCGCGGCGTCAGCCGCTCGACGTCGGCGAGATCGTGCGTGGTGAGGATCACCGTCGTCCCGCGTTCCCGGTTGACGCGGGTGATGAATTCGCGGATCGCTTCCTTGGCCACCACGTCCAGGCCGATCGTCGGTTCGTCGAGGTATACGATCTTGGGGTCGTGCAGCATCGCGGCGGCGAAATCGCCGCGCATGCGCTCGCCGAGCGAGAGTTGCCGCACCGGCGTGTCGAAGAAACGCTCGAGGTCGAGAATCGCCGAGAAGTGGGCGAGATTCTCGAGATACCGGTTGCGCGGCACGTCGTAGATCGCGCGCAGGAGCTCGAACGACTCGCGCAGCGGCAGGTCCCAATAGAGCTGGCTGCGCTGGCCGAACACGACGCCGATGTTCTCGGCATTCTCCTGGCGGCGCTGATACGGGACGACGCCCGCCACCCGGACGCTCCCCGACGTCGGCACCAAGATGCCGGTGAGTATCTTGATCGTGGTCGACTTGCCGGCCCCGTTCGGGCCGAGGTATCCGACCAGCTCGCCCTCGGCCAGCGTGAAGTTGACGCCGTCGACCGCTACCTTGTCTTCGTACTCTCGCGAGAACAGCGCTCGCACCGCGCCGCCGATTCCGGGACGGCGCACGATGCGCCGGAACACCTTCGTGAGATCAGTCGCCTCGATGATCGCCATGCGTGCTTACGACTTCCATGATTGCGAACGCGAAGCATTGTCGACCCGTAACGGTCAGGCACCGGCTCGCGCCGCGAGACGCTCGAGGTTTGCCGACAGCCCATCGCCGATCCGCCGCGCGGCGCGCGCCAACAGGAGGCCGGCAAAAGGGCCGCTCGTCCTGACGCTCGCTTCGAGGGTCGCGCCGTCTTCTCGCGCCGCGACGTTCCAGCGCAACCGCAGCGTCGCGAGCGGACCGAACGTCAGCTCCAGCGCGAGCAGGCGGTTCGGGACGACGGCTTCGATGCGGAACGCCGTCTGCGGAGCGCCTTTGGGTTTCATGGTCAGCACGCCGCCCGGGCGGAGCGGCCCCTCGACGGTCATCCACTGGACCCCGTGGTTCCACTCGGCCCAGCGCTTGCCGTCCAGCAGCACCTCCCAGACCCGCTCCGGCGGCGCCGCGCACGGCGTAGCGGCAGTCCGTTCCCAACTCATCGCGAAGACGTCTTCCATGGACGAGGACCAGAACCCAATCGTCGCAATGGCGCAGAAGATCCGGGCCCGCCGGGATTTGGGCGCCGCGATCGATTCGGCGACCGGCAACGTCGCCGTCCCGCGCGGCGACGACGCGGCCTCGCGTTTCGCCGCATTGACCGACGTGCTGGCGACCGGGGTCAAGCGGCTGAACTCGATCCTCGGATCGCGCAACGGCGTGACGATCGTGCGGCTCGAAAACCCGCCGCGGCTGCGGTTGCGGTTTCGCGAGAAGCGCATCGCGCTCGATCTCGATGCGGAGCGCCAGCTCGTAATCGTCACCGGCGCCGGGCTCGAGGGCGAGTATCAGTTCCTCGACGACGACACGCCCGCGCTGATGAACCTCTCGAAGTTCTCGACCGACGCCGGCTACCGCGATCCCCTGACCGGCTCCCAGCTCCTCAAGACGATCGCCGAAGACGCCCAGATCCCGCGCCCAGCCCACCTCGACGAACCCGGCCCAATGCGCTTTTAGCAAGTTTAAAGGCGCTCCGCCCCAGGCTGCGCGCCCCCCACGCGGAGCGTGGGGCCCCCGGTCCGACCTCGCAACGACACTTTCCTCAACGCGCGATAGTGCTGCGCTCGGTCCGCCGCCGGACTAAACTGCGTTCAACAATCTTGCGTGACGGGCACATCGTGACGGGGCAGCGCGCGCACAGCGGGATGGGAGCTTTGCAGATCTCGCGGCCGTGGAGGATCAGCCAGTGGTGCGCGTGGCGCCATTTTTCGCGCGGCACGAGCTTGGTGACGTCGTCCTCGACGCCGCGCGGCGTCGTCGCGAGCGTGAGGCCCAAGCGGTGCGAGACGCGGAAGACGTGCGTGTCGACCGCGAACGCCGCTTCGGCGAAGACGACCGACAGCACGACGTTGGCGGTCTTGCGGCCGACCCCGGGGAGCCCTTCGAGCGCTGCGCGCTCGCCGGGCACCGCGCCGCCGTGTTCGGCGACGAGCCCTTGCGCGGCGGCGATGACGTTCTTCGCCTTCGTGCGGAAGAACCCGCACGACTTGATGATCCCTTCGACGTCCGCTCGATCGGCGCGCGCGAGCGACGCGGCGTCGGGATAGCACGCGAAGAGCTGCGGCGTCGTGAGGTTGACCCGCGCGTCCGTGCACTGCGCGCTGAGGATCACCGCGATCAACAGCTCGAACGGGTTGCCGTACTGCAGCGCCGTCACCGCGTTCGGATACGTCTGCTCGAGAATCGCCAGTTCCTGGAGCGCAACCGCGCGCGAGACCTTGCGCTTGGGGAACGGGATCGTCATCGGCCTCAACCTTCGCGGCCCCGCGAGCGAGACTTTTTCGGCCGGCGTCGAAGCGGGTGGGGCTATGCCGTTTCTCAAGCAGAAGGATTTGTCCGTTCCGCCCGGTCAGACCGTGACCGACGGGTTCCCGGTCCTGCACGTCGGCGACATCCCGACGATCGACCTCGCGGCCTGGCGGCTGCGGATCTTCGGAGCGGTCGCCAACCCCATCGAACTGAGCTGGAAGGACTTGCGGTCCCTGCCGGCAGCCGAATTCCGCGGCGACATCCATTGTGTCACCCGCTGGTCGAAGAAGAACACGCACTGGGTCGGGGTCAAGTTCTCGACGTTGGTGGAGCGCGTCCAGCCGAACCCCGGCGCGAAGTTCGTCGTGCAGCACGCGGACAACGACTACACGACGAACCTGCCGCTCTCGACGATGCTCGATGACGACGTGCTCGTGGCGTATGAGTTCGACGGGCAGCCGATCGAGCCGATCCACGGCGGACCGATCCGGATGCTCGTCCCGAAGAAGTATTTCTGGAAGAGCGCCAAGTGGCTGCATGGCATCGAGTTCCGCGATACCGACCAGAAGGGCTTCTGGGAGGTGCGCGGCTACAACAACGACGCCGACCCGTGGAAGGAAGAACGCTACGCCGACCTTCCCGCCTGGTTCGGCTGAGGCGGTTTCGCCCGACGCTCACAGCGGCTTTACATTCCCCAGAAGGAGCACAGCTACCGGAATGGAACCCGCCGCTTACCAACGACGTTGGTGGACTGTCTCGACGCTCTAGGGCCGAGACCGAATCTGACTAGGATGGGGGGTGAAGAAACATGGCTGCAAAGAAGAAAGCTGCGAAGAAGAAACCCGCGAAGAAGGGCAAGAAGAAGTAGGTCCGTCCACGATTTTTTTAGAGTCCGAACTTCGTCATTATTCCAAACCGAAAAGGCGCGCCCGGTAAACCGGACGCGCCTCTTCTTTTCCTTCGAGTTTCATACTTCGCGCTTCACTTCGAGTCGAAGACCCCGATCAGTGCCAGGCCGCCGTTGCACGGCACGGGCGTGGTCGCGCCGGCGATCGCGGTCGTGCAATCGATCGCGAAGAGTGAGACGCCCGCGTAGGTCGAGAACGGCAGCGTTCCCGCGCTGTCGGGTTGGGTGAGCGAACCCGGCGCGAAGATCGAGGGCGCGGAAAGCGAGGTCAGCGGCGTGGCGCTCGTTCCGGTCGCCGCGCTCGCACCGACGCCGAACACGCTGCCGGTCGCGTTCGCCTGATTGCCGGAGCTCCCGGATTGCGTGATGGGATTGCTCGAGCCGACGAAGCCACCGACGCCGCTGGTTCCCTGCACCGTGAATGCCGCGGCGCTCGTTCCCACGCCGTACGCAACGGTGGCGAGAGCGGAATTCGCGGCGGCCTTGATCGACGCTGCATGGTGGAAACGGTACTGCGGCGTGGCGCTGTAGTTCTGGTCCTGGAACACCATGCAATTCGGCGCTCCGTTCTGGTCCGCGATCACGATCGAGTAGTTCGCGTTCGTGAGCGGCGGCAGGTTGCAAGCCGTCACGGCCGTGCTCGACGACGCGGAGCCCGCGCTCCGAGCGACCAGCGTGTTCGCGACAGCCGTCTGCGGCTGATAATCGCTCGCTTCCCCGAACGCAAGATTTGAAAACGCCGCGCTCGACGTCTGGCTGCCGGCACTTTGGAAGAAGTACACGTCGAGCGCGCCGACCTTCGGGTCGGCCTGCACGAAGCGCACCTGCGCGGTCCCTTGCGTTGCGTTGTTCACGAACGGCGACGTCGAACCGCCTCCGCAGGCTGCGAGCGAGAGCGCGGCTGGTACGGCGAGATACGCGGCGATGCGCGGTAGCTTCATTGTTTGATCCTGCTGGAGAGAGGAGTGGAGAGCCCCCGAACTCCTACCCTCGCGCTAGGCCGGCAAACGCGCCGCTCGACGTTTTCGATGAATGGCGGATTAACATCTGCTGTGCCGGCTGCCGCGTCAGCGCAGCCGCACGCTGTCTGCGATGCGCGTCACGATCGAGTCGCGCTCGAGAACCGCGACGATATCAGCGATTTCGTGCAAGCGGTCGGCCGGCACGACGGCCGCAAGGTCGCGCTGGAGTGCGTCGATGGTGAGCGCTTCTCCCGGTACGAGGTCGCGCAGCCGATCGACGATGCGTCCGCGCAGAAAGCGCGCCGTACGCTCGAACGGGAGTTTTCCTTGCGCGGCCTTCGGCGGTGCGTTCGCACGCGCACGCTCGGCGAGCTGCGCGCGATCGACGGGGGCCGCGACGCAGCCGTCGCGCAACGGGCACACCGAGCACTTCGGAGCTCGCGCGGTGCACAGCGTCGCGCCCAAATCCATCATCGCCGAGTTCCAGTCGTGCCCGGCGCCGCGCGGTACCGCGGCGATCGCCAGCGTGTCCAGCGTCCCGTCGGCGGCGAGCGGCGGGTGTTCGACGCCGAACGCGACGCGATGGATCACCCGCCGCAGGTTGACGTCGACCGCGGCATCGTCGAGCTCGAACGCGAACGCGCGCACCGCCGCGGCCGTGTATGCGCCGATCCCGGGCAGCACGCGCAGCGCCGCCGTCTCGCGCGGCAGCATGCCGCCGTGGCGCGCGACGACCGCCTGCGCGAGCGCGTGCAGGCGCACGGCGCGGCTGTTGTAGCCCAATCCGCGCCACGCGCGCACGACGTCACCCGCTTCTGCCGCCGCCAGCGCCGCGAACGTCGGGAACCGCGCGACGAACGCCTCGTAGAGCGGGATCACGCGCTCGACTTGCGTCTGCTGCAGCATCGTCTCGCTGACCAGAATCCGGTACGGATCGCGCGTGGTACGCCACGGCAGATGCACGCGTCCCTGCCGCGCGTACCAGCCGAGCAGTGCCGCCGAAGGAAACAGTCTGTCCTGGGCCGCTCGAAGCGTCAGCGCGCGGCCTCCCCGATGCGACGTATCCCTTCTTCGATCGACGACCGCGGAACCGGCGTGAGCGCAAGGCGGAAGTTGTGGTCTCCGCCGGACTGCGCGAAGAACGCCTCGCCGAACATGAACGAGGCGCCGTGCCGTTCGGCTGCCGTCAGCAGCGCGCGAGCCCGCATGTCGCGGGGTGCCGTTGCCCAGAGATAGTACCCGTCGCCGCCCTTCGCGGCGCGCAGTTGCGGCGGCCAATAGCGCTCGATCGCACCGAACGCGATCGCGCGGCGCTCCTTCAGCTCCGTGCGCAATGCTGCGACGTGCGGGTCGTAGCCCGATTCGAGATAGTCACGCACCCCCGCTTGGATGTACATCGATGACGCCATGTCGAACGACTGCTTGCGCAGCAGCAGCCGCTCGTAGATCGTCCGCGGCGCGACCAGCCAGCCGAGCCGCAACGAAGGCGCGATCGTCTTCGAGAACGACGAGAGATAGATCACGTACTCCGCATCGCGAGCGAGCAGCGGCGAGGCGCCGGGATTGACGAGTTCCCCGTAGGGGTCGTCCTCGACGATCGGCACGCCGAACCGCTTCGCCAGCATGACCAGACGGTCGCGCCGGTCGGCGCTCATCGTCACCCCGGTCGGATTGTGAATCGCCGGCATCGTGTAGATGAAGCGCGGACGGCGCGTGCGCAAGATCGCCTCGATGTGATCGACGCGCATCCCGCCTTCGTCGACCGGCACGGTGATCGCGCGCAGGCCGGCGATTTGGAAGATCTGCAGCGCCCCGGGATACGTCGGCGCTTCGACGACGATCTCATCGCCGGGCTCGGCCAGCGATTGCGCGACGAGCGTGATCCCTTGGGTCGAGCCCGTTAGCACGAGCACGTCGCGCGGATCCACCGCGCAGCCGCGCGCGCGCATGCGCGCGGCGATCGCCTCACGCAGAGGCGCGTAGCCTTCGCTATCGCCGTAGGTCAGCACGAAGTTGACGTCGCCGCCGACCCGCGCGAAGGAGCGCGAGAGATCCTCGAGCGGCGACGGTTCGGCGGGCGGAACGCCTTGGACGAAGCCGATCACGTCGCCGTGCTCGCTGGCGGCGAGTTCCCCCAGTACCGCCGGGAATTGCCCGACTCGCCACGGCGGCAGCGTCACCCACCACGGTACCGCGGCCGAGCGGTCGGGCTGCCCGCCGCGCAGGGTCGATGCCACCCGGGAACCCGATCCGACCCGCTGCTCGATCAGCCCGTCGGCGGCCAGGTCGCGGTACGCGTGCACGACCGTCGAGCGGTTCACGCCGAGCCGGCCGGCGAGGGCGCGCTCCGGCGGCAGACGCGTCTCCTCGGGGAGCGCGCCGGCCAGGATTTGCTCCCGCAGGCGCTCGTAGATCTGCCGGTAGACCGGCACGATGCTGGCTCGGTCGAGGGCGATCGCCAACTCGGACCATCCCGTCCGCATGTACCGTCCATTCGCGAAGCGGCCCGGTCCAATCCCCCTCTCAGGCTTGAGAAGGAACGAATTGGATGGCTATCCGCCCCGATTGGCGGACTGCGCGTAGAGGTGTGCGAGTTAGAATGGCCCCGTACGCCACCTCTCGTTCGCGAAGGACGCCATGATCGACACGTCCGCTCTTCCCGCCACCAACGGCGCCGCCGGTGCGGCCGCCGCGCAGCCCGACCCGCAGGAGACGCGCGAATGGCTCGACGCTCTCGACGGCGTCATCGAGCACGAGGGGCCGGGCCGGGCCAGCGAGCTGGTGCAGGCGATCGTCGAGCGCGCGGCGACCCGCGGCGTGCGGACGCCGGCCGCCCAGACGACGCCGTACGTCAACACGATCCCCGTCGATCAGCAAGCGCCGTTCCCCGGCGACCACGACATCGAGGAGCGCCTGCGGCACTACATCCGCTGGAACGCGATGGCGATGGTGGTGCGCGCGAACAAGGACAACAGCGAGCTGGGCGGCCACGTCGCGACGTTCTCGTCCGCGGCGACGCTCTACGACATCGGTTTCAACCATTTCTGGCGCGGCCCGTCGCAGGCGAACGGCGGCGACCTCGTCTACTTCCAGGGTCACTCCTCGCCGGGCATCTACGCGCGGGCCTTCCTCGAAGGCCGCATCAGCGAAGAGCAGCTCGAGAACTTTCGGCGCGAAGTCGACGGCAAAGGCGTGCCGTCGTATCCGCATCCGTGGCTGATGCCCGACTTCTGGCAGTTCGCGACGGTCTCGATGGGCCTGGGACCGCTGCAAGCGGTGTACCAGGCGCGCTACATGCGCTACCTCCGCGACCGCGGGTTCATCGACGCGCAGGATCGCAAAGTGTGGGGCTTCGTCGGCGACGGCGAGATCGACGAGCCGGAAACGCTCGCCGGACTCTCGCTCGCGTCGCGCGAGAAGCTCGACAACCTCATCTTCGTCGTCAACTGCAACCTGCAGCGGCTCGACGGCCCGGTGCGCGGCAACGGCAAGGTCATCCAGGAGCTCGAGGGCATCTTCCGCGGCGCCGGCTGGAACGTGATCAAGGTCATCTGGGGTTCGCGCTGGGATCCGCTCTTGGCCGCGGACCACACGGGCATGCTGGTCAAGCTGATGGGCGAGACGCTCGACGGCGACTACCAGACGTACAAGTCGCGCGACGGCGCATACGTGCGCGAACACTTCTTCGGCCGCTATCCGGAGACGCGCAAGCTCGTCGAGCACATGACCGACGACGAGGTGTGGGCGCTCAATCGCGGCGGCCACGATCCGCATAAAGTGTACGCCGCCTACAAGGCCGCGATCGAACACAAGGGCGCACCGACGGTGATCCTGGCGAAGACCATCAAGGGCTACGGCATGGGCTCGGCCGGCGAAGGGATGAACATCGCCCACCAGCAGAAGAAACTGATGGTCGAGCAGCTGCGCTTCTTCCGCGACCGCTTCTCGATCCCGATCTCCGACGCCGAGCTCGAGAAGGTTCCGCTGATCAAGCCCGCGCCGGACACCCGCGAAGCGGAATACCTGCGCGACCGGGTCGCGAAATTGGGCTCCGTTCCGACGCGCCGGCGCAACGTCGAAGCGCCGCTTGCCGTGCCGGAACGCGCAGCGTTCTCCGCGTTGCACGAATCGAGCGGCGAGCGTGAGATATCGACGACGATGGCGTTCGTCCGCACGCTCTCCACCATCTTGCGCGACAAGACGGTCGGACCGCGCGTCGTGCCGATCGTCGCGGACGAATCGCGAACGTTCGGCATGGAAGGGATGTTCCGCCAGCTCGGCATCTACGCGACCGAAGGTCAGCTCTACCGGCCGCAAGACGCCGATCAGCTGATGTGGTACCGCGAGGACAAGGCCGGCCAGATTCTCCAGGAGGGGATCAACGAAGCCGGCGCGATGTGTTCGTGGATCGCCTCGGGTACCGCGTACTCGACGCACGGCGTGCAGACGCTGCCGTTCTACATCTTCTACTCGATGTTCGGTTTCCAGCGAATCGGCGATTTCGCGTATGCCGCCGGCGACATGCGGACGCGCGGCTTCCTGCTCGGCGGCACGTCCGGCCGCACGACGCTCAACGGCGAAGGACTGCAGCACGAAGACGGGCACGCGCACCTCTTCGCAGCCGCGATTCCGAACTGTCAGCCGTACGATCCGACGTTCGCGTACGAGGTAGCGACGATCGTGCAGGACGGCGTGCGCCGGATGCTCGCCGAGCAGGAAGACATCTACTACTACATCTCGCTGCTCAACGAGAACTACCAGCACCCCGCGATGCCGGCCGGTGCCGAGGACGGCATCCTGCGCGGCATGTACCTGCTGCGCGACGGCGGACGGCAGGCGAAGGGAAAGCCGCGCGTTCAGCTGATGGGCAGCGGCGCGATCCTGCGCGAAGTGATCGCCGGCGCCGAGCTGCTGCGCGACGACTGGGGCGTCGTGGCCGACACCTGGAGCACGACGAGCCTCACGCTGCTCCACCGCGACGGCGAATCGGCCGTGCGCTGGAATTTGCTGCACCCGAAGGAAGAACCGCGCGTCCCCTACGTGCGCGCGCAGCTCGAAGGACGTGCCGGCCCGGTCGTCGTCGCGACCGACTACGTGAAAACGTTCGGCGAGCAAATCCGCCCGTTCGTCGGCCCGCGCGAATTCCACGCGCTCGGCACCGACGGCTACGGCCGCAGCGACACGCGCAAGCAGTTGCGCTCGTTCTTCGAGGTCGACCGGCGCTGGGTCGCGCTCGCCGCGCTCAACGCGCTGGCGGCGGACGGCACGATCGAACGAGGGATCGTCGCCGAAGCGATCGCGAAGTACGGCCTCGATCCCGCGAAGCCCGAACCGACCACGGTCTAGCGAGCACATGGCACAGATCGAACTGACCGTCCCGGATCTGGGCGGCTTCGACCAGATCCCCGTCATCGAAGTGCTGGTGCGCCCGGGCGAGACGATCGCCAAGGACGCGCCGCTCGTCACGCTCGAGTCCGACAAAGCGACGATGGAAGTTCCCGCCTCTGCGGCGGGCGTCGTCAAGGACGTCCGCGTGAAGATCGGCGACAAGGTCTCACAGGGCAGCGTGCTCGTCACCGTCGAGTCGGAACAACCGGCGAGCGCTCCCACCCCGCCGGCGAAAAGTCACCCCGAGCTCGTCGCATCCCCAGCATCCGATACGGTCGGCGGCGGCGGCGCGGTCGCCGCGGCCACCGAAGAAGTGGCCGCGGAAACCGCGCCGGCAGAGCACGAAACCACGATCGAGCTCGTCGTCCCCGACATCGGTGACTTCACCGCGATCCCCGTCATCGAAGTCCTGATCAAAGCCGGCGACACGATCGCCGCGGAAGCGCCGCTGGTCACGCTCGAATCCGACAAAGCCACGATGGAAGTACCGGCGACGAGCGGCGGCGTCGTGCGCGAGGTGAAGGTCAAGGTCGGCGACACCGTCTCGAAGGGTACGCCGATCGCGACGATCGTGGCGAAAGCCGCGGCGAGCGCGAGACCGGCGGCACCATCGACAGCCGCACCGGTCGCACGTCCGCCGGCGACCAACGGCACGAGCGTTCCGGCCGCGGTCCCGGCTGCTCCGGCACCGGCCCCCGTCGTCGCTCCGGCCGCGGCGCCCACGAACATTCCGAGCAACGGCCACGTCCACGCGTCCCCGGCGATCCGGCGCTTCGCGCGCGAACTCGGTGTCGCTCTCGCCGACGTTCGCGGCAGCGGTCCGAACGGCCGCATCACCCGCGACGACGTGCAGGCCTTCGTGAAAGCGACGCTTTCGACAACGCCGATCCCCGGCGGCGCGCCCGCTGCCGGCGGTCTCGTTCTCGACCTGCCGCCCTGGCCGACCGTCGACTTCGCGAAGTTCGGTCCGGTCGAACGCGTCCCGCTCTCGCGCATCCAGAAGATCAGCGGGCCGGTGCTGGCGCGGAATTGGGTGATGATTCCGCACGTCACCCAGAACGAAGACGCCGACGTCACCGACCTCGAAGCGTTCCGCAAGCAGATCAACGGCGAGCGCAAGGACGTCAAGGTCACGATGCTCGCGTTCCTGATGAAGGCGGCGATCGCGGCGCTCAAGTCCTATCCGCAGGTCAACGCGTCGCTCGACGGCGCGGAGCTCGTCCTCAAGCGGTACTACAACATCGGCTTCGCGGCCGACACGCCGAACGGCCTGGTCGTTCCGGTGATCAAAGACGCGGACAAGAAGGGCGTCGTCGACATCGCGCGCGAGACTGCCGAACTCGCCGCGAAGGCGCGAGACAGCAAGCTCGGTCCGGCCGAGATGAGCGGCGCAACGTTCACGATCTCGTCACTCGGCTCGATCGGCGGCACCACGTTCACCCCGATCATCAACGCGCCGGAAGTCGCGATCCTCGGCGCGTGCAAAGCCGAGATCCGCCCGGTGTGGGACGGCGCCGCATTCGTACCGCGCCTGATCCAGCCGCTGTCGTTCTCGTACGACCATCGCGTCATCGACGGCGCCGCCGCCGCACGGTTCTGCGTCGAGGTCAAGAACGCGCTCGCGGACCTGCGCCGCACGCTCTTGTAGCGACGGCGGGCGGCGCGACGGCCGCCCGCCTCACGCGGTTCAGCCGTTGCCGCCGGCCGTGACCGGGATGAGCAGCGCCGAATTCAGCCACGACTTCCAGGCGTCATCCGCGGCGGATTTGGTGTTGGGAACCATCATCATCCCGTTCTGCATCATCTTGTCCATCGTCTTGCACACGATGCCGGTGGTGCCCATCATCGCGCTGGGCTTTTCGCCCTGCACCGCGGGACGGCACAGCATCGTGGCGCCGTTCGCGGCGGGCTTCATCGGCGCCATCGCCCCGGTCGAGGCCGGCGGCGCCATCGCCGGAGTCGGTCCGGGCGCCATCGTGGATTGCGCCAGGGCCGCGCCCGGGATCGCGAGGAGCGCAGCGCCGACCAGCAGCGCAGCCAGAGGTGATTTCATGGTGGACCTTTCCGCAAGGGAGCGGGCATGGAGAGGGGTCCAGCATAGACAAGATCGCCGGCCGCTGCCGTAAGGCACATTACCGAGCTCCGGACCCCCGCTGGCCACGCTCGATTCTGGCGGAACCTGGCTGGGTACACGAAGGGCCGCTCGTCCCCGCGCCGGAGGTCCGTTGGCCGTCCCAGCCGCCAAAAAGATCACCACGAACATTCCGTTTCGGCTCGATCGCTTGCCGTGGGCGAAGTGGCATTGGCTGATCGTAATCGCACTAGGGATCACCTGGATCCTCGACGGCCTCGAGGTCACCATCGTCGGGACGATCGGGCCGACGCTCACCTCGAAGCTAGGGCTGAACCTCAGCGACGTTCAAGCGACGGCTGCGGGAACGGCGTACCTCATCGGCGCCTGCGTGGGCGCGATCGCCTTCGGCGTTCTCACCGACAAACTCGGCCGTAGGAAGCTCTTCCTCGTCACGCTGTCCTGGTATCTGGTGAGCACCGTGCTCACCGCGTTCGCCTGGGATTTCTGGAGCTTCGCGATCTTTCGCATGCTCGCGGGCGCCGGGATCGGCGGCGAGTACAGCGCCGTCAACTCGGCGATCGACGAGCTGATCCCCGCTAGCCGGCGCGGCGTCGCCGACATCGCGATCAACGGCTCGTGGTGGATCGGCACCCTGATCGGGTCGGCGCTCTCGATCCCGCTGCTCGACGGGCGCTTCGTTTCGCCCGCGCTCGGCTGGCGGCTCGCGTTCGGGCTCGGCGGCGTTCTCGCCGTCGCCGTGCTGTTCATCCGCCGGAGCATTCCGGAAAGCCCGCGCTGGCTGCTCACGCACGGACGATCCGACGAAGCGGAGAAGATCGTACGATCGATCGAACGCGAGGTCCAGGCCCAGACCGGCGGTAGGCTACCGCCGCCGCCCGCGAGGCGGCTCGCGTTCGACCCCACCCGCAAACACGGTATACTCGACACTCTGGTCACGATGGTGAGGACGTATCCAAAACGTACCGTGCTCGTCATGACCCTCATGATCACGCAGGCATTCTTGTACAACGCAGTGTTCTTCACCCAAGGATTGACGCTGACGACCTTCTTCAAGGTCGCGCCAGGTGACGTCGGCCTCTACACGATGCCGTTCGCCGTCGGCAACTTTCTCGGAGCGCTGACGCTGGGACGCTTCTTCGATACCGTGGGGCGCAGGAAGATGATCGCGGGGTGCTACCTGGCCAGCGGCGTGCTGATGATCCTCGCGACGATGATGTTCTTGCGGGGGGGCCTCAACGCGGCGACGATCACGCTGTGGTGGTCGGTGATGTTCTTCTTCGCGAGCGCCGGCGCCAGCGCGGCCTACTTGACCGTGAGCGAAATCTTTCCGCTCGAGACGCGCGCCACCGCGATCGCCTTCGTGTACGCGGTCGGAACGCTGATCGGCGGCGCCGTCGCGCCCTTGATCTACGGCAAGCTGATCGCGACGAAGGACCCGCGCATGCTCGCGATGGGCTGGGTCGCGGGCGCGGCATTGATGATGTTCGGCGGCGTCGTGGAGATCGTGCTCGGCGTCGATGCCGAACGCAAATCGCTGGAGGACATCGCGTCTCCGCTGACCGCCGTATGACGGGCCGTGACGATCCGCACTGGTATCGCGACGCCATCGTCTACCAGACGCACGTCAAAGCGTTCCAAGACTCCAACGGTGACGGAATCGGCGACCTGCGCGGCCTGACCGCCCGCCTCGACTATCTCGCCGAGCTCGGCATCACCGCCCTGTGGCTGCTGCCGTTCTTTCCGTCGCCGCTGCGCGACGACGGCTACGACATCGCCGACTACACGGGCGTCCATCCGTCGTACGGCACGCTGGAGGACGTGCGCGCGCTGGTCGCCGAGGCGCACGATCGCGGGATTCGCGTGATCGCCGAACTCGTCATCAACCACACCTCCGACCAGCATCCGTGGTTCCAGCGCGCGCGGCACGCGCCGCCCGGCTCGGCCGAACGCAACTGGTACGTGTGGTCGGATGACGATCGCGCCTATGCCGGCACCCGCATCATCTTCACCGACACGGAATGGTCGAACTGGGCCTGGGATCCCGTCGCCGGCCAGTATTACTGGCATCGCTTCTTCTCTCATCAGCCGGACCTGAACTTTCAGAACCCCGAGGTGATCGGTGCGATCACCGAGGCGATGCGCTTTTGGTCGCACGCCGGCATCGACGGTTTCCGGCTCGACGCCGTGCCATATCTCTGCGAGCGCGAAGGGACGAACAACGAAAACCTGCCCGAAACGCACGGGGTCATCAAGATCCTGCGCGCCGTGCTGGAGCGCGAGTTTCCGAACAGCGTCTTCATCGCGGAAGCGAATCAGTGGCCGGAGGATCTCTCGTCGTATTTCGGCGACGGCGATGAGTGCCACATGTGCTTCCACTTCCCGCTGATGCCGCGATTGTTCATGGCGGTCGCCGACGAGGACCGCTACCCCGTTCACGACATCCTGCGCCAGACGCCGCCGATCCCCGACGGCTGCCAGTGGGCGATCTTCCTGCGCAACCACGACGAGCTCACGCTCGAGATGGTCAGCGATCGCGAACGGGAGCGGATGAACGCGGTGTACGCTATCGAGCCGCGGATGCGGATCAACGTCGGCATCCGGCGCCGGCTCGCGCCGCTGCTGGAGAACGATCGCCGCCGCATCGAACTGATGAACGGCCTGCTGATGTCGATGCCGGGAACGCCGGTGATCTACTACGGCGACGAGATCGGCATGGGCGACAACCTCTTTCTCAAAGACCGCGACGGCGTCCGCACTCCGATGCAATGGTCGCCCGACCGGAACGGCGGTTTCTCGAGCGCCGAACCGATCCGGCTCTACGCGCCCGTCGTGACCGATCCGACCTACGGGTTCGAGGCGGTGAACGTCGAGACGCAGGAGCGAACGTTGACGTCGCTGCTGAACTGGATGCGCCGCGCGATCGCGGTGCGCAAGGCGTCGCGCGCGTTCGGGCGCGGCAACCTGACGCTGCTGTATCCCAGCAATCGCCGTGTGCTGACGTACCTGCGCGAACTGGACGACGAGACGATCCTCGTCGTCGCGAACCTCTCGCGCAACGCTCAGGCAGTGCAGCTCGATCTGGCCGCCTTCGCCGGGCGCACGCCGTTCGAGATGCTCGGTTCCACCGCGTTCCCGCCGGTCACGACGTCGCCGTACTCGATCACCCTGGGGCCTTACGGCTTCTACTGGTTTGCGCTCGTCCGCGATCCGAGCGGAACGACCGCTCCGATCCGTTCCGTCGCGCTGCCGGAACTGCCGACCGTCGTCGTGCCGCGAGCCGCACTCGCCTTCGACCGCTGGGCGCGCGCCGTGATCGACAGCGACGTCGTTCCGCTTGCGCTCGGTGCTTCGGAACACGGCCGCGTGCGCGACGCGTTCGTCGCCGCCGCGCTCGACCCGGCGCTCGCGTTCTTGATCGTCGGCGACGGGCAGCGCCGCGTCTCGCTTCCGCTGCGCTTCGTCTACGACGAACCGATCCGGGAAGACGCGGTCGCACGCGTGCGCAGCGGCCCGCGCGAAGGCTGGATCATCGACGCCGGAACCGATGCCGCGACCGCGCCGCTGATCGAGCGCGCGATGCGCGAGGGGATCGAAGTGCACGACGAAGAGCGGCTGCACTTCGCGCTCGAGGGTGACCCTATGCCCGAGGCGCTCAGCTCGCAGCGGCTGGGCTCGGCGACCGGCGCGCAACGCTGGATCCTCGATGACGCGCGGCTCGTCACGCTGCACCGCCAGATGCCGCGCGTGCCCGACAGCGCGGTCGCGTTCTTACGGCATCTGCGCGAACGCGGCTACGCCCAGGCCCCGGAATTGCTCGGCACCGCGACGATCGTCGAGCGGGGCGGTGAGACGTGGGTCGCCGCCACCTCACAACGGTACGTCCCGCACCCGGAGGACGCGGAGAGCTCGCTGCGCGAAATCTTGCGCGCGGGCAAGGCCGACGAACGGCTGCTGCGCAGTGCGACACTGGTCGCCGACGCCTTAGCGGAACTGCATCGCGCGCTCGCGTCCCCCGGCAGCGACCCGACCTTCGGAACCCATCCGACGAGCGCCGACGACCTCGAGCGCTGGCGCACCGAGTCGCGCGACGATCTGGCGGCGCTGGTGAACGCCGGCGTCGAAGGCGTCGTCGCGGTGAGCGAGCGAGTCGCCGGCGTGCTCGACGGACTCCCGGCGAAGATCGACGCGTCGGCGTCCCGCGCGCACGGCCGGCTGAGCCTCCACCGCGTTCTGCTGGTCGAGGGGATTCCGGTATTCGTCGGGTTCGGCGAGACGGTCGAGGATCGCAGTTCGCCGCTCAAAGACGTCGCATCGCTGGCGCGCTCGTTCGATGCGGTCGCGCGCGAAGCCGTCGCGACGAGCGCACACGACGCCACCGCTGACCGCGAGGCGACCAGCGCGACGATGCGCGATCTGACCGCGCGTGCGCTCGCGACCTTCGTCGAACGCTACGCCGAGACGGCGCGCGATCTGCCGACGGTACCGCAGGACCCCGAGCAGCGCGATGCGCTGATCCGCTTCTTCCGGCTGCGCTCGGCGTTGCGCGACGTTCGCGAGGCCGTGGCGCGCCGCCCGGTCGCGCTGGCGGCAGCAGTCGACGCCTTGCACGCGGAGTTCCCGTGAACGCATCCGCCGATCGCTTCGTCCACGCCATGCCCTTCGGCGCATCGCTGCGCGACGACGGGGCAGCGTTTCGAATCTGGGCGCCGTCGCGCCGCGGCGGGACGGTCGTCGTCGACGATGCCGAACACCGGCTCGAAGACGTGGGTGACGGCTGGTTCGAGCGATTCGTGCCCGGTACGCGCGCCGGCGCGCGCTACGCGTTCGCCTTCGAGGGTCTCGAGCCGCGCGTCCCCGATCCCGCGTCGCGCTTTCAGCCCGACGGCGTACACGGGCCCAGCTGCGTGATCGATCCAACCGCCCACGTTTGGCGCCATCCCGGCTGGGGCGGGCGGCCGACGCACGAGCTCGTGTTCTACGAACTGCACGTCGGCACGTTCACGACTGCGGGAACCTACGCCGCTGCCGCCGAGCGGCTGGACGATCTCGTCGCGCTCGGAGTCACCGCGCTCGAACTGATGCCGCTCGCGCAGCCGGCGGGACGCCGGAATTGGGGCTATGACGGCGTGCTGCCGTTCGCGCCGCAGCACGCCTACGGTTCGCCGGACGAGCTCAAGGCATTCGTCGATGCGGCGCACGGCCGCGGCCTATCGGTCTTCCTCGACGTCGTCTACAACCACTTCGGCCCGGAAGGCAACTATCTGGGGGCCTTCGCCGGCGCGTTCTTCACCGACCGTCATCACACGCCGTGGGGTAGCGCCATCAACGTCGACGGCGACGCCGCGGCGAACGTCCGCGCGTTCTTCATCCACAACGCGCTCTACTGGCTGCACGAGTACCGCTTCGACGGCTTGCGGCTCGACGCGGTGCACGAGATTCGCGACGATTCGTCGCCGACGTTCCTCGAGGAGCTCGCGTCGCGCGTGCGCGCTCGGACCGAGCCCGGCCGGCACGTGCAGCTCGTGCTCGAGAACGACGCCAACGGTGCCGGCCTGCTGCGCTTCTACGATGCGCAGTGGAACGACGACGCGCACCATGCATTCCACGTCCTGTTGACCGGCGAGCGCGACGGCTACTACCGCGATTACGCCGACGACCCCGTTCGCCGCCTCGCGCGCGCGCTGGCCGAAGGGTTCGCTTACCAAGGCGAACCCTCACCGCACCGCGGCGGTGCCGCGCGCGGTGAGTCGAGCGCGGCGCTGCCGGCCACCAAGTTCGTCGACTTCCTGCAGAATCACGACCAGATCGGGAACCGCGCGTTCGGCGAGCGGCTCTCGATGCGCAGCGGCGAGGCGGCACTGCGCGCGGCCGGTGCCGTGCTGCTGCTCGCACCCGCGTTGCCGCTGCTCTTCATGGGCGAAGAGTGGGCGGCGTCGACGCCGTTCCTCTTCTTCTCCGATTTCGGTGGGGAGTTGGGAGGCGCCGTCACCGACGGACGCCGGCGCGAATTCGCCGCCTGGTCCGCATTTCGTGATGCGAACGTGCGGGAGCGGATTCCCGATCCGCAGGAACCGGCGACGATGGAAGCGTCGCGCTTGCGCTGGGACGAACGAGCAACAGAGCCGCATGCAGCGGCGCTGGCCTACCATCGCGCGCTGCTTGCGCTGCGCGCGCAGTCGATCGTCCCGCACCTCGCTGCCGGCGCGTTGGGCGCGGGATACGAGGTGCTCGATCCCGTCACGCTCGCGGTGCGGTGGCGTTTTGGCGACGGCGCGCGGCTGGGCGTCGTCGCGCGGCTCGGGAACGGAGCGGAACCGGTCTCGTATGCGTTCGAGGGCACGCCGCTCTTCACGCTCGGCACGGTCCCGCAACGACTCGAGCGCGGCGAGCTGGCGCCGTGGAGCGTCGGCTGGTTCCTCGCAGCGTGACGCCGCGCGCGACGTACCGGCTGCAGTTCCATGCCGGCTTCCGCTTCGTCGACGCGACCGCGCTCGTGCCGTATCTCCACGCGCTCGGCATCTCGCACGTCTATGCCTCGCCGTATCTGAAGGCGCGGCCTGGATCGACGCACGGCTACGACATCGTCGACCACAACGCGCTCAATCCGGAGATCGGGACGCCCGAGGAGTACGCGGCGTTCGTCGACGCACTGCGCGCGCACGGTATGGGGCACGTGCTCGACTTCGTTCCCAACCACATGGGCGTCGGCGGCTGCGACAACGCCTGGTGGCTCGATCTCATGAGCTGGGGCCGCGACTCCCACTACGCCGATTACTTCGACGTCGATTGGGAACCGCTGCGCGAGCAGCTGCACGGGAAGATCCTGCTCCCGTTCCTGGGCCAACAGTACGGCGACGTCCTCGAGGCCGGCGAACTGCGCTGGGACTACCTCGAAGGGCGCATCGCGCTGCGCTACTACGAGCACTGCTTTCCGCTCGCGCCGCCGTCGTACGCGCTCGTTCTGAACAGTGCCGAACCGGCATCGCTCGCGTCGTTCGCGCCGCTCTTCGCAGCGCTCGACGGCGTTCCGAGCCGCACCGAACGCCGCGCTGCCGCCGCGTCGCTGCGCCGGCTGCTCGCCGAGACCGAGGGAGAGCACGCCGCGGCGTTGATCGAGCGCCTCGACGCGCAGCGGGCGGGCGCCGAGGGAAAGGCGCTGATCGAGCGCGTCGTCGAGGCGCAACACTGGCGCCCCGCCTCGTGGAAGGTTGCCGCCGACGAGATCAACTACCGCCGGTTCTTCGACATCAACGGTCTCGCGGCGCTGCGGATGGAACACGCCGGGACCTTCGCCGATGCGCACGAGCTGGTGTTCGATCTGATCGCGCGCGGCGCCGTCGACGGCTTGCGGCTCGACCACGTCGACGGGCTGTTCGACCCGCTCGGCTATTGCGATCTGCTGCGTTCGCGAGCCGAATTGCGCGGCGAGCCGCTGTATCTGGTGATCGAGAAGATCCTCGCCCCGCACGAGACGCTGCGCCCGCGGTGGAACGTCGATGGCACAACCGGTTACGAGTTCATGAACGCGATCACCGGAATCGCCGTGGACGCCCGCAGCGAGCATGCGCTCACCCGGCTGTACCGCCGCTTCACCGGCGACGCCGCGCCGTTCGAGGAAACCGCGTACGAAGCGAAGCGTTTCGTGCTGATGACGGCGCTCGCGGCCGAGCGCAACGTTCTCGCGCTGCGGCTCGACCGCATCGCGCAGCGCGATCCGCGCACTCGCGACTTCACCCTCTTCGAGCTGAGCCGCGTGCTGATCAATACGATCGCCGCCTTCCCCGTCTACCGCACGTACGTGCGCGGCGAGGAGGTCGACCCCGAAGATCGGCGGCACATCGAGTGGGCGATCGGCCGCGCACGGGCGCGTGATCTCGCGAGCGAAGGCTCGGCGTACGCCTTTTTGCGCCGCGTCTTGCTGACCGAGACGGATGACGACGCATTGCGCGAGCGCTATGTCGAATTCGCGATGCGCTTCCAGCAGCTGACGTCGCCGGTCGCAGCGAAGGGCGTCGAAGACACGGCCTTCTATCGTTCGCTTCGGCTTGCGGCACTCAACGAAGTCGGCGGCGATCCGGGCCGCTTCGGCACGCCGGTCGCGGAGTTCCACCGGCAGAACGCTGCCCGCGCGGCGACGCGGCCGAACGCGATGGTGACGACGTCGACGCACGACGCCAAGCGCGGCGAGGACGTGCGCGCGCGGCTCGCGGTGATCTCCGAGATGCCGGAGGCGTGGCGGCGGGCCGTCGCGCGGTGGTCGCGCCTCAACGCGCGTCACGCCCTCAAGCTCGACGGCGGACGATCGCCCTCACCGCTCGCCGAGTACCTGCTCTATCAAACGCTCGTCGGGGCCTGGCCGGCCGAATTTCTGGCTGAGCAGCCGGATCCCGAAGCGCTGGCGCCGTTTGCCGAACGCATCGCCGCGTACCTCGTGAAAGCGGGCCGAGAGGCGAAACAGCGCACGAGCTGGACGAACCCGAACGAGCCGTACGAACGGGCGCTCGAGCGCTTCGTTCGGCGCGTGCTCGATCCGCGCTCGGCTCGGGCGTTCCTCGAAAATCTGCGCGAATTCATCCGCGGGCTCGCCCCTGCGGCTTTGACGAACGGTCTCGCGCAAGTCGTTCTGCGAACGACGGCTCCCGGGGTTGCGGATACGTATCAGGGCTCCGAACTCTGGGAACTGAGCCTGGTCGATCCGGACAACCGCCGGCCGGTCGACTTCGCGGCCCGGGCAGCGATGCTGGCGGGATTCGACGCCGCGCTCGCGGCCGGTGTGCCGCGCGAGCGCTTGGCCGCCGAACTGCTCGCCGAATGGCCGGACGGACGCATCAAGTTCTACGTCTTGGCAACGCTGCTGCGCCATCGCGCGCACGCGCAATGGCCGAGTGCCGCGTACGCTGCGTTGGATGCGTCGGGACAGCACGCCGCACACGTCGTCGCGTACGGCCGCGGCGACGCCATCGTCGTCACCGCGCGCCTCCCGCACACCTTGGCCGGCGAAGCGTCTCCGCTAGGCGCGATTTGGGGGACGACGATGCTCGGTTTACCGCCCGGCGGATCGGAACGCTATCGCGACGTGCTGAGCGGACGGGAAACCGCTGCCGAACGGCGCGAGGGTGCGCCCGTTCTCCCGCTTGCCGGCGTGCTCGGCGTGCTTCCGGTTGCGGTGCTCGAACCGGCTTGATCACGTGTGCGCGAGCGCACCTCTGCCTCGGAACCCGCGGCTTACGTTGCGTCGTTGAGGAAACTGCGTCGTTGGGTAAAACGACATCCGGAGGACTGCACTAATAATGACCAAACGCCACCTTGCTTGCCTCGCGCTCGCCGTCTCGCTCGGCGTGACCGCGATGCCTGCCGCTCCGGCCCTGGCCGACGGCGCCGCCAGCACGCGCAACATCATCCTCGGCGGTGCCGCCATCGCGGGAACGCTGCTGATCATCAATCACAACCGCAAAGTGCATCAGAAATACGCGGAGTACGATCGGCGTCAAGCGTACACGCAGGCGCAAGCGAACAACGCCGAAGCCGCCTATGCCTCGGAGCGCCAGGCCTACGGTCACGAAGCTGCGCTGGTCGCAGGATACCGGCATGAGGTCGCGATCCAGCATCAGGAAGTGCTGCGTCTGCGCCACCAGATCGCGATGAGCGGACGCAGCAACGCCCACGTCGCGTCGGCAGCCGGTGCAACCGGACCGCTGGTCGCGGGAGCGCGTGTGGAACGGACCTCGAGCGGTACGCGCATCGCGTCGAACGCCCCGTCCTACGGCTGGGGCGCACTCTAGAGCGGTGCGAGGGCAACTCGCCGCCGTCGCGGTCGCCGTGACGATCGCGGCGGCGGGGTGCGCGCAGCACAACGCCGATCCGCAGGCACTCGCCGACGAGACCACCAGAGGCGTCTACGACGTCGATCTGGCGCGCGCCACGGCAAATTTCGACGACGCGCTCAAAACCCAGGTAAATCGCGCCTCGGTCGGCGAGCTCTCCGATCGGATGCACGCGCTCGGCACGTACCGCGGCCTCAAACAGGTCGCGGCGGAGCCCGACAAGGGCCGCTACGACTATCAGGCCACCTTCGACAAAGGCACGCTGCTGGTGCAGATCCGGATCGACCCGGATCAGAAGCTCGGCGCGTACCGCATCGTCCCGTCGGGATAGGCGCGATCGAGTGAGCGCGCCGGGGGCTCCCGCGACCCGGCGCGAAGAGCGCGGCGAAACGCTTCTCGTCACCTGGGGGTCGTGTAGAACGGCCCTCTTCCGCGCTCAGGAGTTCAATCGCACCCAATGGCTTCGTTCACCGTCGACGCTCTCGTCATCGGCGCCGGCCCGGGCGGCTATCATGCCGCGATCCGGCTCGGCCAGCTCGGCAAAAAGGTCGTCTGCTTCGACCGTGACGAGGTTGGCGGTGTGTGCCTGAACTGGGGCTGCATCCCGACCAAGGCCCTCCTTCACGTGGGCGAGATCTCGCGCCAGATCGACCACGCCGCGGAGATCGGCCTGAAGGTACCCAAGGCGGAAGTCGACCGCGAGGGCGTGGCCGCGTTCACCGGCAAGGTCGTCAAGGCGAACGTCGGCGGCGTCAACCAGCTCTTCAAAGCCAACGGCGTGGAGTTCGCCTACGGCGACGCCTCGTTCACCGGCAAGAACACCGTCTCGCTGAAAAAGAAGGACGGCACGACCGACGAGTACACGGCTGCGGCGATCGTCATCGCTACCGGCTCGGCACCGATCGACGTCGGTGCCTGGCCGCACGACGGCGATACGATCATCAACTCCGACGATGCCGTGCAGATGAAGCGCATTCCGAAGAACCTGCTGGTGGTCGGCGGCGGCGTGATCGGCCTGGAGTTCGCGACCGTGTACACGCGCCTGGGCGCGAAGGTGCTCGTCGTCGAAGCGTTGCCGCAGATCCTGACCGGAACCGACAGCGAGATATCGAAGACCCTGGGCCGGATCCTCAAGAAGCAAGGCGTCGAGATCGCGCTCGACACGAAGGTCGGCAAGATCGAGAAGACCGGACCGCAGGCCGTCAAGGCGACGTTCAACGGCGCCTACACCAGCGGCAAGGATGAGACGCGCGAGTTCGACATGGTCCTCGTCGCCGTCGGCCGCCGCCCGGTGACCGACACGCTGAACCTCGGTGCGGCCGGCCTAGCAACGAACGACAAAGGCTTTCTCGACGTGGACGCGCAGCGCCGTACGAAGGTCGAGGGCATCTTCGCGATCGGCGACGTCACCGGCGCGCCGATGCTCGCGCACAAGGCGATGAAAGAAGGCGTCGTCGCCGCGGAAGTGATCGCCGGCGACCGCGCCAGCGCGTTCGATCCGGTCGCGATTCCGAACTGCGTCTACACCGATCCGGAAGTCGCGACGATCGGACTTTCCGAGGAAGAGGCGAAGGCCGCCGGCTACGAGATCCGCGTCGGGAAGTTCCCGCTGATCGCGTCCGGTCGCGCGCGCACGATGAACGAATCGGACGGGCTGATCAAGCTGATCGGCGACGCCAAAACCGATCTGCTGTTGGGGATGCATATCGTCGCGCCGCAGGCCGAGTCGCTGATCGGCGAAGGCGTGATCGCGCTCGAGATGGGCGCGACGGTCGAAGACATCGGCCTCTCGATCCACCCGCATCCGACGCTGACGGAGTCGATCATGGACGCTGCCGAAGCGATGCACGGCAAGGCGATCCACATCATCAATCCCAAGCCGGCGAAGCAGCCCGCAGCGGTCTGACACACGGCGGACAGGAAATGGCAATGGAGCGCGGTCATCATCGGCGGGTGACGGACGAGGATATCCTCGGCGGCTTTGCGAGCCTGCACCAGGCGATGGCGGCCGGCTTCGACGCGATCGCGAAGCGGTTCGACGCCGTCGACCGGCGGTTCGAGGCGGTCGACCGGCGGTTCGAGGCGGTCGACCGGCGATTCGGGGCGCTGGAGCAAAGGATGCTTCAACGCTTCGACGCGATCGAGGACCGGCTCGCCCGACTGGCCCGTCCGCGGTAACCCTCCGGAACCCGGCGTGCCGGAGTGGGGTCATGATGGCGGAATGATTCCGCGCGCCCGGCTGCTCGATCTGGGTCGCCGGCGCTACGCGCCGGTGCTTGCGTTGCAGCGTGCCCTGCACGAGGCCGTCGTCGAGGGACGCGAACCCGATACGTGGATCGTGGTCGAACACGAGCCCGTCGTGACGCTGGGCCGCAATTCGCGCGAAAACAGCCTCTTGCTTTCGCGTGATCTGCTCGCGCACCAAGGCGTCGACGTCGTCGAGGCCGAGCGCGGAGGCGACGTCACCTACCACGGCCCTGGCCAGGTCGTCGTCTACCCGATCCGGCGGTTGGCGCGCTTCCGCGAGGTGCAGCCGCTCGTCAACGCGATCGAGAACGCCTCGATCGACTGCCTGCGACGGTTCGGCATCGAGGCGCAACGGCGCTCCGAGCACCGCGGCGTCTACGTCGGAGATGACGCGATATGCGCGGTCGGCCTCGCTGTGCGCAAGATGGTCTCGTTCCACGGTCTCGCCCTCAACGCGTGCACGACGCTCGACTACGACCGTCTGATCACCCCGTGCGGGACGCCCGAATTCGGCATCACGTCGATCTCGGCACAGGTCGGCCACACGGTGAGCTGGGCCGAAGCGCGCGACGTGCTGCTCGATTGCCTCGAAGGCGCCTTCGCGGTCGAGTTCGACCGCGATACACTTGCGCCGGGGGCACCCCTCCCGTTCCCGGCGAACCCCGTCTTGGAATCCGCATGACGACCATCGATTTGATCACGCCCGAGCCGCCGCCGAAACGCAAGCCCGAATGGCTCAAGGTCCGACTTCCGTCGGGCGAGTCGTACGAGCACGTGCGGGGCGAAGTGCGCCGCCTCCAATTGAACACCGTGTGCCAAGAAGCGATGTGCCCGAACATCGGCGAGTGCTGGGGTGCCGGCACGGCGACGATCATGATCCTCGGCGACACGTGCACGCGCGGCTGCCACTTCTGCAACGTGAAGACCGGCTCGCCCAAAGGCGAGGTCGATTGGCTCGAACCCAAGCGCGTCGCCGAAGCCGTCGCCGAACTCGGCTGGAAGTATCTGGTGCTGACCGCGGTCGATCGCGACGATCTCGCCGACGGCGGCGCCGCGATCTTCGCCGGCACGGTGCGCATGATCCACAAACGGGTTCCCGACGCGAAGGTCGAGTGCCTGACCGGAGATTTCGCCGGCGACCTCGGCGCGCTCGACATCGTGCTCGACGCGCAGCCTGAGGTGCTGGCGCACAACCTGGAAACCGTCGAACGCCTGCAGCCAACCGTGCGCGACCGCCGGGCGAACTACCGCCAGTCGCTGAGCGTGCTGGAGCACGCGAAGAAATCGGGCAAGGTCACGTACACCAAAACGTCGCTGATGCTCGGCCTCGGCGAGACCGAAGCGGAGATCGAACAAGCGATGGACGATGCGCGCGCGATCGGCGTCGACATCTTCACGATGGGTCAGTATCTGCAGCCGACGAAGCGTCACCTCACGGTGCAAGAGTTCGTGACGCCTGAGAAATTCGCACGCCTGAAGACGCTCGGCGACGCGAAGGGCTTCGTACAAGTGGTCGCGAGCCCGCTCTCCCGCAGTTCGTACCACGCGGAACAAGCGTTCGTCTGACCGATTTTGGTGACGGCCTGCCGCTTCCGCGGCGGCGCATCGCGTTTCTGGCGATCGCGCTCGGAATCGTCATGGCGACGCTCGATTCGTCGATCGCGAACGTTGTGCTGCCCACGATTGCGCGCGACCTGAAGGCGTCGCCGGCCGAATCGATTTGGGTCGTCAACGGGTTCCAGCTCGCGGTGACCGCGTCGCTGTTGGCGTGCGCGTCGCTGGGCGACCTGCTCGGCGGCGCACGCGTGTACCGCGTCGGAACGGTCATCTTCATCGCCGGTTCGCTCCTGTGCGCGCTTGCGCGTTCGCTCCCGCTGCTGATCGGCGCGCGAGCGCTGCAAGGGATCGGCGCCGCGGCGATCATGGCGATCTCGCCGGCGCTCGTGCGCGAGATCTTTCCGCGCGCGTACTTGGGTCGAGCCGTCGGCTTGAACGCCCTCGTCGTCGGCGCGGGATCGGCGGCCGGACCGACGATCGGCGGCCTTTTGCTGGCCTTCGTCAGCTGGCCCTGGCTCTTCGCGATCAACGTTCCGATCGGGATCGCGAACATACTCCTCAACAGCGCCTTGCCGCAAGATGACCGCGGCGACGTGCGGCTGCTCGACCTTCCCAGCGTCGCCGCGAGCGCGTTCGGATTCGCCTTGACGATCTGGGGGCTGGACGGCTTCGCGCGCTCGGAACCGCCGTGGTCGATCGCCGTCCGACTGGGCGCCGGGATTGCAGCGATGGGCTTCTTCATCGCGCGTCAGCGTACGCTGGAACGTCCGATGATCGCGCTCGATCTGTTCCGCATCCCGCGCTTCGCGTTCGCGGGCGCGACGTCGGTAGCCAGCTTCACGGCGCAAGGCCTCGCCTACGTCAGCCTGCCGTTCTATTTCCAGGAGAGCCTCGGGCGCACGCCGCTCGCGTCGGGCTTGCTCTTGACGTCGTGGCCGCTCGGCATCGTGCTTGCCGCACCGCTCGCGGGACGGCTCTCCGACTGTTTCTCGCCGGGAGCGCTCGCCACGGCGGGCCTCGCGGTCCTTACCATCGGCCTCGCAATGTACGCGTCGCTCGGAGCGCACCCCTCGACCGTGGAAATCGTCATGCACGGTCTGGTCTGCGGGATCGGGTACGGATTCTTCCAGTCGCCCAACAACCGCGAATTGATCGGCAGCGCGCCACGCGAGAAGAGCGCCAGCGCCGGCGGTCTGCTCGCGGCTTTCCGGCTCAGCGGGCAAACGCTCGGAGCCGCGCTCGTCGCGATCGTCTTCGGCGCGTACGGGGCATCGCTCGGCAGCAGCGCCGCGCACGACGCGCTCGTGCGCGCGGTGCCGACGGCATTGTGGCTCGCCTGCTCATTCGGCGCCGTCGCGACGATCGCGAGCGCGTTGCGTCTGCGGGCGGGCGCGACCGGGTAGGATAGCCCACGATGCAGATCACGGTCGGCGAACTCCGCGCCCCCAGCGACTCCGGCGCGACGATCCTCAACGTGGGCCAACACGGCGGTCATCGCGAGATCCGAGGTGCGATCCGCTATCGCCCTCACGAGCTGCTCACGCCGGGCCACCTCGCGCTTCCGCTGGCCCAGGATCGTCCCCTCGTCCTATACGACGAAAAGGGCGACGGCGAGCTCACCAAACAGATCGCCGACCGCCTTGCAGCGCAAGGATACGACGTTCGCGTCCTGAGCGGCGGCTTTGCCGCCTGGGAACAGGCCGGCGGCCCCTTGCAGGAGCCGTCGTTCGAGCAGATCGTGCCGCCGACCCGGCCCTCGCAGGTCCAGCAACTCGACCGCCGCCTTTAAGGGGCGGCCGAGAAGCCCTTAGCCCGCCAGGATCAGGTGGTCGGCTGAGCGCTTGGCTTGCGACGGATCGCGACGTTGGCCAGGCCGACGAGGATGCCGACGGCGACGGCGATCCAAGCGATCGTCGGCGTCCAGAATCCCGCCAGGCCGAAGGTCGCGTCCAGGCTATACGCACCGAAGCCGGTGAAGGCGAATACGAACGCTAGGACGAGATAGGCGAGCGCCAGCTCGTAACCGTTCTTCTGGGCGAAAAACCCATTGGGGAGGTGCACCGCGATGATTGCCACGGTCATTGCGGCGATGATGAGCATCGGCCCGAGGGGGCCGCCGAGGCCGAGCGCGATCAGCAGCCCGCCCGCGACTTCGCCCACGCCGGCCGACGCGGCAAACAGTATGCCGGGCTTGAATCCCAGCGTTTCGAAGAACCCGCCGGTCCCGGCGAGGCCGTAGCCGCCGAACCAGCCGAAAAGCTTCTGGGCTCCATGAGCGGCCAGGCCGATCCCAATGAGCCGCGCGAGGAGGAGGGCGAGCGCAATGTCCATGAATCTTTCTTTCGTATGTTACTTACGAACAGTAGGTGACCCGATCGTACCACCGTGGTATACTTACGTCAAGTAGCCTACTGAGACAAAATATGCACCTCCGCCAGACCGCAGTCCAGCCAACCGAACACGCCGACGGCCAATCGGCCTTCTGCCCTCGCTACCAATACGCGATCGAGCTGATCGGCCGCCGCTGGGTCGGCGCGATCCTCCGCGCCCTCGGCAACGGCCCCGCCCGCTTCAACGAGCTCCTCACCGCCATCCCCGGCCTCTCCGACCGCCTCCTCACCGAACGCCTCCGCGAACTCGAACGCGAAGGCATCGTCACGCGCACCGTCGCCGCCTGCCGCCCCATCCGCGTCACCTACGAACTCACCCAATGCGGCCGCAGCCTAGACCACGTAGTAACCGCAATAGGCACCTGGTCCGAATCCTGGGTGGAATCGGAATAGCCAACCCACGCGCGGGAGCGGAGCCCGGAGGCGCGGGAGCGAGCGAAAACGGAGCGGCCCTCGCACCCGAAAGTACGAGGGCCGCGTCCCGACGTAGTGGTGCATCGCTCTCCGCGACTACGCCACCGTCAGGAGCCTAAGCGTACACGCCGCGAAGTTTGAGCGACCGAACCACGCGATCGATCGCGACCATATACGAAGCCGTCCGATACGTCACACCCCGAGCCTTCGCCAAGTCGCCCACGATCCCAAAGTTCTCGAGCAAATTCTCCTTGAGCCGCTCGTTGACTTCTTTCTCTTTCCAAAAGTAACCCTGACGATCCTGAACCCACTCGAAATAGGACACCGTCACACCACCCGCATTTGCCACGATATCCGGAATCACGGCGATCCCGTTCTTGGCGAAGATGTGATCCGCCTCAGGCGTCGTCGGCCCATTCGCACCCTCGACGATGAGCTTCGTCTTGATACGCGCCGCGTTGTCGACGGTCAGAACTTTTTCGAGCGCCGCCGGCACGAGCACGTCGCACGGCACCTCGAGCATCGCCTGATTCGACATCTTGTCGCCGCCGCGATACCCGTCCAGCGAGTGGTGCTCCTGCGCGTACGCGATCGCACCGTTGACGTCGAGGCCGTTCTCGTTGACGTACGCGCCGGTGACGTCGGAGATGCCGATCACCTTGCAGCCCGCGTCGCCGAACATCTGCGCCGCGACGGAGCCGACGTTGCCGAAACCTTGCACGACGACCTTCGCACCCTTCGGATCGATACCCAAACGCGCCATCTCGTCGAGCGCGACGATCGAAACGCCGCGGCCGGTCGCTTCGACGCGACCGCGCGAACCGCCGATCTCCAGCGGCTTTCCGGTCACGACGCCGGGCACGTTCATGCGGTGATGCATCGAGTACGTATCCATGATCCACGCCATGTGCTGCGGCGTCGTGTTGACGTCGGGCGCGGGTACGTCTTTGTCGGGGCCGATGACCTCGACCAGCTCGGCCGCGTACCGCCGCGTGATGCGCTCGATCTCCGACATCGAGAGCGTTCGCGGATCGCAGGTCACGCCGCCTTTGCCGCCGCCGAACGGCAGATCGACGACGGCGCATTTCCACGTCATCCAGAACGCGAGGGCCGTGACTTCGTCGAGCGTCACGCCGGGATGGAAGCGGATCCCGCCCTTGGCCGGACCGCGCGCGAAGTTGTACTGGACGCGGTACCCGGTATAGACTTCGAGCTGCCCGTTGTCGCGCTGGAACGGGATCGAAAAAATGATCTGACGGGAGGGATGGGTGAGAATCGCCCGCATCCCCGGGTCGAGATTGAGGAGGGCGGCCGCTTCGTTGAAGTACGCGATCGCGTCACCGAAGACGCTGACATCGCGAACCGCGGTCGCCGCCCGAACGGCGGTGGACATCGAACAGAGAACCTCCTGAGCCGTCCGGTTGCTTTAGGACATTGGGAACAATCACCTGGCTTCGGATGCTCCAAATGGCGCATCGCAGGGTAACTCGCTTGGCCTGCTGAAGCGAGCGCCATGCAGGTCCTTCTCGCCCAATCTACCAGCGACCCGGGCGCCGGCGCCTACGCGGCGATGGCCGCGATGAGCGGCGTGATCGTGCTCGGCGGCCTCGTGATCACGGTCTTCACGGTCTGGATCTACTACACGATCCTCAAGAAGACCGGGATGAACCCGTGGCTCTCCCTGCTGATGCTCGTCCCGCTAGCCGGCTTCGTCCTGCTGCTGATCCTCGCGTTCACCGAGTGGCCGATCGAGCGCGAGAACCGCGCGCTGCGCGCCCAGCTCGGGCTGCCGCCGGCCGGCGCCCCGCCCGGCGCGACCATCATCCAGTCCTAGCTACACGTTGAAGCGGAACTCGACGACGTCGCCTTCCTGCATCACGTAGTCCTTGCCCTCGGAGCGCAGCTTGCCGGCGGAACGGATCGCTTCCATCGCCTTGAACGCGACGTAGTCTTCGAACGACACGATCTCGGCGCGAATGAACCCGCGCTCGATGTCGGAGTGAATCTTTCCGGCGGCTTGCGGCGCTTTGGTCCCCTTGTCGATCGTCCAGGCGCGCGTTTCTTTGGGCCCGGTGGTCAGGAACGTCATCAAGCCGAGCAGATCGTAGGCCTGTACGATGAGGCGGTCGAGACCACCGCTGGTGATGCCGTAGTCGGCGCGGAACATCGTCACGTCGTCGTCGCTCATCCCGGCGAACTCGGACTCGATCTTGCCGTTGAACGCGATGGCGCGGCTGTTCTCCGCTTTTGCGTGCGCGAACACGGCTTGCGCCATCGGTCCGGGCGCCGCGATCTGCGATTCGTCGACGTTCGCGACGTAGAGCACCGGCTTGGCGGTGATCAAGAACGCCTCGCGTGCCGTCTGCGCTTCGAGGGAATCCGGCGGGAACCCGCGCGCCGGTTGCCCGGCTTCCAAGGCAGCGATCAAACGCTCGAGTGCGGCCAGGCGCGGCGCTTCTTTGGGATTGGCACGGGCCTCGCGCTGCAGCCTGTCCCGCCGGCGCTCCAGCGATGCAAGGTCGGCGAGCGCCATCTCGATGTTGATGATCTCGATGTCGCGAAGCGGATCCGGCGTCCCCTCGACGTGCGTGACGTTGGGGTCCTCGAAACATCGCACGACCATGGCGATGGCGTCCGTCTCGCGGATGTGCGAAAGGAAGGCGTTGCCGAGCCCCTGGCCGCTCGACGCCCCGCGGACCAACCCGGCGATGTCGACGAACCGCATCCCGGCCGGGACGATCTTTTCGGATTTGCTCAGGCCGGCGAGCACGTCGAGACGCCGATCCGGGACCGGCACCTCGCCGACGTTCGGCTCGATGGTCGCGAACGGGTAATTCGCCGCCAACGCCTGCGCGGAGCGGGTGAGCGCGTTGAAGATGGTCGACTTGCCCACGTTGGGAAGCCCGACGATACCGCATGACAGTGCCACGGAGGCGCTTCGTACGCGTTCCCACCGGATTCGCCTTTTTGCGCTTTCCGGATTCACCGAAAGCTCTGCGCCGGAGGAGTTGGTTCACGCGCCCCCGGAGTATCGGTCGATGCGGCAGATGAAGGTCGACAAGCTCGGGATCGATCTCCTCACGCACGATCCGGTCGTCATCCTGAAGGACCTCGAGGGCAAGCGGTACCTCCCCATTCTGATCGGTCCGTTCGAAGCGACCGCGATCGCCTTGGCGCTGGAGGGAACCGCCGTGCCGCGCCCGCTCTCGCACGACCTGATGCGCACGCTGCTGGAATCGCTCTCCGCGAAGCTCGAGCAGATCATCATCCACGACATCAAGGACTCGACGTTCTTCGCGAAGCTCATCGTGCGCACCAACGGCGAAGTGCAGGAGATCGACGCTCGCCCCTCCGACGGCATCGCGCTCGCGCTGCGCATGCACGCCCCGATCTTCGTCAGCGACAAGATCGCGCTGGAGGAGACCGTTCCGGACAAGGACGCCGTCGAACCCCGCGACTCGCCGACGTTCAAGAAATTCATCGACGAACTCAAGCCCTCGGATTTTTCGGACTAGGGCGTCTCGGGCCGCCCCGCGAGCGGACTTTTGACGGCGTTCGTCCTATCTTGGGCTCCGCAATGTACACGACGAACGAGAGCGCCGAGATCGGGGTCTATGGAGGCTCGGGCTTCTACTCCCTGATCGAGAACCCGCGCGAAATCTGGGTCGAGACCCCGTACGGTCTCCCCAGCGACAAGATCGCCCTGGGCGAGATCGCCGGACGGAAAGTGGCCTTTTTGCCGCGCCACGGCAAGGACCACCGCTACCCGCCGCAGTCGATCAACTACCGCGCGAACGCCTGGGCGATGAAGGCGCTGGGCGTCACCCGTATCATCGGACCGACCGCCTGCGGTTCGCTGCAGCAGAACGTGAAGCCCGGTTCGATGGTGGTCGCGGACCAGATCGTCGACCGCACTACCGGCCGCAAAGACACCTTCTACGACGGCCCGATCACGACACACGTCTCGTTCGCCGACCCGTACTGCTCGCAGCTGCGTCCGATCGCCGTCGACGCGCTGCGCGGCCTCGGGATCGACACCCACGACAAGGGGACGATCGTCGTGATCCAAGGACCGCGCTTCTCGACCCGCGCGGAATCGAAGTGGTTCAGCTCGCTGGGTTGGGAAGTGATCAACATGACCAATTACCCGGAGTCGTACTTGGCTCGCGAGCTGGAGATGTGCTACGTCAACATCTCGCTGATCACCGACTACGACGTCGGACTCGAAGGGCAAGCGGGCGTGGAGCCCGTCTCGCATCACGAAGTGATGCAGGTGTTCGCCAGCAACAACGAGCGCGTGAAGAACGCGATCTTCAAGATCATCGAAGCGATCCCGGCGGAACGCGGCTGCGGCTGCGGCAGCGCCCTCGCCGGCGCACGGGGCTGAACCAGCGATGCGGCGCGCGCCCATAGCGGGTCCCGACCTCGGCGTCTACGTCCAGGCAATTCCGCTGCTGGCGCGCAATCCGTCGATCATCGTCATCCCGCTGCTGATGGCGGTGATCGCGGTGCTCGTCGGCATGGTGCTCTCGCCGTACGGCGGCGGCGGCATCGCGCAGGCGACGAGCGGTTTGGCGGGATTCATCCTCCAGCTGCTGCAGCTCTTCGGCCTGGGCGCCGCCTGCGTGATTGCGGACGAAGCGTGGCGCAGCGGTCACGCGTCGTTCGAGCGCGGCTGGAGCGAAGCGCGCCGCCGCGGAAGCGATATCCTCGTGGCCGCGCTCGGCGTGGCGATCGTCACCAGCCTGGCGCAATTCGCCGGCGTGCTGGTCGGCGCGTGGATTGCACTCGCGTTGACGATAGTGATCTACGTCTTCTTGATCTGGGCGATGCCCGCCGCGGCGGTCGGCGGCATCCCCGGCGGCGCGGCGATCGGCGTGTCGGTGGAACGCGTGCGCGCGACCCCTGGTCCGGCCGTGCTGACGGCGGCCATAGCGTTCGCGCTGACCTTCTTCGCGGTGCCGTACGCATCGTCGTATCTGAGCAGCCTGTTACTGCCGTACATCGGCGGGTCGACGATCATCATCCTGTTGATTCACGCGATCCTGCAGGCGATCGCGATCGGCTACGTCGCGCTGATCGTCACGAAGACGTACACCGACACCGCGTTCACGCGCCGCTGGTAACCGCCGCTCACCGCCGCCCCTCCGCGCTGCTCGGGGCGAGTGCCATCCGCACCAAATCGGCGACCAGCGCGGGCGTGACGTTGGTGCGTGCGATCCGCTCCGCGTCGCCGATGGCGCCCAGCAGCCGGGCCAGCGCGGCCGGTTCTCGCGGCGGCAGCGCTTCCAGACGCGCGCGCTGATCGCGCGCGAGGAGCGGCACCGCCCCACCCAGGCCGAGCGCCGCCCAGTCGCGAGCCAGCGTCTTCACCGTCTCGAGCCCCGCCTCGAGCGTCGGACGCGCCGCCCATCCGCTCGCGTCGGCTTCATCGCCCTGCGCTGCGGCAAAGAACCATTCGACGGCCGCGTCACGCGTCGCACCTTCGCCTTCATCGAGGTACGCGAGCGCTCGCGCCACGCTGCCATTGGCGATCGTCGCGGCGCGCGCGGCGTCGTCCGCGGAGAGACCGCGCCGTTCGAGCACTTGCGTGACCTCGACTTCGCTGAGCAGCGGAAACGTCACCTCGATCAGGCGCGAGCGGATCGTCGGCAGTATGCGGCCTGCGGCCGACGACGTGATCAGCAGCAGCACGTCGTCGGGCGGCTCTTCGAAAAATTTCAACAGCGCGTTGGCCGCTTCGCGCGTGAAGTCCGCGTCACCCAAGACGAAGACCCGCTTGCCGCCGGCGTACGAATGCATCGAGAGCTGGCGCACCATATCGCGCGCGGTCGGTTCGTCGGACTCGTGAAAGCCGCTGCCGTCGCGTTCTCCGATCTTGAGCTGACCTTCGGCGTAGTAGAAATCCGGGTGTGTGCCGGCGGCGACGTGCGTGCAGCCGGTGCAATGGCCGCACCATCCGAGCAGCGTGCGCTTCTCGGTGACGCAGAGCAGCGAACGCGCGAGCTCGCGCGCGAACGTCTTTTTCCCGACGCCGGCCGGGCCGGTGAAGAGATACCCGTGCGAGAGCGTCGCGCCGGTCAGGTGTTCGAAGAGCGCCCGCGGCACGGCGGCGCCGAGCACCTCGAATCGTCCGTCGATCATCGGTGCGCCGCCGAGCGCCGGTCGACCACGGCCTGCGCCTCATCGGCGAGCGCGGCGGCGGATTGCGTGCCGTCGAGCACGACGATGCGATGCGCGAAACGCTCCGCAAGAGCGAGGTAGCCCGCGCGTACGCGGGTGTGGAACGCGCCGTCCTCGCGTTCCAGCCGGTCGGCGCCGCCACGCGCGCGAACGCGCTCCGCGGAGAGTTCGACCGGGATGTCGACCACGAAGGTGAGATCCGGAGCGATCCGCTGGGTCGCCGCCAAACAGATTTCCAGCAGCTGTTCGACATCCAGGCCGCGCCCGAAACCCTGATAGGCGACCGTCGCGTCGAAGAAGCGATCGCAGAGCACCATGATCCCCACTTTGAGCGCCGGCGCGATCACGCCGGCGACCAATTGCGCACGCGACGCGTTGAGAAGCATTACTTCCGCCAGCGGATCGACCTGAAAAGCCGGATCGAGGAACACGCCTCGCAAAGCATCCCCGAACGGGGTGCCGCCGGGTTCTTTGGTGACCAGCACCGGCTCCCCGCGGGCGGTCAGCCTTTTTGCTAGGGCTGCGATCAGCGTGGACTTCCCGGCGGCTTCGATGCCTTCAAAGGTGACGAGCACTCAGGGCTCTTCGCGACATCGACGGCCCGGCCATCGCGGAGGTATCGTGCTCAACGAGTTGGTGAAGCGCTTCTCAGGCGGCTCGGCGGAACGGCGGACGGTGGAGCGGGTGCGCCGGAAATACCCGATCGCCTGGCTCCACGGCTCCGAGCTGGTCGCCGCGGCCGGAATCGACATCAGCGAACGCGGAATGCTCTTCGCCACCCGAACGGCCCCCGCCGGCTCGCAAGTCGACGTCGCGCTCGACGTCGAGGGGCGCCGTGTCCGGGCGCGGATGACCATCGTGCGCAAGGGACCCATCACGCGCGAAGGCGTGGAATGGACGCTGGTCGCCGCGGAGTTCCAGGGCATCGCCGCCGACGACTGGGACGCCATCGTGCGCTTCTGCCGCGCTCAGCCCGCGCCCGAGAACCGGGCCGCGAGCGAACTCTCGGCGCTCGCCGCGACGGATGACGACGCATACCGGCTGCTCCCGCTCAACGTCCAGCAGCGCGTGGTCGAAGTACTCTCCCAAGCCGGCCGGCTCTTGGCGTGGGATCAGGCGAAGAGCCCGCTGCTGCGCATGACGTACCTCGGGCAGGCCCGGACCGGCGTCCACCGGCTGAGCGTCCATAGCCGCTTGCCGAACGAAGGGGAGGTCCTCTTCTTCGATTCCGTCGTCACGGTCGACGACGCGGGGAACGTCGCCCTCGACCGCTGAACGAGCCTGGCAATGGACCGCTATCAGTCGGTCGCCGCGCACTTTTCCCGTCGCAGACTGCTCGCGATCGCGGTCTCCTTCGCCGCGGGGTTCACCTTCGTCTATCTCGGCGGGAACTTCGCCGGCGACGAAGCTCGCGACAGCGCCATCGTCGCCGCGTTCGGCGTTTTGCTGATCCCGCTCGTGCAGACATATGCCTTGAAGCGCGTGCTCGCGCCGGTTCGGCAGGCGATCCTCACCGGGAAGGGCGACGCAGCGCGCATCAGCGCTTCATTGCGACGGCTGGTTCCGCGTTTCGTCGCGGCGTGGGCGGCATCGTTCCTGATCATTACCGGGATCGGCTGCGTCGGAGGAAATATCCTCGCGCAGCAGCCGCCGACCCAGAATCTCACGGTCGCCTTGATCGGCGCGGTGCTCTGCTGGCTGATGTACGCGACGATGCTCGGCCTGGCGTTCGAAGAAGCGCTGGCGGGGTTCGACGTCCTCGCCGCGGAGGCGCTCGGCGCGACCGTTCCGGTTCCGCGCGTCACGACCGGCGGGATCGCCGGACGGATCGCGCTGGTGATCGGAACGACGGTCGCGTTCGTCACCGCGGTGACCGGGATCGTCACCGTTCGCGGCAACGGCGGCGCTTTCGCGTTCGCGCTCACCGGCGCGATCGTCGTCGTGTACTCGATGCTCGCGGCACGATTTCTCGCCGAATCCATCGCCAAGCCGCTCTCGCTGATCGCGCGCGCGCTCGACCGCGTCGCCGACGGCGATCTCGAAGCACTGGCGGACCTGCGGACGTTGCCGCGCGTTCCGCACGAGGCAGGCGTCGTGCTGCACGCCCTCGCCGGCGCGGAGAACTCGCTGCGCGAAACGTCCGGCGCGGCGGTCAGGCTCGCGGGCGGCGACCTCGCGACGCGGGTCGAGGCGCGCTCGCCCGGCGACTTCCTGGGCCGCGCGCTGGCGTCGCTGCTCGGCGCAGTGCGCGACGTCCTCTCCGATGCGCGCGGCGCGGCGACCGCCCTCGACGACGGTTCTTCGAAGGCGGACACGAACGCCGGACGGCTGCGGACGGTGGCGAATTCGATCTCGGACGATCTGCGCGCGACGTCTGCGAGCGTCGAAGAGCTGGAACGTTCGACCGCCGAATCCGGCGCGGCGAGCGTCGACCTCGCGAACGCGGTCGCCGAGGTCCGCATGTCGGCCGATCAGCTCGAAGATACCGTGCGCACCACAGCGGCCGCGCTCGAGGAGCTGGCGCATTCGGTGGACCGCGGGGGTGAGATCGCCCACGCGATTCGGGCGCTGGCGCATTCCGCGGTCGCGGCGGCCGGCGACGGCGCCGGCGCGCTGGTCCGTGCGACGGCGTCGGGCGAACGCGCTGCCGGTGCGATGGCAACCACGCTGGAGGGGATCGAAGCGCTCCACCACGCGTCGGAACGGATCGGCGACATCACCGAGACGATCGACGAAATCGCGGACCAGACGAACCTGCTCGCGCTCAACGCCGCGATCGAGGCCGCGCGCGCCGGCGAGCACGGCCGCGGTTTCGCCGTCGTCGCGCACGAGATCCGCGGCCTCGCGTCGCGCGCAGCACGCGCTACCGCCGAGATCGCCGCGGTGATCGCGGACGTCCAGAAGCGCACTGCCATCGCGGTCGCTTCTACGCGCGACGGCGACACGGCGGCGCGGACGGCGCGCGACGCGACCTCGTCCGCCGCGTCGGCACTCGACTCGATCCGCACCAACGTCGGCCAGGTCGCCCGTCAGCTCGACGACGTCGGGCGCGCGAACGACGAGCAACGATCCACGACGGACTCCCTGATTCGCGCCACGACCGCCGTGCGCGAGCAAGCCGCGCGCAATCGCAGCGTCGCGGAGAGTCTGGGCGCACTGGCCGAGCAGCTCGCGCGCGCGGCGGCCGAGGGCGCCGGTGCCTCCACCCACACCCGCCAACGCGTCGCGGCGCTCGTCCAGGCCGGCGAAGACGTCACGATCGAAGCCGGCGCGCTCGCCGCGCTCACCGCGAACCTCCGCGACGCCTCCGCGCAGCTCACCGCCGCCATCGCCCGCTTCCACAACGGCGAGGCGCGCGACGGGAAGACCAATTTCGCCACGGTTCCGAGTCAAAGCGCGCTGACGACGAGCGCCTCCGGCTAGCACAACGAAAAGGCCGGCACCGCTTCACGCCGTCCCGGCCTCGTCGCATGGGGTCAGTGCGTCGCCTAAGCGACGCTGTCGATTACACGTCCGGGCCCTTGAAGATCCGAACGCGGCGGTTCGGCTCGAGGCCCGTCGAGCGGGATTGGACGCGGTACCGCTCCGCCAATTGATGCTGCATCCGCCGGATGTACGAGGTCTGCGGCGTCAACTCGACGGCGCGGCTGTCGAGCAGCACCTGGTAGACGGCTTCCTCGGCTTCGCGCATCGCGATCTCTTCGACGTCGAGCGAGGGCAGGTTGAAGACGTCCTTGAGCGCGCTCTGGATCTGCGTGGTCGTGTTCGTCTTGATCGAGTAGATCGGGATGTTTTCGGTCGCGATTTGTTTGAGCCGATCGGACTCTTTGCGCTCGAGCGTCTTGAGCGTCAGCACGACGTCAGCGTCGTCCCACTTGCGCGCGATCGAGGCGTGAACCCGGAGGTTGTGCACCGCCCGCTCGATCTTGTTGCGCGAGACGCCGTACGGGAAGATCATCAGCGGCTTCGCATCGTCCGGCACCGGCTCGCCGGTCGCTCCGAAGAGCGCCATGTCGTCGTCGCGCGGCTGCTGCGGCAGCGCGCGCACTTTTTCCGAGGCGACCGCTTCGGGGTTGGCCTGCTGCAGGATGTCGATCGCGCCGCCGGCCGTGCGCTGACGCACTTCCGGTTGCGGTGTGTACCCGCGCAGCAGCGCATCGACGACGCCGCCCACCTCGAGGTGGATGGCGAGCCGGTCGCGGTCGTGGATTTCGACGACGACGTCGAACGTCGGCGGCTGCTTGCGCTCGAGCACCGTCTTGCGCGTTCCGCGCCGGCGCGCTTCCTCGTCGGAGAGCGTCACCGCGCTGATTCCGCCCAAGAGGTCGGAGAGCGTCGGATTCATCAGGAGGTTCTCGAGCGTCTGACCGTGCGCGGTGCCGATCAACTGCACGCCGCGCTCGGCGATCGTACGGGCCGCGAACGCCTCCGCTTCCGTTCCGATCTCGTCGATGACGATCACCTGCGGCATGTGATTCTCGACCGCTTCGATCATCACGTTGTGCTGCAGGTGCGGGTCGGGAACCGGCATGCGGCGCGAATGGCCGATGCCGTGATGCGGAACGTCGCCGTCACCGGCGATCTCGTTCGATGTGTCGACGATCACGACGCGCTTGCGGTCTTCCGCCAGCACGCGCGCGCATTCGCGCAGCATCGTCGTTTTGCCGACGCCGGGCCTCCCCAACAGGCAAATCGATTTTCCGCTGCGGATGACGTCGAGCACGATGTCGATCGTGCCGTACACGGCGCGACCGACGCGGCACGTCAGCCCGACGATCCGTCCGGTGCGATTGCGGATAGCGCTGATGCGATGCAGCGTTTGCTCGATGCCGGCGCGGTTGTCGCCGCCGAAAGGCGACAAGCGTGCGGTGACGTGCGCGATGTCTTCCGCGGTGACCGCCGTGTCCCCAAGGAACACGAAGTCATCTTCAAAGCGCGCTTCGGGCGGGCGGCCCAGATCGAGCACGACTTCGATGACGCGGTCAAGGTGTGGAAGACGGACGAGCGCTTGGCGGAGCGGGAGGGGGAAGATGTCCAGGAGCTGCGTGAGCTCCCAGTTCGGCACGAAGGACTCGGCGTTAACGGCCAACGTGTCTCCTCGTCGACGTCTGTCGATATCGATTGTCCGTCGCGGTCCCCGTCGTCGGCGATCCGCGACGGAAGAGAAAGTTCCGCTCCGCCCGATCTGATACCTGGAACATTTGTGGTCCAAATACCCCGTTACCGAGGGTTCGTTTCGGTCGCTCGGCCCTAAAGATCGCCGGGCGGCGGCCGATAAGCCGGGGCCTGGAGAGTCGGCCCGGCCGACGGCGAAAGCGCCCGCATGCCCGTAAGATACCTCGAGGATTTTCCTGAAGGCTCGGTCGCCGAGTTCGACGGCGTACACGTCACCGCCGAAGAGATCGTCGCGTTCGCAAAACGGTACGATCCGCAGCCGTTTCACGTGGATCCCCAGGCGGCGAAGCGCTGGCCGTACGGCGGGCTGATCGCGAGCGGCTGGCACACGTGCGCCATGGCGATGCGAGCGCTGGTCGACGAGTTCATCGATTGTGAGACGAGTCTCGGTTCGCCCGGACTCGGTCCCATCCGCTGGAAGCTCCCGGTTCGTCCAGGCGACGTGCTGCGCGTGCGCGTGCGAGTGACCGAGAACCGGCGTTCGCAGAGCAAACCCGACCGCGGCACGCTGGTCTTCGAAGTCGACGTGCTCAATCAGAACGACGAGCTCGTGATGACGATCGAGAACTGGATCGCGATGGTGCGCGCCCGCCCGAATCTCGCCGTAGACGCGGTTTAGCCCGCGCGCAGCGGTGAACGTTCGGCCAGCAGCGTGTTGCGGGCGTCGTCGTACTCGCGCGTCAGCCGCTCCACGAGCTCGCCGGCGGTCGGGATGCGGTCGATCGCACCGATCCCTTGGCCCGAGCCCCAAATGTCGCGCCAAGCTTTGGCCTCGCGATCGGTGCCGAAGTTCATCTTCGACGGATCGCTTTCCGGAAGGTTCTCCGGATCCAGCCCGGCGCGCTCGATCGACTTGCGCAGATAGTTTCCGTGCACGCCGGTGAAGAGGTTCGTGTAGATGATGTCCTGCGCGCTCGAGGCGACGATCGACTCTTTGTAGAGATCGGGCGCGTGCGCTTCCTGGGTCGCGATGAAGGCCGAACCGACGTACCCGAAGTCCGCCCCCATCGCGCGCGCGGCGAGCACCGCGCGGCCGTTCGCGATCGCGCCCGAAAGGGCCAGCGGACCGTCGAACCACGCGCGAATTTCCTGCACCAGCGCGAACGGCGACCACGTTCCCGCGTGCCCGCCCGCGCCGGCGGCGACCGCGATCAAGCCGTCGGCGCCCTTCTCGATCGCTTTGTGCGCGAAAGCGACGTTGATGATGTCGTGCAGGACGACGCCGCCGTAGGAATGGATCGCGGCGTTCACTTCGGTCCGCGCGCCGAGCGACGTGATCACGATCGGCACGCGGTGCTTCACGCACACGTCGAGATCGTGCATGAGCCGGTCGTTCGATTTGTGCACGATCAGGTTCACCGCGAACGGCGCCGCCGGCCGCTCGGGATGCGCGGCATCGTGCTCGGCCAACTCGCGCTCGATCCGTTCGAGCCATTCCTCGAGTGCCGGCGCCGGCCGCGCGTTGAGCGACGGGAACGCCCCGATCACGCCGGCTTTGCATTGGGCGAGGACCAGATCCGGCTGCGAGATGATGAACAAGGGAGCGCCGATCACCGGGACGGCCAGGCGATCGAGCGAGAGCGCGGCGGGAAGCATCGCGCGCCAGCTTCAGGTTACGCCGTCCGGCACCCTGGGACCGATCTCACAGCATCACGAGACCGAGCCGGATACCCAGGGTGACGGCCTCCGTGCGCGTCGTCGCGCCGAGCTTTCCGAGGATCGCGGCGACGTGCGCCTTGACCGTGTTTTCGGAGATCGCGAGGCGCTCGGCGACGCGGCGGTTCGAGAGCCCGCGCGCGAGCATGATGAGGACCTGATGCTCGCGATCGGTCAGCGGTTCGGGAAGGGCTGCGGCGCGGGTGGTCGCGAGCGGAGCGGGCGTTTCGCGTGCGCCCGGGTCGAGCACGAGGAGCCCGGCGAGCACGGCCGCGATCGCCGCGACGATCTCCGCCGCGTCGCTCTGGCGCGCCAGCACGCCCGCCGCGCCCGCCCGCAGCGCGGCGAACGCGATCTCGGCGTGCGGATCGTCGACGAACAGCAGCGTCGGGACGGCGAATCCCGCCGCGACCGCGGCATATGCGTCGCGCGAGCCGGCGGCGTCGTGCAGCACGACGTCCGCCGCCTCGCGCGTGACGATTTCGACCCGGCTGCCGAGGGCAGCCGTCAGGCGCTCGCGCGCCGGACCCGCAGCGTCGATCGCGACCCGCGCGCGCTCAGGCAGCGCGAGCGCTCGCAGCCTCTCGCGGTATCGGGATCGCCAGAGCGACCCCGCCGCGGACAACCTCGAGCGAACCGGCGAAGCGCAGCCGCTCGGCGTCGCGCGCCAGCACGACGTCCCCGACGATCAGCCCCGCGCGGGCGGCGCGGCTGCCCGGTTCGACCGCCACGATCAGCAGCGCCTCACGACGATCGCGCAGGACCACCGGGACGAGACGCACGCCCAGCCGGGCCGGCGCGCCCTCCTCCGCCGCGAAGCGCTGCACGTCGTCGCTGGGGACCGCAAGCGCCAGCCCGCCCGCGACCATGCTGTTGATCCCGACTACGCGGCCGTGGACATCGGCCAGCGGCCCGCCCGAATTGCCCGGCGCCAATCGCAGGTCGGCCTGGACGAAGCGGCGCGGACCGCGGCCGACGGCCGCATGCGCGATCCCCATCGTCAGGGCATTCGGTATCCCCAGCGGATGTCCGACTGCGACCAGCACTTCGCCGACCCGCAGCGTCGTGGGGTCGCGCACCTCGACGGGCGCAAGCCCATCGGCGTCGATCTTCAGCAGGGCAAGATCTCGGCGCTCGTCACGCCGCACGACACGCGCCGCGAAACGGCGCTCGTCAGCCAGCACGACCTCGGCCCGCGCGCTGCGGGCGACATGCGCGTTGGTGATGATCGTGCCGTCGGTGCTCCAGACGACGCCCGAGCCGGCACCCGCGCGTCCGAGGCGCACGGCGACCGTGCTGGCACGCAGCCGCTCGCCCAGCGTCTCCAGATCGCGTTCCACCGTTCCCGGCATCAGCGATCGTGCTCCGGCCGCTCGCCGACGGTCACCTGCACCTGGTGCGGCGCTCCGGCGCGGCGAATCGCCAGCACGATGGGGTTGCCGACCGTGTCCGAGCCCAGTTGCGAGTGGACGTCGTCCGCATCCTCGACCGGCGTCGATCCGATCGCGGTGATCACGTCACCGACGAGCAGCCCGCCGCGGTCGGCCGGACCGCCGAGTTCCACGCCGAGCACGATCGCACCGCCGCTGATCGCCTGCAGCGCGACGCCGAGATACCCGCGCGGCAGACGGCCGCCGCGCGCTAACAGTGCTTCGACGACGCGTTGAATCGTCGAGGCCGGAACCGCCAGCGTTTGGCGGCGCGAAAGACCAGCAGTGTTCAATCCGAGCACCGCGCCGCTCGCGTCGATCAGGGGACTGCCGGAAAAGCGCGGATACAACGTGAGATCGGGGCGCACGAAGCGGTCGATCTCGCCGCCGTGCCACGTCCGCCACGCCGCGCCCACCGCGCTGAGCACACCCATCGACGCGGCGAGATCGCCGTCGTCGTCGCGCGCCACCGCCAGCGCGATCGCGCCGACTCGCAACGCCTCGTCGCCCGCAAAAGCGAGCGGCGTACCCGGCTGCTCGACGCGCAGCAGCGCTAGGTCGGTCGAAGGATCGCGCCCGGCGATCGTCGCCGCTTCGGCGGCACCCCCGGCGCGCACGATCTCGACCTCGTCGCTCTCGAGCGTGTGATCCGCGGTGAGGATCAGATTCGGACGAACGAAGAACCCGCTCGAACCGAGACGCTGACGAGCCTCGACCGCGACGACACCGGCCGAGACCCGTTCGATCGTCGTCGCGATGTCATTGGAGAGCGCGGCGAGCGCGCCCGTTTCGATAGCCATGTCCGCATGCTACGCCCGCAGTGGGCCGCCCGCATCACCCGATCGGGTTACGACGGTAGCGAAACGTGAGCGCGAGACGGTATTTCGTCGCGCTCGGCGCGCAACCCGGTTGTCGTTCGAAGAGATCCGTGCGCTTGTTTCCGCTGGACGACGCGAGCATGACGCCCGTCACCGAGCGTTGCGAGCATGAAGCGCCGTTTTAGACGTCGGCCGACGGCTGCGCTGCGCAACTCGACTCGAAGCCGGGCGCTACGTAGTCGCAATGGTAGCAGTGTCCATCATCGATGCTGATGGCCGGTAGAGGAGCAGCCTCTAGCAAGAAGGTGAATGAGGCCGTCCAATTCGCGAGCCGGCGGACGTCGCGACGTAATACGCGTGCTCCGACGTTGAAGTAGTTGAACCACGCGCGTGCCTCGACACGCGGCGGTGATTTCGCTGCTCCGAGCAGCCGGAGAAATTCGGGGCTGCTCCGCACAGCGCGCAGCAGCGTGCCCAGAGCGACCGCGCCCCACCGCTTTCCGGCCATCGGCTGTTGTCCGGCGGGTGCAGCGAAGGTCCGCAGCCGTTCGACATATTCACCCCAAATAGGACAGGCGGCGCGTAGACGCTCCCCATCCACGGCGTCGACGTCCTCGATCAGGAGCCGCGCGTCGCTCGCGCCATCGGCGGGTCCAGGACTCAAGAGCGAAGCGATGCGGCGGTCGTCCGGCGAAGTTGGCCGGTCGAGCCCGCAATAGATACATCGTGCGCCGATCTCGGTCCCTTCTGGCGCCCAGAGGTACGCGTCGACGTCGATAAGGGCGTTCCACCGCGCGAGCTTGCGGACGACGTCTTGCGTGAAATCGAGTCTCCACGGCGCGAGGCAGCCGTACGGCACGACTTTCATCGACACCGCGAAGGCACCGCCGAGGGCGCGAAAAGCGTCGTAGTGCGCATCCAGTCGCGTCAGAAGCGCCGCGACGCCGGCGCTCAAATCGTGTGGATTTGACCCGAGCTCCCGATACTCCGCGCTGCTTTCCGCGAAGAGCCGGCCCGAATATGCGTTGGCGACCTCGCCGCACCGCGTTACGCGATCGGGGTCAAGCGGAAGACGTGCGATCAGCGAGTCGCCGCGCGCATTCTTCTCCCGCGCCGAAATCTCGAACGACGCGGACCAGCTCGGGACGTCGCCGCTCAACGCACGACGCGGATGAACTTGAGATCGTCGTCGTAGGGGCCTTGCATCTTCACGCCGGCTTTCTTTTCGAGGGCGAGATAGTCGATGATCTCGGGCGTGATCTGTTCGCCGGGCGAGATGACGGGGATGCCCGGCGGATACGGCGTGATCACCTCGGCGCAGATCCGCCCGGCCGAATTCTTGAACGGCACGAATTCGGTGTCGGAGAGAAAGGCATCGCGCGGGATGAGCCGGATCGGGGGGATTTTCGGCAACTGGTACGTGCCCGTCTTCACCCGCCGGTCGAGCACGCCCGATGGCGAGAAGATGTCGACCGGCCGGTCTTCGCGCGCCAGCTCGCGCACGCCGTGGATCAGCGCGTCCGATGCTTCCTGCGTCGTGCCGATCGTGTAGAGCGCGACGATGTTGAAGAGGTCGGCCAACTCGACTTGCACGTTGTACCGGCGGCGCAAGATCTCTTCGGCCTCGTATCCGGTGTAGCCGAGATCCTTCACGGTGACCGTGATCTTCGTCGGGTCGAGGTCGAAGACGCCCTGACGGCCCTCCAGCTCTTCGCCGAAGCAATACACGCGCGGAATCTCGTTGAGCTGACGGCGCGCGTCCTGCGCGATCTCGATCGTTCGCGAGAGCAGCGCCGGTCCTTCCATCGCCATCTGCCGGCGCGCGACGTCGAGCGAGGCGACGAGCACGAGGTTCGGTGAAGTCGAGAGGAAGAGCTTGTAGACGGCTTTGAGCCGATCGAGCCGGATGCGGCTGCCCTGCACGTGCAGCATCGCCGTCTGCGAGAGCGAGCCCAGCATCTTGTGGGTCGAGTTGATCGCCATGTCGGCACCCGCTTGCATCGCCGAGAGCGGCAGCGCGGGGTGGAAGTGAAAGTGCGGACCCCACGCTTCGTCGACCAGCAGGGGGATGCGGTGCTCGTGCGCGATCGCGGCGATCGCTTCGAGGTCGGCTGCGACGCCGTAGTAGGTCGGCGAGACGATGTAGATCGCCTTGATGTCGGGATCGTGAAGCAGCGTCGCACGCACCGTCTCGGGCGTGATCGTGTGATCCATGTGCAGCGCCTCGTCGACCTCGGGCTGCATCCAGACCGGCGTCGCGCCCGACATGATCAGGCCGCCCATCGCGCTCTTGTGCGAATTACGCGGGAGCGCGAGCTTGTCGCCCGGATTGAGCGCGGCCATCATCATGCACTGGTTGCCGCTGGTCGACCCGTTGATCAGAAAGAACGACTGCTCGGCCCCGAAGCACTCGGCCGCGAGCTCCTGCGCTTCGACCAGCGCCTCTTCCGGCTGCAGCAGATCATCGAGGCCGCGGATCTGGGTCAGGTCGATTGCCAGGACGTTGTCGCCGACGAAGTCGCGAAAGGCCCGGTCCATCCCGATCCCTTGTTTGTGCCCCGGCGTATGGAACGGGATGACGCCGGCATCGACATACTCGAGCAGGACCTGAAAATACGGCGCGCGCGATTGATCGAGCGCGGTCACGGCGGGCTCCCCGGTGGTCACAACGGGCGCGATTATAACAGATAACGCGGGTCGGCGCTCATTCCGAAGGGGAGCCCGCGAGGAGGTCCAAACCGTCGGGCGATGCTTTCCGCTCGTTCCGCCTCGTCCTCGGCCGTCTTCGCGCGACGCGCGGCGCTCGTGCTGGCGGGCTCCGGCCTGATGTACCTCTCCGCGCAAATCGCCGTGCCGGCAAACCCGTTCTGGGGCGTGCCGATCACGCTGCAGACGCTGGCGATCCCAGTCCTCGTCGCGCTGCTGGGGCGCGAACTCGGGACGCTGGCCGTGCTCGCGTACCTCGTCGAAGGGTTGGCCGGCCTACCGGTCTTCCAGGGGAACGTCGGCGGCATCGCGCGTTTCGTTGGACCGCTCGCCACCACCGGCGGCTACCTGATCGGTTTCCCCATCGCGGCCTACGCCATCGGCTCCCTTTACCGCGCCGGGTTCGATCGCAATTTCGGCTTGCGGTTCGTCGCCGTCTTCCTCGGCACCGTGGTCGTGTTCGTCACCGGCGTGCTGTGGCTCGACGTCTTCTTCTTCCACGATCTGGTCAAAAGCGTCGCCGTCGGCATCGCGCCATTCCTCATCGGGGATGTCGTCAAGTGTCTCGTAGCCGCCGCCTTCCGCACCCGGATCGGCGATCGCGCTCGGTAGCACCGTCAGGCGCACGTACTGACCGTCGCGACCGCGCGTGGTGACCTCGCGCAGGTGCGCCTCGCGGTCGTACACGACGCGCACGCGCGATTTCGGATCGAACGTGCGGCGGTCGCCGTTCTGCTGATCGACGTACACCGGAAGCGGGACGTCGCCATGTTCCTCGACGTATGCGTCGACCGCGTCGTGCGTGATCTCGACGGTGACGAAGCCGTTCGAATAGCGCAGCGCCAGCTCGGGAAACGCGAAGTCCTCGACGACCGGCTCGAGGCGTTGATTGCGCCGCGAGATCCCCAGGCGCCGGGGCGGAAACGACGGCGGACGCTCGATCCGGCGAATCATCGGATCGTACCCGCGTTCTCTGCGCGCAGCAGGCCGCGCTCCTCGGCGATCTGCGCGAGCGTCGCGCGCGCCGACTGCTCGGCATCGTCGGCGGCGCGCAGCGCTTCGGCGATCTCTTCGGAAGTCGCGGGACGGCGGAGCAGAACGCGCCCCGAAGCGTCCGTCACGGTGATATAGGCATCCATGCCTTCAGGGCCTCATCAGGCTTCGATCTTTTCCTCGATCGAGACGTTGTACAGGAACAGGAACTGGTGCCACTCGCCTGGCAGCGTGTTGCGCTTGACGCGGATCCACGGGATGTACTTGGGCGCCTTCGGCTTGCGCTTGAGCTTCATGTTGGCGTGCTCGGGCGTGCGGTTGTTCTTGCGGTTGTTGCAGCGCATGCACGCGCAGACCAGGTTCTCCCAGGTCGACGGGCCGCCTTTGCTCTTGGGCAAGACGTGGTCCACCGTCATCATCCGCTCGCCCTTGAGGTTGCAGTACTGACAGGTGTAGTCGTCGCGCAGCAGCACGTTCTTCTTGGTCAGCGCGACCTTCTGCATCGGACGCCTGATGTAGTACAGCATCCGGATGATCGACGGCAGCTTCATCTGGTAGCTGGTCGACTTGATGATCTCGTCGCGCCGATGGACGATCTCGGCCTTGCCCGAGAACAGCAGCTTCACCGCGCGCTGGAACGAGGTGATGTTGAGCGCCTCGTAGGTGAAGTTCAGCACCAGGACGTCGTTCACGATCTCTCCCGTTGACGGCGCGGGTCGGGGTCGTAAAGGGCCGCGGAACGCAAGAAGCGAGGCGCATGGGCCGCCTCGCTTCCGATCGATGACATGGGGACGCGGTGGAACGGACTGCGAGAGTCGTTCCACTCGGCTGGCCTGAGCCTCGGGGCACGGGCGCCGGACGGCATATTTGGAGGATTCGCTTCCTCGACCGTTGTTCACCTCGTCGTGCTCGCCGCGTTGGCCCTGGCCGCGGCCCTCGCCACGCCGGCTCCGCCCGGCGAGGCCGGCCGGGCGAAGGCTTGCGCGAACGGTATGAGCACCCTACGGCCAGGTGACCGCCCCACGGCGCAGCTGGACGCGCCGGCTACGACCCGCAGCATCCGGGGCCGCTGGTCGTCCTATTCCACGGTGCGATCCAGCCGGAGACGGATCTCGTCGCACCGCCCACACGCTCCGCGGGCTCTTTTCGGCGATCGAGCGCGCCTGGCGGGAAGTCGTCCGCTAACGCAACTCGCGGATCACGAGAAAACGCTCGCTGCGGCGATCATCCGCAGGAAGTACGCGTGCACTCGCTCGTCGCCGCTCAGCTCGGGATGAAACGACGTGCCGAGCACGTTGCCTTCGCGCACCATCACACCGTGGCCGTCGCGCTGCGCCAGCACTTCCACGCCGGGACCGGTGCGCTCGATCCACGGCGCACGGATGAAGATCGCCGGAAACGGACCAGCGCCGAGCGCGGGGATCGCGAGCGGGACCTCGGCCGAGTCGACCTGTCGTCCGAAGGCGTTGCGCCGTACGGTGACGTCGATGAGGTCGAGCGTCGGCTGTTCGAGATCCGCGACGTCGTGCGCCGCGACGATCAGCCCCATGCACGTCCCCCAAAACGGCATTCCATCGCGCACGCGGTCGCGAATCGGCTGCGTCAGTCCGAACCGGTCGAGCAGCCGGATCACCGTCGTCGACTCGCCGCCCGGAACGACCAGCGCGTCGACGGCAGCGAGATCGTCCGGCGTGCGGACTTCGACGGCGCGCGCCCCGGCGCGTTCGAGCGCGCCGACATGCTCGACGACGTCGCCTTGGAGCGCGAGCACGCCCACCACGGGCGTCGGCATCAGGTGCCGCGCGACGCCATCAACTGGTGATCGGCGAGCTGGCGGATGTCGAGCCCGTCCATCGCCTTCGCGTCTTCGGGGATCGACGAGTGCGCTTTGAGGACGACGTCGGGGTTCTGCCAGTGCGTCGTCGCATCGACGATCGCGCGCGCGAACGCGGCGGGGTTCGTCGACTTGAAGATGCCGCTGCCGACGAAGATTCCTTCGGCGCCGAGTTCCATCATCAGGGCGGCGTCGGCCGGCGTCGACACGCCGCCGGCGCAGAAGAGCACGACCGGCAGCTTTCCGTTGGCGGCGATCTCGCGCACGAGTTCGAGCGGTGCGCCGAGGTCCCGCGCACGCGCCACGAGCTCTTCTCTCGGCAGCGCCGAGAGCTCCGCGATGCCGTCGCGGATCGCGCGCATGTGCCGCACCGCCTCGACGATGTTGCCGGAACCGGCTTCGCCCTTGCTGCGGATCATCGCGGCGCCTTCGGCGATGCGCCGCAGCGCTTCGCCCAGATCGCGCGCGCCGCACACGAACGGCACGGTGTAGCCATGTTTGTCGAGATGGTACTTGTCGTCGGCCGGGGTGAGCACTTCGGACTCGTCGATGTAGTCGACGCCGAGCGACTGCAGCTGGCGCGCCTCGCCCAGATGTCCGATGCGCACTTTCGCCATCACCGGAACGGTGACGGCCTTCATGATGCGCTCGATCAGCGCCGGATGGCTCATCCGGGCGACCCCGCCGTCGGCCCGGATGTCGGCCGGAATGCGCTCCAGCGCCATCACCGCCACCGCGCCGGCCTCTTCGGCGATCTTGGCCTGCTCCGGGGTGACGACGTCCATGATGACGCCGCCCTTGAGCATCTGCGCGAGCCCGCGCTTGACCGTGTCGGTTCCCGTTTGCCGTCCATCGCCGTTCATACGCCCATTGTCCTCCTCAAAAGAGGTGGCAGCAATGCGTACAATGGAGACGCGTCGAGCCGGCCCCTTACGGAGGCGTCGGCGGCGGAACGCTCGGCGGCTCGGTCTCGAACGCGTTCGGGTCGTGCGAGGCGAGCGGGATCGCGAGCGGCGGCGAGGTGTAAATCGCCTTGATCGTCGGCTCCGGCACGGGCGTGTGCGGCGTCGGCGTAGGGGTCGGACGCGGGGTGGGCGGCCGTGTGACGCGTGGGTCCGGGAATGCCGGGTCGGTGGCGACGGCGACGACCTGCAATCGTTTCCAGTTTTTGAGGAAGGTGCGGTCGGTGGCGTCCGGAGTGGGGACGGGGGTTACGCCGGACTCCGCGATCGGCACGCGCTTCTCGGTTTGCAGGAGGACCCGGTCGCCGAGCTTCTGGCCCACCAGGATCGAGACGAGCAGCACGATCGCACCTGCGACCATGAGTACGGAGAGGCCCGGACGCCGACTAGGCACGAGAATGGACTTGCATCAGACGGGAGCGGCGGCCTCTCGGGCCTCGTGAGTGGCCATGGCGTCGACCAGCACCGGCTCGCCGATCGAGATCTCGATCATGCGGGCGGCTTCGACCCGGCGCCGGTAGGTCTCGCCGCGGAACTCCAGCACGACGTCGCGCGGGCGTTCGCGGTCGTTGCAGACGTAGATGCGCACCGCTCCGTGAGCGTCCTCGAACGCGACGGCGCCGACCTCGACCGGAGAGGTGCGCACCTCGTCGCTGACGTCGCGGCCGGCGTAGAAGACGGCATACGGCTCGTCGGCCGACGCGAAATCCATGTCGCCTACGACGATCTTGCGTTCGGCGTCGATGACGTACGAGTGCCGCCGCCCGCCCCAATGGACGCGCACCGCGGCAGTGTAGGTCCAGTCGGGCGGAAGCAGCGGTGCGATGTGCGGGCGGCCGCTGGTGCGATAGCCGTCCAGCCCGCAGACGGTCTCCGCGACGGCCCACAGGTACTTGGCGCCGGTCCACGGCGAGAGGTACATCCCGCGATTCGTCAGCGAGCCGCCGTCGAACCACTCGCCGAACTGACCCGGCACGGTGTTGCGCGACGCGCCGCCTTCCATCGATTCGTAGATCGCCTCGAGCCAGTGCGCCGCCTCGGTGGGCGCGCCGTTGCGCGCCAGCGCGACCGCGAACCACAGCGTGAGATCGGGCCACACGCCGCCGAGCAGACCGAAGCCGTGCGAGGGAAAATACCACGAGTCCGCCGTCGAGATCGTGCGCAGGCCGACCGGCGTGACGAAGTCGGGCTCCATGAGCCGTTTGAGGATCGCCTTGCGGACCGCCGGCTCGGCGACTTCGAACAGTACCGGAAAGACTTCGTCGGCGGTGAAGTTGTCCTGATAGTTGCCGTCGGTGTCGTAGTTGAGCACGAACGCCGACGCGTCGGCGTTGAAGAGTTTCGTCAGCATCGCGGCGCGCAATGCGGACGCTTCGAGCGAATACTTCTCCCACGCTTCCCGGTCTTCGACCACGGCGGCGAGCCGCGCCGCAGCTTCGAGCGCGAAGTACGCTTCGGCGTTGATCTCGGTGACGGCGCCGTCGAGATTGTAGAGCGGGATGATGTTGCGCCACGACGTGATGCCGAACATGTCGAGGCCGCCGGCCCGGCAGAACAACAGGCCGTGCGCGTCGCGCTGGGTCAGCATGTAGTCGGCGATCTTCGCGACCAGCGGGAAGACGCCGCGCAGCCACTCGTCGTCGAGCGTCGCGTTGTAGTGGTGGAAGATCGCGATGATGTGCAGCGGCGTATCGTCGTTGACGTTGAGATCGTACGACGTCTTGTATCCGTTGACGCCGCGCACGTACTCGACCACTTGACCGCTGGGCTCGAGATTGCGGTTGAACAATTCGATCGCATCGCGCGAGAACTGCGGCAAGAAGTAGTCGTAGCCGTGGACGAACCACGACGTGTCGCGCGAGACGAGGATGTCGGAAGGGGGCGAATTCGTCGAACCCCAGCCTTGCGGATACTCCTTGATGACCCGCAGCATGTTGCACTTCGCCCACACGACGCCGCGGTTGATCAGCGGTGCGGGGGTGAGGAAGCGCGCGTCGGCAAGCTTCTCGGCATAATAGCGTTCGGTCGCCGGCAGCGCGTCGGCGTCTTGCAGGAGTTGTTCGAGCACGGGCTTCGAGCGGTCGTCGCCGTCTTTGTGGAACACGACGGCGATGCGCAGCGACTCGCGGCCGCCCGGCGCGATTTCGAGCTGGTATTCGAATGCGCCGAAGATGCGCCGGCTCGCGAATTCCGCCAGATGCGGGGTGATCTCGCCGAGGTGCGCGCCTTCCCCGAACGTGCCCTCCATCATCGCCTGCAGCAGCGTCTGTTCGCGCAGCGCGACGACCACCGCCGCGGGTTCGCGCGAGCCGCCCCACCAGCGCACCCAGCCCGACTCCTCCCCGAACGAGCGAATGAAGCGCGATCCCGCATTCGCGCGCACCTGCTTCTCCGGCTCGCCGTAGAACCGCTGACCGATCAGCAGCGCCCACGGGAAAACGCGCACGCTCGCCGGTGCGGCGGACGCGTTGTGCACGGTGACGTCGACGACGAACGAGACGACGCGATCGTGCTTGGGTCCGTGCGGCACGTAGAACGCTTCGGTCACGCGCAGATCGCGCGCGATGCCGAACTCGGCGATCTGCGCATACGGGAGGAAGGTGAACTCGCGCGTGATCTGGTGCGGAAAGAGCGTCTCTGCCGCGCCGGCCCGGTAGGCGATCTGGTGCGTGCCGAAGATGATCTGATCGGTATCGGCGTCCCACAGTCCGCGAATTCCGCCCTTGGGCGTCGAGGTCGCAAAGGTCTTGAAGTTGCCGAGCGTCAGTCCAAAGGGCGTCTGCTCCTCCGGAAGGACGTACGCGCTGAGTTCATTTCGCTGGGCATCGAAGGTCGGTCCCACGGAGTCCCTCCTCTACCCGAGGGCGAACCGCGTGGCCTCCCTACATCCGGGGACGAGGCGACGAGCGACGAACTGAGGCGAGCGTGAAGACCGGCTGGCTCGCTTGCATGGCCCTTACCGCGACGTGACGATGCGTGCGCCGGCCAAGCTCAACCTCACGCTCGAGATACTCGGGCGACGAGACGACGGCTATCATGCGCTGCGCAGCGTGATGGTGCCGGTGGCGCTCGACGACGAACTGACCTTCGCGCCGGGCGCACAGTTTTCGTTCGCGTGCGAGCCGGCAGCGCTCGAAGCCGACAACTTGGTGCCGCGGGCGTTCGCGCAGGCCGGCCTCTCCGCCGCGAATTTTGCCGTGACGCTGCGCAAAGCGATCCCGGTGGGCGCCGGGCTCGGCGGCGGCTCGAGCGACGCCGCCGCGGTGCTGCGCGCGGCGATGAGCGGAGCGTTCGGTGCCGTCGCGCCGCGCGATTGGATCGCGGACGCGCGCGCGCTCGGCTCCGACGTACCGTTCTTCTTGGCCGGCGGACCGGCGCTGGTCGAGGGGACCGGAGAGCGGGTCACGGCGCTCGGCTCGGCACCGCCGTGGTGGGCCGTCGTGCTGGTGCCGCCCGTTCATGTCGCCACCGGCCCGGCGTACGGTGCGCTCGCGGCCGAGCGCGACGCAGCGCCCGCGCCGACCCGGCCGCGAGCAGGGTCGGCGACGCTGCGTTGCGGCGAGGCGCTGCAGCGGCGCGATTTCGCTGCCGTCGCGGCGACGATGACCAACGACTTCGAGACGGTGGTCGCGCGCGCGTATCCTGCCGTGCGATCGGCGCTGTCGGCACTGCGCGACGCCGGAGCTGCGCGGCCGATGCTCTCCGGCTCCGGCGGCGCCTGCTTCGCGCTCGCACCGGACGAACGCGGCGCGCGCGCGATCGCGCTGGCCTTGCGCCCGCCCGATGGCGCCGCGGTGCACGTCGTGCCGTTTGCGGAGACGCCCGCATGGCGCTAGACGCGATCGTGCTGGCGGGCGGTGCACCGGACGCCGTCGCCGCGCTCGAACCGGGCGCGCCCAACAAAGCGTTCGTGCGGATCGGCGGCGTTCCGCTGGTAACGCGGACGGTCGACGGCCTGCGCGCCTCGTCGCGAATCGACCGCATCGTGGTCGTCGCGCCGCCGAGCGCCGCTGCGCACCCCGCGCTCAGCGGTGCGAGCGAAGTGCGCGGTGACGGCACGCGGATGATCGAGAGCCTGCGTTCGGGGATGCAAGGATTCACCGAAGACGCGCTGGTCATCGTCGCCGCATCGGATCTGCCGGCGTTGGACGCGGCCGCGGTCGATGAGTTCGTCGATGCGGTTCTCGCGCGAGACCTCGACGTCGCCTACGCCTGCCTCGAGCGTACGTTTCACGAAGCGGCGTATCCCGAGTTTCCTCACACGTGGGCGCGGATGCGCGAAGGACGTTTCTGCGGCGGGGGCCTGGTGGCGTTGCGTCCGCGGGTCATGCCGCGATTGGCGACGTTCTTGGACGCGCTCGGCGGCGCGCGCAAGTCACCGCTGCGCCTCGCCTCGCTCTTCGGTTGGGACGTGCTGGCGCGCTTCGCCGTCGGGCGTCTGGGGATCGCGGATGTGGAAGCGCGCGCCGCGCGCCTGCTCGGCGCGCGCGTCGGTGCGGTGCGGAGCACGCACGCGCAGATCGCGCTCAACATCGACCGCGTCGCGGACGTGAGCAAGGCGAACGCACGGTTCGCCCCGTAACAGCCGCTCCGGAAAGACCCGCCCGCTGAACTGCCGGCGCTCCGGCTGCGTTGCCGGGAAGATGCGTTTCGCCGTTCTCCTCATCGCGCTGAGCCTGGCTGCCGCCCGATCCGCCGTCGCGCAGACGACGCCGCCGGCGAGTCCCGGGCCGATCCCGTGCATTCGTCAAGATGTGCCGTTAGCCGGCGGGATCGGCCGCGCCAGCGTCGTGGCGTTCACCGGGGCGGTCTACGGGCAGCGGGTCTGCGCGTTGGTCGCCAACCTCGCGTCCGACGGCTTCGCGGCCGTCATCGCAGCGTCACCGTCCGGCGACGCCGTCGTCACGGCTGCGGTGATGAAAGGAACGGGAGCGTCGATCGCCGCACGGCCGAGCGGTTTGGTGCTGGGGCCGGCCGACGCGGCCGCCGCCGACGCGAACGCGGTCGGACCGTTCGTCGTCGCTCCCGGCGGTTCGTTTCCGGGGTTCGGCAACGATACGACCGAGGTGCCGCGCGTCGTGCTCGCCTACGCGGGCCAGCGCGTCCTGCTCGTGCGCACGACCGCGGTCACGCTGACCGACCTCGCGCACGCGCTGCGCGAACAGCCGGACATCTTCGGCAGCGACGCCGCCGAACGCGCCGTCATCCTGGCCAGCGGCGACGATGCGGCGATGGAGGTGCGTACGACCGGCGGTACGTTGGGCACCCCCGTGCGGACGCCGTTGACGCTGCTGATTAAGCAACGCTGAGAGCTCCGTTGCTCACAGCATGTTCTCAGCCAAGCTGGGCACCTTGCCTCAATGCGGACCTTGGCGGTGGCAACCTCCCTGCGCCTCTCGCGCGCCGGGTACGACGTCACGATCCTGGACAGCCTGGCACGCCGCGATTGGGATCGCGAGCACGGTCTGGACTCGCTCGTCCCGATCGCCGCGATGCGCCGGCGCATCGACGAGTGGTCGCGCCTGACCGGCCGCACGATTCACTTCAAACACGTCGACGGAACGGACTATCCCAACCTCTGCCGCTTCGTGACCGAGACCGAGCCCGGCGCGATCGTGCATTTCGGGCAACAGCGGAGCGCGCCGTTCTCGATGATCGATCGCGATGACGCGCTGCGCACGCACCTGAACAACACGGTCGGGAACCTCAACGTACTATGGGCCTTGAACGATCATGCGCCGGACGCGCATCTGGTGAAGCTCGGCACGATGATCAAATACGGAACGCCGAGGAGACTACCGCCTCGCCGGCGCTCGGCAACCGGTTCGACTACGACCACATCTTCGGGACCGTGCTGAACCGCTTCTGCGTACAGGCCGCCCTCGGCCACCCGCTCACCGTGTACGGACGCGGTGGTCAGACGCGCGCCTTCCTCGGCATTCGGGACACGGTCCGCTGCATCCGGATCGCGCTGGAGCATCCGGCTGCACCAGGCGAATATCGCGTTTTCAACCAATTCACCGAGATGTTCTCGGTCGAAGAGCTCGCCGTCCGGGTCAGCGCGGTGGCGCAGGGACTCGGTCTCGGCACTACTACAACTGCGTGAACACGAACTTGCGCTCGCTTGGTCTCGAACCGACGCTTCTCTCCGACGGCGCGATCGCGGAATTGATCCGGCTCGCGGCGGAGCATCGTGAGCGAATCGATGCGCGACTCATCGCGCCGCGCGTCGAATGGCGTCCGCAGCAGCAGCGGGCAACGCCGCGCCAAGTCGCGTCGTGAGGTACCGCCCCGCCGTCGTCGCCGCAGCGCTCGCGGTCGCGACGCTCGGCGGTGTGCCGGGCGCCTTCGCCGCCGGGCACCGCGCGGCGGCCAAACTGACGATCGGCGCGAGGGTCGTGTCGGGTACGCCGCAGAGCGCGCACGCCTACGTCTCGCCCGGTGCGCCGACGTACGTCACGGAGTTCCCGAAAGCGCTGGTCGTGCGCGTGGTCGGCAAGCACATCAACGCCCATCGCGTACGCTTCACCTGCGTGCAGAAGCAGTGCGCACTCGGCGTCCCCGTCGAACCGCCCGGCGGAAAAGCCATGGGCGCCGCGACGTACGAGGTGGAAGCCGTACACGATCAGGCCGCGCTGAAGATCACGCTCACCACGAATCGGCCCGGCACGTTCGAGGTCTACGCCGCGCCGGTCGGCGACGGCGACGAGCGCACCACGCGCAGCGCGCCCTTCGTCCTCGTCGCGCGATAGTCAGCGACCTGCTGACCTAAGCGCCCTGCCAGCGCTCGAAGAGGGCGTTGTCGATGCCGAACTGATCGAGCGCTTTGCCGACCGTGTGGTTTACGATGTCTTCGACCGTCTTCGGCCGCGCGTACATCCCGGGAATCGGCGGCAGGATCACGGCACCCATCTCGGCCAGTTGGGTGAGCGTGCGCAGGTGGCCGAGGTGGAAGGGCGTTTCGCGCACGACGAGCACCAGCGTGCGCCGCTCTTTGAGGCACACGTCGGCGGCGCGCACCAGCAGGTTCGCGTTGTAGCTGTAGGCGATCCCCGACGCCGTTTTCATCGAGCACGGGATCACCAGCATGCCGTCCGTCTTGAACGATCCCGATGAGATCGGCGCGGCCAGGTTGCCGTCACGGTGCACGACGTCGGCCAGCGCTTCGACCTCGTCGGCGGTCACATCGGTCTCCAGTTCGATCGTCTGCCGGGCTTGGCCCGAGAGCACGAGGTGCGTCTCCACGTCCGCAACCGAGCGCAGCGCCCGCAACGCGGCGATCGCGTAGAGGCTCCCACTGGCTCCGGAAATCCCCACGATCAGCCTGCGCATCTCCACCGCTTCCACGTCTGTCCACAGATTCCGTATCGAGAGGACGCCATCGCGGGTTCGCTGCGCACGGTGCCGAACCTCACGGTCGTGCTCTTGGTCGATGAACGGCGGCTTCCGGCAGGCGACGCGCTCGCGCCGGCCGCCCTTCTGACGCGGCTGGTGGGTCGCCGCGTGTTGGGTGACGGCGAACGGCGGGCGATCGTGCGGCGCATCGCCGCGACGCGCGAGGACGTCACGCTCGCCCCGCACGTCAGCGGCAGCCCTTCGTTCGCGACGCGCGTGCTCGCGGCGATCGACACCGGGGCCGTTCCCACGCCGCTCGAAACGCTTGCGGCGCACGTGCGCACGCTGATCGCGTTTTCAGACGCGCTGGACGTGCGCGCGGCACTGCACCTCGCCCCCGGAGCCGAGCCCGCCCTCGACGCCGCGGGCTTGCACATCGACGCGGCGCTGCTGGCGAACGACGACGACCGATTCGCCTGGCGGCGCCTGGCGCTGGAAGCCGGCGTTCCGTTCGAGGTGGTGGACCTCGGGCCGCCGAGCACGCCGCCGCTCGATCTGGCGCTCGTCGACGGGATTGCCGCGCTGCTGCGCTACGTCCGCTCGCAGGGCGATGCCGACGCGCGCCGCTTTCTGCTCGCACCGCAGAGCGGGGTCGCGCCGGACGATGCGCGCACGCTGCTCGCGACGGCCGGCGAACGCGCGACGCTGCTCGACGTCATCGCTCGGGGCGCACTGGCCGACGCGAACCGTTTCGCGCACGGTCTTGCGACCGTGACCGCCGCCTACAAAGCGCCGCACGCGTCCGGGACGAGCGTATTCGCGGCAATGCAGTCAGCGTTTCCGTTCGAGGACGTGCCTACGCGCGTCGCGCTGAACCGCATCGCCGCCGATTTCGACGCCGCGCGCGCGTTCGCCGAACCGTGGGAGGCCGGCGATCTGCTGGCCGAACTCGACGCGGAGCTCGGGTCTGCGGCGCGCCGCGCGCCGGAGGTGGCCGGAATCGCACCGGCCGAGCCGGTCGGCGATGAGCCGCCCGCGCCGGTCGTGATGCGAAAGTTCTCGTTCAGCGCATCGTCGCTCAATGCGTACGCCGAGTGCCGGCGCAAGTGGTGGTTCCGATACGCTTGCGCGGCGGTCGAGGACCGCGGTTCGTCGGCGTCGTTCTACGGCATCGCCTTTCACGCCGCGCTCGAAGATTTTCACGGCGTGCACACGCGGTTCGACGATGCCGACGCGGACGCGCTCGAGGCATTCCTCGACTACTGCGTCGTCGCGGCGTTCGACCGGCACCGCACCCGATTCGACGCGCCGGTCGAGTTCGAGCTGCAAAAGCGCCGCGCGCGGCGCACCGCGAAGAAATATCTCGCCTGGCTGCTGGAACGCGCGCGCCGCGCTCCGTTCGAGGTGATCGGCTGCGAAACCGCGACCGACGTCGAGCTCGACGGGCACCGCTTCGTCGGCTTCATCGACCGGCTCGACCGTGACGATCGCACCGGGACGGTGACCGTCGTCGACTACAAGACCGGTTCGATCGCGACCAGTGCCGACGAATACTTGGCCGACGTGCGCGCCTTCCGCGAGTTCCAGCTGCCGTTCTATTTCTGGGCCCGCACCGCGGCCGGCGACGTCGTCTCGCGCCTCGCATTGATCCCGCTCAAGGACGCGCTGCTCGACGTCCAGCCGGTCGAGCTCGAAGTCGTCACGACGTCGCGCGCGCCGCGTTCTCGCGGCGCCACCGGAGAGATCGGTTTGACGGAGCTGGAACGCGCGCGCGGTCAGATGATCGCACTCGCCTCCGAGCTCGCCGGCGGGATGCTGGAATCGTTTCCGGCGACGAGCGATCCGGAAGCTTGCCGGTACTGCGCGTACGCATCGGCGTGCCGCGAACGGCCGCTGGCCCTTGAAGAGCGGTTCGGTCGATGACGTTCGGCCCGCGTCCGGATCAGGTCACGGTGCTCGCCCTCGAACGCGCGCTCGCGCTTCCCGCCGACGTGGGGCTGCTCGCGTTCACCGGTCCGCCGACCAGCGGCAAGACGGAAGCGCTGGTGCGCCGCTTCGCCGCGCTGGTCGCCGTCGATCCGAGCCTCGCGGGCGCCGCGATCGTGACCGCGGCGCGCAGCGACGGCGCGCGAGCGCTGGCCGCGCGCATCGCCGCGGCGACCGGAATCGACGTTCGCGGCGCGACGCTCGACGATCTGGCGCTCGAACTGCTGCGCGCACACCCGCTCGAAACGGGGCTGGCGCTCGATCTGGAACTGGTCGATCCGATGGATGCCGAGGAGATCTTCGAGCGTGCCGCGGCGCCGCTGTTCTCCGCCGAGTGGAGCGATTGGCTGGGGACCGAGGTCGATCCGGAGATCGCGGGCCTGCGCACGCCGGACCGCTTCGCCGATGCGGCGCTGCGGCTGATTCGCAAGCTGCGCGATGCCGGGATCGACGACGAAGCGCTCCTGGCGACCGCGAAGCGCGGCGCCGCGTCGTTTTACGCGAACCCGCCGAACCTCACGTCGCCGGCGCTCGTGTCGGCGACCAAGGACGAACATCGCGCATCGCTCGCGGTCGATGCCTCGGAACTCGATCGCCAGCGCCGGCGCGAGCTCGACCTCGCCCGAATCTTGGCGCGGCTCTACCGCGCGTACGTCGACGAGCTGGTGCGGCGCGGCTGCCTGACGTCGAGCGACGCGCTGGTCGAAGCGACGAGGCTGCTGGAGAACCGTCCGGCGATCGCGCGCTCGCTGCGCCATCGGTTGCGCGTCGCGTTCGTCGATGACGCCCACGACCTCTCGGCGGCCGCGCTGCGCTTCCTGCGCGCGCTCTTCGGCGACGCGCTCGACGGCGTTGCGGTCGCGGGCGACCCGGACGCGGCGACGCAAACCTTCAGCGGCGCGCGCCCCGAGCGCATCTTCGGCCGCGCGGTGACCTCCGTCGCCTTGCACCCGCGCACGCTGCCGCCGCAAATCGGCGCCGTGATGCGCGCCGTCATCGACGCGGACCAGTTGCGCCCGATTCCGCCGGGCGACGCGGTACGCGTGTTGCGCGCGCCCGATCGCCGCGCCGAAGCCGCCGCGGTCGCCGAGCGGATCGCGGCGCTCGTGCGGGCGGGGACGCCGCCGCACCGCATCGCCGTGGTGCACCGGACGTTGCGCACCATGGCGCTCGTCGAGGATGCGCTGGTGGATCGCGACGTGCCGATCGCGCCTGCCGGCGACCCTGCGCTGTTCGAGCGCGCCGACGTCCTCGATGCGCTCGCGCTGCTCTGGTCGGCGGTCGATCCGTTTCGTCACGAGTGGCTGCTGCGCACGCTGCAGACCCCGATGCTGCGGCTGTCCGACGCGTCGATCGCGACGCTGTGCGGCGAGCCGGCGAGCCCGCAGCCCGCGCTCTTCGCGCTCCCCGACGAACCGCAGACCGACCGCCGCTGGGATCGCAAACGCGAGTTGCGCCTCGCCGCCAACCTGCTGCACGGCGAGCGCGACGCCGATCTATCGTCGCTCGCCCGCGAACGACTCGCGGGTTTCCGCGCACGGCGCGAGCGCTGGAGCGCTTGGCTGCGCGAAACGTCCGTCGAAGCCTCCGCGCGAGCGATCGTCGAAGACGGCGGACTTCTCGTGCCGCGCAGCGGCGAGACCGCGGCGCGCACGCGCCTGCGCGCCACGCTGATCGCGCGGGTCGTCGCGTTGATCGGCGAATACGCCGCGCGTCATCCGTTCGCGAACCTGGCCGACGCGCTCGCGTACTGCGGACGGCTGGCCGGCGCGGAGCGCGGACCGGAGATCGTCGACGAACGCACGGGCGCAGTCGCAGTCGCTTCGATCGAACGCATTCTGGGCCGGCGTTTCGATCACGTCTTCGTCGTCGACGCGCGGGCCGGCGCGTTCCCGCCGTACTACGTCCCCGACGCGTTTCTGTTCAGCACGACCTACGGGATGATTCCGAAGGAGAGCGCCGGCGACGCGCCGGCCGCGCGCACCGCGAAGTTCACCTGGTACGAGCACAAAGCGAAGCCCCGTGCCGCCTATGTCCGCGAACAGCGCCGTCTGCTCGCCGCCGCACTCGGACGAGCCGACGTCAGCGTCACGATCTCCGCCGGCGGACGTCCGACCCGGGGCGTCGCCGCGCCGGAATTCGCCGCCGAGATCGAAAGCCTCCTGAGCGCGGCCCTCTCACCATAATTTCATCCCCGCGCGCCGGATCGGCGGGACGGCGGCGAATTGAACGGCGTTCCGGAGGTAGCGTGCCACATACGATCGACACGTCGACCGATCCGCAGGTCGGCTATCGTCCACCCGGTTCGCTCGACGCGGCGAGCGCGCTGCAGCCGTACGACGGACGTTTCGGCCCGCGTCAGGCGGCGCATCTGCTGCGCCGGGCCGGTTTCGGCGGATCGGCCGACGACGTCGCCCGGCTCGCCTCGCTGCAAACGCGCGACGCGGTCGACACGTTGCTGCACCCGACGGCGCCCGATCTCGACTTCCCCGCGTATCCCGCCGCCGACGTCCTCTACGATCCCAAACGCGCGCGGGCGGCGGTGCAGTCGGCTTGGCTCGACCGAATGCTGCGCTCCAACCGGCCGCTCGTCGAGAAGATGGCGCTCTTCTGGCACGGCCACTTCGCCACCGCGATCGGCAAGGTTCCGCCGCAGTACATGGCGGCGCAGATCAACCTCTTCCGCGCGCAAGGACTCGGGCGGTTTCCGGCCCTGCTCGGGGCGGTGACGCGCGATCCGGCGATGCTGATCTGGCTCGACAACCGGTACAACGCGAAGGCGCATCCGAACGAGAACTACGCGCGCGAAGTGATGGAGCTCTTCGCGCTGGGACTGGGCAACTACACCGAAGACGACGTACAGGAAAGCGCACGCGCGTTCACCGGCTGGACGATCGACAAGAACGGCAGGGCCGCGTTCGTTCCCGCGCGGCACGATGACGGCTCGAAAACGTTTCTCGGCACGAGCGGACCGTTCGGCACGGGCGACGTCATCGCGATCATCGTCTCGCAGCCCGTCCACCAGCGTTTCATCGTGCGCAAGCTGCTCGAGTTCTTCGTCTACAGCGATCCTGAGCCCGAACTGGTCGAGGCGACCGCCCAAGTCTACGCGCTCTCCGGCTTCGACATCGCGAAGACGGTCGGCACCATCCTGCGCTCCAACGTCTTCTATTCGACCCGCGCGTACCGGGCGTTGCCGAAGTCGCCGATCGAATTCGCGATCGGTACGCTGCGCTATCTCGGCGTGAGCGCCGTCCCGCCCAACCTCGTCTACCAGCTGGCGCGAATGGGCCAAGAACCGCTGAACCCGCCCAGCGTCAAGGGCTGGGACGGCGGACCGGCGTGGATCAACACCTCGACGCTGCTCGCGCGGTTCAACTTCGTCAACGGGCTGGTCGCGCAGACGGCGCCCGGGAAGAACGGTCAACCCGCGATCGCGGCACCGAATGCGAACCCCGACACGCTGATCGGCCGCGTCGGAATGAACGCCGCGAAAGTCGCCGCTGCGCTCGTCAGCGGAGCGGTGCAGGACGACGTCACCTCCGACGTGCGCGCCACGCTCGTCGGCTATCTCAACAACGTGACGCCGACGGCGGCGATGACGAACCCGCTGCCGTTCGGTCCGGAGAACTATCAGGACAAGATCCGCGGCGCGTTGGCGCTGACGCTCAACCTCCCCGTCAACCAACTGGACTAAGAGTATGAAACGTCGCTCGTTTGTGACCTCCGCCCTCTCGGTCGCATTTCTCGGCGGCAACGCGAGCGTGGCGCTGGCGCAAGTCGCGCGTGGAACGGCCCCGCTTCCGTCGTTCGGCACGACGGGCGATCCCGAGGGCGTGCTGGTCGTCATCCAAATGGGCGGCGGCAACGACGGGCTCAACACGGTGGTGCCGTATGCCGACGACAATTATCACCGCTACCGTCCGGGCATCGCCCTCGCGCCGGAGCAGGTGCTCAAACTCGACGATCGGATCGGTTTCAACCCCGCGCTCAAGGGTCTCGACGAACTCTACAAGCAAGGCAAAGTCGCGGTCGTCCAGGGCGTCGGCTATCCGAATCCCAACCGTTCGCACTTCGAAGCGACGCAGATCTGGGAGACGGCGTCGCCGGATCGTCCGCAGCAATACGGCTGGCTCGGCCGCTACCTCGACCGGCGCTATCCGACCGGTTCGAAGACGCCGTCGCTGTTCGAAGCGGTCTCGCTGGGCGACGCGCTTCCGGCGGCGCTCGTCGCGTCGCACGTCGAAGTTCCGGCGATCGGTGCGCTCGGCGCATTCGGCTACAACGCGGGCCGCGATCTCGCCGTCAAGCAGAGCGCGGGCGTGCTGTACGACGGCGCGAAAGCCGGCCAATCGCCGTATCTCGCGATGATCGCGCAAACGGCGCGCGACGCCTACCACGGCGGCGACGTCCTGCGCGCGCAGACCGCCGCGTTCACCAACCAGGCGACCTACCCCGCCAACGGTTTCGCGCAGCAGCTCGCGCTGGCGGCAAAGCTGATCGGGTCGAGCGCCGGCTCGAAGATCGTGTTCGTCTCGATCGGTTCGTTCGACACGCACGCGGGACAGCGCGCGCAACAGGACCGGCTGCTCGGCTACATGGGCGACGGGCTGCTGGCGTTCTACGCGGATCTCGCCGCACACGGGCTCGATCGCAAGGTCATGACGATGACGTTCAGCGAGTTCGGACGCCGGGTCGCGCAGAACGCCTCGAACGGCACCGACCACGGGACGGCGATGCCGCTGTTCGTCATCGGCGGCGGCGTGAAGGGCGGAATCTACGGCGACCATCCGTCGCTGACCGACCTCGACCACGGCGATCTGAAGTTCTCGACCGACTTTCGCTCGGTGTACGCGACCGTCATCGAGCGCTGGCTTGGGCGCGACCCGGGGCCCGTGCTGGGCGCCGCGTATCCGTCGCTCGCGTTCGTCTGAGGCGCGCTGCGCAGGGGTTCGCGCGCCGGTGTAGGAGCGGGAACCACGATGCTCCTGCGCACCGGCGACGACGCCGCACTCCTCGCCGAAGTTTCCCGCATCGCTCTCCTCGCGGGCGACGCTATCCGGCGCATCGAGTTGGGCGGCAGCTATCAAGTCTGGCGGAAACCCGACGCCTCCGCCCTGACGCAAGCCGACCTTGCCGCGAACGACATCATCGTCGACGCGCTGCAAGCGCTGGATCCGCAGACGCCGGTGATCTCCGAAGAGGGCCGCTGGAACATCGACGGCGGCGTTCCCCCACGCTTCTGGCTGGTCGACCCGCTCGACGGAACACGCGAGTTCGTCGCGGGCAACGGCGAGTACACCGTCAACATCGCGCTGGTGGAGCACGGCGAACCGACGCTCGGCGTCGTGCACGTTCCGGCGCACGGCATCACCTACTCGGCCGCGCGCGGCACCGGCGCAAGCCGCACCGACGCGCAAGGGACCCGAACGATTCACGCGCGCTGCGAGGGCGAACTGGTCGTCGTGGTGAGCCGTTCGCACGCCGGCCCGCTGCTCCCGACCTTTCTCGCGGCGCTGCCGCCGCACCGCACCGTCCCGATGGGAAGCGCGCTCAAGACCTGTCTCGTCGCAGACGGCACGGCCCAGCTCTATCCTCGGCTCGGGCCGACCTGCTGGTGGGACACCGCCGCCGCGCACGCGATCGCGCTCGAATGCGGCGCCGACGTGATGGCACTCGACGGTTTGCCGCTGCGGTACGACGGGGTCACGATACTGAACCCGTCGTTCGTCTGCTCGTCCGTGCCGCCGGATGTCTGGCTTCCCGGAGCGCGCGCCGTCGAACCCGACGTCTGATGCTCGACCTCGCCACCATCCCGCCGGACGAGTACGTTCGCGACGTGCTGCCGCATTCCGAGCGGCTATGGGCCGGCGAGCGCACCTTCGAGGAATACGTCCAGGAGTTTCGCGCGACGGCCGGCTCGGCCTGGGGCAAGCGGCGCTTTCGAACGCTCGGACTTCGAGTCAACGGCGCGCTCGTCGCGTCGTGCAAACGATACGCGCGCGTCTTGCGCTGCGAGGGACGAACGTACGAAGCCGCCGGAATCGGCGCGGTCTTCACCCCGGAACACCTGCGCGGACGCGGTTACGCGACGGCGCTGCTCGGCGCGATGCTCGACGCCGAACGCGCGGCAGGAACGGATCTCGCCTATCTCTTCAGCGACATCCGGCCGGCGTTTTACGAGACCTTGGGCTTCATCTCACTCCCCTCGCGGCTGATCACCCTGCGCGCGGACACGCTGCTCGCCGAGCGCATCACCGTGGCGCCGCTCGGCGACGCCGACGCCGGCGCCGCCCGGCGCACCTTCGACGCGCTCGACGCGCGCCGCCCCTTCTCGTTCGCCCGCACGCCGCTCGACTGGGAATGGCAGCGAATGCGCGCGGCATCGCGCGAGCACGGCGGACAAACCATTCGCTTCGGCGTGCGGCGCGGACGCGCGCTCGCGGCATACGTCACGGGCCGCCGCGTCCCCGAGGCCGACGCCTTCGTCCTCGACGAACTCGCCTTTGCGCGAGAAGACGACGCGCGCGCGATCGTCCCGCTCTTGCGCGCCGCGGCCGGCGATCTGCGGAAGATCCAAGGCTGGCTGCCGCCCCAGATCGCCCGCGCCGCGGTGCCGCGCGGGGCCGTCCGTTCGCGGACCGACGCGCTCACGATGATGGTACCGCTCAGCCCCGCATTCCGTACCGCCTGGTCCACCGCCGCCGTCCTCGCGCGCAACAGCGACGCCGACCCGGTCTGGAGCACCGATCACATCTGACGCCGCCTAAAACAGACGCAGTTCGCGTTCGGGTTCTTCGGTGAGCGCGGTGACGCGCGTGCCGAGCAGGCGGATCGGGACGCCGGCGAGGCCGGTGCGCTGCCAGCACCAGACCGAGGCGTCGTGGATCACGTCGGCGTCGTTGGTCGCGACGGCGAGCGACGTTTGACGGCCGGTGACCGTGTGATCGGCCTTCTTGATCTTGACGCCGACCGTCGAGCCGCGCAAGCCTTTCGCTTTGAGATCGCGCGCGAGGTCGTCGGCCTGCACGCGGAGCAGCGCGAGGATCGCGACCTCGTCGCGCTCGTCGTACTCGAAGGTTTCCTCGGTCGAGATCGACTTGCGCTCGCGCGAAGGGTCGACCTCGCGCTCGTCGATGCCGCGCGCGAGATCGCGATAGAACGTGCCGCTCCGGCCGAACAGCGCGAAGAGCCGTGCGTCGTCGAGCGCGGCGACGTCGCCGATGGTACGGATCCCGGCCGCTTCGATCCGCGGCTGCGTCTTCGGACCGATGCCCCACAACCGGCCCACCGGCATCGGCGCGAGAAACGTTTGTTCCGTCCCGGGCGGCACGACCGTCAGGCCGTTCGGCTTCTCCAGGTCGCTCGCGATCTTTGCGACCATCTTCGTGCGGGCCACGCCGGCGCTGGCGGTCAGGCCCACCTCGGCACGGATGCGTTCCCGCACGCGCCGAGCGAACGCGACGGCCTCCTCGAGAACTTCAGTCGGCACGTCGACGAACGCTTCGTCGAGCGAGAGGCCTTCAACGGCGCGTGCGCCGTCGGCGAAGATCGCGAAGACCTGCTCGGAACTCGAGCGGTACCGCGGAAAATCCGGCGCGACGACGGTGAGGTGCGGGCACAGTTCGAGCGCGCGATACAGCGGCATCGCGGAACGCACGCCGAACGGACGCGCTTCATACGACGCGGTCAACACGACCGCGCGCCGCGACGAGCCCGAGACCGCGAGCGGAATCCCGCGCAGCGCAGCGTCGTCCCGCTGCGCGACCGACGCATAGAACGCATCGAGATCAAAATGGACGATCATGGGACCGCTAGGCGACGCCGCGCGCCGCGAGCGTTACGTGACGCCGAGGACGCCGCGGACGTACTCCAGCGTCGCGTCGCCGACGTGGACGAAAGCGACGCCGAAGCCGCCCATCGCTTGCGAGCGCACCACTTCGCTGACGATCTCGTGGCTCTCGCCGTCCTTGTCCTCGAAGGTGATGTGCAACCGGGTGCCGTGCGGAAACGTCTCGCCGCCGATCAGCAGCAGCCCCCCGCGCGAGATGTTGTCGATCGTCCCGCTGCGCGGCGGCGCCGAGGGATTGTCGGCCGGGCGATAGCGGGCGGCCAAGCTGACCTTCACGCGCTCCGCTCGCCGGCGATCATCTTCGCTCATCCGGTCCCTCCTGACATCACGTCGTGCCCGCGAGAACGGTCCTCAGCGTGCTGATGTTGCGCGCGTCGTCATCCTCTTCGCCGGGCGTCTCCAGAATCGCCACCTTGCCGCGAACGCCCGGATGCGCGACGATCGCGCGAAATCCTTCGATCCCGATACGCCCCTCGCCGATGTGCCAGTGGCGATCCCGATGTCCGCCCAGCTCGATCTCGGTATCGTTGAAGTGGAACATGACGACCCGGTCGAGGCCGATCTCGCGTTCGACCAGATCGAAGAAGCGCGCGACGCCGTCCGGCGTGTCGATCGCGTAGCCCGCGGCCCACGTGTGGGCGGTGTCGATGCAGACGCGCAGGTTCGGATGGCCGACCGCGCGCACGAACTCCCCTAGCTCCTCGATCGTCCCGCCGCAAAGCTGACCGGCGCCGGCGCTGTTCTCCATCACCAGCGAAACCGCGGGCGCGATGCCGTCGAGGGCGTCTTCGAGCGCTGCCACGACCACCGCGAAACCGCCGGCGCGGTCGCGCTTTCCGTACGAGCCGAGGTGCGTGTTGACGTACGCGACGTCGCCCGCGGCCGCCACCGCGAGATCGTTCTTGAGCAGCTTCAGCGAGCCGCCGGCCGTCTTCGGATCGTCGCTCGCCAAATTGATCAGGTACGACGTGTGGATCGCGACGGGCGCGATCCCGGCCGCCGTTCGCGCGGCGGAGAAGCGCTGCAGCGCCGGGACGTCCATCGCACCCACCCGGTACGTCTTGGGATTGCCGCTGAAGAACTGCAACGACGTGCAGCCGTACTTGGCGGCGTACGCGACGGCCGCGTCGTACCCGCCGCCGACCCGCACGTGAAAGCCGATCCGCATCAGCGCTCCGCTAATCCCGTTGGTCGGTTATCGGCGGCGGCCGAAGTTGAATTGACGCGCGCGCGTCCCGGCCGGCATGAAGCTCTTGGCCCGGGCAGTCGGCATCGCGCGCGACGGGTTCCGCTCGAGGGTCGTCCCGGTGAGCAGCACCGCGTCGGAGGGACGCTCGCGGCGCCCGACCCGCCCGATCAGTTGCTCGATCTCCGCTTCGCCGAACGCGTCGGAATCCGTGATGACGATCAAGTCGGCGGCGGGGATGTCGATCCCGCTGCCGATCAAGTTCGTCGCGGCCAGAACGGCCGGAGCCTTGCCGCGGAAGCTGTTCATCATCTCCACGCGGGTCCCGACTTCGTTGACCTTGACGCCCTTGCGCCGGTAGCGTTTGCTCTGTTCGTTCGTGTCGGCCATGTCGCCGCGCAGCTGTTCGACGTCGATGTCGTACGTCTGCTGCAGCCGTTCCGCCAAGCGCGGAACGTCGCCGCGGGTGCGGCCGATGACGAAGATGCGGGAGCCGCGCGTGAGGTGATCGCGAATCAGCGCGTCGGCGCGGGAGAGCTGCTCCGCAGGCGGTTCGCCCCATACGCCTTCGACCTTGTGGATCTTGGTCGGCAGCACGTCGAACGGCATCTTCTTCATCGAGACGACGTTCGCGAGCGCGCCGATGCGCTCGAGGAAGCGCCGCAGCTCGTCCGGCGTCGCGGTGGCGAAGAGCATCGGGCAGTCGAGGTCTTCGAGCAGCCGCAGGTGCTCGCGTTCGTCGAACGCGTTGACGTCGTCGATGACGAGCAGATCGCTCTCGTCGATGATCGACCAATGGCGATCGATGGTCAGCATCATCGCCGAGCCGACCACGACGTGGATCGTGCCGTTCGCGATGCCCGCTTCGACGGCGCGCCGTTCGGCCGGCGCCGCGCCGCCGTGGATCTGCCCGACGCCGATCCCGGTGCCCTCGAGCCGCTCGCTGAAATAGGTGACGTGCTGGCGGATCAGGTCGCGCGTCGGCGCGATGATGACGACGTAGCCGTCGGTCTTGAGGATCGTATCCACGGCGACCCGCAGCATGACCTCGGTCTTGCCCGAACCCGTCGGCGCCTTGAGCAGGTACTCGAAGGTGTCGTCGTCGAGGCCGGCGGTGATGGTGTCGACCGCTGTGCGCTGATCGTCGGTGAGCCGGAACGTTTCGCCCGGCTGGATGAGTTCGTGGGCCAGCGCGACGCGCTGGCAGTTCTGGTCGACCGTCGCCCAGGTGGTGGCGGGGTCGAGCTCCGGGGCGGTTATACCGCTGATGGCTGGGGCTCCGTTTCTTGTTCTGCGACGATCGTCTCGACCGGCGTCTGGTGCGTTTTGTCGGCCTCTGCGGCCGTTTCTTCGGGGTCTTCGACCGGCTCGACGTCCGCTGCGGTTTCCGGGTCCGCGTCCAGCGCGGTTTCCGGGTCCTCCTCGAACGCGCTCTCGACCGGCAAGGCTGCTTGGGTCGGGATTGGAAAGGCCAACTCCATCGGAGAGGTGCCCTCGAGGTCGATCGGCGGGAGTTCTTCCAGCGAGCGCAAGCCGAAGGCTTCGAGAAACTCGTCGGTCGTCTTGTAGAGGATCGGCCGGCCGGGGACGTCCTTGCGCCCCGATTCGGTGAGGAACCGGCGGTCGACCAGCGTGGCGATGACCGAATCCGCGCTCACCCCGCGAATCCCCTCGACCTCGCCCTTGGTGACCGGCTGCATGTAGGCGCAGATCGCCAGCGTCTCGAGCGCGGCGGGCGAGAGGTTCGTTTTCGGCGGGAGCAGGTAGGTCTCGACCGCCTCGCGTGCGGCCGGCGCACTCGCGAAGCGATAGCCGCCGGCGATCTCCCGCAACACCACGCCGCGCAACGCGAAGTCCTCGTCGATCTTCTGCAGCGCGACGGTGACCTCGCTCTGCTCGGCGCCGGTCAATTTGGCCAGCTGCTTGATCGAAAGCGCTTCGGAGGCGACGAACAGCAGCGCTTCGAGGTCGCGCTGGAGTTTGCCGGTGTCGACGAGTTCAGGCTGCACGGGGTCCACTTGTCTCTTCGTTCACTGGGAGAAGCTCGATGTCGCCGAACGTTTCTTCCTGCGCGACGAGCACGCGCATACGGCGGACGAGTTCGAGCACGGCGAGGAACGTCACGATGATCGCGACGCGGTCGAGGCCCGCGCACAGGCCGAAGAAGGTCGCGCGGCCGTCTCGGCGCACCGTGCGCGCGATCAGCTCCATCTGTTCGACGAGCGAGACGCGTTCGCGAAGGATCGTCCGCTTCTCGGGCTTTGCGGCGCGCAGCGCGGCGGCGAGCGCCGTCGCCAGCTTCAGCGCGTCGATCTTGTACCGCTGGACGAGTTCGGCGCTCGGATCGCCGCCGTCCGTCCGCAGATAGTAGGCGGCCGCTTCGGCGGCGCGCGACTTGAGGTCGGCACCGGCGTCGCGATACTTCGAGTACGCGATCAGCCGCTCGCGCAGCCGCGCTTCGACCGCTTCGGCCGACTCGTCCGGATCGCCGGCGAACTCGATCGGAATCGGCGGCAGCAGCGCCTTCGACTTCAGGAAGACCAGCGTCGCGGCGACGACGAGGTAGTCGGCAGCGAGCTCGACGTCCAGCTCTTCCATCGCCTTGATGTAGGCGAGGTACTGGTCGGCGACCAGCGCGAGCGGGACGGTCGCGATGTCGAGCTGACGTTCCTTGACGAGGTTGAGCAGCAGGTCGAGCGGGCCATCGAAGACGTCGCAGGAGACGCGTAGCGCGCTGCCCGCCCGTGGTTCATCCAAGGGCTGGTCGACGGTGGAGTTCCCGGCCTGTTCTGAGCGGGTCGACGGGAGGTTCAGGCGCTCGAGTCTCCCATGGCTCGGCTCAGCGCGACGACCTCAGGCTCGAAGAGCCCGGCGCCTTCCTGCGCGAGCCAGTCGAGGCCCAGATCGACCAGGCGCTTCTCGTTGACGTACTTGAGCGCCTTTTTGGCCGCCTTGATCTCGAACCAACGGGCCTCGTCCACTTCGTGGTCGTGGTTCGCCGTGTCGCCCGAGAGGTAGCGCATGAGGTAGAAATGGACCGACTTCTTGTGTTTGGTGCGGTTCAGGTAGAACCAATACGAGATGTCGGAAAGCTTGGAGAGGATCTCGGCCCAACAGCCGGTTTCCTCACGAACTTCGCGAAGCGCAGCCTGCTCGTGGGTCTCTTTCGCCTCGACGTGCCCCTTCGGAAGCGACCAAACGCGCGGCTCACCCCGCCCGATGAGCAGGGCTTCGAGCCCATTTCCGTTCCGTCGCAGGACGAGCCCGCCGGCGGAAACCTCATACTTGATCCGCATCGTCGCTTCCCGGAGACAGTTCCAGCCCGACGACCGGGCTGGTCTCTTTAGTATAGCGCGAGGTCCCAAGAAGAACCGAGCGGGCAAGCGACCCGAGCGGAGCTGCCGGCGACCTTAGGGCCGGAACAGGGCGCGCGGGAGACGGAGCCAGAGGAAGCCCGCATGGGGCGACGCCGGGCCGGAACCGGTGTCCTCGGCGGCCAGCGTGGACGAGGCCGCAAACGGCGCGGTCGACGCGGCGGGGGCGGCGGCGGGCGCGCTGAACGCGGCGTCCGGCGCGTGGTGGAGGGGACCGAAGCACGTGGCGCAGCGCCGTTGAGGCAGGTACGCGAGCGACGCGACCGCGGAAGCCGGATTGACCTCGGCCGCCGCCGAGACGGAGGACGCGGCGGTCCGCGGCCGGCGCACGGGCCCCGCGAGGGCCTTCACCCGCACGACGTGGGGCAGCGGAACCGCGGCGACGATCTCGACGTCGATGTGGTGCACGACCGGGATCGTCACCAGGGCGGCGATCGGCGGCGGCGTACGGTGGGCGACCTTGAGCGCCGGCCGCGGCCGATGACGGTGGACGGCAACGAGCGCGAGGTGACGCGGATGCGCGGTCGCGCGCCGACCGTGCCCTCCGATTGCCGGAATCGCCACGACGGCGGCGCCGAGGACCACGAGCGCCGTCGCGCTGAACGCGCCGAGCGCGATCGCGCGCACGATCGGTGAGGAATCGGCCGTCGGCCGAAGCAGCCGTTCGACCCGGATCGCGACGTGGGAACGGCGCCCCCAGAGCGCCGGCGCGACCGCGTCGGCACAACCGCCTGTCGCGAGCCGAAGCAGGCAGGCGGCGTAGCGCCGCGCGCCTGTCGCGCCCGCGGCGCGCTCGTCGCTGGCCAGTTCACGCTCGAGGTCCAGGCCGCGACTGAGCAGCCACAGCCCGGGCAGCCACCAGCAGGCCCGCAGGACAGCGCTCTGCAGCGCCTTCGCCCAGTCGTCACCCCGGGTCAGGTGGGCGCACTCGTGCGCCACGACGGCCTCCCATTCGCCCGCGTCCACCCGGTCGCGGAAGCCGGCCGGGACGACGATGGCGGGATGGAAGTAACCGATAGCAGTGGGGGTCGGAACGGTCGGCGACGTGCCGATGCGGGCGTTGCGGACCGGAAGCGTCCCGAGCGGTTCGGCCGCTCGCTTGATGCGGCGCAGCCGCACGACGTCGAGCGCCAGTTCGAACAGGAGCGCGACCGCAAAGCCGAAGACGAGCAGCAGCAGCGCCGGTGCCAGCGGCGCCACGCGCAAGGCGACGGCGGGCGCGTCGAACATCGGTGCACGCCGCGAGGCCGCGGCGGCGAGCGCCGCCGGACCGATCAGCGCTACGAGCATGAATGCGCCGCCGAGCAGCTGGTAACGGTCCGCCGCTCGCGCGAAGCATCGCGCCGCGGCAAGCGCCCCGGCGGCGAGGATGAGGCTGGCGACCGCGGCGATCAGTGCCGCCGCGCTCGCGGCAGCGGCGAGGGTCAGCGCTCGGCCTCGAGCAGGTCGCGCAAGCGACGCTCTTCTTCCGGGCTCAAGCGCTCGGAGTCCAGGAGGTTGAGCATCAGCGCGTGTGCCGACCCGCCGAAGAACGTCGAGAGGACGTTGTCGACGACCGTTCGCCGCGCCGCGTCACGCTCGACCCGCGGCCGATAGACGTTCGCTTTTCCGCGCACGGTGTGCTTCACGTAGTTCTTGCGCTCGAGGATGGTGAGCGTCGAGAGCACGGTCGTGTACGCGATGGGATGGCCGTCGACCCGGGCGTGGACGTCCGCGACGGTGCCGCTGCCGAGATCCCACAAAATGTTCATGAGGCGGTATTCAGCCTCGGTCAGAGTCGGCGATGGGCGCCTGGCCATGGCGCTCCAGTACGACAGGGACTCCGTATTCTCCGCGAGGCGGACGGCGGCGGTCAGGTTTCTTTACGCCCGCCCCGGCGTCGCCGCCAGCTCCCCGGCGCGCAGCCACGCGTCGACGCGGCGTTCGAGGATGTCGAGCGGCAGCGCGCCTTGGTCGAGCACGACCTCGTGGAAGTCGCGCAGATCGAAGGCGGGACCGAGCGCCGTCTCGGCGCGACGGCGGAGTTCGAGGATCTTCAGTTGCCCGATCTTGTATGCGAGGGCTTGGCCCGGCATCGTGATGTAGCGGTCGACTTCATTCTCGACGTCGAGCGGCGTCTTCGCGGCATTGGCGAGGAAGTACTCGATCGCGCGGTCGCGCGTCCAGCCGCGCGCGTGTAATCCGGTATCGACGACGAGCCGCACCGAGCGCCACATGTCGTACGTCAACGCGCCGAAACGCGACTTGGGATCATCGTAGAGACCCATCTCCTCGCCGAGCGATTCGGAGTACAGGCCCCAGCCTTCCGTATAGGCGGTGAACGCCAGCGTGCTGCGCCGGAAGTCGGGCAGGCCGACGAGCTCCTGCGCGCGTGCGATCTGCAAGTGGTGGCCGGGGACCGACTCGTGCAGCGAGAGCACCATCATCTCGTAGATCGGGCGCTGTTCGGGCCGGTAGAGGTTGACGAAGTACATCCCGGCGCGCGAACCGTCGAGCGCTCCCGGCCAATAGTACGCCGTCGTCGCATCCGGCGCGAAGGCGTCGGGAATCGGTACGACGCCGTACGGGAGACGCGGCAGCGTGCGAAAGACGCGCACGAGCTCGGGATCGATCCGTTTCGCCATCGCACGGTACGCGCCCAGCAGCGCGGCGGGGGTCGGATGGTAGTTCGCCGGGTCTTCCCGCAGCGCGCTGAAGATCTCCGCGAGCGGCCTCGCGTCGTATCCGAGCTGCGGCGCGAGCTCGTCCATCGCGGCGCGAATGCGCGCCACTTCGTGCAGGCCGATCTCGTGGATGGCGTCCGGCGCCAGATCGGTCGTCGTCTCGCGGCGCACGAAGTACGCGTAGAGCTCGTCGCCGCCCGGCAGGTGCGAGAGTCCGGCGTCTTCCGGCGCGGCCGGCAGGTACGCGTCGACGACGAATGCGCGCAGTTCGTGCAGCGCAGGGTTGACGCGCTCGTCGATCGTCGAGCGCGCGCGTTCGCGGAGGCGCTCCGCGTCGACGGCCGCGATCGAGGGCGCCGGCGCGCGAAACGGCGCGTAGAAGGCCGAGCTCTCCGCCGGCGCGATCAGCCGGTCGAGCTGTTCGGGAAGCCGCTGCATCGATCGCCTCGGCCACAGGCGATTGCGCGAGACCGCTTCGCGCAATAACGCAAGCGTCTGGGCGACGGCCGCCGGATAGGCATCGAGCCGTCGCTGCCAGTTCTCGTAGTCCCGTACGTGCATGAAGGGCAGCTGGGCAGCGTACTGAGCGTACGTCTGCACGCCGGAGCGGGGCGTGATCGCGAAGTGCTGCGTGCCGAGCGCGTAACCGCGCCGCGCGTCACGCAGGACCGTATCGTAGAGGTCGTAGTTCAGCCGTCCGCTCTCGCCGAGCCGGTCGCGACCGATGGCCTCCAACCGCGCCAGCACGTCGCGCCGATGGGCATCCTCGTCGGCCAGCGCCGCGGCCGACTGGTCGTCCCAGCGGTCGTCGTACTCGCGCTCGCCGTCGAGCGATGCGGTGATCGGATGACGCCGGTACCCGTCGCGCCAGTCCTCCGCCAGCAGCGCGTCGAGTTCCGCGTCCGCCTCGTTCACGCGCCCGGGCATGCCCGTCCCGTTCGACGCCGGCTCGGTATTCTCCACGACGCAGGCACTGCGCCGGGCACTTTCCCCTCGCGCGCAGAACGCGGCGCCATGGCCGCCTCCAACCCTCGCCGCATCGCGGAGATCGTGCTCGCCCTTGTCGTCGCGGTCGGATTTTTTTTCCTTGCGCTCAGCGGTGAGGCGTACCACGAGACGTCGCCCGCGCACGTGGCGACGGAAGTTTTCGGTTCCGAAGCCGGACGGCTGGGCGATCCGTTCGGCATCTCGCTGCACGTCGCGCTGCGCAAGGCATACAGCATCGCCGCGTTCGCGGTGGTCGGCTTCACCGCCGAGCTCGCGCTGCCGCGCAGTCGCCGAGCCGCATTGCGCATGGGCTTGCTCGTGGCGGCGTACTCCGCGGCGATCGAGTACGGACAACATCTGCACGGGTCGCTCGAAGGGCCGGTATGGAACGCGGTCGACATCGTGTGCGGCGGGATCGGCGGCTGGATCGCGGGCCGTTTTACGCCGCAGCGCTGGAAGCGGTCGTAGCAGCGACCCGGTGGCTTACCCGGTTGAATCGCGGGCGCGCCACCGCAGGTCGGGCTGCCGTGCGGCGCGCGTTTCGTCGATCCGGCCGACCGCGGTGTTGACGGGCGCGGCAAGAACACGTTCGGGATCCGACTTCGCCGTCGCGACGATCTCGCGGAAGGCGGCGATGAACCCGTCGAGCGTCTCCTTCGACTCGGTCTCCGTCGGCTCGATCATCAAGCACTCCGGCACGATCAGCGGGAAGTACACGGTCGGCGCGTGATAGCCGCGGTCGAGCAGGGCCTTAGCCAGATCGAGCGCGCGCACGCCGGTCTCGCGCTTGAGCGTTTGCGCCGAAGCGACGAACTCGTGCCGGTTGATCTCGTCGTACGGGACGTCGATCACGTCGCGGATCGACGCGCGAATGTAGTTCGCGTTGAGCACCGCGAGTTTCGAAACCATGGTCAGGCCGTCGCCGCCGTTGGCGTAGGTGTACGCGAGCGCGCGCACCATGTGCGCGAAGTTCGACCAGAACGAGCGCATCGTCCCGATTGTCTGCGGCCGGTCGAAGTCGAGCGCGAACGTCAAGTCCGCGCTCTCGCGCCAGCCGGTCGCGGTCGACGGCGTGCCGTCCGCTTCGTTCGCCCGCACGACCGGGGTCGGCAGAAAGTCGACCAGATGCGCCGCGACGCCGACCGGGCCCGCGCCCGCGCCGCCGCCGCCGTGCGGGATCGAGAACGTCTTGTGCAGGTTGAGGTGCATCAGGTCGAAGCCCATGTCGCCGGGCCGCGTGTTGCCCATGAGCGCGTTCGCGTTCGCGCCGTCGTAGTACATCAGACCGCCGGCCTCGTGCACGACGTCCGAGACTTCGTGGATGCGCGGCTCGAACAACCCGAGTGTGTTCGGGTTGGTCATCATGCAGACGGCGGTATCGGGCCCCACGACCCGGCGCAGATCGTCCGGGTCGACCCGGCCCTGCGCGTCGCTCTTGAGCGAGAGCACCTTGAAGCCGACCATCGCGGCCGAGGCCGGATTGGTGCCGTGCGCGGTGTCGGGGACGATGACGACGTTGCGCTGCGTCTCGCCGCGTTGCTTGAAGTACGCCTTCGCGATCAACAGCGCGGTGAGTTCGGCGTGCGCGCCGGCGGCGGGGTTGAGCGAGAACGCGGCCATCCCGAACAGCGACGCGAGCGCGCGCTCGAGCTCCCACATCACGGCCAGGGCGCCTTGCGCCGCGTGGTCGGGTGCGAAGGGGTGCAGGTCGCGCAGCGCGGGCGTATTGGCCATGGCGTCGTTGATCCGCGGGTTGTACTTCATCGTGCACGAGCCGAGCGGATAGAACGCGGTGTCGATCCCAAACGTCTTCTGCGAGAGGCGCGTGAAGTGGCGCACGACGTCGAGCTCGCTGTTGTCGGGCAACGGCAGATCGGCGCGCAGCGCGTCGGCCGGCAAGAGCGTCTCGAGCGCCGGACCTTCGGGGAGATAGCGGTTCGCGCGCCCCGGCTGGCCGCTCTCGAAGATCAGCGGGGTGTCATACGTGGGCAGCGGCACGAACCGTGATCTCCGAGAGGGCGGCGGCGAGGCGATCGACGTCGGCGCTCGTGGTGAGCTCCGTCGCCGTCATGAGGATGCAGTCGTCGAGTTCGGGATAGAAGCGGCCGAGGTCGAGGCCGCCCAGGATCTTCTTCTCTTCCAGCGCGCGCAGCACGTCCGCGGCGCGTCCGGGAACGCGCAGCACGAACTCGTTGAACGTCGGGCCCGAAAACCGCGCCGCGCAGCCGGAGACGGCCGTCACCTTCGCGCGCAGTTCGCTCGTGCGCGCGACGTTGAGGGCGGCGCAGTCGCGCAAGCCGCTGCTGCCCATGGCGGCGAGGTAGATCGTCGCGCACAGCGCGCAGTGCGCCTGATTGGTGCAGATGTTCGAGGTCGCCTTTTCGCGCCGGATGTGCTGTTCGCGCGCCTGCAGCGTGAGCACGTACGCGACGCGCCCTTCGCCGTCGACCGACTTGCCGACCAGCCGTCCCGGGATGCGGCGCAGATGCTCGGTCGTCGCGGCGATGAAGCCGACATGCGGGCCGCCGTACGCCATCGCCACGCCGAACGACTGCGCTTCGCCGACGCAGATGTCGACGCCCCACGACGCGGGCGCGGCGAGCGCCGCGAGCGACATCGCTTCAGCGACGACTCCGATGACGACCGTCTTGGTGGTTTTGATCCGCGCGCCGACCCCCGCCGGCAGCGCATCGATCGCGCCGAACACGTTGGGCGACTGCACGACGACCGCGGCGTAGCGCTGGTCGGCGAGCGCCGCTTCGAGCGACGAGAGGTCGGTGCGTCCGTCGGCGCCGTAGGGAAGCTCGTCCACCGCGAGGTCGAGGCCCTCGGCGTACGTGCGCAGTACGGCGCGATAGTTCGGATGCACGGCTTGCGAGACGAGGACCGCCTTGCGCCCCGTCGCGTTGACCGCCATGATGACGCCTTCGGCGAGCGCCGTCGCGCCGTCGTAGACCGACGCGTTGGCGACGTCGAGCCCGGTCAGCAGCGCGATGTAGGTCTGCCACTCGTAGATGGCCTGCAGGTACCCTTGCGAGACCTCGGCCTGATACGGCGTGTACGAGGTGAGAAACTCACCGCGCATCGCGATCGCGCCGACGACCGGCGGCACGTAGTGCCGGTACGCCCCCGCTCCCAGGAACGAGGTGTAGGTGCCGGCACTGGTGCGCTCCGCGAACCGGCGGAAACGCTCCGCGATTTCGATCTCGCTGTGTTGGGGCGTGACTTCGACGGGGGCGCGCAGCGCGACCGCGTCCGGCACACGGACGAGATCGTCCAGCGTGTCGACGCCGATCGTGCGCAGCATCGCCTCGATGTCGGAGGAGGTATGCGGCGTGTACACGATCAGGCCTCGACGATCAGCTTCTCGTACTGCTCCGGCGACATGAGTTCGGTGGTCTGCCCGACGTCGTCGAGCTTCACCTTATAGAGCCAGCCGGCTCCGTACGGATCGCGGTTGACCAGCGCCGGGTCGCCTTCGATCGCACCGTTCGTTTCGGTGACCTCGCCGCCGACCGGGGTGAAGATGTCGGAGACGGCCTTGACCGACTCGACGACACCGATGCCGCCGAATTGCGTCAGCGCCGCGCCGATGCGCGGCAGCTCGACGTACACGATGTCGCCGAGCGACGATTGCGCGTAGTCCGTGATCCCCACGGTCGCGACGTCGCCGTCGAGCTTCACCCACTCGTGTTCTTTGCTATAGAGCAGTCCTGCCGGTTGTGCCATCTCGATCCCCTAGCTAGTCTTTCGTGGGTCCGCGAACCTGCCGGACTTCAGCCCTTGGGACGCCGGTAGAACGGCATCGGTGTCACAACCGCGGCGTGTTCGGTCCCGCGCACTTCGACCGTCAACGCGGTTCCGTCGGCGGCGGCGGCCGGCGCGACGAGCGCGGTCGCGATGTTCTTTCCGACCGACGGCCCGAGCGAGCCGCTGCGAATCTCGCCCGCGCGCGCGCCGCCGGCCAGCACCGGGTACCCGGCGCGGGCGGGAACGCGGCCCTCCATCACCAGGCCGACGATCCGCGCATAGTCGCCGGCGTCACGCTGCGCCGCAAGCGCCTCCTTGCCGCGAAACGCGGGTTTGTCGAACTTGATCGCCCACGCGAGGCCGGCTTGGAGCGGTGTGACCTCCTCGTCCATCTCGTGGCCGTAGAGCGGCATCCCCGCCTCGAGCCGCAGCACGTCGCGCGCGCCGAGGCCGCACGGTTCGAGTCCCGCTCCTCGGTGCGCGGCAAGCAGCCCGTCCCACAGCGCGGTGGCATCGTCTGAGGGGACGAACACTTCGAAGCCGTCTTCGCCGGTGTATCCGGTCCGCGCGACGACGACGGTTTCACGCGTGCCGCGCACGGTCGTCTCGGTGCACGAGTAGTATTTCATCGGCGCGAGCTCGGCATCGACGAACGGCTGCAGCCACTCGACCGAACGCGGACCCTGGATCGCGATCAGCGCGCGCTCGCCGCGCAGGTCGGTCAGCCGGACGTCGCCGCTGCGCTCCGCGCTCACGTGCGCCCACATCTTGTCGGCGTTGCCCGCGTTGACCACCAGCAGCCACCGATCTTCGGCGAGCCGGTAGAAGATCACGTCGTCGTGCGCGCCGCCGCGGTCGTTCGTGAACACGTTGTAGCGTGCCTGACCGGGCTTCATGTTCGCGACCTTGTTGATGGTCAGCGATTCGGCCCAGCTGCCGACATCCGGGCCGTCGAGCAAGAATTGCCCCATGTGCGAGAGGTCGAACAGCCCGGCGCGCTTGCGCACGGCGTCGTGCTCTTTGAGGATGCTCGAATATTGCACGGGCATCTCGAAGCCGCCGAACGGGACGATCCGCGCGCCGAGCGCTAGGTGCGCATCGTAGAGCGCGGTGCGGCGAAGAACTCCGGAAGCGTCGGTCATCCCGGTGCGGTGCTACGCGAAGACGGCGCCGTCCTTCGCCAATTCGCGGCGCAGGTACAGCGGCAGCGCGAACAGCCGGCGGTGGGTCTGAGCGTCATAGAACCAGTTCTCGCCGCGCAATCCGGCGACGTACCGGTCGATGCGTTCCGCCGCCGTCGCGGCGACGTCCGTCTCGTCGCTGCAGGCGATGAACGCCCAGTCGTTGTCGAACGCCGGGACGTGGGTGTAGAAGCTGCGCACGTGCGCGAAGTGGGCCCGCAGCGAGCGCGCCATCTTGGCGTGGAGCTCCATGTTGTGGAAGCCCGCCGTACTCGCTTGCAGCACGTAGATGCCGCCAGGCGCGAGTCGCGCCTTGATGTCGCGAAACACCTCGCCGTTGAAGAGCGGAAACGACGGCGAATCCGGCAACGGTTCGGTCAGATCCGAGATCACCACCCCGTAACGGTCGCGGTCTTCCTTGATGAACTTCAGCGCGTCACCGATGATGACGCGCGCGCGCGGATCGTCGAACGCACCGTCCGACCACTCGGCAAGATACCGCTTCGAGAGTTCGACGACCTGACCGTCGATGTCGACCATGGTGCAGCGGCGGACCGACGGGTCGCGCAGCACCTCGCGCAGCGTGGCTCCTTCACCGCCGCCGAGGATCAGCACGTCGGCACGTTCGCGCGCCGACGCCATCGCGGGATGAACCAGCGACTCGTGATAGATCTTCTCGTCGTTCTGCGAGGACTGCGTGTCGCCGTCGAGCACGAGCAGCTTCCCGAACACCGGCGTGCGCAGCACCGCGACCGATTGGAACGGCGTGCGGCCCGCGTAGTACGTCTCCTCGATCGCGTGCGCGTGGATCTCGGTCGGCGCGAACTGCTCGGTGTACCACTGGTAGTGCTCGGTTTTCGGCATCGCGTCGGCACGGTTGAACGGGCGGACGCGATGCCCTGCCTTCGCCGAGGAAGCGGTTGACGCGACGAAGCCCGCTGCTCGTGCAGCGGGCTTCGGGATTTCCTGACCGGGTGGTCCGAGGAGCAGGTCCTGCGAGTACTAGGCGGTGGCCATCAGCTCGCGGGTGTCGTTCTCGGTCGTAACGATGTGGGTGAAGCGGCCTGATGCGGCTTCGATGCCGCGCTTCACTTCGGTCGTCAGCATGGTCTTGGCGTCGAGCGCCTCCGCGGCATATTCGCATGCCGCCCACGGATCTGTGTGGTCGCCGCACGTGTAGAAGTCCATTGCGGCGTAGCCGGTCTCCGGCCACGTATGGATCGACAAGTGCGACTCTTGGATGACCACCACTCCGGAAACCCCGTGGGGCTGGAAGCGATGGAACGCCGCTTCGATGATCGTCGCGTTTGCCGCAAGGGCCGCGTTCTGCATCATCTCACGGACCGCGTCGACGTCGGTGAGCTTGGCTGGGTCACAGCCGGACAGCTCACAGACGATGTGCGTGCCGAGTGCTTTCAATTGTTTGACTCCTCGAGAGCTTTCGGTTGGGAGAATCCCACCTCCAGGCGTGTCGTCCAGCGCGTGCGGTACACCGTCTCGCTGTCGACCTATCAGCGGACTCTTGCCGGCACGGTCTCCTTTGGACCGAACGGACGTTCCACTGCGAAGGCGCGTTGGGCGCGCCGTCCCCAAAACCGACTGCCGTGACCCCGCGCTGTTACGCCGGGGTCCGTGAAGTCCGACGCCGATGATAACCCCCCCGGGGTCCGATGTAAATAGGTTGTGTCGGCGAATGGGCCGCCTGGTGATCTGGCCACTGACACAGGGGCGAAGGTGAGCGCCACCTCGACCGGGCGACAGCTCGCTTCTGCTGGACAACTCGACCAAGCGCTAGCCGTTCTTCTGGCGGCAGCCGATGAGGACCCGGCGGACGTCGGGGCTCATCTCGCGATCTACGAGGTTGCGCAGATCTTGCGCCGGCCCGAGCTGGCGCTCGAGCACCAGCGACGGGCGATCGCCCTGGCGCCGATCCACTCGACCTTCGCCGCCGTCGGTGAGGACTACGCGCTCCTGGTCCCTTGCGTGCCCGGCCCGTTCACCGCCAATACTCCGGTCGATCTGCTCTTCGACCCGGCCCGCGTGACCCTTCATCGCTGGTACGTTGACCCGAGCGCACCGATCCCGCCGCTGCCCCGGCACGACGCGGTGTTCGTGGCTGCGGGTGAGTCGAGCGCGGCGCAGCCGGCGCTGCGGATGCTCGAGGCCTTCACCCGGCGCTGTGAGGTCCCGGTCGTGAACCGGCCGGCCGCCATCGCCCGGCTTGGACGGGTCGGCTTCGCCGAGACGTTCGCCGGCGCGCGCTACTGCCGGGTGGCGCCGACCGCGCGAATCGACCGCGCGGCGTACGCGCGCGAGGGGTTCGACCTGCCGCACATCGTTCGTCCGCTCGACTCGCACGGCGGTCAGGGGTTGGTCCGCATCGACGCGGACGCGGAGCGCCAGGCGTTCCTGGCCGGCTGCGACGCGGCGGAACTGTACGTCTCGCGCTACGTCGACTACCGGAGCGCCGACGGGTACTTTCGCAAGTACCGTATCCTCTTCGTCGACGGCAAACCGTGGCCGTTCCACTTGGCAATCTCGCCGAACTGGATGGTGCACTACTACAACTCGCCGATGACCGAGCATCGGTGGATGCGCGACGAGGAGCACGCGTTTCTCGCCCGCATGGACGACGTGTTCGGCGGCGAGCTGGCCGAAGCGCTGCGGGAGGCGTCGCGGCGGCTGCCGCTCGAGTACGTCGGCATCGACTGCGCGATCGACCGCGACGGCAAGCTGCTGTTGTTCGAAGCCGACAACGCGCTGATCGTGCACGAGCTCGATGACCCGGTGATGTTCGGTTACAAGCACACCTACGTACCGCGCATCAAGACCGCGATCGACGCGATGGTGCGGCGCCGCCTCACATCGTGAGCGACGAGCGCACGTCGCTCGATCCGAGCGATTGGGAGGCGTTTCGTGCGACGCTGCACGCTGCGGTCGACCAGCTCGTCGACGACATGGCGGCGATCCGGGAACGACCTGCGTGGCGTCCCGTTCCCGACGAGGTCAAGGCGGCGCTGCAGGATCCGATCCCGCCCGACGGCGAGCCGCTCGATGCGACGTACGCGCGCTTTCGCGAACTGATCGAACCGTATCCGACCGGGAACGTGCACCCGCGCTTCTTCGGCTGGGTGCACGGCGGCGGCAGTGCTGCCGGCGTGCTGGCCGAACTCCTCGCGGCCGGGATGAACGCGAACGTCGGCGGGCGCGAGCACGCGGCCGCGTACGTCGAACGGGCCGTCGTGCGCTGGTTTGCCGACTTGTTCGGTTTCCCCGCGGCCGCGAGCGGAATTCTGACGAGCGGGACGTCGATGGGGAATTTGCTCGCAGTCGTCGCCGCGCGCGACGCCGCGCTCGGGCAGAGCGCACGCGACGCGGGCATCGCAGGCGCTCAACTCACCGCGTATGCGGCCGCGGGCGTGCATGACTCCGTCGGCAAGGCGATGGCGGTCGCCGGACTCGGACGTTCGGCGCTGCGCGAGACCGTCGTGGATGCGCGGCGGGGAATCGACGTCGCTGCGCTGCGCGCGCGGATTCGCGCCGACCGAGCAGCGGGGATGCAGCCGTTTCTCATCGTCGCGACGGCCGGCAGCGTCGACGCCGGCGCGTTCGACCCGATCGCGGCGCTCGCCGATCTCTGCGCCGAGGAACGTCTGTGGCTGCACGTCGACGGCGCGTTCGGAGCGCTCGTCGTGCTGAGTCCGGCGCACGCTCATCTCGTGCGCGGCATCGAACGCGCCGACTCGATCGCATTCGATGCGCACAAATGGCTGCAGGCGCCGTATGCCACGGGGTGCGTGCTCTTCCGCGACGAGGCCGCGCACCGCGCGCCGTTCGCCTCCGCACCCGCCTACCTCAAACGCACTGAACGCGGCACCGGCGCCGGCGCTCCGTGGTACGCCGACTACGGGATCGAACTCTCGCGCGAGTTCCGCGCCCTCAAGATCTGGTTCATCCTGCGGCATTACGGGCCCGCACGGCTCGGCGCGACGATCGCGCGAACCTGTGCGCTCGCGACGCTGCTCGGCCAGGCCGTCGAACGAGCGGCTGACGTGGAACTCCTCGCCCCGGTCCAGCTCAACGTCGTCTGCTTCCGCGTCGTGCGTCCTGGATTCGACGAGGCCGCGCTCGACCGGCTCAACGAAGCGATCGCGATCGCGGTTCAGGAAGGCGGTACGGCGGTTCCGAGCACGACCCGGATCGACGGCCGGCTCGCGCTGCGCGCCTGCATCGTGAACCACCGAACGCGACCGGACGATCTCGACGTACTGCTCGCGGCGGTTCGCGAGGCGGCCGCTCGGTCGCTCCCATTTCCCACGCCTGTGGCTCCACCTGACACCCTTGCAGGGCCCAAGGGGTCCTAGAAAGTACAGAAACGTCTGCACTATCTTGACCGAGGTGGTGCCGGACCACTACGCTGGGAGCTCTATGGCCGCCACGACCGACACCCTCATCGAAGAGTACCGCCACGGATTCCACGATTCCGAGGAAAAGTACGCGTTCAAGTCCGACAAGGGCCTGAATCGCGAGATCGTCGAGCGGATCTCGTCGATGAAGAACGAGCCGGCGTGGATGCGCGACTTCCGGCTCAAAGCCTATGACGTCTTCCGCTCCAAGCCGATGCCGACGTGGGGCGATACCGAACTGCTCGAGCAGATCGACTTCGACAACATCCGCTACTTCGTCAAAGCCGGCGAGCGCACCGAGCAAAACTGGGACGATGTCCCGGACGACATCAAGAAGACCTTCGACCGCCTCGGGATCCCCGAAGCGGAGCGCAAGTTCCTCAGCGGCGTCTCGGCGCAGTACGAATCGGAAGTCGTCTACCACTCCGTCATCGAGGAACTCGAAAGAGACGGCGTGATCTTCTGCGACATGGACACGGCGCTGCGCGAGCATCCCGAGATCGTCAAGAAGTATCTCTCGACCGTCATCCCGGTCGCGGACAACAAGTTCGCCGCGCTGAATTCGGCCGTGTGGTCCGGCGGATCGTTCGTGTACGTTCCCAAGGGCGTCGAAGTGAAGATGCCGCTCCAGGCCTATTTCCGGATCAACACCGAGAACATGGGCCAGTTCGAGCGCACCCTGATCATCGCCGACGAAGGCTCGAAGGTGCACTACATCGAGGGCTGCACCGCACCGCAGTTCTCCACGTCCTCGCTGCACTCGGCCGTGGTCGAGCTGATCGCGATGGACGGCGCGTCGATCCGCTACACGACGATCCAGAACTGGTACCGCAACATCTACAACCTCGTCACCAAGCGCGCCGTCGCGTACAAGAACGCGACGGTCGAGTGGGTCGACGGCAACATCGGTTCCAAGCTGACGATGAAGTACCCGGCCATCTACCTGATGGGCGAAGGCGCGCGCGGCGAGATCCTCTCGGCGGCGTTCGCCGGTGAAGGTCAGCATCAGGACGCGGGCGCCAAGGTGATCCACGCGGCGCCGAACACGACGTCGGTCGTCACCAACAAGTCGGTCACCGCGCACGGCGGCAAGACGACGTATCGCGGCCTGGTCGAGATTCACGCGGGCGCGGTCGGCGCGAAGACCCGCGTGAAGTGCGACGCGCTGATCATGGACGACAAGTCGTCGTCGGACACGAAGCCGACGATGAAGGTCGACGAGCAGCGCTCGACCGTCGAACACGAAGCCTCGGTTTCCAAGATCGGCGAGGAGCAGCTGTTCTACGCGATGAGCCGCGGCCTGACCGAAGCCGATGCGACCGCGATGATCGTCAACGGGTTCTTCGACTTCTTCGTCAAGGAACTCCCGATGGAGTACGCCGTCGAGCTCAACCGTCTGATCAAGATGGAGATGGAAGGCTCGGTCGGCTAAAAGTCGCCGCGCACGAGAAGTCGCGGCGATCCGGGAATACTCCCCTGCGTGAACGCTCGTCGACTCGCTTTCCTGGGAGCCGCCTTGGCTTGGGCCACCGTGGCGCTTCCAACTCCGGCGCAGGCGACGAAGACCTGCGCGCTCGCCGTTTCGGCCGAGATGGTCGATAAGGTCGAGTCGCGCAACGCGCGGGCGGGCGGCGATTTCCGCTTCAAGACCACGCAGCCGATGACGCTGGACGACGGGACGGTCGTCCCGGCCGGCACGCTGGGCTACGGCCTGATCCGCTCGGCCACGTCGGCCGGCCGGGCCAGCCGAGACGGCATGCTCTCGCTCGAGCCGCGCTATCTCACCGTTGCGGGCGCCAAGGGCAGCCCGAAGCGCGTCGACGTCTCGATGACCCCGACGCTTCCGGTCACTTGGAGCCCGAACGATCTCTTGAGCTCTGCCTCGCGCGTACCAATCCCCGTCGCCGGCCTGGTGATGACGGGGGTCAACGCCGTCCGCTGGGGACGCGACATCACGCTCGGACCGGGCTTCACCTTCTCGGTGATCCCGATCGGAAATCTGGCGAAGGCGCCGATCTGCTGAAGGCGCTGCGGCGCGCTATTTGACGCCGAGCAGCTCGACGTCGAAGAGCAGCGTGGCGTTGGGCGGGATGACCGGCGGGTAGCCTTTCGCGCCGTAGGCGAGTCCGGGCGGGCAGATCAGCTTGCGCCGTCCCCCGACGTGCATCGTCGCGACGGCCTCGTCCCAGCAGGGGATGACGCCGTGCTGGCCGAGCGGAAACTCGAACGGGGCGTGGCGGTCGCGCGAGCTGTCGAACTTCTTTCCGTCCGGAAACGTCCCGGTGTAGTGGACGACGGCGGTCTGCCCGCTCTTCGGAACGGCGCCCTTCCCGACGACGACGTCGGTGTATTTCAAACCGTCCGGCAGCGTCACCGTGTGCGCTTGCTTCGTGTGCGCGGCCGCGGTCTTATGGATCGCGGTTGCCGCGGCGGCCGGGAGAGCGGCGGCCAGCGCAAACGCGAGGCCGATCGAAAGAGAACGGGTCATGGTGCGGCCTTCGCGAATCAACCCGCGTGCCCCACCCGATCGCGAAACGAACCGACATCCCCCCGGGAACGACGAAACGCGTCGAAGTCGACGGGGTCGAGGTTCTGCTGTGCAACGTCGACGGGACGCTGTACGCCGTCGAAGACGTCTGCACGCACGACGGCGGGCCGCTCGACCAAGGGGAACTCGAGGACTGCCGGATCGAGTGCCCTCGACACGGCGCGACGTTCGACGTCCGCACGGGCGCAGCTCTGACCCTCCCGGCGACCGAGCCGTTGCCCACGTACCGGGTCCGCGTCGAGGGCGACGACGTCTACGTCGAGACGCCTACTTCCTAGACGTGCTCGTCGGGGTCGGCGCGGTGTGCTTCGCGCTGGTCCTCGCGGTTGGGGTCCTCGTCGCTTTCGCCGTACACGACCTCGGGGGTCGGCGTGATCCCGGCCACGTCGGCTTCGCGCCGGCTGAGCGGCGGCTCGTCGTCGGCCTGCGTGTGCAGCGGCCGCGGGTCATCCTCGTCGCGTTTCATGCCTCAGGCGTACCCACGCGCGGCACGGCATCGACGAAAGTTGCACCATTTGTCGCATGACGCTCCCCGGGCCAAAATCGTAGAGTGGGGGCATGACCACGCGGCTTTTGGTCTGCCCGCCCGGACACTACGACGTCCGCTACTCGATCAACCCCTGGATGTCACGCTTCGTGGGCGACAGCGCGCCCGACGCGCGCCGCCAATGGGAGCGGTTCATCGAGCTCGCAGGCTGCGTCGGCGACGTCGAGTTCATCCCGGTCGCGCAAGCCGAACAGACGCCTGACCTCGTTTTCACCGCCAACGCGGCGCTCATGTGCGGGAATCTTGCGATCGTCTCGAGCTTCCGCCATGCCGAACGCCGCCGGGAGCAACCGGTCTTCCGCGCCGCGCTGGCCCGCGCCGGTTTTGCCACGACCTTCCTCCAGCAGACGTATTTCGAGGGTGCCGGCGACGCGCTGTTCGACCGCGTCCGCCCGATCCTGTACGCCGGCTACGGCTGGCGCACCGAACGCGGCGCGACGTTGCAGCTGCAGGAGATCGTCGGATGCCGCGTACTCCCGCTGCTGCTCGTCGACGAACGGTTTTATCACCTCGACATCGCGCTGTGCCCGCTCTCCAGCGGACACGTGATGGCGTACATGGATGCGTTTTCGCCGCACGCGCAAACGCTGCTGCGGCGCGCGATCGAGCCCGGGTACCTGATCGAGGTGTCGGTCGACGATGCGCTGCGCTTCGCATGCAATGCGGTGGAGATCGGCGACGCGGTCATCCTCGACGATTGCTCGCGCCGTTTGCGCGAGCGCCTGCACGACATCGGGTATCGCGTGTTCCGCACCGAGCTCTCGGAGTTTCACAAGGGCGGCGGTTCGGCGAAGTGCCTGACCCTGCGGCTCGACGACGGCCCCGCCGTCGGAATGGCGGTCGCTTCGGCATAACGAGGCGGCTTGCCACCGCCGAGGCTACTCCGCCTTTTCGAGGATCCGGCGCTCGTCCGTGCACGGACCGCCTTCGTGTTCGCAAGCCCGGCAACGCGCGACTTCGATCCAGGCGCCTCCGTGAAGCACCCGATCGTGCACGTGCGCGGATTTCGGGTGACCGCACCCGCGGCTGGCACAGCGCTCGTCGTTCGCGGCAGGATGGTGCATCGGCGTTCCCTCCATCAGTGTGCGGCGCGGGCCGCCCGCGCTTCCGCGTCGGACCACGCTACCGGCGTATCAACGTCGAAAACGTACCCATCGTCCGTTTCGTCCACCTCGACGATACGCAGCGCCGGGTCACGCCGCACGCGCGCCGGCGACTCGTCGTCGCGCAGCGCGGCGATGCGTGCGCGCGCCTTCGGCGACCACACGACCGGATGACCGGGCGTTCCGGCAACCACCGGAAAGGCCAGGTCGGCGTCGACCGGGACCCGTTCCAGAAACGCCCGCACCAGCGCGACGTCCAGGAAGGGCAGATCGCAGGCGATCACCGCCAGCGCAAGCTCAGGCGGAACTGCGGCGTGCGCCAAGGCAAGCGTGACGCTCGGGCCGGCGGTCGGCTGCGTCACGATCAGCCGGACGTCGCGAAGGTCGGCGAGCGCCTCCGCAACCGGCGGTGCGGCGACGATGATCGGGTGGAGTTCGGCCAACCCGAGCACGACGCGCCGGGCCAGGGGAACGCCCTCGAAGGGAGCGATCAGCTTATCCCGGCCCATCCGCAGCGAGCTTCCGGCCGCGAGGACGACCGTCTGCACGCGCGCCGGGTCCACGGTGAGGACTTCGACCGGTGACGTTGACGATGCTCCCGGCCGCGTGATAAAGTTCCCAGGTTATGTACGCGATCATCGAGACCGGCGGCAAGCAGTTGCGCGTCTCTGAAGGCGACGTCATTCGGACGGACCTCATCGAGACGGAAATCGGCTCGTCGGTCACGTTCGACCGCGTCGTCCTGGCCGCCAATGGCGACGACGTCACCATCGGCACCCCCGCCGTGAGCGGCGCCTCGGTCACCGGCACGGTGCTGCGCCAGGCCAAGGACAAAAAGATCCTCGTCTTCCGCTACAAGTCGAAGAAGCGCGTCCGCACGCTCAACGGCCACCGCCAGCGCTTCGCCGAGATCCGGATCGACAAGATCGCTCTCCCGTAAGGGACGAAGCTTGTCCTGAGCCTGTCGAAGGATGCTCGAGGTTCGTTTTTGCAGAGACAGCCGCAACCGGCTGTCTTCTGTTTTTGCCAAGGGCCACGCGGAGCAAGGCGAGCCGGGCGAGGACATCGCCTGTGCGGCGGTCTCGGCGCTGCTCCAGGCCGCGTGGGTCGGGTTGAGCGAGGTGGCCGGGGTCAGCGTCACGGGTCACCGCCGCAGCGGCGACTTCGCCATGCGCTGGCCGGAGGACGCCCGCGGCCGTGAGGACGTCCGGGCGATCGTCGCCACCGCCGAACTCGCGATCGAACAGATCGCTGCGCAATATCGCGGCGCGATTCGCGCGGTTCGCGAGACCGAACCGCAATCGCCGTAACCGGCGAGCAGAACCTGGGTACACGCGCGTCGAAAGGAACCGCACGATGAGCGACGCGACTCGACCCCAGAACGGGGAGCTCCACCCACCCGACGGCCCGAACAGCGGCCCGTCGACCGACGCCGGCCGCACGGTGCTCGTCGGAGTCCTCGGCGGAATCATCTCCGCCGCCGGCTACCTCGTGTACCAGCGCCTCCCCGACGAACAGCGCGACCGCCTGCATCGCCAAGTGCGCGGCATCCTCGAGTCGCGGATCAACGAACTCCGCCAGAACTTTAACATCTAGCTGATCGGGCACTCGCGGCCATGTGAAGCTGGCGGCGCTGGTGCTTGCGATCGGGTTGCTTGGGGCGGGGCGGGGGGTGTCGGCGCCGCTCGTTGCGTATGCGGCGGCCTTGCGGGCATTCGATCCGGGACTCGACGAGTCGCGCGCGCTTTCGCTGGCGAGCCGGGTCGTCGCGGAGGCTGACGCGGCGCGACTCGACGCGCGGCTCGTCGTCGCGCTCGTCGCGGTGGAGTCGTCCTGGGATCCCCGCGCGGTTTCCCCCGCCGGAGCGCGGGGATTGGGCCAGTTGATGCCGGCGACCGCGGCTGCGCTCGGCGTCGACCCCGACGACGCGGCCGCCAACCTTCATGGCACCGTGCACTACCTCGCCGCACTGATCAGCCGGTACGGCCGCTATCCGCCGCAGGAGCGGTACGTGCGCGCGCTCGGAGCGTACAATGCCGGCAGAGGCGCGGTCGACCGGTTCGACGGGCTGCCGCCGTACGCCGAGACGCGCCTATATGTGTACCGGGTGATCGTCCTCTGGCGCCGTCTTTGCGGAGTGTGAGAGGTCGACGGCCGCCATCGCCTGCGTCGGCTGATCCCACGGTTCGGGCGCGGAGCGCGGTTCGGCGAGCTTCTCTCCCACCGGCCGTTCGGGGTCCGGCTCCGGCGGATCGGGATGTTCGACCGAGGGGCGCGCGGTGTCGTACGAGGTTGCCTCGACGTATGGTTCGCCTGCGTACGGATCGTACGGCACGGGATCGTACGGTGGGGCCAGATCGGCATCGGTCGGCTTGACCGGCTCGTGGTCCGCCGCTCGCTCCATCTCGCGGATGAACGATTGCGACGTGTTCTGCACCTCTCGGGTGAACTGCCCCACCTTGCGCAAGACCTTGGGGAGCTGTTCGGGACCGAAGAGCAGGAGGGCGGCGGCGCCGAGCAGCGCCATGTCGGGGATTGAGAGCATTCACATCCTGAGCGTGTCGAAGGGCGGAGGGTTTCTTCCCGGTCTCGTGCAACGCGTCATGCCCCGCGCTGGTGCAGAAGGACGGCCCAGGCGGAGATTTACTCGAAGGCCGGCCCACGCCCTGAAGATCATCTACACCCGCGGCAACCGGACCGAGACCCTGGCTTCGATCGCGACGCTGAGGAAGATTCTCAATCGGTTCGTTGCGCATCGTGTGTTCTACGAAGTGAGCTCGCGCAACAAGCGAGGGCACGAGTTCTTCTCTGCCAAAAATACGTTCGTCGTCGGCTCGATCGAGATCGTCAACCGCGACTACCTGACGATCACGATCTTCGACGCGCACAACCCGTCACATTCGATCGAGATCCTCAACCCGGCGGCGATGCGCATCTACGACGACACGCTCGGCAAGGGTTTCGCGGTCTCGTTTCTGAGCGAGGGTGCCGGCGGCGTCGAGTCGCGCTGCTATCTGCGCGATGAGGGCGAAGACGGCGAGGGCATCAAGGAACGCAGCGCACTCGAAAAGATCACGCTGCCGCAGCTCTTCGAATACCTCGAAGACATCACCAGTGCCGACGTGATCGGGACGAAAACGCTCTAGCGGCCCGGGCCTAGAGCTCGCTGACCGACATCGTCACCTTGACGAGGTCGGGGCCGACCATCGCGAGCAGGTCGCGGTCCTTGACGGCTTCGGCGGTGAAGCCCATGACGAGATGCTTCGGCTGATACGTCTCGCCGGCGCGCCGCGCGCCTTCGAGAAACAAATGATACGCGTCCGCGTCGAGATACAACGTGCGCGCGCCGTCGCGCGAGCGGAACGCGAGCGTGTCGTAGCGCTGGAACGCCACCCGTTCGCCGTCGGGAAGCGGGCCTTCGGGGAGCTCGTACACGGCGGGCAGCTTCTTCGCCGCGTCGGTCGCGGCGCGGCTGATGTGTTCGCGCGGAAGGAGCGGCGCGACGGCCGGACCGACGCGCGCGTCGCCCAGCAGCGCCAGCAGCAGGTGCGGCGGCGCGACGAATTGCGCACCGCGCCCGATGGCGATGCTCACGCTGGCGCGCATCACGTCGATCAGGTCGGGGCCGAGCCGAAGTTGCTCGTGGTCCATTACGAACGAGAGTTGCGACCTTCGAGCCTGGTCGCCTTCCGCAGCATCCGGACCGCCTCACCACGCCGCCCGCTGCGGTGCAGCGCGACACCCAGATTGTGATAGGCCGGCCCGTAGCCGTCGTCGATGCGGATCGCGGCCTCGTAATGGACGATCGCCTGCGCGATCGCGCCGTCTTCCAGCAGCAGGTTGCCGAGCGTGGTGATCGCGGCCGCCGAGCGCGGCTCGGCTTCCAGCGCCGTGATCAGCTCCTCGACCGCGCGCTCGCGGTCGCTGCGGCGGATCGCCACGATGGCCAGCTTGTTACGGGCCAGCGCGACGTCCCGCGGCCCTTCCGCGCGGGCGAGCGCCTCGCCGAAGGCGCTCTCGGCGGCGTCGAGCCGGCCGTGGTCGAGGTGGTGGACGCCACGCGCCAGCGGTTCCGAAGGGGGTCGGCCCGGGACCAGACGACGCATACGGTCGAAGAACGCCACGTGTCAGTCTTGCACGTCGACGTGCTCACGCTCTTCCCGGAGATGTTCGCCCCGGTCGTCGGCCTCTCGATCGTGGGTCGCGCGATCGAGCGCGGCTTGATCGAGCTGCGGGTCCACCACTTGCTCGACGCGCTCGAGCCGGGCGAACGCGCCGACGAACGCCCGTACGGCGGCGGACCCGGGATGGTGCTGCGGATCGAGCCGCTCGCGCGGATCCTCGACCGCATCGTCGCCGAGGCGCCGCCCGGCGAGCGGCGCCGGATCGTCCTCACCTCGGCCAGCGGTCCCGTCTTCCGCCAAGCCGACGCGGAGGCGTGGGCCCAGCTCGACCGCTTGGTCTTGATCTGCGGCCACTACGAAGGGGTCGACGAGCGGCTGGGCGCGCTCTACCCGATCGAGGAGGTCGCCCTCGGGGAATTCGTCCTGACCGGCGGCGAGATCGCCGCGATGGCGTTCCTCGACGCCACCGTACGGCTGGTTCCGGACGCCATCGACGCCGCCTCGGCGGCCGCGGAATCCTGGGTCGACGGCGAGCCCGACCACCCCTCGTACACGCGACCGCCGACCTTCCGCGGGGTCGACGTCCCGGCCGTCCTCTTGAGCGGCGACCACGCAAAGATCGCCGCCTGGCGGCGCGAGCAGTCCCGGGCGCGCGCGATCGCGAGGAACCGGGCGCTCGATGAGGCGAGTCCAGCGGGTCCCGACCTCCGGAACAATCCTGGGTTGTCGGAGTAGGGGCTCCGTGGTACACTACCGGGGTTGCCCGCCGCCCCTGTGCGGCGATTTTCGCGTGAGCCACAGAAGAGCTGTCATGAACGTACTCGACCTGATCCAGAAGGAACAGGAAAAGCCGACTGTCCCGGATTTCCGTCCGGGCGACACCGTCAAAGTCTACTCGAAGGTCGTCGAGGGCGGCAAAGAACGCGTCCAGATGTTCGAAGGCGTCGTGACGGTCCGCAAGGGCGGCGGCTCTGCCGAGTCGATCACCGTCCGCCGCGTCGCCCACGGCGTCGGCGTGGAGCGCTCGTTCCTGCTGCACAGCCCGCGCGTCGATCGCATCGAAGTTTCGAAGCGCGGCATCGTCCGCCGCTCGCGTCTGTATTACCTCAGCGACAGAATCGGCAAGGCGGCCCGCATCAAGGAACGCAAGACCGCGAAGTAACGCGGTCTTCCTCGTGACTCCGCTCGAACTGCTCGGGCTGATCGCGCTCTTCGCGATCGTGCGCGTAGCCATCAGCTTCCGGCCCGAACCCGTCCTCGTCGGCGCCGTCGGCGACGTTCCGCACGCGCCCTCGACGCGCACCGTCATCCGCGAATACCTCGACGCGTTCATCGTCGCCGGGCTGGTCGCGCTGTTCCTCATCACGTTCGTCGTGCGGACGTTCTTCATCCCCAGCGGGTCGATGGAGCCGACGCTGCAGATCCACGACGTGCTGCTGGTCAACGAATTCGAATACCGCTTCTCGAAGCCGCATGAAGGCGACATCGTCGTCTTCCCCCCACCGCTGATCCAGCCGAACGACTTCATCAAACGCACGATCGGGCTTCCCGGCGACACGCTGCGCATCCACCAGGGAACCGTGTACCGCAACGGCATCGCGATGGTCGAGCCGTACATCGCTGACAAGCCGAACTACGAGATGGAAATTCGCGACTACGGCGTGTGGGTCGACGGGGTGAAACTCGATCCGAGCCAGGCCAACATCCCGCCGCGCGAGCGGTGGAGTGCGCCGAATCGCATCCCGGCCGGCTGCTATTGGATGATGGGCGACAACCGCAACAACTCGGAAGACTCGCACGTCTGGGGCTTCGCGCAAACCGGCGGCACGTTCTTCACCGGCCAGCGCGCCGGTCAAAAAGCATCGTTCACCGGCCACGCGTTCCTGCTCTTCTGGCCGCTGAACCGCATCCGCATCCTGCAGTGATCGCGTACCGGTCACGCCGCAGCTCCGCAGCTTGAAGTAACAGCGACGCCGTGGAGCGAACGTGGACGGCGTGGCGAAGGCGCGTACGCTCGTTTCGCTCTCCGCACAACTCGTGCTGTTGGCGGCCATTGCGGCGGCATTTTTCCTCCGCACGCCGCAGGTCGACGGGCTCTCGATGGAGCCGCGAGTGCATGCCGGCGAGTTCGTGCTGATCAACACTCTGGCATACCGGTTCGGGCCGCCGCACCGGGGCGACGTCGTCGCGTTCAAGCATGAAGGACCGACCCTGGAGACCTACATCAAGCGGGTGGTGGGATTGCCGGGCGAACGGGTCGAGGTTCGCGCAGGGCTGGTGACGATCGACGGACGGGCTCTCGCCGAACCGTATGTCGGCTTTCCCGATCGCCGCAACGCGCCCGCGGTCACCGTCCCGCCCGGCAGCTTCTACGTGCTCGGAGACAACCGCGCCGACAGCGACGACTCGCGCAACTGGGGCGTGGTGCGCGACGCCGACCTCGTCGGCAAGGCGCTCGTCGGCATCTGGCCCCCGCGCCGCATCTAGCCGTGCTTTCACGTGAGTAAGGGCGGCGGCGTTCAGCAGGCGCAGATCCAGTGGTATCCCGGCCACATGGCGCAGGCGATGCGCAAGCTCGGCGAGCGGCTGCGCGTGGTGGACGTCGTGATCGAGGTCGTCGACGCGAGGCTGCCCCAGGCCAGTTCGAACCCGGCGCTCGACGGGCTCGCCGCGCACAAGCGCCGGCTGCTCGTGCTGTGCTGTGAGGACCTCGCCGACCCGCATGCCACGAGGGAATGGCTGGCGTGGTACGCCGCACACGATCGCAATGCCATCGCCGTGAACGCCAAAGACCAGGGCGCCGTCAAACGGGTGACCTTCGCCCTGGATGCGCTCGCGGACGAGACGGGGACGACGCGGGCAATGGTCGTCGGCATCCCGAACACCGGGAAATCCTCGATCATCAACGGGCTGCTGCGCCGCACCGCGGCAAAGGCCGAAGACAAAGCTGGGGTGACGCGGTCCTTGCAGTGGTTCCGCGTTCGGCCGAAACTCGAAGTAATGGACTCACCCGGTATCCTCGTTCCGAAGATCGCAACGCCGGAGGCGCAGTGGCAGCTCGCCTTGACCGGTGCGTTGCCGCGCGAGCGCTTCGATGCCGAGGCGGTGATCGGAAAGTTCGCGCAGTGGGCGCAGGCCCACGGGCTCGACGCGGTCCCGGAGCTCGAGAGCTATGCGCGAGGCCGCGGGTTCGCCCGGCGCGGGGGCGAGATCGACTTGCACAACGCGTCGGGCGCCTATCTCAAGGATTTCGGCGAAGCCAAGTTCGGCCGGATCAGCTTCGAGCGGCCGGAGCCCGCTGCATGAGCACGGCTGCCCAGGCACGCAAGAACCGCAACGCCTCCCAGCGAGAGCGGCGCCGCCTCGACCGCCTGCACCGTTTCGAAGAGCTCGCGCACGCGGCCGGGCATCGGCTGGTCGGCGGGATCGACGAAGTGGGGCGCGGCCCGCTGGCCGGTCCGGTGGTCGCGGCGTGCGTCGTCGTCGACGGTCCCCTTCGCCTCCGCGGCCTCAACGATTCCAAGCAAGTTCCGGCCGAGTTGCGGGAATCGCTCTCGCTCGAGATCAAGGCCCAAGCGATCGCTTGGGGTGTCGGCGAGGCGAGCGTCGAGGAGATCGATCGGATCAACATCTACTGGGCCAGCGTGCTGGCGATGGAACGGGCGCTCGCAGCGCTCGCGATCTCGCCCGAATATCTCCTGACCGACGCCGTGCGCATCAAATCGTGGAGTGGGCCGCAGGAACCGGTCATCAAGGGCGACGCGAAGTGCGCGACGGTCGCGGCCGCGTCGATCGTCGCCAAAGTGCACCGCGACGCGCTCCTCGTCGCACTCGATGCGCAGTATCCGCAGTACGGGTTCGCGCTGCACAAGGGGTACGCGACGCCGCAGCACATCCAGGCGCTCACGGCGCACGGTCCGTGCGTCGAGCACCGGCGCGGGTTCTGGCGCGTACGCGCGGCGTGGGACGCGCTGCCGGGATTGGAAGCCTACGTCGAAGAGATCGGTCCCGCGTGAACCATGCGGAACGGGGACGCGCCGGCGAAGATGCCGCGGTCGCGCTGCTCGAAGCGAACGGCTACCGCATCGTGGCGCGCAACGTGCGTCTGCCCGGCGGAGAGATCGACGTGATCGCGCGTGAGGGCGACGTGGTGGTCTTCGTCGAGGTGAAGGCGCGCGCCGGATCGTCGTTCGGCAGCGCGCTCTCGGCGGTCGATGCGCGCAAGCGGGCGACGCTGCGCGCGCTGGCCGGCGACTGGCTGCAGATCGCGGCGCCGCGCGCGCGGGCGCGTTTCGACGTCGTCACGTTCGACCGCGGGCGAGCGCGGCTGCACCGCGGAGCGTTCGCATGACGACGCTGACAGGGCAGACCCTCGACAAGCGCTATCACGTCGACGAGCTGATCGGACGCGGCGGAATGGCGGACGTGTACCGCGGCATCGACACGATGCTGGACCGTGCGGTGGCGATCAAGGTGCTCACCGAGCGTGACGACGGCGAGCAGGAGCGGTTCTTGCGCGAAGCGCGTTCGATGGCGCGCTTGAATCACCGCAATATCGTCGCCGTCTACGACGCCGGGCGCAGCGACGGCTGGTCGTACATCGTGATGGAATTGGTCGAAGGCCGCACGCTGAACGCCGTCCCGGCGAGCGAGCTGACGATCCACACCGCGATCCGGCACTACATCGAAATTCTGGAGGGGCTCGCGTACGCGCACGAGCGCGGCGTGATCCACCGCGATCTCAAGCCGGCCAACGTCATGGTCGTCGCCAGCGGCGCCGTCAAGGTGATGGACTTCGGGCTGGCGCGCCGGATGAGCGAGATGTCCAGCGTGACCACGGCCGGCGAGATCGTCGGCACGATCGCGTACCTGCCGCCCGAACGGTTTCTCGGCAAGCTCGCCGACGAACGCAGCGACCTCTACTCGGTCGGCGTGATGCTCTACGAGACGTTCACCGGCGTGCAGCCCTTTCGCAGCGAGAGCGACGATCTGGTGGCCGTGATCTTCGGACACGTGAACGAGCCGCCGCCGCCGCCGCGCTCGCAAAATCGCGCGGTCCCGCCGCAGATCGAGCACATCATCCTCAAGCTGCTCGAAAAAGAACCCGATCGGCGCTATCAGACCGCGCGCGAAGTCCTAGGCGAACTGCGTTCGCTGCTCGGGACGGGTCCGCCGTCGGCCGATCCCAAACTGCAGCCGGACGCGGCGCCGGCCGGGAAACCGACGCGCGCCGCCAGCGCCGCGGAAGCGGATGCGCGCGCGATTCTGGCGCGCACGTTCGGCCGCTCGAAGACGATCGACATCGGGTACTCCGAGACGCTCGCAGGGATGCTCGCCACCCGCAAACGCGACTACGAGGAGGCGGCGCGCGCCTACCGCGCCGCGCTCAACGCGTTCGCCGAAGCGAACAACGAGTTGGAAGTGGCGAAGACCGCGCTGAAGTACGGCACGATGATTCTGCAAAAGAACAGCGAGGGAAGCGTGCTCGACCGGAGCGAACTTTCGAGCTCGGTCGACATTCTGACCGAAGCGCTGCCCGCGTTCCGCGGACGCTCGATGTTCAAAGAGCTCGAAGAGGGCGAACGGCTTCTCTACGCACTTCAGCGCACGCTGATCAGAACGCGCTGAGGCGGATGCGCGTCGATCGTTCCGCCATCTACCGGTTCCGGGCGATGTTCGGCCTGGGCTTCATCGCACTCGGCGTCGTAACGCTGTGGCGGGTCGCCGCGGCGCCCGCGCCGACGAACAGTAAAATCATCGGGGTCATCCTGGCGCTGGGACTGATCGGTCTGGGCGTCGCGCGCATCGTGCAATACGCACGGATCCGAGCCGCCGGAAAGACGTGAGTTCGGCCGCCATCGAGGCGCTCGAACATCGCGATGCCGGCGCGGCGATTCGCCGGCTCGCGACACCGAACGCCCTGGCGTTGATCGGCGATCAGCTGCTCGGCATCGTCGACACGATCGCCATCGGGTCGCTCGGGACCGCCGCGCTCGCCGGGATCACCGGCGCGGCGGGCGTGTTCATGGTGCTCGGCATCGGGCTCTTCGCGTTCGGAACGGGATTACGCATCGTCGGCGCACAGGCGATCGGCGCGGGGCAGAGCGAGCGCTTCGGGTCGATCGTGCGCTCCGCGATCGTCGTGCCGCTGGCGATCGCGCTGATCGCCGCGTTGGCCGCGATCCCCGGCGCGCACCCGCTGCTGCAGGCGATCCTTCCGCGCGGTGCTCCGCTCGAGGCCTCGGCGCACTACTTGACGCTGCGCGCCTTCTGTTTGATCCCGATGGTGTGCAGCGGCATGCTCATCATGGCGTTCGCGACCGCCGGCGATTCCCGGCTCGCGCTGCGCGTGCTGCTCGTCATCAACGCCGTGCACGTGCCGCTCGTGTTCGTCCTCGCGCTCGGCGCCGGAACGCATCACCCGTTGGGCCTGACCGGCGCGGGGATCTCGTCGCTCCTCGCCGAGCTGGTCGGACTGGCGTATGCGATCGACCAAACGCGGCGCCGGCCGGAACTACGCATCTTCGCGACGTGGCGGATCGATCGGGATCTCGTTCGGGTGACGACGTCGCTCAGCTGGCCGGAGTTCGTCTTCCTCACGCTGCAGATTCTCCCGGAGCCGGTGACGATCGGTCTGCTCGCCCCCTACGGCACCGAAGCTGTCGCGGCGTTTCGCGCGTTGTCGCTGGTGAACGACGCGACGTGGGCGCTGCCGGGATCGCTCGGCGATGCGGCGGAGGTCATCATCGGCCAGCGCATCGGCGCGCGCGACTACACCGGCGCCAAGACGTTCCTGCGCGCTGCGGTGCGCATCGCGCTGCGCGTGTGCGTCGGGGTCGGGGCGCTCGTCGCGCTGCTCGCGTGGCCGCTCGCGGCGCTCTGCACGCTGAACCCGGCGCTCGCGACGGTCGCCGCATTGCCGCTGGCGCTCCACGTCGGTCTGACCCTGCCCCTGAAGGGATGGGCGATGACGGTGCTCGCGCCGATCCGCGCGTCGGGAGACACGCGCTTCGTGATGGTGATGGGGATCGGCATGACGGCGATCGCGATCGGCGGGATCGCGCTGGGCATCAACACGCTGCACCTGGGGCTATGGGCCGTCCCCCTCGGCTGGACCGCGGGCTGGGTCTTCCGCGGCGTCGTCACCACCGTACGCCTGCGCGGCGGAGACTGGGAGCGCCGCCGCCTCGCGGTGTGAAGTCGAGCCCGCGGATTGCTCAAACGCGCGGCTACCCCGGAATCTAGTGATCTGCGGTTCGGATTGCCTCTGCCGGAATTGGCGCGGGCTTTGCCGTTGTCGCGACACCGCAGACTTTCTGAGCGCGCGACACGAGCGGCACGTACAGCTGTCCCTTGATGATGGTAACGTCTTTGTTGTTTCCGAAGAGGCCTTGGCGGCGACGGTACTCACTGCGATCGAACCGCACGTGAATCGTATCTCCGCAGAAACTGTGAACCTCGTCGACGCCAACTCGGAGATTCGCAGCCTTGTGGTTGAAGGGGTCATCCCTCCCCTGTTGCGCTTCTTGAACGCCCCCTTCAGCGTCGTCCCCCGCTCGGGCCACGACGTAGCCGTTTACGACGATATCGTTCACAAGTTCGTAGTGCCACTTCTGTCCGGTCTGAGCCGAGTACGAATTATGCCCTTCGATCGTGCGGACGACCAGTGGGGTGTCTTTTGGCACGAGCACGGTCACGGTTGCCTCCGCACCAACTGCAGCTGAAGGCTGCGGCGATGGTTCCACGAGATCCGCCGAAACGACGCTAGGCGCGAGCAAAATCCCGCAGACAACGACGATCGACTGAACGAGAGCCATCCGAGGCGTCATGAAAAACCCCTTCCCAAAGGTAAGCCGATGCGAACAGGTTCTATCAGCTCCGCCGCGGCGCCTCGTCGGCATCGAAGATGTCGAAGAAGATCGTGAGCTCGGGGCGCTCGTGCAAGATCGGGTGGATCTTCTTCACCAGCTCGACGTTCTCGGGCGTGAGGCGGTGCGTGCCGAGCGCTTCGAGCTTGCCATTGGTCTCCTCGACGACCGCGGGATCGAGCCGTTCGCGCAGCCATGCTTCGAGTTCGGCTTCGTCCGCGGCGGTGGCGACCTTCGCGCGCAATTCTTCCATGTCGAGTCCGACCCGCTTGCACATGTAGGCGCTTAGGCCGTCGCCGCGATTCAGGTACAGCCCGAGTTTGCCGCCCGGCTGTTCCGCGCGCAGCTTGTCGACGGTGCGCGGCATGAAGTAGAGGCCGGCGAGCTTCTCGCGCGGTCCGCGCGGCATCTGCTTCTCGAGGTCCAACGGTCCCATGGCTCTTCTCCTTGTCGTTGGTTCGCCTCAGCGGGCGAGATAGCGTTTGCGCAATTGGTCGAGCACGACGGCGAGCAGGATGACGACGCCGAGCACGATCAGCTGCGTGTAGGATTCGACGTGCAGCAGGTTCATCACGTTGTACAGCACGCCGATCAGCAGCGCGCCGAAGAACGTGCCGACGATCGAACCGCGGCCGCCCATGAGCGAGGTGCCGCCGACCACGACGGCGGCGATCGCCTGCAGCTCGTAGCCGCTGCCGTTCTGCGGAGCGCCCGACGCAAAGCGCGCCGTCAGGAGCACTCCCGCGACGGCCGCGCAGCCGCCGGAGATCACGTACACCAGCGTCTTGACGCGCCCGGTGTTGATGCCGGCGAGACGCGCCGCCTCCTCGTTCCCGCCGAGCGCGAGCACGTAGCGCCCGTACGCCGTGCGCCCGAGCAGTACCGAGAACACGATCGCGACGGCCGCCATGACGAGCACTGCATACGGCACGCCGGGGAAGCCCGGGATGCCGCTCAGCAGATAGCCGGTGCCGAGCCAGTCGAACGCGGCGCTGGCGTGCAGCGGAATCGGCTGACCGTGCGCCAGGATGAACGCGAGCCCGCGCGCGACCTGCATCATCGCCAGCGTCGTGATGAACGGCGGCAGGCCCAGCTTCACGACGGGCAGCGCGTTGATGTAGCCCGCGAACGCGCCGACGCCGATGACCGCGAGCACGGTGACGACGAAGTTTCCCGCTCCTCCGAACGGCAGCGCGTTCGACACCTGCGCCATCACGACGCTGGTGAGCGCGATGAGCGAACCGACCGAGAGATCGATGCCGGCGGTGATGATGACGAACGTCTGTCCGACCGCCATGATCGCGTTGACGGTGATCTGACGCAGGATGTTGGTGATGTTGCCGGGCTCGAGGAAGTTTCCGTGCGCGAGCACGTTGACGACCAGGATCACCGCGATGAAGCCGGCGGCCAGGGAGACTGTGCGGATCGTCGCGGCGCGGCGCTTCTTGGCAGCGACCTCTCCCGCGCTGGCGTCGAGCACGGCTTTGACTTCGGCGGCGGGTTTGATTTCGACGGCGGGCTTCAAGCGGCGACTCCGGTGGCGACGGCGATGACCTTTTGCGGGGTCGCTTCGCCCCGCGCGAACTCCGCGCGGATCGTCCCGCCGCGCACGACGAGCACGCGATGCGACATGCCGAGCACCTCGGGCAATTCGCTGGAGACCATGACGATGCCGGCTCCCTGCCGCAGCAGCTCGACCATCAGCGCGTAGATCTCCGCTTTTGCGCCGACGTCGATCCCGCGCGTCGGCTCGTCGAAGAGGAAGACGCGCGCGCGGCCGATCAGCCACTTGGCCAGCACGACCTTCTGCTGGTTTCCGCCCGAGAGGTTGCGAACGGTCTGCTCGCTGGACGGCGTGCGAATGCGCAGCTCGGCGATCTTCTCGTTCGTCGCGGCCGTCTCGGCCGGGCGATCGATGAACCCGTTGTGCGCGAACGCCTGCAGGTGGGCAAGCGTCGTGTTCTCGCGCACGGTCATGCCGAGCACGAGTCCTTGTCCCTTGCGATCTTCGGTGATCAGCGCAATTCCGGCGCGGATGGCGTCGGCCGGCGAGCGGACGACGACTCTGGCCCCGTCGACGGCGACTTCGCCGCGCAGCGGGACGTCGGCGCCGGCGATCGCGCGGACGATGTCGGTTCGTCCCGCGCCCACCAGACCGGCGAGGCCGACGATCTCCCCGGCTCGCACGTCGAAAACGACGTCGTGCACCGGCACCGCTCCGTCGGCGGCGAGATCGCTCACGTGCAGGACCGTCGCGGCGCCGTCTGCGACCGGCGGAAGTTCGGGAAAGTGGTTCTCGAGCGCGCGGCCGACCATCAGGCGGATCAGGTCCTCTTGCGGCATCGCGGCGATCGGGCGCGTCTCGATCGCCGCGCCGTCACGCAGGACCGTCACGCGATCGGCGATGCGCGGCAGCTCTTCGAGGCGATGCGAGATGTAGACGAACGCGACCCCTTGCGCCTTGAGCGTCGCGATCAGCGCGAAGAGCGCATCGGTCTCCCGGTCGGTCAGCGACGCGGTCGGTTCGTCCATCACGATCAGCCGCGCTTTGCGCGCGAGACACTTGGCGATCTCGACGAGCTGCTGCTGCGCGACGGTCAGCCGTCGAGCCGTTCGATCGAGCGGGAGGACGATACCGAGCTCGGCGAGCACGCGCGCCGCTTCGCGCGCAGCGCCGGCCCGGTCCAGAAAGAACCCGCTTCGCGGTTCGACGCCGAGCACGATGTTTTCGATGACGCCGAGGTCGGGGACCAGGTTGAACTCCTGGTAGATCATCCCGATCCCCAGCCGCTCGGCCGTCTTGGGCCCGTCGATCGCGACGACGCCTCCGTCGATCGCGATCTCGCCCGAGTCGGCCGGCTGCGCGCCGGCGAGGATCTTCATCAGCGTCGATTTGCCCGCGCCGTTCTCGCCGACGAGCGCGTGTACTTCACCGGCAACGACCTCGAACGACACGCCGTCCAGCGCACGCACACCGGGAAAGGTCTTCACGATGCCGTGCATCCGCAACAGAGGCGGGGACGCGGGCGTCAAAGGTGCTACTTGGCGTTCGCTTTCGTGAACGTACCGACCGCGACGGCGATCTTCGGCGGCGGCGTCTTGCCCGAGAAGTAGTCGTGAATGGCATCGACGGTCTTCGAGCCGATTTGATCGGGGTGCTGGATCGCGTCACCGTACATCGAGCCTGCGGCGATGGCAGTACGGGCTTCCGATGTCGCGTCGTACCCGATCACGACGATCTTGCCCTTGAGGCCCGCGGCCTCGATCGACTTCGCCGCACCGAGCGCCGAGTCGTCGTTGATGCCGAAGACGCCCCGGAGGTCTTTGTGCGACTGCAGGATGTCGTCCATCACCGACGAGGCGCGGGCACGCTCGCCGCCGCCGTCGATGTCGGAGACGATCGTCGCGCCCTTGCAGCCTGACGCGAGCGCCGCGCGGAAGCCCTTGACCCGATCTTGGACCGAGGTGACCGTCGGTTCATCGATGATTGCGACCGTCCCGACCCTGCCGGGGAGCGCCGCGCACATGAGCTTGCCCGCCTGAGCGCCGCCCTGCACGTTGTCGCTGGCGACGTGCGAGACGACCTTCCCGTCGTTGGACGCGCTCGCGATGTCGGCGGTGAACACGGGGATCCCGGCCTTGTTGGCCTCCACGATCGCGCTGCCGATCGCTTGCGAATCGTAGGGGGTCAGGACGATCGCCGCGACCTTCTGCGAGATGAAATCCTCGACCTGACTCTGCTGCTTGGCGTTGTCGCGCGCCGCGTCGACGACCGTGACGGTATAGCCGTACTTCGCCGCCTCGGATTTCATCCCGGACTCCATGTCCTGATAAAATTGCGCTTCGCGGTTCTGCACCGAGAACCCGATCGTCTTGCCGCCCGACGCAGCCCCAGCGCTCGCCGCGGGACTTGCGCCGCCCGTCGAAGCGGCCGTCGTAGAGGTCGACGTATCCGTCGATTTGGCGCAGCCGGTGAAAACAATCGCGAGGGTGCACGTGAGGACGAAAGCCTTCTTCATACCGACGAATCGGATGCGGGGAGCGTCCGCGGAACCCCTGCGAATGCCCGCCGCACCTCCGAATTGCCACGTACTTGAGAATACCTCGCAACAAGAACGGCCGGAGCGTGCGGCGCGACATTTATCGCAGTGCGCTCTTGACAACAGCGTCGAAATGGCCCTTTGGGGACTATCGGTGTTCCAGGAATCAGGGAGATGCCAGTAACGGCGCGGTCTCTGACTGGTTATCCACAGTAGTCGGCGTCACAGCTGTGTACCGTGTGGAGACGAATTCGCAAGTGGGCGACCGGCGGGCGAAGGCGCCTGCTCGCCTCGCCCATTGCGGGTGGAAATTGCCGGCGTAGTTGATGATGTTGATCGCCGCCTGCCGGGTGCCGTCGCTGAACGTCAGAAAGCAATTGCCGCCGAGGTTGCCGCCGGTGACGGTGACCGTCTGCGTCGGGCCGGGCTTCGCCGGGTCGAAGTTCGTGGTGGCATACGTCGCGTTCGCGCTTGCCCCCAGGCACGTGTCGGCGGTCTTCGTAAAGGTCCCGGTGTACGGCGCCCGGCCGGCAGATAATCCTGGATCAGGAACGTGTTGGACCCCTGCGGCGCGACCGGGAGCTGGCCGGAGGGCGAGATCGTCATGGCGCACCAGCGAGGGGGCGGTCCGCTCAGGCTGAAGGTGAAGGCGGGGAGCCCGGTGAGGGTGACGGTCGCGCTGAACGTCACCGTGATATAGAACGACGGGATCTGCGCGGTCCAGACGCTGCTCGTGCGGCGCTGCGTCGATTGGAGCGGCACGAACCCGGGCGGCGCAACGACGTCTGTCGTGACCGTGACGGTGGTACGTGCGGCGGCCGTGCCGAGCGTTTTCACCACCGCGAATGCCCCTTGACGTTTGCGGCCGGCGGAGTGAAGGGAGGACGTGCTCGCCTTTGCGCACTCGGCTGCGATCGCCGGAATCGACGCGTATGTCGTGCGCGTCGAAAGCGACTCGGGCGCCGGGACACCGGCGTTCCATATCGTCGGGCTGCCGGATCGCGCCCTCAACGAATCACGCGATCGCGTCCGCTCGGCGATCATCAACTCGGGATTCGGCTTTCCGCCCGGGCAGCTGCTGGTGAACCTCGCGCCGGCCGACCTGCGCAAGTCCGGCGTCGGCTTCGACTTGGCCGTTGCGCTCACGCTGCTCGCGACCGACGAGCAGCTCGACCGCGCGGCCCTGCGCGAGTACCTCGTGTGTGGTGAACTGGCGCTGGGCGGAGAGCTGCGCGCGGTCCCCGGCGTGCTGGCGATGGCGATCGCCGCACGGCGCGCGGGCTTCGCGTCGATCATCGTGCCGGAGGCGAATCGCGACGAAGCCGCGCTGGTCGACGGAATCGACGTGTACGCGGTGCCGACGCTCGCCGACGCGGTGGCCGTCGTGCTCGGTCACGGTGCGCCGTTCCGTCGTCGCGGATCGACCGTCCTCGACTCCTCCGACCACGCCGCGGTGGGCGATTTCGCGGACGTCCGCGGGCAGGTGCTGGCAAAACGCGCACTCGAGATCGCGGCGGCGGGAGGACACAACGTCGTGCTGGTCGGACCGCCCGGTTGCGGAAAGACGATGCTCGCCCGCCGCGTGCCGTCGATTCTACCGAGCATGACGACGGCCGAAGCGCTCGACGTCACGAAGGTCTACAGCATCGCTGGAATGCTCGGCACGCGTCCGCGGGTCGTGTCGACCCGGCCGTTTCGTGCTCCTCATCATACTGCTAGTCGCGTTTCACTCGTCGGCGGCGGATCGATGCCGCGCCCGGGAGAAATCTCGCTCGCCCAGCATGGCGTACTGTATCTGGACGAACTCGGCGAGTTCCCGCGCTCGACGCTCGAGGTCTTGCGTCAGCCGCTCGAGGAAGGAACGGTCACGATCGCGCGCGCCGCGGGAACGCACACGTTTCCTGCGCGCTTCACGCTCGTCGCGTCGATGAACCCGTGCCCGTGCGGCTTCCGCGGCGTGCGCGGCTCCGACTGCCGCTGCGACGATGCGCTCGTCCAGCGCTATCTCGGCAAGCTCTCCGGCCCGCTGCTCGACCGCATCGATCTCCACGTCACCGTCTCGCGCGTGAGCTTCGACGAATTGGTGCAGAACGGCTCGGCGGAAACGTCGGCCGAGATTCGCGTGCGCGTGGAGGCCGCCCGCGAGCGGCAGACGGAGCGGCTTCGCGATGCGGGCGTTCCCACGAATGCAGCGGTTCCCGCTGCGCTGGTGCGTCGGCTCTGCCCCCTTGAGACAGAGGCCCTCGCACTCCTCGAAGGCGCCGTCACTCGTGGCACGCTCAGCGCACGTGCGTTCGACCGCGTCGCTCGTGTCGCCCGCACAATCGCAGACCTAGCAAATGCGCCGATAGTAGCGCGCGCGCACGTCGCCGAAGCTTTGATCTACCGCGGCGGCGTGGAACGCCCCATGCCTGCCGCGTGAGGCCGCTTATCGGCTTGCCATCGTGCGAAAAGTCGTCCGATCCGGCGAAATAAGTGATCAACGGCGCGCGCGCCATCTGCGCCCGAGGGACCGATGGTTGATCGAACCTCGTGCGCCGGTGCTACTCCGTTGGGACCTCGCGACCACACATGCGAAACATTTCGCCCAGCTCGGGACGTCCGACTTGAAACTCATAGTGACGACGGAGGGCCGCAATCAAAGCACCCCGCCGGCCCAGTACCTCATCTCCGAGCGAGACGACTAGCGAGTTGGGCCATGCCTGCGGTCGGATCTCCCGGATCGCCGCAAAGATCTCGTCCTCGAAATCCGGGTGTCGCGCAGCAAGGAGAACGGCGAGCCCCGCAGTCGATCGCGAAATGCCGGCGGTGCAATGAACTACAAGCCGCTCGTCAACACGCGCTGCCGCATCAAACTCGAGTAAAGTTTGTATCTGCACGATGGTAGGAGCCAGTCCGTCGGCGGCCTCAACGACGTCATCGAACCTCAGTGTAAGGATGGGCGCAGTGATCGAACGTAGTTCGAGTGGCGACGAGGCGTCTCGGTCGAGGATCGAGACGATTCGGTCGGCGGATACGAGCGGAGCTTCACGGAGCTCGTCGAGACCACAGACATGGTGAATCGTAAGTGCTGCCAGCATGTGGGCCTATGAGGTTCTACCCCGCCGTGCGCAACAGCCTCTCTCCATGACGCTGGATGGCATGCGGCATCACCGAATCAGCGTTGGTCAGGCAACGACTAACCGTTGCATCGCCATCGCCGGACCGCGCCACTCGCCTAGTGTCCGATGCGTTTGGCGGCGTCGCGAAATAATCGTTCCCCTTCGACGTCGAAGCGCATCGCGGTGAGAAAATCGTCGACGTCGTACCGCGGAAGGACCTTTTGGATCGACGATAAGCAGGCCCTGGCTTCGTCAAGCCGGCCGGCGAGCGCCTGAGAGAACGCGGCGATCGCGAGAATGTGCGCGTGCGCGTTGGGGCGCCCCGCGGCCTGCACGCCGCAATCCGCGGCTTCGTCGAAGCGACCCATTCGAACCAGAGCCATGGCGCGTGCGCCCAGCATGCCGAAGAGCAACGGGTCAAATGCGCTCAGACGGCGCGAGCGATCTGAGAACGCGACGGCGGTGTCGGCATCGCTCGCTTGGGCGTGGACGAATGCCAGCGTGTAATGACCCAAAGCGAAGTTCGGACTCAGGTCGACCGCTTGTTCCAACTCGTCGATCGACTGATCGTGACGGGCGCGGAGTCAAAGCGCTCTCCCCATCGCCCAATGCGCGGCGGGGTCCCGTTCGTCGACCTTGAGGCTCTGCGCAGCAGCTTCGAACGCGCGGTCCCTCTCCGATTCGCGTTCTTCCCCAGCCCTGAAATACGTCTCGAAAGTGGGTGAAGGACAGGCCGGCGTACGCGCGCGCAAAGGTCGGATCGAGTCGTACCGCCGTCTCAAAAAAGTTCTGTCCCCGCTCGTTGTCGAGTCTGTTGAAGCGATACGCGTGCCAAAGGCCGCGATGATGCGCCTCGCACGCGTCCAGTGAATTCGGCGGGCGCAGCGCAGCGCGATTGCGTTCGTGCTCTCGATTTCGTTCGCGATCGATGAGACGATGCGGTCGGTGATATCGCCGGTCATGTGGAACGCATCATCAACCTTGTGATCGAACGCCTCCGTCCAGATGAGACTCTTAGCGGGGAAGGACCCTACCGATTGTTCTCCCGCATGTACTCTACAAGCACGTGCAGAAACGAGACAGTCATCCAAACTCGGTCGTTGAGGTCCAGAGCGAAGCCGTTTATTTGCGGCAAGTTCACTTTGGTAATTCCTTGCCGGGTTGCGCCTACGAAAGTCGCCAACGTATAACCGCGCGTGGCGCGGTCCTGTGCCACAATGTACGTGGGCCCGTGGTTTGCATTGCTGCCTATGCCTACGATGTCAGCCGTGGTTGGAATCGTATGAACCGCATGATCGGGGGTAGCTAGCACCAAGGTCGCGCCAGTCGCAAACCAACATTGATCTGAAGGCCCGCGCGCGATGTGCCTGACGGGCTCCGAAGGTGCAAAACGCCAGCGAACCAACTTACAGCCACGCGACAGACTCCAGACCTGGGACCCGAGGGCGGCGACGACTCCGTCTTTATCGCCCGCAGCCAAAATAGGGTAAGGGTCCTGCGCTCGGGGCAGCGAGCAGGCTGGCTCGCATCTCTCAGGCGTGCAAAAGCCAACGCGTGACGTGAGTCGCTCCGCAAACCAGAACCCGCCCCGCACGGCGACGAATTGGGGATAGAGTCCCGTCATGGCAGCAGCTCGATCGCCGGGATGAAGAAGCGTAACGGTGACCGTACCACTTCGGCGAACGAGAGCGAGGCCTCCTGACGTCGCGCACGCCGAAAAAACCTCTTTTGATTTCGAGAGCGCAGCGACCGCGCCGCGGGCGCACGACTGCGGAAGGTTGAGGACCGCCGTGAAAACACCGCGGCGTTGGTCGAGCCGAAACATCTGCGCGCCACTCTGCACGTAAACGTAGCCATCGCCGAGCGGCTGGGGTCTTCCGAGACTCGCCGGCTGTTGCCCGGCTCCGAGCCTCAGGGGAAACGAACGCGAAACGAAGTCAGCTCGTACTGCGCCGAAACACCCCAAGGTCGACGATATGACGAGGAAGACTGCGGCAAGAGTGATTGCAAAGCCCCGGCACCTCACAAGCGAGCCGTTGACTGTACTGAAGCCCTTTACCTGTGGTGCGGTTCTCCCAACCTCGTGAGCAAGATACCGCGCGACATTCGGACCGGACAAAATCGCGAAGGGGTTTTCGAGGCCCGATGCGAGCGACCGGACGCAGGGCTTGGATTTTATTGACAGACGTCTGGGGGCACGTGCTTGCAAAACGCGCGCTCGAGATCGCGGCTGCCGGCGGACACAACGTCGTGCTCGTAGGACCGCCTGGCTGCGGCAAGACCATGCTCGCACGTCGCGTGCCGTCGATTCTACCGAGCATGACGACGACCGAAGCGCTCGACGTTACCAAAGTTTACAGCATTGCCGGAATGCTCGGCACACGGCCGCGGGTAGTATCGACGAGGCCGTTTCGGGCGCCGCATCACACTGCCAGCCGCGTTTCACTCGTCGGCGGTGCCGGTGCTGGGAAGCCCGCCGTCGAAGGCAACCAGACGATGGTTGCCTTGCTTGCCGGCATTTTTGGTTACTCGCACAGGCCGAGACGAACACGAGCCAGGGTCCTAAGGTCCTGGTCGTACACGATCTAAAGGCGAAAATGATAAATACGTCTGGCTCACCGGTCACCGTTGATTCGTGTCGCGCTTTATCAAAGCTCTACGAGGGCGGATCGCTGTTCAATCTTGCCCACGTCACGCTTCACAACGCGAGCAAGAAGCCGATCGAGGCGATTGGACGAACCCTCTTTCCGTTCACAGCGTTTGGTGACGTAGCCGGCGATCCTAAGACATCATTGCTTGAGGTGACGCTTGCGCCGGGCGAATCCTTAGGCGAGGACTACAAGTTCAACGACGGCGGCAAACAACCGCTGATGGGCGGGATGACCATCATCGGTGGAAAGCTCAACGAGTGGCCCAGCGTTTATGAGGTTCGATGCGAGGCCACGCGAGTGCGGTATCAGGACGGCACTGTCTGGAAACTCTTCTAAAGAGACTCACCTAATTCACGGGGGCAGCCCCACAGCGAAGTCCCTTTGCGGATCGTCGAGCGGCTCCGGCGCGGCCGCCTTCGTCGCGTGGAGTGGCTCGAGGCGCCTGCCGAGCTCTCTACGCCTTTCTTCAAAGTTGTGCGGCGACCGCGCCAAGGGCTACCAACTTAGTCGAGAAATTTGCGCCGTGAGGGCCCGGTAGGGGTTCGGCCTGACGGTGGTCGCCGACTAGCGCGGGGCTTACAAGACCTCGGTTTCGTAGATTTCAATGTCGCCGCCGCCGGCGAGAATCGGACAGCCCTTCGCCAAAGTCGCGGCAGCGTCGAGACTGTCTGCTGCGAGAATCGAATATCCCGTCAACCCCGAAAGAGTGCCCTCGCGAACTGATCCGCCGACGGCAACCGACTTGGATCCGGCGAAGGGGCCGCCGCCGTCGACGACCGCTTTCCCGAGGCTTCCAAACCAGCCGCGCCACGCCGCCATTATGGTTTCGCTTTGCGCCCGGTGCGGCATGCCGCCACCCTTGTAAACGAGCAGGAAGTTTGCCACTGAATTCTCCTTAACCTTAGATGCGTCCGTAAGCCCCGCGGCCTCGTGTTTGCATCGACGCGTCTTGCGCGGGCTGAGCAAACGCTTGACGAACTGTCGCACTTGAATCTCCTGAGCGAGCGACATGCGCGCGCAGATGGGTGATCGTCGCACGAAGCTTTGCGCGGCAGATCGCGTCGCGCTCCCGCTCGCAGACTTGTTCCCAACGCCACGAGGCTTTGCCCACAAAGGCCATCATGCGGCGACTAAATGGGCAGCCGGGCTCTTTCTTGGGCAGACGCCGGGACGTCCGTTTCGAACTAGAGCTGCGCAAAGGGGTCCGTGAGCCAGGACCATTTCTCGCACGCCCGACAAGAACGCCGAGCGCGACGAGGGGCGGCGTCGGCGAGGGCGGTTGCCATGGAAAAGGGGTGCGTCCCAACCGGCTTGTAGTGGGGTTGCCCGCATCTCCATCGGAGGAAAAACAATCGCCTCATTAGTGACGGCCGAGGCGCGGGACGACCGCGGGCCGCATGAGTAACGACAATTCGGCAAACTCCCAGCATCGTATCACCGTGCGACGACGGCAACTTGAACCGTTTCGCGGTGGCCTGGTGCCGGCGTGCTCACCATGACCCTTTACACTGCGTGGCGCGATGCGTTTTGGGCGGAGCTCGAGCGCGTGATGGGGGCTCCCAGAACCATCATCAACGACGACCAGCGCCAAATCGGCGGCTGGATCATCACCAGCGAACCATGGGCCGCATCCTACGCGGTTGTGAAGCATGCCGAAGCGCTCGTTCTCCCCGATGCGGGTGCTGTCGCGGGTGGCGTCGATCGGTTCGCACTAGTCGTAGATAATCCGAAGACGGTAGCTAGGCGCTTTGCGGTAACCTTGCACGCCAAACGCCCGGATCTCTGCCCCTGACGTTCCAGGGCCCGGCGACCTCGATTCAGCGACCGACAATCGACGCGTTCTGAAGGAGCGTCGCGGGGAGAGCCACTAAGAATGCACACGCCCAGCAACAGCCTTCCACCGTGCGAGCAATTCGCCGAGCTGGAAGAGTTCGACGACACGGGATTCGAGTGCGCGGTTTGCGAGCGCCTTGAGATTTCACACGCAAACCCCGGGCGACGGAAACTAACCGTCCCGCAGGCCGAAGCCGAGCGTGCAGCGATGATCGGCGCGTCAGCGGAGGACGAGGGTCTATAACCTAAGCCGCCTTCACCTCACCCCCGATTCCACTCGCGACCATGCCGGAAGCCCTGTTCCTCGGGGTACGGGAAGTACGACACCTGCGCGCCTTCAGCGAGCGGCACACACATGACGTATCGCTCGCTGCCATCTGGCGCGAAGGCTCTTTCGCCGAACGCGTCCGCGACAAAGACGACTGGGTTCGCGATCACGAGGCCATGCTGCGGATCGTGCGCTTGGTCGAGCGACACGTCCACGAAGCACCCGTGGAGCGGAATTTCGGCGATGAGGTGCCCCGGCCATTCGTGACCCGCTTCGGTTCTCCACCCCAACCCAATGTCGAATGCGCCGGCCTCGCGCGCCGCTACGACGTCCACGCTGCCGCTCGCTCGGAACCGCACGTTTGCGGCGTTCTCTACGATCGCGCGGACGGGAAACGGGCGAGCATCGTACCCACAGGCGCGCAGCGCCACGATCAGTTCCCGCGTATGCTGGATGGAGCGGTTCGGCGGATCGCCGCGGGCGAGCTGCACGTCGCGCGTCGTCCGGGCCACCTGATACACGCGAACGAAGTCGTCCTCAGTCATCGGTCCGCCCGTCTTTGCTCGCGCGCTCGGCGCACCTTTGCCATCGGCACACTCGGCGCTCATCGCCCCGAGCCGCAATGACCGGACCCCGTGAACCGATCCGTCTCGTGTGAGAGTCGGTCCTTGGTGGGTGCAGGCAGCAGGTTATACCGCTGGTTCCTGGTAGCTCGCGGGCGTTGTCTCCTTGAGCCTCACTCGATGAGGGGACGGGCCACTATGCGCGATTTGTCGGTGTTCGCCGGCTGGTTTGGGTTGCCGAACGATGAGTTTCTCCTGCCCTGGAGGTCTATCTCAGCGGAACAGCCCGGCGGGCTGGGCACGAAGGCGACAGGACTGGAGCGCACCCATGGTCATCGTTGCAGGACACATCACCGTTGAGCCGCAGCAGCGCGAGTCCTACCTCGCGGGCTGTGTGCGCATCGTCGAACAGGCTCGCCGGGCAGTTGGCTGCCTCGACGTCGCGATCTGCGCGGACCTGGTCGACCCCGGCCGTGTCAACATCTTCGAGCGCTGGGAGTCGCAGGCGGCGCTGGAGACCTTCCGCAGCAGCGGCCCTGACACGGAACAGCGCCGGGCGATGCTCACGGTGTCCCGTTCAGGAGTACGACATCGCCGACGTGCGGGCCGTGTTCGGGGAGGGTGCGGTATAATCGGCCGGATGGACTCTGCTGCGACGGATGAGATCGGCGCCGCGGTTCGGTGGAAACGAACGACGACAAACTCAGCGAGAAGGGAACTGCGACCATGAAACTGACGACCATCACGATCGTCTCCGTCGACGGAGTGATGCAGGGACTCGGCGGGCGGACGAGGACCGCAGCGGCGGATTCGAGCGCGGCGGATGGGTCACGCCGCTGTTCGACAACGAGGCCATGGCGTTTCTCAACCAGGTCTACCAGCGCGCCGACGCGTTCCTGTTCGGCCGGCGGACCTACGAGATCTTCGCCGGCTACTGGGGCGCGATGGAAGATCCGGGGCACCCCATCGCAGGTGCCTTGAACACGCAGCCCAAGTACGTCGCATCGACCACGCTCACCGAACCGCGCTGGGCGAACACGACCGTCCTCTCCGGTGACGCCGCGGCGGCCATCGGCGAGCTGAAAGCCAAGCCGGCGGGTGAGCTGCAGGTGCACGGCAGCGGCAGCCTGATCCGCTGGCTGTTCGACAACCAGCTTGTCGACGAGATCACCCTGCTCACCGTCCCGGTGGTCGTCGGCCAGGGCACGCGGCTATGGCAACGCTCGTGAGAGATTGAACCCCTGCGCTCGTGAAAACTGAACCCCTCCAAGCAAAGGAGGGGCGACCTCTCGAATGGCTGTTCGTAGTGAGTGAACGCCAAGGAGAGGTCGGCCCAGGAGGTGGTTTCTGTGGATCAATACGAGATCATTCGGCTACGCTGTTTGCGCGACGGCGAGCCGATCAAACGGGTCGCGCGGGAGCTCGATCTGGCGCCGAA